>BNJV01001694.1_pt1 | contig 194660 bp, 334 predicted proteins | sample 8540591 | NCBI WGS metagenome assembly BNJV01 (sample SAMD00202457, study PRJDB9452) | human saliva metagenome | host: Homo sapiens | reverse complement strand
TCAATCACAATTTGTTTAGAGCGAGCCACTTTAATAGCACTGAAACTGCAACGCTACAAAAAGACAGCAAGGATAAGAAATAACATAAAATCTCCTTTTCGTTAATTTCTATGAAAAATTGAATTTTGCGATTTTAATCTATATGAAAAGTGAGTTAAGCGGTTTGAACTGGTCATATGTAATTTATTTTTCTGCAATATCGAAAGAAAAAGCGCATAACTCATTAATATTCTATGAATTATGCTCTCCTAAAATGTGTAGATTTTTACAATCTTAGTTTGTTAAGGAAAATCTTTACTTGCTTTTCGCCATCTCGAAAACTCAATCAACATCATTAAAATGTGGATGACTTTGATATGGATTTCTTGCGTGCGCGTCTGCAGCTAACGGAAGTGTGGCACACGGATTTCTACATCCGCAAGACCAGCCATTTGACCACCATCTTTACTCTGTCATTGCAATCACTTTCATCCCTTTTCTCTTGGCGGCTTTTGATTGCATTTAAGACGTTTTTGAGAGTTGCTGAGTTGATAAACCGAAAAGCATCGACTTTTTGACCGACCGCTTCAATATAGCGAGAGAACACATATTCATAACCGAAATCGTTACTGACACAGCTGAAAATGACTTACGTCTGAAATCGCAGATGGCTGATAACTCCAAGGATTTTTCGCGGTAACGTCCAGTTAATTCTTCTGCAAAGTGCATTGCATCACAGTGTGAACCACCATTACCACAAGAAAGTACTTTACCACCTTGTTTGAAGCTGTTTGAGATAACAATGCCGCATCTTGAATAAGCTGAATGTTTTTCTCATCGTGCATAAATTCTATCAAGCACATCGGCAGCTTCTTGTAATTCTGTTTTTAATTTGATCTAAATACATAGAAATTTTGAAAATGCAACAAAACGGCAAAATTTCACCGCTTGTTAGGGTTAAATAAGCGTGCAAAGTCTAGAAGATTGTCTAGAATGTAAACTGCATAAAAAGAGTAGATTAAATTATTTTAGGTTCGTAAAACAAAACTTTCCAAAATAGATTTTCAGGGTATTATCTTTCCATCAATTTTTGAGAGATTTTACTATGAACGCAACTCAGAACACTACGCCGTTTGACCAAATCTAACCCAATCTTCTAATATGCAACATGCAATCGACAAGCGTAAAATCTCGCTTTTACTCAATGCACCACTGTTAATTGAGGAAACAGGAACAGGCAAAGACTTACTCTACAAAGCTTGCCATCAATTTAGCTATCGAGCAGAACAAAATTCATTGCAGGAATTGTGCTGGGCTGCCTGAAGAAGAGGCAGAAACGGAGATGTTTGGGCATCGAGGAGCATGAGAGTGTAGGCTTTTTTGAATATGCGAATGGTGGCACTGTGTTGCTTGATGCCGTGTCGGAGCTTTCGCTTGAAATGCAGGCGAAGCTATTACGTTTTTGAACGATGGTTCATTCATCGTGTAGGTGAAGATCAAGAGCGAAAAGTGGATGTTCAGGTGATTTGTACTAGCCAAAAACCACTTAATCAGTTGGTAGCAGAGGGCAAAGTGCGAAAGGATTTATATTACCGCTTAAACGTGCTCACGCTTGTTACCGCCATTGCGTGAACGCTTGGACGATTTACCGTTATTGGTAGAGCATTTTGTTAGCGAAATTAGTAACCAGCTTGGTGTCTCTACATTTGGAGTATGATTGTATCTTTTTAAATGCCCTTTCTCGCTATAGCTGGGCAGGTAATCTGCGTGAGTTGCACAATGTGCTTTACCGAGCTTGCACCTTTAGCACATAGCTATCGTTTATCTGTTAAAGATCTCAATTTACCCAATACGATGTTAGCAACCGAGATCGTAACTCATTTTCCCGGAAACAGGCACACTAGATGAAATGATGGCTCAATATGAAGCCGAGCTATTACGCAAATTTTTATGCTGAATATCCGAGCACTCGAAACTCGCCCAACGGCTTGGCATTTCACACACACTGCCATTGCTAACTAAATTGCGAGCGTATGGAATCAACAGCAACAGGGATAGGTTATGAAATCTTTTGTACAAGCGGTACAATTTCTCTGTAGTTTTGCAATTCTTGGGATACATTCGAACGCTTATTCCGCACCTAGTATTCCAGATGAGTTGCGTGATAGTAGCTTGATTTATTGCACGAATGCTTCTAGCTTTTCGCTCAATCCTCAACAAGCAGATGTAGGGGGCGAACGAATGTGGGTGACCGATCAGCTCTATGATAAGTTGTTTGAACTTGATCCGAAAAACTAACCAGCTAAAAACCAATGCTCGTCGAACATTACAATGTGAGTTCGGATGGGCTGACAATCACGTTGTATTTACGCAAAAATGTAGTCGTTTCACAATACTCGCTGTTCACGCCCACCCGCAAAATTCAATGCGAAAGATGCAATTTTTCGCTGAATCGAATGATGGGTATCGTGGCGATTTACCTGCCTTAAACCGTGAAAGTAGCGAAGTGGTGAATTTCACCACGCTCAAGCAATGGCATATCGTACCAAGGCGAATTTAGCTCATTATCCCTATTTTGAGAGCATTGAATTGAAGCAAAAATTGCTCAAATAAAAAGACATTAATGCTCACACGGTGCGAATCACGCTTACTGAGCCAGACCAAGCGTTGTTATCGCACTCTGGCGTTAATATGCAGTAATTTTATCCAAAGAATACGCTTTTGCAACTTAATGCGGACGAGAACTTGCCTCAGCTTGATCTTTTGCCTGTTGGAACAGGGCCATATCAGCTTACTAGCTGACTCAATCAGATTATATTCGTTTGCAACCGCATCCAAAATATTGGGGTAAAAAGGCACATATTGAGAGAATATGGTAGTCGATTTTGCCTCTGATAGCACAGGCAGGCTGGCAAAATGTTTAAATCATGAGTGTGATGTGGTCGTGTTTCCAGAACCAAGCCAGCTTTCGCAAATTCCAATCGACAGCACATTGAAACTGATGGAGCAGATTTACGTTTTTAGCATTTAATATGCAAGCCCAGTGATGCAAAATATCACGCTTCGTCAAGCCATTGCTCAAGCTGTTGATCGCCACCGTTTGGCTACGAAGCTTATTTTTGGTACAGCCCACGTCGCTGATCAAGTGTTACCCGAAGTGTTATGGCAAGATCCATACGGTAAAGTGCCTTGGATTACGCGACTAGCTACACGCACTTCCTTAATTTTGCAAAAACACTCAAATTTTGGGTGGTCGATGAAAAGCGGGTGTTTAATTTGCATCCGATGAAAATGGCAAATGCTTCGTTTCGACCTTGCACAAAAAGGATTCCCACCACGCTCATTCCTGTTAATCGCTTTATATTGCACAACAACTGGCAAATGGCAAGGCAGATTACGATCCTGATTTTAAACGGGGTGGCTTTGCCCAATAATGCAGACTTAAATGGCTTTTTAAACCGATTTTATCCTGTGATGCTAGCGCATGATGTGACCAATTTAGCAAAACTGATGTAACCCTTATTTTGATTTGTTGATTAACCTGGCAAAACCACGTCAGTAAAAGCAACACAAAATATGCCTGCCATCTCAGTCAGTCCATTTTGCAACAAGAGCTGCCAATTTTACCGCTTAGGAATGCCAAACGCTTATTGTTGGTGCAAGCGATAGCGTGAGACAACATTACGATTAACGCGATGGGGCAAGTGAAATTGTTTGAGATTCATTAAAAACACTCATAAATAGCGATAAAACAATGCTTATTGCTCTTTACGAAAATTTTTATTAACGCTGATTACGCTTTGTCATCCTTTCAATGATCAGTTACAACATTTTGCTTCTGATCCGTTAAACTCGTCAATGGTATTGGTGATGACGGGCTATTTCATGTAGCAAGTCTATTAGCAGTGATTTAGGAATCAGTTACATCAATGAGCCTTTAACGGTGCAGGTGTTGAGCGTGTTTCCAAACATGCTGTGTGTGTCAGCTTTACTTTGCTGTTAATTGCTTACCGTCGGCTTTTGGGTGGTATTCAGTACGCTAGGTAAAGTGATGACTGGTTGGGCTCATTAGCTTTTCAATGCCCGTGTTTTGGCTGGCGTTGCTGCTACTTTTATAGTGCTTCCATCAACTGTTGGGAAATTGCCGCCGGTGATTTGCATCCAATTTATGCAATTCAACCAGCTTAGCAGGCTTCCGTATCCTGGATATTCTCTCAACTGATTCGCCTTATCAGCTTAAAATGATGCAGAGGCTTTACATCACCTAATTTACCAACGCTAGTGCTCGTATTCCTTCCATTTTGGAAAGTAATGCGATTCACTCAAGAACGAGTAAATTATGTGATGAAACAGAACTATATCAAAGTGGCACAAACACGAGGTTGGTCAGCGTTTCGCATCTTCCGTAGTCATGTGCTTGGTAACCTCTTACCTGCACTCATTCCAACCATTGCTCGCCATGTTTACGGTAATTTTTGCCTGGCATGTTGATTGAAAGATATTCTTTAGCTGGGGCGGCATTGGACGCTGGCTGATTAACGCTGTAGCGGAACAAGATTACAATGCGATTTCCGCAGGTGTGGTGGTCATTGGCGGATTTGTACTTTTGATTGATCTCTTTACCAGCTTTCTCAAAACGCTGTTAGATCCCTCACAGAAAAAGGATTGGTACACTGAAATGATCGCAACACAAAAATAAAGAACTAGAATATTTCCGCGAAACTCTACTCTTTTCCGTTCATTTTGGCAGAGCTCATGAAGATAAAATCGCACTTATCAGCCTCTATCTTTTTCTTGCCTTGTTAGTGTTAGTATTTGGCGGGCATTTATCGCACCTTATCACTACGAGCAACAATTTGTCGGGTTGGAATTGCAACCGCCTTCGTGGGATGCAAGCGGTCAAATTCGCTACTTTTTGGCACAGATGACTTAGGGCGAGATATTTTCAGTCGTATTATTGCAGGTTTTTATTATACGGTTGGAGCTTCTGTTGGTTTGCCTTGCGATTGGCGTTATTGGCAGTATTATTGGTGTTTTTTTGCAGGCTTAAACCAAGGAAGATCGATGTCGTTTCTAAGTCATTTATTCGATATTTTCTCGTTCATTCCTCGTATTGCTGATTACGTTACTACGCAGCACTAATGGAAACCAGCTTGCAAAAATGCAATGTTCGCGATTTTCTTGGCACTTTTGCCGCACTTTATTCACCGTATTTATCAGGTAACCCAATTGAGCTAAAACGAGAATATGCGGTCACTTTTACGCTTAGACGGTGCGAACAAAAACGCTTATTCGCAGAGGTGATTTTGCCTAATTTAACGGTGGTGGCAATTAAAGAAATTTCAGTCTATTTTTATCTTTTAGCATTTTGGACATTACCGCATTGAGTTTTATCGCCCTTGGGGCAAAAAGCGGTACACCAGAATGGGGCGTAATGCTCCGTGATTCAGCTGAATTGGTTTACATCGCTCCGTGGACGATTGTGTTGCCAGGGCTTGCGATTACCTTTAGCATTTTGATTATTACCTTGTTAAGTAACAGCTTGATCCGTGTGCTTAAAAAACATCGAGCATCTTCCTATTTTTAATCGTGTATGGATGGTAGTGAATGGCACTTTTAGATATTCGACATCTCAGCATTGAGATCAACACACCAAACGGACGCGTTAAAATGGTAGATAATATCAACCTTACCTTGGATGAAGGTGAGGTCTGTGGCTTGGTGGGCGAATCGGGGTCGGGTAAAAGTTTGATAGCCAAAGTGATTTGTGGTGTACTCAAAGATGAGTGGCTTGTTACTGCAGATCGCTTCCGTTTTAATGATATTGAATTGCTCAAACTACCAGTGACACAACGCCGAAAAGTGGTGGGTGAGCAGATTTCAATGGTCTTTCAAGATGCGTTGTTAAGCTTAGACCCGAGTGAAACGATCGGCAAACAATTGATTAAAACCGTGCAATTTAAAGGTAAATGGTGGCAATGGTTTGGTTGGAAAAAGAAAAGGGCGATTGAGCTGCTACACCGTGTGGGGATTCGCGATCACAAAGACATTATGCGAAGCTACCCAAAATGATATTACCGAAGGCGAAGCTCAAAAAGTCATGATTGCAATGGCACTGCCAATCAGCCGAGATTGTTGGTAGCAGATGAGCCGACCAATACGATGGAGGCAACGACTCAGCTACAAATCTACCGCTTGCTTTCCAGTATGAACAAAAACCTTGGCACCTCTATTTTGCTGGTGAGCAGCGATATGAAAAATATCGCTCCGTGGGTAGATTCGTTGAACGTGCTCTATTGCGGACAGACGGTAGAAATTGGCGATAAAGAGGATATTCTTACTAAGCCTTTACATCCTTATACATCAGCGTTGCTCAACAGTATTCCTGATTTCTCGCATCCGCTTGTGAGCAAAAAGCCATTTGAACACGCTCAGAGGCAGTATTCCCTATGCTACAAGAGATGCCAATTGGCTGTCGTTTAGGGCCACGTTGCCCTTTTGCTCAGATGTATTCAAAAACCACCGCTTAAAAAGTTTAAACAACGCGAATTTGCTGCTATTTCCGATTAACTTTGAGAAGTAAACGTAAATCGAAAGGCTGAGTTTGAGCCTGTTGTGGTGGCGGAGAGGGAATAAATACTCGCTCTAATTGTATATTATAAAAATTAGGCTAAACTACAAGTTTCATATCTCATAAAAATAACTTAATAATTAAGGACATAAAATGCAATACATCAACATCGCAAACGAAGGCGTGAAATCCCTTTCTCCATATCAAGCGAGGTAAAGCCAATTGAAGAGTTGGAACGTGAACTGGGCATTACCAACTATCATCAAATTAGCTTCTAATGAAAACCCGTTTGGTTTCAGAAAGTGCGAAACAGGCGATTATCAATCAACTTGACCAGCTTACCTCGTTATCCAGATGCCAATGGTTTTTGAGCTTAAAGCCGCAGTATCGATTTAGCGTGCAACCTAATCAAATCACACTGGCAATGGTTCAAATGACTTGCTTGAACTTTTTCGCCCATACTTTTGCAACGAGTGTGATGAGATTATCTATTCGCAATATGCGTTCATTGTTTACCCGCTTATTACTAAAGCGATTAACGCCGTAGCACGAAATTCCTGCTAAAAATTGGGGCATGATTTGAATGCTTTTGAAGCAGCAATTAACGATAAAACCAAGCTATTTTTATCGCGAACCCAAATAACCCAACAGGTAATTTTTAACTGAAGAGGAAATTGATGCTTTCTTAGAGAAAGTACCAAGTCATATCATTATAGTACTAGATGAAGCCTATACTGAATTTCACTAAGGCAGAAGAGCGGGTGGATTCCTTTGGATTATTACAAAAATATCCGAACTTGATTATTTCTCGCTCACTTTCTAAAGCGTATGGATTAGCAGGCTTATGAATCGGTTATGCAGTATCAAATCCTGAAATTGCGGATTTACTTAACCGTGTTCGCCAGCTATTTAACTGCAATAGCCTCGCATTAGCTTCTGCTGTTGCTGTAATGAATGATGATGCATTTGTCGAAAAGGTAGCAGAAAAACAACCGCTTGGAAATGCAACGCTATGAAGCGTTCTGCCAGCAATATGGTTTGGAATATATCCCATCAAAAGGGAATTTTCATTACTATTGATTTCAAACAAGTCGCTCAGCCAATTTATGATGCTTTATTACGTGAAGGGGTAATTGTTCGCTCAATCGCAGGTTATGGCATGCCAAATCATTTGCGAATTAGTATCGGATTACCTGCAGAAAAATGACCGTTTGTTTGAGGCATTGGTAAAAAGTGTTAAATTTGAAATGATTATAGGCTTTGCGTCAGTGTGAATGGGACAAATTGTTGCTAATGTTTATTTTTAAATAGTTTGCGGGTTAAACTGCTAAAAGGCGATAGTGTTATTTATTAAAACCAATAGTCGAATGTATAATCGCAAAACCTTGACATTTGGAGAAAAGGCGAGCAAAATTCTTAGCAATTTATAAATCTTCAGGGCAGGGTGAAATTCCTGATCGGCGGTAAAGTCCGCGAGCTAAGCAAAACACTTAGCAGGAACTGTGAAATTCCAGTACCACAGTATAGTCTGGATGGAAGAAGAGCGTAAAAATAACCTGTAAGCGGTGGTTTTCTATGTCTTTTTGCTAAGCCTTGAGATCGAAAGATTTCGAGGTTTTTTCATTCTTATCTAGCATTTTTGGACGTGTTGTACACGCCCTAATCCAGCCTTGAATAAAGAGGGTATGTAACACCCTCAGAAATCTATTTTATAAAATTAGAATATATGACTGACGCAAACTATATGCACGAGCCATCAGCCTTGCCGAACAGGGCAGAGGCTGGACCAGTCCAAACCCACTGGTGGGGTGTGTGATTGTCAAAAATGGTAAAATTGTTGCCGAAGGCTACCACGAAAAAATTGGGGGCTGGCACGCTGAGCGAAATGCAATTTTAAATAGCGATACTGATCTTAGTGGTGCGACAGCTTATGTGACTCTGAGCCTTGTTGTCATCATGGTCGCTACACCACCTTGTTCCGATTTATTGATTGAACGTGGCATTAAAAAGTCTTTATCGGCTCTGCGATCCAAATCCGTTGGTCTCGGGTAAAGGGGGCTAAACAATTGCGTGCGGCAGGCATAGAAGTGGTGGAAGATTTCATGCGTGAAGAGTGCGATAAACTTAACCCAATCCACTATATTCAAACCAAGCGCCCTTATGTATTGTTGAAATATGCGATGACGGCTGATGGCAAAATCGCAACCAGTACGGGCGAATCCAAATGGATTACAGGCGAAACGGCTCGTACCAAAGTGCAACAAACCCGCCACCAATATAGTGCGATTATGGTCGGTGTGGAAACGGTGTTAGCCGATAATCCGATGCTGAATGCCCGAATACCGAATGCGAAACAGCCTGTTCGCGTGGTGTGCGATAGCCAATTACGCACTCCGCTAGATTGCCAGTCGGGTGCAAACCGCCAAGGAATACCGCACAGTAATTGCGACAGTTTGTGAGGATTTGCAAAAGATTGAGCAATATCGACCGCTTGGGGTGGAAGTGATGGTTTGCAAAGCCAGAAACAAGCGGGTGGATTTAGACGATCTTTTGCAAAAGCTCGGTGAAATGCAGATCGACAGTCTTTTTGATTGAAGGTGGTTCCAGCCTTAATTTCAGTGCTTTTTAGAAAGTGGTGTGGTAAACCGTGTACATTGTTACATCGCCCTGAAATTGGTCGGTAGGCAAACAGGCGAAAACGCCGATTGGCGGAGAAGGCATGGTGATTTATCCCAAGCCGTGAAGTTGAAGCTAGTTTCAATGGAAATGGTTGGGAAGATATTTTGATTGATTATGAGATGGAATGATGTTTACAGGCATTATCGAAAGTGGGCAAAATCGCACAAATCAATAAACAAGGCGAATTGCGGTCGTGACCATTCAGGCTAGCAAAAGTGTTGCAAGATGTGCATTTGGAGCGACAGTATCGCGGTGAACGGTGTGTGTTTAACCGTCACTCATTTACGGAAAACCAATTTACTGCAGACGTAATGTCGGAAACTTTAAAACGCACTTCACTTGGCGAGCTAAAACCGAGCAGTCCTGTGAATTTAGAGCGTGCGATGGCAGCAAATGGGCGTTTTTGAGGGCATATCGTTTCAGGGCATATTGATGGCACTGGCGAAGTGGTGAAATTAAACCTGCACACATCTCGACGTGGTACCGCATTAAAGCTGCCCCCAAATTGATGCAGTTAGTATTATCGAAAAAGGGCTCAACTACTATTGATGGTATCAGCCTTACTGTGGTGGATACCGATGAAACTTCATTCCGCGTGTCAATTATTCCGCACACCATTGCAGAGACCAATTTAGGCACGAAAAATCGGCAGCCTTATGAACTTGGAAAAACGATATTGTCGGTAAATACATTGAGCAGTTTTTACTGAAAAAGAGCCTGAAAAATCCACCAAGCCAATTAACGGTCGATTTTCTGAAAAATGCAGGGTTTTAAGGATGCAAGCCTTTGATGTTGATTGATGTGTAAATGCCTTTTTCGACCCGAAATGGGGCAAGCGGAACAATCCAAAATGCAGAGCAAAAATATGTTGCGATTGTTGCAACATTTTCGTGTAAAAACGAAAAGATTATTCATATTCAGCACGTTTCAGATAACCCAAATTCGTTGTTTTATCAAGGTGAAACGCAGGCATTTCAAGTTGGGTTTGAACCATTAGCCAATGAACCTGTTTTTCAGAAAAAGGTAAATAGCGCATTTATTGGCACGGCGTTGCTAGATTATTTGAAAAACCAAGGCATTACGGAGTTAGCGATTGCGGGGTTAACTTTACCGCATTGTGTTTCTACCACGACCAGAACGGCAGCCAATTATGGCTTTTGGGTAAAACTGATTGAAAAATGCGACCGCTTCCTTCCCATTAAAAATGCCAGATAGTGAGGAAATTGATGCCGATCAAGCTCATAAAATTAACATTGCAACATTAAACGAAGAATTTGCGTTGATTTTATCCACCCAAGAATTGATTGATAGCGGTTTAACGTTAGATTAAAAAGAGAGAAAGATTATGTTCCAATTTTTCAACCGTAGAAGAAGCCCTCAAAGCGATAGCTGAGTAAAATTATTTTAGTAACAGATGATGAAGCTCGCGAAAATGAAGGCGATTTTATCTGTGCGGCAGAGTTTGCAACACCTGAAAAATATCAACTTTATGGCAACCCACGGTAAGGGCTGATTTGTATGCCAATTTCGCAAGAATTAGCCAACAAATTAGACTTGCACCCGATGGTGACCAAAAACACCGACAATCACGAAACCGCTTTCACAGTAGCGATTGACCACGTTGATACAGGTACAGGCATTTCTGCCTTTGATCGTTCATTAACCGTGTTAAAAATGATGGATGATAATGCGAAAGCGACCGATTTCCGTCGTCCTGGGCATATGTTCCCGCTTATTGCGAAAGATGGAGGCGTGTTGGTTCGCAATGGTCACACCGAGGCAACGGTCGATTTAGCACGCTTAGCGGGGGCTAAAACCTGCAGGCTTATGTTGCGAAATTATGGCTGAAGATGGCACAATGATGACAATGCCTGATCTGCGTAAAATCTCGCCACTAAACACAATATGCCATTTATTACCATTGCCCAGCTGCAAGAATATCGCCGTAAACACGACTGTTTGGTCAAACAAGTTTCTGTGGTAAAAATGCCAACCAAATATGGCGAATTTATAGCACACAGCTTTGTGGAAATTATTTCTGGCAAGGAACACGTTGCCTTGGTGAAAGGCGATATTGCCGATGGAGAAAGCGTGCTCACCCGTATTCACTCGGAATGTTTAACTGGCGATGCGTTTGGTTCACAACGCTGCGATTGCGGGCAACAATTCGCTGCAGCTATGACCCAAATCGAAAAAAGAAGGGCGAGGCGTGGTACTTTATCTTCGCCAAGAAGGACGAGGCATTGGTTTAATCAACAAACTGCGAGCCTACGAATTGCAAGATAAAGGTATGGACACGGTTGAAGCGAATGTGGCATTAGGGTTTTAAAGAAGATGAGCGAGAATACTATATTGGTGCACAAATGCTACAGAATCTTAGCGTAAAATCTCTTCGCTTATTAACTAATAATCCAGCGAAAATTGAAGGTCTAAAAGAGCAAGGGATGAACATTGTCGCTCGTGAACCGATTATCGTAGAACCAAATAAAAACGACATTGAGTATTTGAAAAGTTAAACAAGTTAAAATGGGACATATGTTTAATTTTTAATGAGCGAAAAAAATGTAGGGGGTATGGGTTTAAAAATTCATGCACGTAAGCGGTATAATTTTCGATATATTTTACAAAGTGAGGCGTGGATTTTCAATTCACGCATCCTACAAATAGTTTAATTTTTATTTCAACAAGGAACTTCTAAATGGCAAAAATTACAGGAAACTTAGTAGCAACGGGCATTAAATTCGGTATTGTAACCGCTCGTTTCAACGATTTCATCAATGACAAATTATTAAGCGGTGCGGTAGATGCACTAGTGCGTCACGGTGCAGCAGAAGAAGACATTGACACTGTATGGGTACCTGGTGCGTTTGAAATTCCACTGGTGGCGATGGCAGAAAGCGGCAAATATGATGCTGTGATCTGTTTAGGGTACGGTTATCCGTGGCTCAACCACCCACTACGACTACGTTTGTAACGAAGCGGCAAAAGGCATTGGTGCAGTCGCATTACAAACTGGCGTGCCAGTAATGTTCGGCGTATTAACCACCGAGAGCATTGAGCAAGCGATTGAGCGTGCAGGCACAAAAGCAGGCAATAAAGGGGCGGAATGTGCTTTAGGTGCGGTAGAAATGGTAAATGTGTTAAGAGCACTTTAATCAAATATAAGCTCTTGTTTATCTCTAACAAGGCTTATTTACTTTCTTTATCCTCAACTGAGCTAATTATCGCTCTCGATCTCTCGTCCATCTTCACTTCAATTTTATGATCCACCACTACATTCATATTGATGGTAATCCCTTCTTTAGGTGTTTCCAGTTGAATTTTGGGGGTGCAAGCGGTTAAAAAAAGCGGAATGCTTGTAAATGCAATTAGGGCAAATATTCTCATTTTAGGTTATCCAATTTTTTTGATTATCTAACTTCTGATAAAGACGATTTTTCAATATCTTGTTCCACATAAGTGCCTGTATTGATCAAATGCCAGAGCTGAAACAAGTTTTTCTTTTATGATTGTAATTAAAAATTCAAGCGGGCATTTGCTTGTTGATTTAACTTCATTTTTAGTTGAGATTTGAGTGTTAAATCGCTTGATTTTTGTTAAATCAAGGTGACTTTTGAGTTCGTTAATAGTTGTATCATTTAATAAATAGGCCAAAAATTTTGCTCGGAATATCCGCTACTTTTTGCAATTGCATCCATAATCTCTTTAGACATTTTAAGCGTTGAAGGTGATTCTTGCTGAAGTTCGCCATTGCAGATATAGCAAGGTAAGCCATTTAACCAGAAAGGCAAGCGAGCATTTGCTCGTCCACGTAAATCAATTTGTTGGTATTGTGCTACCTCTAAAAGAGACTCAAAAACGAATATGTGCTAACTCTAAATACGCAGGGTTTGAGTTGTGGTAGAGAAAAAGATTCCACTTTTTATTCGCCATCTAACAAATTCATTGTGAGTTTGTTTAAATTAAGTGGTTTATTTCGGTGGTAAGGATAGTAGCCCGATACATTCACGTGAATATTGCGAATTGGCAAGCCAACATTCACTTCATTAATGTTGACTGCAATTGGTCTTTTTCCGCCCAAATTTTTAGCTGAGTATCGTTAAGCTTGATAAGGCAAGGTAAACTCAATGCCGTTAATCTCGCCTTCGGCATCGAAATGCCGCCATTTTTATCGAAATTTGACCGCTTGCATTGATGCCGCCTGTTGGTTTTATGCTAAACACCGTATTGCCGAGACACCGTCCCATTTTTGATAACCCAATCCGTACGTTCAGGAATAAGTGGCTGAAACACATCAGCGGGCTGTGCTTTCCAAGTCAGCTTGCCGTGGAAAAAGACTGCTTTGTGTCTGTTCAGTTAACTCTCGATGCCCATTAACAAAAATCGGCCCAATTCTACCCGCTTGTAACTTGCCCTTAAAATTGAGTTTCTCAATTTCACCATTAATATTTAACATTGCCTCCGTGTTGGTGAGTTTTCCACCATAATCAAAACGCAATGCGGGGCTTTTAAGTTTAGCTTCTCATTCTAATGTCCATTTTTCAGTATTAAATTTGATCGGTTTTATTTAATGATAGTTGCGTTTTTTCTAGTACCATTGAGGATTTCTTGACATCCGCCAATAGACCATCTAACTGATCAATTTGCACCAAATCTGCGTGCCACTGTCCGCGACCCTGCAAGTCAATTTGGCTGTTTAATGCGTTCAAATGTGCTTTGCCATTGAGCTGCCATTGCCAGAGATCTTGCTCATTTTGTTTGCCGTTGAAATCATCAAAATAGTCTAAAAAAGCCCATTTTAAAAATTTTTGCAGAACCGTCTAAATTGAGTTCAATATTACGAAAATCAGGTGTTTCACCTTTAAAATTCGCTTGAAAACGCCCAGTCACGCCATAGCGGTTAAACTCAATATCGCCAAGTGGAATTTTAAGTTCGTTAATGGTAATAAAACGCTCTTTACCGCTAATGATATTAAAGACTGACTTCGGCGAGAATCTCATCCCCTTTTCATTTGCATAAATGGTTGAAAGGCTAGTAAGAATAAAACTGTTATATTTTTACATTGCCAGACAGTGTGAGCGGTAATTCAAAAGTCCCTTTATCTTTGATAATGCCTTTCGTCGTTGCAAGGCTAAGCGTATTTTTATCGTGTGAGAACAGGTTTAAACGAAATTCGGTTTCAAGCGGAAAAATCTTGCCTTGCATAATCGATTTCTGGCGTAAAAGTGGCGGTAGTTGATCCGTTAATCGGAAAATCAGGCAGCCATTCCCAGTTAAATTTCCCCTGATAAACGTAAAGCGATTTAAAAATCAAACTTAAACGGTAAGTTCAGCGTGTTTTTCGGCTCTTTTTCAAATCTGACTTGAGCCGTGCCAACTAAGGCATTTTTCTTCATTAGGGCGACCAATTTAATAATGCACTGCCTTCGCGTAAGATGGGATCTTCCACAATGTTTGAAGGATAAATCCAGTGATAATCGCCCCTCAAACTTGCTAGGTAAATCAAGTAAGTTTTTCATTAAGTTGTGTCGGTAAAAAAAGAGATTGTGTTTTTCTGTTTCATTTGGCTGGTAAGACAGGTTGCCCGTAAAAACGAGATCAGCAAGTTTTCCGTCTAATTTGACCGCTTTGCTGATTGATTTCAGCAGATAACGTGCCGTTCAAATAGCTTGCTTTCAGTTCAGCAGGTTCAGTAAGTAATTGCTTAATGCTAGTGAAAGTGTTTCGGGGAGATTTTTCACGCAATTTGGTTCACTTCTAGCATCATCTCTGGCATTAACGTCAAAAATTGGGGTAAACGAAAATTCGCGGGGTTGACTTTCTGAAGAGGGTAAATCCCGCAAGCATTGATAGTCTAGCGTGACTTTTTCGCTTGAAACCATATTAGGCGATTGCCAATGGAATTGAATCAGGGCGATCTCTACCACCGAGCAAGTTTGATAATTCACCGAAAAAGCGGGCAACAGCACTGATTGGTTTTCCAGCGAAAAATTTCGTTCGAGGCGCTGAATTGTCCAACCTTCAGGCATAAAAATGATTCACTGTGCTGACAGGGGCTAGAAATGAAAAGTGCTCCACTCACCACGAGCAGAGCTATCATTGCTACCAAACCAATTGCTAGGTGTTTTAACATTGTTACAAGCGGTTAAATATTGGTGAAGGGATACAGCATCGCCAAGGCAAGTGCAGCTGACCAGCCAAGCGGATTTTTGATCTGTATCGCCTTTACCAAGTAGTAACCAAGCTAAAATCGCAAAAATCACAAACTGAATGCCGAAGTAGATAAGATAAGGCACAAGAGACATTTCAGGCATCATTTGAAGCTGTTGATAAAGTACAAAAGTAACCCAAACATAGTTCAAAATGAGCATAAGCAGGGCAAGCTGCACGAGTAACTTAAAGAAACCGTCTAAACGGCTTTTGGCAAGCATTAAATACCAACCCGCCAATAAAATGCTCAGCAATAATTGAGCAAAAATTATTGGCACGAATACCGTTGAATAAAAGAAGGATTTCTACCCAATAAATCACTAAATATTGCACAATCGCCTAAGCCACAAATGGCAAAACAACCGTAAGCGACTGCATTGGCTAGAACGTTCGGTATTGCTGATATTCCAATAGATTAACGAAATGAGAATAGCAGCAATTGATACCATCGCCATTGGGATATGTTTGGGCGTGAAGGCAAGCTGAATAGGCTAGATTTCCCACTGCAAAAATAAGGAAAATTTAAAGACAAAAAGCAATCGACTTGCTTGCCCTGGGCAGATTTGTCCTTTCCAAAGCACAAAAATACTGATAACAATGGCTACCAAAATGCCAATAAATAAGGTGAGATAAAAAATCATATGGCAGGAGCTGTGGTGTAATTTAGCAACATTTGTACAAAAAGCATTGTCACCAGCGGGAGTAATGCGTGTATTGCAATTTCATATGAGAATCGTGATCGTGAGACATAGCATAAATTTTAAAAATGACTTTATACTGAAATTATGCCATAATACTCAAGCTTTTTTTAATGATTAAGGGGTTAATATGATGAAAATTTTTACATACTATGTTACGTGTAGGGTGACTTAGAACGTTCAATTAAATTCTATACGGAAGTATTAGGGATGAAATTACTCCGCACTAGTGAAAATACGGAATATAAAATATACGTTAGCATTTGTTAGGTTATGAAAAATGATCCTGAAAGTGCTGAAATTGAATTGACTTATAACTGGGTGTAGAAAAGCTACGACTTAGGCATACGGCTTATGGACATATTGCACTAGGCGTAGATAACATTTTATGAAACCATTGAGTCTATTCGCATGGCGGGAGGGAAAATCACTCGTGAACCTGGCCCCTGTTTTAGGGTGGTAAAACCGTGATTGCATTTGCAGAAGATCCAGATGGTTACAAAATTGAGTTTATCGAAAATAAACAAACTCAAAGATGCATTAGGAAATTAATTTTTTTAATAATGACTAATGAGGCACAAGTTCGCTTGTGCCTTTTTAGTTTTTATATGATGCATTATGGAACAAATGACTGATTACAATTTAATTAAAAACCGTTTCGGGAGCTATTTACCCGTAATTATTGATGTTGAAACTGCAGGGGCTCAATGCACAAACAGATGCACTGTTAGAACTTGCCGCAATAACAGTAAAATGGATGAAAACGGCTATTTAGTCGAAGATCAAAAATGTCACTACCATATTCAACCTTTTGAAGGTGCAAATATTAATCCTGAATCTCTAAAGGTAAATGGTATTGATATTGATAATCCTGAACGTGGTGCTGTGCCAGAGGTAATTGCTATTCCTGAAATGTTTAAAATGGTTCGTAAAGCAATGAAAGAGCAAGGTTGTCAGAGGGCGGTAATCGTGGCACACAATGCTGCGTTTGACCAGGGATTTTGCAAGCGGCAGTTAAACGTATTAACGCCAAACGCGACCCATTCCATCCGTTTGCGATGTTTGATACCGCAACACTTGCAGGTTTTATGTATGGGCAAACTGTTTTTAGTTAAAGCATGTAAAGAAGCACAAATTAGCTTCGATGGCAAGCTAGGCACATTCAGCGTTATATGACACTGAAAAACCACTGAGTTGTTTTTGTAAAATGGTCAATAGATTGAAGGATTTAGGTGGGTTTCTACTACAAAAGTAGCATCAATTAGCCATGATTAGAGCAAAAGGAGATAAGTTACTTTATCTCCTCTTTGTATCTAGGACAATTTCAATGTCTCGAAAAACTCTGCAACCCTTTGTGAATTACCTTTTTGCCATCTCTTGTAAGGCTTGCGTTGGAGCATGAAGGAGGTGATTAGTTAATTTATAGCTTAAATCATGAAGTACTTTTTCGCTGTCTCGCCCTAAAGTTAAATCTTGAATCGCTTTTGCAAGTAGCTCTTGGCGTAATGCTTCCGCATCTTGGCGATAACGTTTGATTAAGTCACTTGATTGTTGTTGTTTTGACCATTCAAAAAGGCTTTTGCACTCTTCATCGACAATTTCAGCCGCTTGCTCTGCCGCTTGTTGGCGTTGGGCAAGATTGCGTTGAATAATATTTTGTAAATCATCTACGCTATAAGCATAAACAGCATCTACATCGCCCGCTTTTTTCATCAATATCACGCGGCACGGCAATATCAATCAAAAGCATTGGAGCGAATTGGCGATTTCTTTTGTGCCTCTTTTACCATCGATTGTGTAATCAGCGTATCTGGGACTACCCGTTGAGCTAATGACCACATCAGCCTGATTCAAACCAATTTGCAATGCACTCAGCGATAAAAATCTGCATCGGCGTTTCAAGCTTTTCTGAAAGCTGTTCCGCACGTTGAGCCGTACGGTTAGCTATCATTATATTTTTTTCGCACCCGTGCTGGATTAAATAACGTGCCACAAGTTCAATTGTTTCTCCCAGCACCGACTAATAAAAAGCGTAATTTGCCGAAATTATCGAAAACTGGCGAGCCAAACCACAGGCAGCATAAGCGACAGAAACAGCACTTGCACCAATGTCCGTCTCGGTTCGCTACGCGTTTTGCGGTTGCAAATGTACGTTGGAAACAATCGAAAGTTTTGTAGAAATCCCACCGTTTTGCTTGGTAAAAATCTTCGCTAGCGTGATAGGCTTGTTTTACTTGCCCTAAAAATTTGCGGCTCGCCTAAAATGAGCGAGTTCAAGCCCACAAGCGACTCGCATTAAATGCTGTGCGGCTTGCATATTTTGTTTGAAATACAGACATTCGCGAAGTTCGGTATGTTCAAGCTGATGAATGTTTAGCAAACCATTCAAAGCAACGTTCACGCCACGCCTGGTTCTCTTCGCTCTCTTCTTGAGGGGAATTTCAGGATTGTGGAAATAGAGTTCTGTTCGGTTACAAGTGAGAAAGAATAACCACGCTCTCAGCCAAATTTGTTGTTGAACTTGCAGTAAAGCAAGTTGGCGTTTTTGTTCATCAAACGCCACCTTTCCACGCAAATTCACTGAAGCAGTTTTTATGGTTACTGCCCTAATGCCAGAATAGTCATTCTTATCTACAATGTGTCCCACAATAAAAAATAAAAGAAAATTTTGTGCATTCTAGCGAATAGGCGAAAGCGGCGCAAATAATTACAGAGATTGGTTTGATTTACCACAAGTTAATTACCTCTTAATAAGTAGTAAACTCGATGCAAAAAATTTACCGCTTGCAATCGCCTATTGCTATTTTTGCCAAGAAATTGAATAATAATGCCTTTTATTTTTATGAGAAATGCTAAGAGGTAGAGCATGAAACAAATTCCACGACGGTACGTGGTGCGGAGCAACTACGTGAAGAGTTAGATTTCCTAAAAACGTACGCCGTCCACAAATTATTGCTGCCATTGCTGAAGCCCGTGAACACGGTGATTTAAAAAGAAAATGCGGAATATCACGCTGCTCGTGAGCAACAAGGTTTCTGTGAAGGTCGTATTCAAGAAATCGAAGGAAAATTAGGCAGTGCCCAAATTATTGATGTGACTAAAATGCAAAATAATGGCAAAGTCATTTTTTTGGTGCAACGGTAACATTAACTAATGTTGAAACCGATGAAGAAGTCACTTATCGCATCGTAGGCGATGATGAAGCAAATATTAAAGAAGGTTTAATTTCAGTTAATTCGCCTATCGCTCGTGGTTTAGTTGGCAAAAGAAGTGGATGACTCGGTAACTATTACAACCCCAGGTGGTAAGGTTGAGTTTGATATTATAGAAGTAGAATATATTTAACATTATTTCAGGGATTAAATTGTTTTAATCCCATTTTTATATCTAACACAATAAAAATATGAGTATAAATTTAGAAGAAATTGTTTTACACCAAATTCAACATCAGGTAGAAGGCGAGAATGTTGAACTCAAAACAGTGTTACGCGAGGAATTACTGCTAATTGGCCCCGCTGCCGAGCAAATGATGTTGCAATTACACCAAGCGTATCAGAACAAAGCGAAGGGTTATGGCGTGTTCAAGAGTGAATCTGTATTTGCACAACAGCTTAATCGTTTTTGGAAAAAGAGACAGATTTTCTGCTATTTAGCCATCAATCTGCCAATATGAAGTGACTGAATTGGCAAAAATATCCTTGCTTCTGGCGGTACCTTTATTCTCTGTCGATATAATTTTTAGCGACTGATTATCTCTTTATTGCCTTAATAGATAGTCGCTCTTCTATTTTGGTAGATGAGCATTTAGAGGTAAAAAGCACACAATATTTGGACATTACTCAATACGATATTGCTTGCCGCATTAACTTGACGGAACTCCGTATTAATGCCACTTCAAACCGTTATCTTACCTTTATTAAAGGGCGAGTAGGGCGTAAAGTTGCCGATTTTTATGGATTTTTTTAAGTGCCGAAGAGGGACTAAACCCACAGGTACAAAAACCAAACCTTATTGCAAGCGGTAAATGATTTTTGCGAGCAAGGTGAACTTTCTGCATCGCAAACTCGAGAAGTTAAAACAAGCGTTTGAATATTGCAAAGGACAAATCAATCAAGGGAAGAGATTGCGATCAACGAGCTTTCTGGATCTTTACCAACCTTAAATGAATTAAATTTTTGCTCAATTTACTCAAGAGAAAGAGTACGGTTTTGGAAGAATCAATTCCACCTGTTCGACATGCTTTTAAAAAGGCTTAACCAAATATTCAGGCTCAGGAAAGCGTAACGATCAGTTTTAATGCGGAATTATTAGGTACGCGTTTAATTTGGGATGAACTAAATGATACTTTTAACAATCAAAGGATTACCCGCTAACTTACGTGATCAGCTTGAGCGCAATAAGTAATAGTTTTTTCCGAATAATTTCGGTCATGATTTGTAATAATTTTAATTTAGGGTATAGATATGAAAAATGAAATCTCTTTTAGCCATTGCTTTCGTTGCAATGGGGATCACAGCGTGTTCAACGGTTAATAAAGTGGTCTATCGCATTGATGTTCCACAAGGGTAACTATTTAGAGCAAGATAAAATTGACCAATTAAAAGTAGGAATGAATCAAAGAGCAAGTTCAATATTTACTTGGTACGCCATTACTTCTGCGATGTTTTTGCTCAAAATCGTTGGGATTATGTTTTTATCAAGCGTGAAGGGCATAATGATCCAATCCGCCGCACATTACTTGTTTATTTTGATAACAAAGGTTTTGTAAAAGATATTAAATTAGATGATATTAAGGATCAAAAAAATTGTTGAAGAAAAAGTAGAATAAATTTCCATGAATAACTTTTGTTTCGGAATAATACATTCTAATGATAAAACCTCGTTTAAATTTTATTTAACGAGGTTAATTTTTATTTTATATTTATAACACTGCCCGCAAAATTCTCGTTACCACAATCGAAATTATCACAGTAGGAAAAAGTAAAAAGCATATCGTTGCCAAGCACATGATCATGACCGTCAAGGTATTACTTAATAGATAACTTAGGGGAGATGCGATGAAGTTTATCACCGAAGAATTAATGCAATTCAGCAAAGAGTTATGGTGATTGAAATCTCAGGCTTACGCTTGCCAGAAGAGATTTTGAAGTTTCCGAAAAGTAATATAGGGGAAAAACGAAGCTCAAAGAAATGAGCCTCCGTTTGGTTTTGTAAAAATTCCGCTTAAAATTGACCGTCTTGATTTGTGTTCTTCTTTGGATTTTGAATCAATTTAGAATTTGACTGCAAAACCTGCGAAAGTAAAACCATTGGATCGAGTTTTAATTTCACTTCGTGATCTAAGCCAAGTGCTTGAATTTAGCAGTAGTTTTGATGTGTGATACCACGCAGTAGCGTTGAAATAGATGTTTTTGGTTAATTTTACAGCCACACATACGTTTACCACTGAGCCAAATGAATGTTTTTCACTTGTAAATTAGTAACCGCTGGGTGAACTGATTTTTGCATGGTAGAAACGAGTATAGTTCAATCCTGCACCGACATAAGGGCGAACTGTTGAATCGCTGTAGCTGTTCCTGCTAATAATACCCTACCTAACATAAGTGCTAATGCTGCTTTTTTCATTATAAAGTCCTTTCTGGTGATTTGTTTTTATTGCTAGTTTATACCCCGTAAGGGGTGATGTTTTACAGTTTTATTGTTTCAAAACAAAATTTCTTGATAACAATCAATTTTTTTAACATTTGCTAGCATAAAAAGAAAATAAATGCAAAAATGTGATCTAGTTCACATTTTTTTCTCTTGAAATTCATTTGTCAAGCTCCATTTAGTGTAGTGCTAAAGTTTTACGCTAATGTGAAACGGGTACAAATTTCAAAGAAAGAGGAAAGAATATGAACTTTGAAAAATTCATAACAAAATTACAAGAAGCCTTAGCTGAAGCTCAGTCTTTAGCTGTCGGCAAAGATAATGGATACATTGAACCAGTCCATTTACTTTATGCTTTATTAAAAACAAGCTGATGGTTCAATTGCTCCACTTTTTTACTGCATTAAACGTTCAACCAAAACAGTTAGAAAGTGAATTATCCGCATTTTAGACCGCTTACCACAAGTTCAAGGGTGGCACAACACAACTTTCGCAACAAACTATGCGCTTTTGTTAAATCAAGCAGATAAATTATCACAACAATTCGGCGATAGTTTTATTTCATCTGAATTGTTTGTGCTTGCAGCCATCGATGACAATGGCGATTTAGGCAAAATTATTGAAAAACTTTGGCTTAACAAAAGAAAAATTACACAAGCAATTAGCCAAATTCGTGGAGGAGAAACCGTGAATAATCAAAACGCAGAAGAAAACCAGACAAGCATTACAAAAATATACTATTGACTTAACCGAACGTGCCAAAGCAGGCAAATTAGATCCTGTGATTGGTCGTGATGAAGAGATCCGCCGTGCAGTGCAAGTACTACAACGCCGTACTCAAAATAATCCCTGTGTTAATTGGTGAACCAGGTGTCGGGTAAAACTGCGATCGTAGAAGGCTTAGCACAACGTATTGTAAACGGTGAAGTGCCTGAAGGATTAAAAACAAACGTGTACTTTCATTGATATGGGAGCATTGATTGCTGGGGCAAAATATCGTGGTGAGTTTGAAGAACGTTTAAAAAGCAGTCTTAAATGAGCTTTAGCAAAAGAAGAAGGGACAGGTAATCCTCTTTATTGATGAAATTCACACCATGGTTGGCGCAGGTAAAACCGATGGTGCGATGGATGCGGGTAACTTTATTAAAACCAAGCACTTGCACGCGGTGAATTGCACTGTGTTGGTAGCGACTACTTTAGACGAATATCGCCAATATATTGAAAAAGACGCAGCATTAGAACGTCGTTTCCAAAAAGTATTAGTTGATGAACCAAGTGTTGAAGATACGATTGCAATTTTGCGTGGTTTAAAAGAGCGTTATGAAATCCATCACCACGTTCAAATTACTGACCCTGCAATTGTAGCGGCAGCAACGCTTTCGCATCGTTACATCAGCGATCGTCAATTGCCAGATAAAAGCGATCGACTTAATTGATGAAGCAGCATCTAGCTTACGTGCTGGAAATTGATTCTAAACCAGAACCGCTAGATAAATTGGAACGCCGTATTATTCAATTAAAATTGGAACGCCAAGCGTTACAAAAAGAAGAAGATGAGGCCAGTCGCCAACGCCTTGCAAAACTTGACGAAGAGTTGATCGCTAAAAGAGCGTGAATACTCTGAATTAGAAGAAAGTCTGGAAAGCGAGAAAAATCTGCATTACTAGGTACACAGCACATTAAAACTGAGTTAGAAAACGCACGTATTGCGATGGATCAGAGCTCGCCGTGAAAATAACTTTGAGAAAATGTCCGAGTTACAATACGGTAAAATTCCAGCCCTTGAAAAACAACTTCAAGAAGCAGTAAAACGGGAAGAAGAAGGCGGCGAAAACCACTTACTCCGAACTAAAGTAACCGATGAAGAAATTGCTGAAGTGCTTTCAAAAGCGACTGGTATTCCTGTATCGAAAATGATGGAAGGCGAAAAAGATAAATTACTTCGTATGGAAAGCGTGTTGCACGCACGAGTGATTGGACAAAATGAAGCGGTGGAAGCGGTCGCGAATGCCATTCGCCGTAGCCGTGCAGGCTTTATCAGACCCGAATAAACCGATTGGTTCATTCCTGTTCCTCGGTCCCAACAGGGCGTAGGGTAAAAACCGAGCTTTGCAAAAAACCTTAGCGAATTTCTTATTCGATGATCCTGATGCGATGGTTCGCATTGATATGTCAGAATTTATGGAAAAACACAGCGTCTCTCGCTTGGTCGGTGCACCTCCAGGTTATGTTGGCTATGAAGAAGGCGGTTACTTAACCGAAGCTGTTCGCCGTCGCCCATACTCTGTGGTATTATTAGACGAAGTGGAAAAAGCCCATCCAGACGTGTTCAACATCTTACTGCAAGTGTTAGATGATGGACGATTAACCGATGGACAAGGCAGAACCGTAGATTTCCGCAATACCGTGGTGATTATGACCTCAAACTTAGGCTCACACCTCATTCAAGAAATGCCAGAAGCAACCTATGGCGAATTGAAAGAAGTAGTGATGTCGGTGGTAAGCCAACACTTCCGCCCAGAGTTCATTAACCGTATTGATGAAACTGTCGTGTTCCACTCACTTGGTCAAGAACACATTCGTTCAATTGCACGCATTCAATTAGGGACGCTTTGATCAAACGTATGGCAGAGCGTGGCTATGAAGTGACCATCACCGACGCAGCCATCGACCACATTGGCAAAGCAGGTTTCGACCCATTGTTCGGCGCACGCCCACTTAAACGTGCAATCCAACAAGAGCTTGAAAACCCACTTGCTCAACAAATTCTCGGCGGTAAATTATTACCAAACCGACCTGTTGCTGGTGGATTATCGAGATGAAAAAACTAGTGATTGAAAATCAATAGGGATAAAAAAAGGGAGCAAATTATTTTGCTCTCTTTTACTTTATAAGTGATTGGTTATTTCTAAATATAGTAATCTAAAAATATATAGCTACTTTACTAGGGAGTTTTTAATATTTCTCAGGTCTTCAGAGAACATATCATATTCAACACCTACAATACGTTTTTTCATTAGCCCATTCACCAAAATCAATGAGTTTACAACATTCACTACAAAATGGGCGATATTTATTCTCGGCTTTCCATTCTACTTTTTTTCTGACAAGTTGGACATTCTACGACTAATTCTGACATTAGCTTTTCCTCTGCTTTTTCAAATAAATTTGGTGAAGTTCATTTATTTGTTTTTATTTTTCTAAATTTTGTTCAAGCGGTTGATTATTATCAATAATATCATCGGCATAACTTAATCTCTTTTCTCTTGAAACTTGTGATGCCATAATATTTTGAATTATCTCTGCTTTTATTGTTATCGCGTTTTGTGGCTCTTTCTATTTGTGTTTCGGGCAATACATCCACAACTCAAAAATACGATCACATAAATGGATCAAATTATTTTCAATCAATAATGGCACCATTAAAATTACATAAGGCTGCTGGCATTGTTCCACTTGAGCAAGCATTTCATTTCTAATAGCAGGGTGAAGCAATTGAGTTTAGCCACGTTTTTATCAGGATGAGGAAAATAATTTCGCGTAATTTAGCTCGATTTAGCTCCTCTTGTTCTGTAAGAACATCAATACCAAAATGAGAGACTAATTCTGCTAATAATGGTGAGCCTTTTTCAACGACTTTACAGGGCAATAATATCGGCATCAATCACAGGCACTCCAAGCGCTGAAAATAGATTGCCAATGGTGCTTTTCCCACTTCAATACCGCCCGTTAATCCAACAACATAAGGCATTTTTGATCCTCAATTTATGATTAGTTGAGGTAAATTATAATAAAAGTTGCCATACTAATAAACGGAATAAAAAGGCAATTTTTGCCGTTTTTGAGAAAGTAATGTATCGTTCTGCTAGGCAGTATGTTATTCCTAACACTGAGGCAATAAGCACGAGTTGTAACATCTGATCTAATGTAAAAAGAGGCGATAAAGTGATTAATAATAAACTGTCTCCCAGCCCAAAACCTTCCTTTTTAGAAGGAAAAATAGAGAAAAAGTGAATAAAAAAATAAAGAAAAAGGACCGTAAAATAGAATGTCTCTAAATTTCCTTTATAGAGTGTGAGTAAAAATAAAATAGCTAAATAACGAATATCAGTAAGATAATAAAGTATATCCAATACGCTAAGAAAACATAAAATAATTATTACGACTGAAATAAGATAATTTTGATTCAACAATGTTATTAAAGGAAAAATAAAGTAAAACAGAATAGGTAATTTACTCTGTTTTGCTTTTTAAATTAGATTCAAAATCACTATAATCTAGCTGAAAATCCACTAGAGAATAAAATTCATCATAAGTTTGTTGATTTATTCGCTTGGCAAATAGAGGAATTTCTTTTTCTAAAACCAGAAAGCGAATAATATAGCGGTTAAAATTTCCAAAAACTTTACTAAATTCATTTTATTCAACTAAAGAACCCATATCAAAAATTGGCAAATAAAGCCCAACAATAATAGTGCCAACAATGCCACCGAGAATCACCATCAATGCTGGCTCAAGCAGCTGAGATAAAATATCAAAGCTGATCATCTAATTTCTTTTTATAGATTTGGCTAACATATTCGCTCATTTTCAGCCAATTTTTCCGCTTCGTTCACCAACAGATAACATTTGCACGGTCTGGCTTTTCAAATACATCCGTGTTTAAACATTCGAAAAAGCGTAACCCTGTTTAATCAGCGTTAATACCGACTGACACTCTTTTTGTAAAAATAGGATCAGCTTGTTTATTTGATAAAAAGTTTCTAAAATAAGATTCTAACCGAAGGCTGGCATTCAGCATTAAGGCTACATTTTTGAGTAAAATAAATAATGCGTGATTGAGCTATAATATTTTTAAATACAGGAAAAATTACTAATATATGGTATTTAATTTTTGTGATTACCGTTGTTTTTAGCTAAAAAGGAAGTAAAATGCCACTTAGCACAAAATAAAAAGCATAAATGTATAATTATCAATCAATAAATTAGAGAGAAAAAGAGTACTTCCGTAATAAAAGGTAATGTTTTATCTTTCGCACTATATAACTCTGCAAATTTAGGTACAATGAGTACTAACATTCCAATTGAAAGGGTTAAAGCAATAACTAATACCATGACAGGATAAAAACATAATCTTCTTCACTTTCGAAAATAATTTTTCACTTTCAGATCTGGATTTAGCTATATTTTCAAGTATTATTCCTAGTTTTCCACTCATTTCCCCCATTTTGATCAGCTGAATTTCCTGACTATCTAAATAGCGATTTAAATTTTCTAATGATGTTGAAAAAGAATAACCTAACTCAATTGAACGTATTATTTCTTCAAGCCACAAATAGAGCTTTTATATTTTGTGTGTTCTCTAAAATGAGTGACAGTGCTTGTTTTTAATGGTAGTTTGGCATTGATGAGTAAAAGCAAGTTGAGAGATAAGTTGAGTCACCTCTTCAGATTTTTGGGTTTTTAGGAAAAATAAAATTCCGACTAATTTTAATTTGCTGAAATCCTTTTTAATTAGCCTTTTGTTCTAATTCTTCTTGATTTTGAGCTAATAATTTCCCTTTCTGTTTTTGCTGAAAACGATTCACCGCTTTCAATGAAATTCATATACCTTAAACATAGCCTAATACTCGTTGTATTTCTGATAAATTAGTTTTATTTTCTTGATATTTTTGCATTGCACTTTCCGCTAAAGTAGAAAAAAATCTAAACAAGCGGTCGATTTTTCAAATTCTTTTCCATTTTTGACAGTAATTGATACACACCAATTCGTCCTTTGTAACCCTGATAGCAATGTTCACAGCCATTACTTTGACAATGTGTGCAGATTTTCCTAACTAAACGTTGAGCAATGACTAATTGCAAACTGTTTCTTAGTTCAAACTCTTTAATTCCAAGTTGTAAAAGGCGTTCCACCGCTGATAGTGCATCGTTAGTGTGAAGCGTTGAAAGCACTAAATGCCCTGTTTGTGAGGCTCGCAGTGCCATTTGAGCACTTTCTTCATCTCGAATTTCACCAAACATAATAATATCGGGATCTTGGCGTAAAAAGGTGCGTAATAATTGACTGAAATCTAACCCAATACCACGATCAACTTGCGTTTGAATGATGCCTTCAATCTCTATTTCTATTGGATCTTCAGCAGTTAGAATATGTTTTTCACTCTGATTTAAATAACTAAGTGCACTATATAATGTAATACTTTTTCCGCTACCTGTTGGGCCTGTCACCAATATTAAACCTTGTGGTTGATTTAATGCATCTAATAAAATTGTTTTCTGGTTTTGATTAAATCCAAGTTCTAAAAAAATCTAAATCAATAGGTTTATGCAAACGCAGTACTATTTTTCACCAAAAATGAGTTGGCAATGTAGAAACACGAAAAATCTAAAGTATCAGAAATTTTTGTTTTAAAAGTGGAATTGTCCATCTTGCGGTAAACGAGTTTCGCTAATATCCAATTTTTGCGAGAATTTTTAATCTGGAAATAATTCGACTAGATAAATTTAGCGATAGCATTTTTATAAATATGCAAAACGCCATCAACCCGCAAGCGGATCATAAATCTATTTTTCTGTGGTTCCAAATGAATATCGGAAACATTTTTTTCTGTAGACAATAATTAAATAATTCATCTAGCAGATGAATTACTGGATCAGTATGGTCTAATTCTACTTGCTGGTTATTTTCCGAATAAATAATTTCCGTTGTTTCATAAATAATATCTTTTTAGGCGAAAAGCTCATTTTAATAGGTATTTTTAATTCCTCAGTAGAAATTAAAATGGGCTCAATCTCTTTATGAGCAATAAAGGAAAAAAGATCTCATAAGCGGTCAGATTATTCAAATCATCAATAGCAAGCCATAATTTCTTTTTATCTTCTTTTCACGGGAATGGCTAAATAACGCAAAAGAATCGTTTTTCTTCACAATTTTTCTGCCATTGGTGCTCAGAGATTTCAAAAATATTTTGAGTGTTTAAATCGCAAACAGTGTAAGTCATAGTTTTTTTGTTATAAGTAATTTATTAGCAAAAGAGCGGTCAAAATTGACCGCTTGAGAATGAGTTCTATTAGTTTGTTGAGCTTGTAGAGCAGAAATTTGCAGGGAATAAACTTATATCAGAACCCGTACAAGTCGTTTTCCAACTAATCGTATTGGAGCTAAAGGTTGGCGTCATGGTATAGCCAAATCCATCAATATTGCCTTTACCTGCTACCGTAATTACCCCTGCTTGCAACAGAAACAGATTTCAAGTATTTAGTTTCGTCACTTGAGGCTTTATTTGCTTGTACACCATTTGAACCGCCTGAACAATTCGTTACCTCACCAGTGTTGTAAATACAAACCTCTACATCGGATTTATAGGAAGCAGAAGCTCTTAGCAGCTCAGAGAGAGCCGCTTTTTGCGTATAGGTGGTATAAGAAGGGATCGCAATGGTCGCTAGAATGGCAATGATGGCAATCACAATCATTAATTCAATCAAGGTAAATGCCTTTGTAGGCTTAAGAAAAAGAGGCTTTTTCGTTAAAGATTTCATTCGTTAAATTTCCTTTTTAAATTAATATGCGTGTTATTCACGCCCTTAAAGTTTGCGGATTTTTTTTGTTTTGGCGAGTATCACTGTTTAAATTTTCGAGCGTGCTCGAAAAATAAAAATTTCAGTGTTTATTTATTCAGTGTTTTTTGCTAGTATTTCGTCAATTTTTCAGTTTAGAATTAAGGTTTAATATGGCAAAGGCACCAAAAACGGCTTATGTGTGTAGCGATTGTGGCGCAGAATACTCTAAGTGGATGGGGCAATGTAAAGAGTGCTACGCGTGGAACACCATCAGCGAAATTCGTTTAGTTTCGGCTAAAGAAAGTATGACCGTTTTAGTGGCTATGCGGGCGAAACTTCTGGCAAAGTGCAAGCACTCTCTGAGATTAGCTTGCAAGAAGTACCGCGCTTTAGCAGTGGATTTAACGAACTCGATCGTGTGCTTGGTGGTGGAGTTGTGCCAGGTTCTGCTATTCTGATTGGTGGTCATCCTGGGGCGGGGAAAAAGTACGTTGCTACTCCAAGTGATGTGCGGATTATCTAAAGAAATTCCGACGCTATATGTGACAGGTGAGAGTCGCTCCAACAAGTGGCAATGCGCGCGAACCGTTTAGGGTTTGCAACAGAACGCCTCAAAATGCTTTCTGAAACCTCGGTTGAGCATATTTGTAGCATTGCTGATCAAGAAAAACCTCAAATTATGGTAATTGACTCTATTCAAGTGATGCACCTTTCAGATATTCAATCTTCACCAGGTTCGGTTTCTCAAGTGCGTGAATGTGCTTCATTCCTCACACGCTATGCGAAAACCCGCCAAGTGGCAATTATTATGGTGGGGCACGTAACCAAAGATGGTACGCTTGCCGGTCCTAAAGTTTTAGAGCACGCAATTGATGCTTCACTCTTGTTAGAAGGTGAATCGGACTCTCGTTATCGTACCTTGCGCAGCCAAAAACCGTTTTGGTGCCGTAAATGAGCTAGGTGTGTTTGCGATGACGGAACAAGGACTTCGTGAAGTTAAAAATCCATCTGCAATCTTTTTAAGCCGTAGCGATGAGTTGGTTTCAGGCAGTTCTGTGGTTGTGCTTTGGGAAGGAACTCGCCCTCTCTTGGTAGAAATTCAAGCCTTAGTCGATCATTCAGTAGCTTGCCAACCCACGCCGTGTTGCTGTGGGTTTGAGATCACAATCGCTTATCACTATTGCTTGCTGTTTTTACACCGCCACGGTGGATTGCAAATGTCAGACCAAGATGTATTTGTCAACGTAGTGGGCGGCGTAAAAGTGACGGAAACTAGTGCAGACTTAGCCTTAATTCTCGCCTTAATTTCTAGCTTTAGAAACCGACCACTTCCGCAAGATCTCGTGATATTTGGCGAAGTGGGTTTAGCGGGCGAAATTCGCCCTGTGCCAAGTGGTCAAGAACGTATTTCTGAGGCGGCTAAACACGGCTTCAAGCGTGCCATTGTGCCTTTTTTGGGGAATATGCCTAAAAAATCGATTAAGGGAATGGAAGTTTTTGGCGTGAAAAAACTCAGTGATGCGTTAGATATTTTAGGCAATTTGTAATGGCTAATTTCCCTATAAAATGGTTGATGCTCTGTCGCGAGCCACGCTTATATAGCTGCCAACGGATTAAAACTGCATGCGAACAGCGCGGTATCTTGCTCGACATTCTCGATCCCAATCGAATGTTACTTAAACTTGCAAGTGTTGGAGGAAAATCGACCGCTAGATTATTCTATCAAACGTCTGAACAAGAGTTACAGCTCGATGAATATCAAGCTGTGCTTCCTCGTTTCGGAGCAACAAGCACAGAGATGGGCTGTTATGTGTTGCAGCATTTTGAAATCAAAAAAACAAAAGTACTAAATAGTGCCCAAGCTTTCCGATTAGCTCGAGACAAATGGCAAAGTTTGCAATTGCTCGCAGCTTATGGTTTTGCCTATTCCTCAACAAGTTACATTGGCGAATTGGTTGAAAGCTCTTCACAATTGGCTTTGCATTTTCCTGCAATCGTACTCAAGATATTAGTCGGTATGCAAGGTACTGGTGTAGAATTATATGAGGAGAAAAGCACAGCCTTAAATAAGCTAAAAATGCTAAAACAAGTGGGAGAAAAAGCCTTAGTACAAGATTTTATAGCCGAAACCCGAGGGCAAGATATTCGTGCTTTTTGTTATTGGTGATCAAGTAGTCGCAAGTATGCAACGCACAGCAGGTAATGGGGATTTTCGTGCAAATTTACACCAAGGTGGCAAAAGCTGAAAGCATTGAACTGACAGAGGAAGAAAAAGCAGATTGCTATTCAAGCAACAAAAAGCCATTAGATTAGATGTTGCAGGCGTTGATTTAATCCGCTCCAAGCAAGGCCCGATGATTCTAGAAGTGAATGCGAGCCCTGGTTTGGAAGGGATTGAAACAGTTTCTGGCAAAGATATTGCGGGGATGATGGTCGATTATTTGCTAGGCATATAGCTTATAGATGTTTTTACAAACACTGACACCGATTCCAAATGACCTGTATGCGGAAACATATCAATCATTGCTGATTTTGCTAATTTATAGCCCGCTTGAATCAGTTTCTCGGCATCTCGAACCAAAGTGGCAGGGATTGCAAGAGACATAAACAATACGCTCAGGATTGAGTTCGCATAAGTGATCTCAAGGCAAATAGTGCACCATTGCGAGCAGGATCTAATAACGCTTTATTGAACGGTTCTGTTGCCCAAGGCTGATCGGCGAAGCGTTCATCTAGGTTGGTTCGGAAAAACTCGACATTGCTTAGGTCATTTGTTTTTGCGTTTTTATTGGCTTGATAGACCATCTCTGGCACGCCTTCTATTCCCGCAACATAACAGGCTTTTTGTGCAATCGGTAGCGTGAAATTTCCCATTCCGCAGAAGAGATCTAAAATGCGATCTTGCGGTTGGATATCAAGCCAATCCAAGACGGTTTTAACCATTTTCTGATTTAATTCACGGTTTACCTGAATAAAATCACGAATCCCGAAACGAAGCGTTAAGCCATTGATTTGATAGTAAGGAAGCTCGCCAAACCAGTGTTCTAGCTGATTTTCTTTTGTCATTATAAATAAAGAAAGTTGTTCCTTTTCTGCGAATTGAAGCAGTGTTGTGCGGTTTTTCTCATTGATTTCGCCTAAGTGGCGTAAAAACATTGCAATGCCATTATCAGCAAGCACGAGCTCAATATGCCCAAGCAATTTTTTTGTTTTGCCATATCGCCACAAGCTGTTGCAGTTTCGGCAGTAAATCGGCAAGTGGTTTCTCTAAAATATCGCAACGTTCAAGCGGTATGATTTGGTTAGAATTTTGCAGCCTAAAGCCCATCACCCACTCATTTTTTTGTTGAGCAATGCTCAATCGAGCTCGGCGGCGATAATGTTTGTCGCTTCCAACAATCATTGGTTGAAAAATCAATTGGTGTATCTTGCAATTTTTGCAGGCGATGAAATAGTGCTTTTTGCTTCGCTTCGCGTTGCAATTCGAGGTTGATATGTTGCATTTGGCAGCCGCCACACTTGGCATAATATTGGCAAAAAGGCGTTTGACGTTTTGCAGATTTTTTTCCAATATTTTGACCGCTTTCGCTCGCCCATATTGACGCTTTTCTTCCAGCGTTTGAATTTCCACTTCCTCATCAGGCAAGGCATTTTTGGATAAACCAGGTTTTGCCATTGAGTTTTGCCACGCCTAAACCTTGATAATCTAAAGATTGAATTTTTACCGTTTGACGAGCGGTCGATTTTGGAGATATTTTTGCAGAGTGCTTTGCAGTATTAGGGTGTATAAAAAGAGCCATAAAAATAGAGTAAATTAGCAATGATAACGACAAGAAGCAATTAAAATTGCTTCATCAGTTACGGTATAAATCAGCCTGTGTTTTTCATCAATTCGACGAGACCAAAATCCACTTAAATGAAACTTCAATGATTCAGGTTTTTCCTATACCTTCAAAAAGGCGTTCGTTGAATATCCTTGATGAGATTATTGGTGCGTTTTAGTTGTTTTTGTCGGTGGCTTGCCAATATAAATAATCTTCCCAAGCGGTGTCGGCAAAGGTCAATTTCATTCAATCAATTCCTCTCTTGCCCTTCATTTTTGGTGAAGTTGCTCAATGGCTGAAAGTAAGTGTTGAGCATTGGCAGGGCGAACGAAGCAAATAAGCAGTTTCCTCTAGTGAACGATAATGTGCTAGAGAAATAAGCACACAATCTTCGCCCGTAGTGCGAGTGATTAGCACAGGTTCATAATTTTCCACGACTGAAGTCATTGTTTTGGCTAAAGTTTGACGGGCTTGTGAATAAGAAATAGCTTTGCATATAAATTCCTTAAGAAAAAGTTGTACAAAGATTGTACATTTGTCGCTTAGAGAATGCAATATCAGGCTCTGATTACTTTCTCTGCGTGAATACAAAAGCTTAAATTTGCTAAAAATATTGCCTTAATGAATACAGAAAAAAAGAGGCGAAAAATGTTTGTCGTTGGGCAAAGATGGATTAGCGAATCCGAAAATAATTTAGGTTTAGGTCTAGTTTCAAATGTAGATAACCGCACGGTGACTCTTCAATTCCCTGCTGCGGAAGATGAGCGAATTTATGCGGTTTCAAATGCACCGCTTACCCGTGTGCAGTTCCAAGTGGGCGATGTGATTACCGCTCAAGAAGGTTGGAAAATGCAGGTGACGCAAGTGATGGATAATCAAGGTGTGGCGTTTTATTTAGGCAAACGAACGGATAATCAAGAAGAAAGCGTTTTTGCCTGAAATGTTGCTTGATCACAAAGTCAGTTTTAGTCGCCCGCAAGACCGTCTATTTTCGGCACAGATTGACCGTTCAGATCGTTTTTCGCTCCGCTATCGAGCTTTGCAGCACCAACAAGCACAGTTCCAATCTCCGTTGCGCGGTTTGCGAGGCATTCGTGCCAGTCTGATTCCGCATCAATTGCATATTGCTAAAGAAGTGGGGCAACGTCTCTCGCCACGTGTATTACTTGCTGATGAAGTGGGTTTAGGAAAAACCATCGAAGCAGGGATGATTTTACAACAACAAATTTTTGCAGGTAGAGCAGAACGCGTGTTAGTGCTTGTGCCTGAAAGCTTAGCAACACCAGTGGCTGGTGGAAATGCTTCGTCGTTTCAACCTGCGTTTTTCGCTGTTTGATGAAGAGGCGTTGTGCGGATTTCGACAAAGCGGACGAAGATGGCAACGATGCAAGCGAAAATCCGTTTGAGAGTGAATCGATGGTGATTGTTTTCCATCGATTGGCTAGAAGCGATGTCAAATCGATGCTAAACAAGTGTTGGAATGCGAGTGGGATATGTTGATTGTCGATGAGGCACATCACCTTGAGTGGTCAGAAGATGCCCCTTCGGTTGCTTATCAATTGGTGGAAAAACTGGCAACACAGATTCCGTCTGTCTTACTGCTTACCGCAACGCCTGAACAGCTTGGGCAAGAGAGTCATTTTTGCTCGCCTCGCTTTGTTAGATTCCGATCGTTTTTATGATTATTCTGCCTTTGAACAGGAACAAAAATGCGTATCAACCTGTGGCAGACGCGGTGGCGACTTTATTGAATGACAAGCTGTTAAGCGATGCTGAGCAGAATGCTATTGCAGAATTATTGAGCGAAGAAGACACCGAGCCGATGTTTAAGATCATCAATAGCAAAAAATCGGCAGAATCCGACCGCTTGCAAGTTCGCCAAGAACTCATTAAAGAGTTGATTGACCGCCACGGTACAAGTCGCGTATTGTTCCGTAATACACGCCAAGGCGTGAAAGGTTTCCCTCATCGTGAATATTATCAAATTAGTCTTGAATTACCGAACCAATATGCGAATGCGTTAAAAGTGATGGGCACAATGGGGGCGTTACAGATGAGCGACCGTCTTTACCCAGAACGTTTGTTCCAACGTTTCAATCCAAATGCACGTTGGACAGAGTTCGACCCGCGTGTGGAATGGTTGATCACTTTCCTGAAAAAAATCACCGTGATGAAAAATCCTAGTGATTTGTAAACACGCAGAAACGGCAATTGCACTTGAGCAAATTTTACGTGAAAAAGAGGCAATTCGCTCAGCGGTATTCCACGAGAAAATGTCGATTGTGGAACGTGATAAAAGCCTCTGCTTACTTTTGCACAACAAGAAGAAGGGGCACAGGTGCTTATTAGTTCTAGCATTGGCTCGGAAGGGCGAAACTTCAATTTGCTAGCAATTTAGTACTATTTGGTTTGCCAGATAATCCTGACTTATTGGAACAAAGTATCGGGCGTTTAGATCGAATCGGTCAGAAAAAAATGACATCAAAAATTCACGTGCCTTGTTTCGAAAAATTCTGCACAATCGGTACTTGCTGATTGGTATCATCAAGGCTTGAACGCTTTTGAAGAAACTTGCCCGATGGGTACAGCACTTTACCGTGAATTTGGTGAAGCCTTAGGGGCTTACTTCCTCAACTCACAAGCGGACGGATTTGCAGAATTAATTGCAAAAACCAATAAACGCCAAAAAGCCTTGAAAGCTGAACTAGAGCGTGGACGCGACCGATTGCTAGAACTTAATTCCAATGGTGGTGAACAAGCTCAACAGTTAGCCGAGGAAATTGGTAAGCAAGATAATCAGCCACAATTGGTGAATTTTGCCTTGAATTTGTTTGATGTGATTGGCGTGGAACAAGAGGATTTAGGCGAGCAGAGTATTGTAATCCGCCCAACAGGGGCATATGCTGGTACCCGATTTTCCTGGGCTTTCGGAAGAGGGGAATACGGTAACTTTCAATCGTCAATTAGCATTAATGCGTGAAGAACTTGACTTTTTAACGTGGGATCACCCGATGATCCGCAACGGCATTGATTTGATTACCGCTGGCGATATTGGTAAATCTGCGGTCTCCTTACTGATTAACAAAAACTTGCCTGCCGGCACCTTGTTGCTCGAAACTATTTTTGTGGTGGAAACGCAAGCACCAAAAGGCTTGAATCTCACTCGCTTCTTGCCACCAACACCAATTCGCGTATTGATGGATGCGAAAGGTAATAACTTGGCATCACAAGTTTCATTCAATGGTTTGGAGAAACAGCTTAAGCCTGTCAACCGTCAAATGGCAAATCAAATTGTGAAAATGGCACGCCGTAATATTGAAAAATTGATTAAGCTGAGCGAGCAAAAAGTGGCGGAACAAGCTGCGGAAATCATTGCACAAGCGAAAGTTGAGGCGAATAGCAAATTACAAGCCGAATTACACCGCTTGGAGGCGTTGAAATCGGTGAATAAGAATATCCGTGATGATGAGATCCAAGCTCTCGAACAGCAATTGAATGAAACATTTGCACAGCTGGAACTGGCGAACTGGAGATTGGATAGTTTACGCGTGATTGTGAGTAATCAGGAATAATTATGGCACTTATTGAATATCATCCACCGCTTGACCCCTTTTTAGATGAGGTTTACCGCGATAATTATATTTTAGTGATTAACAAACCAAGTGGATTGCTTTCTGTTCCTGGTAATCGCCCTGAATATTTTGACAGTGCGATGACTCGTGTACAGAAAAAAATATAGCTTTACTGAACCCGCTCACCGTTTGGATATGGCGACAAGCGGTATTTTATTATTTGCATTAAGTAAGGCAGCAGAAAAAGAATTGAAACGTCAATTTCGCGAACGTGAGCCGAAAAAGCACTATATTGCGTTGTTATGGGGAAAATTGGGCGAGAAAGTAGGTGATACAGGCGAGATGAATTTCCCGTTGATTTGCGACTGGGAAAATCGCCCACGTCAAAAAAATCTGTTACGAGCGAGGTAAAAAGCGATAACCCAATATGAGGTGTTAGCACATTTACCAAAACAATACCACAAGAGTAAAAACTCACCCCTATTACAGGGGCGCTCTCACCAGTTGAGAGTGCATTCTTTGGCATTGGGGCATCCTATTCTAGGCGATAAGTTCTATGCCAACCCATTAGCCAAAAAGCCTTGCTCCAAGACTTTGCTTGCACGCCGAGAGTTTAACCATTACGCATCCTATTACGGGAGAGACTGACGTTTATGGCAGAGGCTGAATTTTGATTTATATGATAAAAATAGCTTAAATAGGAAAGATTATTTTTTGTCATCTTTATGCTAAAATACCCTCGCTCTTATTCCCCATTAGTACGGGAAATAATGCGCATTGCAAATCAGACTAAGAAATTGACCGCTTGCAAGCGGTTTTTCTTCGAAATTTTTCAAATTTAACAAGTAGCCTGTCGTATGGGTTACCACTGTAAGGATAAAAATGCCAATTATTACTTTTACCAGATGGCTCACAACGCCAATTTGACAATCCTATTTCTGTTTTAGAGGTTGCCCAATCTATCGGTGCGGGTCTTGCCAAAGCGACTATCGCGGGTCGTGTAAACGGTGAACGCCGTGATGCGTGCGATATTATCGATCAAGATGCAACATTAGAAATCATTACCGCAAAAGATGAAGACGGTTTAGAAATTATCCGCCACTCTTGTGCTCACTTGCTGGTCACGCTATCAAACAATTATTCCCAGACGTGAAAATGGCAATCGGCCCAACGATTGAAAAACGGCTTCTATTACGACGTGGATTTGAGATCGCTCTTTAACCCAAGAAGATATTGATGCGATTGAAAAAAACGTATGCTTGAGTTGGCAAAAAAACCAACTATGATGTAGTGAAAAAACGTGTGAGCTGGCAAGAAGCACGCGACACCTTCGAGCAACGTGGCGAGCCATACAAAATGGCAATTTTTGGATGAGAACATCGAACGCACAGCAACGCCTGCGTTATATCATCACCAAGAATATATTGATATGTGCCGTGGCCCACATGTGCCAAATATGCGTTTCTGCCACCACTTCAAACTTCAAAAAGTAGCGGGGAGCTTACTGGCGTGGCGACAGCAAAAACAAAAATGTTGCAACGTATTTACGGCACAGCTTGGGCTGATAAAAAAACAATTAGCCGAATATTTACAACGCTTAGAAGAAGCAGCAAAAACGTGACCACCGTAAAATCGGTAAAGCGTTAGACTTATACCATATGCAAGAAGAAGCACCTGGTATGGTATTCTGGCACAATGACGGTTGGACAATTTTCCGTGAACTTGAAACCTTCGTACGTACCAAATTAAAAGAGTACGATTACCAAGAGGTAAAAGGTCCGTTTATGATGGATCGTGTGTTGTGGGAAAGAACAGGTCACTGGCAAAATTACGCTGATTTAATGTTCACAACGCAATCTGAAAACCGTGAATATGCGATTAAACCAATGAACTGTCCAGGACACGTTCAGATTTTCAACCAAGGCTTGAAATCTTACCGCGACTTACCAATTCGTATGGCAGAATTTGGTTCTTGCCACCGTAACGAGCCATCAGGTTCTTTACACGGCTTGATGCGTGTACGTGGCTTCACCCAGGATGATGCCCACATTTTCTGTACCGAAGATCAAATCGAATCTGAAGTAACCAGCTGTATTCGTATGGTTTACGACATTTTACAGCACTTTCGGCTTTACCAACATTGCTGTAAAACTTTCAACCCGCCCTGAAAAACCGCATCGGTTCAGATGAAATGTGGGATCGTGCTGAAGCTGGCTTAGCGGCAGCACTTGCCCACAACGGTTTAGAATACGAAATTCAAGAAGGTGAAGGTGCATTCTATGGCCCGAAAATTGAGTTCGCCTTGCGCGATTGCTTAGGTCGTGAATGGCAATGTGGTACGGTGCAATTAGACTTTGCTCTTCCAGGTCGTTTAGATGCTTCTTATGTGGCGGAAGACAATAGTCGTCGCACGCCTGTAATGATCCACCGTGCAATTTTTAGGCTCAATCAGAACGTTTCATCGGTATCATCACTGAAGAATATGCAGGCTTCTTCCCTGCGTGGTTAGCCCCAACGCAAGCGGTGGTGATGAATATTACCGACAGCCAAGCGGAATACGTACAACAAGTGGTGAAAAACCTTATCTGATTCAGGCCTACGCGTGAAAGCAGACCTGCGTAACGAAAAAGTGGGCTTCAAAATCCGTGAACACACCTTACGCCGCGTGCCATATATGCTCGTGTGTGGTGATAAAAGAAATCGCTGAAGGAAAAATTGCTGTGCGTACCCGTAAAGGGGCAGATTTAGGTACATTCAAAATAGAAGAATTTGCTGAAATCTTGAAAAACAAGTTCGTGGCCGTGAGCTTAAATTGTTAAGCGAAGAATAGCCAGAAGTTATATTTAGATATAACCAGTCATCCATAAAAAAAGGCATAGTCGACAAAAATAGTTGAAAAACTATAGTCATATAGACAAACAGTTGCTGATGTTTATTGTTCAAAACATCAGCAACTGTTTTTATTAAAAAATCCTCATGTTTTTATAAATCAAGTATACAAACGACGGTAAATGTCATTTTACTTTTTACTAACAATGATGTCTATCAATGCCAATTTTTATGCAACATACATTTTTCTCAATCTGTTCTCGATAACGTTGCATAATCACCTTACGGCGTAATTTTAGCGTTGGGAGTAATTTCTTCCATTGCCTGGGGTAAAGGCTTGAGGCAACAGAGTAAATTTCTTTACTTGCTCAAAACTTGCCAGCTCTTTTTGTACTTCATGTAAGCGTTTTTCGAACATTTGGATAATCTCAGCGTGTTTAATCAGCTCTAATCTATCCTGATATTTAATATTCAACTGCTTCGCATACTCTTCAAAGGCTATCAAAGCACGGTACAATCAAGGCAGAAACATATTTTTTTCGCATCGGCAATAATCGCAATTTGCTCAATAAATTTATCTTTGCCAATTTTTTTCCTTCGATATATTGTGGTGCGATATATTTTGCCATTTGAAGTTTTTCATTAACTCTTTAATACGGTCGGTAATGTGCAAATTGCCGTGCTCATCTATCTCGCCCGCATCTCCCTGTTTTTAAGAAAGCCATCGGCTGTAAAAGGCATTAGCTGTTTCTTCAGGCTTTTTATAATAGCCTCGCATGACCATTCCGCCACGGACTAAAATTTCGTTATTTTCGCCAATTTTCACTTCGTATTTGGCATTAATTTACCAATGGAATTAGGGTTGAAACCGTGATCTTCCCAGCAAGAAACGGTTGCGGTGGTTTTCAGTCATTCCATAGCCTAATTTGACATTCACGCCTAAGCTATGGAAAAAAACTTACCGATGGTAGGTTCTAATTTCGCTCCGCCACAAGGCATCATTCGTACTTGTCCACCTAATAAGGCACGTAGTTTTTGAAAGCACAAGTTTGTCTGCCCATTTATGTTGCCATTTTAACCAGCGAGAAGGTTTGGCAGATTGATAATGTTTTCGCCCGCTTGTATCGCCCAATGGAAAAGCGTTCTGCGGATAAATGGTGCTTTTTCAACCTTATCTAACACTGCAGCATAAATTTTTTTCATAGAATCGAGGTACAGCACACATCACCGTAGGTTTGGTTTCAACTAGTGCTTGACGAATTTGGTTGCTATCTTCTAAATAGCAGTTAGTTGCCCCACGATGGAAAATATAGGCAACCCAAGCACGTTCGAAAATATGTGAAAGCGGTAAAAATGAGAGTGAAATATCTTGCTCGCTAATATTGAGAGCCTGATCATGCGATTGAAGCTGATGAGCCAAATTTGCATAATCCAACATCACACCTTTGGGATCGCCCGTTGTGCCAGAGGTGTAAATAAGTGTGAAGAGATCGTCTAAACGTTTGGATGCAAGACGAGCTTCAAGTGCTGTCATATTTTTGTCTACTTGAATGAAGCTTTCCCAATGGCAAGCGAGAGGATGATTATGAAGATTGATGCTTGATTTCATTGCCACAATTTTGATTAATTGTGTACAGTTGTTCGCTATTTGAATAGCACAATCCATTTGAGCTTGTTCGCCCACAAAGAGAATTCTAATATCAGCATCGTTAATAATATATTCAACTTGTGAAGGCGTGTTGGTGGCGTAAATTGGCACGGTCACAACACGTGCTTGCATTGCCCCAAAAATCGGCAATGCTCCAGCGTGGCATATTGTGAGCAAAAAATGCCAATTTTATCTTGAATTTCAATGTTTTTGAGCAATTAAAGCAAGCGAGATGTTATCAATCTCTTGTTGAAAGATTGACCATTGCATATTGCACCATTTTCCTTGTTCTTGGAAACGTAAAGCAGTGCGATTTGCGAAATTTTTGCTTGAAAAACGAAGACGGTTAACAAAGTGAAAATCTAAAGCAGACATCTAATAATACCTTAATATTTCAGCTAACAATTGTTCGCTAATATACTGGATTTGAAACTGGAAATCCAGAAAAAGAGAACAACTGTAAGCTGAAAAATAGAAAAAGGTATTAGATTATTTTCTTAGGAGTTTATAAACTCTCTTAAGTAAACTTAACGGCAAAAATTCTTGGAATTGCACGCATAAAGAAGATCGCAATCCCTGAAATTGGGCTTTGGATTTTGACTTGGTTTTTAAGTCTATAAAGCTCCCATTCGTATTGGAACTGTTTCCAACCACGACGGCGACCCACCATTCCATTTCCCACGCGAGCATAAACTAAAAATATCTGATAAATTTGCTACATTTAAGCCTGTTGCCACCATTTTAATCCAAAGCGTGTAATCTTCTTGCAAACCTTGATAACCACCACATTCAAGCACTTTTTGATTTTTTTATAAGCCACGGTCATATGGTTGAACGGGCAACGTAAACAGGTAAAACGCACAATTTCCTCCTGCGAGGGTGGGCACGTTACGATAAGCCACAATGTCATTGATATTTTTCGCCAAATTCAGCAATTTGCCCACCGAGCATAATGACATCTGGATGCTGCTGAATAAATTTTACTTGTTTTTCAAAAACGTTCTGGCACGCAAATATCGTCGGTATCCATACGGAAAAACCCATTCGTGGCTACAATAATTTTAAGCCATCATTAAGTGTTTTACCTAAACCACGATTCTGAGGGAATTTCACCGCTTTTATTGGCAAAATCGCCTCATATTCGGTCACAATTGCCTCTAATTCAGCCGTTACAGCACCATCAAATAATACGACTATTTCGGTTTGCGGGTAGGGGTTTGATTTTTTTAAACTTTCAAAAACATTCTTTAAGATATTGTGGATTCTCTTTAATATAAAGAGACATTAATACTGAAAATTCCATTAGAAAAAAACCTTTTTCATATTGATTGCTAATTTAGGCGAAATAAAGCTAATAATTGCAATAGCAAAATGCTTTATATTATGGCTACGTTTAAATATTTTAAAATAATAATTTGCCGCCTTGCGAGATAAATTCATCGCATAAATATAAGAGAATATAAAGTGAGTTAATGGCAAAATTTTGTTTTTTGCTTTTCTGTTTTGACATATTTATGCTCAATATATTCAATCGCCTTTTCGGTGTTCTCCGTATTGGTTGAAACACTTGAACGCTTAGTATGGAAGTAACAAATACTCAAAGGTTGATTAATAAATCCTGCTTTTTAAATTGGTGCTATCTGCTACTTTTAATGCAAATTCATAATCTTCCAATGATTTTAATTCTGAATTTAATCCTTCCAAGGCGATGAAAAAGGATTTTTTTAATCCCCATCATTGGCATTCCGCCCAATTTATTGGCTAATAAAAATATTATCTAAATTGATTTTATTTGACTCAATTGGATTAGTAAAATATTGGAATTTTTCATTTACCATTTCACACTTGGCAGAATGGTAAATAAAAATTTACTTGTGGATGTTGTTCAATATATTGGCTAATCACTTCACATTTATTATTGGCAAAAGCGATCATCGTCATCTAAAAATAAGAGCCACTCTTGTGAAGCAAGTTGTGCACCAACATTACGGCTACCAGCTGCTCCTTGATTTATTTCGTTACGAAAAAACCTTTACTTCAAAAGGATAGTTTGGCTCAATAACCACAGTTTGTGGTGAGCAGTCATCAACAATAATTACTTCAAAATTATAAACTGTTTGAGCCTTTTAAACTCTCAAGTAATTCAAGCACTTCCGTGTTGCGATTATAGGAAGGGACAATAATACTAAACATTTTCTTCCTCTTTTTTTCTTGCAATAAATAATAAAATTTTTGACCGCTTGTACCAAATAGGGAGAGGAACATCAGCAAGCCAAACATTACACTTGGATAAGCGTAAGTATCTGCTTTAATGTTCCAAATGGTCATTAAGCCTAATGTTGATAAAATAAACAACCAACTACCGTTAAAACCAGTTATCAGCCACTCTTTTCACAAAAATAAGCGGTGAAAGCAAAAGCAAGCTAACATATAACCAACGCCGCCATATAAGGCTTTTAGCGAATAAAAACCAGAGTCAGAGCCGCCATAATAGCTCCAACCATTCGGTTGATAATATAAAGCCATCGCCCATTAAGAGCTGTTTATTTGTTGGCATAAAAAGATGTTTATTCATAAGCGTATCGGTTGAAGAACTTAGTCGTTCTCCGCCGTTAATCAGGTTAATAACGGGTTCGAGTGCGTGTTCAACATAGCGATTTTCCGCATGGAAATAAGCCAGATAGAGACACTAATACGATAAATGCAAGTAATGCGGGTAGATAACGCCAGCGGAAATAAAAGCAAGCAGCTTACTAATGAAAAGGTTAAAAATAATCGCCCCGCAATCAACCCGATACACAAAAGCAAGAAGAGCCAAATTGGATTTAATGCTTGAGTTCTTGCGTGATAAGCAAGCATAAAGTGAAGCAACAGCACGTAAAAACACGCTCAGCGGGAAAAAAATGCCGCCGAGGTTAAATTATAGAGCCGATATTCCTGCTCTGAACCAATAAAACGAGCAAAATGCCCGCCCATATTGGAATTTTGTGTTAGTGGCAAGATCAATAATAAACGGCACGCCAACCAAAGCAAAAAGCCAATGAAGGCTTGCACGCCAATACCCATTTTTAGGTCGCGGATAAGTTGCGGTTTGCCATTTTCGTGTTGGTAAAACAAGTTATAAATCGCAATGCCCAAGATAAACACAAACAACGATTTGACATACATACTCAATACGCCCATTTCTTTTAGTGCCGTTAATGATGAGCGGAATCGTAGAAATAATCAGCAATGCGATGCAAGCAATCAGGCTATCTTTAGGAATAATCACGCTTTTTTTGACTTTTTATTCCACCATTTTATAGGCTAAAAATAGCAGTGCGATGGAGCCTGTTATTAGCCCCATTCGGATAAAATGTAAAAACCACGGATCGTATAAATAAAAAGACTTACTAAAGCACTCATTATAAATTTCTCTTAATGGCTAACGCTTTTTAAGCGGTAGTTTTTAATAATTTTTAAATAGATTATTTTTAATGAACCACGTAAGTCTTCTAAATTACTCGCAAGATTCGGGTTTTCAATAACCATTAACGGGCGAATAACAAAAAAATATCTAAATTAAAAATCTTGTCCAAATAGAATAAAATCGTCCGCTAACCAATATGGCTTATGAGTTTTTTTAACTCTGCAAGAAAACGTAATGCTGCAGATTTTTAATTAAATAAGCTACTGTGCCTGCAAAAATAATTTTTTTGTAAGGATAAGAGTAAGTGTAGCCTGTATTTTCAATTCGTTTTTGCCAGCATTTAAATGTACTTGGATAGTTAATTTTTAGTTCTACATCATTAAAAGTAGGGATTTTTGATTGTCCAACTAAAACAATATCCGCTTGTAGATTTTTGCTGTAATAAAGCGGTTAAATTTTGCTGAAAATTTTGCAGCGAAGAGTGCATCATCTTCACATACTAAAAACATAATCGCTAGCATTAATGGTTTGATCTTCTGCAATCAGTTGATAAACAGCTAAATGGCTTAATGTACAACCAATTTCCCCTTAGTGACTAGGCGGTGATAGCGTTGTTTAAATTTCTCAAAGTTAAATCTATTCTGTAACTCTGTTTCTTCTAACGCCATTGTGTTGATAGCACGAAAGATTTCAAAATTAGAGGTGTCAGGTTGAGCGAAAAATAGTTCTCGTCTTTTTACATCTTTCTCTAATGAAATTAAATATTTTTTCATTTTATTTGCCTAGAATTTTATGCTTTTTCGATAGGATATTTAAAAATAATAAATAGTTGAGATGATCAGTCTCGTAAAACTTGCCCCTAACAAGGGCATAGGCTACGCCATATAATTGATGCCCTTTGAATAGGTAAAATAAACTCACAAAGACTGCAATGGAAATAATCTGACTAATAAATAATAGAACTTGTTTTTCCTTGAATGAGCATATTTTTGTGAAAATAGCCAAGATAAGCCTGCAATAATAGAGTTGATAACAAAGAAAATAAGGACTGGTGCAACCTCTATATATTTAGCACTAAAAAGAACTTAATTACGGGTTCTGCTAAAAGAGGGACAAGAATAATAGCACCTAAACTCATCAAAGCAATAATTGCCAATACTGTTTTTTTAATCTATTTAAGTTATTTAATAAACCTGAATAATAGTAATCAGTAAGCATATTAATAAATTTTGTAACTAATGCATCAAATGTAATACAAACAGTATAGAGTCCTAAAGTATAATGACCTAGCAGAGCAACAATTAAAAAAATTTATCAATACTTGCAGTAGTTGCACCAAAGGTTTGATATAAATTCTGTTTTAATCCACGTTTTTAAGAAAAATTTACGCTCTATCGGTTGTATATTTTCTTTCTTTTTGAATTTACTTTTCTATTTTATGTAAATAAAAATAAGCAAGTAATAGATTGAATAATGCTATATAAAGTTAAAAGATAAATAACAATTTCAAGAGGTTGCTCACCCCCAAATAAATAAAAGCCGTTCCATAAACAAAGCACTAAAAAAATATCGGTTGCTGAAGATTGATTGCACGATAAATTTTTAGGCTTTCATCAATTTTACTTTTTTTCTAGCGTAATGGTAATAATCGCTGTTAATAAAACATTGATAACAAATAATAAATGAAATGTTGTTATATTAAAAAAATGTTGTTGCGATTGTAGAGGCAATTAAGGCTAATAATAAAAATACGATAAGGTATTTTCGCCATCCCTAAATATTGTTGATTTCGCATTGAAAGAGCAAATGAGAAGCCTACCCCGCCTGTTGCAAAAAGTTACCGCATAAGAAACAGATGTAATAAAGAGTTGATGAGCTCCGCGGTCATCAACTGATAATAATCGGGCAAGTATCAATGTACTTACCATCGTTAATCCCATACCTAATAGGGTAACAATAATGAGATGAATTAGATTACGATTTGTGCTCATATAATTTTTGCAAAAAGAAATATCTTTTGTCCATTGGTTGTAATACCCAGAATTTTTTTCCATAAGAATTATCACAAACTTCGTTTGGGATACCTAAAAAGACAAGCAAAAAAATGTGTCCGTGTAAACGACTTGTAATAATATTATCGTAGTTTAAAAAGATATTTTTGACAACGGGTAATAACATCCATTGAATGACGATACCACATATCATTAATTTTATCTTTTACAAAACCTAAATTAAATTTATTCACTAAAACAGAAAAAACGGCTACACCATAATTCAAATTTCATATCAGAAGGTAATAAAAGATCATCCCAATCTTTAACATTATTTAAATCAGATAATGTCGCTTGAATTTCCGACTCAATATGGCTCTTTTTCAATATCTTTACGTAAGAAATAAAGTGTGTTATTGCCAGAAGTTTCTTCTTTTTTTGTGGTAATGTGCCATAAAGCTGATGAGCCATATCAGGCGATAATGCAACATTGGGTGAAAAATGTGCTTTCATCATCTCAAAGGTATTTGTATCACGAGAAAAAAGGTGCAAATCTTTGTGCTGAGAAAAAATAGATGCTGATTTTTTCATCGCAGTTTCATTTGAAAAATGTGCTGTTTGTGGCAACAAAATAATACGATTATTTGGAAAAAGCTTGCACCCAAATCTTCACGCATTTTTGAATGCTTGGATAAAGATCGCCAAAGTTACCGCCACCGTGACATAAAATTGTCGTGTTTGGATGCACGAATTTACGCACTTCCTCTAAGTTAAAAGCTTGCAAACAGCGACGTAAGCGAATGTTGATTTGGTAATCCTTGAAAAATTGTTCCGTGCCTGCGTAAATCAATAGATCCCCGACATTTTGATGTAGCGGATAGTCAAAAATAAAAGCACATCATTTTTTTATCAATAATTTTTCTTCAATCTGTTTTAATTGTTGTTTTAATGCCAAAAGCACTTGATTCATCGTAATCTCTCAAAAAGTAAAAATAAAAATGAGCGAGGATAAGACCACGCTCACGCAAAAAGCGTTCTAAAAACTCTCAAAAATAATGGTGCATTTTAGCAATAATTCACGCAAAAATACGCAAAAAAATCTTTTTTTGAGGTGTCTATGTTTTTATCTAACTAAAATTTTAACCGCAATTGCCCTCCCTCCCTTTAACATTGCGGTGATTTGGATTTTTCGCTCATTTTTAAACCGCTTGCATTACAAGAAAATAAGCCGCTTTCTGACTATTTTTTTGGCATTGCGATGCTCTATCTTTTTCAGCACGCCTTTTTATGGCAACGATGCTCAGCAATTCTTTGATTGAAGAGAATAAACTCACGCTACAAGATTACCACCAAGCACAAGCGATAGTCGTGCTTGGTGGTGGTTTGCGCGATAGCACAGAGTTGTATGGAAATATTACGGTGACCAATAACGAACTGGAACGAATGCGTTATGCTGCGTTTTTACACAACGAAACAGGCTTGCCGATTTTTAGCTACAGGCAGATCGCCAAACGGTAATTCAGAAGCAAAAAGTGATTGCTAAAGAGTTCCAACAATTCTTTGATGTGCCAACGAAATGGGAAGAGAGTGAGGCAAAAACAACCAAAGAGAATGTTTCTCTATACCAAGCAAATGCTTGAAAAAGAAGGCATCGATAAAATTATTTTAGTCACCCAAAACTGGCATATGAAACGAGCAAAAATGCTCTATGAACAGCAAGGTTTCGATGTGCTGCCAGCTGGTGTGAGGCTATGGCAAAAACGCCTTGGGAATATATCAATTTTTATGTATTTTGTCCCTCAATCGGGTGCAATGGATAATATGATGCAGTTGCTTAAAGAGTGGTTGGGTTATTTGAAAGAGAAATAATAAAAGAAAGTCACTTTTGAATTAAGCCATATTTGGGTAGAATACCCTTATTTTATTCATAACAACAGAGGATTTTATGCAAACTTACAACATTGCAGTTTTAGCAGGCGACGGCATCGGGCCTGAAATTATGGCACAAAGCGATAAAAAGTGCTTGAAGCGACACAACAAAAATTTGGTTTTAAACTCAACTTCAACCACTTCAACATTGGCGGAGCCGCGATCGATGCTCAAGGTAAAAGCCTTGCCAGAGAATACTTTAAAAGGGTGTGAAGAAGCGGATGCCATTTTATTCGGTTCAGTAGGCGGCCCGAAATGGACAAATCTTCCACCAGATGAACAACCAGAGCGTGGTTCATTACTCCCTCTTCGCAAACACTTTAAACTTTTCTGCAACTTACGCCCAGCGGCACTTTATCAAGGCTTAGAAAAATTCTGCCCACTGCGTGCAGACATCGCTGCAAAAGGGTTCGATATGGTGGTCGTGCGTGAATTAACAGGTGGTATCTACTTCGGTCAGCCAAAAGGTCGTGAAGGCGAAGGTGCACAAACCAAAGCATTCGACACTGAGGTCTATTACAAATATGAAATTGAACGTATCGCACGTGTGGCGTTTGAATCTGCAATGAAACGCAGAAAACACGTTACTTCAATCGACAAAAGCGAACGTGTTACAAAGCTCAATTCTATGGCGTGAAACGGTAAACGAAGTGGCGAAAGAATTCCCAGAAGTAACACTTGAGCATATGTATATCGACAACGCCACAATGCAGCTTATCAAAGCACCAGAGTCGTTCGACATCTTACTTTGCTCAAACATCTTCGGTGATATTATTTCCGATGAAGCAGCGATGATCACGCAGGCTCAATGGGGATGCTTCCATCTGCGAGCCTTAACGAAGAAGGATTCGGTTTATATGAGCCAGCTGGCGGTTCTGCACCAGACATCGCAGGCAAAAACATCGCCAACCCAATCGCACAAATTCTTTCTGCGGCAATGATGCTGCGTTATAGCTTCAACCTCAACGAGGCGGCTGATGCGATTGAACAAGCAATCCAAAAAGCCCTCGCTGACGGCTACCGTACTGGCGATTTAGCAGACAACACTGCCCCAATTTCCACCAGTGAAATGGGCGATGTGATTGCGAAGAATATCTTGGCGTAGTTTTTGCCGTTCATCACATTAAACGCGATTTGTTAAAGTCAACGCCTCTTTGAGAATCCAAGCGGTCAATTTCCCTCACTATTTTGCAAAACGTGAAAGAATTTGACCGCTTGTTTTTCTACCAAATAAGCGTAAACTTACCAACAATTTTTTTAGTCGGGGTGCCGAAAGGCTGAGATGATACCCGTGAACCTGAAACAGTTAGCACTGACGTAGGAAACTAATATGCCAATAAATCTATTTTCTTTTCATTCCATTTCTTATCCTTTCTTTTTATTACGCATTCCCTTTAATCATTGAGGCGAGCGATGGTGCGTATTCAAGATTTGAGTCTTGCCTTTAATGGGCAAACGTTATTTGAACATCTTAATTTAACCCTATTGCCGAACGAGGTGGGTAAGCTTGTTGGGCAGTTCAGGTGTGGGGAAATCGACACTTTTGCGACTACTGGCGGGCATTGAAACGCAAAGCGTGGTGCAGGGAAAAATCCTATTTGAACCGAAAATTCGCATTGCGTGGATGCCTCAAAAGAGACACTTTATCCGTGGCTATCAATTGTCGATAACGTGCAGTTGCAAGCGGTTTTATTTGGGCGAAAAATCTGCAAAAACCACTGAAAAAAAGCTAAAATGTTGCTTGAAAAAAAGTGGGAATGGCAGCACATTGGCACAAGCCTTGTTCGCAGCTTTTCGGGCGGGCAAAAAAACAGCGGGTTGCCTTGGCACGCACCTGTAATGCAAGAGGCGGATCTGATTTTGCTTGATGAGCCTTTTTTTCCGCTCTTGATGCCATCAGTCGCCATCAACTTCAAGATTTAGCCTTTGAATTGCTCGAAGATAAATCAGTGCTGCTCGTGACCCACGATCCGCAAGAGGCATTACGGCTAAGCCATCGTATTTTTGTGTTGCGTTCGCCTGAAACACATCAAACAGCATTGTCGGAGCTAATTCTGCCCGAAGGTAACGCCCGCGTGAGTTGCATCAAGCCAATTTATGGGCGTTGCAGCAGCAATTATTGCGAGAATTGGGGGCGAACAATGAAAAATTCGCCTACTTAAACCGCTTTTTAATTGTAGGTGTGTTGTTGATGCTCTGGCAAATGGTCGCAACCTTGGGCAGCTTCCCTCACTACATTTTTCCCCCACCGCAAGCTGTAGGGCAGCAGTTGTTCACACATGCTGAACTGCTTTGGCAGCATCACAAGTCACGTTGTTAGAAATCTGCTTAGGGCTGTTGTTAGGCTTTCTGTTTGGGTTGATTTCGGCGTTGTTGCTCTCATTTTCTCGTCAAATTTCCGCCGTGTTATTGCCGATTTTAGTGATTTCACAAGCGATTCCCGTGTTTGCTATCGCACCGTTGTTGGTGTTGTGGTTTGGTTATGGAATGGCATCCAAAAATTGTGATGTCGGTGCTGATTATCTACTTCCCCGTCACGGCAGCTTGTTATGATGGGCTACGCAACACCCCGCAAGCGTGGCTCGATTTAGCGAAAACCTTTAACATTTCCCCCTTGCGTTTATTGCTTAAAGTGCGATTACCTGCGGCTTTACCTGCTTTTGCTTCGGGCTTGCGAATTGCGGTTTCGGTCGCCCCGATTGGTGCGGTGGTGGGCGAATGGGTAGGTTCGTCTGAAGGCTTGGGGTGTTTGATGATTCATGCCAATGCCCGAATGCAAGTCGATTTAATGTTTGCTGCCTTGCTGATTTTAGTGGCAATTTCACTCTGTTTATATTTCAGTATTGATAGGCTATTACACCGTTTTATTTGGTCTGTTTAACTTTTCATTAAAGGAGAAAAATGAAGACAATTATCCGTTATTTCAGCTTTGTAATGGGGTTAATGCTCACGCTTCCTAGCTTGGCAAAAAGAAAAAAATCAGCGTAATGCTAGATTGGTATGTAAACCCCGATCATGCTGCCATTATTGTGGCACAGCAGAAAGGCTTTTTGAAAAAAATAACCTTGAGGTTGAAATTATCGAACCTGCTGATCCTGCATTACCGCCGAAATTAGCGGCGGCAGGAAAAGTTGATTTAGCCGTGAGTTATCAGCCTCAGCTTTATCAACAAGTGGCAGAAGGCTTACCTTTAGTACGAGTGGGGTCACTGATTTCAAATCCATTAAATAGCGTAGTGGTACTAAAAAAGAGCAATTTGGAAACCCTTGCTGATTTAAAAGGTAAAAAAGTGGGGTATTCTGTCAGCGGTTTTGAAGATGGATTGCTTGACACCATGCTTCATTCTATTGGTTTAAGCAATAAAGATGTGGAATTAGTGAATGTAAATTGGTCGCTTTCGCCTTCTCTTTTAACTGGACAAGTGGATGCTGTGATTGGTGCATTTCGTAATTTTGAACTCAATCAGCTTGCTTTAGAAAAGCAAGAAGGCGTCGCATTCTTCCCTGAACAATATGGCGTGCCTGCTTATGATGAATTGATTTTAGTTGCCAATAAAAACAGCGTAACAGATAAAAACATCCGCCTTTTTGACCGCACTTGAACAAGCCACAAAGCTATCTGCAAGCTCACCCCAATGAAGCGTGGCAAGCTTTTTGTAAGCTATAAACCGAATGAACTCAATACGCCATTAAACCAACTGGCGTGGAAAGACACGCTCCCTTTCTTAGCCAATAAACCTCGCCAATTAGATGCTAAACGTTATCAACAAATGGCAGAATTTATGCAACAAAAAGGCTTAATTCCAAAAAGCCTTAGCGTTGAAAGAATATGCGGTAGAAATTAAATAAGGAAAAAAGATGATTGAACAACTCATTCAACAAGCCCAGCCTTATTGGCAACAATATATTGAACACGAATTTGTGCAACAGCTAGCAAAAGGTACGCTGCCAAAAAGCTTGTTTTCAGCATTATTTAAAAGCAGGATTACCTCTATCTGTTCCACTATAGTCGAGCCTTTGCTTTGGGCGTATATAAAGCAAAAAAATTTTTTGCGGAAATGGAAATTCCTCGCAAAACGTTAGAGATACTCTGCCAAGAAATTCAATTGCATTTAAATTATTGCCGTGAGTGGGGCATTAGCGAACAAGAGATTTTTGCTACTCAAGAAAGTGCCGCTTGTATTGCTTATACCCGCTATTTGCTTGATTGCGGAATAACGGGCAGTTTGGCTGAGCTTTATGCAGCCGTGACTCCTTGTGCTTTGGGTTACGCTCAAGTTGCTCGTTACATTACTCAGCATTATCCTCGCTTACCGAACAACCCTTATCAAACGTGGATTGACACCTATGCGAGTGAGGAATTTCAACAAGCCGCCCAAAGAAACCGTTGATTTTCTTACCGCACTTTGTAAACCACTAAACCCAAGCCAAGTTGCGGAGATTCAACAGATTTTTACTACCGCCACTAGAATGGAAATTGCGTTCTGGCAAATGGGGTTGAATTTGGCATAGGTACATTTTACTGAAGTCAGCAAAAATAGCGCTCCGAAAAAAAGCAGTTATTCATCAAAATAAAGATAACAGAGTAGAACCTCAGCCAAGCGGTCAAATTCCTCTCACCATTTGCAAAAAGTGAGAAGAATCTGACCGCTTGTTTCTACATTTTCCCTCTTCCTTTTTAGTTCAAATTTTGACCTTTCGCAAGGCAGTATACTGCCTGTTGGTATCTCTTTACAGAGATACCAACAAAACATATTACTAAACAAAAAAACGTGTTTAGAAAAGATAAATGATTGGTTAATAAATGGACGATTTCTATGCGATTCACAAAAACACTTCTTACCACCGCACTTTTTAGGTGCATCAATTTTTCTTTTCAATCCACCGCTTGGGCAATAGAACAAAGCCAAATGACTCAAGTTGCTCAGTTATATAAGCAAAAAGACTTTAAAGCGATATTGGCAATTATTCAACCCTTGGCTGAGCAAGGTGATGCGATCGCTCAAGTTCTTTTGGGAGGTATGTATGAAGAGGGACTTGGCGTAAAACAAGATGTTTTTGAAGCAGTGAAATGGTATCGCCAAGCGGCGGAGCAGGGATATGCATCGGCTCAATTTAATTTGGGCAATATGTATCTCAATGGACGTGGCGTAAAACAGGATGATTTTGAAGCGGTAAAAATGGTATCGCAAAGCCGCGGAGCAGGGAGATGCAGAGGCTCAAATTAATTTGGGTGTGATGTATTCAAACGGGCGTGGCGTAAAACAAGATTATGCCGAGTCTGTGAAGTGGGTTACAAAAGCGGCAGAAAATGGTAGTGCTGCTGGTCAGTTTAAGTTAGGTCTAGCGTATCTTATTGGTCTAGGTATTCAGAAAGATAGAACACTCGCCAAAGAATGGCTTGGTAAGGCTTGTGATAATGGCAATCAACAAGGTTGCAGAATATTACGGTAAGCTAAATAGAGGGGAACTCTAATGCCAACTTTACAATGCGAATTTTGGAATGTAGGGCAAGGGTTATTCTCAAGTGGGCGTATTCAAATGGGAGACGCCCCAGCCTTTCATTGGATTTATGATTGTGGCACGAATTCAAGTCAGCAACTTATTCAAAATGCCGTACAAAAAAATATAACCAGCAAGAAAAATAATGCTGATATTGATTTATTAGTGCTTTCGCATTTTGATAAAGATCATATTAGTGGTGTAAAGGAACTACTCAAAAAGGGCGAAAAATAAAACGCTGGGTTTGTGCCTTATTATCCTTTATGGCAACGCTTAGTAATTGCTTCTCTTTTAGATATTCAGCCAGATGATGAAGAATGGGCGTTTTATCAGAACCCTATTCAATATTTCAAAACTTATTTTGCTAAAGAATTAAAAAAATAACAAAAATTTCTCTTATTACCTGCAAAAAGAAAATGAGGGTGAAATTTCGATAAATCTTGAACCAAGTGATTTTGATGATGTACTTTCTTTTGAAACTACTGGAAAAATTATCAAATGAATTTGATAACTTAGAACAAAGTGTACATTGGCTCAATCCTGATAAAGCCCTTTTATTAAGAAAAAGGCGAAGAACAGTTTTGAATTTGTTTTTATATAACGTGCCATTTCATTTGCTTGCAAAAAGTGCCAACAAATTTGACCGCTTTTTCAAAAAGCAGGTTGAGCAAATAATTCAATCTCATCAGTCTAATTCCACAGATCCAACGCCAGCCTTAAAAACACTCTACACTCTCGCATTTTGGAAATGGAAGTAAAAACAAAAAATATCATTTCTCAATATTTATATATTCGAAATATAAAACCCCCTTCTTTTTGAGGAATGGGAAATAATCATATTTTTGATGTTTCGATAGGCAATGAAAAATGAAATAGCGGTTATTCCAAAGGATAAAACAAAAAAATGCGATTTTATATACAGGCGATGCGTTTCTAAATGATTTGCCATTATTAACCGATTTAACGCAATCATTAGGCGTGGAAAGAATGGCGAGAATTTATTGCTTACAAGTTCCCCATCACGGTTCAAAGCATAATTGGCAGTAAGGATTAGCGAACATATTTTCGCCTTGTCTTAGTGTATTTTCAGCTGATAGCCAACGACGAAATGGGCACCCACATGGCGAAGTACTTAAAGATTTTGCGACTTATACGCCAATTTTAGTGAATAAAAACTAAAAAGATTATCCATTCATTCAATTTAATAGGAAAAACAAATGAAACTCACAAAAACACTTCTTACCACCACCCTTTTTAGGTGCTTCTCTCTTTTCTTTTCAATCCACCGCTTGGGCAGATACGCCAGAACAGCAATTCCAACAAGGTTTTGAAGCTAGTACGAGGGGCGATTATCAAACTGCTTTTAAACTTTGGTTGCCTTTGGCAGAGCAGGGGGATGCAGCTGCTCAATTTAATTTGGGCGTGATGTATGATAATGGACGAGGCGTCAAACAAGATTATTTTTGAAGCGGTGAAATGGTATCGCAAAGCGGTGGAGCAGGGGGATGCATCGGCTCAATTTAATTTTGGGCAATATGTATCGAACCGGACAAGGCGTAAAACAAGATTATTTTGAAGCGGTGAAATGGTATCGCAAAGCGGTGGAGCAGGGGGATGCATCGGCTCAATTTAATTTTGGGCGTGATGTATGATGATGGACGAGGCGTCAAACAAGATTATTTTGAAGCGGTGAAATGGTTTTCGCAAATCAGCGGAGCAGGGAGATGCAGATGCTCAATCAAAAGTTGGGCTATATGTATGCTAAGGGACGTGGTGTCAAACAAGATGATGTTGAAGCGGTGAAATGGTATCGCAAAGCAGCGGAGCAGGGGGATGTAAAGGCTCAATTTAATTTGGGCGTGATGTATGATGAGGGACGTGGCGTCAAACAAGATGATGTTGAAGCGGTGAAATGGTATCGCAAAGCGGCGGAGCAGGGAGATGCAGAGGCTCAAATTAATTTGGGTACGATGTATTCAAACGGGCGTGGCGTAAAACAAGATTATGCCGAGTCTGTGAAGTGGGTTACAAAAGCGGCAGAAAATGGTAGTGCTGCTGGTCAGTTTAAGTTAGGGGTGGCATATCTTTTTGGGACTAAGTGTTCAGAAAGATAGAACACTCGCCAAAGAATGGTTTGGCAAGGCTTGTGATAATGGTGATCAAGATGGTTGCGAATATTACGGTAAGCTAAATAGAGGGGAACTCTAATGCCTTTATCACGCTCACCGCAATTACAATGCGAATTTACGGAATGTAGGGCAAGGGTTATTTTTCAAGTGGGCGTATTCAAATGGGAGACGCCCCAGCCTTTCATTGGGTTTATGGTTTGTAAGTTCCTCATCATGGTTCAATGCCAATGTTAGTGAATAAAACTAAAAGATTATCCATTCATTCAATTTAATAGGAAAACAAAATGAAACTCACAAAAACACTTCTCACCACTGCACTTTTTCGGTGCTTCTCTTTTTCTTTTCACTCCACCGCTTGGGCGGATACGCCGGAACAGCAATTCCAACAAGGTCTTGAAGCTACAAAAAGGGGCGATTATCAAACCGCCTTTTAAACTTTGGTTACCTCTGGCAGAGCAGGGAGATGCACAGGCTCAATTTAATTTGGGCTTGATGTATGATAAGGGGCAGGGCGTCAAACAAGATGATGTTGAAGCGGTGAAGTGGTATCGCAAAGCCGCGGAGCAAGGACTTGCACAGGCTCAATTAAATTTGGGTAATATGTATCGAACCGGAGAAGGCGTCAAACAAGATGATGTTGAATCGGTGAAATGGTATCGCAAAGCGGCGGAGCAAGGACTTGCACTGGCTCAATTAAATTTGGGCGTAATGTATAATAAGGGGCAAGGCGTAAAACAAGATTATTTTGAAGCGGTAAAATGGTATAAAAAATCTGCTGAACAAGGTGTGGCTTTAGCACAGTATGAGTTGGCTGGTATGTATATTACAGGCTGGGGAGTAAAACAAGATTTTGCGGAAGCTTTTAAATGGTTAGAAAAAGCAGCGAATCAAGAAAATGTTGAAGCTCAATATCAATTGGGTTTAATGTATCATAATGGTTTTGGGGTTAAACAAAATGATGCTCAATCTATAAAAATGGTTTAAGAAAGCAGGAGAGAGCGGGCATTTAGCTGCACAAAAACAGTTAGGCACTATCTATTTTTCTGGAGACATTGTTAAGAAAGATGAGAAAGAGGGGGTGAAATGGTATCAAAAAGCAGCAGAGCAAAAATGATGGCGATGCTCAAATGATTCTTAGGGTATTCTTATGCAGGTGGTCTTGGTGTAAAACAAAATCTTGCTACAGCTAAAAATGGTTTGGTATGGCTTGTGATAATAAAATCCAAGAAGGTTGTGATACGTATCGTGAATTAAATCAGGGAGCAAAAATAATGAAGAAAAATTAACCTTAGCCGTTTTTATTATTGGCAGCGATTGGTGGCGGAGCAGTGTATTTTACCCAATATTACCCAGAGCAGGCAGAAATTCGGAAGTTAGAACGTTTATTAGAGCGTAGACAGCATTATAAAGATCAAAAAGCGAGTAGTGAATTAAGCCAATTCCCTGCTGAGCGTTTGCGTGTGTTAGCAGAAAAAGGTTATCCAGCTGCACAATTTCAGTTAGCTGAAATCTATGAAAGTAATGATCAAAAAGAATTTTGCTAAAAATGGTATGAGAAAGCGGCTGCACAAAAGTATGCTGAGGGCTTATTATCAATTATCTTATTTAGATGAGCAAAGAGAAGATGAATATCGTGAAAAAAAGCTGTTCAATTAGGAAGTTATTATGCAAAGAGCTCCAGGCATCCATCTTGTATGGTAAAGGAGATAAGTTAAGTGCAATGATGTTATTCACCCAAAATGCTGAAGCAGGATTTCCAAACTCTCAAGCAAATTTAGGGAGGTGCTTATTTTTATGGTGATGAGTGTGCAACAAGATTGGCAGAAAGCATTTTTATTGGTATAGTGAAGCTTACAAAAATATCAAAATAAATAACACATTTGATGTGCTAGTTACAGTATTTGGAGGTGGAGGGCTTGATATTTGCAAAATTTAGCTACGCTTTATTTATTAGGTTTGGGTACATCAAAGAATGAAAAAAATGGTTGAAGAATTGTTGGATAGATGTAAGGGAAAAATTGACTTGCAAAGATAAAAATTACGGATATTACCGATTTAAAAATTGAATGTTCTTAGTCGTGATGATTTACCAAAACAGCCCGATCTTCAAGAAAAATTGAAGCAATTAAAGAAGAGTTGGTATTAAGTAAAAGATCCGAAAGTGTTAATCAAGCTAGGCGAGTTGGAAAAAGATAAAAGCCAGAGCGAAAACATATTTTGGTGATGCCTGCGATTTACGCAGCCAAGAAGGATGTGATAAATATCGAGAGTTAAACGAAAAAGAACAAGAGAAATAATTGCCCAAGCGGTCAAATTCCTCCCACTATTTGCAAAACGTGAGAAGAAATTGATCGCTTGTTTTTCTAAAAAGAAGCGTAAAATTCATCCAATTTTTAGTCGGGGTGCCGAAAGGCTGAGATGATACCCGTGAACCTGAAACAGTTAGCACTGACGTAGGAAACTAATATGCCAAGTCTATTCTTATCAATCACGATCTTATCGTTCTTATCTTCCCCGATTTCCATCATTACTTTCACCCACTAGCTTGTGGGCGTTTGTGTTTGTTACACGCACAAAAATAGGGAAATTGTCATGAAATCCATCTATCTCTCCAAAATCCGTGAGCAGAATCCGCTCATTCATAACATCACCAACATTGTGGCAGCGAATTTTAGTGCCAATGGCTTGTTGGCATTGGGGGCTTCGCCATTGATGTCGGCGAGATGTCGAAGAAATGCAGGAAGTACCAAAAATCAGTCAAGCGTTGGTCATTAATATTGGCACGCTGATTGGCAAGGAGCGAGAGGCAATGTTATTGGCGGGTAAAACCGCAGAATGCGGTTGGGATTCCTGTGGTGTTAGATCCTGTGGGTGTGGGGGCAACCAGTTATCGCCGCGAGACCATTCGTGAGCTTTTAGCCGAAGTAAAATTTGCCCTGATTCGTGGCAATGCGGGCGAACTGGCTGCGATTGCAGGTGAGGTGTGGCAGGCAAAAGGTGTGGATGCAGGGCAGGGGCGAAGTGGATTTAAAAACTGTTGCCGAGAAAGTGGCTCAACGTTATGACTGTACGGTGTTGATTAGCGGGGCTGTGGATATTGTCAGCGATGGCACGCAAACCGTGACCATTCACAACGGCACGCCATTGTTCCCCAAAAAGTCACGGCTTCGGGTTGCCTGTTGAGTGCCGTGTGTGCGGCATTTTAGCGGTTGATTCTGGCAATCATTTTGCTGCTACCTTTGAGGCGAGCGTGGCTTATGCGGTGGCGGGTGAATTGGCTGCAGAAGGTTTGACAACCGAAGTAGGGCAGTTCCAAATCCGTTTGTTGGACGAACTTGCTGCACTTTCCCCTGAAACCATTGGACAAAGAGGACGCATCAATGAGTAACGTGAAACAAGTATTAACTATCGCGGGGTCAGACAGTGGCGGTGGTGCAGGTATTCAAGCGGATCTCAAAACCTTCCAAATGCGGGGGTGTTTGGTACTTCAGTAATCACGGCAGTTACGGCACAAAATACTCTTGGTGTGTTTGATATTCACACGATTCCGCTGCCAACCATTACCGCCCAGCTGCAAGCGGTCAAAAAAATGACTTCCAAATTGCAAGTTGCAAAAATCGGTATGTTGGGCAATGCAGAAATTATTGAATGCGTGGCAGATTTTCTTGCCGATAAACCATTCGGCACGCTGGTGCTAGATCCTGTGATGATCGCCAAAGGTGGTGCACCGTTATTGCAACAGCAAGCGGTGAGTGCGTTAAGCCAAAAATTGCTGCCGTTAGCGGACGTGATTACGCCGAACATTCCCGAAGCGGAAGCGTTAACGGGGATTGCGATTGTGGACGACACCAGTATTCAACAAAGCCGCAAAAGCGTTGCAAAAACAGGGGCGAAGAATGTGATTATTAAGGGCGGACATTCGCTCAATTCGCAAAGTGAGCTGTGCCAAGATTGGGTTTTACTTGCAGATGGTCGTCATTTTGCTTTGAAAAAGCCCCGTTTCAACACACCGCATACACACGGTACGGGCTGTACCTTTTCAGCCTGTTTAACCGCAGAGTTGGCAAAAGGCGAACCCTTGCAAAGTGCAGTAAAAACAGCGAAAGATTTTATTACCGCTGCGATTTCTCACCCGTTGAATATTGGACAAGGACACGGGCCGACAAATCATTGAGCTTACAGCCGCCTTTAAGGATTGAAAGATGAAAAATATTCAAAAATCTTACCGCTTTACTTTGTGGCAGGGCACTCAAAGATTGCCGTCATTTGGGCGAGAACTTATCAGAAAAATTTATTATTCGTGCTAAAACAAGCGTTAGAAGGCGGGATTACCTGCTTTCAATTTCGGGATAAAGGCAAATTTTCGTTAGAACATACGCCATCAGCACAGAAGGCGCTGGCGATTAATTGTCGTGATTTGTGCCGTGAATATGGCGTACCATTTATTGTGAGACGACAACGTTGATTTAGCATTGGAAATTGAGGCGGATGGCATTCACGTTGGGCAAAGCGATATGCCCGTTGTGGAGATTCGAGCTAAAACGAGATAAACCACTAATTATTGGTTGGTCGGTGAACCGTTTAGATGAGGCGAAAATTGGGGAAAAATTTAGCGGAAATTGATTATTTTGGAATTGGCCCGATTTTCCCAACGCAATCGAAAGAGAATCCAGAACCAACACTAGGAATGGCGTTTATTCAAACTTTGCGAAATGCGGGCATAACTAAACCGCTTGTGGCAATTGGTGGGGTGAAATTGGTTCACGTTAAAACCTTGCGGGGAGTATGGGGCGGACGGCGTGGCGGTAATTACGGCTATCAGTCACGCAGAAAAAATGTTAAAGCCGCAGCAAAAAGCATTACGGGAGGCAAGTGATGAATACGCAAAAATAGTCTAAAACAGGTCGCGACAGCGACAATGAGTCAGCACAGCGATTGAGTATTTTGACAATTACATTTTACGCAATGGCTGCGGTATTGGTATTTAACCATCAATTCTTCCATGCCGCAGATCCACTTTCAGGGCAGATTGCCGCCCTTTCCACTTTAGCACTCACTTTTATTGCTCGTCCTTTGGGGAGCAATATTGTTCGAGCATTTCGGTGACCGTTTCGGGCGGAAAAAAATACTTTTGTGATGAGCTTGCTGTTGATGGGCGTTTCCACTGTGGTTATTGGTTTTGTTGCCAACTTATGACAGCATCGGTATTTGGGCAACAATTTTGCTCTGTTTGTGTCGCATCGGGCAAGGTATCGGTTTAGGTGGAGAGTGGGGCGGCGCAGCGTTAGTTGCGGTCGAGAATGCCCCAAGAAGGTAAACGAGGTTGGTATGGCACATTTCCACAACTGGGAGCACCGCTTGGCTTGTTGTTGGCAAATGGCGTGTTCTTAGGCATTACGGCAATTTTCGGGCAGAAGCTATGGCGGAATGGGCGTGGCGGATTCCGTTTTTATCTTCCGTTATCTTAGTGGCGATTGACATATGTTCGCCTAAAAACTAACTGAAGCTGATTTTCCTCGCCGCACTCAATAAACCGCAGCCAAAAACGTTTGCCAATGCTAGAAGTCATTACCACCCATTTCAAGCCGTTTTTCTTAGGAATGTTGGTTTTGCATTGCAGGCTATGTGCTGTTCTACATTATGATTGCCTTTAGCCAAATTTACGCAAAATCTGCTCCAACAGTATCAGAAGCAGGCTATGCGATGGGATTGGGATTTTCCCCGCAAATTTTTACCGCTTTATTGATGGCAAGTGCGGTTTCTTTGGCAATAACCATTGCCGCTTCGAGCAAATATATCGACAAAGTTGGTCGTCGCATTTGGCTGATTTGGACAACTGTTGGCGTTGCGATTTTTCGGCTTAGCTTTGCCATTCTTCCTTGAAAACGGCACTACCGCCAGCCTATTTTGGTTCTTGTTTATCGGAATGGGACTTATCGGTATGGGGTACGGCCCACTCGCCAGCTTCTTGCCTGAGCTTTTCCCAACTCACGCCCGCTATTCAGGGTGCATCGCTCACTTACAACATCGCAGGCTTATTTGGTGCAAGTGTTGCGGCGATTATTGCTTTGCCATTGAATGCAAACTACGGGCTAAAAGGCGTGGGGGATTTATTTAACGTTGAATGCCGTGTTGAGCTTGATTGGGTTGTGGTTTATGGAGGAGACAAGAGATAAAGGCTTAATGCATTAAACGGTGAAGACAATCCCTTTTTCTTTTGGGTTTTAGGCTATAATACGCCAAATCTTTTAGAAGGAATCCAAAATGCAAAAATAAAAGTCGTCCTTGCAACGGGCAATCAAGGCAAAAGTAAAAGAGATGGCAGATGTATTGGCACAATTCGGTTTTGATGTGGTGGCTCAATCTGAATTTGGCATCCAAAGCCCAGAAGAAACAGGCTTAACCTTTGTTGAAAATGCGTTATTAAAAGCCCGTTATGCGGCAAAAATCACGGGGTTACCCGCCATTGCTGACGATTCTGGCTTATCGGTTAAAGCCTTAAATGGTGCACCTGGTTTATATTCTGCACGTTATGCGGGTGAAGAGGGAAACGATGAGGCGAATCGTCAAAAATTGTTGCGTGAAATGGCATCCGTGCCTCGCCGAAGCACGCCAAGCTAAATTTGTCAGCTGTATCGTCTTTTTAAATCACGAAACCGATCCTACTCCGAAAATTGCAATTGGCGAATGTTTTGGGGAAATCTTAACCGAAGAACGTGGCACAAACGGCTTTGGTTATGATTCGCTCTTCTTCTATCCACCGAAAAATTGCAGTTTTGCTGAATTAGAAACAGCGGAGAAGAAAAATCTCGCATCGTGCCATTGCTCTGGCTCAATTAAAAAGCACAATTTGAGGACTCAAAATGATCATCACAACAACGCCAACGATCGAAGGCAAAGCGCATTAAAGAATATAAAGGTTTAGTGTTTGGCGAAGTGGTTTCTGGTGCGAATTTTTATTCGTGATTTCTTCGCTAGCATTACCGATGTGATTGGCGGGCGTTCAGGTGTTTATGAAAGCAAACTGAACAAATCGCGCCAAGAGGCTTTGGATGAGTTAGCAGAAGAAGCACGTAAGGTAGGGGCGAATGCCGTGGTCGGTGTCTCGCTTGAATATCAATCTATGGGTGGCGATAAGAGTATGTTTATCGTGGTTTGCAACAGGCACGGCGGTTGTCGCGGAATAGGGGGATTTTGCAAAAATACCGAAATTGAACCGCTTTTTCTGGCAGAAAAAAGTCGCTGCTTGAAAATGAACGATGCCGAGTGGGAAGCGTTGTGTGATGGCTGCGGGAAATGTTGTTATCGTAAATATATTCAAGGGCGAGGTAAGCGTGAACGCCTTTATTATACCCGTGTGGCGTGCAATCTTTTAGATGTGAATACGGGACGTTGTACGCACTATGTTGATCGTTTCAAACTTGAATCTGATTGCACCAAACTCACCAAGAAAAATTTACCTGATTTTTGGCTGGTTGCCTAAAAACTTGTGCTTATCGCCTGCTTTATGAAGGGAAGTCGCTGTTTGATTGGCATCCGCTGATTTCTCACGATCCTGAATCAGTGAAAAAGCGAATATTCTTATTCCCAAAAGGTATCCATGAAAAAGAGGTGATTGATTGGTTTGAGTTTGTGATTGATGAGGTTTAGTCTTATAAGAGGGAGTTTAGACTCCCTCTCTGATTCTCTTTAGCCTAAGCGAGCTCTCAATGCCTTACCTATTTCCGCTAAACTTCTTACACAAGTGACACCCGCTGCTTCTAAGGCTTGGAACTTCTCTTCTGCCGTGCCTTTTTCCGCCACTGATAATTGCACCCGCGTGCCCCATTCGCTTGCCTTTCGGGGCAGTTGCACCTGCAATATAGCTTACTACAGGTTTAGTTACGTGTGCTTTTATAAATTGAGCCGCTTCTTCTTCCGCAGAACCGCCAATTTCGCCAATCATCACTATGGCTTCAGTTTCAGGATCATCTTGGAACAGACGTAAAAATATCAATAAAAACTGGAACCTGTAATCGGGTCACCGCCAATGCCAACGCAAAGTGGATTGCCCAAAGCCTTCGTCTGTCGTCTGTTTTACCGCTTCATAGGTCAGCGTGCCTGAACGCGATACAATACCAATTTTGCCTTTTTGTGAATATTAGCAGGCATAATGCCCATTTTGCATTCATCAGGCGTAATCACACCAGGGCAATTTGGACCAATCATTCGCACACCTGTCTCGTTTAATTTTTGTTTAATGACAAGCATATCCAACGTTGGAATACCTTCAGTAATACACACAATCAGCTGAATACCTGCATCAATAGCCTCTAAAAATCGCATCTTTACAACCGCTGGCAGGTACGTAAATAATGGTTGCAGTTGCCCTGTTTTTCGACCGCTTCTCGCACTGTATTAAACACTGGTAAGCCCAAATGTATTGTGCCACCTTTATTTGGTGAAACGCCTCCAACTAATTGCGTGCCGTAAGCTAAAGCCTGCTCGCTGTGAAATGTGCCTTGACTGCCGGTGAAACCTTGGCAAATCACTCTCGTATTTTTATCAATTAAAATCGCCATTTTCTATACTTTCTGTTTTGCCTTTATATTTTCGGCTTTTATATTTTTTTGCCTTTAGGCTTGATTTGCAAAATTCACGGCAGAAATCGCCGCTTGTGTTAAGGTTTCAGCCACTGCTAGATTCAGCCCGCTTTGAGCTAAAATGGCTCTGCCTTGCTCCGCATTCGTCCCTTCTAAACGCACGACTACAGGGACTTTTACGCCCACTTCATTCACCGCAGAAATAATCCCTCGGCAATCAGATCACAGCGTACAATACCGCCAAAAATATTAACAAGTACTGCTTTTACTTGGCTGCCAGATAAAATCAATTTGAATGCTTCAGCAACACGTTCTTTAGTTGCACCACCGCCTACATCAAGGAAATTCGCAGGTTCGCCACCTTGTAATTTGATCATATCCATGGTTCCCATCGCAAGCCCTGCACCATTTACCATACAGCCGATATTGCCGTTCAGAGAGACGTAATTCAATTCCCATTGAGAAGCATAGGCTTCACGCGGATCTTCTTGACTTTCATCTTCAAGTGCTTTCAGTTCAGGGTGACGATAAAGAGCATTGTTGTCAATAACCGCTTTGGCATCTAAACAGATGAGGTTTTTCTTTTTGGTCACCACCAACGGATTCACTTCAAGCAAAGCAAGATCTTTTTCAAGGAATAATTTGGTAAGTTGAAGGAAAATGGTAACGAACTGTTGGATTTCTGTACCTTTTAAACCGAGTTTAAACGCAAGTTCACGTGCTTGGAAGGGTTGAGCGTTAGTGAGAGGATCGAGGTGAATTTTATGGATAAGCTCAGGCGTATTTTTAGCGATCTCTTCAATCTCTATTCCGCCCGCACTGGATGCCATAAACACCACTTTTTGCGAGCTACGGTCAATCACCGCCCCAAGATAAAGTTCACGCTCAATCTCGCAAGTTTCTTCCACATAAATGGTATTTACGGGTAAGCCTTTGCTATCGGTTTGGAAAGGTCACCATTCTTTTGCCTAACCATTGTTCCGCAAACTGGCGGGCTTGCTCGGCATTTTTACTAACTTCACTCCACCTGCTTTACCTCGTCCGCCTGCATGGATTTGGCATTTCACGGCAAAAATATTACCGTTTAGCTGGCTGAGAGCTTGCTCTGTTTCTTCAATAGAATGGCAGGTAATGCCACGATTGATAGGTAACCCGTATAGGCTAAAGAGTTGTTTTGCTTGATGTTCGTGCAAATTCATATGCTTTTTCCTGTATAGAATAGGATTGTGTTTGAGATATTTTAGAAAGAATGGCTTGAGATTACCCGAAAATGAAGGAAAAAATGAATAGGAACATTTAACAAATTCTTGTTAAAATTCGACCGTTTCATTCAATTTACAGAATAAGGAATAATTATGTCAATGCAAATCACTCTGTCAAATAAAGCCCGCATCCGAAAAATGGGGCAAAAAGCCATTCTTTCTGCCAATGAAAAATGGAATGACGATTCATCTTAACGAAAAGCCTGAGAGCGAAGCATTTATCACTATTCAGCAAGCCGCTCGTAAAATTAAAAATCAAGGCATTTTAGCGGTAACGCTTGCAGGCGAAGGCTGGGGTTTAGAACAATGCTGGGCATTTCATCAAGGATACGTCAGCGTGAAAAATGCAGGCACAGTGCAATATCCCGATTTGGGCGAAGCACAAGCTGAATTTGATGCACGCCTTGAGTGCACCACATTTACACGCTCGATCATCAATAAACCGTCTGACCAATTAACACCTGTACAATTAGCTGAACAAGCGGTCGAGTTTGTTACTCAACAAGCGGTTAAAAAGGCTTGAGTTCTGCAATTTCTGCGGAAATTATTTTAGGCGAAGATTTAAAAACAAGGTTATTCAGGCATTTGGACAGTAGGCAAAGGTTCTGAAAAATCCACCCGCTTTCTTGACGTTAGACTTTAACCCAACAGGCAAGGCAGATGAACCTGTATTAGCCTGTTTAGTCGGCAAAGGCATTACCTTGACACAGGCGGTTATAGCTTAAAAACCAAGTGACTCAATGTCTACAATGCGTACTGATATGGGGGAGCGGCAATGCTTACAGGTGCATTAGGGTTTAGCGATTGCACAAGGCTTGCAAAAAAACGCGTGAAGCTCTATCTCTGCTGTGCGGAAAAATATGGTTAGCCATAACGCCTTTAAATTGGGCGATATTTTACCTATCGCAATGGTGTTACAGCTGAAGTTTTAAACACCGATGCGGAAGGTCGTTTGGTGTTGGCTGATGGTTTAATTGAGGCAAGTAAGCAAAATGCACAGTTGATTTTAGATGCAGCAACCTTAACAGGTGCAGCAAAAAGTGGCGGTGGGGAATGATTATCACAGCGTGCTTTCAATGGATGAAAACTGGATTTCAGCATTATTCACTGCCGCAAAAAAATCAAAATGAACCTTTCTGGCGTTTGCCATTTGAGCCGTTCCATCGCTCACAAATTAGCTCAAACTTTTCGGATATTGCTAACATTGGTTCTGTGCCTGTTGGGGCGGGTGCAAGCACAGCTTGTGCGTTTCTCTCTTATTTTGTGGAAAATTATCAACAAAATTGGTTGCATATTGATGCTTCCGCTACCTTCCGTAAGACCGCAAGTGATTTATGGGCAGCAGGTGCAACAGGGCTTTGGTGTAAGAACAGTAGCAAATTTATTGCTTAGTGCTTAGGGAAAAGAATGGCAAAAATCAAATTATATTACCCGCTCAGGCTGGCAAATGTTAGACCAAGAGCTGAAATTCTTATGGAAAGAGGAACGCCCTGAAAGTGACCCAAGCTGTTTCTGATGCGGCTGCCCTTGGCGACCGCAGCGAAAATGCCGAATACATCTACGGCAAACGTCGTTTACGTGAAAATCGACCGCCGTGTACGTTTTTCTTTCCAAGCGGTTAGAAGTGCTACAAATCGTTGATTACCATCCACAACAAGAGGGCAAAAGTCTTTTTGGGGGCATGGGTGGAATTGGAAAAACGAAGCGGGTGATATTGCAGAATATCGTATTGTCGGTTGTGATGAATTCGACCCTGCGAAAAATTGGATTTCGATTGATTCGCCCGTTGCCCGTGCTTTTAATTGGTAAACAGGAAGATGATGAAATTACCGTCCAAACGCCAACGGGCAAAGTGATGTGGTTTATTAACCGTATTTGGTACGAAAAAGCGGGATTATATTGATGTGGTAAGCGGTGAATTTTCTGCAAAGTTTTGCAAGAAATTCACCGCTTGATTTTTTATAAAAATGTGATCTTCATCACATTTTTCACGACGAGTTGGAGTAATATTTCCTTAAAGTACTAAATTTATTAAGGAAATAAACATACAGGCTAGGAGGCAAATATGTTTAAACAACTTCAACAAGTCGGTAAGGCATTTATGTTACCGATTGCCATTCTTCCTGCTGCAGGTTTATTGCTCGGTATTGGTGGGGCTTTATCGAACAAAGCGACGGTGCAGGCGTATCCCATTTTAGATAATTCATTGTTGCAAGGCATTTTCCAAAATTATGTCGGCAGCAGGTTCGGTGGTGTTTGGTAACTTGGCGTTATTGCTCTGCATCGGTTTGGGAATCGGCTGGCAAAACGCGATAAAGGTGTGGCAGCCTTAGCAACGGTGGTTGGTTATTTGATTATGACAGGCACAATTGCCGCTCTTATTCCGCTCTTCTCTCCTGAAACGAAAAGTATTGACACGGGCGTAATCGGTGCACTCGTGATGGGCTTGATTACTGTTAGACTTCACAATAAATATCACAATATTCAATTACCGCAAATTTTGGGATTCTTTTGGTGGTTCACGTTTTGTGCCCATAGTGACTGCCTTTTTCAGCTATTTTTGTAGGGGCTATCTTCTTCCTCATTTGGCCAACATTCCAAAAATTGGTTAGTTTCAGCAGGTGAACATATTGCCTCAATGGGGGCTATCGGCACTTTCTTATACGGTTTCTTAATGCGTTTATGCGGAGCGGTTGGTTTTTACACCATATGATTCTACCCATTATTCTGGTACACTCGAATTAGGGTGGGTACAGAAATGGTCAATGGCGAAATGTTTGTTGGTGCTCAAAAAAATCTTCTTTTGCTCAACTCAGCCGATCCCAACCATCAAGGCTTATTCACAGAGGGAACCCGTTTCTTCGCTGGTCGTTTTGATACGATGATGTTTGGTTTACCAGCATCTTGTTTAGCGATGTATCACTGCGTGCCAAAAAGCACGTCGTAAAAGCAATTGGCGGTTTATTCTTAGGTGCAGCTCTAACCTCATTCATTACAGGGATCACCGAACCGATTGAGTTTATGTTCCTCTTCGTCGCACCATGGCTTTATGTATTCCACGCATTCTTAGATGGAGTTTCTTTCTATATCGCAGATATTCTCAATATCTCTATCGGTAATACCTTCTCAGGTGGTTTTATCGACTTCTTGCTATTCGGTATCTTGCAAGGTAATGCGAACACTAACTGGATTGATGTGGTGATTGTAGGCGTATTCTGGGCTGCACTTTACTACTTCAGTTTCCGCTTCTAATTACCAAATTCAATGTAATGACGCCAGGTCGCGGTGAAGAGCAAGAAGAAGTAATAGAGCAACAAACTTCATCTTTAACAGAGAACGCTCACGAAATCATTAAAGCCTTAGGCAATGCAGAGAATATCGAAAATGTGGATGCATGCATTACACGCTTACGTGTTGCAGTGAAAGATGTGAAATTAGTCAATAAAGCTCGCTTAAAAAGCATTGGGGGCTATTGATGTGCTAGAAGTTGGTGGAGGTATCCAAGCGGTTTTACGGTGCAAAAGCCGTGCTTTATAAAAGCGAAGTGAACCAAATTTTGGGGCGTGAGGATTGACGTCTCCAGCAAATTCGAATTTTAGATAATGAATGGAATGGCGAGGTTAACTCGCCATTTTGTTGCTAATTAATGTCTTGCGGATCAATATCCATCGCTCAGCTAAATTGAGCTTGGCACTGTCATTTGTTCCTTTTCAGCATCAAACATATTCAGCAATTTTTGCAAAGCCATTCTGGATGGGTGTTGAATAAGCAGTAACCAACGGTAATAGCCAGCTTTTTCGCAAGCGGTGCAGCAAAAGGTGGGCGAATTTTGCAAGTCTTGCAAGGCTAAATCATTTGCTTTTTGGGCAAAAAATTTGCCATCTCTTGCAAAAATTGTACCGCTTGTTCGCTGTTTTTGCTCGTCGCTTTAAACAGCACTTGCGAGGAGAATGGCGGAAGCATCATCAATTGACGCATTTTTAGTGCTTCTCCTGCAAAAGCTTCGTAGCCCTTTTCACTAAATTTTTAGCAAAGGATGGTCTGGATAATGTGTTTGCAAAACGACTTCCCCTGTTTTTCGTCTCGCCCAGCCCTCCTGAAACTTGTAAATAAAGTTGGGCTAAACGCTCTTCAGCTCTAAAAATCAGTTGAAAACAGTGCTGAATCCACGTTGATAATCGCCACCAAAGTCACATTCGGAAAGTGATGCCCTTTTTGCAAGCATCTGTGTGCCAATCAAAAATCTGGCTTTTGCCCTCACGAATATCGTTGAGATGCGTTTCTAATGTTCCTTTACGAGCGGTCGAATCGCGATCGATACGGCTAATTTTATAATCTGGGAATTGTTCGCCTAAAAACTTGCTCTAGCTGTTCTGTGCCAACCCCCGTCGTAATTAAATTAGTTGAACCACAATGCCCACATTGGCGAGGAATAATCCGTTGCGAAGAGCAATGATGACAACGCAACACACGCTGTTTTTTTGATGGTACGTGTAGGGTTTATCGCATGCTTCACACTGGCATATCCAACCACATTCGTGGCAAAGTAGCACAGGTGCAAAAACCACGACGATTAAGAAATAGCATCACTTGATTGCCTTTTGCTAAATGCGATTTCATTTTAGCAAACAGCTGCTCAGAAAGTCCTGCGGTAACACGTTGTGTTTTTAAGTCAATGATCTGTTGCTTGACCGGCTCTGCATTACCTGCTCTAGCGGTTAAAAGTAAGCTCAGTAAACTTACCTTTCTGTACATTTTGCACGCTTTCTAAACTTGGTGTGGCTGAACCTAAAATAATTGGAATCGCAAGATTTTTTGCTCGAATGACCGCTAAATCACGAGCGTGATAACGCCAGCCTTCTTGCTGTTTGAACGAGCTATCGTGTTCTTCATCAATAATAATTGCCCAGATTTTGGAATTGAGTGAAAAAAGTGCTGAACGCGTGCCAATCACAATTGCACTCTCACCATTTCTTGCACGAAGCCACGCATTCAGGCGTTCAGTCTCATTCATATTGGAATGCAGCACATCCATTTCTACATTAAAAACGAGCTTTAAAACGCTGAATAGTTTGCGGTGTTAAACCAATTTCTGGCACCAGCACAAGTACCTGCTCGCCACGATTAAGTGCACTTTCAATTGCCTGCAAATAGACTTCGGTTTTGCCCGAACCTGTCACACCATTGAGCAAAAAGGTTTCAAAACCCGTTGCGAACACTCAAACGGCTGACGACTAAAGTCTGTTGCTTATTCAATACCAAGCAATTTGAGCTGTTCACAAGCGGTCGATTTCCCAATTTTTCTTGCCAAGATTGGGGAATAAATGGCATATCGACTTTTTCGATGAAGCCTTTTTCAATCAATCCTTTCCACGCGGAGGGGCTACAAGCGGTCGGTTTTTCAAACAAATTTGCCAATTGTGCCAATTCATTTAGCAAATCTTGCTGCTTTTTCGCCCGCTTAAGCTTCACCCAATTCAAGGGCGGCATGTCCGAGTTTAGACACAATAAAATAGTCTGGCTGAGCACGCTCGGTTGAATCACCTTGACGAAGTTTTACAGGTAATGCACTAGTCAATACTTCACCAATTGGGGCATGGTAATAGCTCGAAGCCCAGTTGAGTAGTTTAAATATCTCTTCATCAAAAAAATTGGTTCTAAATCTAACACTGCTTTGATGGGTTTGAGTTTTTCGACGGGAATGTCACTTGTTTCAGGAAAAATCAATCACAATGCCGACTTTGGTTTGTGAACCAAAAAGCACGCTGACTCTCGCTCCTTTTGTCACAGAGAAAAATCAGGCAAAAAGGTAGTCGAAATAGCGATTTAACGGTACGGGTAAAAGCAACGCGGATTAGTTTTCATAGTATATATAAAAACAAACCCTGTACTAAACAGGGTTTGTAGCTTATTTAAAAAAATTACTCTTCAGTCGTCTCAGAACGGTTTTCTGTTTCTGCTACCTCGGAGTGTCCAATTTCATCGTCCTCTTCAGGATCACAAATACGTTCAAGACTCACGACTTGCTCATCTTCTGCGGTACGAATAATGCGAACACCTTGCGTGTTACGACCAACCAGGCTTTACTTCTGAAACACGAGTGCGAACTAATGTGCCCGCATCGGTAATCAACATAATTTGGTCAGTTTCTTCCACTTGAACGGCTGCAACTACTTTTGCCGTTACGTTCGTTCACTTTAATTGAAACTACGCCTTTGGTTGCACGTGATTTCACAGGGTATTCCGCAAGCACAGTACGTTTACCATAGCCGTTTTGTGTGACGGTTAATATATCGCCTTCAGTGCGTGGAATGACAAGTGAAACGACTTTATCAGTGTTGAGGTTGATGCTTTCATCGTTCTCTTCGCTTTCGATATCAACGATTTCCGCTTCTTCCACGTCATCACTCGAGTTTCTGTGGTTGCCAGTTTAATACCGCGAACACCTGTTGCAGCTCGCCCCATTGCACGTACCGCTTTTTCTTCGAAACGAACCACACGACCTTGTGCAGAGAACAACATAATTTCGCTTTCGCCGTTGGTAATATCAACACCGATAAGTTCATCTCCATCACGCAGTGTTAGTGCGATGAGACCGTTCGCACGCACATTACTAAATGCGTCTAATGCGACTTTTCTTCACTACGCCACTTGCGGTTGCCATAAAGACGAATTTATCTGCCGAGAACTCTCCATTTGGAATTGGTAAAATCGCTGTAATACGCTCATTTTCTTCTTTCACAAGCGGTAGAATATTCACGATTGGTGTACCACGTGCTCCACGGCTAGCTTGTGGTAATTGATACACCTTCAATTGATATAAACGACCACGGCTTGAGAAGCAAAGGATAGTGTCATGGGTATTTGCCACCAATAATTTCTCGATAAAGTCATCTTCTTTCATCTTCGTGGCTGATTTACCTTTACCGCCACGGCGTTGTGCTTCATAGTCTGAAAGCGGTTGGTATTTCACATAACCTGCGTGAGAAAAGTGTGACTACGACATCTTCTTGGGCGATTAGGTCTTCAATATTGATATCACTTGATGCGGCAGTTATTTCAGTACGACGTTCATCTCCGAAAGAGAATTTTACCGTTTCGAGTTCTTCGCGGATCACTTCCATTAAGCGTTCAGCGTTATTTAGAATGTGTAATAATTCTGCAATTTCAGTGAGTAATTCTTTGTATTCATCAACGATTTTTCGTGCTCTAAACCAGTTAAACGATGTAAGCGTAACTCTAAAATCGCACGTGCTTGCGCTTCTGATAAGTAATATTCACCATCACGCACGCCTAAATGTTCAGGAAGATCTTCAGGGCGAGATGCATCCCCACCTGCTGTATCCAACATTGCTGCTAACATTACCTAACGCCCAAGAACGAGAAAGCAAAGCCTTCACGTGCTTCATCTGCTGTTTTTAGAGTGGCGGATTAACTCAATAACGGGATCGATATTTACTAATGCAATTGCCAAGCCTTCTAAGATATGTGCTCTTTCGCGTGCTTTACGAAGTTCAAAAATAGTACGACGTGTAACTACTTCGCGGCGGTGTTTGATAAAGGCAGCAATGATCTGCTTTAGGTTCAACACTTTTGGCTGACCGTTGTCTAGTGCGACCATATTGATGCCAAAAGTCACCTGCATTTGCGTGAGTGCATAGAGGTGATTTAGCTACCACTCAGCTACTGCATCAGATTTCACTTTAATCTCAATTTTAATGCCTGAGCGTTGTGATAAATCTTTAACCTCTGAAATACCAGTAATTTTCTTTTCGTCTGAAAGTTCTTCAATACTAAGTCAGCTTTATTGACTTGGTAAGGTAGTTCTGAAACGATGATTGTTTCAGCTCCCTTTTGCACTCGTTTCAATGGTTGCTTTTTGCTCGTACGTAAACTTTACCACGACCTGTATGGTAAGCATCTACAATTCCTTTACGACCATTGATTAATGCTCCTGTTGGGAAATCAGGACCTGGAATGTATTGCATTAACTCATCAATCGAAATTTCTTCATTTTCGATATAGGCTAAGCAGCCATCTAATACTTCATTTAAATTGTGTGGTGGAATGTTGGTCGCCATACCAACCGCAATCCCTGACGAACCATTCACTAATAACGTAGGAATTTTGGTTGGAAGCACGTCGGGGATCATCTCTTTGCCATCATAGTTTGGCGAGAAATCGACGGTTTCTTTATCCAAATCAGTGAGCAATTCCTGAGTGATTTTTTGCATACGCACTTCGGTATAACGCATAGCAGCGGCTGCGTCGCCATCAATTGAACCAAAGTTACCTTGCCCATCGACTAACATATAACGAAGTGAGAATGGCTGTGCCATACGCACAATAGTGTCATACACTGCGGAGTCACCGTGTGGGTGGTATTTACCGATTACATCCCCCACAACACGAGCTGATTTTACGTGTGGGCGGTTAAATGTGTTGCTATTTCTATCCATTGAGAATAACACACGACGGTGAACGGGTTTTAATCCATCACGCACATCAGGTAATGCACGTCCAACAATAACGGACATTGCATAGTCAAGATAAGACGTTTTAAGTTCGTCTTCGATACTGACGGGGGTAATATCTTTGGCTAGTTCGCTCATTGAAATTTCCTAATCATATTTAAAAAAGAATGCCTTAAATCATAAGGCTAAAATTGTGCAAGATTATAGCATAAAAAGCCGATAAAAGGGCGATTTTATTCCGTATATCTTCCCTTACAATATGAATTATTCAACAAGGCTTCTTCACAATCAATGGGCATTCAATCGGATAAATTTCTATGCTTCTGTGGTTTTCTATCAAACACATTTCTAGTGGTGGAGTTGCATGGTGGTCGGTGATAGAAAGAATAAATTCACTACCGCGACATCTTTTTGGAATCGACAAAGAGAGAGGAATGCTGAGCAAAAATGAAGTATAAAATCCTATTTTTGTAAATTTTCCTCTAAATTTAATCGCTTATTGTGAAGTTCGTCACATATTTTATAAATCTTCTATACTCCTCCAAAAATTCTATAGGGATATGATTATGAGTGAACAATTTGTTTTAAACGACCATCCGCATCGCCGTTTTAACCCGTTAAAAAATCAATGGATTTTAGTCTCGCCACACCGAGCAAAACGTCCGTGGCAAGGGCAACAAGAAGAAGTGGTGGCTGACAATAAACCGAGTTACGATCCAACTTGCTATCTTTGCCCGGGCAATAGACGCATCACAGGGTGAGCAAAATCCGCAATATACTAAACCGTTTGTGTTCAAAAACGATTTCTCTGCATTGCTTGCAGACACACCAGCACCAGAGAAAAATGATGATCCACTGTTCCAAATTTCGCATACGCAAGGTGAAAGCCGTGTGATCTGTTTTTCTCCAGACCATAGCAAAACCTTACCTCAACTTAATGTGCTAGAAATTGAGCAAGTGATCGAAGTATGGCAAACAACAGGTTCGTGAGCTTAAAAACGAATGCTACCAATGGGTACAAATTTTTGAGAACAAAGGGACTCAATGATGGGCTGTTCAAACCCGCATCCGCACGGTCAAATCTGGGCAAGTAATTTTTTACCGAATGAAATTACGATTGAAGATGAATGCCAAGCAGAATATTTCAAAAAATATGGTTCGCCATTGCTAGTTGATTACGCGAAACGTGAATTAGAAAAACGCGAACGTATTGTCGCTGAAACTGAAGATTGGATTGCAGTTGTGCCTTATTGGGCAGCTTGGCCGTTTGAAACTTTGCTATTGCCAAAAGCAAAACAGTTCAAATCGATTGAAGATTTAAACCAAGCGGAACGTGAAGATTTAGCGTTAGCGTTGAAAAAATTAACTACGCGTTACGATAACTTATTTAACATCAGCTTCCCATATTCTATGGGATTCCACTTCGCTCCGTTTAACGGCGAAGAAAACGCACACTGGCAATTGCATGCTCATTTCTATCCGCCACTTTTACGTTCAGCAACCGTGCGTAAATTTATGGTGGGTTATGAAATGATGGCGGAAAAGCCAACGCGATTTAACACCAGAACAAGCAACTGAACGTTTAAATGCGGTAAGCGATAGTGTTCACTATAAAGATAAAAATAAGGAGATAGCCAATGACCCCACAACAAATTTCTCAACAAAAAATTCACTGAGCATTATGGCTATAACGCAGAACAAACTGTTTTTCGCACCAGGTCGCGTAAACATTATTGGCGAACATACTGACTACAACGATGGCTTTGTAATGCCTTGTGCGATTAACTATGGAATGGCAGTGAGTTTTGCAAAACGCAATGATAGCATTTGGCGGGTGTACGCAATTGATATTAACGAACAAGATGAATTTGATTTAAGCCAAGATTTTACCCAAAAGCGAACACAAATGGGCAAATTACGTGCGTGGCGTGGTGAAAATATGCAAGAACAATGTCCAGATTTCAAACAGGGGCTGATTTAGTGATGACCAGCGATGTGCCGATGTCATCAGGCTTAAGTTCTTCTGCCGCACTTGAGATTTCTATCGGCAAAACCTGTCAAGTGTTAGGCAACTTACCGCTTTCGCTTGCTCAAATTGCGCTTATCGGACAAAAAGCAGAGAACAAATTTGTGGGTGCAAACTGCGGTAATATGGATCAATTGACCTCTGCATTAGGGCAAAAAGACCACTTAATTATGATTGACTGCCGTAGCCTTTGATATTACCCCAACCCCTGTACCACAAGGCTATTCTATTGCGATCATCATTCCAATGTAAAACACGATTTAGTCACGGGCGAATACAACAGCCGCCGTCAAGAATGCGAACAAGCGGCTAAATTCTTTGGCGTAAAAGCTCTTCGAGATGTAACACCTGAGCAATTCCACGCACGCGAAAATGAGTTAAAAGCTGAAAGCGAATTGGCTTATAAACGTGCAAAACACGTGGTTTATGAAGATCAACGCGTGTTGGATGCAGTTGTAGCCTTAAAAAGCGAATGATATGGTGAAACTCGGTCAATTGATGGGCGAATCTCACGATTCAATGCGTGATGATTTTGAGATTACCATCCCAGAAATTGATTATTTGGTGGAACTCGCTCAAGTAGCGATTGGCAAAAACGGTGGTGCTCGTATGACAGGCGGTGGCTTCGGTGGTTGTATCGTCTGTCTTGTGCCAAATGAGAAAGTGGAGGCGTTACGCCAGTTAATCGCAGATAACTACGAAAAACAAACAGAGCATTAAAGAAACCTTCTATCTCTGCTACCGCGAGTGATGGAGTGAGAGTGGTTTTATAAACTAAAATAATAATTTCTCCGTTTTTTTCTTCTGCCAATCTCCTACCCCCTCTTTGTCAAAGAGGGGGTAAATCTAGGACTTTTAGATTATCTTTTGTATCACTAAATGATGAGCTGCTCTACTAAAGATCCCCTCCTTAGCAAAGAGGGGTAGGGGAGATTTGATAGTACTATTTTCGGAGAAATTAGTATAGCCTTTATTCTTTGAAAAGGAGTTCTCATGAAAACCTTTATCCCTCGAAAACAATCATCTCAACATTACCCTTTCTAACTTCAGGGGCGTCGTGGCTCTCTTGCATTGTCAAACACCCAAAAAGGCAACCGCGAAGTGTTAATTACCACCACGCCAAAACGTTGGGCAGAGCAGTCAGCCTACTTTGGTGCAACTGTTGGGCGTTATGCCAACCGTATCGCAAATGGAGAATACAAACTCAACGGCAAAGTGTACCAACTGGCGAAAAAAATAACGGGAGAACAATCTGCACGGCGGCGTGAAAGGGGCAAGTTTTTGTAGAATGGCAAGTGCTAGAACAGAGCCGCAAGCGGTAAAATTTGGCTACACTTTTGCGGATGGCGAAGAGGGCTTTGGCGGGGAAGTAAAAAGCAACGGTGACTTATCGCCTAACTGATAATCAGTTGAAGTCGATTTTGATGCCGTGAGCGATCAACAACCCCGCTTTGCTTAACCAACCACGCCTATTTTAACTTGGACGGCAGCTCTACCATTCGCCATCATAGCTTGCAAATCAACGCTTCACACTATTTGCCAGTGGGTGAGAACGGTATTCCAAACGGCTTATTAAAAAGCAGTAGATAGCACCGGTTTTGACTTCCGCCAGCCGAAAGCGATTGAAGAAGATTTGCTTGCTGATACAGACCAACGTGCGGTGCGAGGTTACGATCACGCCTTCTTGATTGCAAAAGAAAAATCAAAAATTTCACCGCTTGTTTAAGCGTGGAAGACTTACAGTACGTCTTGAAACCTCAATGCCTGCCGTGCAACTTTACACTGGCAATTGGCTGGCAGGGCAGCCGCGTGGCGAGAATGGTGTATGCGAAGATTACGCGGGCGTAGCGTTAGAACCAGGATTTTTTTCCCAGATAGTCCAAAACCATCCAGAGCTTGCTGCATTTGGTGGGGTTTCGCAAAGCGAACGAGCCTTACCACCATAGTGTTTATTATCGGTTTGTTTACTAAATTTCCTGCTTGATTTTTCGTCTGGACGGGGGTGTCCTCGTCCAATTTAATGTGGGCATAGAGAAGGACAAGCATAAAGCCGATTCCTACAACAATATTTGATGAAATAGATTTTCTTATGGCTTTACCGTATTACTTCCAAGACTCAAACACGTCTCCACGTCAAAGCCATGCCTATTTTATTCCGCATTAATCTCTGTAAACCACGAGTTCACGTGAGCAGTCGCCTTATTTTTACGCTTTTCAACAGCGATTTGGATTTCAACTATTATGAAAAACAATCATTATTTGCCATTTTTACTTTGTTTTGGCTTAAAAACTTGTTTTTACCTCAAAATGTTTAATGAAAGGATGTGTTAAAACTTTCACTCGAAAACAAGGACAAAAGGAAAGGAGAAAAATGTCTGAAGTTTTTCCATTTAGGTTTTAACCAAAGCGATGTTAAAAGGGGCAACACTCGCAATTATTCCAGGGTGATCCTGCACGTAGCGAACGCATCGCCAAACAATTAGCAAATCCAGAGTTTTTGGCAAGTCATCGCGAATTTAACTCGTGGTTAGGGTTTTTATTGGTGACCAAGCTGTTGTGGTTTGCTCAACAGGGATTGGTGGACCATCCACCTCAATCTGTGTTGAAGAGCTTGCTCAACTTGGTATCCGCACCTTCTTGCGTGTGGGCACAACTGGGGCAATCCAACCGCATATTGAAGTGAGGAATTTGTTAGTGACCACAGGTTCAGTTCGTTTAGACGGTGCAAGCCAACACTTTCGCACCACTTGCTTACCCAGCAGTTGCCGATTTTGAATGTACGACCGCACTTTATCAAGCAGCCCAAAAACGAGGCGTGAAAAACCTTTTGTTGGGATAACTAGCTTCATCGGATACATTCTATCCCAGGGCAAGAACGTTACGACACCTATACAGGCAAAGTGTGTGCACAATTTAGAGGTACACTCAAAGAGTGGCAGGATTTACACGTTATGAACTATGAAATGGAATCCGCAACGCTGCTTACAATGTGTTCAGCATTAGGGTTTACGTGCGGGGATGGTTGCAGGCGTAATTGTAAACCGCACACAACAAGAGATTCCAAATGAAGCTACAATGAAAGCAACTGAAGAAGCAGCGGTTACTACGGTAGTAGAAGCGGCGAGAATTTTGCTTGCTCAATAATACATTTTCCTAAGCTAGAGCCACGCATTGCGTGGCTTATTTCTATAATTAGAAAAGCCTTGTCAAAGATTGTAAAATCGCTCTAAAATCTTACCGCTTATTTTGCATTTTACAGGAAATTATATGTCAGACACTTTATTCTCAAACTTAGAAACTAAACTTGTCCATGCAGGGCGTAAACCTCGCTATACACAAGGCTCGGTGAATACTGTCGTTCAACGTGCTTCATCACTTGTTTTTCCAACCGTTGCGGATAAAAAACACGCGACTAAAAACCGTTATAAAGGTGAGTTATTTTATGGTCGCCGTGGTACGCTGACTCACTTCGCCCTCCAAGATGCAATGTGTGAGCTTGAAGGTGGTGCAGGTTGCTATCTCTATCCTTGTGGTGCGGCTGCTGTCACCAATGCGATTTTAGCTTTTTGTGGTACAAGGCGATCATGTATTGATGACGGGGGCAGCATACGAGCCAACCAAGATTTCTGTAATGTAATTTTTTGAAAAAAACATGGGTGTGGCGACCACCTATTACGATCCGATGATTGGCGAAGGCATTCGTGAGCTTATTCAACCAAACACAAAAGTGCTTTTCTTAGAAAGCCCTAGCTCGCTTACGATGGAAGTGCCTGATGTGCCAACGCTGGTGCGTGTAGCTCGTGAAGTGAATCCTGAAATCGTGATTATGATTGATAACACTTGGGGTGGTGGTGTGCTGTTCTCTGCACTTTCACACGGGATCGATATTTCTATTCAAGCGGGTACCAAATATTTGGTTGGGCACTCTGATGTAATGAGTTGGTACGCGGTTTCTAATGCTCGTTGCTGGGATCAACTTCGTGAACGCTCTTATTTAATGGGGCAAATGGTGGATGCGGATTCGGCTTATATGACGGCTCGTGGTTTGCGTACATTGGGAATTCGCTTAAAAGAACATGGTGAACGTTCGCTAAATTGCAGAGTGGTTAGCTAAACGCCCAGAAGTAAAATCAGTGTTCCATCCTGCGTTACCAAGCTGCCCTGGACACGAATTTTTCAAACGAGATTTCAGTGGTGCAAGCGGTCTATTTTTCGTTTGAACTTTGCGAAAAATTGAGTGATGAGCAATTAGCAAATTTCTTGAATCATTTTGAGCTCTTTACGATGGCATATTCATGGGGGGGATTTGAATCACTGATTTTTAGCTAATCAACCAGCCGAAATCGCACGTATTCGTCCAGGTATTGAACGTAAATTAACGGGCATGCTTATTCAATTCACGTGGGCTTAGAGGCTGTTGATGATTTAATTATGGATCTTGAAAAAAGGATTTGAGCGTCTAAAAATAAACTTCTCGCCCACCTTGATCTAAAAATGTAATAATTTTTGTGATGAGCTTCACAATTTTATTACATTTTTGTTTTTCTACCTCAATTTATGTATATTTAAGTCATCTTTTTAGCTATTTAGCTGTGGGGGACTTTATGAATACTGATTTAAGCCCAATTAAAAAGTAAACACACGCAATAATCTGATTTTTATTGCCGATGTGGTGCTCTTTTTATTCTTTTTAAATACCTTGCCTTTTACACCTGAAGCCAATAAAAAGTTTGGCGTTGCTCGTATTTATCGCAATTTTATGGCTCACTGAAGCATTGCACGTAACCGTGACGGCACTGCTTGTGCCCATTCTAGGCATCTTGCTTGATTTGGTGAAATCGAAAGAGGCATTAGCGGCTTTTGCTGATCCAACCATCTTCTTATTTTTTGGAGGCTTCACACTCGCAACTGCACTTCATATTCAAAATTTAGACCGCTTGATTGCCAATAAAATTATGGCAATGTCGCGCGGTAAACTCTCTGTGGCTGCGATTTACCTCTTCGCTGTGACCGCATTCCTTTCAATGTGGATGAGTAACACCGCAACTGCAGCGATGATGTTACCGCTTGCGATGGGGATTTTAAGTAAACTCGACCCGAAACGCGATCACAACACTTACGTTTTCGTGCTACTGGGTATCGCTTATAGTGCCAGTATTGGCGGTATGGGAACGAACTTGTGGGCAGCCCGCCAAATGGGATTGTGGCACACAATTAGGGCATCTCATTTGCAGAATGGATGAAATATGGTTTACCCAATTATGCTGATTTTAATGCCATTGATGATTGGTGTGCTTTATGTGATTTTTCCGCCCTGAAATTTGACTTACAATTTGAGCAATCTTTCGAAAAAATTGAGCTAACGCCAATTCGCATCTTAACCTTAATTATTTTCCGCATTGACAGCAATTGGTTGGATTTTTAGCTCAAAAATTAATCTAGCGCTTTCAAGCTTACTTGGATTACAAAGGCAAAATTGTCAAAGTTTTCGATACCATTATTGCTTTAATTGCCACGGCAGTTATTTGTATTACTCGCATAGCAACGTGGAAACAAATTCAAGAAAGGTACAGAATGGGGGCGTGCTATTCCTCTTTGGGGGTGGCTTAACCTTAAGTGCGATTTTAGGGTATACTGGTGCAAGCAAAATTATGGCAGATGGCATTGTATCCTTTATTGAAGGCGGTCATTACTACATCATTGGTTTAATTGTAGCAACCTTCATCATCTTCTTGACTGAGTTTACCTCAAACACTGCAAGTGCAGCATTGCTTGTGCCAATTTTTATCTCAATCGCTGAGGCTTTAAATATTCAATCGCTTGGCTTAGCATTGATTATCGGTTTAGGTGCATCTTGTGCCTTTATGTTGCCAGTTGCCACTCCACCAAATGCGATTGTGTTTGGTACAGGTATGCTCAAACAAACTGAGATGGTCAAAGCAGGTTTCTGGCTTAATATCATCTGTGTGTTTGTGATTGGCACAATTGGGTATTTATTCTGGTTCTAATCTTTTCGAATATGCGTACTCAACCAACTTTTTAAGAGGATTTTGCAAAAAATCCTCTTATTTTTACCGCTTATTTGCTACACTTCCTACCATTTACAAACGGTAAGCGGTTGATTTTACTTTGCCGTTTGCAATTACTTTCTTTATTTCATCAACGAGGATCTTATGCTCAAAATTTACAATACGCTAAAACGTGAAAAAGAAGAATTTAAACCGATTAATCCCAACCAAGTTGGGATGTATGTCTGTGGTGTAACGGTTTACGATCTTTGTCATTTTGGGCACGGTCATACCTGTTTGTCTCTTTTGATGTGATCGCACGCTATCTTCGCTATTCTGGCTACAATTTGCGTTATGTGCGTAACATTACCGATGTGGATGATAAAATCATCAAACGTGCGATTGAAAATAATGAAACTTGCGATCAGCTAGTTGATCGAATGATTGCAGAAATGCACAAAGATTTTGATGCGTTAAACATTCTTCGCCCAGATGTTGAGCCACGTGCAGCCCATCATATTCCTGAAATTATTGCGATGGTGGAAAAGCTTATCGCCAACGGTCATGCTTATGTGGCAGCAGATGGCGATGTGATGTTTGATGTGGAATCTTTCCCGAAATATGGGGCTCTTTCTCGTCAAAAATTTGAGATCAGCTGCAAGCAGGGGCTCGCGTTGAAATCAAATCAGTGAAGAAAAATCCGATGGATTTCGTGCTTTGGAAAATGTTGAAAGAAAACGAACCAAGTTGGGAAAGCCCTTGGGGTAAAGGTCGTCAGGTTGGCACATTGAATGTTCTGCCATGAATAGCAAAGAACTGGGTGAACATTTTTGATATTCACGAGCGGAGGTTCAGATTTAATGTTCCCACACCATGAAAACGAAATTGCCCAATCTTGCTGTAGCAAATCATGGTGAGTATGTGAACTACTGAAAGCTCCATACAGGGGATGTTGACGATTGATAAAGAAAAATGTCAAAATCGCTCGGCAATTTCTTCAGCATTCGCTATATGTTGGTTATATGATGCTGAAAAGCTTGCGTTATTTCTTCTTAACAGCACATTATCGTAGCTTGCTTGATTACAGCATTGATAACTCAAATTTAGCACGTTCAGCACTAGAACGTTTATACACGGCATTGCGTGGGTGCGATCTAACGGTTCCTGCAAAGGGGTGGAAGCAATATGTTGAGCTTTCAAAACCGCAATGGATGATGATTTCAACACGCCAGGAGCATTAGCTGTGTTATTCGAAATCGCTCGTGAAGTGAATAAACTTAAAACAGAAGATGCCGAAACAGCGAATGGTTTAGCAGTTTGCTTAAAGAGTTGGCGGGCGTGCTTGGTTTATTAGAGCAAGATCAGAAACCTTCTTAAAAGGGAAGAATGATGATGAAGCAGCGGAAATCAAGCTTTAATCAAACAACGTAATGAAGCGAAAGCAGCGAAAAATTGGGCTATAGCGGATGAAGTACGTGATAAGTTAAAAGCAATGAATATCGTGCTTGAAGATACGCCAAATGGGACTACGTGGCGTAAGGCTTAATCATTAGCTAAGCGGTAAAATTCCCAACAAATTTTACCGCTTGTTCTGTTTATACTATTATCTTTTTAAACTTGGCAAATATTCTGACAACACTTTTATCTCCTCATCGCTTAACCGCCGTTTTGCGGTATTTCCTCCACCATTTACTTTGCCGTTTTTTTCTTTCGATTAAAGCTTCTGCAATTTCTGCTGAATTAAGTTGATTCACAACTTTCGATTTCCCTATTGCAGATTTTTCTGCGGTTTTTACCGTGACAAGTGGCACAAGAACGGCGGTAGAGTTTTTCCCGCTGGAATTATATCCATGTCAGCCCAAAGCAGAAAAACTCAAATTGCCAAGTAATATAGCCAACATCCATTTAGCGTATTTTATATACTATCCTTTAAAATAACTTCTCCAAATCCGCATCAGGAATCTTACCCTCATATTTGGCGGTAATATTGCCTTTTGCATCAATAACATAAGTGGTAGGTGTGCCAACAAGGTGATAGCGTTCGGCTGTGATTTTCAGCTGATCTTTCGACAGAGCAATGCAAGTTTTTGTTTATTTACGACCGCTTGCGTATCTGCTTTTTCGCCATCGACGTTGATTGCAATCAGTTGTACTCTGTTTGGATGAGCATCAGCCATTTTTCGAACATTTTTAGCTCCATAATGCAATGCCCACAAGTTTCCGACCAAAAAGTGAGTAAGCGGGTGCCTTGCCAATCCTCTAATTTTTACAGAGTTGCCTTGCAAATCATAAGCCGCAATCTCAGGGGCGGCTTGACCAATTATCGCACTTTCTTCTTTGCAAGCGGTAATACCAAAAACAACCGCAAGTAAACTCAGTTTGAATAAGGTTTTGTCATCATTTTAATTTCTCTCTTCTTTTTAAAAATCTGCCGTGTTGCAGATAAATGGTGCAGTCGGTGAGTTTTTCCAAGTTCTGGATTATGCGTCACCATCATGATGGTTCGCCCTTGCTTGTTAAGTTCTGTAAGCGAGATCGAGCACCAATGTTTCATTTTTCATCTAGATTCCCGTCGGTTCATCCGCAAAAATCACAGGTGGTTGATTAACCAAGGCACGTGCAATACACACCCGTTGTTGTTCACCGCCTGAAAGTTGGCTTGGGCGGTGATCGATGCGGTGTCCTAAGCCTACTTGTTCGAGTACAGCTTTGGCGGCTTCCTCATCAATCACGCTGTGATAATGTTGGGCAAGCATCACATTTTCGAGTGCGGTTAAGTAGGGAATTAAGTGGGAATTGTTGGAATACCAAACCAATTTTTTCCGCACGGAAACGTTGGCGACCGACTTCGTCCAGTTGAGCTGCATCGACACCGTCTAAAAATCACCTTGCCTTCGCTTGCGGTGTCTAAGCCAGTGAGAATGTTCATCATCGTGGTTTTGCCTGAGCCAGATGCCCCATAATGGCGACAAATTCGCCCTGTTTGATTTGGATGTTGATGTCTTCCAAGGGCGAGTCACTTGCCCGAAGCGTTTGTATAAGTGTTGTGTTTCGATTACGAATTGACCATATTATTTCTCAATTTTGGTAGAGTGCAACAAGTTGCACCGTATTGATTTTATAGAGTTTAATGATGCAACAATTTGCACCCTACGCTAGGAGACTTAATTATTCTTCAACGCATTCGCGACGTAATATTCAACGCGACGTGTTGGGATAATTACCGCCACGAAAAGCCAAAGCAGCACAAGGGCAATGGTAATAGGGATTACAGGTAATCGCATATCAATGTATGAGTTAAACACCGTCAAGCCAAGAATTTGAGCAGTGAGTCAGCCTAAGCCAAGCCCGACAATAATGGCACAGGCGGTGATAATCAAAATTTCGGTGCTAATTTGCAGGATAATATCCGATCGCTCCCAATGTGCAAGGCGAGAGTCTTTGGCACGTTCGCTCATCAATCGCAATCAGCGTGGTGTTTCACGCAAAGGGTAGTAGCACCAAAATTACGAGCGAAATCAGGCCCATCAAGCCTTTGATTTTTATCTAAAAATCTGCCCTTCAGAAGCGGAGACTTTTCGATATGGACGGGCGAGTGAGATCAGGGTATTGCTGCATAATGCGATCGGTAAATTGATCGACTTGATTCACCACATTGCCATCACTACTGCTTTGCACGTTAAGCAAGGCATTATTTGCCAGGCCTTCTTTTTCAAGCCAATTTTGGGCAGATTCAAGATTAACGATCAACATATTGTCGGTGGCATCGCCTGCTTCCACAATGCCTTTAATGGTAAAGCGGTGTTTTTCCACGGCATTTTTGGAAAGTTGTGAGCTATCGCCCACTTTAAGATGCAACCGTTCGGCTAGGCTTTTACCGATTATTGCGTTGCGGTCATCAAAATTGACATTGATTGCCGAGCCCGTTATTTGCCAGTAAGGTGCAAGGGTTCGCATTGCATCGAAATTCACACCCATTAACACGATTTTTCCAAATCGCTGCGCACCACGCCGTAAAGATAAGGGGCTGGATGCGGTCACTAAATCGTTCGGGCATTTTGCAAAATAGCGTTGAGTTCGGCTTCGTTGATCATTCCGCCATCGGCTGAACCAATATAGAAATTTGCCCCGAAGGTCCGGAGTTCTTGGCTCATTTTGGTGTTGATGTCGAAGTAAACCGCCGCCATTGCGGTGACAATGCTTGCACCCACGGTAAGTGCGGTAAAAATAATCAACACGCGTTGCAGGCGAAGGCGTATGGCGCGGAAAATCAATCGCCAAAACATACTGTGATTTGCTACTTTATTGTCTGCTTTTTATGCTCTACCATAGAGCACCTCCACAGGGTAAAGTTTTGCGATTTTTATGTGCGGGGAACCAGGTGCCAACCACGGTAATCAGCATTGAAAGCACCAACACGCAAGGTACAACAATCAAACGCGAAATCAGTGGTGCACCGAACAATGCAGCACCGATAAATTTTGCTGAGCCCCAGCCAGCAATGCAGCCAAGCACGCCACCAACCAACGCACTCAGTACCGCTTCGCAATAAAAACAACAGCGTAATTTGCCATTGGTAGGCACCAGTGCTTTCATCAAGCCAATTTCTTTGGAACGCTCAATAATGCCTGCACTCATCAGAGACGCAATTCCATTGCTGCTGCGATTAATGCCGCCACAGTCACCACGGCAAGTAAGAGCTGAATTTTGCCAATTACAACGCCTTCAGAGGCTGCCACTTGCCAAATAGGGCGAACAATTGCTCCCGAAATCGCTTCTTCCAACTGGTGCGGAAATAGACGACACATAAGCCGTGCAATACCAGCGGTCATATTCTTCGCATCTAATGCATCCGTATTGGCACGTGCTTTGCGAGAAAGATCGTTTTCAGGCACGGTGAGCGCAGAAACACGAACGGATTGCACTTTGCCTTCCAAACCGAGCAAAGTTTGCACAGGGTTTAATGGCATCGAGTTGATTATCTTCCGAGCCGCCAGTGCTTAAAATGCCTTAATTTCCACAGATCTTTCTGTGTTTCACTGCTTTTCATTGGTGTAACTAGGCGTTAATTTATCGCCAATCTGCCAACCGTTCGCCTGGCAGGGATTGTTCGCCAGCCAAGGCGGGGATGAACTCGCCAAACTCGCCACTAAGGTCGTCCACCCACTCGCCGTTCACTTTCCAAAAATGGGCTGATAATGCGCTGCCCTGTGTGGTAATCATCTTCATCAGGAATGGCGAGTTTCGGTGATCGAAAAACGTACCCAACACGTTAATGGTTTTTGCTGAAGAGCGATCGATTTTTTTAGGTGAATTTGCAGAATAGTCCGCGAATTTAACCGCTTGCACGTTGGCAGAAAGCAGCGGTGCGAAGCCAACGATATTATTACGCCAGAAAATATCTTTGATGTTCGGCAGCTCTTTTTCATCCAGAAAATCTTGGCTGGAAAGCGAGCTACTGTGGCTTAATTCATCAGGCAATGCCGCATTGCTGGCGGGTTCCACCAAAATGTTTGCGCCGTAAGATTTCAGCTCTTTCGCCATTTTATCGCCAATATCAATGGAAACCGCAAGCAGGGGCAGAGACCAAGCCAGCCGCCAAGAAAATGGTGATAATGGCAAGCAATTTGCGTTTTAAACCAAACCGCCAAGATTGAAATAACATTCGTGCCAGCATTATTCCCCCTTATTCTCGCTGCCTTTGCCGCCGAGATATTGTTCAGGGTTGTCGCGGAATTGATCGAGATTTTTTTCGTTCTCAAAGAAATAAGTATGCCCTTCGTGGCTATATTTGAACTCGGTTTTGGTGTTTTTAGTTTCGCACCGCTAATCGGATCTTGCACATCAATTTCCACGATGGTGCTGAACAAATTCAAGCCATCTTCCAAACTTTTGCGAGAAATGATGATTTCGCTGTCGGTTTGTTGCCAATCTTCAATCGGCACAGGGTTGCAGCCGCCCGGTTTGCCGATGGACGGAATGAACATATGCACGCCGCAGCCCACGCACACCACTTGGTTGCCTTGCATCACGTAACCTTGGTCGCCACAGAGCAAGCAAGCATCAAACACTGCCGCCATACTCACTTTGTTGGGTTGACGGTTAATGATGAAAAATCGCACCGCTTTGCCGTCGTCGGCAATCCACACAAAACGGTGTAATTTGCCATCTTTAAGTGGTTCAAGGGCTAAATGCACTTCGTCTTTTCATTGAGTTGTACAGGCATAGCTTCGGAAAGTTGCGGTGGTTGTGATGCTACTTTTTCCCAATAAAGCTGACTTACGCTACCAATAAAAGCCCGAAAACGCCCCAGCCGATTAAGCGTTTGGAAATCTGCACCAAAGCAAGTTTTTGCGTTTTTCAATTGGATCGCTTTCTGTATTGGCGTGTTTTAGGCGTTTAACATGGGTTTGAATAGTAAAGATAGCCAAAATTATCGCCATTAAAACCACACAAATCGTATTCAGCCATACGGTGATTTCGCCCGATTTTGCGACAAAACTGAGTCGTGGTTTGGTGAGTTCGACAAGCTGTAGTTTCATCAGTGTGAGCAATAATTCAGCCACAAGCGGTAGAATTAAGGCGATAAAAGCAGCTCAAGGCAAAAAGTGCGGTGGATTTGCCTTGTGTTTTTTGTTGCTGTTTAAGTAAGAAATAGAGCCAAGCCGAAGCGGCAAAGCAGGAAATCACGCCAAAAATGACCGCACTTAGGTTCAAGATAAAATCGGTGTTTTATTACATCGGTATTAGTGAGTGCGGCAATGTTGGGATCTTTTGCCCACGTTGCTCCTGCAATCAGCATTAACGTAAATTGCCAAAAAGCGGCAAGCCTAGGGCGATGCAGCCCATTGACTGATAGCAAACAATAAAAATGCTAGTAAAAATAATCGTGATAACAAGGTTGGGAACTTGTCCGTTTGGAAGATTTAGGGCGTAACGCCACGCCGCTCGCTAAACCAATCAGGCTTAGCCAGATAAGTGTTTTAGGGGAAATCGTGCCTTTTTAATCGCCCACGAAGCCCCGAGTAAAAGTGAAATTGGCAATAGGGATTGGAGTAGGAAGATGAAGAAGTAGGTCATAGCAGAAAAACAATTTTTGTAGGGTGTGTGGAATAAAATTCCACGCACGCAAAAGATTAAAAATGGTGCGTGAATTACATGTAATTCACACACCCTACGGGGTTATTTGATGCCAGTAAATTTAAACTCATAACTCACATCAAATGGTTTCCACCAGCGGCCTACGCCAGTTTCTTCGTCAGTGTGGCGGTGCATACCGGCTTTTGATGGGGATCGATATGGTAGGTTAATTTGTAGTTACCCACGCCCATCATTTTCACGTTCGCCCCATAGTGTGGGCCATCTCCTGCTACCATTGGCATAAATGTGCCTTCTTGTTTCGCGCCTGTGTCGGTATTCAGTAAAGTATAGTTGATGGTTAAGTATGGCATCCATTCGCCTTCGCCGAAGCCGTTTTTATTACCTTTCACGGCATGAATGTCGGCTTCTAAGTGAATGTCGATTTCGCTGCTGGTAAGCCCATTCCACGTGGTTCCATATCGATTGGTTTTTAAGTAAACTGCGGCGATTTCCAGTTCGTTCATCGTAACAGCTTCGCCGATTGGGTATTCTTGGAAAGCGTTGGCAGAAGATGCTGCGAACATACCTGCTAATAATGTAGTTGCAAAGAGTGCTTTTTCATAGATTCTCTCCTGAGATGAGTTTATATGTAGGGTGCAACTTGTTGCACCGTTAGAAATAATTAACCAAATGGTGCAACAAGTTGCACCTTACGATTACATCGCTTTTTGCTTTGATATTTCATTACAAAAACGCAAAAAATAGCAGCAAGGATTAAAATCGCTTGTGGCACAAGGGTTTCCACATACGGATAAACGCCTAACCACGAAATTTCAGGCACACTAGCCACTAAAGTTGGCTCAAACAATTTGCCTTCAATGAGTTCCAAAACAGATTTACCTGCGAATACAAACGCCATCATATACATAAAAGGAACCTGTGAACATAAAAGAACGGTTTAAGCGGCAATTTCACTACGCTATAACGCATAATGAAGTAGCAAATTGCGAGCAAAATTGCACCGCTTACAAAGCCTGCTAAAAGATAGGCGAGACTGACCGCACTTTTGGCATCGCCAATGAGCGCATAATAGAACAATACGGTTTCTGCCCCTTCGCGATAGATAGCAAGGAAGCTGGTAACCCATAAGCCAAAGAGCGAACCGGCGGTGAGTGCGGTAGAAAGTTTACCTTCAAGGTAGCGCTTCCAGTTTTGCGCTTCCACTTTGGAGAGTAGCCAGTAGCTCATGCTAAAGAGCATAAACACGGCGATGATCATCGTGAAACCTTCCAACAATTCGCGGTTTTGTCCTGAATTTTCAAAGATAAGTTGGAAGATAAAAGCCGTTACCACGCTTGCAGCCAATGCTACATAAACGGATTGGCGAATCACAGGCAATTTGTCGTGGTGGTTATTTTTCACCATATATGCCACGATGGCTGCAACAATTAACAAGGCTTCCAAAGCCTTCGCGTAAAAATAATGAGCAAGCTATATAAGAACATCGACCAGTCGCTTTGTTCGCCACCTGCAACATTTCCACTGCTTTTGCTAAATTTTTGGCTTAATCCAACCGCTTGATCTTGCAATTTATCGCCTTGTCCTGCTTTCATTAGGCTAACTAAGCGGGTAAAATAGCCTTCGAGTTCGGCTTTGAAATTGCTATCACGCGAGCCGATTTTGTTCTCCATTCCTGAATTTTCGAACACGTCAAAGTAGGTATTTTGCACTGAAAGCATCGCTTTTTCGCATCGCCTTGCTGATATAATACAATCGCTTGTTGAATGCGTTGATTGATGTCTGTACTGATTTTTGCCCAATCTTGATCGGCATTATCATTTTGCAGTTTGCGCATCAGATTGCATCGCTTGCACGTTTTGTTCTTCTCGTGTAGTCGGTAAATTTGGCAACTGTTCTTCAATATCTTGCAACAGTTGCGTGCTTTGGTAGGCGATTTCTGTCATTTGATCAGACTGTTCGCTTAGGCGGATCAAATTGTAGAATTGTTGATTGATGGCAGATGAAATTTCAGACGAACGATTGGTTCGTACCGACATTTCCATTTCAGAGTTTTTGTAGCCATCGTATTGGGCTTGTTGGAAAGTTTTTGCGTTAGAAAAATCGCCATTTTTCGTAGTAAGTAATAGCTTGGGCAACTAAATCGTCAATGGTTTTAAAACTTTGCTGCCAGTAAGGTTTGATTTCTGCGTTATCGTAAACCCCGTGCTGTCCATCAGCGTTGAGTTGGTGACCTTCAATTAAAGAAGGCAACACTTCTTGCAATTCCTTTTTAGCCCTTCGATTTTCGCTTGAATTTCGCTCATCGGTTTGCCTTCGCTAATCATTTTGCGAATTTCACCAAAAGTGGCTTCCATTTGGTAACTTTTTGTGCCGAGAAGTTAATGCGAATCGGGCCTTCTAAATTTTCAAATACTTCAAAAATACGCCATTTGTACTTCGGTTTTGGCATCATCAATTTTGTTCTCTTTAATCAACTGCTCGGTATTGTTGAGACGATTTGTGATATCGAAGACCCATTGTTGGTAGTTGTCTTGGGCAAAGAGTTGTTGGGATAACCCCAAAATGAAAGAAAAAGATAAAGGAAAGAATAAGACGATGCATAGATCTCTTCCAAAATGAAACTAATTCCTATTCTATTATTATCCTCCTCTTTTGAGAAAGAGCAAGAGGGAAAGTGTGATTTTCTAAAAATAAGGCGTATGAATTTAAAAATCTATACGCCCTAAAAATAATAAATAGGTCAAGTATTACGCTTCTAACACCTCTTTCAAGAGTGCAATCCCTTTCTCAATCTGTTCATCGTTGATAATCAACGGCGGTAATAAGCGTAACTTGGTTTTAGCCGTTAGGAAAAAGCACGCCTTTTTTTCGATACATTTTGCAACAATATCCGCAGCTTTTTGTGCCTTCTTCAAACTCTACACCAATCATCAAGCCTAAGCCTGAAACGGATTTTACTTTTGGCAATGCTGCTAATGCTTTTTGCAATTTTTCGCCTTTGCGTTTGATTTCAGCTAAAAATGCATCATCAATTTTCGCAAGCACAGCATTCGCTCCTGCACAGCTTACAGGGTTTGCCCGAAAGTGGAGCCGTGATCGCTCTTGCCAAGAGTATCTTGCACTCTCGCCCAATACAAACGCCCCGATAGGTAAGCCACCGCCCAATCCTTTGGCAAGCGTAATGATATCTGGTGTTAAACCAAATTGTTGGTAGGCAAACATTGTGCCCGTACGACCAATCCCCGTTTGCACTTCGTCAATGATCAACAACACATCATATTGATGACAGAGAGCTTGTACACCTTTTGTAAATATTCGTGATCTAACGAGCAAACCCCGCCTTCACCTTGCACGACTTCCAAAATAATGGCACACACATCTTTTGTCCCTAAACGCGTTTCAAGTGCTCGTAGTTCATTGGCTGGCGTGTGATCGAAACCTTTGGTGAATGGGAAAAAATGTTGGTGGAATACCTCTTGTCCTGTAGCAGAAAGGGTTGAAAATGGTGCGTCCGTGAAAAGAATTGACCAGCGTTAAAACGGTTGCACGATCTTTTCCATATTTATCGTGGCTATATTTACGTGCAGTTTTGATCGCCCTTCGTTCGCTTCTGCACCAGAGTTGGCAAAGAAGACACGTTTTTAGACCGCTTACTTCTGCCAATTTTTAGCTAAACGAGAAGAGGGTTCGGTGAAGAATAAATTTGAAGTGTGGGCAAGCGAGCTTGCTTGGTGTACAACTGCTTTTTAGCCAATTTTCATCTGCCCAACCAAGGCTGTTTACGCCGATGCCACTGGTAAAGTCTAAATATTCGTTGCCTTCAAAATCCCACACTTGGCAGCCTTTGCCGTGTGAGAGTACGAGGTTAAATCTGCTGAAAGTTTGGGCGATGTAATCGCTGTCTAATTGTTTTATTTCATTGCTGGTTGTGTTTGTCATTGTGTTTTTTTCCTTTAAAATTTCACCGCTTGTTTATAGCTCCCCTCTTTAGCAAAGAGGGGGATTTTTACTCATAAAACCTTGTGCCGTTGCCTTTGTCGCTCAACATTTCAAGCAAAAATGGCATGTTCTACACGTCCATCAATGATAGAAGCTTCTTTGCCGCCCGCTTGAATAAAATCAGTACAGCAAGCAATTTTCGGGATCATTCCACCTGCGATAATTCCCTCATCAATGAGGGCCTGCACATCTGTTACTTTTACCTCGGGAATGAGCGTACTCTCATCAAAGCGATCACGCAATAAGCCTGCAATATCGGTCATACTCACTAATTTTTCCGCTTTCAATGCCATTGCAATTTCACTTGCGACGGTGTCGGCATTGATATTATAAATTTGACCGCTTGTATCTACACCAACCGTTGAAATCACAGGAATCAGGTTGGCGTTCAGAGCCAGTTCCAACAACTGAGAATTCACTTTGGTGATACTTCTCACAAAGCCGTAATCTACTTCCGCTTGCAATTTTTCGCACTCAATCATTGCACCGTCTGCACCGCAAAGCCCTACGCCCTTGCCTTTTAACAATGCCACAAGGCTCTTGTTCACTTTCCCCGCCAACATTTGTAGCACCACGTCGATGGTTTCTTTATCGGTAACACGCAATCCGTTGATAAATTGCGGTTCCTGCCGAGTAACTTAATACCTTTGAGAAATCTCAGGACCACCGCCGTGTACCAGTACGATTTTCACACCCTAATTGATTGAGTAATAAAAATATTTTTCATTACTGCTTGTTTGAGTGTTTCATTGAGCATCGCATTGCCACCATATTTCACCACGAGGGTTTTACCTTGCCATTTTGCGAGGTAAGCGGTCGATTTTTCTAATAGATTTGCGAATTGGATAATCTCTTCTGTTTGCATATTTTTTTCCTTAAATTTCAAGCCCAGTGGTTTCTTCACGCCCAAGCATAATATTCATACACTGCACTGCGGCACCCGATGCACCTTTGCCTAAATTATCAAAGCGAGCAACCAATAATAGCTGAGTCTCGTTACCATAAACAAAAATTTCGAGGTTATCTTTGCCACTTAACTGATTAGCAGCAAGCATATTATCTTCAGGCATTTCTGCGTAGCTATGCACGGAAATAAGTTTTGAGCCTTGGTAATACTCCGCCAATGATTTTGCAACATCTTCGCCATTTTTGACCGCTTGAAGGCAATGATTGGTATAGGTACGCTAACCAACATTCCGCTGTAATAGTCCGCCACTACAGGAGTAAAAATGGGTGGTTGGCTTGCCCTGTTATCACTTGCATTTCAGGCAAATGTTTGTGCTTCAAGCTTAAGCCATACACACGCGGGGCATCATATTTTGTAGCACGCTTTTCATCTGTATATTCCGCAATCATCCCTTTACCACCGCCCGAATAACCTGTTAAAGAGTGGCAAGAAAGTGGGTAATCCTCAGGTAAAATGCCTTTTTCAATCAATGGGCGAACCAAAGCAATATAGCCTGTTGCGTGGCAGCCCGGCACAGCAACGCGGTTCGTATTTTGGAGTTTTTCACGCTGCCCCGAGAGTTCGGCAAACCCGTAAACCCAATCAGGATTGACACGATGTGCCGTTGAAGTATCACAAATGCGAGCGTTTTTCAGGGGCGTGAGCCACAAGCTCTTTTGAGGCTTCATCTGGTAAGCAAAGAAAAGTTAAATCCGCCTCAGCTACTTTTTGCCACACGAGCATTCAAATCTTTGCGTTGTTCTTCTGGTAAGGTCAATAATTCAATATCGTCCGCTTGCCCTAAGCGATCGAAAATACGTAAACCTGTTGTGCCTACTGCACCATCGACGAAAATTTTGTATTTGCTCATATTGGTTTCTTGTTTTTTTGAGTTTTTGGGTAGTTTATACTGAAGTGAATTTCATCTCAACAAAATTGCATAATTATGCAAAATATTGAATACGTAACAGATATAAAAATCCCCAAACTTTCGTTTGAGGATAATACAATTAATTATTGTTGGTCACCAATTAGCACAGATTCTAATGCGATTTCAATCATGCCGTTAAAAGGTTAATTGACGTTCTTCTGCACTAGTTACTTCGTGCGTACGAATGTGGTCAGATACTGTACAAATCGCTAATGCTTTTTGCATCGTATTCAGCAGCTACCGCATACACGCCAGCCGCTTCCATTTCAACACCTACGATGCCGTATTTTTCCATCACGTCGAACATTTCAACGTCTGGTGTGTAGAATAAATCAGCACTAAATAAGTTACCTACTTTCACTTCGATACCTTTTTGTTTTGCCGCTTCAACCGCTGCCATAGTCATACCAAAGTCTGCGATTGGTGCGAAGTCGTTATCTTTGAAACGGATACGGTTTACTTTTGAGTCTGTGCAAGCCCCTAAACCGATTACTACATCATAAACGTGTACATCTGGGCGTACTGCACCACAAGTACCAACACGGATAATTTTTTTCACGCCGTATTCGGTGATTAACTCTTTGGTGTAGATAGATGCTGAAGGAATACCCATACCGTGTCCCATTACAGAGATGCGGCGACCTTTGTAAGTACCTGTGTAACCAAACATATTACGAACGTCAGTCACTAATTTCGCATCGTCTAAGAATTTTTCTGCAATGTATTTAGCACGAAGTGGGTCACCTGGCATAATTACAACATCAGCAAAAGCACCTTCAGGAGCATTAATATGTGGAGTCATTTTTCTTTCCTCTTTATATATAAAAACATTCTCAAGGGAGAATTGATGAAAACTTAAGCAAACGTTTTCGGTTGCTATAAAGTATAACACCACGTTAACCGTGGTGTTATGTAGATTAAATTTTGATTATGCGATCGAACCGCCTAAACCGATAAACAAGCCTGCAATGGTTGCACTCATTAAGTTAGCCAATGAACCGGCAATAACTGCCTTGATACCAAGACGTGCAATATCACCGCGACGGTTCGGTGCCATACCACCCTAAACCACCAATTAAGATTGCAATTGAACTAAAGTTTGCAAAACCACATAATGCAAAGGTAATAATTGCTTTTAGTTTTATCGGTTAGCATTACAGGAGCTTCAGGAGATAAGTATTTAGTAAACTCTAAATAACCTACGAATTCGTTGATTGCTAATTTCGTACCAATCATTTGACCTGCAATGTGTGCTTCTTCCCATGGTACACCGATTACCCATGCAAGCGGTCGGAAAATGTAGCCGAAAAGCATACCTACTGAAAGCTCTGGCATACCAATCCAACCACCGATACCGCCTAAGATACCGTTTAATAATGCGATTAATGCGACGAATGCGATTAACATTGCACCAACGTTTAATGCAAGTTGCATACCTGCACCTGCACCCGCAGCAGCAGCATCAAGGATATTCGCAGGTTGTTCCATTTCAACCTTCGCCATGTCATCGTTAAATGATTCAGTTTGTGGTACTAAATTTTTGCAAATAATAAACCTGCTGGTGCTGCCACAAATGATGCTGCAATTAAGTAGGTTAATGGCACACCCATACCTGCATAACCTGCCATTACAGAACCTGCAATAGAAGCAAGACCACCTGCCATTACTGCAAATAACTCAGATTCAGTCATTTTGCTGATGTAAGGTTTTTACGATCAAAGGTGCTTCAGTTTTGACCTACGAAAATGTTAGCCGCTGCAGACATAGATTCTGCTTTTGAAGTGCCTAATAATTTTTGTAAGCCGCCACCAATGATTTTGATGACCCATTGCATTACGCCAATGTAATAAAGAAGAGAGATTAATGCAGAGAAGAATACGATTGAAGGGAGAACACGAACTGCGAAAATAAAACCATCACCGCCCATTACTTCGAAAATTTTATCGCTTGCTAAGCCACCAAATACGAATTTGATACCTTCAAAGCCATAACCGATCACGTTATTTACGCCATCTGCCAACGCTTGTAATACATGGCGACCTGCAGGAACATAAAGAATTAATGCACCAAGCCCAAATTGTAAACCTAACGCACCTAATACAGTTCGATAATTAATTGCTTTTTATTTTGAAGAAAGTAAAAAGGCAATTAAAAGCAATACAACAATACCTAAAAGGCTGTTTAAAGCGTCCATAAAAACCTCAAAAAAGTGAAATATTAATCGTTTTTACTTAAAAAAACGAAGTGGTAAAAAAGTTTGGTTACTATAACGACTTTTTATCTTCTGATTTTTATCAAACTTTTTATGCTATTGATTAAAAATCTTAATTATTTTTATTCCGAAATATTATAAAAATACAATTTGTTTATGCTATATTATTTTCAACGACTAAAACAATTTTTATCGCTACATATTATGTCGACGCCTATTCCACTTATGCCTTGGGCAGCCAAGCATCAATGGCAAATCGAACCTACCAATTTGCTGATTATCTCTATTGCTATGGCAATTATGGGCATTGGCGAAGGCTTGCTTGTTTCTGCTAAATTGGGTAATGCACCTTGGACGGTGCTTTCGCAAGGTTTAGCCTTTACAAACAGGAATGTCCATTGGTTTGGGCAATTGCATTAATTAGTGTGAGTTTGTTCTCCTATTTTTGGATCCCTTTCAAACTTAAATTTGGTTTAGGGACGATTCTCAACGTGCTCATCATCTCCTTTTTTATCGATCAAACAACCAAATGGGTAGCACCGCCAGAACTCTTATCTACTCGTATTTTTTATATGATCTTCGGTATTATTATCTTCAGTATCGGTACAGCTTTCTATCTTTCCTGTAAATTAGGCACTGGTCCTCGTGATGGGTTAATGGTCGGTATTTGCCAAAAATATGGTTGGAATGTGGGTCGTGTTCGGACAGCTATTGAAATTAGTGTTTGCTGTTTCGGCATTTTTATGGGGGAACCTTTGGCATCAGCACAATCCTTTTTGCTTTAACCGTTGGCTGGATTATTCAAGGCACTTATTTTCTATTGGAAAGGCGATTTTCAGTTCTATAATACAAAGGTACATTTTTCTATTTATTACAAAACAAAAAGAATAACGAGGATTTATGTTAAAATATTCGTGAAATTTATTTAGCGGGTGGTTGTTTCTGGGGAACTGAAGCCTTTATGCAACGTATTAACGGTGTGATTGATGCTCAATCAGGCTATGCTAATGGTAGCACCGAAAATCCAAGCTATCAAGATGTATGCTCAGGAAGTGGGCATGCAGAAGTGGTAAAAGTAACTTATGATGCGAATAAAATCAGCCTTGAAACTTTGCTAGATTACTATTTTTAAAGTGATTGATCCAATCAGTATCAATCAACAAGGCGAAGATAAAAGGTATTCAATATCGTACAGGAATTTATTACAGTAATTTAGCCGATAAAGACGTGGTTACTCAGGCTTTAAATTCACTGCAAGCACAATATAATCAGCCACTTGCCGTCGAAAAATAAAACCGCTTGAACACTATTTCCCTGCGGAAGAGTATCATCAAGATTATTTAGATAAAAATCCAAATGGCTATTGCCACATTGATATTCAATTGATGAATGAGATTTTGAATAACCAAAAATAAAAATAGAGGCGGAATGATGACTGATTTTTCCGCCTCCAACATTTTCGTTTAATCTCTAATCTCCATAAACTTCGCATCCAACACTTTCGCTAAATCTTGTGGGGCGAGTTCTACGTCTAAACCACGTTTTCCGCCTGAAACAAATATTGTTGCAAACAGCGTTGCCGATTCATCGATCACCGTTGGGTAAACGTTTTTCTGACCCAAGTGGACTAATACCCCCAAGCAGATAGCCTGTTGTTTTTTTGTGCGATTTCTTTATCTGCCATTTCTACTTTTTACGCCTAAGGCGTGAGCCGCTTTTTTAAATTTAACGTGCTTGAAACGGGCACAACCATCACAGCGAGTTTCTTCTGATCGCCATTTTTCTGCCACTAACAACGTTTTTAAACGTTTGATTTGCATCAATGCCTAATTTTTCGACCGCTTCTTGCCCAAAAATTCGTGTTATTCGGATCGTGTTCGTATGGATGTAGTTGGAAAGTAATTTTCTGTTTTTCAGAAGATTTTACCGCTGGTGTCATCACTCGCTCCTTGAAATTAGGTTATAATCACGCTTTTACGCACTTTAAAATGCAAAATAAGGAAGATAAAATGTCTCAAATTCATCTCGCCATTGCAACGGATTTTACCCTAGCTGAAAAATTACTTGAAGCATTAGAAAACAGTAATTTGACCTTTGATAAAGTTTCTGCGGTTGAAATTGAACCTTTTGGCGAAGAGCAAAACCTCCGCTTTGGCACGAAAGCTGTTGAGCAATTTGAATTAGATAATCTCAATTGGTTTCAATTTACTCATGTGTATTTGCTGCACCAATGACTCAAGCAGAAACCTTAGCAAAAAGCCGCTCAAGCGGGCTGTATTATTCTCGATCTGTTTGGCATTACCTCGCTGATTGGTAATGTGCCAGTGATTGTGCCAAATGTGAATAATGAAGCCCTCATTAACCTTCGTGAACACAACATTGTTGCATTGGCTAACCCGCAAATTTCGCAATTAGTGCTTGCATTACAACCGATGTTAGATCAACAGCTTAGCCAGATTTTCGTGACTTCACTCCTGCCATCAGCCTATTTTTGGTGAGGAAAAAGTGAAAAGAATTAGCAGGGCAAACCGCACGTTTATTAAACGGTATCCCGTTTGATGACAATGCAGAACGCATTGCCTTTGATGTTATTGCCTGCAAATGTACAAGGCGAAGAAAAACAACTGCCATTCTCTCGTGTGTTTGAATTGCAACTCGCAAAAGTTTTGCCAAATTTAACCGCTTCCGTGACTTTTCACCCAGTACAAGTGCCTGTGTTCTATGGCGTATCACAAATGGTTTCCGTCCAGTCTGAATATGAATTAGATGTGGAAGCATTAAGTGCCGATTGGGCAAACAATGCTTGGATTCATTTCAGCGAAAATGAAGTACAAACACCTGTGAAAAATGGCGAAAATGAAGAGCAAAATGTATTGCAAATCAGCCAGTTGCTTGCAAAAGAGGAAAATGCTTTTGCAATTCTGGTCTGTTGCTGATGAACAAAAAAATTTCAGCCTTGCATTTTTAGCGGTTGAATTATTGGCATTGGTGTTAGATTACTAATTGAGGCAAAGAGAATGCTAGAAAAATTATTCGCTTTAAAAGAAAAAGGCAGTAATGCTAAAACTGAAGTGATTGCAGGGATTACCACTTTCTTCACGATGGTGTATATCGTGTTTGTGAACCCGTCGATTTTAGGCATTGCAGGAATGGATACGCAAGTGGTATTCGTAACCACCTGTTTAATTGCAGCGTTCGGTACGATTGCCATGGGGTTATTCAGTAATCTTCCAATCGCACTTGCACCCGCGATGGGCTTGAATGCCTTTTTGCTTTTGTCGTCGTGCAAAAATTGGGTTACTCGTGGCAAGTTGGGATGGGGGCAATTTTCTTAGGTTCTATCGGCTTATTCTTGCTCACACTGCTTAAAAATTCGCTACTGGTTTATGGCATCTATTCCGCACGGCTTGCGTGTTGGGATTGGTGCAGGGTATCGGTTTGTTTATTGCTTTAATCGGCTTTTAAAAAATATGGGTATCGTCGTGCTGAATGCCGACACCTTAGTTGCTTTAGGGCGATTTGCACGATCCAAAAAGTCTTGTTAGGTGTGCTCGGCTTCTTTGTGATTGTGATTTTATCCGCAAAAGGCATTCATTCAGGCGTATTAATTTCCATCGCACTCATCACAGGGCTTGCCTTGATTTTTCGACCCTGCAGTAGCTTTCCACGGTATTGTTTCTATGCCACCAAGTTTAGATTCTGTTGTTGGGCAAGTGGATGTTGCTGGTGCGTTTGATTTGGGCTTGTTTGGAATCATTTTCTCATTTTTGCTCGTCAACCTTTTTGATAGCTCAGGCACGCTAATTGCGGTAACGACCAAAGCAGGCTTTTGCTGATAAACAAGGGCGTTTTCCCTCGGATGAAACAAGCACTTTTTGTGAGACAGCACTGCAGCAATGGTAGGCTCGTTAATGGGCACGTCGGCGGTTAGTACCTACATTGAAAGTGGGTTCAGGTGTATCAGTTGGCGGTCGAACAGGCTTTAACGGCGGTTGTGGTTGGCGTGCTCTTCTTGCTGACCATTTTCTTCTCTCCACTGGCAAGTGTTGTGCCTGCTTATGCAACCGCTGGAGCATTGGTGTTTGTGGGCATTTTAATGGCTTCAAGCCTGATTGAAGTGAGATGGGATGACTTAACTGAAGCCACCCCCTGCATTTTCATCACTACCGCAATGATGCCATTTTACCTACTCAATTACGGAAGGCATTGCTTTTCGGCTTTATCAGCTATTGCGTAATGAAGGCTTGTACAGGCAGATTTAAAGAGATCAACCCTTCTGTTGCGGTAGTATCGATCTTGTTTTTGATTAAATTTGTTTTGGGGTTGGATAACCGATTTACTATCAATGTAATTTCTTCGCTAATTAAAACGCTAAATCTCCCCTACCCTCTTTGCTAAAGAGGGGATTCTTTATAAAAAATAGAATAATTGGCTTATACATATTTTAGTGGTTTGGAAAGAGAATATTGAAATTCCCCAGAGACAAATCCCTCTTTAGCAAAGAGGGGTAGGGGAAGATTGGCAGAAGTGAATTAACCTCATATTTAATTAGACATAATATTAAATTATTTACTTGACTGAAAAAAATTGAATTGCTAGAATTTCTGGCATTCTTTTTATAAAGAACTGTTCGGATGAAGGTAGCTGGAGAGAAATGAATTAACATTTCACCGACGAGGTAAAATCTTTCAGGTGCACATTGTGCGAGGACTGTTACTGGACGAACCCTTGGAGAGATCCAATCTGCAATGCAGAAAATGGACGCCGAAGGCGAAAATGCTTAACGCCTGTTAAGTGTGAAACGCTCAGGCAAAAGGACAGGGGAGAAAAGTTATTCCATAAACAAGCGGTAGCATTTTGCCATTTTTTTGCAAAAAACGACCGCTTGCTGTCGCTTTTCTTTCCTTGTAAGCAAAATTTACGAGGAACATCAAATGTCAATTGACACTATTCTTAACCAAATTAGCAGTTTTATCTGGGGAGCACCGTTATTGATTTTGCTCTCTGGCGTAGGTGTTTATTTCACACTTAGCCTTAAGGGGTATTCAAATCACTCAACTTTTTCCGTGCGTTCGTCTATATGTTTAAGCCTCGAACAAGGGCAGGGGCAAACAGGTGATATTTCCGCATTTGCTGCACTGTCTACCGCATTAGCAGCAACTATTGGCACGGGTAACATTGTGGGCGTGGCAACAGCAATTCATTCGGGCGGGCCTGGTGCACTCTTTTGGATGTGGCTGATTGCATTATTCGGTATGGCAACCAAATATGCTGAAGGCTTGCTTGCCATCAAATTCCGTGGACGTGATCGCTCTGGTTTTCGTTGCTGGTGGTCCGATGTATTACATCGAGATGGGGAATGGGCAAAAAGTGGAAATGGCTTGCTAAAGCATTCGCCTTCTTTGGTGTATTAGTCGCTTTGCTTGGTATCGGAACATTCCCGCAAGTGAACGGAATTACCCACGCATTACAATCCACTTTTGATATTCCTGTTGTACTTACAGCCGCTGTGCTTACGTTAATTGTTATTGCTATTGTATTTGGCGGCGTGAAACGTATCTCAAAAATCTCAAGTGTCGTGGTGCCATTTATGGCGATTGCTTATGTGGCTGCGTCTGTGTGTGTGTTAGCACTTAATGCGGAAAAAATTCCCAGAAGCCGTGAAGTTGATTGTTTTATGCTGCATTTAATCCCAGAAGCTGCTGTTAGGTGGGCATTTGGCTTTACCGTAATGCAAAGCCATCCAATTAGGTGTCGCTCGTGGTATTTTCTCGAATGAGTCAGGGTTTTAGGCTCTGCTCCCATTGCAGCAGCTGCAGCTCAAACTAAAGAACCTGTGCGTCAAGGCTTAATCTCAATGACAGGAACATTTCTTGATACCATCATTGTGTGTACGATGACAGGGACTTGTGATTGTGATTACAGGGGCTTGGGCAGAAGGTGTACAAGGTGCGGAGCTGACGAATCTTGCTTTCAATCAAGGGTTTAGAGAGCGATTTTGGGGCAATTATTGTTACGATTGGTTTAGTGTTCTTCGCATTTACAACCATTTTAGGCTGGTGCTATTACGGTGAGCGTTGCTTTTGTTTACTTAACGAAAGGTCGCACCAAAGGGATTAAATTCTACCGCTTGTTATTTGTGGTGTTAATTGCTTCTGCACCATTCTTGGAATTACAAACTATCTGGACGATTGCCGACATCGTAAATGGTTTAATGGCATTTCCCAAACTTAATCGCCTTGATTGCATTGCGTAAAGTAATTATTAACGAAACAAAAGATTATTTTGCGAGATTGAAGACGGGTAAGGTTTAAAAGAAAGAGAAGCAGAATGATGTCGTAGTTGCACAAGTAAACCATTAGCTTGACGCTCTTGTAAATGTGGCGTTTATCTCTGCTTCGACGTATAAAGGGCGGATTTAAATCCGCCTTACATGTTGGATTAAGCTGGATTATCAATATCTACAAAAGTCACATCAAGCTGGTAGGTTTTTGCTAACCACTCACCTAGTGCTTTTACGCCATCTCGTTCGGTTGCGTGGTGCCCTGCGGCAAAGAAATAAATGCCTTGTTCACGAGCGGAGTGTGTGTTTTGTTCCGAGATTTCCCTGTAATAAAAGCATCAATGCCTTTGTTTGCTGCAAGATCAATGTAGCCTGGCCCCCCTCCTGTGCAAATTGCCACAGTTTTAATCAATTTATGCGGATAATCTGCAATAAATTCATCACATAAGATAGGCTGACGATTTAATGTCTTTTCAATGCGTTTTGCCATTTCTTGAGCAGAAATTGGTGCCTCAAGTTCGCCATAAACAGGAATCGAATTAGGTTTATCTTCTAATCCTGTTAAATTACGCACACCAGATGATTGGCTAATAGAGCGTTATTACCAAGTTCTGGATGAACATCAAGTGGAAGATGATAACTAAATAGATTGATGTCGTTTACAAGCAGCTGTTTAATACGTTTGCCTTTCATACCACGAATACAAGGTGTTTCGCTTTTTCCAAAAATAGCCGTGATGAACTAAAAATAGCATCAGCATTTAATTCAATCGCTTTTTCAATCAATGGAAGTGTGGCGGTTACGCCTGTGACGATTTTCTGAATCTGCTTACGTCCTTCAACTTGTAAACCGTTTGGTGCATAGTCGAAATTTGCTTTGCATTCAATTTTGTGTCTAAAAACCTGTTCAAGTTCAATATTGGATTAACATAATAAAATCCTTAGTTTAGCGTCTGTTTTGAGTATAGCAGATTTTTCGTTTTCTGGTATCTTGTGCAACTACGACATAGTGCCGCATTTTTCTATTCTTCCGCGAGTTGCTCAATGGCAATTAAACACTTTACCTTGCGAAATTCCGTCTCTTGAATTTGTTGCTGATAGAGTAGAACTTCTTCTTTATTTGCCCGATTTTTCCGCTTGATATTGTTTTTCAGTAAGCCAACAAATTTTCTCATTTAAAGCTCGCAACGCTTTGCGGTATTCCACCAATCTTTTTTCTTTGGGGAAGAATGCACATTACAGGGGCGGGCGATAGAGGAGATAAAACGTTCAACTTTTTGTTTTCGAATTTTTGGATCGCTTTTTGCAGAGCATCAATTTGATCTCAGCAGTTTTTGGCATAAATTTCCGCATAAGCCACTTCGGTTTGTTGCTGTAATCGCTGAGCAGTTTGGCGATTTCTCCAATAAAAAGGCAACAGAAGCCTCTGATTTCGTAATGTCCTGAAATAACCGCTTGTTCGTTTTCAAACGGTATAAAAGGATGAATACTTTGCTCAAATTTTTCAATAAATGATTGCATAAGAAAGCGTAAAAAGAATTTTTGACTATTATAACTTGCTTTCTTTTGGATTCAATCCACCAGAAATAGTCAATGAACTCAACTAAATGTCAAAAATGTGAAGTAGTTCACAAAATATATATTTTTCATTGAACTTCTCAATTTTGAAATTAATTAAAAATGCTTTGTTATCAATGTGTTAGGTGTTTGTTTTATTCTGGAGTAGAACGTAAAAAGGCTCAATAAAAACTCCATTGGTTTGTAACTTATTGATTTTTAAGGGATAAAAATTTATTTGGAATCATTGTTGAACTATTGACAGTCTATCCGCTTTTTGCCATTATGCGTTTGCACAAACATTCCCCGCATATCGGATTGAAATGTTTGCCGTTTTTAGAATGGTCCTTTAGTTATAAAGGACGTATTATTAAACAAACCTTATAAGATAGGTGGTCATTATGAAAAACATTAGTTGCATTAACAGTGGCGGCATTTGCAGCATCTTCAGCACAAGCTGTAACCGTATTGAATCAAGATGGTACGAAAATTGACTTCGTTGGTTCTTTACGTGTAATTACAGAAAAAGACAGTTCAAAAACTACTTATATCAAAAGATACCGTTGAAAAATGGTACTTTATATAAAGCAGGAGCTACAGTAAAAATCGTAGTCACTCAACAATTAAGAACTCAGGTTCTCGTTTTGGTGTAAATGTTAAACATCAACTAGCTGAAGACTTCTATGCTTTAGGTCGTTTAGAGTTCCGTTTTGATGATACAAAATCAGCTGATAAATAGTCAATTATATGCTAAACGTGCTTATGTTGGTTTAGGTAGCAAACAATATGGCGAAGTTACATTCGGTCGTCAACTTACTATCGTAGATGATGTAAGCCAAGCAAAAGATTATGAATATGGTCTCATTCCAAACGGTGACTATATTCCCTACATCAGCAACGTCAGTTATTCGTTATGACTATCGTGGTATCGAAGGCTTACAATTAAGTGCAAACTATAATTTTGCACATAAAGAAAATGGTTCTGCTTTCTCCATTAGATACAGCAATCAAAAATGGTGCCGCAGTTGGTGCATTATATGAAGTAAATGGTTTTGAAGCTCATGCAGCATTTGGTCGCACAAATTATGAAACTGGTACTGCACATAAACACTATAAAGATGGTTATTTGGTATCTTTTAGGTCCAACAATTTGGTGACTTTAAATTAACAGGTGACTTTGGTTATGCTTATGAAAAAGAAGGTGTGGTTAACGAACAACCAACAAAAACTAATAAGTTCTATGTATCACCGGGTTTCCAATATCAAAGTAATGCCAGCATCTAAAGTATATGGTAACTACTTATACGAACGTGTGAAAGTAAAAGAAGCTTCAAAAGAGAAAACTCATGCATTCTTACTTGGTGTTGACTATAAATTCCACAAACAAGTGGTTGCATTCGTAGAAGGTAAATACGCACGTACTAAATCTTACGACTATACTACAGCAGGTTACGACTATGCTAAGAAAAATGCTGACAAAGCTGTCGGTGTAGGTTTACGTGTATACTGGTAATCTTTAGATTATTAAAAATCTAACAGAACCTTAATTAGAAATGATCTGCACCCTAAAAGTTGGACTAAAACAACCAACTGACTAAGGTGCAGATTTTATAGACCAAATACAACACACTTTTTCAAACAACAATTCATCGAATTTTATCTTCAAAATGGTAAAATCGTTCACTTACCCGTAAATATTTTCAACTTGCCGAAACAACATTAGAACGTTGGATCAACCAATTTAATCATAGTGGAATCGCTGCCAAGTCTAACTTTTTGGGGGCAGATCATATCAGGGCTATTTTATATCGCCAAAAATCCCGCTAAAAATGACCGCTTTTAACGATCTTTCAATTGCAAAATGAGGGAGAAAAATGAGCGAAATTTGATGCCAAAGTGTTTTTAGCTAATGTGCCACATCTGCCTGGGGTCTATCGGATGTATGATAGCAAAGGAACAATTATCTATGTGGGCAAGGCGAAAGATTTGAAAAACGCTTGTCGAGCTATTTTCGCACTAACCTCGCCAGCCGAAAAACGGAAGCATTGGTTTCACAAATTGCCCATATTGAAACCACCATTACCCATTCCGAAACAGAAGCCCTGTTGTTGGAGCACAATTACATCAAGGAAAATCAGCCTCGCTACAATGTATTGCTCCGCGATGATAAATCTTATCCTACATTTTGCTTACCAAACATAAGCATCCGCGATTAGCGAGTTTCCGTGGCAGTAAAAATTGCGGGCGAATATTTCGGCCCTTATCCGAACGCAGGTGCAGTGCGAGAAACGTTGAATTTACTGCAAAAAATTTTCCCGATTCGACAATGTGAGGATAATTTCTACAAAAAAACCGCTCCCGCCCCTTGCTTGCAATATCAAATTGGGCGTTGCCTTGCACCTTGTGTGGAAGGCTATTATTCGCAACAGGAATATGATCAACAAGTCAATCTGGTGCGACTCTTTCTGCAAAGGCAAAAAGATAGCCAAGTGGTTGAGCATTTAATCGGCAAAATGGAAAAAGGCTGCGGAAGATCTGGATTTTGAAGCGGCAGCACGTTTTTCGCGATCAAATCCAGCAGGTGCGAGCGGTGCAAGAGAAACAGTTTGTCTCAAACGAACGTTTAGACGATTTGGATATCATCTCCATTGCCTACCAACACGGCATTGCTTGTGTGCATATTTTTATTTGTGCGTCAGGGGTAAGATTTTTTAGGAAATCGAAGTTACTTCCCGAAAGTGCCAAAGCCATACCGAATTTGAAGAGCTGAGTGATACCTTTATCGGGCAATTTTATTTGCAGATGAACCAGCATCGCACCATTCCGAATCAGATTATTATTGATCATAAAGTGAGTGAAGCGAAGGCATTGGAGAAGACGTGCTGTCTGAGCAAGCAGGGCATAAAGTGAGCATTACGGCAAATGTGCGTGGTGAAAAAGCCGTTATCTTGCCTTGGCGAAAAACCAATGCACAAGCCGCACTGACACTGCAATTACAGCAAGATGCTCACATTAAAACTCGCATGAAGCCTTACAAGCGGTGCTTTCTTTGCCGAAAATTGCAAGAATGGAGTGCTTTTGATATTAGCCATACAATGGGCAATCAAACTGTCGCCTCTTGCGTAGTATTTGATGAAAATGGGCCACTAAAAATCGGATTATCGCCGCTTTAATATTGAAGGTATCACAGGCGGAGACGATTATGCTGCAATGGAACAAGCCTTGCTGAAACGTTATGATAAGTCACTTGAGCCAGAGAAAATCCCAGATATTATTTTTATTGATGGTGGCAAAGGGACAACTAAACCGTGCGTTGGAAACTTTGCCAATTTGAAGGTCGTGGGATAAATCAAAACCGCTTTTTAATTGGTGTGGCAAAAGGTGTGGAACGTAAAAGCAGGTTTGGAAACCTTGTTGATTAGTAAGTGGGATAAGAAATTCATCTCCGCCCGACAGCCCTGCATTGCATTTAATTCAGCATATTCGCGATGAGTCTCACAACCACGCCATTACAGGACACCGCAAAAAACGCCAAAAAGCCTTTACCGAAAGCGGATTAGAAGCCATTACTGGCGTTGGAGCCAAACGCCGCCAAGCGTTGTTAAAATATTTGGGTGGAATGCAAGGTGTGAAATCGGCAATGTTGGAAGAAATTGAATCTGTACCAGGAATTTCCAAAGCCTTGGCGGAAGTGATTTTTGATACGTTGCAGAATGGGTAAATTACACTCATTTCTCTGTAAATAGTAGATATTCACAAGTTTATCAAATGAAAATAAAACTCTATCACTACACCATCCCTTGTCGCACTGGCGTCGTGCTTCGCAAACAGCCTTTAACCGAGCGGCAAGGCTTGATTATTCGCCTTGAGAAAAATGGCAAAATCGGCTGGGGAGAAATCGCTCCACTACCGACTTTCAGCCGTGAAACCTTGTCAGAATGTGAAGCCCAAGTTCGCCAATGGCTTGAAAATCCAACTGACTTGATGGATAACTTCGCCCTTCTGTTGCCTTTGGCATCAGCTGTGCGTGGCAGAATTAAACGGAACTATTACAGCCCGAAGGCGATTTTTCGCTCTGCGATTTTATGCGATGGTGATGTTGCAAAAATTTTCGGCAAAAATTAACCGCTTGTCAGGCTCATTTAGGCAAAATCAAAAATCGGATTTAATGCGGAGAAAGAGGGAGAACTTGCCAACCTGTTGCTTATGCAGTTCCCTGCTTTACAACTCAGATTAGATGCAAATCGTGCTTTCTCGCTCGAACAAGCGGGTAAAATTTGCCGAGAAAAATTGCCAAAAGCCACTGCGATCTCACATTCAATTTATTGAAGAGCCTTGCCAAACACCCGCACTTTCTCGCCAATTTGTAGAGATGACGGGCATCCATATTGCGTGGGATGAAAGTGTACGTGAACCTCATTTTTAGTAAAAGACGAACCTAATTTGACCGCTATAGTGATTAAACCAACATTAACGGGTTCGCTTGAAAAATGCGTTTCGCTCATTCAACAAGCCCATTCACAAAGGGATAAGTGTGGTAATTAGCTCAAGCATTGAAAGCAGTTTGGGCTTAACGCAGTTGGCTCGTATTGCTAAACAATATACGCCTGAAAATGGTGGCAGGGTTGGATACGCTGAATTTGATGCAGCAGCAATTATTGCGTAAGATGGCAAGGATCAGATTTACCGTTAGCCGATGAAAACAGCGAATTTTTGCGTTTAATTTTAGAAAGTGAAGATTAAGGCGTATAATAAATTCAATTGAAATAAAAATAAGAGAATACAATGCGTTTAGATAAATTTATTGCAGAAAACACAGGCTTAACCCGCTCACAGGCGGCGAAGGCGTTGAAAAGGCGGTTTGGTGACCGTAAATGGTGAGATTGTAAAAAGTGGTTCGGTTAAAATTACTGAACAAGATCAGATTTGCTACGAGGGTGAACCGCTTGAATGGATGGAGGAAGGGCAATATTTTATGCTCTACAAACCACAGGGCTATATTTGTTCGAATGATGATGGTGAATATCCAACCGTTTATCAATTTTTGATTATCCGTTGATGACGAAAACTACACACTGCTGGGCGTTTGGATGTTGATACTACAGGTTTGGTGCTTTTAACCGATGATGGTAAAATGGTCACACCGTGTTACTTCGCCGAAACATCATTGTGAGAAAACCTATTTGGTCACATTGGCTGATCCTGTTGAAGATTTTTATGCTGAAAAATTAGCAGAGGGAATTTTATTGCGTGGCGAGAAAGAACCGTGCTTGCCTGCTCAATTGGAAATTATTGATGACTATAACGTAAACTTAACCATCAGCGAAGGGCGTTATCATCAAGTAAAACGAATGTTTGCAGCCTTGGGCAATAAGGTAGAAGCCTTGCACCGTTGGCGAATTGGCGATGTGGTTTTTAGATGAAACATTAGAAGAAGGCGAATTCCGCCCGCTTACAAACGAAGAAATTGGGGAGTTTTTAATGAGTGAGAAAACCCGCATCCGTGTTTTTATTATTTTAGGAATGATGGCAATGCTTCCACCGCTTGCTATTGATATGTATTTACCGTCATTTTTAGATATTGCGAGAGATTTAGCTGTTTCCCAAGAAAAAGGTGCAAACCACCTTAGCGGTCTTTACCTTTGGTTTTGCAGTCGGTCAGCTTTTTCTGGGGCCTGTTGCCGATAGCCTTGGGCGTAAACCGATTATTTTGATTGGCTTGGCAGGTGCGGCATTAGCTGCCTATTTTTAACGCAAGTAGAAGATATTAACACCTTCTATTTTTACGTTTAACCCAGGGCTTGTTTGGAGCTGCACCCTGCAGTGGTGCTTGGGAGCGTTGGTTCGAGATTTGTTTGAGCGTAACCGCTTTGCACAAATGATGTCTGTAATTATGATTATTACCTTGCTTGCCCTGCTCGTTGCCCCTGTATTGGGCGGTTATATTGCTAAATATCTGCATTGGCACTCTATTTTTCTATACGCTGGTTGCAATGGGGATTGCTTGTGTGGTGTTGGTGGCGTGGAAAAATCCCAGAAACGTTAGTGCCTGAAAAACGCCAACCAATAAATTTTAAACAGGTTCTCATCAACTATGCAAAACTGCTTTCGCATAAACCAACTTTGGGTTATGTGATTGTAGGCGGGCTTACTTTTGCTGGGATGTTTTGTTTCTTAACTTCTGGCTCGTTGGTTTACATTGGAATCTACGGTGTTTCGCAAGAGCACTTTGGCTACTTCTTTATGCTCAATATGGTGGTGATGATTTCCATGACGGCAATTAACGGTAAGTTAGTCACTAAACTTGGCTCTGAAATCATGCTCAGAGTTGGTTTAGTACGATGTTTACTGCGGGTCTTTGGTTGGCGATTGTGGCTACTTTTGAACTAAACTTCTGGCTAATAGTGGTTGGTGCCATTCTATGTAGGAATGCTTTCAACAGTAGGTAGTAATGCAACGGCAGCCGTGCTTGATAAATTCCCGCAAATGGCAGGCACGGCAAATGCGGTTGCGGGAACGGCTCGTTTTGGTATCGGCTCAGTGGTGGGTGCATTGCTTTCACAAATTGCGGTTACCAGTGCAAAACCAATGCTTTTATGCAATGGCACTTTGTGTCGTCTTGGCGTCAGTGATCTATTATGTTTGCTGTGTGAAACCAGGTAAAAGATAGAAACAATCTCCATAAAATTACTAAAAAGCGGGGGCATTCCCCGCGTCTAATTTGAAAAAGAATCGACCTATAGGCTTTGGATAATTCATTTTGGAAAAATGATCAGCCGTCAACGTCCTCTCCTGTTTCATCCCATTTTGAAATTGAGAGCAACAGAATTTAAGCAAAAAACGTAAAGCCTGTTGGTTCTGGACCATCATGAAATACGTGTCCTAAATGTGAATCGCACGTACCACAACGAATTTCTGTGCGATGACGACCAAGACTGTAATCGTCTAAATAACGCAGAGCATTATCTGATATTGCTTCATAAAAAACTTGGCCAACCACAACCAGCATCAAATTTGGTATCGGAACGGAAAAGGGCATTATGACATCTTACACAACGATATGTTCCTATCCGATCCTCATTTAAAAATTTTCCTGTAAAGGTAACTCTGTACCCGCATTAATCAATACATCTGTTTGCTCATCAGAAAGCTCGTCTATATCTTTTAATCATTGGTTATCTCCTCAAAAACTTATTTCAGATTCTACAATTTTTTATCTAAAAAGTGTGAGAAATCTGAAAAATTTTTGACATGAATCATAGAAAAACAATCTGATATATTGAGAACTGTTCTTTTTATTGTCAAAACGGCAAGATGATGTGTTATAATTCCTTCATCTTAATACCTCTTTGAGGGTGAGAGAACAAATTTGTTTAACTTTTAATATAGGTGTAAAAATCTTATGGCAATTAAAATTGGTATTAACGGCTTTCGGTCGTATCGGTCGTATCGTATTCCGTGCAGCTCAACTTCGTGATGATATCGAAGTTGTTGGTATCAACGACTTAATCGACGTTGATTACATGGCTTACATGTTAAAATACGATTCAACTCACGGTCGTTTCAACGGTACTGTTGAAGTTAAAGATGGTCAATTAGTTGTAAACGGTAAAACAATCCGTGTAACTTCTGAGCGTGATCCAGCTAACTTAAAATGGGACGAAATCGGTGTTGATATCGCAGTTGAAGCAACGGGTTTATTCTTAACGGATGAAACTGCTCGTAAACACATCACAGCAGGTGCGAAAAAAGTTGTATTAACTGGTCCATCTAAAGATGCTACACCTATGTTCGTTAACGGTGTAAACTTCAACGAATATGCGGGTCAAGATATCGTTTCTAACGCTTCATGTACAACAAACTGCTTAGCACCATTAGCTAAAGTAATCCACGCTAAATTCGGTATTAAAGAAGGTTTAATGACAACCGTTCACGCAACTACAGCAACGCAAAAAACTGTAGATGGTCCTTCAGCAAAAGACTGGCGTGGTGGTCGTGGTGCTTCACAAAACATCATCCCTTCATCAACAGGTGCAGCGAAAGCAGTAGGTAAAAGTATTACCAGCATTAAACGGTAAATTAACTGGTATGGCATTCCGTGTTCCTACAGCAAACGTTTCTGTTGTTGACTTAACAGTGAACTTAGAAAAAAACCAGCAACTTATGCTGAAATTTGTGCAGAAATTAAACGTGCTTCAGAAAACGAAATGAAAGGCGTTTTAGGTTACACAGAAGATGCTGTAGTATCAACAGATTTCAACGGTGCTGTGGAAACTTCTGTATTTGATGCGGCTGCAGGTATCGCATTAACAGATACTTTCGTTAAATTAGTATCTTGGTACGATAACGAAACTGGTTACTCAAACAAAGTATTAGACTTAGTAGCTCACGTTTACAATTATAAAGGCTAATATATAAAGCGAAATTTAACGCTTTTAAAAACCCTTTAAAATCAACGTCTTGCAGTAAAATGCAAGGCGTTTTGTTTTTAAAAGGTATGCTTACTATATGCTAAAATTTCCGAAACTATTTCGCAAAAATATTGATTTTTAGGTAAAAAAATCAGAGAAGTTGCTAATAGTTTCGGAAATGATTTTCTAGTTAACTTATTGATTTAACTAGATTTTTTTACGTATTATGCACGTTTGAAGTCCAAGTGAACTAATTTTGGTTTAGTTGGGTGACGCTGAATCGCTTGTACTTTCACTTTTTCTTCTTTTGCCAGCTACAACGATAGTTAAAACTTCGTTGTAGAACGCATCGTGAACTTGTGCGTTGTTTACGTTATCGTGGTTTAAAACGATTGATACAGGTTCTGCATTACCACCGTAGATGATTGCAGGAACTTGACCAGCATGACGCAGGCGGCGGCTCGCACCCTTACCTTGCGCTGTACGAACTTCAGCTTCAAATTTGAATGACATAGTGTAATTCTCTTTAAATAAATGGAATTTTCATTCCGTTAAAAATAAAAAATAGCAGGCGACCCAGCTATTTTCGTGAATAATTGACAAAAAGTCGGGACGTATTTTACACACTTTCCGTCTAAATGCCAAGCCTGAAAATGAAGAAAAGAGATAGCTTTTCGGCTATCTCTTTTGCAAAATTCAGATTAAGCGGTCAATTTTTTCAATCTTTCTGCATAAGCATTCCAATCGGTAATTGGGCGTGTTGCGACTCCGCTTTCCATTGCAGCTTTCGCAACCGCTGATGATACCTGAACGATTAAACGCGGATCAAATGGCGTTGGGATTAAATAATCCGCACCGAATGATAAGTGGCCGTAGTTTGAAATTACTTCAAGTGGCACTGGTTCTTTGGCTAAATCTGCGATGGCGTGAGCGGCTGCCATTTTCATTTCTTCGTTGATTGCGGTTGCCCCTACATCTAACGCACCACGGAATAAGAATGGGAAGCAAAGCACATTGTTTACTTGGTTTGGATAGTCTGAACGACCAGTACATACAACTGCATCTGGGCGTACTGCTTTCACATCGTGCGGAGTTGTTTCTGGCACTGGATTTGCAAGGGCAAGAATTAACGGGGTATCTGCCATCGTTTTGATCATCTCTTGGCTTAATGCCCCTGCTTTTGAGCAACCTAAGAACACATCTGCACCTTTAATTGCATCTGCAAGGGTACGCCAGCCATTATCTTCAATAGCATAGAACTGTTTAGTCTCATCCATTTTATCGCCACGACCTTGGAAAATCACCCCTTTCGAGTCACACATTGTGATGTTTTCTTTTTGAAGCCTAATGAGCGAAGCAAGTTGGTACACGCAATGGCTGATGCACCCGCACCATTTACCACTAAACGCACTTCATCAATTTTTTTGCCTACTACTTGTAAGCCATTTAATGCAGCAGCCCCCACGATAATTGCTGTGCCGTGTTGGTCATCGTGGAAAACAGGAATACCCATACGTTCACGTAATGTTTTTTCGATGTAGAAACACTCTGGTGCTTTAATATCCTCAAGGTTAATTCCACCAAAGGTAGGTTCAAGAGAAGCGATAATATCAACTAATTTTTCAGGATTGGTTTCGTTGATTTCGATATCGAAAACATCAATGCCTGCAAATTTTTTTTTGAAAAAGTACGCCTTTACCTTCCATAACAGGGTTTTGATGCCAATGCCCCAATGTTGCCCAACCCTAATACCGCTGTACCATTTGAGATAACAGCCACTAAGTTACCCCGAGCAGTATAACGGCTTGCTGTGGAAGGATCTTTTTCAATTTCTAAGCAAGGCTCTGCCACGCCAGGTGAATATGCAAGGGCTAAGTCGTGCTGAGTTGCAAGGTTTTTGGTTGGGGTCACAGAGATTTTACCTGGGATTGGAAATTCGTGAAAATCGAGGGCTTCTTGTTTTAAATCGCTCATATTATGTCCTTATTTTGTTGTGTTATGGGATGAATGTAGAGGTTTTTATCAAATTAAGAAAGATAAGTTTGATATGGTATATAAGATAACAAAAAGCGGTGAAGTTTTGAAAAATTTTTACAAAAATCCACCGCTAGTTGATTAAGAAATAATTAGTTTACTGAAGGTAAAATGCCTGCACCGAAAAGGTATTCCCACCACGCTAAACCTAAAGTTGCGTGAATGATTAAGCTACCGAATGCAACCACTGCACCTGCAATCCACCAAGATTTGATGTCGTTATAACCTGCACCAAATGTGATTGGGCCTGGGCCACCGCCGTAATGTGTTACAGAACCACCGTAAGAGTTAGAGAATAATAAGCCTAACGCTAATAATTCAATTGGTGCACCCGCCACTTTACCTACGGTTGCGAATACTGGCACCATCGCAGCAACATAAGCACCGCCTGATGCGAACAAGTAACGCACAGACACACTTAAAATTAAGATAACGATTAACGCTAATCCACCTTGACCTTCAAATTGAAGATAGTTTTCAAGGGTTTTTGCTAACCACGTAAAGAAACCTGCTTTATCTAAGATGCTTGACATACCGATTATACCACCGTACCAAATTAAGGTATCCCAACCTGCTTTGTTTTTACGCACATCATCCCAAGATACGATGCTTAATACAATGCAAAGCACCATGGTGATTAACGCAATTGTTGTTGCATTTACGTGTAAGAAATCGGCGAAAATCCAACCAAATAGTGCTAGCACGAATAACACAGCTAATGATTTTTCGCGGAAAGACATTGGACCTAACTCTTCCAAGCCTTTTTTAGCAATTGCCTTGTTATCTACTTGTTTTAGCTCTGGTTTTGCAATGATGTAGCAGATAAATGGAATAATGAATAAACATAATAAACCTGGTACAGAAGCGGCTAAGAACCACTCTACCCAGTTTAATTTGATGCCCTAAAATTGGCGACATTAGCTCTAATGCCAATGCATTCGGTGCCATTGCAGTTAAGAAAAATGTATGAGGTGGTTTTTACCGACATATACACGTTCATCATTAAATAACGACCCGCTAATTTAGGTGATTTTTCGGGATCTGAACCTAATGCTACTGCCACGCTGTTCATAATTGGGAACACGATACCGCCTGCGCGTGCTGTATTTGATGGTGTTGCAGGAGATAATAATAAATCCAAGAACATACTCACATAACCGATACGCAATGTGGTGCTACCGAACCAGTTGATCATATGATACGCGATACGTTTACCCAAGCCAGTAATCACAAATGCAGAACTAAGAGTAAATGCAGTGAAGATTAACCACGTTGTACCAGATTGGTAACCTGAAAGTGTTTGGCTCACTTTCACAAGCTCTTTAGCCCCTTCGGTATTACCAATGGTTGTGGCAGATGCGGCAACTGCTGCCAATAATAAGACTGGCTCGCCGAATGGTTTGATCACCAAACCAACGATAGTTGCGATATAGATACCTAATAAACGCCACGCAATCAGAGATAGCCCCTCTGGTGCAGGCAATAAGAAGAAAATCACAGGAATGGCAACCAACACTGCGGTTTTCTGAGCTTTAGATAAAGCCATAGTTCACCTCTAAAAGATTAAAGTTTAAGATAATGTTTAAGGAAAATCAGTAATGCCAACAGATCTGCACTGCCCCCTGAGCTGAGGTTACGAGCAATACACGCCTGATCAAGTTGGCTCAAATTGTTTTTTTAGTTCGCTTTCATTCAGCAATATGCTTGGATTATCCAGCAATTTTTTTGCCTCTTGCTGTACAAATTTCAGCCCCTCCATGCCGCCACGATGTATTACATTGGTATCGGGGTTCGCCGCCATCAGATAAACCAACGCTATCAACCATTGATGCTCAGTTGAGTTAACCTTCTTGTTTGACAGAAAATCAAGCGTTTGACGAACCAACGCAAAACCACTTTCTGCCTCGCCTCTTGCTCCCGTTAAACCATACTGCTGAAAGAGCTGAACGCCTGCGGTAAGCGGTTGATTTTTTGGGAAATATTGCAATTCAGCACAAAGCCCTTGGGTAAATTCTGCTACCATTTCGCAAATCTGGTCGATGTTTATTGCCACAGGATGCTGCTGATATAATCGACCTATTGCCGTGCAAACCAAGCCAAAAGCAAAAATTGCCCCTTTATGGGTGTTTACCTGTTCTGTTGCTTGCAACATTGCCTGTTCTGCTTGCAAACCAAGCGGTCGAATTTGGCGGAGAATTTGCGAACTTGGTTCTTCAGCGGTTTTCATTCCTTCTAATACAAAATGCGAGAAAAATGGCTTTAACTCCAACGCACTTTGTTCGAAGGTATGCAAATTCATATCCTTATGCGAACCATTATTTATACTGTCTACTAAACCTGGCTTAGGGCGAAAAGTCTGGCTTCACTCAGCAAAAGCAGCGTAAGCCAATTCTGCAATTTGATCAGCAAAATCAACCGCTTGCACACGCTTTTGCATCTGTGCAAAAATTTCATCAAATGATGTTTACGCGAACGTGCACAGTTCTTTGCATTCTCACTACAGACTAAGCAAGGACGTAGCGGGAAATTAAAAATCAGCACGGCTTAATAAATTGCCGTTATGGTCAATTACATCAATATCCCATAATCGAGCTAGTGGCGAACTATCTTCCAGCTGCATTGTTTCTTGCTTGAGTAAATTTGCCTCAATAGGCAGTACAAATAGTGCTTCGTGCCCTGTTTCCAATGGGCGAATAAATTGGGCAGTGGGTTGCACGCCCAATTTGTCAAATAAAAGCGGTCAAATTTTCTAGTGCTTTTTGCAAAAAACAAAAATCTAGCAAAGCATTTTTCTTTATTCCCCCAACAGCAAGCAAAGTTAGAGAAAGTATCGTTTCACTATATTGCTCAAGGCATTGTTGTTGGAGATTTGCACGATTTTCTCGGGCTTCTAAAAGCTGCTCAAGTGAAATTTCCTGCCCTTCAAGGGAAAAAAATTTTTGAAAAAGATGTTGCAAATTTTGACCGCTTACTCTTAATTTCTAAAGAGCCCCCTCTTTAGAAAAGAGGGGAGGGGGAGATTTGACACAAGTAATTAATGAAGAAAATAGTTAATTAAAAGCTATTAAGACTTGACTCATCACCATATCAATGTAATCAATTCTGCCAAATCTCCCCTAACCCCTCTTTGCTAAAGAGGGGATGAATTAGGTTACTCTTTTACTTGATATACCGTATCAATCACCGAACCATCACGGTAACGCACCACCGCAACTGGTTTGTCAGTAAATTCTATCTCTTTTGGTTTACCTGTGATGCTGTAAGCACGTTCACAAAGTTGCTCAATCGTGAATAACGGAATGCCCGCATTGGTTAATGTTTCGATTAAATCTGGACGTTTCGGGTTCACAGCAACACCGTGATCGGTTACAAGAATATCAATGTTTTTCACCTGGCGTTACGCAAGTAATCACATTTTCCACTACCGTTGGGATACGACCACGAACGAGTGGTGCAACAATAGTGCCACTTGAGCAGAAGAGGCAGTATCACAGTGACCACCTGAAGCACCACGGATCACACCATCAGAACCTGTTAACACGTTCACGTTAAACTTGGTGTCAATTTCAAGTGCTGAAAGAATCACCACATCTAAACGCTCAACAGAAGCCCCTTTTGAGCTGAAAGTTTGCGTATTGGTTTGCGGAAACTTCAATATGATTTGGATTACGTGCAAGAGATTCAGCAGCAACTGCATCAAAACTTTGCACATCGATCAATTTTTGATTAAGCCTTTTTCGTGTAACGCTACCATACTTGAGGTAATGCCACCTAAAGCGAAATCAGCCGTAATGCCATCACGTACCATTTTGTCTTCAAGAAACGGGTTACTGCAAGTGCAGCACCGCCAGAACCCTGTTTGAAGTGAGAAAGCCCTCTTTGAAGTAGCCAGAGCCGAAGATCACTTCCGCACATTTACGTGCGATCAATAATTCACGCGGATTGGTTGTCATACGAGTTGCACCGCCACCGATTTTTCGGATCACCTACCGCATCAACTTGCACGATTAAAGTCCACTTGATCTTTGCGCAATACTAATTGGGTGTGTGGATATTCCGCAAACTCTTCAGTTAATAACACCACTTTATCGGCATATTCCGCATCTACACGAGCGTAACCCTAATGAGCCACATTTGCTTTTTACCTGTAAAGCCATTTGCATTACCGAATTTATCACAGCAAAGGCACACCTAAAAAGGCAACATCGATTTTCAACTCTGATTTTACTAAGTGAACACGACCACCGTGAGAATGGATGTTTACGGGCTCAGCTAAAATACCTTTTTGATATTTCATCCGCTAATTGACCGCGTAAACCTGATGAGTAAATTTTGGTGACTACACCATTTTTGATGTGCTCAACAATTGGAAAATGGCTGTCGATTAACGAGCTTGAAGCTAAGGTTAAGTTTTTGAAGCCCATTTCCGCAATTTTGTTCATCACCATATTTACTACGAAATCACCGCCACGGAAAGCGTGGTGGAATGAAACAGTCATTCCATCTTTTTAAGCCTGAACGGCGGATAGCGTCTTCAAGACTATCACAAATTTTGCGGTCTTTTTGCTGTACGTGCAAGAGATTCTGCTTTTGGCACCGCTTGATAAACTGGGCGACCTGCGTTGAATTTTTCGATACGTTGTTCACGAGTTGTCATTTTTATTCCCTTACTCTTCACGGATACCCAGATTTTTGCACGTTCAAGAACGAGTTTCGCACGATCAATAATTGGTGCATCAATCATTTTACCGTTTAATGAAACTACACCTAAACCATTACGTTCAGCTTCTTCTGCTGCGTCAATAATGCGTCTTGCTTGATCCACATCTTTTTGTGTTGGTGCGAATAAGTTGTGAAGTAACTCAATTTGGCGAGGGTTAATTAACGATTTACCATCAAAGCCTAATTGCTTTGATTAACGCTGCTTCTGCTAAGAAACCTTCTTCGTTGTTTGCATTTGAGTAAACCGTATCAGAATGCTTGAATGCCTGCAGCACGAGCAGCTTGGAGAATTGAGCAACGAGCGAATAATAACTCAATACCTTCTGGAGAACGCTCAGTTTTTAAGTTACGCACATAGTCTTCTGCCCCTAATGCGATACCGATTAAACGGTTAGAAGCCGTCGCAATTTGGTTTGCTTGGGTAATGCCTAATGGCGATTCAATTGCCGCCAACATTTTGGTTGATCCCACTTCACGACCGCACGCTTTTTCGATTTCAGTGATTTCGTGATCCATATCAATTACATCTTGTGCGGTTTCCGTTTTTGGCATACGCACCACATCAACGCCTGCTACGCACAACGGCATTTAAGTCAGCTAAACCAAATTCAGAATCTAATGGGTTTACACGCACAACGGTTTCAATCTCTTGATAAAGTGGGTGTTGTAAGGCATGAGCGACTAAGATACGTGCTGAATCTTTCTCTTTTAACGCCACCGCATCTTCAAGATCAAACATAATAGCATCAGGTTTATAAATGAAAGTGTTGCTGATCATCGCTGCATTTGAACCTGGCACAAACAACATGCTTCTTCTTAATTTAATTGGTTGGCTCATAGCACTTTCTCCCAGTTAATTTGCTCATCGGTTTGCACGTAATAATGCTGCTTTTAATCTTGCACGAAGCACGCAATCTAATGCACCTTTATCTTCCACGATCACTTGAGCGTTTGAGACTTCAAAGTGTTTTAACACATCGTGAATGGTGGCAAGAATATCGTCGCCAAATTGTTTACCCTACTGAACTGTTAAGTTCAATTTCAAGCGTATTAGCCGATGCAATTCGCACTTGTGCATCGCTAGATTCTAATGTGCCAGCTACGGCAGCTTTGGTTATCTGCATAATGCGTTCCTTATTTCAAATTAACAAAAGTGGTTTATTTCAGTGAAAAAAATAATTCCTGAGCATTCTACTGATTTTTATCAAAAAAATCTAATAATAAAGGGGTACTCTTGATATATATCAACAAAAATATTTTGTATGAATAGATTTCATATTAAATTCTAAAAAAATATGAGCTTGCTTTAATAAATTAATCCATTTAAAAGTGAAATTAATTTCGATTTTACAGCATAACAGAGGTAGCTATGAGCTTTGCAACAGACATCGATCACTTAAAGCAAAAACATCGCAGATTTAAACGGAAAAAAATTAACGTCTCTTTTTGAATTTTTCCACCTAAAAAAATGAAAAAAATGGAAAAAATTTACTGTGGGATTCTATTTCTCGTCTTGCACCACTAAACCGAAAATTCGTCTCCGTGACTTATGGGGCAAAACTCAGGCGAACGTGATCGCACACATAGCATCGTAAAAGTATTCAACAAGAAACAGGGCTCATCGCTGCACCGCACTTAACTGGAATTGACGCAACGCCTGATGAATTACGCCAGATTGCGAAAGATTATTGGGATAACGGCATCCGTAATATCGTGGCTTTTACGTGGCGATGAGCCAGAAGGCTATGCGAAAAAGCCATTTTATGCGTCCGATTTAGTGACTCTATTAAAAGAAGTGGCAGATTTTGATATTTTCAGTTGCCGCTTACCCTGAAGTTCACCCAGAGGCAAAAATCGGCACAAGCAGATTTACTTAACTTGAAAACGCAAGGTGGATGCTGGTGCGAACCGTGCAATCAGCCAGTTCTTCTTTGATATCGATAGCTACCTTCGTTTCGCGACCGCTGTGTGAATGTTGGGATTGATGTTGAAATCGTACCAGGAATTTTACCTGTGACTAACTTCAAACAACTTCAAAAATGGCGAAAATCACCAACGTCAAAAATCCCAAAATTGGATGTACAGAATGTAGATGGTTTGGATGATGATCCAACCACACGCAACCTTGTTGCTGCAAGTATCGCTATGGATATGGTTCGTGTATTATCAAAAGAGGGCGTAAAAGATTTCCACTTCTACACCCTCAACCGCTCAGAATTAACCTACGCGATTTGTCATACTTTAGGGGTAAGACCTTAGAAAGCTCTTAAAATAGAAATGATCAGGGGCAGGGATAACATCCCGCCCCTATTATCTATGAACGTTTCATAATTTCAAAAAACTCTTCGTTAGTTTTTGCAACACTGAGTTTATCAATTAACCATTCAATTGCCTCAACTTCACCCATTGGGTTAAGTACTTTACGTAACATCCAGGTTTTTTGGTGCTCTTCAGGACTCATCAATAGGTCATCTTTACGTGTTCCAGAACGGTTAAATTCAATTGCTGGGAAGATACGACGTTCTGCAATTTTACGAGAAAGATGCAGTTCCATATTACCTGTTCCTTAAACTCTTCGAAAATAACCTCGTCCATTTTCGATCCGGTATCCACAAAGAGCTGTTGCGATAATAGTTAAGCTACCGCCCTCTTCAACATTACGTGCTGCACCGAAGAAACGTTTTTGGACGGTGTAAAGCGTTAGCATCTACACCACCTGACAAGATTTTCCCTGAAACAGGGGTCACGGTATTGTAAGCTCGAGCAAGACGTGTGATAGAGTCTAATAAAATCACCACATCTTTTTGTGTTCAACTGCTCGTTTTGCTTTTTCAATTACCATTTCCGCCACTTGAACGTGGCGTGTTGCAAAGTTCATCGAGGTTGAAGCAATCACTTCGCCACGCACGGTACGTTGCATTTCAGTTACCTCTTCAGGGCGTTCATCAATCAATAACACAATTAACTCACATTCCGGGTAATTGTGTGTGATGCTTTGTGCAATATTTTGCAGAAGAACGGTTTTACCCGCTTTTGGCGGTGCTACGATCAACGCACGCTGACCTTTACCAATGGGAGCGGCTAAATCTAAGATACGAGCGGTTAAATCTTCGGTTGAGCCATTACCACGTTCCATACGTAAACGAGAGTTGGCGTGAAGAGGGTTAAGTTTTCGAAAAAGGATTTTACTGCGAGAAACTTCTGGTTTGTCGTCATTAACAAGATCAACTTTAAGTAGAGCAAAATAGCGCTCGCCTTCTTTTGGGTGGGCGGATTTTTTTCCTCTATTTTATCCCCCGTTTGTAAATTAAAACGGCGGATTTGGCTGAGCGAAACATAAATATCATCAGGGCCAGCCAAATAAGAGCTATCAGCTGAACGTAAGAAACCAAAACCATCTGGCAAGATTTCTAACACGCCTTGACCAAAAATATCTTCGCCACTTTTTGCATGTTGTTTAAGGATGGCGAAAACAATATCTTGCTTTGCGTAAACGGGCTAAATTTTCTAAACCCATTTGGTTTTCACCCATTTCGACAAGCTCCGAAACGGGGTATTTTTAATTGAGTAAGATGCATAGGAATTTTTGATAAGTTAAAAATAATGAGGATTGGATATCATATTACTATGAGAGATATAGCTTCCTGCTATAAATTTGACATAAGAAGAATACGCCAAGTTGTGAAAAATTGCAAACTCTTTCTGATTTTAGACCGCTTTTATCGCTATTTTTCATACAAAAACTCCCAATCCACTATGATTAAATTGGTTAATCCAACGTTCTCATGTTGTTTCAGCAAGTTGAAAATGTTTACGGGTGAGTGAACGATTTTTACCATTTTGAAGATAAAATTTGATGACTTATTGTTTGAAAAGGGTGTTGTATTTGGTCATAAAAAAATCTGCACCTTAGTCAGTTGGTTGTTTAGTCCAACTTTTTGAGGGCGGATCAATAGAATATCCATCAGGGGCAAATCAATTATTGCACTAAATTTCTTTGACTAAACCAATAACAGTCTGAATTTCCTCATTCGAAAAGTTTACCTTCCTTCACAAACTTCACCTTGCCTGATTTATCCAACACAATAATCGCACTCTCTTTACCTTTTTAATCCCCACGCATTTTTCACTGCACTTTTTATCATCTAACACTACTTGGCTGTGTGGGTTTCTTTTTGCCATTTTCTGCACTGCTTTTTACAAATAAACCTGTGCCAACAATGGCATCATCAGCATTGATAATCGTCGTGGTTTGATATTGGGTTGGGTTAAAGTGAGCCGCTTTAATTGCATCAATGACTGCTTGGTTTTTCTCTTTTTGCTGCGCTTCTGCCTGCTAAGTGATGCACAATGCGAACTTTGCCATTTAACGTGGTCGATTTCCACGGTTGAAATGTAACTTCTTTACCTTTCAGCACAATTTCGCCTTCGTCTGAAATGCTTGCTTGCGGTAAAGATTGTTCTAATTTTAGGTTGTGCGCTAAAGCGCTATTACCTAATGGGATTGCCCCCGTTAAAAGGGGCGAAAAGGGAGTTTTTCATATTAATTCCTTCGTTATTAAAATATATTACTCCTCTCCCTTTGATGGATAGGGCGAGAGTTACCAACTTCACCAGCTCCACCACCGCCAGAAGAACCGCCACCGAAGCTGTCATCACTACCACGGCTTCCGCCACCGAACCCGCCGCTAAATCCGCTATTTCGGTGAGATGCACGTATCATTTCGCGCCCTAACTGGTCTAGCGTGCTTGGGCTAACATAACGGCTGTTGCCACGAGGATAGAAAATCACAAAGATGACCAACCCCATTCCTAAGAAAAAGAGTAGCCCGTCAATATCATCAAACGGTTGTTGTTCTTCACCATAGCTGTCGTAAGCGGCATATTCACCGTTGATGGCTGCCATAATTGCCGATAAGCCACTGGCAATGCCTTCCGCATAATGTTCTTGCTTAAAATAAGGTGTGATATTATGGCGGATAATGGTTGAAGCAATCGCATCGGGCAACGCCCTTCAATGCCCTCGTCCTGTTGCGATAAAAGAGTTTGCGGTCATTTTTGGCAACGGTAATAATACACCATTATTCTCGTTATGTTTGGTTCGACCAATGCCCCATTTGTTGAATAAATTGGTCGCATATTGCGCAATCTCTTCGCCTTGCGTGGTGGGAATAATCGCTACAATAATTTGAGAGCTGGTTTTTATTGCGGTTTTCAATCAAGCGCATTTTCAGTGTTCGCCATTCTTGCGGGCTGGTGTGTTGGTGTAATCGTTCACATAATAGAACGGATCGGGTGCTTTAGGATAATCAACCGCCCAGCTGTTTAAGCTAAAAACAATAAAAATAGCCCAAACAAGCGGTAAAAATAGTTGAGAAAAATTTGCTAATCATTTAATTACCACCTCATTTGGGAGTTCATTCACATCATTCGCTTGATAAGGGAAATAACGGGCGAGTTGTTCTTCAACTTGAGCAATGCCATCGCAAATTGGCTGGGTGTAATTGCCCTAATTGAAGTTGTTTTTCATTGCTTCATAAAACCGCTTGCCAAAATCTTTCCCCACTTTTTCGTAAATACCTTGATCGCCAATCACACGCTAAATGATGTGGTTTAAAAGCAAGGTAGATCAGCACACTATTACGATCTTGCGTTTCTCGCATATTTAGCTCATCAAAAGCTGTTCGGCACGAGCAATCGCATCGAATTTGCTCGTGTTTTTACGCTCAACCACTACACTGTAATTCAGCGGAGGTCTGTGTTTCTAAATGGGCAATAACTTGTCTGATTTGTTTGGTGCTAATGGGAAGTTTTTGGAGAAGAAAGGAATTGAGGGGCATAAAAGTTCCTTTAATATTTGTAGAGTATGGAAATTGCTAAATCCACGCACGCATTGCGATATTTCTCAGAAAATCCACCGCTTGAGTGCGTGAAATTTCATTTTGCACACCCTACTTTCTTTAACGATTAATTAAAATTTACCACAGGTGCTTTTTCTGCGCCCGCTTCGGCTTTAAATTGTGGCTTAGCTTTAAAGCCCATAATCATTGCTGCAATTTTGGTTGGCATTTCACGCACTTGTTTATTGTACTCTTTCACTGCCGCATTGAAGTTATTACGTTCAGTATTGATGCGGTTTTCTGTGCCTTCAAGCTGAGCTTGTAAGTTTAAGAAACCTTCGTGAGCTTTCAATTCTGGGTATTTCTCAACGTCACCAATAAACGTGAAAGTGATGAATTTACATCTTGTTGAGCGGCTTGGAATTTCGCCATTTCATCTTCGGTTGCGGTGTTTGGATTAATCGTTACCGCTGTTGCTTTTGAGCGAGCATCCATTACCGCGGTTAGCGTCTCTTTCTCAAAAGTTCGCTTGCCTTTTACTGCATTAACTAAGTTTGGAATAGATCCGCACGGCGTTGGTAAGCCGATTCTACGTTACCCCAAACAGAGTTAATATCTTCTTCCGCACGCATTAAGTCATTGTATTTAGTCAGAGAGTAGCCACCTAAACCTACGATTGCGATGAGTACTGAACCATAAAATTTTTCTTCATTGAGTTATCCTTTTAAAAAGTTGGTTAAGAAAAACGGGGATTGTATAGCACAATCCCCAAAGACAACAAAAATTACCTAGCTTTACAAGCGGTGATTTTTTGCCTTATTTTGCGGTGCATTCGCTAATAATTTGGTGAGCAATTCCCAATAAATTTGTACCGCTAGAATATGTACTTTTTCGTCTGGCGAATGTGCGTTGCGGATGGTTGGCCCGATAAGACTAAATCCATATTTGGATATACCTCTTTGATTAAGCCACATTCTAAGCCTGCATGAATGACTTTGATTTGAGCTCATAGCCCTAACACTTCATCATAGATTTTTCGTGAGAGCCGTAATTTCAGAATTTGGTGCAGGTTCCCACCCAGGGTAATTGCCTGAATATTCGACCGTTGCTCCTGTTAATTGTGCTAAGGCATTTTAAGCGACTACGCACCTCTTCTTTGCCGTGTTCAACTAATGAACGAGATAAAATCGTGCCTACTAATTGCTCATTTTGAAGTGAAAGCACGCCAATGCTGAGTGAGGTTTCCACCACGTTTTTTTACCGTATCACTATTGCGGATCACGCCGTTTGGCAACAGCGTTAAGAACTGCAATGCGGTTTGGGTTGCTTTTTGCAGTAAAGGCTTTTTCGGCTGAATTTGTAGCTTCCGCAACCAGTGTTAAATTCGGCTCTGCTAAGTGATATTCTGATTGAATTTTTGCTTGTAGTTGCTCAATGCAAGCGGTAATTTTTGCCACATCTTTACCAAAAGGGTAGCGTGAGCTCTGTGGAATCGCATTGCGTACCGAACCGCCCGCAATATTTACCAGTTGGAAGGCTTTCTACTTGGTAAAGATCTGAAAGAATACGCGTTAATAGCTTGATGGCATTCACACGGTTGGTGTGAATATCGCAGCCAGAGTGCCCACCGCGTAAGCCTTTCAGCGTGATTTGTACTGCTTGACCTTCTGCTTTTTCAAACTCAATAGGCAAGTGAATTTCTACATTTTCACCACCCGCACAACCGATATAAATTTCGCCGTTATCTTCGGTATCGGTGTTGATCATAATGTTAGATGTCAGCCAGTTTGGACGCAAGCCTAACGCTCCTTCCATTCCTACTTCTTCGCTCATTGTGAGAAGCACTTCGATTTCTGGGTGAGCTAAATCAGTTGAAGAAAGCACAGTAAGGCAAGAGGCTAAACCGATGCCATTATCTGCACCAAGGGTTGTGCCTTTAGCTTTGACCCATTCGCCATCTTGGTAAGGTTGGATCGGATCTTTCAAAAAAATCGTGCACTGTGCTTGCGTTGGCTTGTGGCACCATATCTAAGTGTGCTTGCAGGGCGAGAGTTTGGCGATTTTTCCATACCTTTTGTGGCGGGTTTATGAATTAAAATATTACCTGCATCATCACGCTCAACGAAAAGGGATTGAGATTTTGCCCAATCTACAATGAAATTAGCAATTTTGCTCTTCGTGATAAGAAGGGTGGGGAATAGCACAAATTTTATCGAACCATTGCCAAAGTGCTTGTGGATTTAAAGAAGCAATTTCAGACATATAACACCTCATTTGTTTATTTCTGTTAAATATCGAGAAAATTCTACCGCTTTGTAAAATATTTATATTCAAAAAGCGAGAAAAGAATATGCGGGAAATAATAGCACGAATGTCATTTTTAGGTTAGAATAACGCAATTTTTTTATTCGGCGAAACCTCAATTCGTCGATTTTTTTATATTTTGGAATCTAGTTATGAGCGAAAAATACACAAATGAGAAATATAGTTGTGACGTGGGATATGTTCCATATGCACGCACGCAAATTGGCAGAGCGTTTATTACCTGCTTCACAATGGAAAGGCATTATTGCCGTAAGCCGTGGCGGTTTATTCCCAGCGGCAGTGCTAGCACGTGAATTAGGCATTCGCCACGTTGAAACCGTATGTATTGCAAGCTACGATCATGATAACCAAGGTGCGTTAAAAAGTATTACACGCAGCACAAACGGATGGAGAAGGTTTCATCGTTGTGGATGACTTAGTTGATACGGGTAACACCGCTCGCGAAATTCGCAGAATGTATCCAAAAGCGAAATTTGTGACTGTGTTCGCAAAACCAGCAGGTGCACCGTTAGTAGACGATTATGTCATTGATATTCCTCAAGAAACTTGGATTGAACAGCCTTGGGATTTAGGCATCTTATTCGTTCCACCAATTGCGAAAAAATAATCATCAAAATGGGTAATGAAGTGGATTCGTTATCCATTTTTTCTTTTTATCCCCTTTGTCTGATTTCCTCTTGAGGTTGTTATGAGTTTAGGTAATTTATATATTTTATCTGCCCCAAGCGGTGCAGGAAAGTCCTCTCTAATCAATGCGTTACTTGCCGATTTACCTCGCAATGAAGTACGTTTATCGATTTCTCACACCACCCGCAATCCTCGCCCCGCGGAAGAAGATGGCGTGCATTATTATTTCACTACTCACGCTGAGTTTGAGGAGTTGATTGAGAAAGATCATTTCCTTGAATGGGCAGAGGTATTCGGCAACTATTACGGCACATCTTTACCAATGATTGAAAAATCACTTGAGCAAGGTGTGGATGTGTTTTTAGACATCGACTGGCAAGGGGCAAGACAAATTCGCCAAAAAGTACCGAATGTGAAAACCATCTTCATTCTGCCACCTTCACGCGAAGAGTTAAAAACTCGTTTAGTAGGACGTGGTCAAGATTCAGAAGAAACCATTGCAAAACGTATGGCGGAAGCAAAGTCAGAAATGAGCCATTACAGCGAGTTTGATTATGTGATTGTAAACGATGATTTCCAACAGGCTTTGTCGGAACTTAAAGCGATTTTAACTGCCGAACGCTTGAAATTAGCTTCTCAAGAAATTCGTCATAAAGCGTTGATTGAACAGCTTTTGGCGAAGTAATCATTGTATAACTATATACGATCTGTAGGATGGGCTTTAGCCCATCATTTACTCAATTGATCTATTTGATGGGCTAAAAGCCCATCCTACAATTAGGAAACCGAATGAAATTATCCAAATTAACTTTTGCCGTCGTGCTCGGTTTAGCCCCTCTGCATGTTCAAATATGAGCAATGATGGCAGCTTAGACCAAGCAAAACAAACCTATCAAAATTACCAAGATATTACTAAACAATTCTCTGTTGATGAACAATGGTGGCACGGTTATAACGATCCACAACTGAATGAATTAGTGGAACAAGCGATTAAAAATAACGTAGATCTTGCAAAAAGTGCCATTGCAGTAAATCGTGCCCTTTTTATAATGCAAATTTAGTGGGAGCAAACCTTGTACCAACCTTTAGCGGTTCAGCTTCATCATCGGCATCAAAAGGTGTTGGATCAAGTAACAATACCAATTCTGTTGGCACTTCAACGGTAAATAATACGCATAGCTTTTAACTTAAGTTATACTATCGACTTATGGCGTCGTTTAGCAGACAGTGCAAGTGCGGCAGAGTGGGAACATAAAGCGACACAAGAAGACTCTAAAAGCGGCTCGCCTTTTCATTGATTAACTCTGTGGTGGCAACTTATTACCAAATTGCTTACTACAAAGATGCGATTGCGGTAACAAACCGCACCATCAAAAACTATGAGCAAATCAGCAATATCTTAAACAATAAATTGAAAGTGGGGCAATCGACCCATTAGCGGTAGAGACAGGCTCAACAAGCGACGCTAAGTGCTCGTAATAGCGTGGTTGGTTTAGAAACAAGCCTAAAAACAGCTGAAAAACGATGCGTAATTTGCTAAATCTTCAACCAAATCAACCGCTTCCATCTCGTTATCCAAACATTCTTAACGTGAAATTACAAGGCGTGGATACTAATGTACCTGTTTCCGCCATTGCAAATCGTCCAGATGTGGCGATGCGTTTTAAATCGTTTACAAAGTGCGTTTAAAAACCTTAACAGCAACCGAAAAAGCTGGTTCCCAACTTTTAACCTTAGGTGGAGCAATCTCGGGTAGTGCACGTTCAGCATCAAATGTGGCAGATAACCCAATTGCAAACGGCATGTTCTCATTAGATCTGCCATTCTTAGATTGGAGTCGTGTGAAAAATAACGTGAAAATCTCTGAAGCAGATTACCTACCGCTCGTATGAACTACGAACAAACGATTACCTCTGCATTAAACGAAATTGACAGCTATTATTACACTTACAACCAGTCACGTAGTAGTTTCGATTTATTAGAGCAAACTTACGAGAAAAAACCGTAAGATCAGCACTTACTACCAAAACCGTTACAACCAAGGTGTAGCAGAATTCCGCGATTGGATTAGTGCGATGAATACCGAGCTGAGTTCACAAATTTCTTTGTTAAATCAAAAATATACGATTTTAACGAATGAAAAATTTAGTGTATCAAGCAATGGCAGGGGAAATATAGTCGTTAAAGTAAGACGGATAAAGCGAAAGGCATTGTTTTTCGATCTGCTTCAAGAAGTTAGACTTATGTAGTTCAAGGACTGAGTTCTGTTATTCACAGGGCTCAGTCCTTTTAGTTTTCCCTGAATGAGCAATGCTAAAGTATAAACAGGCAGTTTCTGCAGAAAAATTGCCCATTTTTAACCGCTTGTATTACGTTCAGTTTAAATTCAGGTGAGTAATTTAAAAAGAAAAATTGTATTTGGTCATCAAAAATCTGCACCTTAGTTAGTGGGTTGTTTAGTCCAACTTTTGGGGTGCAGATCAAACTATGTTTTATTATTATTGATAGAAATTAAAGTTTCGCTTTAATTGCTTCTGCAACTAATTCCGCTTCTGGGCCTAAAATCACTTGCAATCCATCATTTCCAATTTTAACGTTGCCTTTTGAGCCTAGGGTTTTGAGTTTGACTTCGTTAATGTTGTTGTGATCAACGAGGGTTAAACGTAAGCGAGTGATACAAGCATCTACAGTTTTGAAGTTTCCTGCGCCACCGAGTGCATCAATAAATTGAACTGCTCTTTCTTCTCGTGATTGATTTGTTTGTCCTCGAGGATTACTTCGGTTTCCTCTTTTTTCTTCTTCACGACCTAATGTTTTGAGGTTGAATGTTTTTAATCGCAAAACGGAATACGAAAAGTAGTAAATTACAAAGAAACACTAAGCCTTGTAGGATAAGCATATACCAGTTCACGGCAAGTGGGTTACCTGATGAAAAGCACCATATCCACTAAACCCTGCACTAAAGCCGAAAGCCTGCGATCCATTGCATGGTTGCTGCAATGAAAACGGAGATACCTGTTAAGATTGCATGGATTAAATATAGCACAGGTGCAACGAACATAAAGGAAAATTCAAGCGGTTCGGTAATACCTGTAAAGAAAGAAGCTAATGCACCAGCTAGCATAATAGAAGCAACTTTTTGCTTTTTGGCTTGGTTTCGCACAGTGGTAAATAGCAAGGGCTGCACCTGGCAAGCCGAACATCATCATTGGGAAGAAACCAGCTTGGTACATACCTGTCACACCGACAGTCGCAGTACCTTCTGCTAAAGATTTTGCACCACCTAAGAAGTTTGGAATATCGTTAATGCCTGCCACATCAAACCAGAATACAGAGTTTAATGCATGGTGTAAGCCAACTGGGATTAACAAGCGGTTGAAAAAGCCGTAGATTGCTGCACCGAATGCACCTAAATCTTTGATGGATTCACCAAATGCAACGAGAGCGTTGAAAATGTGGGCCATACGTAAAGCAAGATGAAAGAGATAAGCATCATTACGAAAGAAACAATGATTGGCACTAAACGTTTGCCGCTAAAGAAGGATAGTGCTTTTTGGTAATTCTACTTGATAGAAGCGGTTGTAAAGTTCAGCTGAAATCACCCCGATTAAAATCCCGATAAATTGGTTGTTAATTTTACCAAATGCAGCGGGCACCTGGCTGGCATCAATATGTTGTAATTGAGCCACGCTTGCAGGGGAGAGTAGTCACTACATAGTAACCGACTAAACCTGAAAGTGCTGCGGAGCCGTGTTTATCTTTAGAAAGCCCGAAATGCCACCCCAACAGCAAATAATAAGCCCCATATTGTCAATGATTGCCCCGCCTGATTTTATCAGTAAGGCTGCAAGTTGGCTATTTGCTCCCCCAACCCTCTGGGATCCGTCCAATAACCAATCCCCATCAACATCGCAGCGGCTGGTAAAGCTGCTACAGGCACCATTAAGGCTTGCCCAATTTTTGTGCATAGCTGAGAATACTCATAAGAAGCTCCTTTTTGTTTTGAATGTATATAAAGAATACTGGTTTTGTATTAAAAATAGCAAGAGGAATGATATAAATTTGTGAAGTTGATCACTATATTTAATTTATAAAATGGTGTAATACTCTAAAAAGTATTTTTATTTTGTATATTGTAAAATTCCTAAAAAGAGTAGAAATAAAAAAGAGTGTGACATTGATCACAGAATAGAAATTTAACCGTTTTGCTTTATTGACAGAGATCCTGTAAGAAAAATATGATTTAAACCAAATCATTTTATTTTAAAAAGTGATTACTTCACTTCATTTTTAAAAAGAATGAGTTTTTCATCACACACAAGGAGTCTAATATGGCTAAATATTGTTCTTCCCTCAATAATGAGTCTCGTCGTCATTTCCTTAAAGTTGCAGCGGGTGTTACTGCAGGTTTTGCCTTTAGTGGTTCATTAGGTACATTTGTGCCAAATGCAGTGGCAAGTGGTATTAAAGGTAAAACCATTGAAGCAGGGATCGCATATCCCGCTTTCAACCGGTTTTGACCCAATGACATCAAGTGGTGCTTCACCATTTGCAGCAAACTTGCATATTTTTGAAGGCTTGGTGGATTTACACCCTGCAACTCGCGAGCCTTATCTTGCATTAGCAGCGAAAGAGCCAGAACAAATTGACGATACCACTTGGCGTGTAACGATTCGTGAAGGGGCAACCTTCCACGATGGTAAACCAGTTACCGTAGAAGATGTGGTGTATTCATACAATCGTATTATGGATCCTGCGAATAAATCTTTATTCGTGATGTTTATTGATTTCGTTGAAAGCGTGAAAGCAGTGGATGATAAAACCGTTGAGTTCAAACTCAAATATCCATTTGCGTTATTTGCTAAACGCTTAACTATCGTGAAAATTGTACCGAAACACGTGATTGAAGCGGTAGGGCAATCTAAATTTGATGCTCACCCAATCGGTTCTGGCCCGTATAAATTCGTTTCAGCGGTAAAAGATGACAAAATCGTGTTTGAAGCTTATGAGCCTTTATAACGGTAAATACCCAGCATTAGTGGAAAAATGTCTTGGTTCTTGTTATCTGATGCAGCAGCACGTGTCACTGCACAAGAATCTAAACGTACACAAGCGATGGAAAGTGTGCCATATCTTGACATTCCACGCTTGAAAAGCGAAAAAACAAACCGTTAAATCAGTGCAATCATTCGGCTTGTTATTCTTAATGTTTAACTGCGAAAAAGCACCATTTGACAATCCAAAAAGTACGTCAAGCATTACACTACGGTTTAGACAGACAAAAATTAGTAGACTTCGTGTTCGATGGCAATGCAGAAGCCTCAACCTGCTATGTACAAAGCACTCACCCAGATTATATGAAAGCGGCAACGCAATATGAATATAATCCAGAAAAAGCGGCGGCATTGTTAAAAGAAGCAGGTTTAACTGAGCTTTAAATTTGAATTACTGTCAACTGACCACGACTGGGTGAAAGAGTGTGCACCATTAATTTTAGAATCTTGGAATAAAAATCCCAGGCGTGAAAGTGACGCTTCAACACTTACAATCTGGAGCATTCTATGCAAAACAACGTGGATGTGGGCTCATTTAGTGTGGGTATCGCCCCAGGGATCCCATCTGTATTCGGTGACGACTTAGACTTATTATTAAGCTGGTGGTACCGTGGTGATGTATGGCCAAAACGCCGTTTCCGTTGGAGCAATACGCCTGAATTTGCGAAACTTCAAGGTTTCTTAGATGGTGCTGTACGTGCGGCAAACCACGAAGAAGCACGCAAACTTTGGAAAGAAGCGTTCGATCTTATTGCGGCTGAAGTACCACTTTATCCAATCGTTCACCGCAAACTTCCATCTGCGTGGGATGAAAGCAAACTTGAAGGTTATCAACCATTGGCAACAACAGGGGTATCTTTCTTAGGTGTTGGTCGTAAATAATTCGGCAAAATCAACTCGCTCTTTTAAAATGTTGGGTTGTTAATTCACTCTCTCCCCTTGTGGGAGAGGAAAAATAAACAGCCCACATTCTATTCTTAAACACAACTCTGCCATATATTCTCTATATTCGCAGTGATAACTGGGGACAACATGGAAATTATACTTCGCTTACTTTTTCCGCCGATTGATGGCATTGCCCGTGATGATTTTGGGGGTAACCGCACTTGTGTTTGTGGTACTTCAATTTACTCCTGGCGATCCCGCCACTGTTGCATTGGGTGAAAGTGCATCAGAAGCGGCAAAAGAACTTTATCGTGAAAGCCACGGCTTAAATGATCCACTTTTTGTACAATATTTCCGCTTTCTTGGCAATTTATTCTTCTTTGATTTTGGGATGACAATGCCGCCAGAGCTTCCAATTAGCGGTATGATTGCAAAATCGTTCCCACTCACCTCCAACTTACCTTTAATTGGTGTGGTATTTGCTGCGGTGGTTTTCATTTACACTTGGTGTGCTAGCGGCACTTTATCGTGACAGCTGGGTAGACCAAGTGATTCGTTTAATCTCTGTTGCGGCAGTCGCAACGCCATCTTTCTGGCTCGGTATTTTACTTATTCAATGGTTCTCGCTTGAACTTGACTGGTTACCATCTGGTGGTTTTGTGCCATTTAGTGAAGACCCAAGCGGTTATGTGCAATCAATGATCTTACCTTCACTTGCATTAGCCGTGCCTGTGTGTGCGTCCTTAATCCGAGTGGTACGTACTACCATGGTTGAAGAGATGGACAAAGATTATGTGCGTACTGCAATTGGTAACGGTGTGCCATATCCAACCGTGATTCGCTATAACGTGTTACGCAACGCCTTAATTACGCCTGTGACTGTGCTTGGTTTACGCGTAGGCTATTTATTAGGTGGTGCAGTGGTTATCGAACAAATCTTCGATTTACCAGGTATGGGTAAATTGATCTTCAACGGTATCGTGAACCACGACTTAAACTTGGTGCAAGGTGTGGTATTAACTATCGCATTTACATTCGTGATTGTGAATATTATCGTGGATGTCTTGTATGTTCTAATCAACCCTAAAATTCGGAGTCTATAATGTTTCGTCAAGGTTTAGCACAGCGTTTAGCGATGGGCGGAGCACGTTTTAAAGCACTCTCGCCCGCTTCAAAAATCGCTTTAGTTTTCTTAGTTTTAGTGGCATTAGTGGCAGTTTTTGCACCTGTGGTAGCAACGCACGATCCGTTAGCGGCAATTGCCCGTATGCGTCCACCAAGTGGTGATTTCTTATTTGGAACAGACCGCTTGGGTCGCGATATTTTCTCTCGTATCGTTTATGGTGCTCAGACATCACTCTTTATCGGTTTAGGTGCAGTAGGTTGTGCGATTCTCTTTGGGGGCATTCTCGGAGCAACCGCGGCAACTGCAGACCGCTGGGGTAATGAGATCATTATGCGATTGATGGATATCTTGATGGCATTTCCCAGGTATCGCATTAGCGGCTGTATTACTTGCTACATTCGGTAACACCGTGCCAGTGATTATCTTCACCATCGCTGTGGTTTATACACCGCAACTTGCTCGTGTAGTGCGTGCAAACGTGGTCTCTCAATGGGATGAAGACTATGTACGTGCAGAGCGTGTAATTGGCGGTAGTCGCACTTACATCTTACTCAAACACGTAGTTCGCAACACTGCGGCACCTGTATTGGTTTTCGCAACCGTAATGGTAGCAGATGCGATTGTGTTTGAAGCCTCACTCTCTTTCTTAGGTGCAGGCGTACAACCACCACATCCATCTTGGGGTAATGTGTTATCGGAAGGTCGTAACATCGTGTTAAACGGTGCTTGGTGGGCAACAACCTTTGCGGGCGTGATGATTTTACTCACCGTATTAGCGTTAAACATTCTTGCAGAAGGCTTAACTGATGCATTAGTTAACCCACGTTTGAAAGCAAGCAAAAAATCTGAACACAAATCAGATGAACGTTTATCAACCGACGTGCAAGAAGCGTTAGGCGAAGGTTTGGCGCTTAAACGCTATCTCCTACGCTTACACGATAAAGAAGTTACTCGCACTGACCGTATGCAACTTAACTGCAATGCGAAATCAATTTTACAAGTGAAAAACTTGTCGATTCGTTTCCCAAATCGTTATGGTGACATTCCTCTTGTGGATAACATTAGCTTCACTGTAAAACGAAGGTGAAACGATGGGATTGGTGGGCGAATCTGGTTGTGGTAAATCAATTACGGCGTTCTCCATTATGGGCTTATTGCCGAAAACCGCGAAAATCACGGGCGAAATTCTCTTTACTGACCGCAGCGGTAAACAACATAGCTTGTTGAACTCTAACCATTTAGCTGAGCTACGTGGTACAGAAATCGCGATGATCTCACCAAGACTCTTTGAGTGCATTAAACCCATCAATGCGTATCAAAGATCAAATGAACCAACTGATTAAACGTGGTAGCAAACATACCGCTGAAAAATTGTTGGAATGGGTACACTTAGATCCAAACAAAGTCTTAAATCGTTATCCGCACGAATTATCTGGAGGACAACGCCAACGTGTGGTAATCGCAATGGCATTAACCCGCGAACCGAAACTCTTAATTGCGGACGAACCAACCACTGCATTAGACGTAACTGTTCAAGCAGAAGTGGTGAAATTGCTCAACGAATTGCGTGAAAAACTCGGCTTTGCGATGGTATTCGTGAGCCACGATTTAGCCTTAGTCGCACAACTTGCACACTCCATTACGGTAATGTATGCGGGTCAAGTGGTGGAAACTGCGCCGACATCATCCTTATTGGCACATCCAACCCACGAATATACCCAAGGTTTATTAGGGTTCTGTGCTTTCAACCGAGGTACGTGCGGAAACGCTTATACCAAATCCCCTGGTAGCGTCCCGTCTCCATACGACTTTGCCATCGGCGACCGCTTCGCAAGCCGTTCATTACGCCCAGAAGCTGACCCGAACCAAAACTCGTATTAACGCCAATCGAAGGCGATGCACAACACCTATGGGCTTCGCATTTAGCAGGCAAAGCAGCTGAAACTAAAGTCGCAAGTGAGGCATAAGATGAGCAGTATCAAAGTAATCAAAGAACAAAACATCATCGACTTAGAGAACATTGTGGTGCAATTTCCTTCTCGCGATGGCTCGTTGTTTAATCGCAAAAAATTTACTGCCGTGAATAACGTTTCTTTAGGCATTAAAGCAGGCGAAACCATCGGTTTGGTGGGCGAATCTGGTTGCGGTAAATCAACGCTGGCGAATGTGATGATCGGTCTTTTAAAACCGACTTCAGGCACGGTAAAATTTAACGGCTTACAAATGGAATATGGTAGCTCAGAAGCACGCAAACGTTTTGGTCGCCAAGTCTCCGTGATCTTCCAAGACCCAGCCACAGCGTTAAATCCACGGATGAAAGTGTTGGATATTTTGAAAGATCCGATGGATATTCATAATATTCTGCAACCGCACGAGCGAGAAAAACGTGTGTATGAACTGCTTTCACGCGTAGGGCTTCCACGCTCTGCCGCAGCGGTTGAGCCAACGCGTTTATCAGGTGGTCAAAAACAACGTGTGGCGATCGCTCGTGCCTTTAGCGTTAAATCCAAGCCTGATTGTGGCAGATGAACCGACGTCCGCACTCGATGTTTCTGTCCGTGCTCAAGTGTTAAACCTATTGGCAGACTTGAAAAAGAACTCAACCTTGCCATGGTGTTTATCTCGCACGACATCCAAACTGTCCGCCAAGTATCTGACCGCATTGTGGTAATGAACGGAGGTAAAATTATGGAAACAGGTACCACCGCAGAAATTTTTGAAAACCCAACGATTGACTACACCAAAAAATTACTCGGTGCAGCACCGTCATTGTTGTAATTGATTGTAAAAATTTTTGCAAATTTGACCGCTCTTCAGAGTGAATAACAGGCGAGGAAACTCGCCTGAGTTTTTTCAAGATGTTGATGTTTAAAGAATAACCCCCTCTTTAGCAAAGCGGGGCTAGTAAGAGGATAAATCTACCATGCCCAACATCCAAATTACCCAAACCCTTAAAACCGATCTCTTTATCGTAGGCTCAGGCATTGGTGGCTTGAGCTGTTCCGTTGAAGCCAACAAAAAAGGCATCAATCACATTCTTATCACTAAAACCCAACTTGGTTCTGGGGGCAAGTTTTTCCACTGAAAGCAAGCCTTGGCATTCAAGTGACAGGCGATGAGAGTGATAAAAGCCTTGTTTCAGCAAGATATTGAACGTGTTGCACAAGGGATGAACAATCCTGAAATCGTCAAAGCCTATATTGAAGATTCACCGCAAGCGGTTGAATTATTGAATGAAATTGGCTTCTGTCCGTGGAAACGTAACGATAACCGCCCTGCTTGTTTTTGCCAAACACGCCCGCCCGATTTATCTGATTAAAGAATGGCAAAAAGCACGTAAAAATGCGGAGGCGATTATTGCTCAACAAAAATACGACGACGTTGTTTGAAATGCTAGCCTTTGTACATATCGCAACTGAAAAATCATCGCGTAGTAGGGGCGGTTTTTGCTACCAACCTCCAGAAAAGAGCGGTCGAAAAATCGTTTATTTTTACGTGCAAACTTCCGCGATTATTCTTGCCAGTGGTGGCATTGCTGGGCTTTATAAAGATAATCTTTACCCTGCTGATGTGATTGAACTACCCATTTTCTTGCTTTTGCAAGCGGGCGCGAAGCTAACCAATTTAGAGTTTATTCAGTTTATTCCTTCGTTTATTGCCCCGAAATACAAAGTGCTGTTTGGTGAACATACGCTGAAATATTGCACTGCGGTAACGGATAAAAACGGAAACTCATTATTCCCTGATTTATCGGCAGAAGAATTTGCCCAAATGGTTGCTGAACGCAGTGCCTACGCACCATTTTCGGTCGATTTTGACTGCGTAAAATTCGACTTACGCATTATGCAATATCTGCTCGAAAATCCCAGAAGAACAGGGCGTTTATTTGCACTATTCGTCAAAACTTTTACCAAGATCAAACAGAATTCTACCGCGTTTATTTAGATTGGTGAAAAGCCGATGCGGGATCGATTTATTAACTGATCGCGTGTCGATTGCACCATTCGCCCACAGCTGCAACGGAGGCATTGAAATTGACACCAACGCAGAAAGTGCGGTGCAAGGCTTGTTTGCAGTGGGAGAAGTCTCTTCTTGTATTGAGGGAGCAAACCGCTTAGGGCGGCAATTCTGTTGGCGGAAGTTTAGTGTTTGCCAAACGTGCAATGGCAAAAATTGAGCAAAGATTTAACCGCTTGCCAAGATGCAACGATAGACGAACAAGAGGTTGAAAATGCCAAAAATTTTTGCAGAACAGGCATTAAACCGTTTACATAATAAAATGCAGATACGACGCTCAGTGCTTCGCAAGTGCTGAGCGACATTCGCCAAGCAATGACAAAATTCGCCAATGTTTATCGTACTGAAGAGAACCTTTGCAAATTACAAGAAAAATTAGCGCGCTTGGAGCGAGCGTTCGATCCAATCTCGAGTGCTGATTTTTCAAGGTATTGAAATTTTCTACGGCTTAAAAACGGCTCAAGCAGTGGTGAATGCGATGTTAGTGCGGAAAGAGAGTAGAGGGGCTCATTATCGGGCGGATTCTCAAGGAAAAAATGTGATCTAAATCACAAATTCAAACATTTCTACTTGGAACATTGGCAAATTCCGTGAAAATATAGACCCTCTCTATTTGTCTAATTTGTCATTTAATTTCAGAAGGAAAAAATATGAAAATGACTTTAAAAGTAAGTGTATTAGCGACGTTATCTGCATTAGTCTTAACAGGTTGTGCACATCATCAAATGGATGCAAAAAGCCACGCGGAGGCTCAATTGCAACAACAAGCAGTAATGGGCATTAACTGGATGCAAGATTCGGGCGAATATAAAGCGCTTGCCTACCAAGCTTATAACACGGCTAAAAACTGCCTTTGATCGTGCAAAAGTAGCTAAAGGTAAGAAAAAGGCGGTGGTAGTAGATTTAGACGAAACGATGCTAGACAACAGCCCATATGCTGGCTGGCAAGTTCAAAATAATAAAGGTTTTGATGGTAAAAGATTGGACACGCTGGGTTGATGCTAGACAATCTCGTGCAGTTCCCGGTGCGGTGGAATTTAACAACTACGTTAATTCACATAAAAGGTAAAATGTTCTATGTAACCAACCGTAAAGATAGCTCCGAAAAAGCAGGTACAATTGACGATATGAAACGTTTAGCTTTGAAGGTGTGGACGAGTCAGTGCTTTACTTGAAAAAGATAAATCAGCGAAAGCTGCTCGTTTTGCAGAAATTGAAAAACAAGGCTATGAAATCGTCCTTTATGTAGGCGATAACTTAGATGACTTTGGTGATACAGTGTACGGTAAAATTAAATGCAGAACGCAGTGCATTTGTAAAAAGAAAAACCAAGCAAAATTTGCAAACTTACATCGTATTACCTAACCCGAACTACGGTGGCTGGGAAGGTGGTTTAGCCAAAGGCTATTTTAAAAAGGCGATGCTCAAAGCAAAATCAAAGCTCGCTTAGATGCAATTCAAGCGTGGGATGGTAAGTAATTTTCACTACGAAAATATAAAAACGGCTTAATATTAAAACTATTAAGCCGTTTTTTCGAAATTTATCCCAACAATGCCCAAATTTTTGCTCGATCCCTTCCGCATTCAACCCTATTTCTGCGTAAGCTTCAGGTTGTGTTGCTTGTGGGATGAAATGGTCTGGAATACCAAGCATTGCAAGCGGTTTAATTTTTGTTGATCGATTGCAAATATTCATTCACGGCACTGCCTGCACCGCCTTTGAATAGCATTCTCTTCAAGAGTCACAACAAATCGTGCGAATCTGCAAGTTGTTTTAATCAGCCCACCATCAATAGGCTTTAACGAAAACGCATATCAGCAAGGGTGTAGTCATTACGTTCTGCAACGATTTGTGCTTCGTGCAGCATCGTCCCAAAGTTTAAAAATCGCGACTTTTTACCTTCTCGAATCAAGCGACCTTTACCCACTTCTAATGCTTGCATTGGTTGTAATGCTACGCCCTTGCGCATTGCCTCGTGGATAGCGTACTGCCGTTGGCGTATTCATTGAATAAGCGGTAAATAGCATTTGACGCATTTCATTTTCATCTGATGGCGTCATAATCGTCATATTTGGAATGCAACGCATAAAGCTTAAGTCGAACGCTCCTTGGTGGGTTTTGCCCATCCGCCCCCACGATGCCCGCACGGTCAATCGCAAAAATGACAGGGAGATTTTGAATTGCCACATCGTGAATTAACTGATCGTAAGCACGTTGTAAGAAGCTAGAATAAATTGCCACCACAGGTTTAAAGCCTGCAATAGCAAGTCCTGTTGCAAAGGTTACCGCATGTTGTTCAGCAATTGCGACATCAAAATATTGCTCTGGGAAGCGTTTAGAAAAATTCCACCATTCCAGAGCCTTCACGCATAGCAGGGGTAATGCCGATAAGTTTCGGATCTTGCTCTGCCATTTCACATAACCATTACCGAAAAATATCCGAATAGGTTGGGATGGTTTTTCGTTTTTGGTAATTTTTCCGCTTTCAGGATCGAATTTTGGCACGCCATGGAAAACCGATTGTCGTTTTCTGCAGGCTGATAGCCTTTGCCTTTTTGGTACGAATGTGCAAGAATTGTGGACCTTTTAGGTCACGCATATTTTCCAGCGTTTTCACCAAGTCATCAATGTTATGCCCGTCAATTGGACCAATGTAATTGAAGCCAAGTTCTTCGAACAGCGTACTTTCAGGCGAGAAAAATCACGCCCTTTCATATGCTCTTCGCTTTTCTTCATAAAGTTTTTAATGGTCGGCACTTTATCCAGAATTTTCTTACTGCCATCACGCATGGTAGTATAAAGCGAACCTGAGAAAATGCGTGCGAGGTGGTTGTTTAACGCCCCCACGTTTTTCGGAAATCGACATCTCGTTATCGTTTAAGATAACCAACATATCAGTATGTAATGCACCCGCATGGTTTTAAGGCTTCAAATGCCATTCCTGCGGTAATTGCACCATCTCCAATCACACAAACGGTTTTACGCCCTGCGTTCTCTTTTTCTGCTGCTACTGCAATACCTAAACCCGCACTGATCGAAGTAGAAGAGTGCCCTACGCTTAATACATCGTAAACGCTCTCTTCACGCCAAGGGAAAAGGATGGATACCATCTTTTTGGCGGATGGTTTTGATTTGGTCACGACGACCTGTAAGGATTTTTATGCGGATAAGCTTGATGGCCTACGTCCCAAATGAGCTGATCAAACGGCGTTTGATGAGACATAATGCAAGGCAACAGTCAGCTCAACCACGCCCAACCCTGACGCTAAATGCCCGCTTGACTGGCTTACACATTCAAGCAAAATAAGCACGCAATTCGTCTGCAAGCGGTTGTAATTGATCTTTATTTAGCAAACGCAAAATCTTCAGGCGAATTGATTTGGCTGAGCAAAGGGTATGATTTTTGCATAAAAGATAATCCATTTGGGCGTAATGTAAAAGATGAAACGGCTTTCGACCGCTTATCTGGCTTATTTAAGATCTTCTGTTAATACAGGTTGAATGGTGCTTAAAACTCTTTTCACAACACGAGCTTGACCAACAACAAGGTTGCCTGATTTTAAGTAATCTGTGCCACCTACAAAGTTGGTTACGATTGCACCCGCTTCACGAGCGATCAGCTCACCAGCAGCACAATCCCAAGGTTTTAAGCCGATTTCAAAGAAACCATCGACACGGTTTGCTGCAACATAAGCTAAATCTAACGCTGCTGAACCTGTACGACGAAAATCTGCCACGCCATTGTTCATTAAGCCTTCAAGCATATTTAAATGTGCAGGACGATGTTTTTGGATTTTTGAATGGGAAACCAGTTGCAAAGCACGGTGCCGTTTAAATCACGACGGCTTGTATCAACACGTAAACGGAATTCATTTAATTTTGCCCCTTCACCGCGTACGCCAGTGAAAAAGTTCATTACGGATAGGATCGTAAACTACGCCAACCGTTGTGCGACCATTCTCACGAACAGCAATAGAAACACAGAAATGCGGTAAACGTTTTACGAAAGTTAGTGGTGCCATCTAATGGATCAATCACCCATTGCACGCTGTTATCTTTACCTTCAACAATGCCCTGACTCTTCCGCAACGATAGCGTGATCAGGATAAGATTTTACGATAACTTCGATAATTGCTGCTTCTGCGGCTTTTATCGATTTCAGTTACATAGTCATTTGAGCCTTTTACGAGCCACCCTCGGTATCTTGAGGTGCTTGCTCATAACCTTTTGCAATAATATTGCCTGCTTTTCGTGCTGCACGAATAGCAATGTTTAACATTGGATTCATATTTCCACCAGATTTTAAAGAACGAAAGAAAGATGGCGAATTATAGTATAAAAAGCGAGAGAGGAACGATAAAGCGGTGGTTTTTTTAACGGATATTTACAAAAAATAGGCGGACTAAAGCCCGCCTTACTAAAAATTATGCAATTAAACCCTGCTTGTTTTAAAGCTGCTAATACTTTTTGGTTGAGCTTCTTCAGAGAGAGTCGTTAATGGCAAACGTAAAGTTTGGTTCGCTCACTAAGCCTAATTTATAAGCTGCCCATTTCACAGGAATTGGGTTTGCTTCCACAAACAAATCGTGGTGTAGTACATTTAAGCGTTGGTTAATCGCTTCCTGCTTCTTCAAATTTGCCCTGACTAAAAGCTAACTCACACATTTTCGCCATATCAGCAGCTGCACGTTATTGGTTACAGAAATGACGCCTTGTCCACCTAATTTCATTGACGCTAAACCTGTTGCATCATCACCGCTTAAGAAAGATGAAATCCTTACCAGCTAATTCTTTAATGAGCGGTAAAGCGACTTAAGTCGCCTGTAGCCTCTTTTTCACACCAACAATATTTTTCAATTTTTGACAAGCGACCAATAGTTTCAGGGTTTTAAATCGCTGCCTGTACGACCAGGTACATTATATAAAATTTGCGGTAAATCAGTTGATTCAGCAATCGCTTTATAATGTTGATACATCCCCTCTTGGGTTGGTTTGTTGTAATAAGGTACAACGCTCAAACAACCCGCAACGCCACTGTTTGCAAGTAATTTCGTCATTGTGACGCTTCACTTGTCGCATTTGAGCCTGTGCCTGCAATAATAGGAATACGACCATCAGCAAATTCAACGGTTTTCTTAATCACTTTCACATTTTCATCGATGCTTAACGTAGTAGATTCTCCCGTTGTACCTACTGAAACAATCCCGTGCGTACCAGCTTGAACGTGATATTCTACTAATTTTTTTAATTCTTCGTAGTTCACCTCACCGTGTGTCATTGGGGTAATCAGTGCTACAATACTACCGTGAAATAAAGGCATTGCCATAATTCGACTCCTGTTTTTATTATGATTGGCTTGCTTTCATAGATTGCAAAAAAATACTTAAAAATATGCAAGTCAAAATAGAGAATTTATTTTCGAGTTTGTTGAGTTTGATTTTTAAATTCGTTAAATTTGCATAAATATGCAGTTTAATGTATAACTACTCGTAAAATTTGAGAGGAAATCTATGCGTAATACTGAATTAGTCCAGTGGTTTAGACAATCCACACCCTATGTGAATATGCATAGAGGCAAAACGTTCGTCATTATGCTAGACGGCAATGCAATTGCTCATTCTAATTTTGTGAGTATCGCCAATGATGTCAGCTTATTGCATAGCCTTGGCATTAAGCTCGTGATTGTGTTTGGCGGACGGCTGCAAATTGACGAATTATTGGCAAAAACAATCGCTTTGTCGCATTACCACAACCATATTCGTGTGACGGATCCTCGTTCGCTGGAATACGTTAAGCAAGCAGTAGGCGGTTTGCATTATGATATTTTCTCAAACTCTCACTTCGTCTGCCAAAACTCTCCCGTACTAAATGTGGTCAGCAGTAACGCGATTCTGGCTCAACCTCTTGGCGTAATTGATGGAGTTGATTTTGGCTTAAGCGGTAAAATTCTGTCGCATCAATGTTGAAAGCATTCTAGCAGCAGCTAGAGCAAGATGCCATTGTTGTCATTGGGCTGATTGCTCCCTCCGTTACGGGCGAGATGTTTAATCTACCCTTTGAAGAAATTGCAACTCAAGTGGCAATTAAACTCAAAAGCAGATAAAGTTGATTGGATTTTGTAGTGAGCAAGGTTTTGGTTGGATGAAAAGGGTGAAGTAATTTCTGACATTCATCCACGGGAAGCAAAAACGCTACCTCAATAAATTTATTGAAAATGGCGATTACCACAATTCTGCTGCCCGTTTCTTGCAAGCTGCGATTGAAGTTTCGTATGCAGGAATTAAACGATCTCATTTGTTAAGCTACAAGGAAGATGGCTCGCTCTTGCAAGAACTTTTCTCTCGTGATGGTATCGGTACGCAGCTTTCGAAGAGAGTTCAGAGCATATTCGTATTGCGACTTCACACGATATTCCAGGTTTGCTTTAACCTCATTCTGACCGCTTGAAGAGCAAGGCATTTTGGTAAAACGTTCGCGTGAACAATTGGAAGTTGAAATCAGCCGTTATACCATTATTGAGCGTGATGGTATTGTGATTGCTTGTGCGGCTTTGAACCCTTTATTTAAACGAAAAATGGGCAGAAATGGCGTGTGTGGCTGTGCATCCAGACTACCGTGATTCTTCCCGTGGCGATGTATTATTAGAAGCGATTAAACGTCGTGCTATTCAAATGGGCATTGAAAAACTCTTTTGTGCTCACTACTCGCACAACCAATGGTTTCAAGAACGAGGGTTTGAGATTAAAGGCAACAGAAGATTTGCCTGCGTATAAACGTGAGCATTATGATCATCAACGGAAATCGCGGGTAATAGTGTTGAATATTGTATAAAAATGGACATGGCGAAACTGAATTTGTCTTTGTTGGTGTTATCTTTATTTGTTACTTTTCTTTAACGCTGAAATCATTATAATCCAATTATTTTTATGAGATTATGAGAAAAACTATGTCCCTAGACCCAACCAATATCCGCACACAAATTACCAGTCTTGATCGCCATATTTTTAAAAGCTATTATCAGAACGTCATCGATTGGCGTTTTGATGTGGTGCGTAGCAAAGAGATTACTCAAAAAGCCACTTCGTGATGTCGTTCGTGAGAAAAGAGCTTTTTACAGAGCTTGTAAATTTTGCTGAGTCTGAAAATTACCAGCTTGATCCGCAATATGTGACCCAAATTTTCCAACGCATTATTGAAGACTCTGTTCTGACGCAACAAACATTACCTACAAAATAAATTGAATGAGCAAAAGAAGAGAGCCTTTCCATTGCATTTTTAGGGATGCGAGGATCTTATTCTAATATGGCGGCACGCCAATTTGTGAAGAAATACCAAGGTAATTTGGTGGAACTAAATTGTGCCTCATTTGGTGAGATTTTTGCCAAAGTGGAAAAAGGCGAAGCTGATTTTGGTGTGTTACCGCTGGAAAAACACGACTTCAGGCTCAATCAATGAAGTTTATGATTTATTACAACATACGGAACTGGCGTTAGTGAGCGAGTTGGCTTATCCAATCAAGCATTGTTTGTTGGCAAATGGCAACGTCGATTTAGCTGAAATTGACACCATTTATACGCATTCACAACCTGCTCAGCAATGTAGCCAATTTATTCAAAGCCTTGACCGCGTGCATATCAAATATTGTGAAAGTAGCTCACACGCAATGCAGATGGTCGCACGTTTAAATAAACCAAATGTGGCGGCTATTGGCAATGAGGATGGTGGTAAACTTTACGGCTTAAGCAGTATTAAATCGGAAATCGCCAACCAAGTGAATAACATTACTCGCTTTTATTGTGGTAGCAAAAGAGGCGGTTAAAAGTCTCTCCGCAAAGTGCAAACCAAAACGTTGCTATTGATGACGACCACCCAACAAGCAGGGTGCTTTAGTCGATGCGTTAGTCGTATTCAAACAGTTTGGCATTCGTATGCTGAAATTAGAATCTCGCCCAATCTATGGCAAGCCGTGGGAAGAGATGTTCTATGTTGAACTGAAACCAATATGCACAACGAAAAACACACAGAAAAGCGTTGGAAGCTTTAAAAGCTGTAACTAGTTTCTTAAAAGTGCTAGGCTGTTATCCGAGTGAGATTATTGAGCCAGTAAAGATTTAGAAAAATTGACCAGTAATAGGTATATCAATAAAGCATATTACTTATTTACTATTCTATGATATATCTTATACAGTGATTTAGGGCAGAGAAAACTCTGCCCCTATATTGGAAATAATATTAATCACTTTATTTTTTGTTTTAAGCAATCTAATGATCTCTTTTTAATGCAATAATTTCATTCTCTTTTGCATCTAATAATTTAAGTTTCTCATTTTCCATCGCTAAAAATACTATTTGAACCAAAAAGAACAACCATTATTTGAATGGTCTCCAATGGTAAAGAAAAAGATTTATCTTGAGAAGAGATTAATTCCACAATATCAATATGAAATATTTGAGCAATTTGCTTAAGTTTATCAACTGTTAGATTCGCTTTTTCCGTGCTCAATTTTTGCATAACCTGCTGGCGACATTTCAAGCTTTTCAGCCATTTCTTCTTGTGACCATTGGTTGATTTCTCTCATGACTCGAATTTTTATCGTGGTTTCCATACTAGATTCTCTAAGTAAAATATTCATAACTAAAAAGTATGTTTTTCATACATTTAGTTAATGGTTTTTCAATTTGATCGAGTATATCATTTCAACAATTTTTAATCCAACTCTTGAGGAACTCTATAATGAAAAACATCTTTTAGCCATTGCTTTATCATTATTATTAACCGCTTGTGGTTCTAGTGGTGACAAGCCTTCCATTTCAATCCCTACAGCTACACAAACACCGACTATAAATAATTCATCCCAAAACAAACCTGCGACACAAGAAGCTGCTCCGTCTAAACAAACTCAAGGCACTACATCAAATCAGTCAACGCCAGTTGCGACAGTGTCGAAAGCCGATATTAAGCTAAAGGATACCGGTGTTTCTTTGAATAAAAATGATTTTATAAAAGGCGAAATTAATAAAGAACCCGTCTTAGATCAAAAATGGTAAAGAAATTGCACAGTTATCTGGCTATAATCGGGCATATTCTTTTAATGGGGCATTAATGAAATCAAAAGATAGCGGACTAGGGTAAAAATAATTGTAGGAAATACAGTGCTAAATTAGCAGATAAAGTTGGAGCAATAGGTGGTTTAACAGGCTTTGGCTTATCTAAGGCGATCGTTTCTCTTTATAATGCGACGCAAAATCCAGAACGTGATATTTTCTATTTTTGGTGATGAAACACCAGAGTCTAGTATTCTAAAAGTGGCATAGTTACTTATAAAGGTAATGCAAGCCGTTACGATAACGTGACAGCTCAAGTTAAAAATATTGGGACGACAGAGCTAATAGGATTTTTGAAAATAAAAATTAAAGGTGAACAAAAATTGATGGTTTACGTCGAAATATTTTCGCTAAAAGAGGCTGATATTCAAAGGTAATGGATTTAAAGGTGAAGCCGTTGCGGGAGAAAAATCATATTTTGATGACTCGAAAAGGTGAGTATGAGAGGTAAATTCTACGGACCAAGAGCAGAAGAGGTTGCAGGTAAAAGCAATATTTTCAGAAGAGTTAAAAGACTTAAATACCAGTTTTAGTGCCGAACAGGGTAAAATAACCCAAAAAATAAAGGGAGCAGATGCTCCCTTTATTTATTTTAAGACCCATCCATTACGTTTACGACGAGGCGGGATATATGGCATCAGTAGCCCTAAGATTAAACCAGCAATGAGAACAACTCCACCATAGATAAAGTATTGAATGGCAATTGCACGTTTTTCGCTATCTTGCATTGTTTCTAGACTGCGATTTTTATTTTTAATACTTCAATTTCGCGTTTTAATTGTGCATTCTCGGCAAGTAAATCCTTGTTTGTTTTTCTGCCACATTACTACGTCTTTGCATTTCAACGGTGCGTTGCTGCCAGTCGTTATCAATACGGCTTAACCTTCCACTAAGATCTTGTACTTGCTGTTGTAATTGAGGAATCAGTTCCTTAGGGCTTGCAGTTTGTGAGATTTCGGAGGCTAAAACCCAACCTTCACGGTTACGGCTATCACGAATAAGTACAAAATCGGTCTTTACGATCTAGGAGAGTAATCACCTGCTTGGATTGAACCTGAGATTTTGTATTGATCTCCCGCACCTTTACGCATATAAGTGCTGAGATTTTCAGTAATATAGTCAGTCGAAAAAACAGGTAAAGAGGAAGTTAATAATAAGGAGGCAAGAAGAAATGTTTTAATGACATAATAAGTCCTAATGATCATATTATTTATAAGCTACTTTTACTGACTATTTTGTATCAAAAATAGTTTATAAATAATTTAAGGAAAGTCTGAGAATTTATAAACTTTTGTATTTTACTAAAAGGAATAACCTAAAGAGGTTATTCCTCTTTCATTGTTATCTTATTGATAACTTCTCCAATTCCGAAAAATAGGTGGGGAATGTTTTTGCGGTGCATTTTGATCCAAAATCGTTACTGACGTATTGGATAACGCAATGAGTGAGAAACACATCGCCATACGGTGGTCGTTATAGGTTGCGATTTCCGCGTGTTTGAAATGCTCCAATGTAAGCGGTTGAATTCGGATAAAAATCTTCTCCTCCTTCCACTTCCGCCCCTATTTTACGTAGTTCGGTTTGCCATTGCAGTTAAGCGGTCAGTTTCTTTTACCCGCCAGTTGTAGATATTACGGATTACGGTTTCGCCTCGGGCAAACAGAGCCGTGGTAGCAATGGTCATTGCAGCATCGGGAATATGATTCATATCCATATCAATGCCGTGTAAATCTCCCTGTTCCGCTTGGATAAAATCGTCGCCCCAAGTGATTTTTGCCCCATTTTTCTCTAACACATCAGCAAACAAGCGGTCGCCTTGAATAGAATTTTTACCAATACCGGTAACTTTTACATTACCTTTAATCGCCCCGCATGCTAGAAATAAGACGCAGAAGACGCATCGCCTTCGACTAAGTATTTTTCAGGCGAAACATAACGCTGATTGCCTTTTACTAAGAAGGTTTGGTAGTGTTGGTTTTCAACGGTTTACGCCAAAATTCTTCATCATCGCAAGCGTGATGTCTAGTAGGGTTTTTGAAACCAGATCACCACATTTTCAATCTCCATATCACCCTCTGCAAAGGTGGAGCAACCATCAATAACGCGGTTAAAAATTGGCTAGAAATCGAACCATCAATTTTCACTTCTGCCACCTTGCAAACCTTTATTGCGAGATGGCAATTGGCGGGTAGCCGATATTTTCTAAATAACGTACATCAGCCCCCACTCTGTTGTAGTGCATCAACTGCGCTGAATTGGACGTTCTTTCATCGCAGTTCGCCTGTTAAAATAACTTCTGCATCGTGTTTTCGCACAAACAAAGTGCAGCGGTTAACAGACGCATTGCTGTGCCTGCATTTCTAAAAAGAGCGATAAGCCATTTTGCCAATTAAAAAGCTCCACCTACGCCTTCGATTGTGCAGGTGGTTTTATCATCGGAAAGTTGATAGCTTATACCCAATGCCTTTAAAGCATTGAGCATATAGCGGATGTCGTCGCTATTGAGCAAGTTAGTTACTTGAGTTGTGCCGTGTGCGAGGGCTGCGAGCAGCAAAGCACGATTTGAAAGGCTTTTTGAGCCTGGTAAATTGATTTCGCCTTCCACGGGTGATAGGCTGTAGCGTGATTCGTTCTAATTGTGTCATAAAAGATTCCGTTGTGTTTGTTATTTTTAAGTATCAAGATTATAAACTAAGCTATCTCGCCAAAATCACTGCACGTTTTGGAGCGGGTAAACCTTCAATAGTCTTGCTGTGGTCGGTTGGATCTAAGAAATCGACCAAACTCTCATTTTCGAAAGCCAATCTGTTCTTCGTTGTTCTTCAAAGTGTGGTAACAGCTTGATCGACACATCTTACATTTTTAAACCCCACTTTTTCCAACCAGCTAATTAAGCACGGTACGGACGGAATGAAATAAACGTTTTTCATTTTCGCATAGCGGTCGGCAGGCACAAAGGCAAGTGTTCATATCGCCATCAATGACCAGCGTTTCTAGTACCAATTCTCCATCTTTGACCAGTTGGGCTTTGAGCTGTGAAAGATGATCAAGCGGCGATTTTACGATGATACAACACGCCCATTGAAAATACCGTATCAAAGGCAGCAAGTGGTTGCATTTGTTCAATACCAGTGGAATCAAATTCGCACGGCGATCATTGCAAAGCAATTTCCATACGACTTCAAATTGGCAAAGGAACAGCTCAGTTGGATCAATTCCCACTACCATTTTGCCCCTTCACCTACCATTCGCCACATATGAGTAGCCACTACCGCAGCCGACATCTAAAATCGTTCGGTCTTTCAGCGGAGCAAGGTGCGGTAATACGCGATCCCATTTTAAAATCAGAACGCCATTCGGTGTCGATATGAATACTAGTGCAGGTGATACGGGCCTTTTCGCCATGGCATCAGCTGTTTTTAAGTGATGGGTAATGCGTTGGGTTTCACCTGCTGAAAGCGGTTCGGTTGGAATGGATTCCACTTTATCTTTTCAAGTTAATGCAAGCGGTTGAATTTGGCATAAAATCGACGATTTTTGCCCATTTGGCATAGTCACCGTGGGTGGTTTTTCCCACGCTTTTGAGCTGTGCTGGGAAGGGTTTCAAGCCACGCAGAGAGGTTCGTGGTGGCAATTTGTTTATAAAAAGGACGGAAGTCTATCATAGAGAATCAAGCGTAAAAAGAATAAGGCATTTTAACAAACTTTGTTGAAAAAGCTAAAAATTACCGCTTGTAAGTAAGTTCTAGGAAGAAATGACATTAAGGCGTGATAAGCTGATTGCACCTAGTAAAAAGTAGGGTGAAAAAGATATCTTTTCACCTATCTCATATTGGGATACGTTTTTTTCTGAGACCAAAATTTATCCCTCTTTAGGATAAAAGCACTTCAGCATTAATCCAATTCACCCAAGTGTTTTTCCAATAATGGAATTAAGGGGTGCTATCTTCAACTCACAGTATTTAAGGCAGATAATACCTCTTCTAAAGACAGAAGGTTGTTCTGTATATAACTTAATAGCCAAAAAGTCAAGTTCAGATAAGCGTTGTTGCAGAATATTAAAATCGCTATCCCTCCATATAACAGCTTGCATAGGGTTTTCATCAAATTGTTTAAAATCGCTTGATAAAAAATCGACTTCATAGCTTTTTAAATAAGCTGCATCAGATAACTGCATTACGCTATGTCTATCCCACTCAAATTTTTCAGGTACTTTTTGCTAAAGAAACTTCTGCAAGTAATTGTGTATTTTCAAAATCCATCAATGCCAGTATATTGGCATCAAAACGCTCTTTTTCTTGGCAAAATAAGAGAAATTCTCCAGCAATATCTTGAAAAATAAGGCGAATGTGATTTTCCTGTTAATACAAACGTTTCTTTTGTCTGAGACCAACTCTCAGCAGAAACGTGTTTAGGTGCTTCAACAAAACAACGGTCAATAAAACCAAAGATGTTATTTCTAACTAAGCGAGCATAAACAGCGAGCCGATTCGAGAACATAACCATTTAGAGGTTGAGCATGAGCCAATCGAACGGCTGTGGCAAGTGCTTTTTGTGTTTCCAATAAGCGAAGGTTTAGGCTGCATAGGATATTACCTCTTTTGAGCATATTTTTGCTGTAGTTGTGCAATATGTTCAACTTCAGCATAAAGTTCTGCAAATGGAGGAAGTTGAAATCACGCTCTAATAATGTTGGCGGAATGACGGGTGAGTCGTTGATAGGCATATTCTAATAAATCCCACACAGTACCTTTTACTGCCTCGCCGTGTGTATCAATTAATAACTCGGGTAAATGGCGATATGCTCCTTTTATTTTATTAAACGATTCTCCTTCCAAATCCTCTACAACCTGTGCCGCAGAATGTTCTTCGTCGTGTCCGGCAATATGAATGTAATTGACACGTTTCACATCTACTTGATCTAAAACATAAGGATCAAGTAAACCGTGATTGACGCCATTTACATCAAATATTATTCACATCTAAATGAATACCACAATCTGCTTCTTGTGCAATAGCATTTAAAAAAATTCTACTTCATTCATTGTGCTGGTGGGAGAGTGTAAATAATAAGAGGTGTTTTCTAATGAAATTTGTAATCCTAAAAAATCTTGCACATATTGGATTCTCTGTGCTACGTGTTTTACAGCTTCTTCTGTAAATGGCATGGGTAATAAATCATATAAATGCCCTTCACATTCACAATAACTTAAATGTTCAGAAAAATGTCGAATTATATTGAGTCATTAATGCTTTAGTATTTTTAATAACTCCGCGATCAAGTGGCGCTTGCCCGCCTAATGAAAGTGATAGTCCGTGTACCGCAAGTGGATATCTTTCCGCTGCCTGATCAAATTTATAACGAGCTGCTCCCCCATTTTGCCCAATTTTCTGGAGCAACTTCCATAAACTGAATTGCATTATTTGATGATAAATTCAAAAAATCATCTGCTAAATCTCGACGATACCCTAATCCTGCCTTGTCAACATAATTATTTACTCCTTTTTAATACAACACTGGCGTAAATTTACACCAGTGTTATGTATAGCATCTAGATTTAAATACGATTATTTAGAACCGCATTTACCTTCACCACATTTACCTTCTGCAGCTTTTTGGTTTTGCTCGCACCACATTTACCCTCACCACATTTACCTTCTGCAGCTTTCGTTTTGTTTGCACCACATTTGCCTTCACCGCATTTACCTTCTGCAGCTTTTGTTTTCACACATTTATCACCTACACAAGGGGTTGCAGTTTTATCTGTACTGCTTGATTTTTGATTCAGCGTATGCAACAGTAGCTACAGTCATCGTTAATGCTCCTGCTAATGCGGCTAAAGTGGATAATTTTTCATTTGAGTCTCCTAGAGTTTGATATTGAATATATAGTTAGAGGAATTTCAACCAGCTTTTTAGTTGGATAAACCTTCTTAATAAGCGTGTCTAAAGAGAGTTTCCCTGCTCCCTGCGTAATTAAGATTAATAAAGTCACCACATAAATTAAGGGTAATTTATAACCATTATCACAAACGTTATAACCTGAATCAGCGTGAGATACTATACCACGCAACAGAGATTAAAATCGTTAAACCTAATGCACTAAAACGAGTTAGTACCCCGAATATTAGCAAGAGGAGAATTAATTCTGACCCCCATTGCAACGTGCCAATTAATATCAGCAGGAATAAGATTAAACGGAAAAGGAAAAACGATCTTGTATTTCAGTAAACCAATTTTTGACCATTCCATTTTCTAACCCTGCCTCTAAAAAGTTCCCACGCAAGAAAAAGGCGTAAAATCAATAAACTCACGCCGCTGCTGATACCTTTGCATCTTACAATCTTTCATCTTTTTCCTCTTATTGATTACCTATTTTGTATGAAATTATTTAGTTCATTGTGCTAGGAAATGTTTCCCAGTTATTCTATTAGTCGGAGATAAGCCTTTTTCTTACACTCAAAAAATCGAAAAATATTATTTTTGCAAAAATGCAGATAACATTAAGGGCAAAGATTCTAATGATCTTCGCCCTTTTATCTTGTAATAATTAACGTGTAATTGGGTGATTTTTGCACGTTGCAATTTGCGATAAGCGTCCAAGAGTTTTTGGTGAGCTGGCATATTTCCTAAAGCTTCATCAAAAGCAGTTAAAGCCATAGAACGGATTACCACCATTTGCAGCATTCCATGCAAATTCAACCGCTTGTTTACCGTACATTTTCTCAAAAACTGCACGATATTGTTCAGGCTTACGGTTTTCATCGAGGAATAATTCGATGGTTTGAATTAAGCAGCGGTAGTAGTTGTTGCGTTCTGCAGTGAAGACGGAAGCGTTCATATTTGCCGTCCAGTTGCCCAGTCTAACGCTTGTTCTAGATTGCCTAGAGCTAAGTGAAGCATAGATTTCAGCTCGCCAATACGTAAGGTTTGCATTGCTGAACCTTTCTCGGCAACGATACCGATAAACTCACGGACTCGGGTTAAATCGTCGATGTCTTGTTCATCTAATTCGTCCAATAATTCTTGGTACGTTTCCGCATCGTGGTGGAAATGCGGTGAGATCTAACAGAATTTCTCGCCAATCCATCCCCATATTGTTGTTGGCATAAATTAAGTCATCGCTTGCGTAGATGTTCTGACATACCAGGGGCAAGGATACGGCAAGCGTAAACGCCTAAATGCCCATAATCCATAATGTAAACAGGCTGTTCGTATTTGTTGAAGATTGCCATTAAATTATGGAATTCTTGCTCAGTTGTACCTGAGAAATCCCAATGAACGAACGGGTAGTCCGCCTCTTTTTGAAAAGATCCACGAAATCAGACCGCTTGAGTCGATGAAATGGGTTTCAAGGTTAGCGTGATCAGCAACATCTTCATTATTGAAAGAAGGTGGTGAGAACACGTCTAAATCTTTCAGGCTACGACCTTGTAAAAGCTCAGTTACGGTGCGCTCGAACGCCTTGCGGAGTTCGGATGTGCACCGAATGAAGCGAAAGCAAGTGCCGTTTTGCGGGTTAAGCAAAAAATCACGCAAATCACAGGGAATTCTCCGCCAAGTGAGGCATCGTAGCAAAGGATTGGGAAGCCTTCTTGCTCTAATTTTTCAATGGAGGCTTTGATGGTTGGATAGCCGTCGATCACCGATTGAGGAATTTCAGGCAAAGCTGATCGCTTCTGCGATAATGCGGTTTTTCACAAAACGCTCGAACACTTCCGATAAGCCTTGCACACGGGCTTCGTTTTTAGTGTTGCCCGCAGACATGCCGTTTGAGACGAACTAAAGTTGCCGATAATGCTTTGTGGAATGTAAACCGTTTGGTTGTCTGATTGGCGAACGTAAGGCAGGGGTCGCAATGCCGCGATCGTAGTTACCTGATTGTAAATCGACTAACAGTTCTGGCGTGAGTTCACCATTCGGGTCAAAAGTATTCCCATAAGAAATCGTCCATCATCTCCATTGGTGGCACAGCTTCATCTTCAATCGGAAACCATTTTTCAGATGGATAATGCTGAAATCCCGTTTGCTATCTCTTGCCCTAAATAGAAATCAGCCCAGAAATAGTTGGTCGATAAACGCTCAAAATACTCACCCTAATGCAGAAGCAAGTGCCGCTTTTTGCTTGCACCTTACCGTTTGAAAAAAACATTGTGGGCAGTCTGCATCACGAATATGCACCGACCAAACATTCGGTACAGGGTTTAACAAGAGGCTTCTTCAATGTTAAAAGCCAAGGTTTTTAGTTTGTGTTGGAAGGTAGAGATACTCTCTTCAAGGGCTGCATCTTTACCTGTAATAAAAAGTTTGTTCAGACATAAAGTACCTTATCAAATGTCGTTAAAATTGCGGTATTCTAGCAAGAATTTGATCGCTAGTTATAACTTTTTAATCTATAAAGTGCATTTATTTCTTTTTATTTGTTACGAAACCCTGTATTATTTCTCACACGAAATACATCTATTTATATTTATTTGAGAGAGCACAATGTCTAAATTTCAAATTCATACTATTGAAAACTGCACCAGAAGCTGCAAAAAGAAGCATTAACTGCGGTCAAAAAAACGCATAAACGAGTTTTATTCCAAATTTAATTGGCGTGATGAGCTAACGCACCTACTACATTAGAAACTTATCGTACTGTGGGTGGGATCAATGGTCGTAATAGCTTAACTGCAACAGAACGTGAAGTCGTGCAAATTACCGCAGCAGTGGTTAATGGTTGTGGATTCTGTGTAGCGGGTCATACCAAGATCGCATTAAAAAGTGTTGAAGCTGAAGAAGAGTTAGTAAACCAAATTCGAGCAACAGCTCGTATTGAAAGTGACAGCAAATTAGATACTTTAGCACGTTTTACGCTTGCAGTGATGTTACAAAAAGCAAAATTAACAGAAGCACAATTAAATGCATTCTTTGCGGCGAGGCTATGCGCAAGAACAAGCGATTGATGTTGTGTTGAGGGTAGAGTTTAGCAACACTCTGTAATTATGTGAATAATCTTGCGGAAACACCTATCAATCCTGAATTACAACCATTCGCTTAATTGATAATAATATTTGAGTGAAAGTTAACGGCAGGTAAATCTGCCGCTTTTTATCTTCGATTCTCCCTGAGTATGTTTTGATAGCCTCTCATCTGATAATGCCAATCTTGGTCAGAATGTAAAATGGGTTTTGCTCCCTCATTAGCTGGCAACACCTGAATGGGCAATGACAAAGTATAAACAGGCAGTTTTTGCAGAAAATTGCCTATTTTTAATCGCTTGGGCTACGTTAAGTTTAAATTCAGGTGAGTCATTTCGCTTCTTACCCAGTACCGCTACCCATTGATTCTACTATGCCCTAAGAAAATCCGACCACCTTTCATTTCTAAAACAGATGAAATTTTTGCACCAAGCGTGCTATTGTCCTAGAAATATGCAAGCAATATCATTCTTAAAGGAAAAATAATGAAAAAACGTATTGTCTATTCAATCGCACGTTGTGTATGGTTATGCAGGCAATAAAGCCGCGGTGTTTCCGATGCAGTTGCTTGGGGTGGATGTTTGGGCGTTGAACACGGTGCAATTTTCCAACCACACTCAATATGGCAAATGGAAAGGAATGGTGATTCCAAAAAGAGCAAATTGGCGAAATCACGCAGGGGATTGATGATATTGATGCTCTACACGAATGCGATGCGATTTTATCAGGCTATATTGAGGCTGCAGAGCAAGGTGCGGAAATCTTGAAAGCGGTTGAAAAAATCAAGGCAAAAATCCAAAAGCAGTGTATTTTGCGATCCTGTGATGGGGCATCCTGACAAAGGTTGCATTGTTGCCCCTGGCGTGGCGGAATTTTTGCGTGATGAAGCGATGGCAAAAGCCGATTTAATTGCCCCAAACCTGGTGGAATTGCGAGAGCTTACAGGCTTACCTGTTGAAAACTTTGCCCAAGCAGTTGACGCAACAAAAGCGATTTTAACGAAAGGACTCGAAACGTGTGTTGGTGAAACACTTTGAGCAAAGTAGGGCAAGACCCTAACCAGTTTGAAATGTTACTCGCAACTGAAGCAGGGAATTTGGCATATCAGCCGACCATTGCACTGAATTTGTTGGTCGTGATCCTGTAGGCGTAGGCGATTTAACAAGCGGTCTATTTTTAGCAAATTTGCTCAATGGTAAATCAGATTTAGAGGCGTTTGAGCATACGGCAAATGCGGTAAATGATGTGATGAGTGTTACGCAACAAAGCGGAAAATATGAACTGCAAATTATTGCGGCAAGAGAGTGGATTGCGAATCCGAAAAGTCAGTATCGTGCAGTAAAGTGGTTAATAAATAAAGGCGAACACTACTATAAAGTTCGCCTTCACTTTATCTATTATACTGCATGGGATAATTAAGAAAGAATTTGCCTTACTCTTTCCAAATCCTCAAGCGTATCTACCCCACTTGAGGTGCTTCTTTTGCAAGTTCTACGTGAATTTTTCACCGTACCATAACGCTCGAAGTTGCTCTATGATTCCAATTTTTCTAGCACCGTAGGTTGCCAGCGGATATATTGGTTCACAAATTTTGCTCGATAAGAATAGATGCCAATATGACGCAGATATGGCTGGTTTGCGACAAAAGCGTCATTACAATCTGCGAAATGATCACGAGCAAATGGAATGGCAGCACGTGAGAAATAAAGTGCTATTCCTTTTGATCGGTTACTACTTTTACGCAGTTTGGATTAAATAACTCTTCTTTTGTCTCTAATTTTCACCGCAAGAGTTGCCATATTGACTTGGTTTTCTGATAGGTTTTGAGCAACTTGTTGAATAATCGCAGGCGGAATAAGAGGCTCATCACCTTGCACATTTACAATGATTTCATCATCGGCAATCGCCATTTTTCAATCACTTCTGCCAAGCGTTCAGTGCCTGAATTATGCTCCAGTTGATGTCATACAGACTTCTGCACTAAATGTTTTTGCCACTTGTTCGATCTCTTCGTGATCGGTTGCAATAATGACTGATTTGCACCCGCTTGTTGGGCTTTTTTTCCCACACGTGTTGGATCGTTGGTTTTGCCAGCAATGTCTGCTGAGTGGCTTTGCGAGGTAAGCGACTAGAGGCATAGCGGGCAGGAATAATCACGGTAAAGCTCATTTTTATCCTTCTTGAGCATCTAAGAAACGTTCTGCATCAGGGCAGCCATACAGCCTGTGCCCTGCAAAGTATATCAGCGGTAGTTAGCGATCCATCACATCACCTGCTGCAAAAACCCCTTCCACAGAAGTCGCTGTTGCATTACCTTCTAAGCCTGATTTCACTTTGATGTAGCCATTATCAAGTTCTAACTGTCCTTCAAAAATCGCTGTATTTGGTGAGTGACCAATTGCCACAAAAAGCCATCAACGTTAATCTCTTCGGTTGAGCCATCTTTAGTTGAAACTAATTGCACACCTGTTACGCCCTGCATTATCGCCTCAATACTTTTGCATCGGTACGATCTGGTATGTAGAATAATTTTTCCCTCTTCACGCGTTTTGCTAAACGACCAAGCAAGATTTTTCAGCACGGAAGCTATCACGGCGATGAACTAAATGCACTTCACTAGCGATATTGGCTAAATATAGTGCCTCTTCCACTGCGGTATTACCGCCACCAATCACCGCTACAGGTTTGTTGCGATAGAAGAAACCATCACAGTTGCACAAGCAGAAACGCCTCTGCCTTTGAAAGCCTCTTCTGAAGGTAAGCCAAGATATTTGGCTGACGCACCTGTTGCAATAATTAACGCATCACAAGTAAAGTATGAATGTCACCTTTCAGAGTAAATGGGCGTTTAGAAAGATCAACGGTGTGAATATGGTCAAACACAATTTCAGTGTTAAATTTTTCCGCGTGTTTGAGCATTTTATCCATTAAGCCTGTGCCCGTGGTATGTTCATATTCACCAGGCCAGTTTTCAATTTCATCGGTGGTGGTAAGCTGTCCGCCTTGTTGCATCCCTGTCACTAATACGGGGTTTAAATTCGCACGAGCAGCATAAACTGCAGCGGTATAGCCCGCAGGACCTGAGCCTAAAATTAATAATTTAGTATGTTTGGTTGTCATTTTTTGTCCTTAAAGTCTGTTTGATTTCTGAGGCTAATATAATTGGCCCCTACAGATAAATTGATATAAATAAATGCTTAATAAAGCAACGAATAAAAGCTGTCGTCTAAATTTCGGTACAATTGGATCATTACCAATGCAGATAAAAATCGCTAAAAATTGCGTTTTTAATTCGCCATTAGCAACCGAAAGTTCAGCTTTCAACCAATCAAACAATAATGTTAATGCTTCTTCATTTTTGCCTGCTTGATGTAATTGGTTCGCCAGTTTAATCGCAACTTCAGGCGTTTTATTGCTTGCATAATCGGCTTGAAGTTGTTGTAACTCTGGCGATTCTGCCGCTTGTTCTAATAACTCAATTTGCGACTCGCAATCCTTGCCAACGGCTATCTCTATCTTGAATAGGAATTGCTTTTTAAAGATCTCTTTTGCCTCTTCTACTTTTCATCACGATGTAAGTTTCAGCATAAAGCAAGGGCGAAATCGCTGTTTTTCTTATCCGATAATTCCCACGCTGATTTTAGGAGGGGCAAGGCTTCCGCATAACGCTCATCTTGTAATAATTCTAAGGCTTGATTGAATTTTAAATCTTGCTCTTTTGGCAAAATATTGGCTAAACGAATGCGTAACTCTTGCTCACCCTACCGCACCGTGAATCATATCGATCAGGCTGCCCATCGGCAAACAGATACATCGTTGGAATGGTTTGAATACGAAATTGTAATGCCAACTCACGCTGCTCATCGCAATTCACCGTTGCCAATAAAAACTGCTTCGGATGCTCATCTGCAAGACGGCGAAGAAGAGAATCCGTCTCAATAGATGCCACTTCACGCGGTGAAATAAAGTTAAACACCACAGGCATTTTGAGAGGCGGCCGCCCAAACTTCACTAAAATTACTTTCGTTTACGTTAATGATGTAGTCCATAAAATTTACTTTTTGCTGTTTGTTGAAGAATACTCAACATATTGGGGTATTAATATGCTGTTTCAATAGGCAAGCCTGCATGTACCCAGCCATCAAAAGCCCCCTTTACGCTATATACTTCCTCAAAACCCTTGCTCAACCAAAAACTGTGCAGTATTACGACTACTCACGCCATGATAACACATGATAATCAACGGCTCGTCATAATCCACTTCGTCTAACAGGCGTCCGTAGCTTTCATTGGTTAAATGAAACGCATCTTGAGCGTGACTATAGGTATAACGACGAGTATCACGAATATCGCAGAGCATACCACCTTCATTTTCAACTAATTCAAATGCCTGTTCAGGCGTAATTTCTGTAAAGGTTTCCATTTAGCCTCGAATAAAAATAATTAAAAATATACCATAGAATAAGGATAAGAATTCCTATTATTTCAATTTATTTTAAGTTGAATTTCGAAAATACATGCGTATAATTAAGAACAATTTTTCAACTGCAACAAAAACCCCTTTATATTTTAAGGATTGAGGAATTTATGGATCAACTATTTCAATTTTCTACAACACTATATTGACTACATCATTTTAGGCTTATCTATCACTGATGAGTGTTATACTGGTTTGGAAAAATCATCGAACGTATTATGTTTCTACAAAAGCTTTAGATGTGAAAAAGCTACCAAACTCAAGAGGAACTCGAAATTGACCTCACAACCAATCTCACCACTATTTCAACTATCGGTGCAAATGCACCTTATATCGGCTTATTAGGTACGGTAATCGGTATTCTTCTGACTTTCTACGAATTGGGGCACTCAGGTGGCGACATTGATGCAGCTTCAATAATGGTGCATTTGATCACTCGCATTAAAAAGCAACTGCCGCTGGTATTTTGGTTGCGATTCCTGCAGATGATGTTCTACAGCGGTTTCAACCGTAAAGTGGACGAAAATAAATTAAAATGGCAAGCATTGCACGCTCGTAAAAGTGGCTTAACAAGCGGTCAAAAATTTACGAGGTTTACTATGAAAAATTTGATGAAATTAACATCATTCCTTTTCATTGATATTATGTTGGTGTTGCTGGCTATTGTGTTAGTTACTGCCTCATTTATTTCATGAGGAAAAATTCAGGTTAATGTGCCGAAAGCAAGCACTACACAAACTGTAAAAGCAGATGATTTAGCGAAACTGGTGACCATTACTGCTGAGAACCAATTTCTTTCTTTAATGACCAGCCTATCGATACCGAACAGCTAAAAATGAAATCGGCACTTGGGCGAAAGACCAAAAAGTCACGCTGAAAGTGGATGGTGCGGTGCGTTTTGATAAATTCGTCGAGCTTACGGATTTATTAGCTGCGAGCGAAAATCAAAAATGTTGCAATTATGACCCGTAAGGATAACGGCAAGTAGGGCGATATGAATAAACGAAATTCTCGTATCGGTTTGGCAGGGTTCTATCGTCTTTCATACTGTAATCGTCAGTACGATTTTGAATTGCAACCAAGCAAACCGTGCTTAGCGATCAGATTAATGATATGCAAGAAGTCAGTAGCATTTCAATGGAAAATGTTAGCGGGTGTAGCTGAACAACCACGAGTTGCCGTTGCACCAGATATCGATGAAACAGCGAAAGAAGAAGAGGCAAAACCTGAAGAAAAAGACCAGGAAAAATAGAAGAACCTAAACCTGAACCGATGAGTGGAACCTGAGCCTATTAAAAAGTGGTTAAAAAGAGAAACCCTAAAGAGCCACCTAAAACCAAAAGAACCGCCAAAAGAGAAACCGAAAAAGTAGAAAACCAATCAAAGCATTGGAAAAAGGCAAAAGAAGTTAAGCAAGGTATTGTAGCAAAGCACAGCCAAATATTCCTCAAAAGCCAATCATTAAAAAGAAGGCGTAGGGAATGGTAGCCAAAATAGTAATGTAGCCAAAGGAAATGGTAGTAGTATAGGGAATGGCTCAGCATCTGGCACTGAGATTAATGCCTATAAAATCAGCTTTTACAGCGTGGCTTTACAACGCCAAGCAAATAATGCTTACCCAACACGTGAACGAATGATGCGAAAAATGGGGACGGTAACAGTAGCTTTTACCGTTTCTCCAACGGGCAATTAACAAACGTGAGCGTGGTTAGCTCATCAGGTAATAGTAACTTAGATGCGGCTGCGGTAAAAGCTGCTCAATCTACGAAAACATCACCACCGCCAGAAGGTTTCCTGAGTCGCGTGACTGTGCCAGTGAAATTTCTGATTGAGTAATGTCTAATAGAAGATCATATAGATAAACAAAGTGGGTAAGAACCGTTATTCTTACCCACTACTTTTTACAACAAGAAAAAGCTAGATTTTACGCCTCAGCTATTTTATCAGAGATTATAATTTAGGACCTGCAGCAACTAATGATTTTCCTTCATCATTGGTTGTGTATTTTACAAAGTTTTTCACGAAACGACCCGCTAGATCTTCTGCTTTAGCTTGCCATTGTGCTTTATCTTCGTAAGTGTTGCGGGGGTCTAAGATATGGGTATCTACGCCTGGTAGCTTTTTGGAATGGCCAAGTTGAATATTGGTATTCACCCATTTCTGCTTTTTCGATTGAACCATCTAAAAATCGCATCAATAATATTGCGAGTATCTTTAATAGAGATACGTTTACCTGTGCCGTTCCAACCAGTGTTTACTAAGTAAGCTTCCGCACCAGATTCTTTCATACGTTTCACTAATACTTCCGCATATTTAGTTGGGTGAAGTGTTAAGAATGCCGCACCGAAACACGCAGAGAAGGTTGGTGTTGGTTCAGTAATACCACGTTCTGTACCCGCTAATTTTGCAGTGAAACCAGATAAGAAGTAGTATTTGGTTTGTTCTGGGGTGAGTTTAGACACTGGCGGTAATACACCGAACGCATCTGCGGTTAAGAAAATCACTTTTTTCGCGTGACCTGCTTTTGATACAGGTTCCACAATATTATCAATGTGATAAATTGGGTAAGACACACGGGTGTTTTCTGTTTTTGATTTATCGGCAAAGTCGATAGAACCATCTTCACGTACAACCACGTTTTCTAATAACGCATCGCGACGGATTGCACGGTAAATATCTGGTTCATTTTCTTCGCTTAGGTTGATGGTTTTCGCATAGCAACCGCCTTCGAAGTTGAATACACCTTCATCGTCCCAACCGTGTTCATCGTCACCAATAAGTTTACGTTTTGGATCAGTTGAAAGCGTGGTTTTACCTGTACCAGATAAACCAAAGAATACCGCTACATCGCCATCATTACCTACGTTGGCAGAGCAGTGCATTGCAGCAATATCTTTTAATGGTAAGAGAAAGTTCATCATTGAGAACATCCCTTTTTTCATTTCTCCACCGTACCAAGTACCACCAATAAGTTGTACCGCTTCGGTTAGGTTAAACGCCACAAAGTTTTCAGAATTTAGCCTTTGTTCTTTCCAGTTCGGTTGGTTACTTTTGAACCATTCATTACCACGAAATCTGGCTTGAAGTCTTTGAGCTGTTCTTCTGTTGGGCGAATGAACATATTTTTTACAAAGTGAGCTTGCCACGCTACTTCCGTAATAATACGAACGGCAATGTGATGGCGAGGGCTTGCACCACAGAAACCATCAATCATCGAATAAACGTTTGTTTGAAAGCTCGTGAGTGACTAACTCTTTCAAACTTTGCCACGTGGTTTGGCTCATTGGTTTGTTGTCATTTTTACTTCATCGGTTGTCCACCAAATATGATCTTTGGTAGTTTCATCGTAGACGATATATTTATCTTTCGGTGAACGACCTGTAAAAATCCCTGTATCTACTGCAACGGCACCTCAAATTCGTCAAGCAACCTTTCTCATAACCTTCTAAATTTGGGTTCATCTCTTCTTCAAAGAGTTGCTCGTAACTTGGGTTATGCACAATTTCTTTGACGTTAGTAATGCCGAGTTCTGCAAGTTCTTGTTCGATACGATTTAACATAAATCACCTCATTCCAATGTGTGTATTTTAAGAATTAGGGGCACTCCCACCCCGTTCTGATTAAAAATGCCAACTACTTCACATTTTTGAAAAAAAGTGAAAAATTGAAGAAGATTTGAAGTTTTTGCTCCGTTTAGATGAATGACTTTTCTGGCAATAACAAACTTTTCCATTTTTGTAAAAAGACGGTAAAATTCTACCGCTTTTAAATAAGGAACAAGAAAAAGATGCGCTATTAGTTGGTTTTTAGTATTTCTGATTTTCTTTCAATATAACTTTCTGGTTTGGCGAGAATGGATGGAATGATTATCGAGCTGCTTCAGCAAGCTCTAGAAGAAGTCAAAAAGAGAATGAGCGCTTGGCAAATGCGTAATGGTTTAATTGAAGCAGAAATTTACGATTTAAAAACACGGTGTGAACGCCTTAGAAGAGCGTGCTCGTACAGAACACGAAATGGTGAAATCAGATGAAGTGTTCTACCGCATTATTCCTAAAAATGGAAATAAAAATGAGCAGACAAATTTTTGCGATTATTCCAGCATCGGGTGTGGGCAGCTGAATGCAATCCAACATACCAAAGCAATATCTTTAAACTGCTTGGTAAAACGATTTTTAGAGCATACGCTGATTTTCTTAGCTCACCCACAGGTTGAAAAAGTTGTGGTTGCTGTTTCAAAAGAAGATCAGTACTATCCTGAGATACTCTTATTACAAGATCCGAAAAGTCGAGGTAGTTTTTGGTGGGGAAACCCGTGCAGATTCAGTATTCAATGCATTGCAAAAGTGCCAGAAAACGCATGGGCATTGGTACACGATGCCGCTACGCCCTTGCTTAAAGCGGTCTGATTTAGATAAACTTTTGCAAATTGAAGATGAACAAGGTGGCATCCTTGCTACCCCTGCTATTGATACGATAAAGCGTACCCAAGATGCCAAAACGATTTCACATACTGAAGATCGTTCAACCTTATGGCACGCATTAACCCCGCAATTTTTTCCCCTGTACAAATGTTGAAAAAGCATTATCGGTGGCGTTTTCTGCAAATGCGGTGATTACTGATGAAGCTTCTTCCATGGAGTTTCTCGGTTTCATCCACAATTAGTGCCTGGCAGAGCTGACAATATTAAAATTACCCGCCCCTGAGGATTTAGCTTTGGCAGAATTTTATTTAACGAGAAACGATTAAGACAGATTTAAGAGGATTACAAAATGATTCGAATTGGACACGGTTTTGATGTACACGCTTTCGGACAAGATCGTCCATTGATGATTTGTGGCGTAGCAGTGCCTTATCACACAGGGTTTTATTGCGCACAGCGATGGCGATGTGGCGTTACACGCCTTAACTGATGCATTATTAGGTGCGGTTGCATTGGGCGATATTGGCAAACTTTTCCCTGATACCGATATGCAATACAAAAAAATGCCGACAGCCGTAAATTATTGATTGAAGCTTATCGCCGTGTGCGAGAGCAAGGTTATAAAGTAGGTAATGTAGATGTGACGATTATTGCACAAGCCCCCGAAAATGCGACCTTATATCGACCAAATGCGTCAAACTATTGCTGATGATTTTACAATGCGATGTAATGCAAGTGAATGTCAAAGCGACAACAACTGAAAAAGCTAGGGATTTACAGGACGCGGCGAAGGGATTGCGTGTGAAGCAGTAGTGCTTTTGACTAAAATCTAATAAGCAAAAATTGTGGTATTATGTAGCCGCTTCATAAAGCTGAATTTACGATTCCTGAACCTGTTGAAGGATAAAGTAATTTCATCTCTAAAATGCAAAACAACTATCCTACATATCTACCCTCATATCTTTTAAAATATGAGGTTTTTATTTAAATGTAATTAGGAATTAACCCATACCGTATTTTTAATTTTTTTGCGTAATGTACCACGGTTAATGCCAAGCATAGTTGCAGCACGAGTTTGATTACCGCGTATATTGCATCACCATATCAAGCATTGATGCTCAACTTCAGATAATACTAATTCGTATAATTCTGTTGGATCTTCATTATTTAATTGTGCTAAATAGTTTTTTAATGCTGCTTTTACGTTATCGCGTAGAGGTTTTACTACTTGTTGAGCTTGTGCATTTAGCATCGTAACCGTTAATGGTTGTTTACTGGTTGTTCAATCATTTCCTTTATCCACTTAATCTAAGAGATCTTCTACAAAACCTTCTAATGCATTGAGTTGTGCTTTCGTACTTTCTAATGCATTAAAAGCACGATTAAAAGTTGAGTTTGGTGCTAAATTTTCTATATACCAACCGACATGTTTCCGAGCAATTCGATATCCTTTTTCTTCACCATAAAACTGATGAAGATCTTGGATATGTCGCAACATAAGCGACATTTTTCTTCCGTTGGTAATATAGCATAATAACCATTCTCTAAAAAAATCATTCACTCCTTGAATATCCAAGGGCGACCATAAGCTCCTCTGCCAATCATTACAGCATCTGCACCCGTGTAATCAAGCACAAATTTCGCTTTCAGCAGAAGTAATATCCCCATTGGCAATAATTGGAATAGAAACTGCATTTTTGACCGCTTTAATGCTTTCATATTCTGCTTCTCCGTTGAATAAACAACTTCGTGTACGTCCATGAAGCGTTAAAAGCCTGAATTCCCGCCTGCTCTGCAATTTGGGCAATTTCTACGCAATTTCGATTCTCAAGATCCCAACCTGTTCGAATTTTTAAAGTAACAGGTACATCCACAGCATTAACCACAGCATTTAAAATATCAGCTACTAAATCTGGCTCACGTAAAAGGGCAGAGCCTGCCATTTTTTTGTTTACCTTTTTAGCTGGGCATCCCATATTGATATCAATAATTTCAGCGCCATAGCTCACGTTTACCTTTGCTGCTTCTGCCATTTCAATAGGATCAGCTCCTGCAATTTGTACAGCATTAATTCCAATTTTCTTGTGATGAGCTAAACGCAGTTTAGACTTTTCAGTATGCCATACATCAGGGTTAGTTGACATCATTTCAGAGAAGGTGTTCCAGCACCAAGCTGGCTACATAAACGGCGAAATGGTTGGTCAGTGACTCCTGCCATTGGTGCGAGGAAAATACGGTTTTTAAATTCATATTGTCCAATTCGCATTATTTCTCCGCACTCTTCTTAAAATATCAACGAAAAAAGATGCAATTCCATACTGCATCTTTTTGTAATTTTGCCTAATTGTTATGCAATGTAACAATCAAGGGGCGTATCATACGCATTTTTATACGTTTGAGAAGAGTAATTTTTAAACAATTTAATAAAAATGTGAAAAATCTGCTTGATTTTTGTTTAAGCGATTTTTCTTGTAAAAGCACGCCTTTCAGCCCGTTCCAATTAATTTCAGCTATCACAGCAGGGTAAAAATGTACGCTTTGCTGATATTGTGTGAATGTTTGGACTAAATCAAATACAAGAGGTAAAATGTGAAACAATAAGCACCTGATTTGCCCCCTTTTCATTTTAAAAAATGCAAGATAATCTTGGATCAGAACAGGCGAGCCACTTGGCGTGATTTCATCCCATTCCTCAGTAATATTTGCAAAATGTTGGGAAAAACCAACCGCTTGCATGCCTTGTGTGAGTGCTGTAAGTGTTTGCTGAGCTCGAACATAAGGGCTTACTAAGATTTTATCGAACTGAATATTTCGCGGAATACATTGTTCACCCAACCATTTGCCTTTGTAAAAACGCTGCATTTTTGCCCTTTTCCGTTAAGGTTCTTTTCGCTATCGGTTGGCGCATCAAAGCCTGCTTCGCCGTGGCGCATAATCCAGATGTTCATAAGCTGTTTCCTATTTTTGTATTTCAAGAATTATATTTTTAGGCGTATAATACCCACCGTTTTGTATGGTTATTACTGTATCAATAAAAATTTTTAAAAATCTAACTTTAAATAATTGGAGTAATCAATGTCTCGAAAATTAAGAAGAACCAAAATTGTTACCACATTAGGTCCTGCAACTGATCGTGGCAATACTTTAGAAAAAATTATTGCCGCAGGTGCGAATATGATTCGTATGAACTTTTCTCATGGTGTTCCAGAAGATCACATCGAACGTGCAACTAAAGTACGTGAAATTGCTGCTAAATTAGGGAAAACCGTGGCAATTTTAGGCGATTTACAAGGCCCTAAAATCCGCGTTTCTACATTTAAAGATGGCAAAATCTTCTTAAACATCGGTGATAAATTCACTTTAGATGCAGATTTACCACGTGGTGAAGGTCACCAAGATGCAGTAGGTTTAGACTATAAAAACTTACCAAACGATGTCGTACCAGGCGATATTCTTTTATTAGACGATGGTAACGTTCAATTAAAAGTATTAGAAGTCGAAGGCGTGAAAGTTCACACTGAAGTGACAGTTGGTGGCCCTTTATCAAACAACAAAGGGATCAACAAATTAGGTGGTGGCTTATCTGCACCAGCATTAACTGAAAAAGATAAAAACGACATCAAATTAGCAGCGAAAATCGGTGTGGATTACTTAGCAGTATCATTCCCTCAATCAAGTGCAGACTTAAACTACGCTCGTCAATTAGCACAAGAAGCAGGCTTAGATGCGAAAAATCGTGGCGAAAAGTAGAACGTGCTGAAACTGTTGCAACAGAAGAAGCGATGGACGACATCATTTTAGGGTGCAGACGTGATTATGGTGGCACGTGGTGACTTAGGTGTTGAAATTGGCGATGCAGCATTAGTTGGCGTACAAAAACGTTTAATCCGTCGTTCACGTAAATTGAACCGTGTAGTAATTACAGCAACCCAAATGATGGAGTCCATGATCAAAAAACCAATGCCAACCCGTGCAGAGGTAATGGACGTTGCGAACGCAGTATTAGATGGTACTGATGCGTAATGCTTTCAGGCGAAACGGCAAACGGTGATTATCCAGTTGAAACGGTAAAATCAATGGCTGAGGTGTGTTTAGGTGCAGAAACAATGCCAAGCATCAACATTTCTCGTCACCGTATGGAAGGTACATTTACACACGTTGATGAAGCAACTGCAATGTCTGCAATGTACACCGCAAACCACTTAGAAGGAGTTTCTGCGATTATCGCATTAACTCACTCAGGCGAAACCGCAAAATTAATGAGCCGTATCAGTTCAGGCTTACCTATTTTCGCATTATCACGCAACCCTCGTGCATTAAATCGTACGGCATTATATCGTGGTGTAACCCCAGTGTTCTACGATGAAGAGAGCCGCACTATTGATGGTGCTAAAAAAAGCATTAGCATTATTAAAAAGAACAAGGTTACTTATTAGCAGGCGATTTAGTGTTATTAACTCACGGTGATGAGTTAAAAGAAGGCGGTACCAATACTTGCCGTATTTTAAAAGTTGAATAATCCCTGATAAGCAAAAAGGCTCGTTTTTGGATAAGCTGCATCTTAAGAGTTGGACCAAACAACCAGCTGATTAAGATGCAGATTTTTATAACTAAATATCGCTAGCTTTTCGGCATATAGAACTAAATAAGTCTCACTTTTTCGGGTCAGTCTCGATTTATCTACTTGCCTTTTTATTTTTAATCACTATAATAACAGGCTCTTATGTTCGCAAGAGCATAATCCAATGGGGGTGTTATTGGTTCCTCGCAACGGTGTTCAGCTTACTTGGTCAGGTTCGGAAGAAAGCAGCCTGGGTTGAAATTTCTGTGTGTCGAGGGGCTGGTAACACCCCTCACCTTTTTCTATTTATCTGCCTTTTTTCTCTTCTTTTGGTAAACGATATAGCTGATGTTTATACAAATAGCTTGGCAGCAAGGCTTGAGCTAATGCATCTTTTTCTCTTCCTCATCAACGGCTTTCGAATCAGTTTTTCGTTGGCTTTATCGTATGTAAAGCTCTCAATAGGCGTATTTGGACGCATTACAATCACATCATTATTCGCTTTCATGACAGCTTGTGTCGCATCATATTGCATAATTGCACGATTTGGCTCAACATTTTTGGGTTAAGTCATAGCCCATCATTGGGTTTTCGCTACTAATTCCCGCTACAGACAGCAGAGTTGCAGGGCATATCAAGTTGGCTGACTAAACGGCTATCACGTTTTGGGCTCGATATGATTACCGAGCAATAATGCAGGAATATGGAAATGACGAATCGGCACTAAATCATCGCCTGTTGCACGCGAGTCATGGTCGGCAATAATTAAGAAGATGGTGTCATTCCAATAATTCGATTTTTCGCTAACTCGAAGAAAATGCCCAATCGCATAATCAGCATATTTTGCAGCATTATTACGTGTCTGTTTTGGCTGTTCATACAGTTCAATTTTGCCATCTGGGAATTCAAACGGATCGTGGTTGCTTGAGCTAAACACAAGACTAAAGAATGGTTTGCCTGCGTTGTGTAATTGAGTGAAGGTTTCGTTCGCTTTGTCGAATAAGTCTTCATCACTTACCCCCAAGTTGCTTTTTAAATTTGGGGGTTGGCGTAATCATTTTCATCAATAATACGGGTGAAACCATTGCCATAGAAAAAAACTTGCCATGTTGTCGAAATGTTTTTCCCCACCATAAATGAACGAGGTATCGTAACCTTGACGACGCAACAATTCTGCAATGCTAAAGAAGTTATTTTGACTTTTCGTGAGTTTCACGACCGCACGAGCTGGTGTTGGCAAGAAACCCTGTGGTTGTTGCTTCAATGCCACGTACAGAACGCGTACCCGTTGCATATAGGGTTTTCAAACAACCATCCCCTCTTCGGCTAATTTATCTAAGTTTGGAGTTAATGGTTTACCGCCAAGCGTGCCGACAAATTGTGCACCAAGGCTCTCTTGAAGCAAAATTACGATATTTTTCGGTTTACCCGTGTAGCTTGCTTGGTTGTAAGTCAGTGTCGGAATTTCGCTTGAAATGTAATCTGAATCTGGACGACCACGCAATTTTTCACACGTTCGAACATTTCTTCATCCGACATTTTTCCATATTGCTCTGCTGATTTTTCTTCATCTTTCAGCTGTTGCACCGCATAAAGTACAGAGTAGCCAGAGTTTAATACAAGAGAGTTTACGAGCGGATCGCTTGAAAAATGCGACCATTGCGGTTAATCCCACGGTGAGCAAAACTTGAACGCCCACCGACAAACACTAATGCTGCTACAAGCAAGGCAACAAGCGGTCGAATTTTTCCAACTCATTTGTAAACTACGGGCAGAAACCTTTTTCACCACCCAACCTGCCAATTTCCAATAAGCAAGAATTGCTACTACCATCACCACAAGGCTAATAATCACCGTGGTTAAATGTCCGTGAATAAGCATCGTAAACACTTCTTTTGGATAAGTCAGATATTCAATAAAACAAGCGGTTTGGACGCAAGTCAAAGGTTTCGATAAAGTTAGGCGTTGCTACTTCCATAAACAGAATGAATACGGAACCTACAGTAAGCCAAATGCGTAAAAATTGCTTGCCAAATTTTTGCCAATTACATTGTTACTGAGCAATAGTACGCTAAATAAAAGCAGGTAAACCAAATAGCCAGCAAAGGGCTGATACATCAATCTGAAAGCCTTGCAACATTAGTTGCGACCAGCCATCTACTGCATTTACCCTTTCGGCTTGCCATAAACCAAGAGAAAGTCGAGAAAGTGAGAACACAATTAAATTAATAATAACAAAAAATAAAAGAGGGAAAAAAGGAATGCCCTTTTCTTAGTGTTGATTGCTCCATAGTAATTCCTAAATATGAAATAAAAATTCCTCGCATTTTACGCTATTCATTTTATAAACAACAGTAGCATGCGAAAAATAAAAGCCATTTGCAAAAACAGACATAGAACGGTAAACTTTGTTCACACTTTATTAACGAGAGAAAAGATAAAATGGCTAAAAAACCGATACCCAATTTTGAAACAACATTACAAGAGTTAGAAAGCATCGTAACGCATTTAGAATCAGGCGACTTACCGCTCGAAGATGCTTTAAATGAATTTGAAAATGCGGTAAAACTTGTGCAACAAGGACAAGAATATTTGCAAAAAGCAGAACAACGTATTCAAATTCTTCTTAACAAAACACCTGAAGCTGAACTCGCCGATTACTAATATGACTTACTCTTCTCAACCGATCTTGCTGAAATCCAGCAACGCATTAACCACTATCTTTCTACTCAGCTTGAAACGCTCAAAACTATGCAAGCACCGCTCGCCAATGCGATGGCTTACGCTGTGTTACTTGGCGGAAAGCGAGTTCGTCCGTTTTTGATGTATGCGACTGGGCGAATGTTAGGCGTACACTTAGCAAAAAAATCGATGCTTCTGCAGGGAGCGATGGAGTCTATCCACGCTTATTCATTGGTGCACGATGATTTACCCGCCATGGATGATGATATGTTAAGACGCGGTAAACCAACTTGTCATATTGCCTTTGATGAAGCCACCGCAATTTTTAGCAGGCGATGCATTGCAAAGTTTTTGCCTTTTGAACTGATTGCAGACGATGAACATCTCCCCTTTGCAAAAAATTCGCCAAATTCAATCGCTTGCAAAAAGCCGCTGGTGCAAAAGGAATGTGCTTAGGGGCAAAATTTAGATTTGCTTGCGGAAAACAAAGCAGTTTCATTAGAAGAATTAGAATTTATTCATCGTAATAAAACAGGGGCGTTAATTGAAGCATCTGTGTTAATGGGTTTTAACCTTTCTGATTATGCGGAAGATAGACGTATTGAAATGCAGCTTCAACGCTATGCCCAAGCGATTGGCTTAGCTTTCCAAGTGCAAGACGATATTTTTAGACGTCATTGGTGAAACAGATAAAATCGGCAAAACCGCAGGGGCTGATGAGCAACACAATAAAAAGCACCTATCCAAAACTATTAGGATTAGAAGGTGCACAGCAAAAAAAGCCGAAGGACTTTATCAAATCGCGATTGATGCCTTAAAGTGAGTTAAATTTTGATACTACAGCATTAAAAAGAGTTGGCGAATTTTTATTATTCATCGCGATATTTAAAAGAAAAGCATATAGATGTTCTGTATGCTTAGACTCTACCGTCTAGTCGCTAAATGTGACTGAATTAAGTTCATAAAAGCATCGCCAAAACGTTCTAATTTTCGCTCACCCACACCGTTAATATCTCAACATTTCCACTTTTGTGGTTGGCGTGAACTGTGCCATTTCTTCGAGAGTAGCATCGTTGAACACCACGTAAGGCGGGATGTTTTTCTTTGTCGGCAATCTGTTTGCGTAAGAAACGCAAGCGAGCAAATAAATCTTTGTCGTGCGGATGCTTGCCTGTTTTTGACTGTATGCAGAAGCCGAGAAAGTTAAGCGTGGCGTAGCCAGCTCCAACTTCACTTCTGAACGTACTACAGGACGTGCCTCTTCGGTAAGTTGCAAGGCTGAATTATTCACAATGTTTTGTTTAATTAGCCTAAATGAATCAACTGGCGAATCACGCTTACCGCAATAATCTTGGCTTTTGCTCTTTTCCGATTCCATAAACACTGAGTTGATCGTGTCCGTATTGGCGAATTTTTGATGATTTAACCCTCTCAGTACGGCGATAACGTGGTGCATTCCGAAGGTTTGCCCTGTACGATAAATTACCGACATCACTTTTTGTGCATCAATCAGTCCATCGTATTTACGCGGGGGATCGAGGCAAATATCGCAGTTTTTACACGGTTCTTGGCGGGATTCGCCAAAATAGTTGAGTAAAACCAAGCGGCGGCAGGTTTGTGATTCAGCAAATGCACCAATGGCTTGTAATTTGTGTTGTTTAATATCGCGTTGTTCGCTTTCTGGTTCTTCCAACAGCATTTTTGCAGCCATGCATAATCGGCTGGGTCGTAAAAACATCACCGCTTGGGAAGGCAAGTCATCACGTCCAGCACGTCCCGTTTCTTGATAGTAAGATTCGATACTTCTTGGCAGGTCAAAATGTACCACAAAAACGCACGTTAGATTTGTTGATCCCCATACCAAAAAGCAACTGTTGCAACCACCACTTGAATGTTATCACGCTGAAAGGCATTTTGTACGGTTTCACGTTGTTGAACGCTCATTCCTGCGTGATAGCCCATGACAGAAATGTTTCTCGCACTCAATTTTTCCGTAATCTCTTCCACTTTTTGCGGCTATTGCAATATACAATACCACTCTTGCCTTTTTGCCCCGCAATAAACTTGGTAGTTGTTCCATCGGTTTAAATTTTTCTTGTACGGTGTAGACGAATGTTTGGGCGGTCAAAACTACCCAAATAAGTATGGGGTTCATGCAAACGCAAATGCAACAAAATATCCGCACGAGTTGTTGGATCAGCTGTCGCTGTGAGTGCCATAAGCGGTATATTTGGGAAAGTATTTCGCAAATTGCCCAAAAGGGTATATTCAGGACGGAAATCATGCCCCATTGACGACACAATGAGCTTCATCAACGGCAATAAAGCTGATTTTGCAATGTGAAATAAAGTGATAGAAACCCGGGTCATCACTTTTTCAGGCGAAAAGATAGAGCAGTTTCAACTGACCAGATAAGGCTTTTGCTCAATTACACGCTGTTCCTCTAAGGTTTGAGAAGAAATTAAGGTAGCCCGCTTCAATGCCATTAGTGAGCAGCTGATCAACCTGATCTTTCATTAAGGAAATAAGAGGCGAAATCACTAGCGTAATACCTTCCAAGCAGAGGGAAGGCACTTGGTAACACAACGATTTTCCACCGCCTGTGGTCATAATGACGAGCGTGTCCTTGCCAGCAAGTGTAGCCTCAATTACTTCTTGCTGACCTTGACGAAATTGCTGATAACCGAATACGTTTTGTAGTATGGTTTGTGGGAGTGGAATGTGGTTGCATTGGATAATAAGAATGGTGTTATATTCATTCCTCTCGCTCGCTTGAGAGAGAGACAAACGGAAATTACGTTAAGCTAATTTGCATCTTACGTTAAAGCAATTTGCATCAGAAAGAGGACAAACGGTCAATTTTTATATTATATGTTGGCAAATTTCCCTCTCCCATAAGCGAGCGAGTAGAAGTATTAGAAAAAGCTCACTGTTTCTCCATGTCTTGCAAAGGCTTCTTCTAGGTGCTGCCAGAATGAACTCCCTTCCGTTGTTTTCCATTCACCATCAAGATATTTGAAGTGGAAACCGCCTAATTTGCTGGCAAGCCAAAAGTTCTAGCATCGCTTGCTTATTAATGATAATTTGTGAGTCATCATCGAATGTTAAAGTGCAAACCGCACCTTGAATTTCGGTATCAACAGATAAACCTTCATCATCAATTTTTTCTTCGATTTCGTCCCAAGTTTGTTCAACAAGTTGATGAAATTGTGCTAAGTTCATTTTTTTATTCCTTTATGTTTTGCAAAATTTTTCTGAAAAATCTGACCGCTTACAAACTTGGTAATTCCGTCATTGCCCAACGGGGTTTTACACTCACACTTTAAATCGGTTTGCTTACCATGTTTTAAGCGAAGGAAGCCTGTATAAGAGATCATCGCACCGTTGTCAGTACAGAATTGTGGTCGAGGGTAGTAAACCTCTCCGCCAAGGGATTTCATCATTTCAGCTAAATCAGCACGCAGTTGTTTATTTGCACTTACACCGCCTGCCATCACTAAGCGTTTATAGCCTGTTTGTTGTAATGCACGTTTGCATTTGATGAGGATGGTATCTCACCACAGCTTGTTGGAAAGCGTGGGCAATGTCGCAGCGAGTTTGCTCGTCTCAATTTACCGTTCTCATCTAAATTGGCATTGATGGTGTTCGCGGCAAACGTTTTTAAGCCCGAAAAGCTGAAATCTAAGCCTGGGCGATCCGTCATTGGGCGTGGGAAAACAAAGCGATTTGGCGTGCCTTGTTCCGCTAATTTTTGAAACCGCAACACCAGCAGGGTAATCTAACCCAAGCAGTTTGCCTGTTTTGTCAAAAGGCTTCACCTGCAGTCATCGTCGATAGATTCGCTAAGCAATTCATATTGACCTACGCCATCCACTTTCACTCAATTGCGTATGCCCACCCGAAATAAGTAGTGCGACAAAAAGGAAACTCTGGTGGAGTTTCTTCCAACATTGGGGCGAGTAGATGCCCCTTCCATATGATGCACGCCCAATGCGGGACATTCCACGCATAGGCAAGCGAACGAGCAATAGTTGCCCCTACTAATCAACGCCCCAATCTAAAGCCAGGGCCTGCGTATAAGCAACGCCATCAATATCGCAAGCGGTCAAATTTGCTTCTTTTAATGCAGCTTCAATCAATGGCACGGTTTTGCGGATATGATCGCGTGAAGCCACCTCTGGCACAACGCCGCCGTAGTCTGCGTGCATCTCAATTTGGCTGTAAAGTTGATTGGCGATTAATCCTTTTTCTTCATCATAAATGGCAACGCCTGTTTCATCACAAGAAGTTTCAATGCTGAGAATTTTTCATACTATGCTTTTAAATACTAAAAGCCACAGAAGCATTGAACTGCTGTGGCAAAATAAAATGAAATTAGAACTGTTCGCCGTAAGCTGGTTTAGTTACGTTTGGATATTCTTTTTACCTTTATTCGCTTCAACTCAAGGCATCTACTTTTTGAGCAGAATCATTCAAACCCATTTGTTCAAAAGGCTTTTCATATAAGGTAACGCTTCAGCAGTGGCTTTTTGTATCAGGATAGAAACGCATCATTTCTTCCACGCGGTTGCTCATTGCAACATAAGCATCACGCTTTGTCATAGAATTTTACTACTTCAAGTTCGTGTTCTGCTATATGATTTAGCAAATAGCCCATCCATTGTTGTGCTTCAGGTGCATATTTGCTGTTTGGGGAAATCACGCACGATGGTCTGAAAGCTACCGTAAGCGTTACGCACAGCATCAATCGAGCGAGAAGCACGGTTTATACCAAAGAAATCCTGAATAAAATTGTCGCTTAAACGAGCATTTGAAAGTGCTGCTAGGTAGAAGACATAATCTGTATGAGCACTATTTGGGTAAGCACGCACAAAACGTTCTGCAATATCTAATGCTTTGTAATATTCACCCACTTTATATTGTGCATAAATCAAACTCAATTGTGTTTGTTCGCCAAATTGAGTATTTCCTTTTCCACCAATCGCATCTAAATAGCGGATTGCTGAGTTATAATCGCCATCTTGTAAGTAGGTTTGACCTTTACTGTAAAGGTCTTGAGCAGATGCTTCTTCGAGCTCTTTATTTGAGTTTGAACAACCTACAACGAGTAAAACCAGCTAACATAAGCGAAGCAAGAGAGTAAATTTACGCATAATAATTACCTTAAAGAGATAAAAAGTGTCTAAGATCAAAAAGTTAATGTACAATACTTACATAGACCAAAGGCACTTCATTAAGTTCGTACGAATTGCCTTATTTTATAACACGCTCACAAATAAGCAATAGATATAGATTAAATAGGAATAGACAAATGGCTCAACAGATAACGCTAACTGCAGAGGTTTCTGCCGATTTATTAGGAGCAAGGCTTGATCAAGCACTTGCTCAACTTTTTCCTCGATTATTCACGTTCACGCTTTAAAAGTTTGGATTGAAAACGATTTAGTAAAAAGTAAATGGCAAAGTAGTCAATAAAGCACGTGAAAAAGTTTTTGGATGAACTGATTGAAGTATTGGCAGAAATTGAAGAGGAAGTGCGTTTTGAGCCACAAAATATCCCACTTAATATTGTGTATGAAGATGATGATATTATTGTGATCAACAAACCGAAAGATTTAGTCGTACACCCAGGTGCGGGTAATCCCGATGGCACAGTATTAAATGCACTACTTTACCACTATCCATCGATTGCAGAAGTGCCACGTGCGGGTATCGTACACCGTTTAGACAAAGATACAACGGGTTTAATGGGTGATCGCGAAAAATATCCTGCTCAAACTCACTTAGTAACTGCACTACAAAAAAACGCCAAATTACCCGTGAATATGAAGCTGTTGCGAGTGGCATTATGACCCTAAGGTGGTAAGGTTGATGAGCCAATGGCTCGCCACCCAACCAAACGCACCGCAATGGCAGTACATCCAATGGGTAAACCTGCAGTCACGCATTACCGCATTATGGAGCGTTTCCGCAACTATACCCGTTTGCGTTTACGTTTGGAAACAGGGCGTACACACCAAACTGTGTACATATGGCACACATTGCTCACCCGCTTTTAGGAGACCAACTTTACGGCGGTCGTCCTCGCCCACCTAAAGGTGCAAGTGAAGAATTTTTATGCAGTATTACGTTCATTTCAACGCCAAGCCTTACACGCCGCGATGTTACGTTTAGAGCACCCTATCACAGGTGAAATCCTGGAATGGCATGTCCCCATTGCCTGATGATTTTTGTTGAGCTCATCCAAAGCCTTTAAAAAGACGATTATACGTTGTATAAGGATCAGTTGGATTATTAATTGAAAGGGGCATAATAGACAAAAAGTGTTGGTTTTGATTATTAACCATATCCTTTACCAACTGTTTTGTCCAGCAGGCATAGGTTTTGACGGATTAGCAACTATTTGTCTACTATGCCGATAAATACGTCGCAGGCTCGTCCAGCACTTCCTAATACTCCCTGATGAAATGCCCATCATTTCGTTGGCTTCTAAACCAGCGGTCAAGATAACCCTGTGTTGAATAAAGTTTTGTTGTTGATTCAGAATCAAATCCACATATTCTGGGCGATTTCTTGTTGTAGTTGTTCATATTCCAAGTAGAGCAACCTAAACAAACAATAAAGTGTTCCAGGTGCATCTGTTCTGCCTATATCCAGTACATCGCCCGATGGTTAGTATAATGTCATCTGTGATTTTATAAGAGTGCAAGAAGGATTGTGCCGTTTTGGGTGTGGACAATAAAGCCGCTGATCTTGGCTCACAGGGACCACCGCTTAATACCATCTGATCTTTTTGTAATCACGTTGATTTGCCATTTGAAATCCATTCTAGTGAGCAATTCCAATACAGATAAATCGGTTGGCATATTGATGATTAATCCCATGGCTCCGTTATTATTGTGTTCACAAATATAAACAACGGCACGATCAAAATAAGGATCGTCCATATCTGAGTTGCAATTAAAAATTTACCTTGTAAGTTTTCTAACATTCTCTTTTCTCGTTAAATATCACCAAAGCAGACTTTGTAAAGCGGTAATTGCTGCGAGGGAGGCAGTTTCTGTGCGTAATACTCGCTTGCCCAATAACACCTCAGTAAAGCCTTCTCGCCTCTGTCATCCTAATCTCTTCGGGAGAAAGCCCGCCTTCAGAACCAATGAGCAATCGAACTCCTCTTTCGGCATATTCGGCAATTGACGGATCGTATATTGGGCTCTTGGATGTAAATTCAACTTAAGCATTCCATCTTTGCTCTTTGCACCAATCAGTAAGTTTCATCATCGGGCGAATTTCTGAATCTCATTACGTCCGCATTGCTCACAAGCCGCAATCGCAATTCTTTCGCCATTGTTGTAATTTTTTTATCTTGGCGTTCTTCATTGAGTTTTTACACCACAGCGCTCTGACCAAAGAGGCGTAATGGTTTTACGCCTAACTCTACGGATTTCTGAATGGTAAACTCCATTCGATCACCACGTGAAATTACTTGCCCTCAAAATGAATATGCAAAGGCGATTCGTGATCATCTAATTCTGCTAGAGTGAATTTTTGCAATAATTTGCTTTTTCGACCGCTTGTAACGTGGCGTGAAAAGATATGGTTGAGATCCATCAAATCAAAATAATAGGTCGCCCTCATTCATTCTCAATACACGCCCAACGGGTTGGTGGCATCTTCGCTAGAATACAGCTTGTTTGATTTGCTATTGGAAAAGGGATGATAAATTTAGGTATTCTCATAATAAAAGGTCACAGGGCATATTTTACCAAGAAAAAGCCGCCATATACCACGTACGTTTAATAACCCACGGCATATACAACGACTTTCATTTATTTGAATATTAGATTTGTGGACCTTAGCAATTGTTCCAGTTCGCACCACATCTGCTATTTTAGCGTGAAATATATCTGTATGAATTACAAAATCTCTTTTCGCTTTTTTGTTACAACGTTTTCAACGGTGAAACCGAAAAGTTTGAATAACTCGCCTGCTGGTGCAGATTCACCGAAAGCTATTCATACCCTACGATACGACCTTCAAAGCCCTACATATTTTGTACCAGAAGTCAGACAATTGTGCTTCAATAGCAACACGTTTAGTCACTGCACGAGGTAATACTGATTCACGGTAAGCCTCTATCTTGCTTATCAAACACGTTGGTGCTTGGCATTGAAACCACGCGTACTTTTTACCTTCAGCTTCTAACACTTCTGCTGCTTTCACCGCTAATTCAACTTCAGAACCTGTTGCGATTAGGATTAAAATCTGGCGTACCTGATGCGTCTTTTTAACACATAACCACCACGTGCTACATTCTGCCAATTGCTCTGCAGTGCGATTTTGTTGTTGAAGATTTTGACGAGTGAAGATTAACGCACTTGGGCCATCATGACGCTCAACGGCAGCTTTCCACGCACTGCAGATTCTACTTGGTCAGCTGGACGCCACGTTTCAAGATTTGGAATGTAGCGTAATGCTGCAGTCTGCTCAACTGGTTGGTGAGTTGGACCATCTTCACCTAAACCGATTGAGTCGTGCGTATAAACGAATAACACGCGTTGTTTCATCAATGCGGCCATACGTACTGCGTTGTGAGCGTACTCATAGAACATCAAGAAGGTTGCACCCGTAAGGAATGAAGCCACCGTGTAAAAGCAATACCATTCATAATCGCAGACATACCGAAAACTCACGTACGCCGTAGTTGATATAGTTACCATCTACGTTGTGATCTGCACGAATTGGTTTAGAGCCAGACCATAAAGTTAAGTTTGAGCTAGCTAAGTCCGCTGAACCACCTAAAAAAACTCTGGCAACACGTGAGCGTAAGCTTCAATCGCATTTTGTGATGCTTTACGGCTTGCAATGTTTCGCAGGATTTTGCCTGTAATTTTTCGATAAATGCTTGCTTTCTACTTCCCAATTTGCAGGTAATTCACCATTCATACGGCGTTTAAATTCTGTTGCTAATTCTGGGTAAGCGGTTGAATATGCTGCAAATTTTGCATCCCAGATCTGTTTCACGTCAGCACCTTTTGCTTTTTGCATCCCACTCAGCATAAATATCTGCAGGAATTTCAAATGGCTCATATATCCCAGTTTTAAGAATTACGTGCTGCTGAATTTCCGCATCACCTAATGGTGCACCGTGGCAGTCATGCGAGTTACATTTATTTGCGAACTGTAACCGATAATCGGTTTTACAGATAATTAACGTTGGACGATCTTTTTCTCGCTTTGTGCATTTTCAATCGCAAATTTGATTTGTTCAGGATCGTGACCATCAACATTACGGATTACTTGCCAGCCATAAGCTTCGAAAACGTTGTGCGGTATCATCCGTAAACCAACCATCTACGTGACCATCAATAGAAATATTATTGTCGTCATAGGAAATGCGATTAGTTTTCCTAAACCTAAAGTCCCTGCTAAAGTGATGCTGCTTCGTGTGAGATACCTTCCATTAAGCAGCCATCGCCTAAGAATGCGTAGGTGTAGTGGTTAACAATTTCGTGGCCTTCACGGTTAAATTGTGCCGCTAAAGTTTTCTCTGCAATCGCCATACCAACCGCATTGGTAATACCTTGACCAAGTGGGACCTAGTTGTCGTTTTCAACACCTGGTGCATAACCATATTCAGGATGACCTGGCGTTTTTTGAGTGTAATTGACGGAATTGTTTTAAATCTTCAATAGAAAGATCGTAGCCTGTTAAATGTAAAGGCTGTAAATTAACATTGAACCATGACCATTTCGACAGCACAAAGCGGTCGCGATTCAGCCCATTTTGGATTGTTTGGGTTATGCTTTTTAAAAATCACGCCATAATACTTCTGCAATATCAGCCATACCCATTGGTAGCATCAGGGTGACCAGAATTTGCTTTTTGGACGAGTCCATGCTAGTACACGAATCGCATTTGCTAAAACTTTACGCTCAGCCATCGTCATTCTCCCGTTCATTTTGATTAAATTAAGATTATTTTTTGATTGCTCGTGATTGTAATCAAGTTTATTTCAAAACTCATCATCTGTTTTTGTGATCTCAGCTCACATAAATTCTGCATTAAATTAGCGGTTGATCTTCGCTCAACTTTCACTTAGAATACGCACTCTTTTTAGGCGTTAGCATAAAGCTTTAACATATTATTAATCACATATGGTACTTATCAGCGGTTCAATTGATAATAATAGTTGAAACAAGATAAGCGGCGATATGGCTTCTTATGAGGTTCTCCAATGAAACAAGGTATTCACCCAGAATATACTGAAATTACTGCAACATGTTCATGCGGTAACGTAATCAAAACCGCTCAACAGTCGGTAAAACTTAAACCTAGACGTATGTGGCAACTGCCACCCATTCTACACTGGTAAACAACGTGTTGTTGATACTCGGTGGTCGGTTGAACGCTTCAACAAACGTTCAGCATCCCAAGCACAAAATAATAAAAAGAGCCCTCGCATTTGCGAGGTTTTTGTCTGTTATTCCTTTATAATGTTAAGATGCGTAGATAAGAAAAATGAGGCTGAATTTTATCTAAAATTCAGCCTCATTTTTCTTACTACAATTTTATTTAATTAGTGAAGATAGCGCAAGATATAGTAACAACAATTGAAAAGTACTGCACCTGCTGGCAAGGTAACAAACCACGATGCCAAACGATATTACGGATAATACCTGTTAATTGCTGCGATACCGCGTGCAAAACCAACACCCAAAATTGCACCTACTGGCTTTTGTGTGGTGGAAATGGGTAAAGCCGTACCCGATGCGAGTACAACAGTTACCACGCACACGCAAATTGCCAGCACAAAACCACGGGCTTGCGTGTAAGTTCAGTAATGCCTGTCCTTACTGTTGCCGCTAACTGATTTACCCATTATCGCTAAACCGCAACTCCCATACCCAATGCGCCTAATGGTAATAACCCATGGTGCCATACCTGTTTTACTCGCGATGATCACCGCCGTTTGCTACGATAGATTCAACTGGCAGCCAATGGACCAATTACGTTTGCTACATCATTTTGAACCATGTGCAAAGGCCATTGCGGTACAAGCGGTTAAAAGCATTAAAATACTAAAGATTTTTCAACGCCACCGAAACTAGATTGGTCTTTTACTTTATTTGCAAAAGGCTTGGCTACGAAAATAGACTGCACCTGATACACCCGGCAATAATCGCTAAAGCCCAGTGAAATACCGAGTTTCCCAGCTAGAAAAGTTAAAGACCAACGTGTTTTTGTACCTTTGAGATCGTTACGATACAAAGGATAAAAATGGTTACTCCCATACAGAGATGGGCCATATTTTCTTCGCTTGTTTGAACGCTCTGAGCGGTTAAAAATCAGTTTTGTGAGTTCACAAAGATGATAAAAGCAATCCAGCGAGCACAGGCTAATGAACCAACTACCCACTATACCTGTTAATTGACCCCATTGGATTGATCTCGCCACCAACGGTAACTAAAGCAAAACCAATTACCGCGCCAATGATCGTGTGTGTACCTCGAAACAGGCCAACCCATTTTTAGTTGCAATAATTAGCCATACACCTGATGCGCAAAGGGAAGACATCATCCAAGCACTGAGGGTTCCAGGCGTATCGGTAAAAGCATCGGCTTGAATAATACCACTTTTTAATGGTATCAGCCACTTCACCACCTAGCAAGATAAGCACCAGCAAGTTCGAAAAACCATTGCGATCATAATCGCTTGTTTTAACAGTGATTGTACCTGAACCTACTGAGGTTCCCATTGCATGTGATACGTCGTTTGCACCAATACCAAACGCCATTAAGAGCCCTAAACAGCCAGTCACAATCACTATGATTGAGCCATATTCTTGTAAAAAGTTCCATAAGTTCTCCTACGCTTTTGCAAGCATTAGCTCGATTCGCGAACCAATACGCTGAGCTTGATCTGCTAAGATGCTGATTCGCTCAATCACATTTTATATAAAAACACATACATCAATAGGGTTTAATTCCGCCTCTAGCCGAAAAAGCGTACGACGGTAGTGCGATTTTGAAGTTGATCCGTATCATCTTCGATTTTGTCTAGCTTCTACAAAAATCATGTCATTCACGAAGCGGCGTCTCACGACACGGAAGCCTGTTTCAAGCAACTCATCCAGTTCACCTAATACTTGCGTGTACTTGGCGACAAGAGTCGAGGCTACTGGAAGATAAATTGACGAAATGCAGGTTGCATAATTTCTGGCACTTCAAATGACGGCCAATAACACGAGTTATGATATCTTTTTGAATAGTTTGCTAATTTATCCAGTTGCGTAACAATTTCTAATAAATCCGAGCGTTCAACGGAAGGAATAATCCGCGAGGTAATTTTTAAGCGAATCTCACGTTTGAGGAGGTCAGCATCACGTCTCTAATTCCACAATATGGTTTCGAATTTCTTCTGCCGCATCCCAATCGTGATTGAAAGAAGCTTCAAAAGAAGGGTTCTAACAGCTCACTGCATTCAGTTACTTTTACAGAGAGCTGTTTGAGAGGTTTGAGGGCGATTGGGCGAATAAACCTCAAAAATGTTATTCATTACCTAAAAATTTCCATTATGAATGAATTTAAAATGACTTGCTGTGAAAAAGTAGACAAAATCACCTATATTCTACTTAATGTTATTGGAAAAGATCACGGGGTAATTGCGTAGAATTGCACAAGCGGTTAAATTTTACAAAAAATTTTTGTAGAATTTAACCGCTGGAGTGATTTGAGATTAGCTATAAACGGAGAAATTAATAAATTTTTTAAATCAAACATGATGTACCACCAATCTTTTTCTCCTTGAGTGTTTTAACACTTCCGCATCCAAACCAAATATGCTTTTTAGATGCTCGGTTGTGATGATTTCTTCAGGTGTGCCTATCATCACAATTTCTCCGATTTTTCATCGCCACAATCGTATCAGCATAAGCTGCTGCCATATTGATGTCGTGCACTCACCATTACAGTGGTAAGTGCCAATTCATCGAGTCAGTTTTCTTTTAACAATCGCATTAACTCACGGGCATGGAAACATATCAAGGTTATTGAGCGGTTCATCAAGCAAGACGTGAGCTAGTTTGGCAGAAGGTCATTGCAATTAAGGCAACGTTGGCGTTGCCCACCTGAGAGTTCATTCAAAAACGGTTGGTAAGATGGGTAGCTCAAAAACGCTCTAAGGGCTTCAGCACACTTTCATGCGATCAAGCGGTTGAATTTTGCCTGATGATGCGGGTAACGCCCGAACATCAGCAAATCTTGCACAGTAATGCGATCACGATCACGTTGTCTTGAGGTTAGCGATCGCCAAATGCTGTGCGACAGTGCGAGAATCGGTGGTCGCAATATCGTAAATTATCTAGCAAAAATTCTGACCGCTTTGAATTAGTGTAAACGGGCTCATGAGCGAGAGCAGGGTAGATTTGCCCGCACCGTTTGCACCCACAAGAGCAGTAATACCTCCATTTGGAATAGTGAGGTTAATGTTTTTCAGAATCGGACTTTGCCCGATGTGATGGGAAAGATTTTTAACTTCGATCATTTTTGTGAGCATTAAATAGATAAACACGATGCCACCTAAGAATTCGATCACGACACTTAGCACACTCTTGTAATTTGAACAGTTGTTCAAACACAGCTTGCCCTAATACCAACGTGATGGCGGAGATGATGAATGTGAGCGGAATACGAATAGCGTGTTGCATTGTTGGGCTGATGGCGTTCACAATGGCACAAACCAGTAATCCCTAAAAGAGATTGGCCTCGACTAAAGCGGTGGACACCGACACCAACAAGGCACAGCAAATCAGCAGTTGATGCGAAAAGCGGTTGTAGTTAATACTCAAACCAATGGCTTTGTGTTTGCTGAGCATCAATACATCTAGCTTTGTGGCGTTGTGTCCAAATCCAAATACTACTTAGTAAGGCGATGATGATCCCGATGGTTAAAAGGGTTGATTGGCACTATTAAAGCTCGCAAAAGAGGAGCTTTTGTGCGACGGCAAATTCTTCTGGATCGATCATACGTTGCAGAAGGTTGTCTCACACTACGGAAGAAACAAATACCAAACATCACACCAATCAATAACATTCGAGCGATATCGGCATTGTCTTTGGTTAGTGCGGAATAGCAATCAGAGCGGCACCAAGCATCAGCAAGGTTTCAAACGCAAATTTATTTGCAATCGGAAGTTGAGTAAAACCGAGTCCACCGAGTAAAAACACGAGTACGGTTTGAAGCAGCAAGTAGAGCGGAGTCAAATCCCAAAAATACTGGTGTTAAAAATCAGGTTGTTCGTCGATGTTTGAATAATAGGTTGAAACCTAATGGTATATGCTACCGTCAGCATAACAACAACAGTGCCACGAAACAGGCAGAATAAAATCCCTAATTCCCGTTGCTGTTAAACAGCATAAAAACAGAAAAGCTTTGCAAGCAAAATCAGACTCTGAAATAATCAAAACTACGATGCTTTTCATACTCCCCTAAAGAGCAGATAGAGGGAAAATCACCGTTCCGACAGATGCCGAAAATCGTTGAAATCGGCACTTCAAACGGGAGCGTTTACCACTCGCCCGAGAATATCGCACACAAGAATGAGGTTCGCCCAAATAACACCACAACAGGCAGATTCTGGCGAAGTCGATCGCCTGCCAAGCGTGAAACGATGTTCGGTACCACTCAAACCGATAAACGGAATTTGCCCAATGGTGACGACAATTACCGCGGGTAATCATGGCGACAATAATCAAGGCAATCCACGTCATTTGACGGTAGTTAATCGCCAAGACTCGGTGCTGATATTCTGTCCAAGTCCTGCGATGCTGAGTTGGTCAGCAAGAATGTAGATGATGACGGCTAAGGCTGCGGTCAGCCAAAGCAGTTCATATCTTCCTGCTAAAACGCCTGAGAAATCGCCTGCAAACCAAACGGAAAGTAGCTGCAAAGCCGTCGGTTTCGTATGCAACAGAGTAGTTACCGCTTCAATAATATTGCCGAAAAATAATCCCCCACTAATGGCAACATCAGTTTTTGATGGGGCGGTAGATTACGCATTAGCAGCATAAAAATTGCCATACCAATTAGTGCCGTTACGGTTGCAAACGACATTTTTGAAAATGAGTGGCATTGCAGGGAAGCAAAGGCTTGCAATTAAAATCCCCACCGCTGCACTTTGGCTTGCCCCAATCATACTGGGTTCAATAAAACGGTTTTTCAGCACAATTTGCAGCACCATACCTGCCACGCTGAGTGTTGCACCAACAAGGATGACAGCAAGGGTGCGAGGTAAGCGATTAATAAAAGAAAAGTCTGTGACTGCTCAGACTGGCTAAACACCTGTCTCTAATGAAAATCCGCCACCCCCACGGACATGCTGAGGGGCAGAGGATTGGAAAAGTAAAAAGATTAAAAACGTGAGCTGCATTATTTAGAGAAGGCTTTGTTTGATGTGGTTAAGATCTCAAACGCATTTGTTCTACGCCGCCAGCCGCAAGGTATGCTGAACTGCTGAGGTAAATGACGTGTCCGTTTTTCCACGCCTTTTGTTTGATGGACTACATCTCGTTATCTAACACTTCTTGCGCGTTTTCCCTTCTTCACCAATGGCTGCAGTGCGAGTCTAACACGAATAACCAATCTGGATTTACTTTTTGTAAGTATTCAGAATGAAATTGGTGTACCGTGGTTTGCTCCTTTGGTATTCACTTCAAATTTTGCTTCAGGAATATTAAGAGCAGAGTGAACCCAACCTAAGCGACCAACAGGACCAAATGCGACATTTTTGCCACCATTACAAGCACGATTAAGCCATACTTTACCTTTACCGCTGCTTTGGTTTCGGCGATTAAGGTTTCAAGCTCAGCTTTTTAATTTTTGCCGCTTCCGCTTTTTATTGAATAATTTTATCGTAGTTTTCAATATTGTTTAAACCACCTTGTAAAGTATTCACTTCTTTTTGGTGTGGTTACATCAATAGTTGTTGCAATCTCTTTTAGTTCATCGACTTTTTTTGCTGCACGGCTACCTACAATAATTAAGTCTGGTTTTAAGCTGTTTAATGCTTCGTAATTTGGTTCAAAAACAGTACCGATATTCACCGCTTTTTTTCTGTTGCTGGTTTTAAATATGGCAAGGTACGAGCCACATCAGGACTACCTGCAACAGGTACGCCTAAATGTGCAAGCGTATCAATTGCTGCAGCTTCAAATACAGCAAGTTTGGTTGGTGTTTGAGTGAAAGTAACATCACCACGAGCGGTCGGAATGGTCACATCTTTGCAAATGAGAGAGAAGAGCAAGAGACAGCAAAGGCTAAGGTAAGTAGTGTTTTTGAACATAAATATTCCTATTAAATAGAAAATGACAGAAGGAGATCTTATTGAAAACAATTCTCAAGAAAGCTGTAATCTTACCCGATAATATTTGAAATAGGAAGATCTATAGATAAAAATGCTTGCTCACTACTTACCTTTAGTTATGAGCTGGATATTTACAAGCTATTCAGCAGCATAGCCTTTGTTTAGGTAGAAGTTTTCATCTAAATAAAGCCATCTTGTTTCTTAATTCAAGGCGTCCTTCGGTAAACCATTTAATCACAAGCGGATAAATTTGATATTCTTGCTCACGGGTTCTAGCTTCCACTTCTTCGATGCTATCTTCAGGGAAGATTGGTACTTTTGCTTTTGTAAAACAATTGCACCACCATCCACTTCTTCATTGACAAAAATGAACGGTTGTGCCGTGTTCATTGTCGCCTGCTTCAATCGCACGTTGGTAGGTGTTTAAAGCTCGCGTATTTAGGAAGAAGAGAAGGATGGATATTTAAAATTTTCCTCGCAAAAACGTTGAGTAAATTTTGGGGTAAGAATTTTCATATAACCAGCAAGGACGATCAAACTACTGCTAGGCTTTGCAAATAATCGCCAATGGCGTCGTCCATTTCGAGGTTATTGGCAAAATTTTTGCGAAGAAAGACCGCTTAGCGGAATCTGTGCTTGTTTGGCTCGAACTAATCCGTAAGCATCAGCTTTGTTACTTACCACACAAAGCAATTTTGGCGGGAATATCGCCTGAATGGCGGGCATCAATAATAGTTTGTAAATTCGTTCTTGACCAGAAACTAGGACGGCAATCATTTTCTTCCTTCTGAAATCAGCCCAAAAGGGCTGAATTTAAATTAAGATTTTATTATTGAATCTCAACCTAGTGCTTCGCCTTCGCCAAGATGTTCAATTTTTCCAATAACCCACGCTTTTTCTCCCGCTTGTTCAAGTAATGCGAGAGCAGTTTTCAACCTCTTTTTCTGGTAACGCAATTACCATACCTACGCCACAGTTGAAGGTGCGATACATTTCATAACAGCTGATATTGCCTTTTTCTTGCAACCAGCTAAATACTGCAGGCCATTGCCAACTGATTCATCAATCACTGCTTTGGTGTTGTCTGGTACTACACGTGGGATATTTTCCCAGAAACCGCCACCTGTTAGTGAGCGATTGCGTGAACTTCAGTCTGTTTGATCGGTTGCAAAATCGATTTTACACCGATTTTGGTTGGGGCTAATAAATGTTCGCTAAGCGGTTTGCCGTCTAATAAATCCGCTGGATTTGCACCACTTACTTCAAGCACTTTGCGAATAAGTGAGTAACCGTTAGAGTGTGGACCGCTTGAGCTGAGGGCGATTAAGGTGTCGCCTGTTTTCACTGCTGTGCACGTCAATAATCTCTGATTTTTCTACCACGCCTACGCAGAAACCCGCTAAGTCGTAGTCGCCTTCGTGGTACATTCAGGCATTTCAGCGGTTTCGCCGCCGACTAACACAACCAGACATTTCGCAGCCGTCTGCAATACCTTTGATCACGCTTGCTGCCACATCAATGTCTATTTCCTGTGGCATAGTAATCTAAGAAGAAAAGCGGTTCTGCACCTTGTACGATTAAGTCATTTACACACATTGCCACTAAATCTTGACCAATGGTATCGTGTTTTTTCAAGTCAATCGCAAGGCGTAATTTTGTACCCGCCGTCTGTACCAGAAACTAAAATTGGCTCTTTCATATTTGGTTGGTAAAGCACATAATGCACCGAAACCACCCAATCCGCCTATGACTTCAGGGCGGCGAGTGCGTTTACATCACCTTTGATACGTTCGACTAATTCATTTCCCAGCGTGAATATCGACGCCAGCATCTTTATAGCTCAGTTGCTGTGTTGCTCACGATTAACCTCAATCAGTTGAAATAAAAATCGGGCAGATTATATCATTACAGCAAACGTTTGCGGAATAAAAATTTAAAGGATTGACTTATGTTTCAAATACAGTATTATTTTTGAATGTAACAATTTTGTTACATTTAATATATATAAAACAAAAGGATCTAGTATGCAAACTAACAATGAGCTTTATCAACTTGCATTAAAGCAAGATTAAATCGAATAGCTTAGTATTATCAATCAGACGCACAAAAACTTCGTTCTATCGGATATATTGAAAATAAAGTAATGGAGCTTGCAGTCCTTAATTTGGAGAGATAGTAACATTTGATAATTAGAAAATATTACATACAAGAAATGGATTTAAGGCAAAGTTTGATGGGGAATGACCGATAGTTAATTAGACTATTTGGTACCTATGATAAACCTCTCAAAAAGAATATTTTTGTATCATCTGAATGTAATCATCATTTTAGAACTAAATAAGGACAAAAAGTGGAAAAATTTATTTATTAATAATAGTATTATTGCTAACTATTTTATTCTTGGTATTTGTTTATTAGTAATAGCCTCTTTTGTAGCAGGTTATATTGATTCTATTGCTGGAGGTGCAGGCTTAATTTTAATTCCTGCATTCTTAATGGTTGGTCTTCCTCCTCAATTAGCATTAGGTCAAGAAAAACTAGTTAGTACTATTGGCACAATCGCGGCTATTAAAAACTTTATGCAAAAGCAAAATCTATAGTTTGGAAAATTATTCCCTGAGGGATTGTTTCTGCATTATTAGGTGCCTATATTGCAGAAGTTATTTTAATGCTACCAACACATGTTATTAACTATATTATTTTTGCATTTTTACCTTTTGGGTTTAGCTGCCACTTTATTTAAAGGAAAAATTACTCAAGCAAGAAAATCAGAGCAAGAAATTAAAAACTCAGCATTATCTATTTTTATTACCTGTTTAATAGTTGGTTTTTATGACGGTTTCTTTGGACCTGGTACAAGCAGTATTTTTATTATAGCATGTATTCTTAATTAATAAATTAAGTCTATTGCGTGCTTCTGCGACCTCTAAAATTTTTAATTTTTCCTCTAATATTAGTGCATTCTGTACTTTTTATTATTGCAGGTAAAATGGCATTTTTAATAGGTATTCAATGATTATTGCCAACCTTGTAGGAAACCATATTGGTAGTAAACATGCAATTCACAGTAATGGTGAAATTATCAAAAAGTGTTGATAATTACTGTAGGTCTATTGATGTGTACGTTGGGTTACAAAGCCTTATTCGCTTAATACAAAGGGGTTGAATACGTTTTAACAAGCGAGATTCAACCTCTTTGTTTTTCAACCTTGCATAACTTTTTAAACTGTACTATCTTAGTAGTGCATATAAATATAGGAGAAACAAAATGAAAAACCACAACCGCATTAGTTACAGGTGCAACCGCAGGCTTTGGCTTGGCGATCTGTAAGAAATTGATAGAAGCAGGCTATAAAGTGATTGGCACGGGCAGACGTGCAGATCGGTTAGCAGAAATTCATTCACAATTAGGGCACTAATTTTCTACCGCTTGCCTTTGATATTCGCGATGAACAAGCCACAATTAACGCTCTAAATACCCTTC
>BNJV01000645.1_pt1 | contig 195035 bp, 320 predicted proteins | sample 8540591 | NCBI WGS metagenome assembly BNJV01 (sample SAMD00202457, study PRJDB9452) | human saliva metagenome | host: Homo sapiens | reverse complement strand
CATGGGTTACGTAATATTTTTAGAAAAAGAAAGGAACCCTGGACAGAATACAATGGACAAGTAATCTTTTCTCCATCCGCCTTAAAACAGATGGGAAAAGAGTGCAATAGAAAAAGATGGTAATAATCTAAGAATTTCCAAGGAGGACATATTAAGCGCTCTTGAGATTGCAGATTTCTTTGGAGAAAACATAGATGCATTTGATCAACTGTCTGATTATCAAGATATTGATTTACATCTATCGGAGTTCTTAGATAAAACATTACGTGATTATCAAAAGACTGGTGTTCGCTGGTTACTTTCATTACGAAAGAACGGATTTGGCGGATGCTTGGCAGATGATATGGGACTTGGTAAAACACTGCAGGTTATATCGTATTTATCTGATGAATCACAAGAGGATACGAAAGCCCTTTATCGTTGTACCTAAAACGTTGATTGAAAATTGGAATCGTGAGTTTAGGAAATTTGCGCCAAAAATAAGTACATATGTTTATCATGGAAGCGGACGAGACCTTTCAGATGCATTAAAATGTCGAGCGATAATTACAACTTATGGAACTTTATTAAATGATATTGGATTATTGAATGAGTGCAACTTTGATCATCTTATAGTTGATGAAGCTCAAAATATTAAGAATTCGAGGAGTAAAGCATACAGAGCCATCAAAGTTATCAATGCTAAAACTCGAATTATTATGACGGGAACTCCACTTGAAAAATAATATACAAGAATACTGGGATTGATGAAAAATCGCCAACCCAACGGAACTGACTTATAAGACAGTAATGAATGGTTTGACAGATGATCAAATAATTGAAAAAGTAAGGAGGCTCACAGGACCATTTTTACTTAGGCGTTTTAAGAAGGATGTCTTAGATGATCTTCCGGAAAAAGAAGAACAGATAATTTTTCTGTTCCTTTGATGAGGAGCAAAGAAATCTGTATCAAAAACATGCTAAAGTCAATAAGAAATGAAATTGATCGTAAGGCAGATAGATATGAAATGAAATCAAACCCATTGTATTAAGTGGGTTAATGTACTTGCAGGAGATTTGTTGTCATCCAAGGCTTATTCCTAGGAGTACAATTCCAACATGTGCTCTGAATCAGCCAAATTAGATCAATTGTTATTGATGCTGGATGTACTGTATGCGTCTGGTCATAAAGTGGTGATTTTTAGTAGATTCACACGAATGCTTGAAATTATAAATAAGGAACTTATAAAAACATTTTACTATTTTTATTTAGATGGTGGTACCAGAGACAGGCAGAGTGTAGTCGATAATTTTGAAAATAGTGTAGAAGGTGTTTTTGATCAGTTTGAAAGCAGGAGGCGTTGGTTTAAATTTAGTGTCTGCTGATACAGCTATTATTTATGATCCATGGTGGAATCCCTGCTGTTGAAAAACAGGCTGAGGATCGTATATATCGTATTGGACAAAAATAAAGTTACAGTTTTTTTAAGTTAATAGCAGAGATACAATAGAAGAAAAGGTCCAGGTTTTACAAGAAAACAAAGAAAAATTGTTTGATGATGTGATAGAAGGACACGATATACCACAGAATATTACGATGGAAGATATTCGAGGTTTACTATACTAAGCTAATAATGAGTTGATTTGAGGGAGCATGGTTTACTGCCATGCTCCTTTTTGCATGTCAGAATGACACGTATATTGTGTCAACCGTGATACAGAACATTTTGTTTTTGATAAATTAAGATAAATAGTGTCAGACAGAGTTAAAAGGTATAAATCGATAGGCTCTTGACTTGGTATATATCTCGATATATATTACAAGGGAAAGGAAGGTAATCTATATGATGACTGCAAAGGTTTTTAAAAATGGAAGAAGTCAGGCAATTAGACTTCCTAAGGAGTGTCGATTTTCATCAGATGAGGTAGTAGTGAATAAGATAGGGATATTGTTATACTACTTCCTAAAGAAAAACAAGTGGGACTCATTTATGAGAGCAATAGATCTATTCTCAGATGATTTCATGGCGGATGGAAGAACAAGAGATTCGGCACAGGAGCGTGAAAGCACTATGAGGTATATGCTTGACACCAATATCTGTATTTATGTAATAAAGCATAAGCCAGAAACGGTATTCCGAAAATTACAGACTATCTCATCCGGAGGATGTGCATATCATCGGTCACATATGCCGAATTGGTGCATGGTGTAGAAAAAGAGCATAGCTGTGGAGAAGAACAGATTACACTCTCCATGCTTCTGGCGAATATGGAGATTCTGGATTTTGACGTGGATGCGGCTGATTGTTATGGAAAGATTAGAGCGGGTTTTGGAGAAAAAGGTACGCCGATCGGACCTCTAGACATGATGATTGCAGGTCATGCGCAGTCTCTCGGATATACAATCGTAACGAATAACGTGAAAGAATTTTCCAGAGTGGTCGCTCTGAAGATTGAGAATTGGGCAGAATAATTCATTTCAGTTATATTGTGAAGAAGAGAGTATGTTCTCACCTGTTTTCATTATCCCTTTGATCGTAATTTTGATAAGGTAAAAGAAGTCTTGTCGCTACCAACATTGAGGTAGAACTTGAAAACTGAATAGAAAACAGATAAAATTGTGATTGTAAAAGCCTCAAATAGGCATGAATTTTCAATGAGATGGAGCAGCTTTTATGGAAATTAAGCGTGATAGTTACCTTAAGCAGTTGATTTCCTATCGTTTTGACGGATTAGTGAAAGTAATCACCGGAATCAGAAGATGCGGTAAATCCTATCTTCTTAAAAATATATACCGAGATTATTTAATTGAGAATGGTGTAAAAGAAGAACAGATTATTACGATTGAGCTTGACCTTGCGAAAAGATATTCAATATCGTAATCCGCTTATTCTTTCCTCCTTCGTAAGAGAAAGTGGAAAAGAGCAAAGAGGAGTATTATCTTTTTGTTGATGAAATTCAAATGTCCGATGAGGGTAGCTAATCCATATAATCCGGATGGTAAGAAAATTACTTTTTACGATGCTCTCAACGATTTGAGAGCTTTATCGAATTTAGATGTTTATGTGACAGGAAGCAATTCAAAAATGCTTTCCAGTGATATTCTTACTGAATTTAGAGGACGAAGTGATGAAATAAGAGTACATCCGCTTAGCTTTGCAGAATATTATTCTTTGTTGGCGGGGACAAAAGCAAGCGTTTGATGAATATGCATTTTATGGCGGAATGCCGCTTATCCTGTCAAGACCTAATGATACGGCTAAGATGAATTATCTGAAATCCCTTTTCTCAGAAGTGTATATTAAAGACATTGTTGAACGGAAAAATTGAAAGACAAGATGTACTGGAACAGATATTGGATTTGCTTTGTTCTTCGGTTGGTTCATTAACAAATCCGACTAAAATTGCCAATACTTTGAAGTCAAAGCAAGGAGGAGTGTATCTGCCAATACAATTAGGGCATATATCGGACATTTGGAAGACGCGTTCCTTTTTCAGAAAAGTCAGCGATATGACGTAAAAGGAAAAATCCTATTTTGACTCGCCAAATAAATATTACTGTGAGGATATTGGACTTAGAAATGCAAGGATAGGATTCCGCCAGCAGGAAATGACACATATCATGGAGAATATCCTATATAATGAGTTGCATATCCGGCAGTTTTCTGTCGATGTTGGTGTTGTTTATGCAAGGACACTAAGCGAAAAGGGGAATTCCATTCGTACTCCATAAGGGAAATTGATTTTGTCGTAAATACAGGAGGAAAACGAATCTATATCCAGTCGGCGTATGATGCCTCACGGATGAAAAAGCGGAAGCAGAACTTAGACCATTTTTCGCTTACGGGAGATTCCTTCCCTAAAATTGTGGTAAGGAAAGATATTGGAAAACGTTGGTATGATGATAAGGGTATTTTTGAATATCAATGTAATTGATTTTCTTTTAGATAAGGAATTGATTTAAAAAGTATATTGTGCATGCGTAATGAATGATTCAGCTCATGAAATGTGAATTATGAATTGAAAACGCTCATGTTTTGTGAATAATTAAGAAAAAGTTTTTCGAAGAAATTTCTGTTTATGGCGGATGAAGTTCACTTCATCCGCTATTTTTATCCAGAAAATTATAAATATTCGATTTTTCCTCGCAGGATATTTTGAGTGTCAAGAAAAAATATAACGCAAAGAAGAAAAACAGTTGACATTCAAACTAAGCGGTATTATAAAACATAACTGATAACTAAATTATCGATAATATGATTACTAAACTAAGTTCATCTGCTAAACAGCAAATATGAAGGAGAAAGTATATGTCAAACTCGGGATACAAGCATTGATCCGAGGCTTTTGGAAAGTGCTCGTAAAGAGTTCATGGAAAAAGGGATTTATCAAAGCAGAACTGAAAAACAATCTGTGAGAATGCAAAGATTACAACAGGAGCGGGTTTATAAAAGATATAAAGGGAAGGAAGAGCTGTTTAGCGCTGTTGTCGAAGAAAGCGGTAACCACTTTAGACCGTTTTGTTTCGAACGAACGGATGTGGACTTTTCCTCTATGAGCGACGAAGAAGTGAGAAATACATGGATTATGAATGAGAAATACATCTTAGATATGTTCCGAATCCTATGGGATATTCGAGAAGAATTTGTATTACTTTTTAGAAAAATCTGCGGGACAGTGCATGAGAACTTCGGACATGACTTTGCTTTTCGCATGACCCATGCCTATACGCAATATTATGAAGAGGCAAAAAGAGAAATATTGCGAAAGCTAAGATTACGGATCAGGAAATGCATGTTCTCTGTACGATATTCTGGACCGCTGTTTATGAACCTTTCATTCATAAGATGTCTTGGAGAGAAATTGAAGAGCATTGCAAAGTGCTATGCAGATTCCTTGATTGGAAAAAGGCAGTAGGAATCATGGATTAGTCTATTTTGGTCGTCGAGAGACGGCTTAAAATCAATAGAATAGTTAGTGATAACTAATCAATTCGGATTTTATAACAAAAATATGAATATGAATTGAATAAACTAACTTATGCGAATCGCAATAAGGCAATATTTCTGTCGGTATTCATGAATTAGAAAGGAGAGCGGAATGTTTAAAAAGTAGCTCCCTATATGGGAAAATACAAGAAATACACGATCCGAGCGGTCATCATGATGTGTATCGGGATTGCTGGCAAAAACGATGCCCTATTTTTCCTGTATCAGATGATTTCCTTTAACAAAAGGGCAATCAATCAGTTTGGGATATCTGATGCTCAGGGTACTCGGGGTACTTTTATCGGAGATCATTTATTCTTTTCGCCTATGTGAAAGGACTGATATTTTCCCATATCAGTGCATACAATACCCTGAAAAATTTAAGAATATCTCTACAGGGAAACTGGAAAGCAGTCTCGGAAATATAGAGAGCCTTGGAACAGGTCGTATAAAAAGATATTTACAGAAGATATTGATATGATCGAGCTTTTTACTTGCTCATGCAATTCCGGAAGGGATTGCCAATATTTCGATTCCCTTGCCATTCTCGTTCTGATGTTTGCAGTGATTACCGCTAGCTTTGCTTTCCTTGTTCCCATCCTTGTAGGAATCTTGCCATGGGCATGATGATGAAGCAGGGCGTACCAAAATGGATGCTCTACTATGGAATCCGCTGCCGATGAATAACACCATTATTGAATATGTAAATGGAATGGAAGTGGTGAAGGTATTCAATAAGGACGGCGATTCTTATAAAAGATTCGGAGAAGTCGTAAAAACTACAGAGATTTTTACCCTTTATGGTACAAAGCTTGTTGGCCCGTGGATGGCGATGTATTCCAGTGTTTACCGTGTCTCGCCCTTCTCATCCTTCCGGTAGGCGTCATTTTGGGTTATCAGCGGAAGTCTTGCTTTTAGACAAACTGATTTTTAGTGCTTTGTATGTCTTTTCGCAGTTGGTCCGTCTTTTTATGAAGGCGATGTATTTTTGCAGGAAATTTTCCGCAGCCTGAATTATAAAATCGCAGAGCTGGAAAAGCTTATGGATAAACCGGCGCTTCAAAGAGGGAAGTGCAAAGTTTAGTGGGGAGAATAGGGATGTTCAGTTTGAAAATGTCAGATTCGCTTATGGAGAGAAAGAGATTCTGCATGGGGTAAGTCTTGAACTTACGCAGGGAACGACAACAGCTCTTGTGGGAGAATCGGGGAGCGGAAAATCCACACTGGCTAAGCTTTTAGTGCATTATTATGACTTAAAAGACGGAAAAATTCGGATCGGTGGGCAGGATATCACAGATCTGTCTCTGGAAGCACTGAATAATGAGGTCTCTTATGTTGCACAGGAGCAATTTTTATTTAATACAACGCTTTATGAAAAATATCCTTATCGGAAAGCCTGAGGCGAAAAGAGAAGAGGTACTGAAAGCGGCAAGTAGAGCGCAGTGTGATGAATTTCTGAGAAGACTTCCGGATGGAATAGAGACCATGAGCGGGAGACGGCGGAAAGCAACTCGTCAGGTGGGGAGCGACAGAGGATTTCCTGGCACGTGCGATTTTGAAAGCGATGCGCCGATTGTAGGTTTTGGACGAGGCTACCGCCTTTAGTGGATCCTGAAAATGAAGAAAAATTAAATGTCGCTCTTGATGAAATCACAAAGAATAAGACGGTGCTTGTGATTGCGCACAGACTTTCCACGGTAAAAATGCGGATAAGATTTGCGTGATAAAAAGAAGGAAAGTGTATCGCTGCCCGATAAGCATGAGAAGCTCCGGAAGAATGTCCGGAGTATAAGAAATTCTGGGATGTCTCTGTAAGTGCAAGCACATGGAAGATTAAGGGAGGAGAAAAAGCATGCTAAAGATACTGCATAGAATCGTTTGTATGACAGGAAAAATACTGTTCCCGAATCAGAGCTTTCGTATATTACTTCTTTCATCAAGGGGATTATGATGAAGGCACCCGTTAATCTTCAGTTTTATGGCGATCAGTCTCTTTTATGAAGGGGCAAATGCAGGAAAAAGATATGTCTTTATCTTGAATCGGTCTTGTTCTTTTGCATAGCAGTGGAAGCGGTTTTTGAGCATATCACGAATGTTCTTCAATCTGCAACAGGATATGAAGTGTTTGCGGATATGCGAATGAGACTGGGAGATCATCTCCGGAAACTTCCGATGGGATACTTTACAGAAGGAAATATGGGAAAAATAAGCACAGTTCTATGTACAGACATGGTGTTTATTGAAGAGTGCTGTATGACTGTTTTATCGGAACTGGTGACTTTTTATGATTTCAAAGGTCTTATGACGCTCATGATGTTTGTCATGGATATACGATTAGGATAGCTCGCTCTGACAGTGATTATCGCCTTTGTTATCGTTGGAAATTGTATGATGAAAACGACCCTTGCCCATTCCAGGACGAAGCAGGAGGGAAGTGAATCGCTTACGGAAGAGGTTTTGGATTTTGCCGAAGGAATAGGGATTATCAAGTCCTTTAATATGTTAGGGAGAAAAATCCAAAAGTCTTTCCGCTGAATTTGAGAAAAGCTGTAGGGAAAGTATTGACTTTTGAGAAAAGTTATGGACCCTGGCGAGAGCCTTATACCTCACTCTACGGGATCGGCACCTTCATGCTTGCTGTAGCCGGCCTGTTGTATGCGAAGGGAGAAATGGCGCCGGACTATATGGTGGAATGGTATTGTTCTTATTTGATCTCTTTATTTCCATAGAGAGCTATTATGGGCAAATTACCAGACTTACGGTAACAGCCGCCTCTTTAGACAGAATAGAAGAGGTTTTTGAAGCGGAAGAACTTAAAGATGTCGAAAGTGACCATGTGTTGCCTGAAAGTGCAAAGGAAACAGAGGAGGATTCTGCTGATAGGGCAAATGTCTGAAAAGTGCTGATGAAAACACGGAATGATTCCGCTGATAGGGCAATGTCTGAAAGATGCAAAGGAAAACACGGAAGGATTCCAATGATACTGTATTTTTGGAAAAATACGAAAGGAAGCACAAAATGATTCTGTTGTGGAGTACAGCGATGTAAGCTTTGGCTATACCGGAAAGAATGTGCTGAATCATATCTCCTTTAGCATGAAAAAGGGGGAAATGACGGCTCTCGTAGGACCGTCAGGCAGTGGAAAATCTACAATAGCTCTCTTCTTGCCAGATTTTGGGACATCAGGAGGGGACGATTAAAGCTTAACGGCAAAGACATCAAAAATATTTCCTTGGGAAGTTTGATGGATCAAATCAGCATGGTGTTCCAGAGGGTTTATCTTTTTAAGGACACAATCTATAACAATATCGCCATGGGTCGACCCGATGCTACAAGGGAAGAAGTAATAGAGGCGGCAAAGAAGGCAAGATACTATGATCTTATCCGCTCGCTTCCGGAAGGCTTTGATACGGTAATCGGGGAAGGGGAGCATCCCTTTCCGGCGGAGAGAAACAAAGAATTTCCATTGCCAGATGTATCCTGAAGGATTCGCCCATCGTTATTTTAGATGAAGCAACAGCAAGTGTGGATGCGGATAATGAACGGGCTATACAGGAGGCGATTTCGAACTCTGCAAAAATAAGACGCTTCTGGTCATTGCCCATAGATTAAAAGACCATAAAGGATGATGACCAGATTCTTGTTGTATCGGACGGAAGGATTATAGAACGCGGAAATCACGATAAACTCATGAAAGAAGACGGCATTTATGCACGGATGGTCTCCGTACAGGCGTCTTAAAAAGGGAAAATAGAATCAGTTTCCAAGAGAACTCCCGAAAGGGGAGTTCTTTTTCATTCTTTTGTGAAAAATGATACTGATAATTATGTGATATCACGCTTTGTGGGTTTCTGTATGAAAAATGCAGATTGGAACATCGTATAAACATCTTGATTGAAGTTCAATTTAGAATATAATCTGTTTTATAGTAGATGAAAAATGTTCCAATCTGCATCATGGAGATAGATATGCTACCAAGAAAACAATATGTTAATGAGCTGATGAGATTAAAAAGAGAACGGAAGAGTTAAGATTATTACCGGTCTTAGACTGAAGTGGCAAGTCGTCCTTTCTTTGACTTGCTTTCGTCAGCAACTCTAGACGAAGGAGTTGTTCAGGAACAGATTATAGGGATACAGTTGGATGATTTTGCATGAAAATATGAAATATCGAGATCCACTTCATTTGGATGAATATATTAGAAGCCGAATTACAGATGCAAAAAGGTTTTTATGTATTTATAGATGAGATACAGCTGGTTTCCGAAGTAAAGAATCCATATGTGGACAATCAGAGAAGCAAAGATTAGTTTTTGTAGATGTGGTTCTGGGGCTCTTGAAGATAAAAATGTGGGATGTCTAGTGACCGGCAGTAACTCTAAAATGCTTTTGTCAGATGTGCTTACACAGTTTAGGGATAGAGGGATGAGGGTCAGAGTATTTCCCTTTCTTTTGCTGAGTTTTTATGATGCTTATGAAGGAGATAAGCGGGAGGCCTGGCAAGAGTATTACACCTATGGCGGAATGCCGATGATTTTGGAAAATGGATACGCATGAACGGGAAAAAGTAAATATCTTCGAGACCTATTTGAAAGAACTTATATTAAGGACATCATGGAGAGAAATAAGATCAAGAACGACGAGGAGGTACTGGCTATACTTCTTGATATCCTCGAGCATCGGGGATTGGTTCATTGACAAATCCCGGTAAACTGTCCAATACCTTAAGAGTGAAAGAAATATATCCCTTGCACCGGATACTGTTGATAGATATTTGCATTACTTTGAGGATTCCTATCTGCTTCAAAAAGGCAAAGCGTTATGATGTGAAGGGAAAAAAATATATCAAGACACCGTCAAAATACTATTACACTGACTTAGGGTTACGGAATGCCAGACTTGGATTTAGACAAATCGAGGAAACACATTTGATGGAGAATGTTCTCTATAACGATTTGATACGGCGAGGCTTTTGATGTAGACGTCGGAGTCGTAGAGATTGCAACTATGGAAGAGGGCAAAAAGTACGGAAACAGTTAGAAGTGGATTTTGTGCTTAATAGAGGAAATGACAGGTACTACATCTCAGTCGGCACTAAGCATTGCAGATCCGGAAAAGAAAAAGCAGGAAATCAGTATCTCTCCTCAGAATACCGGATTCTTTTAAAAAGATGGTTGTGGTCAAAGACTATTTAAAACCTTGGAAAGATGATAATGGAATCCAGTATGTGGGGATAGAGCATTTCCTCAGGGATGAAAATATCCTTGTGGGATAAAATAACTAGACAGCCCCCTTTGGTCTGATAGGAGCATCGTATGAGAGAATTTAAAAAGCATATCCGGCCTGTATGACGGCAATTTAGCCTTTTATCCATAGCGCCTGCCCTCACCCCCAAAAGGGGATAGAGGAAAATCCCTTGTTTTTCGTGGAGAAATCGTGAATCCTGCAGATTATCGCGGGAGGACTTTTTGGTCCTTACGGATATTGTAAGCACAAGATATTTTCAGTATGTGCCGGGCAACACAAAAAGGATCCCGTGCTTTCTGCCCAGGGGATAGGCTTAGAGCGGAATGCTTTTTCGGCTTGTAACGGTGTTTATGCAAGGCTGGATATATTTCAAACTGCCTTGGACGGAGAGATTCTTTACGGTACTACCAATGTGGATATAGGCGTCAAACTAAGACAAGCCCTTTGTAAAATCAAACAGGGAGATAAATTAAAGTTCCTTATCGGCGATGAGGGCTGGAAGAGCGTACACTGTAAGGCGCTTTCGGATGGAACTTTGCTTACGGATATCCTGATAGAGCGCCCTGTGGAAATGCCGGATCGCTGGATTCGAGCTTTTGGGAAATTGCGCCGTGCTTCATCAAAAATGAAATACAAATTCCATCTGGAAGGAATGGGCAAGGCCTTTATCGCAGGGCTTCCTCCTGTTACCGGAAAGGAACAATCCGGATGGCTATGCCCTACAAAAACCGGTGCAATCTTAAAGCTTCGGGAAGAAAAAGACAGCGTATATATCAGCGGTCTTCATAGGCTTAGCGCACTGAAGCGTCTCATGAGCCATGTGAACAGGATTAACTTTTATGCTCCGGAAGGGGTTGCTCCCGGGCAAATGATGATAGAGGTCTGTATGAGCGGCGCAAGCATTACCCTGAGCCTTACGGCGAAGAGCTATGAAGGCTATTCCGGAGAAGGGGCTTTTGCTGGAGGCGCTTTTCAGACCTAGAGACTTTGGAATTTGCCGACAGAATTGATAATGAATTGAATTTTTGAGCCGAAAATTGAGCTTGAAAAAATCTCTGCATCCCTAGGCGCGAGAAGAAAAATGTTCATGATGCTATGGAGCTTCTGGGCTGTTTCCGGAAAAACTGGGCTTTGATGTCCATGAAAAATGCATTTTTCCATAGAGAGCTTCTGGATGACCCGGATAGAGTCTTAAAGGATAATCCGGAGACTGGTAGCGGCGAAAAACTCATGGAGGACACCGTCTTTGTGGAGGATTCCCTTTGGTATGTGCAGTCGGAGAGACAAACTACAGAGTGATTTACCCGGAAGGAACCGGAGTGGAAAATGCAAAAATGCACTTGTACATGGTATTTAAAGCATAAAAACAGCAGAGGCCCTGCAAACACATTTTGGCAGTGAAATTAAGACAGGGACTGTAATTCTAATCAGGCAGGAAATATGGTCAAAAGATTAAAAATATAGTAGGCAAGCAGATAGTCTAAGGAATCTAATTCAGCAAGTAATATAATCTAAGAGCTGTAATTCAGCGAGCAATATAATCTAAGGACTGTAAGTCGATAGGGCGACAAAGGGATATCATTCGGCTGAAAAGCAGATAAAGGAGTTTACTATGGCGAGCAAACTGGAAAGGGCTGTTGCAATCACCGTTCTTTAGGGTATGAGGAAACGCTTTATGAAAAATATTTTTAAGCCTCGGGATAGGAACGAAGGAAGAGCAAGCTATTAGGGGATGGGCTAAAATCCGGTGAATGGGTACAGGTCAAACAATTATCCAGAGAACAGCTACGGCTTTGCTCCGGTTATAGATGTTGAAGATGTTGACCTTAAAAAGCTTAGCTGTCTTTGCCATTCGAATCGGTGTGGAGGCGAAGAGGGCGGCAAATGTGATAGGCTCGGGGGATGAAATTGCTCTTCAGGCAATTATGGATAGAGGTGAGAACTATGCAGTGAATTTTATTTCCGCGCCGAAAGCGGCAATAGGAGAGCCTGGGAGCATTCCCTCTCCGTCCTTGGTATGCTCTGCCTGAAACTTCTCCACAGGATGAATCTCCCTATTCCGGATTCCGTGGAGTATATGAAGGACTGGGCAGCCGCTTCTTCTGTGATATTGCTGGGGCCAAAAAAAGATTATCTCTTCGATGATAGCTTTTACGCTGGAGAAGGAAGAAATTCTGGAAGATTTATAGAGCATATCGAAAAGGGAATTTCCCTAAATGTGCCGGGAACAGGACCTTTTTCCCTGATTTGCTTTTCTTTGGAGTGGAGAATCATTTACTCAATAAAGAAACGGCAAAAGAGTATATCTTTGATGCGCTTTATATTGCGAAAAGACCCGGGGACAGAAAAGCATGGGTAGAGCTTTTGGATAAACTTGGCTGTGCAGAAAAGGATTATATAGATAGGGCGGAAAAATCTTATTCCGCTACTGGGACTGGGGGAGAGTCCTCTTATAGAGCGATTTGCCCCTGTTCTTATAGAAAATATTTCCGAGGGAACTTCTGTATCCGGTACTCGATTTCCTGTACTTCCGCTAAGGTCAAGAAAACGAAGAAGATGCTTTTTAAATTCGGTTTTTAAAACGAGAGAAGCCAAAAATCTGCCAATGATTTTGCTGAATGGCTTTCCTTTATTTGCAGGATGAGGATAAGAGCATTGCCGGTCTTGCAGTAAAAATTGGCCCTGTCCTGGGGACTAGTGTTGGAACAGGAAGAAAGTAACAAAAGAATTGCGGGGCTTGTGGAGAGAATGCCCCAAGCTTTGGGAAAGTTCCAAGATTTAGCTTGGGAGATAAACGGCGGAAAGCTTAACGGATATGGTTGCCCTGCTTTCCGAGAGAAAGGAGTGTGTGGAAGACCTTCTTTTGAACAGTTCCTTGCTCTGGCAAACCGCATTGCATACAAAAAATCCTGAAGAAGTCAAAATGAGTATTCTGGGAATTCCCTCAACAGCGATTCCGCCACTTTGTGGACATTGGGGAGATGGGCAAGAGAATAGAAAACAAGCCGGTGGAGGAAAGCCGGCAAAGATTTTGGCAGGGGAGAGAAAGAAACTGTAAAGATAGAGTATCGGGAACCCTAACCATGCGAAGAGAGAACCTTTTTCGTACCATGGGACAATGGCCCTGCTTACTCAGCACCCCAGCTTTGAAGACTTAAGCATTTCCGTAGAGGATTTCTGGAGCGGCTAAGTCTGGTACCGGCGGAAAAATTCTCCTATGTATCGGAGCCTGATTTACAGCTTGCGTTGACACGGTTGGATATGGAGACATTTTCACAGGAAGATATAAGCAAATGCAAGGAAGAAAAAGAAGCAAAATGCAAGGAAGAAAGAAGCAAATGCAAGGAAGAAAAGAAGCAAATGCGTGGAAAAAGCTACAGGAGCTTAACTTAAAAATCCAGCTTCCTCCGGAGGATTTTTGCAAGATGAAGAGGGAAAGGATATTCTATTAGGGAAATTGATTGCAGATTATTTGCAAGACCCCTATATAGAACCGGTGTTTTTCCGGGAGAAACGCCCTATTGGAAGGTAGAATTGAAAATGCCGGAAAGCCTTTAGGGCAATGCCTTATAGACTCGTCTTACAGTCATAAGGAACTGTTTTCGATTTTTCCGAATTGGGGAGATTATTCCCTTACGGCGGTGCATAGAGATTTCGAAGTTTATCATGGACAAGGCATCATTTTGCGACAGTTGGCAAGAAGGAGAAAGCCCTTAAGTAAAGGGGCGCTGATGAACTGGATTGCGGTGTTTGGGAAGCTCAGTGATGAAAAATGCGGAGGAGGCACTAATAGCAAACCGAGAAGCTTGGGAAAGAGGCCTTCTGCTTCCGGGGATAGCGGATATTTCCTATTTGGATTGGAACGGCGGGGAGCTGTCTAACCTGGCAAATCTTGCTGCCGCCATGGACTTCATGGCAAATGAGGGGATGCTGAGTTTACTATGGAAAGCGCCTTTGTGACGCAGTGGAAGAGTCCCTGAACTCGCCTAGAATCTTGGCCGGAACTGCGGAGATTGTAAAGTTTTTAAGAGATTATCTGGATGAGGTGATACTTGCGGTAGAAAAAGCTTGCCTCCGAAAGAAGCACTGAAAATGAAGGCTATCCGCATTTTGGCAGGAAAAAGCGGCTCCCTCGAAGGCCGTAAGCTATGCAAAAGGAAATCCTTGAGAAATTGCTTTCCATAGAGACAGAGCAGATACAGAGTGCTAAAAATGCAGGATTAAGAGAAAACTCCCGGTCGAAAAAGATAATGCGGCTTTAAATGAAGATATAAGCTTAATCAATGATAAAGGCTTAAGAGAGAATCAAGGAACTATAGAGAATACATCAAAAAGCAATATAATAACTTCCGTAGAGACTCCCGCCGATTTTTGAGAAAATATGGCTTCCTTTACCGGAAGGAAAAGAACTCATAGAAGACCATGCTACTTTTCGGATAAAGGCTATAGAACTAAGAAAAACGAAAAGTTTTTCAATTCGACTTGATTTACCGGATGATTCGGACTGTTCCTATCAGGTGGTCATCTCCGGATGGTTGTATGGACTCAGCTCACGAGGGGCAGGTTTCAGGAACGAAGGGTAGACCGTAGGGGAGACCGAAACGGCAAAAATAGACGCTGAAAAAAGAAGTATGGTTTCATTATGATAAGGAAAAAGGGAAGATTGTGGTAAGCGAGTTTAGAAACTGGAGAGGGGGACAAGGCTCCTCTGGTAGGAGGCTACGCCCTATTCCAAACTGTTTTAGCTTTGTTATAGCGCTCCCTGGCTCAGGATGGAGACAGCATCTCACGGGCAAAGAGTCTGTTTAAAGAATTGGTCCAATCCGGGATATTATCTTTGGAGACATTAAGAGAAATCACAAGGATGCTTTTACGCTATGAAGAAATCAGTCCTGTAAAGCTTGTACGCATCGTGGAAAAGGAAAGAGAGCTTCTAAGCATTTGCTGGGGAATGCTTTTGGGAATGTGTGAAAGATAGGGAGAGAAAACAGCGGAGACAGGAAAAGCCGCCTGTCTGGATTAATCGAATTTTAGATATTTGCATCTATTATGCAACGTATTTAAGAGAAGCCGCTAAAAGAGGATTTATTTCGAAAGAAGATGCCCTGTGGCCCGGGCTTTTGAAATGGCAAACTGCGGTGCGAAGTCTACTGCAGTTAAAAAAGCGAAGGAGCTTTTCGAAATCTTGGGAATCGGCTAAATACAGCAAAAGTAAAATAAGTTGTGATGCGCACAAGGTCTCTTTACGGAAAAAGAGGGACAGCAACCGTGCCGTATCACATTCCTCGCAATACCTTATATCTTGAAGAAATCTGACGAAAATAGATAATGAGTTATTTTTATTCGATTAGCGAAATTTTATGAGCGAATGAATATCCATTTCCCCTGCAAAGAGACTATTTTTGGAAGTCTATCGGACAAGGAGGTTTTGCATAGATGGCGAGAGCGTGTATATGGAGAAAAAGTCAACATCGACACGGTAAATACAATTTCTTTTTATAACCAAAGGGCAAAGACGATAAAAATAGAGAGCAGGAATATACTACAGTTTTACTGGGGATCAGGACCCTGAATATGCGGTGAAATGGGACGAATACGAAAAAGGATTTGTACTGCCTAAATTAATGTTGAATCGGAATAAAGTGGTTCTTGACCTGGGCTGTGGAATGGGAAGATTGGCTGATGCCGTTTCTGATAAGGTAAAGGAATATTATGGTGTTGATTTTTCGTCGGAAATGATTGCTGTAGCAAAACAAAAATGTAAGAAACAACATTGTCATTTTATACAATGTCCATAGTTGATGCGCTTTCCGATCCGAAAATCACAGCTCGAAAATACGATCTTGTACTTATGGCCGGTGTTTCCATGTATATCAACGAAGATGAGCTAAAGGAGTCGTACAGACTATTAAGGAACTTAGTGAATAAGGACAGCTTGTTTTTACTTCGAGGAAAGTGTCGGAAAAATAGAAAGACTTACTTTAAATCATATATGGTCGGAAGATTTACAGGATTATTATGGCGCAATTTATAGAACTCGTGAGGAATATAAAAGCCTTATAGACGAGTACATAAACGGGGTAGAGTATATTGAGGAGGGCTATATGAATTTTCTGGATAAAGAAGAACAGGCGGAGACGGGCCACTGGTATGCTTTTACTTCAATATAAGGGAGAGTGAATTTAGGAATAAAGAAATAAAAATAATATAAAAAGTATGCAGAAAGACAGTTTAGATTTGAGATATTCCATACTGTAAACTTAATCTGAAAAAGCATTCCCTTACTTAGCGCTATACTTTATTCATCAAAGAAAAGGAGAAAACAATCTTCTAAGGAAGACATTTCTACTTTAAAACATAGTAAAGAAAAAGGAAGGTAAAAATGAAAAAGATGAATTTACAGAAACTCGTAGCACCTCGGAAGCGCAACTCTGGCTTGCACGGCGACATTAAGCCCGACCGCTTTTGCAGGAAACTGGGTAAGTGATGCGAAGGGCTGGTGGTATGATTTTTGGGAATGGCACCTGGCCATCCAGCGACTGGCAGTGGATTGACGGAAACAATGACGGCACGGCAGAGTGTTATTACTTCGACCGCTTTGGCTACTGCATCTTAAACGGGGCGACTCCGGACGGCTATCAGGTAAATGAAAATGGTGCATGGATAGAGAATGGCGTCGTGCAGACAAGAAATGTCGCTGTAAATACGGCGAGGGACAGAACAATGCGGCGTCCAACACAAAAAGAATACTTCCGCAAATGCTTCCGAAGAAGTACAGGAGGACGGCGGTGAGCGCTAGTCAGCGATAAGAAGGCAAAAACAATACAAAAACAATGCCGTGAAGCTCTACGGGGAAGGAACCGATTATACGGGAGTGCTGGAGTGGGTCTCAGATAAAATCCAACAGAGAGAAAAATATACAGGGACGGATTTGCTTTCAGGCATGAATCCTTTATTGAATTTGAGAATGACGGAAACTATACCCATCTTAAGGCAACTGTATTCCCGGAGGAAGACGGTTGGGGAAAAAGACAGTGTTATGAGCTTGGAAGTTTATAATGAAAACGATGATGTTTTGTATAAGAGCGATGATATTCGTTATGACACCAAGGTTTTTACCATCGATGTGGACATAACCGGTTGTGAAAAAGGTCGGTATCAGAGGGATAGGGAGGAGGATACATTGCTAGAATCAGGTGTTGTCCATGCCCGCTTTGAATAAAGAGATATAGAAGATAGGAATAAAAATCTATCCCATTTCATAGGGATAGATTTTTACTACTCTTTACTGCTTCTTTCAGCACTGCGACAATTTCCGCTTCAGTAGATAGAGACATCACTTTTTGGTGAGTGCATCGGCTACTGTCCACTTGGAAATTACACATCTTGTAGCCAAAACAAGTGCAGGGATTTACGCTGAACTCATTGAGTCCAAAGGAGAGGAGAAGCGGAATAAAGAGCGGGTCGGAGGCGCTTCTCACACATCCCGACCGGTATTCCGGCGACTTTTCCCGAATCAATTATATGCTTCACGGAACGGAGCACGGAGGAGTGGAAGGTAGAGTAGAGATAGGAAACATCCGCATTTCCACGGTCTACAGTCATGGTGTATTGCGTTAAATCATTGGTTCCGATAGAGAAGAAATCGGATTCTTTGGCAAGAAGATCCGCGATGAGAGAGGGGCGGAAGGCGTCTCTATCATGCATCCTACTTCGATATTCCTATCATAGCTCATTCCGTTTTTCCAAATCGACTTTGATCTTAGAAATCAGCTCTTTTGCAGCGCGAAGCTCTTCTACACAGCTCACAGGGAAGCATGATTTTTCACTTTTTCCGAATGCAGGGCTCTTAATATGGCACGAAGCTGTGTTCTGAAGACTTCTTGATTACCAAGACAGTATCGCACTGCTCTATAGCCCAGGAAGGGATTCTCCTCTTTTCATATGGAGATAGGGAATATCCTTATCCCCTCCGATATCCAGTGTTCGGATGATAAAGGGATTTTCTTTCCCATGATTTCCGCCGCTTCTTTATATGCATTAAACTGTTCTTCCTCTGTGGGCATCCTTGTGTTGTCCATAAAGAGGAACTCGGAGCGGAAGAGTCCTACTCCTTCTCCATCACATTCGATGACTTTTTAGCATCCTTCGGAGTACCGATATTGCAGAAAAAGCTCAGGCTCTATACCGTCAGCGGTTTTGGTTTCTTTACCGAAGAAATCCTTAAGTTCAGCTTGTTTTTGATGTATTCCTCACGCTTAATAATGTATTGGGAAAGGATATCGCCTTCCGGATTGATATAGACAGTGCCCCTGAGAACCGTCGACGATAGCGCTATCCTTATTTTTACTGTTTCGGTAATTCTCGGAACGGAGAGGACTGCAGGAATTTCCAGAGCTCTGGCTAAAAATTGCGGAGTGAGAGGTTTTTCCTCCGACCTCTGTGATGATTCCGCAAACATTTTCCTTTCGTATCTGCGAGGTCATAGAGGGGGTCAAAATCTTTAGCTACAAGGATGGTCCCGGGGGACCTTACTGATATCTACATCCTCTACGGCTAGTAGAATTTTTAGCAGACTTACCTTGATATCTCTGATATCTGCCGCCCTTTGTCGCATAAACTCGTCGTCCATTTGGGAAAACATGCCTATAAACATATCGCAAACGGCTTCTACGGCAGATTCGGAGCATTGTCCCGCGTCTATAAGCTTTTTGCATTTCCCCGGCCATAGTAGGATCGTCTCATCATAATGAGATGACTTTCCAAGATTTCCGCTTCCTTCGGGCCGATTCTTTTTCGAATGTCTTCAGCCATCTCTGCGGTTTCTTTTGAACTTATCTACAGCGTCTTCAAATCTTTCTCAGCGGCAATGTCTTCGATTTTTGCCGCTTCGTAATGTAAATCGTGCTCTTCAATCACACAGATACTCGCCGATTCCGATTCCGTGTGAGGCGGAAATGCCACTCAAACATATAATTTTCCTCCTGTAAAAAGAACAAGCACCACAATTTCTACACCGATATAGCTAAGATAATGCATAACTCCCGTAATCATCGGCCTTTATACGGTATTCCGGTCAGACATTTCGAGATATCCGCCGTAGTTTGCAAGAGCTTACCCATCCGGAAATGAATGTTGCACCGAAGACCCTGAATCAGTCCTGAAATGAATGGTATAACAAGGCAAGCCTTAAGTCCACCCTTTTTGTTTGCAACATACCGATAATCGCATTTTTAAAGTTCAGGCAGGAGTGTCATACCATTTTTACATAAGGCTGTATCCGGAGCAGTGCCGGAAAACCTACCATCTAAAAAACAAGGCGGGGAAGACATCATCATTGCGGCAAATCGGGAGATTGATGAAATTGCGATGTATACGGTAAGGTAATACTTGAATAGAGAAGAGTCATCTGCTGAATAGAAAAGAGTCATTTGCTGAATAGAAAAGAGTCATCTGCTAAAAAGATAAAAATCTTCTGCCATGGATTTATCTTTTGAAAAAGAAGTAGGGGGAGAAAAAAGCAAAAAACTGACGTATAATGGAGTCGAAAAGAGAAAGGGAGAAAAGCTATGCTGGAGGAATTAAAGGAAGAAGTTTACGAGGCAAAATATATTGTCGCCGAAGTATGGTCTGTTATTTTTCACATGGGGAAATGTCAGTGCCGTAGACAGGAAGAGCGGATGTTTTGTAATCAAACCGAGCGGAGTGGAGTATGAAGCACTGCGACCGAAGGATATGGTGGTTGTGGATCCGGAGGGGAATAAGATAGAGGGGCAATATAACCCTTCTTCCGACACGGCTACTCATGCGGAAATCTATAAGGCATATAAAGATATAGGAGGAGTGGTTCATACGCATTCCTCTTATGCGACAAGCTGGGCGCAGGCAGGGCGCGGTATTCCCTGCTACGGCACCACGCATGCAGATTATTTTTACGGAGAAATTCCCTGCATACGATGCCTTACGAAGGAAGAGATAGAGTCGGAGTATGAGAAAAATACAGGTCTTGTGCTGGTAGCGGAACTGGAAAGGATGAAGAAGGATCCGCTTGCCGTTCCGGCCGCACTTTTTCAGTATCACGGCGTATTTTCCTGGGGAAAGGATGCGCATGAAGCGGTACACAATGCCGCTGTGACGGAAGAGGTGGCGAAGATGGCTTTCCGCTCCGAACTCATTAATCCGGAGATAAAGGTCGCACCGCAGGCACTGCAAGATAAGCATTATTTCAGAAAGCATGGCGTAAACGCATATTATGGGCAGAAATAAAGAGTTTTCTCGTTGAAAAATGTGGGAAAAACTAAAAAAGTCCTGATGAAAAATGTGGGAAAAATCAAAAAGTGCCGGTGAAAATGTGAAAAAGGCAGAAAAATCTTCCCAAGGAACACCGTGAGCACTATGACACTTTTTCTTAAAAATAAGATAAATCTATAGTTATTCTATACTAATCGGAATATAATGTTCATAGAGAAATGATCGTGAAAAATTGGAGGTGGATTTCTATGTCTAAAAAGATTCCGATTCGCAAAAAGCTTTTATGTCCTTTATGTATCGCGGAAAAGAGATTTTTAAAGCCGCTAAATGCCGGCCGGATTGATGAGAGGGTGGTCGCCGTTCGGGAATGGGTTGCCAATGTATTTTTATACCAAAAACGGAAAAAACAATTATGATTGATGCTGGGTATAATTACGAGCGCTTGGAAGAAAAGATGGGCTGGCTCGACATTTCCCCTCTTCGATTCAGGAGATTCTACTTACGCATCTCGATACGGACCATGTCGGTGCGGTGGAGAAGGATAGTGAAGGTATTTTTAGAAAGGCAAAGCTTTATCTTGGAGAGACGGAAAACAAGTACCTTAGCGGAGAGCTTCAGAAGAAGGGTGCTTTTTAAAGCTTTATAAACTTCCTAAAGTAGAGATTGAAAAATGAAATCGAGCTTGTAAAAAGACGGGGATATTTTTATATCAAGGGATATCAAGGTGGAAGCGATTTTGGTTCCCGGACACACTCTCGGGCATGTAGTGTATTTACTTGACGATGCCTATCTTTTTACCGGAGACACGATCTGGTTCCGGAGCGGACGGAGGCTACAGCTTTTTAGATTCGCTTTCCGAGGACAACGCTCTTTCTATGCGTTCTCTGGCTAAGCTGGAAAGGCTTTTAAGGGAGAGAGGACTTAGCCCGAAAATCATGAGCGGGCACACAGGCTGGACGGACGACTTGGAATTTGCTTTCCGGCATAAGGATAAGGTCTGTCATTCCCTGAAAAAGCAAAAACCGCATGACCCGACAGCACCCTACGACGGCTATGACGAGAGGGAAGATACGGAGGAGAGAGCAAGACACGAAAGACTTCCGAAAGCATGGGACTATGAGAAAAAAATAGAAGAGGCTTCAGATTGTTACTCCTCGTTCTTTTGCGAGGAACTGTACAAAAAGCTTTGAGAACTGTAAAAAGCTCCGTCTTGCTTTCTCCCGTTTCATCATTTATAATGCAAAAGATAATTATTAAAAATGATGAAAATTGAAGAAGAATTCACAAAATTCTTTCTCGGGGAGAAGAGATGACGGAAAACAGAAATTACTATAAGAAAAATCGTATTGCTTTTATGTATTCTTACCATCGTCTTTGGCGTGTTCAGTCTATATCAGTATTATAGGGGAAAAATTACCAATCCCTTTCAACTTCTTTCAGCAGTGCTTTACGGAACCATTAAACTCTTTCTCTTTGCCGCTCCTCTTTCTGCGGAGGCAAAATGCCGGCATCATGTACAGAGTTTGCCAAGTGGATGGCGCCGATTCTCACCTCCGCTTTTATTTTCACGCAAATCTCGAATATCTTACTGCACTCTAAAATGTGATTTTGAACCGATTGAGCGGAAATCATATCGTGCTTTTGGAAGCGGGAAAATGACGGAGCTTCTCATCGGGAATTTAAAAATCGAAAAAGAAGTATAGACTCTCTCTCATTTCCAGGGATTTTTGATGAACGATTAAAAATCAATATGAGAGAAAGGGGGATTGCCTGTTACCGCTTGGACTTTGGAAAGTGCGATAAGAATGAAATTCGTGAACTTTTTACGACTCTAAAGATAAAAAAACGCAAAGTATCTTTTCTTTACTGCGGAAAGTGACTTGGAAAATTTCTCCCTGTATGCCGGCGTGATAGAAAAGGATAAAGCCGGCAAGGGCGATGACCGCCTATGTTCATTCCGAGTCCGGTACGGTAGCGACCTATATGGAGGAACTTTATCGGAGGAGCGAAACAAAGAAGAGAGTTTACAAAAAGCTTGATACGGTGCATTTTTAACGAAAAGAGACTTAAGTATCAGGATGTCGCTTCAGGAAAAAGCTTGTTCGGGACAGTCTTTTCCAAAGCCTGAACGGCTTTTAACGCTCTCGCGCCCGAAAACGGGGCGTCGGAGAGCCGGAAGGGAATCCGGGGAGTCAAAACGAGGCGTCGGAGAGCCGGGAAGAGGAAAGAAGGGAGAAGGACTCGCTTAAAGAGGAAGTTATTTCGTGGACAATATGGAAAAGAGGATTCGTCCGCCTCATATCCTCCTTTTCGGGGTAAATGAACTGAGCCTTCCTCTTTTAAAGCAGCTTGCCAACGATGCCACATTTTCCTTAACGAAAAAGACGAAAATCACGGTTTTGGATGAAGATGCGGAGAAGAAAGTTGCGGAGATTCTTTCTATCTATGGCGAAACTGCTGTAGAAGATTTTTCCAAAACGAAAGACGCCTTCTTCCGGCTCTTACCATGGCGCTCGATATCGAATGTATCGAACTTGGGGCTTCTTCTAAGGAAACGGTACAAAAGGAACATCTGGAAAATTATTTAAGAAAAGTCGCAATGTGCGATGCGCCGGATCTTTTCTTTCTGCTGGATAAGGATATCGTGAAAAACCTGAAAACCTTGCATCTTATCAATCTCTATTTTTAATCAGTCGGCAAAGATTATTCGCAATGTCACACAGGTGGATTTAACTGAGCTTCTTCCGAAAAAGGGCGGAGCAATTCGGAGCTTTGGAGATATTTCGGAGATACTTTACGGAAAATGTACTCATTCGTGAATCGCTGGACAGAAGAGCAAAAGGCCTTTAATGAGATCCTACAATAAAGCGGAAGGCTTAAGCGGAATGGGAGAGGAACCGATTGGAACGCACTCAGCTATGTGAAGAAGAATTCTTCGCGTCTTTCGGCGACACATCAAGTGGTAAAAGAAGAGATTTTTAAGAAAAAGTTTTTCCGGGAAAAAGATGCGGATATTCGGGACTATTGCAAGGAAAAAGCTTTCGGAATTCAGGGAACTCAAAAGGGACAAAAGAGCATCCGGAAGAATTTCATCAGCGCTTTTTCTTGCTTTTAGCGGAAAAATCCGCGCTGGATTTCCTCTCCCGGCTCGAGCATAAAAAGATGGTGTAACAGCTACTATGCAATGGGCTTTCGCTACGGAGAGAAGAAGGACGAAAACAGAAAAACACACCCCTGCCTTATCGAGGATTGGGGAGAGGTAATCGAGGGAGAAATTTGCACTCTGTCACCCGGAGTATGACTTACTCTCCGTGTTTTGCCTCTTTTCAGGAGGAATCTTAACGATGGAGAATAGTTTGAATAAGGGTACGGAGAACAGCATGGAGAAAAAGTTTGCATGAAGAAATGGATAACGGTATGGAAAAAGAATATAAGTATGATGCTTTTATCAGCTATCGTCATGTAGAGCCGGATCAGACAATTGCCAAAAGAAATCCACAGAATGATAGAGAGCTTTAAACCGCCCAAGGAACTTTATCAAAACGGGAACAGGACAAGCTTTCGTATATTTCGAGACAGAGAGGAGCTTGCGGCAAAAGGACTTAAGTACCTCGATAGAGGAAGCACTGATGGAAAGCCATTTTCTTATTGTCATTTGTTCGAAGAGAACGCCGCTTTCCGAGTGGTGTGAAAAGGAAATTCGAACCTTCAGAGCCTTGCACGGAGATTCCCGTATCATTCCTCTCCTGATTGAAGGAGAGCCGAGTGAATCTTTTTCCTGCGCCTCTAAAAACAGTTAAAAGGAGGAAAAGGAAAAGTTTTTCTGGATGTTCTTGCGGCGGACATTCGTCCGGAAGAGGTGTTGAAAAAAGACTTTCCGGGCTATGAAGTGTTACAACAATCGGACAAGGGAAAGCTTTTCGGAATTAACCAAGGAGGAGCTGAAGATCCTTAAGACGGAAAAATACCGAATTATAGCGGCGATTCTCGGTCTGCAATTTTGGAGACTTAAAGCAGAGGGATAAGGAGAAAAAACCGACGGATTCTCGCGGTTTCTTCCGCACTCGGCGTGATTTTCCTTATCTTCGGTATCTTCATGACGAATGCCTACCAAAGGGCGGAGCAGGCGAGACAGGAGGCGGTGGAGTCCAATGCCAGTATCTTACTGAAAACGGCGAAAGATACGGGAAAAAGACGGGGATCACTTAAAAAGCCGTCTTAATCGCAAAAGAGGCGATGAAAGTCGATTCGGGAAAAATGGCGAGGTATAAGAGCTTAAGAGGCGAAGAGATTTCCGTCTTTAATGATGCCATCTATCAGAGCGGGTCTTCCGTCTTGACTTCGATCTCCACCGGGAACAAGCTCAGCTTTATGGATTTAAGTCATAATGAAAAATATCTGGCTTTCGGTTTGGATAATGACGAAACGGCTATTGCGAGTGCACGGAAAAACGGGGAAATTCTGAAGAAATTTTCTGGGCATACGCAGACAGGTGAAGCTCGTGCGATTTACCCATGATGATACTTTGCTTGCCAGTGCGTCCTTTCTGACGGTACTTGTATCATTTATGATGTGGAAAGCAGGGGAAGAGAAGAAAAAGTTGGAGAGTTCCCGGAACGCCTATGCTCTGCACGTTTTCGGAGGATGATTCGCAATGCTTTATTATCACATACCAGAATAACGTAGCGGATTTCTATGTTTTTGATACCGCTGACTGGAAAGTGAAAAGCGAAGTTTACCATAGAGGATTCACTACGCTCGGTGGACATTAAGGAGGATGGCGACGAGGCGCTCCTTCTCCTCTTTTTCCAATACGGAAAAATCAACTGCAAAGAGTAAGCCTTACGAACGGTGAAGTTTTGGACAGTTTTTCCAAGGGAGATGAGCCAGGACATCAGCGGAAATGCTTATCCCGTGCCCTTCCTTTCCGCTAAATATTCCAGGACCGGGAAAATATCCTTGCTTTTAACGATAAATGGGATAAGTAAGATTTCTAAAACGGATAAAAAACAGCGGTATTTCAGCAAAAGATGAATATCGACAGCGCAAAAACCGCGCATACATGGTAGAGAGTGAAAACGGAGATAAGCTGGCTGTTCAGTCTTATTCCAAAAATGTACATCTTGGACAGGGAAAAGCGGTGATACTACAGGAGGAAATCTATTTTCCCGATTTGGATGCAAGTATTTTTCTTATAATCCTTCCGATAACACGCTTTGAGGCTTTGGTGAAGGCGGAAAATATGCGATTTGGAAAGATAAGATTATCGTGGAGTCCGATCTCCCCTTCGGCTCGTCTGTCCCTTCCGAATCAGTTTTTACAGAATGGGAAAAAGCTTATCGTGAACTCGCATGACAGTCAGACGATAAAAAAATCATAGATATGCAATCCCGCATTTCCTCGGAACCGATTCAGGCGAGAATTGTATCGAACTCGAACGACTGTTTCCAAGATATCCTCTTTGACGGCAGTGATTTTTCCGTTTCGGAGACTGCGGGAAGACAAGTAAGAAGATTGACTTGCAAGGCGCTCAGGTTTATGGCCTTATGAAAAGCGGGAAAAAGCTATATTCTTTCGAACGAGGAAGATACTTTGCCTCTATATGGGTGAAAAACGAATCCGGAGAGCCGTTTTTAGCGCTTTATGACCTTGAAACAGGAGAAAAACGGGAGCTTTTGCTAAGTACGGTAAACGAGGCGCTTCGTTTTTCGGATGACGGAAAGCATATTTACCTCTTGAATGAAAAGGAGGGATTAAAGGTTTATCGTAGCGAGATTTAACGGAAGAAAAAGCTATCCCGAGTTTACGGATGCTACGACGGACTCTTACTTACGGAAGACGAAGAATATGCCGTATTCAATCTTTTTCCCGGCACTGCGACCCTGTACAATCTGAAAAAGCGGGAAGAGTTGGCAGTATACCCGGACAGGTGCTCAGTATAAAAGAGACGGAGACGAAATCATCTTAAAGGGATACAGAATAACACGGCATTTACCTGGAGTAATAAGAAGGAGTTAAAGACGGTTGTCATGGATGAAGCATGTGCACAGACTCCCGCTCAGCTTTTGATGATGTGAACATTTACAATGAAAAGTCCGGGCTCCTTCTTATGATTCGGAATAATGATACCGAGAGAAAGGCCTATGTTGTGGATTTTAACTCCGGACAGCTTAGGATGAGCTTCACGCCTGCGGTGAAAGAACTACAATGTAAACGGGAACATTTCTCCTGACGGAAAAACGATAATGATAGATCAGAATTATGATGCGAAAAATTATTATGACAGCTCTATGGAAAGGACTATTTCAGCTCGGCGGTTTACCATGTTCTTAGCGAAGAAGAGGTGGAGTCGGAAATAGAGAAGATTCTTGCCGGAAGAGTTTTAACGGAGGAAGAAAAGAACAGATCGGAATCAGCACGAAGTAATACCGGAAAGAATCTATGGGGAACTTGTTTTTGAAGTTTTAAAGAAAACAGAATTTTGTTTTTGGATAAGGACTGTACAATTCATGTATGGTCCTTGCTCATTGTAAACTTGTACTGAAAAGTTATTTTTGAATTTGTACTACACTACGAACTGTGAGACAAAAAAACAATATCATTTTTAAAGGAGATTATGAACAGTACAAGAAGACTTTTTAGCACCTGTAGACGATTCTCGTAAGCATTCTTTGGATTCCGGTATTTTTGGGGAATGCATGAAAGCTTGGTCGAACGCTTTCAGAGCTTGCTTATGATAGTGATTATAGCACTTATAATCGTATCTTATGTCTTGGCAGGGAAAGGCGCATTTCGTATGGCGGGAGGGATTTTTCGAGTACTCACTTCACGTTTTCATTATCCCGTTCAATATTATCAGCCTTTGTTTCGGATGTGTGTATTATCTGGGATTTATATGTTTTTCTGCCGATTATTCCTGTTGCAGTGGCAGTTTTAAAAGGAGATGATTATGGGACTTTTTGGAAATCCGATTATGTGCTCGGGTGTGGAGAAAAGACGAGTTTGTTTTAGCAGAAGAGATTTCAAGGACGGAGCCTCGATTTGCGGACGCTGTCGCTCTCATTCCGAAGTGGATTGATCCGGGAGCTGGTGGAGAACTGGGATTTTCCGACCTTTTTCCGCTTCTGAAAAATATCTCGAGTACTCGAGAAACCGTCTTACGACCGATGTTTCATGAGACACAGGTACGAGAAGCTGATTTTGGACTTTGATAACGGGCTCTTCTGTGTTGCGGATAATTTATTCGTACCATAAACAGAAAGACACGGTTTTTCTGGAGTTAAAGAATTTGGCCGGTTATGGGTTTCAGTTTCAGCCGGAGGAACTGCAATCGAATTCTTTCCGAGAAGGTAAAGGAAAAACAGCTTTTTAGCTTCACTACCTTGAATCCTCCGTAGCGGCAGAATTTATCCTGTCTTATGATGCTAAAGCAAAGGCGAAATCAAATCTCTTTTAAAACCAAGGTAAGTTATGAAAATGCCGAAGGAGATGACGGAGTTTGAAAGTGCCTTCGTAATGAGCCTGTATATGCACATGCCGAGTAATCCGGAGGAAAATGTCGAAGAGAAGTCAAGTGAATTGAAAGCTCTTGCCACTTTTTATGTATGATTCCCTGGAAGGAATCGGCGAGGAGGAACTGAAGGCGCAGAGGAATCGCTTGATAAAAGCGTTTCATACCGATAATGACCAATCGCTCTCAATCAGTATGCCGTGAAGATTAATACACTTACGATATTTTTAAAAAGGGAAATAGGGGGTTAAGGTTTTTCCTTTTAGACTTTTCTCCGAAAAAGGGGCTGTAAAAATCACTTTATTTATTTTGATTTTTACAGCCTCTGTATTCTAAAGTGTTCTCGCTTGTCAGACGTGCGATTCGTTTAGAAAAATTTAAATCGAAAATATTAAAAACGTATTTATATTTAGTTAAATCTATGTTAGGATAGCGCGGAATCAAAAAGGAGAGGAAAAGGAGAGGAAACATGAAAGCAAAACGAAATTTGCTGGCATTACTGCTTACGAGTGAGTGATGTTTTGTGAGGATTTTTCCGTTGTGCATGCGGCAAAATACTTCGGTAGCCACTGCAGCAATTTACCGCAGAGCGGTCTTCGAGGTTACGGGAGCAAGCCCTTCAGGGAACGGGCATGAAAGACAGGATGTCATTTACGGATGTAAGAATGACGCTGAACGATCAGCCAATTACCGAAAATACGGAGATTTACGCCGATTCCGTCTTTGCCTTTAAATGTAAAGCTTGCCGTGAAAAATAAGGCGGTAACTGCAGGAGAGTATGTCGAGCTTCAACTTCCGAGCGCTCTTTCGGCGAAAGACGAGAATACGGCACTGAAAGCCGAGTAATGTAACGATAGCGAACGCGCATTATGACAGCGGGTCGAAGAGCTGAGAATCACCTTTCACAAGCGATGCGGCAAAGTTACAGCGGCGTGACGGGAGTATAAATTTCTTGTTCGTGTGAACAGTTCGAAGTGAGTTCAGCACAAAAGATACCGATGGAAATCAAAGTTGGAGGAGTGAGTCTGTTTTCCCTGAATATGAATTATAAGGGAGTAGGAATGGATGAAGAGCCCAACTTCTGGAAGAATTATGGCGGTGACATTGAAACCTATGTGGATAAAGACGGCGTTAAGCACTTTTTAATCCATTTTTTCATCCAGATAAACGGAAGAAGGATAGGAACTGTTTCCGATAAATACACGGATGTAAAGATACACGATCAGTTAGTCAGTTCGGTTCTGACCTATGTAGATCCGACTTATCCCGAGCTTTCCATGAACTGGGCCAATCCTTCCGATATCGACAGGTTTACCCCTAAGCTGGTACGCGGAGTATGGAAATCCGGTGAAAGGGACAGCACAGGTTTTCATCCGGTAGCGGATGGCGCGCCTCGCGGACATAAGTGGGCATTGCAGAAATTAACGGATTCTTCCCAGCCTGCTCCCTGTGGATATCATTTCCTTTAAGCTATAAAAGGGAAAGAGAGCCTTTGATTATGACCTGAAGGATTTAAATAAAGAAGAAGGCTAGAACTGCAGTACTTTTGTAGAAGTGCATGAACTTCCGAAGGACGGTTCAAAGTACTATAATGATGCCTCCCTTTACCGCAAATCAGATAGAAACGAAACTGCATAAGCGTGAGGTAACGGTCCAAGCTTGAGGGAAGATTTGATGTAAAGCCGTATATCCTTCGCATTGAAGAAAAATAAAGAAGGAGTCCTCTTTCCGAGCAAAGTTTACGATTAGAGATACAAAAACGAATATAGAAAAGACTGTGTAACAGGGCGAATGGCATAGCGACATGGGATAATGCTTTACTTTCGGAATATGAAATAAAAGCGAGGCTCCGGACGCTATGTTTCTTAATGAGACTCCACAAACGGTTTCGAGGAGGGAATTACCGTGTTTCCGGTGCGGAAAAATCTGATGTAACAAAGACCTTTATCGATGAAAAGCCGAACGACCCGAACCCAATAAAGCCGAGTGATCCAAAGCCGAATGACCACTGAACCCAATAAGCCGAACGATCCAAAAGCCGAACGACCCCGAACCTAATAAGCCGAACGATCCTAAGCCAAGTGAGCCTGTACCGAGTAATCCGGGCGGTGGCGGAAATACACCGGGGAATCCCGGCGGCGGTAGCGGAATTCCGAGAGTTCGGGCGGAACTACCCTGGGAACCCCGGAGATAACGGCGGAACTACCCCTACTCTACTACGGCAAACAATCCGGGAGAAGTTTCTCGGCGCATCTCGTCCGGAAGTAAACGAAACTGTGAAGCCGGGAGAGGTTCTCGGAGAAAGCAGACCCGCTGTAAGAGGAAGAGCCGCTGTGGCAACAGACGATAAGAGTGCTATGAAGCTTTTATGCCGTACTCTTTTATGCTGAGTGCAGTTTCCTTTTATCGGGTTTTCCCTTTACGGAAAAAGAAACGAGAAGAAAAGACGAAGAACTAAGTAAAGTGCAAAGAAAAGCATAAAGAAACGTACAAAAAAAGTGCAAAGAAAAGCGGAAGTAAAGCACGTACAGAGAAGAAGAGATTCCTTCAAGGTTTCTCTTCTTTTTTTATGCATAACGAGTATCGCCCGAAAAGTGTGAACTAACACGCCGAGCTTAGACGGCTTCAGGCTTTTACTGTTTCCTGTAAGAACTTCCTCTCTACAGTAGAATAAAGCAATAAGCGGAAAAGGAAGCGGAACGGCTAAGAACAGCTAAGAAAAGATAGGAACAGCTAGGAAAAGATAGGAACAGCTAAGAAAAGATAAGAACAGATAGAAATGGGGAAGAGGCTAAGATTGAAGGAGAAGGAAATGGAAGAAACAGCGCGTGCGGAACAGCGCAAGGGGCGGGAACAGCTGATAGAGCAGGAAGGAAAAGAGCATATCGGAATTCTGGTTTTCGGAGCGGTTTTTGTGGATATCAGAGGGGTATCCCTTTTTCTATATCGTGCGGACGGGAGAAATGCCGGGAAAAAGTAGTGAGAGGTGCATGGCGGAGTAAGTCGAAATATTGTAGAGGATATCGCCAATCTTGAACTTCGCCCGACCTATATCCGTAGTGGATGAGGATGCGATTGGAGAGGAAGTAATCCGGAAGTTGAATCGCCACAAGGTGAATACCCGTTTTATTAAGCGCCTTCCTGGGGACTGGGAACTTGGCTTGCCTTATTTGGATACGGAAGGAGTAGCTGGGATCCATTTCCAGCGTCCGGACCTTCCGCTTTGGAAGAGGTAATTCAGGAGCAGGGCGATCTATCTTTTTCGCATTGCGATAGCGTAATCGTGGAAATCGATATGGAGGCGAAGCTTTTAAAGCCGATATTTGCTTTGGCTGAAAAATACAAGAAGAAGATTTATGCCGCAGTTTCCAATATGTCTATTGCTCTGGAGAGGCGGGATCTCTTAAAAACCACGGCCTGCATTGTTTGTAAAATCAGCAGGAAGCGGGATGCTCTTTCCGAGGATTTTTATGGAAATGGATTTGGAGGAGCAGGCAAGTCGCTTGTCTTCTTTGGTGGTAAAAGCGCAGTTTCCGCAAATGATTATGACCTTGGGAGCAAAGGGGCGATTTATGCGGAGCAAAACGGCAATCATGGCTAGCAAGGCGAAAAGTGCATGTTTTGGATACCGCAGGTGCAGAGATGCCTTTTTGCCGGAGTGGCAACAGGACTAAGCTATAGGGAAAAAGTCTGGAAGAGGCGTGAAATCGGGAGCAGGCTGGCGGCGTCCGTCTTGAGGTACTTCCGAAAAACGTGAATCCGCGTTATCTTCCGGAGGAACTGGGCTTAAAGAGTATAGAGGAATAAGGATATAAAAATAATCAATCAAAATCATCGATAATCAATCAAAATCACGATAATCAATCAAAAATCAAGATTAATCTTAATCCATGATGATTTAGGAAAGAAGCTATTGGTAGTAGCTGAAAAAGCTACAACGAAGTAATCCGCTCCGCTCTCGTCGATATAGTGTGCGCGCCGAAACGCTTATAATCGCCCATTAAAATCAGCTTGTTATGAGAGGGGCTTTTTCCCATGCATCTAAAGCGTTCACTGCGCTTCTTTCGTTTTTGGCAAGAATTCTCCGCAAACATCCTTGATGTCAAGAACGCATCCTCCCTCAGGTCTATTGTGAGAAAAGCTGCACGAACATTCCTCCGCTCTTTGCTCCGCAATTTCCGACAGACTTTGCTTTCGCTGAGTGCGGAAAGACCATGAGCCCTCCCTGTATTGATTTATGTCATTAAAAAGCTCTTCTTTCTCGATCTCATTCTCGCTTTCATTCTCGCTTTCATTCTCGCATGTTCTTCCGCTTCTCCTGCAAAAACAGGGGCTGTTAAAAAGCAAGGAGAGTAAAGAACGAAAAGATAGTTGTAATCTTAAGCCTATTAAGCTGTCTTATGATATTCATATCTTCTCCTTTGTACAAAATCACGATAGACAAAAGAAAAATGATTTGTATATCCTGATTATAGTGCAATATTGCTCAAAAACAATAATAAACGAAATAATAGATAAATATATATTGATTAAAATAAAAATAAATATACAAAATGCACAATAATAAAGAGAAAAATAATAAATAAATAAACTTAAAAATAACTAAGCTTTGGAGAAAATACTGATTACAGAAGATAAAAAGAGAAAAATTAAATTTGCACTAATAAAAAGCAATATTTTTATATCTTATAATCTTTCCGGACGATATTCTATATATCGAAATTTGGCGCTATCCGAAAGGAAGAAAACAAGGGAAAAACCGGTGACAAATCATCCATAGGATAAAAAGAAGGAAACTTCAAGAGGAGAGAGAAAAAGGCTTTTATGAGGAGGGGAGGCCTTTTTACGGGAGAGTATAGTAGAGGGACAGATTATGGGTATTCGGCGTGAGACGGAAAAAAGAAGAGAGAGAGAAGATGGATAGACTGGAAGAGAAAAAGTATCCGTCTTCCTTATTATGTCTATCCTTCTTACCGGCACAAAGGGTGTGTCTGTGCAGGGAGAAGGAGAAGAGCGGAAAGAAATTAGTGAAAAACGCCTTTAGAAGTGGAAGGAAATCGCGTTAGAGTGCATTTTTACGGTAGAAAGCCTGCGGGAGCTTTTCGGAGAAGGCGATTCAAGAGGGGAAGCCTCTTTCCATAACGGAGGAGGAATTAAGCTATAGCAATGACCCTGAACTTTATTGCGTTATAGGGCGATTTTTGCTAAGGATAAAGAGATTTATGAGATTCCGCTTTCTGATGAAGTGGAAGGTTTGGATGGCTTCCTTTGGAAAATGGAGGAAAAATTCGCGCTTTTGTAGAAGCGGAGCCGAAGGCACAAACGGAAAGTACGGAAAGGAGTGAAGAAGAATCTGTGCTTTTTATTTTTCCGAGAACTCTGAATTTGGAAAGCTTATGGCGGAAGAAAAGCCGGATTGGTATCGGGAGGAGAATCTTAAATATATAGAAGAAAAATAAGAAAGATGTGGGAGGAGTAGAAGCGAAGAAAACCGGGGAAGATAGGGAAAAAGCAGGAAACAAAGGAATCGAAAGAAAAATAGCGCTGGAAAAGCACGGGAAAAGAAGAGAACGGCGCTACGTGTCCACCCGTGCCGTCTCCCCAGCGAGACTCAACACAGCAGAGCATCTTTCGGCATCGGGTAGCTGTCCTTCTAAAGAGGAAAAATGCGGAAGGGTATCCGAAAAGCGGAAAGTTCCGCGGAACGCAGGAAAGTCACGTAGGGAATACGGAAAGCCAGCGAAGAGTCGGAAAGTCTGCGGAAAAGCAGGAAAAGCAAAGCGGAAATTCGGAAAAATGTGCTTGAAAACAGCAGGAATGACTATCATGTAAGCGGAATCGAGACGATTTACTTCCCTATGAGAACATGGGAGAGGAAAAAACCTTTCTTTCCGACTCATTGTTGGGAGAACAGCTATCCTACGGTAAGATTACAGGGAAGAGACAAGGTTGCGGCGAGGACCCTCATGGGCGGAAAAAGAATACTTTTCGGATATCCGCCTCCTTAAGTTCCAAAAATACAGCTTGAACGAGCTGGGAAGATACAGCCAAAACAAAGAAGTGGAAGGCTTCCGGAACGGTAGAGGCTTTTTATGATAAGGAAGCCTTTTTCGGAGAAAGTAAGCCTCAATGTAACACTCTTAAAAAGCCGGAAGACATAAGTGAAGAGGAAAAAGGGAGAGGAAAGCGGAGAAGGAGAAAAAGTCGAAGGAAAAAGCAAGTTCGTCCGATATCTTAAAGGAAAAATGAGGTAGAAGCACTGAAAAAAATCGGGGACTTTATGATCAGTCTCTTTCTTTGGATATCCGATTTTTAAATAAAAGAAGGAAAGGAAGTCGAGCCTAGCCTTCCGGTATCCCTTCGCTTTTATATCGAAAAGAAGCTTCTTCCGGAGAAAGTCGAGTCCGAGAACATAGCGATTCACCATCTGGTGGAGAAGGAAGAGAATGGAGAAATTGCGTATGGAGACACTCTCCGAGGCAAAAGAGAGCAGGCGGAAAAGGGAAGGCAATTGTAGGAGTATCAGGTGGTACAGAGATGTAATCGAAAAAGAGGAATTTGAAGAGGATAAGGGGGAGTTGAAGAGAAGAGAGAAAAACAAGAAAGAAGAAAACCGCAAAGACCTAGAAGAAAAATCACGAAAACGGAGAAAAACCGGTAGAAGTTGATAAGGAAGGCTATATCGTTAGGGAATGTATTACGAACAGCTTTTCTACTTACAGTCTGACCTGGTCATATGGGAAAAATAATAATAGAAATTATGAATTCTTTTTTATAGACGGTGACTTCAGGAAAATGGGACCGGACATCGAAGTGGATATGTCGAAAGTTTAAGAGCGGAGCGTCCCCTGTTTCAAAATAAATATTACAATAACTCATACGACATTTTGTACTTGTATCACCCCTTTACAGGCTACACTAGACATATAAAGAAAAAAGGGACCGGAACCGATAATACAGAAGGAGTGGTAGTCTTTCCGAGTTCGATTGCTTTAAAAAATATGAATACAGAGACTAATAGAAATAATATGTCATGGACAAATCCGGTTGTTTACATGACCTCAAGGGAGAGTAATTACAAAGTGGCATTTTGATGCCGGCCAATATAGTGACAGTCATACTACGACGTTTTGGGAACGACAGTGCGGTCTGCATGTAGTGAAAAATATTACCTGTTTTACAAATTAAACGAAAAACCGCATGCACACAGTTATACTCCGCTCGATATGGAGATGAAACAGGAGAAGTACATTACCAAGAAGTCGGACGGTTCCTATGATCTGACTCTTACGGCAAGACCTGCTTTACCGGAAGGAGAAAAGAATAAGCTCGATATCATCGTGGTTTATGACAAGTCTATCTATATGGGGCTGGATTTTCAGAGGACGGTAGAAGAATGACGAATTTCCCTATAATGAAGCGCATAATAACTCTGCCTCAAAGAATAGATTCGCTAATTTATTCATGTATTCTTTACTGGATGATATTGCGAAAAATCCGGATTATGATACGCACTTGCCTTAGTTACGATGGGAGGAACAAGAAATCTTAATGTCAATAATGCAGGATCGTTCTCTGTGACGGATGCGGCAGGAAATGACGCGGAAAAGGTAATCGGCTTCACGAAGGATTTCTCGGTTTTTAAACAAAAACTGGATTCCATTAGCATAGAGAAGGAGAAGAAAAAGACAGAGTACAATGCAAGTGCTTATGAGCATCATGGTCTGAATTATGCCGCAGGAATAAAGGAAGCGGTAGCGTTTCAAAAACGAAAAAGTAGTGCCGAGCGTAATCAGATAAGACAGGATGCAAAAAGAGTCGTGCTTTTTCTTACAGCTTATGATCCGAACTTTTCCTACTTTCCGCAGTATGAAGGAGGGGAATACCAACTACTTCAAGAAAGGCGGAAGATGTTCATGGAAATAAAGTTGGTCAGTTCCCCGGAAAGTGAAGGATCATTTGCGACTAGGCCGGATAGAAACAAATCTCTTTAAATAATTATTATGACTATTTTTGGAAACCTAAAGAGGGGAAGAAAAATTATAGTTCGTTCTCAGGCTATTCCTACGGAAGCGGACGAGGCTTTGAAGATGTTGCACTAACTATGTACACGCGGTGCGCTTACGGAACTAAATAAAAATAGATGCTTTTATGCTATAGGTGTGGGACCGGCATCAAACATAGCCATCTTGAGGATTTAATTGAGCAAAAACGCTACTGGGCAACAGCGGGACATCCTTTGGGAGCAGCTGTTATGTAAAGACATAAAGCAGGAAGTGATCAAACTAACAAGTAATGTAAGAGATGATTTAGTAGCAAAGAAAGAAGAACTTAGAGATAAATTGCACCCCCGATATCGCCACTTCGTATCAGTAAAGTGAACATCTGGGATCAACTTAGTGAGAACGTGAAAAGTAAACTTTGATAACGATAATCCGACAGATAAGGCGGCAAAGCTTAGGGCCGAGGTCTGGAAGGTAGACGATAACGGAAAAGCGATTTCTAAAGTGGATAATCCCGAAGACTCGGAAGACTTTTTCGGCTTTAAGGGCGTAGAAGCAAGCTATGATCCGGTTAAAGAAATCATTGAATTAAAGACTAAGCCCGGAGAGTTCAGCTTCCTAAGGGCTAGTGAAATTCGTTTGACAGTCAATGTAAAACCCACTGATTAAAGCTCTATGAGAAGTACCAGAAGAATTTTTATGGATTACTTTGATAAGGAAGATGAGCGTAAGGTTCTGGTCGGTCCGGAACGGTGATATGGTATTTGGACAATGTTGACGCGCAATATCTCGGGAACACGGGCAGGCAACATTCGGGAAAGGGAAAAAGACAGGGAGACAAAGGGACGGATCAGTACTCTTTATACGGGAAACGCCGGAATCGAGTTTCACACTTCTTCGGAGAAAGACGGCTTTTACTCGAATGAAGGGGCATATCTAGAGTATGAACGGGTGAAAAGCGAATAATCAGAGAAAAAATTCCGGGAAGAAGCTATACAAAAGCCGGTAGTGCAGGTTGAACCTGCCACGCTTCGCATTGTGAAGAGTTTCCAAGGGACTGCCAACTCGAATGAGGAGTTAGAGCTTTTGAAGAACTGCTCCTTTAAACTGGAGGAAGAAAAGAATGCCGGAACGGGCGCTTTTTCGGAAGTGAAGACCTTTCAGATGATGAAGAGCGTACGAAACTAAGCTAGCTACCTTGTTTCTGCTGAGCTAAACGGCACTGCCATTTCCGGAACGGGTAAGAATCCGACGAAAACCACTCCTGCGGGAACCTTGACGGAAGTGATGAACGGAGGAGAAAAGCAATATGTTTTAACCATAGGCGGCTTAATTCCGGGGAAGAAAGTACCGGGTTTCCGAGATAATTCCTTCCGGAAAAAGACACGGTCACGATAGCAGGGAAAACCCTTCATTTTAAGAAGATAGATATTATTGCGACTTCTTCACGGACAATGAATACCGGATCAAGCGGAGCGTATGGGCTGTGAAACGCTAAATCTTTCCGATGGGCGGAAACGAAGGAGCTAAAGCTCAAAAATATCTATGAGACGGAAGAAAAGCAGATTCTTCGCATTCAGAAAAAGGTAAGCGGAACCTGGAGACAGAGAATCTGCTTCCCCTTCCGTTTAAAGCTCTTTAAAGCGGGAGGACTTGCGATTAATCAAACGGACTTTGACGAGCTGAAAGCGAACTTTTCTGCGCCTACGAAAAGTGCAATCCGCTTTTATGCCACGGATTCCACGATTTCGCTTCAGCTTAAAAACACGGACAGGGACTGGACTTCCTGCTCCTGCAGGCTATCAGTATCAGGTGGGAGAGAGGATCCGAAAGGGTATCTTCCGTCCGTGACGAGCGGATATACGCTTGGCATGAATCCTATAGACGGCTATCGTTTTACCGCGAAAAAGTTTTGCAGAAGAAGACAGGAGGAGCACAGGAAGTTTTGGGAATTTGAAAACGGAAAGATCCGATTCCGCCGATGGGAGCTTTTAGCTTTCGAGCCTTATCCTGCCGGAAATCTCTTACTCTTTCCTTGCCGATGCTTATCTTTCTTTACAAGTGAAGAAGAAAGAAAAAGGAATTGACAAGACATCCTTTTCTTGCTAGACTTAGACAGTCTTAGGACAGAAAGTAGGTATCCACCTCACCTCGGCAGAGAACTGGACCCGGGTTAAATTGATGATTTACTCATGTATATTTTCAATGGTGGATTGGCTGCAATCCACCATATTTTTCTTGACGAGTATCGCTTGCAGAGCGTGCGATATCTTGTTCTTGACAAACGTGCTTAAGATAGACATCTTGTTTTTAATCGAGTATCGTGTTTAAAGCGTGCGATATCTTGTTTATCGGAAACTGAAGATTGTATTGCAGAGAGGAGCTATGGCAGCTAAAAAGAATGCGGAACTGGAAATTAACGAGCAGATAAGGGACAGAGAAGTCAGAGTAATCGGTGCGGAAGGAGACAGCTTAGGGGTTATGCCTGTTCGGGAAGCACAGCAGCTGGCACATGATGCGGATTTGGATCTCATTAAGATTGCGGCGACGGCGACTCCCCCGGTAGTGCGTATTGCGGATTATGGCAAGTATCGTTATGAACTTTTGCGCAAAGAAAAAGAGCCATGAAAGAACCAGCATACTACAGAGTTGAAAGAGATTCGTAGTGACACCGAACATTGATACCAATGATCTGAAATACGAAGCTTTCGGCACTCGGAAGTTCCTGGAAAAGGAAACAAGGTGAAGATTGCTCTTCGTTTCCGTGGAAGAGAGATGTCCAGAATGAACCAGTCACATATCCTGGATGATTTTTGGAGAGAACTTTCCGATATTGCGGTTGTGAGATAAGCCTGCAAAGGTCGAAGGAAGAAATATGGCGGTGGTTTTAAGCCCCAGTAAAATTCACAGGAGGCAAATATGGCAAAAGTTAAAGCTGAAAACGAAGAGAGCTGGCAAAGAAAGCGCTTCTCACCAGTCAAGTGCAGAGTTGGTTCGTAATAAGGCGTTTTAAGTCTCACATCCTTACCAAGAAGTCTACGAAGAGAAAGAGAAACTTGAGGAAAGACACAGTGGTTGATCATACCAATGAAAAAGGTAATGAAGAAGATTCTTCCTTATCTGTAATCTGTGCTTAAGAATAGGAGGATAAGATGAAATTAAAGGCGGCGTAAACGCAAAGAAAAACATAATCGTGTATTAAAGTTAGCTAAGGGCTATAGAGGCGCAAGATCCAAGCAGTACAGAGTTGCTAAGCAGAGTGTTATGCGTGCTCTTACAGAAGCATACAAGGGTCGTAAGGAAAGAAAGAGACAGTTCAGACAGCTCTGGATTGCCAGAATCAATGCGGCAAAGAAGATTAAACGGTCTTTCTTACTCGAAGCTCATGTTCGGTTTAAAGAGCGCAGGTATCGAGATGAACAGAAAGATAGCTTTCCGAAGTGGCGATTGCCGATCCGGAAGGATTTAAGGCACTTTGCGACAGTGCAAAGGCAAAATTATAAGAAAAACGGGCTGTTATGACTATGACAGTGAAAAACAAGTTTCCCTTCGCGTAAAAGGGGAATTGTTTAGAGAGAAGGTATCGGGACATGGATTCTCGGTATCTTTTTCTGAAAAAAGGTTCACGAAAAATCAAAAAGATCAGACTATTTCAATAAACAAAAACCTTTATACAAAACACAATAATACTATTTCTTGCTTTCTCTTTTAAAGTTTTTATAATAGCGAGGTTATTTTGTATTGCCTTGTTTTCTTTTTCCGAGAATAAGACAAAATTAGGGAAAATAGAAACTGAAGGGAAAACAAGAGCATTTTCAGAAATAAGAGAAATGAGGAGAAAAAGGGGTTTTAAGATGAAGAAGAATTATGGAAAGATACTCTCTCTGTTGCACTTCTTTCTGCCGCACTTTCTGCCTGCGGAAATGCAAAAAAGCGGAGACAAGTGCTGTAAGCAGTGAAAAAGTCTACAGAGGCGGCAAGTGAGAAGGCGACAGGAGACGGAGAAAGCAGGAGAGACGGAAAAAGGCAGGAGAGAAAGAAGCTACGGATCTTTTCTTCCGTAAAGGAGGAGACTGTCTATGTTTCTGCCGATTATGTAAAAAGCTTTACTGGATTCCGGGAAGATGTAAAAGGTCTTGGAAGCGCTTGGGGGCCTGTAGATGCGGATGAAGATTACAATAAAAGCACATATTCCCGGAGCCTTTCATGTCAATACGGACGATATCGAGGAAGAAAAGACATGGAACTTCCGTAGTCCGGAAAGAAATTGAAAAACTCTTAAAGAACTATGGCATCACGAAGGATACCATTGTTGTGACCTATGGAAATACGCCGGAAAATACGGCTGATGACAGACTGGCAACCGTTCTTCTCTGGGCCGGTGTAGAAGATGTGAAGAATTTAAGCGGCGGTATTGACGCATGGGTGAAGGCAGGGTTTGAGACAGAGAAACAGGTCAATGAGCTCGTTGCAACGAATGAAGATTTTCGGCGTAAAGATTCCGGCACATCCCGAGTATGTTCTTAGCATTGATGAAGTAAAGAGAAGATGAAGGACGATGCAAGTTTTAAGCTTGTCAGCATTCGTTCCAAGGATGAATTTTTAGGAAAGACTTCCGGCTATTCCTATATTGATAGAGCCGGTGAGCCTTTAGGCGCTGTATGGGGACACGATACCGATGACGGATCCTATAACAATGCGGACGGTACGGTAGTTGACCTTGCAAAGCTCGAAGAGTATCTTGAGGGAAAGCGGATTATCTCTTGAAAAATGATATTGCTTTCTACTGCGGTACAGGTTGGAGAGCTTCCGTTCCCTTCCTGATTGCCCACGAGAACGGCTTTAAGAATGCCTACCTCTATGATGGCGGTTGGTACCAGTGGCAGATGGATCCGGAGAACAAGGTTCAGCTTGGTGAGCCGGGCTCTTCCGATTATAAGGAAGTGCAGGTTAAGGATCTTCCTACGGATAAGGCGGCAAAGAAATAAATTGATGAGATAGCACAGAAAGTGGAAGCGGTTTTAGACTTTCTGTGCTATTTTATAGGGATAAAAATGAGAAAAAATAATACTGTTAATCTTACAAAAAGATTTTACTTTTTGGGAACAATACTCATGCTTCTGCACTTTACATTCTTCGCTATTTTTACGATGCGAAAAATGGGTATGGCGCGCTATATGGTCTACTTTTCGAGAGAAATGGAGCGGAAAAAGAGCTGGGCTGTTTTTCTCTCTTACAGTGGTGTATTTTAGTGATTTTTACTGCTTCTTAGCTTAGCTCTTTTTTTCTTATGATAAAGAGACTTTTTCTATTTTGGAGGAAAGGTTTTAAGAAAGGGAGAAAAAAAGAGGCTTTTTCCGCTTTTTCCCGTTTCTTACAGTATAGTGCTTATCCTGTATTCTCTCCTTTACTTTTTTTCTCTTGTGGGATCTCCCGGAAGAGAATATACGGCAAACCTATGTGCACGTTCTTATGCAGATATTTTTCCGTGCTTTTCCTCTCGACATATTTAAGGAAGGAATCGGCATGAAAAAAATAAAAAGCTTTTGGATTTTTTTCTTTTTCTTCTTCTCTTTGTACTCGCCTTTATCTTCCGGTAAAAGAGATTTTCAGGAAATGTCCTCCGTTTCTTGCAGGAGAAGGCGGAGGAAAATTTCTTTTGTCAGCCTACTCTATGTCGTGCTTTTGTGCCCTTGCAGGGAGCTTTTTGGCACTGCCCGGAATTACTTATGCACTTATCGCGGGGACAGTCTTTCATGCTTTTTGGGGAACGATACTCTGCGCTCTTTCCGCCAGCATTTCCGCAGGAATCTCTTTTCTTATGGGAGATACTTTCTCCATGACGCCATTAAGCCGAAGCTGGAGAAGAATCCTATATTAAAAGTATTTTTCGGGAGAAGCGGAATCTCTTACTGCTTCTCTTTTTGACGAGAACCATACCGGTTTTTCCCTTTAACCTGCAAAACTATGCTTTACGGTATCACGGATATCCCTTTTTCTCTTTATTTTATATCGAGCTTCCTTTTTATGATTCCGGGGACGGCAATGTATACCGTAGCCTTTGCCGGTCTTACGGAGAAAAAGAATCCCATACTTTACTTCGGGATTTCGCTCGGGATTTTAGTATTGCTTCTTCTGGCCTCTTTTTCTCTTCAAAAAGAAAAATGCAGTAGAAAAAGATAGCGTAAAGGAAAGCAATGTATAGGATATAAAAATAGTACTAATCATAAAATATAGTGCAAAATAAAATAAAAGATAAAGCTATCCGCTTACCAAAGTGGAAAGAGGGTAAGAGGAAAAATGAGGATCATGGTAAAAGAAAAATGAAGAAGGAAATTCATAAAAGAGTGGAAGAATGCATCCATTGCAACGCCTGTAAGAGGAAGTGTAAGTTTTTAACAAAATACGATATTTGTATAGGAGATAGCGAGAAGCTGAAAGCACTTGCCTATCACTGCTATCTTTGCGGAGAATGTACCCGGGTTTGTCCGAAGGGGATTGACGGAGAGGAATTATTCTTGATTACCGAAAGGATGAGGTGAGCGAGGGAAGAGTACAGGCAAAAAAAGGGGCTACAGCGGCATCCTTTTGGAAAAAAAGAACTATCTTTTTCAAAATCACAGAAAGGCGAAGGGCTGTAAAACCGTTCTTTTTCCCGGCTGTAATTTTTCCGGCCTATTATCCGAAAAACCTTAGATAAAGCTGGTTGCACGCTACAGAAGGAAGGAATTGAACCTTACTACGATTGCTGCGGGAAGCCGATTGAAGAGCTGGGTCTTACGAAGGAAGCGGAAGCAATCTTCACACGACTAAATCAGGATTTTAAAAGACGCGGAATTAAAGAAATTATCCTTGTTTGCCCAAACTGCTTTTTATCACTTTGGGGATAAGCTGAATGTTAAAATCACCACTATTTATGAGAAGCTTTCTGCATTAAAATATTGGAAAAAGCTTTCTACGGAAGAGTACGAGTGCTTCTTCCCTGTCCAGACAGAGAGGATAAACGTTGGCTTCCGAAGCTTTCTCCTCTTTCGGGAGAGCTTTCCGAAAAAGAAAAATTTGCAGTGTCTGCGGTATGGGAGGCTGTGCTTTTCATTCAGGAGCCTGCGCTGTCAAGGAAATGGCGGAGGATCGCCCTGAAGGAGAAGAAGCTCATCAGCTACTGCGCAACCTGTATTGGACAGTTTGCAAGATACAGGGAGAGCGAGCATTTTTCTCCCCTCATTCTGGAAACAGGAGAAAAAGCGGATTACACTCACTCCTTTTTGGGAATCGGCTTTAAGCACAAGTTTTTATTAAAAAGGATTAAGCGAAGAAGAGAGAAAGAGCGGGAGCCTGTAAATAGAACAGAGGAGTCGGAAGAGACGAAAAATCGGATGGCTTCTGATAGAAAGTAAGAACAGGGAAAAGAGTACGAAGACTAATGACAAGGAGCAAAAATATGGAAAAAGAAAATAAATAAGATATTGCACGCTCCGAAAAAGAATCCTGCCGGAAAGCAAGATGCAAAGCAGGCACTTATACTTTTTACGAGACTTCCGATTGCCGGAAAGACGAAGACCAGATTGATTCCGTATCTTAAGGAGGAAGGAGCAAAAGGATATTCATCTTGCTTTTGCTTCGAGATTTTTGCGAGGCTCTATCGGAACTTCCATCGAAAAGAGAAGGAGGTCAAGCTCTTTCTTTTTCTCCTCCGCTACTGCTAATGAAGTAGTAGAGGGCGCATTTGACCCGGGGAAAAAGAAAGTACTAAAGAACAAGAGGAAAAGAAAAGAAGAAAGGAAAGAAGAAAGTAAAAAGAAAAGGAAAGAGGGAAGAAAAAGAAAGGAAAGAGAAGTAAAGAAGACATAAAAAAAGACATTGCAGAAATGAAAATGCTTAGAAAGCTCTTCCCTCGATGCCGAGTTTGTGCCGCAGGAGGGAGAGGACATTTTCCAAAAAATGAAAAAAATGCCTTTCTCTATACCGCACAAAAAGGGCTACAGTTTTTCCTATCTTGTCGGAGCGGATATCCCTTTCTGAGCACAGATAGCTTTTATAAGGTCTTTTCCGAAGGAAGAAAGGGGAAAAATGCACTGGGGAGAGCCTTGACGGAGGATATTACGGAATCGGTTTACAGAGCATGCTAGAGAAAACCCGACCTGGATAAGATTTTTCACTAGGCAAAAATGGAAACGACAAAAGTAAATATGGAGCTGAATCGTGCAATGAAGCCGGAATATACTGAAAGAGAAAAGCAGCAAGCCGATATTTTCGAATACACGAAAACTGCTCTCTATGCTACCGAACTTCCGCTTCTCCTCTTAAAGAAAAGGCGGGATATTGATGATAAAGAGGATATTATAGCGTATAGACAGCTTATTCCCTATAACAAAAGCTCTGCAAAGCTCTTATATTGGAAAGGAAATCCTGAGACAGTCTAAGATTTCCATTATCATCCCCTGCTATAAGGAGGGAGATACGCTTTCTAAAATGGAAGAGCAACTTCGCCCATATAAGAAGCAGTCGGAGATTCTCTTTGCTGACGGCGGAGAAAATCATTTTTCAGGAGAATATAAAGTTGTGCCTTGCCCTAAAGGGAGAGCCAAGCAGATGAATACTGCGGCAAAGGCAGACAAGCGGAGATATTCTTTTTCTTTCTGCACTGTGACTCCATTTTACCGAAGGGCTTCTTGGAAGAAATCCGAGAAGCTTTACGGAAAACACCGGTGGCTTGCTTCGGCATTCGTTTCAGCCCGTCTACACCCCTTATGACAATTTGCAGTTTTATCAGTAATCATAGAGTCTATGACAGGAAGGTGATGTTCGGAGACCAGGGTATATTCCTTGGGAGAGCTTTTCTTTCAAATGGGCGGTTTTCGGACCTTCCTCTAATGGAGGATTATCAGTTTTCCTTAAACTTAAAAAAGCCGGGGATTCCATGGGGCTTTGCAAGAAGAGATTGATTACCAGCGAGAGGCGATTTAGTGGAAGCTTTTTTCATAAGCTATGGATTATGTGGAAAATGAATCGCCTCGGGCACGATACAGAAAGGGAGAGGAAATCAATGCACTTGCAAAAGAATATAAAGACATTCGCTAAAGAGCCGGACTTATTGGAGAAATTTCGGAGAGAGCCCTATAGAGAGGCTTTAGATCTTCCTTTTGAAGTCACAGAGGAGTATGCGTTTTTGGCAAGGGGAGTATAACGAGAACTTCGTATTTAGTCATCCCAAAAGTGGGAAAAAGATATGTCTTAAGAGTCAATCACGGCTCTCAAATGCAACTGAAAAAGCAGGTTTCCTATGAGGCGCATGCCCTTTCTCTCCCTCGAAAAAGCGGGAGAGTTCCTAAGGTCTATTATGTGGAGGAAAAAGGGGAGATAAGGGTATTCTTCTTATGGACTTTTTGGAGGGAAGAGCACTTTGCTACGAAAACGGACCTTCCCGTAGCCGGGCAAATCCTTGCGGATATCCACAGTACGGAGTATGAGAGAGAAAAAGGACCTGGGAGAGCTTCGACTTCTTTCTCCTGAAAAATCCTCTTTATGCGATGCTCTCGGAATCTTCCTCTTTATTAAAAAGCTATGAGCTAAGCCCCTTTATGGAGGAGGAAATCTACAAGCGAGACGCACAGTCTATGGGAGAGGGGTAGAATCTGAGAGAAAAATATGCCAAAAACACTTTCTTCGAAGGATTTTTGCATCATTAATACTGAATTAAACTCCGGAAACTTTTCTTATCCGGAATGAAGAAAAAAAGGTTTGAGGAAAAAGCCTGAGGCGGATATAAGCAGTCATCTTATTGACTGGGGAAAAACCGCTCTATGCGCATTTTGCGCAGGACCTCGGGACATTTCCTCGCGCCGACTACCAGTTTTTGGAAGACGGATTGTATCCTCCATGAAAAAGAGAGAGTTCAGTTCTTTCATGCTTACAAGGAAGCCTTGGCAGGAAGAAGAGACTTTTCAGTATAGAAGAAAAGACGGAGCTCTTTATCCTCTTTAATTGTATAAGAGGTCTTTCCTGGTGTGCCTATGCCTATGCCGAATATCAAAAAGGGCGAGATATACAAAATGAAGATACTTTTCGGAAAATCAAAGCCTATTTGGAAGATCCGTTTTTATCGTCTGTGGAAGAACTATTTCAGAAGTCTCCAATATAAAAAGTCGAATTTGAAGTTTATTCTTAACGAGTATCGTGCGCGTAGCGTGCGATCTCGTTTGAATGATACTAATAGCTTATACTGATAAATCAAGATGATTATCATAAATCAGAATCCATTATAAAAAGGAATTACGGTTTTTCTTTTTACAATATATGGTAGAATACGGAATTGTTGTATACAATTTTGATACACTAGGAGGATAGATATTATGAAGAAAGAAGTTTAGCAATTATTGCTTTAGCTGTTATGGGACTTTCCTTACTGCCTGCGGAAACGGTGGCGAGCACAAAGACGGAGACTAGGCAGAAAACACAGCAGATCGCTGTAGAGGAAGTGAAAAGGCGGAAGAGAAAAAGGATGAGAAAACGGACAGCGCTAAAGCTGAAAGTAAAAAGAAATGAAGGGCGATGCGATTAAGAAGATCGTAGAAGATAAGAAGGAAAAGAGAACTATATGATTGTGGATGTTCGTAGCCGGAAGAGTATGCTTGCAGGACATATCAACTTCGCAATCAATATGCCGATTGATACTTTCAAGGACAATCTTTCCAGAATTGAAGACTGGAAAGATAAGAATGTCATTGTATACTGTAATTCCGGAAAGAAGTCAGGAGAAGCTGCGGATATCCTTGTTTCCAACGGTTTCACCAAGGTGTTTAACGGAGAAGGCGTAAAGAAGTTCTCTTATGATTTAAAGACTTTTGGAAATATCCGCGGTTCTGAACTTATGGAGAAGGCGAAAGGACGCTCTTGTTGTAGATGCAAGAGAGGCAAAAGGATTGCGAAGCAGGACATTTTGCAACTGCTGTCAATGTCAATTCCGAGGATCCGGCAACCATCGATGCTATTCTTCCGGATGACAAAAACACCTTAATTATTACCCATTGCTATTCCGGAAATCGTTCCGCGGTAGCTGCAGAGTACATTGCAAGCAAGGGCTATACCAATGTATGGAACTGCTTAGACGGTACCAAGGAAATCGAGTATGATTTTTCCAAGGGAGATAAGTAATGACGAAAAAATCTTTCCGAAAAGACAGAATTCTTCTGTTCATTGGAGTGATTGCAGTTGTGGCTCTGTACTTTTTATATGCACCGTTTAGAGCATTCTTGAAGGAAGTCTTCCGTGTTTTTGCCACGGGAGACTTTCAAAAACTTAGGGACTTTGTAGCTTCTTACGGGCCTATCTCTGCAGCCATTTCCTTCTTGCTCATGGTTTTGCAATCCGTTGTGGCACCGCTTCCCGCTTTTTTGATTACCTTTGCGAACGCCGCACTGTTCGGCTTTTGGAAGGGGGCTTTGCTTTCCTGGAGTAGCGCCATGGTCGGCGCTGCACTCTGCTTCTTTATTGCAAGAAGTCTGGGAAGGGAGCCGGTAGAGAAGCTGACCTCCAAGGGAGCATTAAAGAGCATTGACGAATTTTTCAAGAGACATGGGAAGCAAAAGTATTTTTAATTGCAAGATTACTTCCCTTTATCTCCTTTGATATCGTAAGCTATGCCGCAGGCTTAAGCTCCGTATCCTTCTTGGGATTCTGGGTAGCCACAGGCCTCGGACAGCTTCCGGCAACCCTGGTCTATTCCTATGTGGGAGGATTTTTGACAGGAGGAGCAAAGCTTCTTGTAACAGGGGCTTTTGATTCTCTTCGCACTGGCATTCCTTATTGGTCTCGGTAAGCAGATTTATACGGAAAGACAGAAGAATAAGGAAAAACAGGATCAGAATATAGGATAAATATAAATCAAGACCGGTTTTTACAAAAGTTCAACTATGAATCAAGGGCGGAGTAAGAAAAAGCGCAAAGAATAAAGTGAAGAATATGCTTATACAATAGAAAATAGGGAGAAAAAGTATGATTTACGCATGATTTCTCGATTTACTGCAGTAGCTATGGCAGGAGTACTTGCTTTTATCCGCTTGCGGCGGAAAGAAGGCGGAAACTGCAGAAAGTACGGCTAAGGCAGAGGAAACTAAGGAAGCAGAAGAGAGCAAGGCGGAGAGAAGGCGGAAGAAAGGCAGTTCGGAAGCCTTTGATAAGCTTGTAGAGGAAGCTAAGGGGACAGACTGTAAACTTCTACGGATGGGGCGGAGATGACCGTTTAAACCAGTGGTTGGACGGCTTTCTATGCAGAGTATTTAAAGAAGAATTATGACATCACCCTGAATCGTGTTCCCATGAGGGATTGAAGATATTTTTGACCCAACTTTCCGCAGAGAAGAAGGCAGGCAGTACGGAATCCGACATTGACATGATCTGGATTAACGGAAGAACTTTAAGACGGCAAAGGAAAAATGACTATCTCTATGGTCCCTTTACAGAGGATTTGCCGAATTTTAGGAGTTTATCAATCAGGACGATCCGGAAACCACCGCAGACTTCTCTTATCCGATTGAGGGCTATGAAGCGCCCTACGGTAAGGCGCAACTTGTTTTATACGGTGACAGCAAGGTTGGAGAGTTTCCCGAAGAACACGCAGAGCTTTTGGAGTTTGCGAAGGCGCATCCGGAAAAATTACTTATCCGGCACTTCCCGACTTTACCGGTTCCGCCTTCGTTCGAAAATGTGATTTACGATATTGTGGGGGTAGAGCAGTTCCAGACCGTAAAGGAAGATAAGGAAGCGGTAAGAGAGCTGGTTAAGCCGGCTATGGAGTACTTGAAAGAGCTTGCTCCCCTATCTTTGGAAGGAAGGAAAAGACCTATCCGAGTCCGCACCGACCATGATGAACATGTACTCCGACGGAGAACTCATTATGGGGATGAGCTATTCCGCCTATATCGTGGCAAACGGTATTGCAGACGGAAAGTTTTCTCCCGATACCAAGACTTTCCTTTTCGACAAGGGAACAATCGGAAACACCAACTACATTGCGATTTCCAAGAATGCAAAGCACAGAGCTGCCGCTGAAGTGGCAATCAATGCAATGATGGCTCCGGAAGTACAGTTAAACCGCTATGAGACCTTAAAGACCATTCCGGTACTCGATAATGCCAAACTTTCGAAAGATGTACAGGAAGCATTCTCCAAGGTGGACTTGGGAGAAGGCGTTCTTCCGCAGAGCGAGCTTTTTAAGTAAGCGCCTTCCGGAAATGCCTGCAGGACTGGTTCCGATTATTGAAGAAATCTGGCAGGAAGAAGTAGTAGGACAGTAAGATGAAAAAGAAATTTCTCCTTTCTTTATCTTTTTCCGCGACTTTTCTTTTCAGGGGCTCTTTTTACTGGCTCTCATTTACGGGCTGTGGGACAGTTTTTCTGTAGAGGGCGCATGAGTATCGCACATTATAAAGGAGATTTTTACTAGAGGGAGACAGTCCCCTCTATTTTCTACTACTTTGAGAATATCCTTTCCTATCCTCTCTCTTTCTCTGCTCCTTGCCATTCTCTTTTCTTTTTGATTTTATATTTTTCGGAAAAAGTGGGACAGATTAAAGACAATATTGCAGCTTGCGATAATAATGCCGCACAGTTTGGTTGCACTTTTTCTTCTTTTTTCTCCTTTCGCAAAAACGGATTTATGGCAAGGATTTTTATGCGTTAAAACTGATTTTCCGACCAAAAGTGCTTTTCCGGAGTTCGTCTATGATCGGTTTTGGAGTCAGGGGTGATTCTTGGTTACATCTGGAAGGAATTACCCTTTTGTGCTTTTTCGCTTTACCGCTCGCCTATTCGGTGGACGGAAAAGTTGGAGAAGCCGCGAGAACCATGGGAGCGAGTCCCTTATACAGCTTCTTTTTATTACCCTGCCTTTATCGATTCGGCAGTATCTTGCGGCTTTTTATTATTTTCTCTTTTTCCTTCGGAAGCTTTGATCTTCCCTATCTTCTTGGAAATACAACGGAGAGGGCACTTAGCGTCCTGGCCTATCAGGAACTGCAAAGAGGTTTATGAATCGCCCGACTGCACTAAGCTATAACGGAATCATGCTCCTTTTTCGCTCCTGCTTTCCTTCTTTTATTTCCGCTTTTTACCGAAGAAGAAAGGATAATTATGCTTGGTAAGAAAAAATCCGGCGTATCAGTTGATACGCATATTGTTTCTGTTTTCGATTGTTTTTCCTTTTTCTGGTCCTTATTTTTACTGAGCTTTTCCGAGCGTTACACTGGCCGGGGATACTCCCCGAAACTACTCTTTTGAGAGCAATTCGAAGCATTTTCTTTCAAAAGAAAGGCTCTTTTTATCAATTGCCCTATTCAGTATCTTTTTTCCGTCATGGTGTCTTTTATGCACTATAATGGTCGCCTATTGCACCGCAAAATGGCAAAGTGAACACAAAGAGAGTAGCTTTGCTTTCTTTTTGTATTTTCCTTCCTTTATGATTCCGTCTTCGGTTTTTGCCATGGGGGCACAGATTCTTTCTTCACGCCTTCCCTTTGAAAAATGCCTACCTTTCGGTCTTTCTATCGCACGTGCTGTACAGCCTGCCGTATGCAACAACTTATCTTACGGAGGAATGACGAAATAATATCAAACGCTTGGAGGAGCAGGGAAGAGTATTTCGGGGCGAAGCGGCTTCTATTTGCTGTTTAGGGTGACAATTCCCTTGCTCTTTCCTTACCTCATTCCCGCATTTATGATGTCCTTTATTCTATCCATGAGCCAGTATATCTTAACGGTGCTTCTTGGAGGAGAAAGCTAGAAGACTTTAGAGTCTTATTATGGTACCCTTTATTCAGAGCGGAGAAAGAAATCTCGCAAGCGTTTACGGACTGCTTTTTTTACTGAGCAGTTTCCTGCTCTTTCTTCTTATGGAAATGCTTTTGCGAGGCTTAAAAAGGAGGGAAAAAGCATGTTGAAAAATAGAAAATCTGCATGTGAACTTGGAAGGGAGTCCTATTGTAAAGAACTGCTCCTTTAGAAATAAAAAAGGCGAAATCTTTAGTCTTCTCGGTGTCAGCGGCTGTGGGAAGAGTACACTGATTAAAGCTGTACTGAGGGCTCATTCCGAATGCTTCTGGGGAGCGTTTTCTGAATGGAAGAGATCTGACTGCGCTTCCTCCCGAAAAAAGAGATTGTACGGTGGTCTTTCAGGATCTCCGCTTATTTCCACACCTAACGGTTGGAGAAAATATTGCCTTTCCTCTGCATTTTCAAAAAGAAGAAGACGGAAGAACGGAAAATCAGTGGAGAACTGCTCTCTCTTGTAAGCCTCGAGGGCTTTTTCGAGGAGGACGATAGAAAGTCTTTCCGGAGGACAGAAGCAGAGAGTGGCCATTGCGAGAGCACTTGCCCAGAATGCGGAACTGCTCCTCCTCGATGAGCCGTTTTCGTCTTTGGACCCGAATCTTCGAAAGGAAATGGGAGAGCTTCTCCTTCATTTGCGGGAGAAGAGAGGCCTTTCCGTTTTGCTTGTCACCCATGACCATGAGGAAGCCCTGCGCCTTTCCGACCGAATTGCTTTAATGAAAGAGGGAGAAATTCTGCAATGCGGAAGAGGAGAGAGCTTTTTCATGCCCCGAAGACCGTCTATGCGGCAAAAATTTATGGGGAAGCCAACTTCCTTCCCGGAAGGGTGGAAAGGGGAGAATTTAAGATGCCTTTTTTTCCTATTCTTAACAACGATTACTCTTGCGCATATGCGGTCTCTTGTTGCAGCGGACAAGCCGGACGGAGAGTACTATCTTTTCCTAAGAGAGAGACAGCTCAAGTTTCAGAAAGCGTCGGAAGCTCTGCAAAAATCAGATGCGGAAGAGATGCCTTTTCCGGAAGAAGCAATCGATTCAGGGGAAAAAGCGCAAGCTTAGTGCGCCTCTCTTTTTCTATCCGATAAGCTCCCAGTGTATTGGAGACAGCTGGAGAGTTTTTGGGAAAAATGAAAACGGTCTTGTTCTGCACAATTTATCAGACAGACCTGAGGATTTAGAGAAAGTTCCGTATAGGGATGGTACTGCAAGCGGAAAAGGGAGTTATTCTATTTTTCTAAAGAAGAACTTTTGGAGGACTAAAGGTGGAAAACAGAAAAGATAGAAACAGAAAAGATAGAAACAGAAAAGATAGAAACAGAAAAACGGAAATAGAAAAATAGAAATACAAAAAATAGAAAATACAAAAAAATAGAAACAGAAAAAATGGAAAATGCAAAAAAGAGCAAGGCAAAACGAAAAATAAGCGAAAAAATCATTTTTGATCTGCGACAATACCATGGGAATCCGGGCTGTGATATGGATGACGGGCTGTGCCTCCTCTATCTTCTCGGAAGAGAGGATATCGAGCTTTGGCCGTCAGTGCAAGCTTTTGGAAACAACCGGACCAAGGTCGTTTATGAAAATACAAGGACTATGCTTAGGGAAAGGAATAGAGAGGATATTCCCTTTATGGCTTGGAGGATTAAAACCCGGAAGACTGGGACTCGGAAAGCTCCCGAAATCTTGTAAAGCTTGCCAGAGCCTATCCGCATGAAATTGATTTGATTGTGACCGGCTCTCTAACGAATATTGCAGGAGCCTTTGTTTTGGACTCAGAGTTCTTTTGGTCTGATTAAGGGAATCTACTTTATGGGGGATTACCGCACCGCTTCTTTTGAGAAATGAAGAGCTCAATTTCTCCGTAGACTATAAGGCATCTACTCTCGTTCTCCAAAAACGGAGAGAATCTTCATATCATTACAGGGAAATGCCTGCCTTTGCAGTTATGACCTCTTATTCCGATTTTCAAAGAGAGACTTGAAAATTCAAGTCTCGGCCAATATATTTTAAAGAAGGAGAGTGATTGGTTCGCTTATAACGACAGGGAGTACGGCATCAAAGGATTTTTACAACTGGGATATGACGACCGTCCTCTATTATTTTTTTATCCGGAGCTTTTCGGAAGAGTAAGAAAAAAACATTCATATTACGGAAGAGAATCTGAAAACAGGCTTTCTGGAAGAGAATCTGAAAACAGGCTTTCTGGAAGAGTATCTGGAAATAGGCTATCCGGAAGAAAAATCTGAAAGCAGGCTATCCGGAAGAAAAAGTTTTAGGAAGGAACTTTACTTTCGGAGAAATTAAGGAAAAAGAGGAGGTAAAGAGGAAGATGCTGGAGGCCTTTGCCTAGAATCGGTAATATTTCAGAAAACCCTCTTTTATTCCCGCTTTTCCATTTCGATAAGAGTGGAAAAAACAAAATCAGTAAAAAAAGAAGGAGCACAGTATGTCTACATTGCAATTCGTTTTCAGGGGCAAGCGGGTCGGGTAAGACGGAGTTTTGTATTCGGAAGGCCTTGGAAGAGGCAGGAAAGATTTAAATCACAATGTCTACTACCTCGTTCCGGAGCAGGATACCCTTGCCATGCAAAAAGGATTGTAATGCATGAAAAACAAGGGAAAAGGAATTCTAAATCTTGATGTTTTAAGCTTCCAAAGGCTCTAGTACACAAGCTTCTCTCATGCGAACAAAGAAGTACCGAAGGCTCGATGAGATGGGGAAAAGTCATGGTGCTTTCTCTTGTTGCGGAAAAATACAATCGCAATCTAGCTTTATTTTCAGGGAGAAATCGATAAACCGAGGGTTTCTCGAGGAAGCAAGTCTCTTATTTCGGAGATGTATGCAATATGGGTAAGCCCGGAGAATCTGAGCACCTGCGCGCTTAAGTCCGTTAAAAAGCTGACAGGAGCAAAGCTCCACGATATGGCACTTCTTTATGAGGGCTTTTTAAGCTGGCTTCTGGAACATAAGAAATATACTGAGGAAGGGATTCAAGACCTTGCTTTAGAGCAGATTTTACAGGATCCGAATTACAAAAATGCGAGCTTTTCTTTTGGACGGCTTTACCGGTTTTACCGTTTCCGAGTTAAGATGCCTGAGATCCTGATGGAAGGAAGAATGACATCCTGATTTCTCTGGAAATTCGCAGTCGGGAAGAGGAAATCTCTATGATAAAGGAGACCTGTCTTCCCTTTTTACCTGACAAAGGATGCGGTAAAAGGAGGTGGAGGAGCTTGCCTTAAAAACTGAAGGTAAAAGTCCTCCTGAAATCAATGTGAATCTTTATGACAGCATCAGCGGAGAAAGGCGGAAAGAGGGAGAGGTCTATCCTCGCTGAAAAAATTCCGCGCTCCAGAAAATCTGCGATGACTATGCTTTCGGACAGACAGAAGGAGGAGGGTCAGAACAGTGGGAGAAAGAGACAGGTCGCTCGAGCCTTTCGAAAAACGAATCAAAGAGGCGCAAGAAGAGGCGCAAAAAGAGAAGCGGATTCAGCCTTTCGGTATTTCGATTCGGAATGTCCGAATATTCTAAGAGAAGTGGAGGAAGCGGCAGAGAGATTCGTGCTCTCGTAAAGAACGAGGGCTACCGTTATCAGGGATATTGCCGTGATCGTTCCAGATCCGGAAAGCTATCAGGATATTTTATTCAGAAAATGGAAGGATTTGGAAATTCCCTTTTTCTGGAGGAGGATATCAAACTCATGGATTCCCCCTACGGGAAGGTGGTCCGAGTGCTCTTTTTGGTTCTCGAGAAGGGCTTCCTTTTTGATGCGGTATTTCGCTATCTTCGATGCCTTTCCGTATCGGGGAGCTGAGGAAGAAGAGCTGGTGGACCGCTGGGAAAATCTCGCTGAGAAAAGAGGATGGAAAGGACTTGAGGCTTTTTCTTCTCTCTTGCAATCGGAGGAGGGAGGAGGAACTTTCGAGAGGAACAGAGGAAGAAGAGAGATACAGTCGGAAGAAGTGGAGAGACATCGGAAGAAGAGGAAATAAATTCGGAAGAAAAAGGAGAGAGCGTATAAAAAGAAAGTAGAAGACTATCAGGCGTATCGAGTTTAACTCTGCCTCTTCACTTTTTATCGAGAGAAACAGGAAAAAGTGCGGATCAGAAAGAGGGAGAAGGAGCTGGACGATGAGAAGGGGCAGAACGAGGAAAAAGAAGGAAAAAGGTTTAGTTCTGAAGGACAGGATAGACAGTCTATCCGAACTTTGGAAAAAGACGGATTTGGAAAACAGGCTTTTTAGTCTCGCTTTCCTTCCGCTGAAGAAGGCATGGAAAACAGGGAGGAGAGTTTTGAAAAAGCATTGGCATTATTCTGGAAATGATGGAAAAAATGAGGAAAAGTCTCGGAGAAATTTTCATTTCGAAAAAATCTTTCGGAAAGCTCTTTGATCTCGCGTTTTCTCTGGAAAAATTAAGACGAGATTCCGGCAACACTGGATCAGCTTGTGGTCGGAGATCTACAGCGTTCCCGTTTTCATAATCCGAAGGCCTTTTTCTTCTTGGGCTTAAGCTCTGAATTTCTTCCGAAAAGGGATGGGGAAAACATCATTTTCACGGAAAAAGAAAGAGCGTTTTACGGGAAAGCGGATACCGAGCTTTCTCCGCTTTCCTGGGAGGAAAGCTATATGGAAAAATATTATGTGTATAAGGCTTTTCTTACACCGAAAGAAAGGCTTTATTTGTCGTACCCGAGAGCACTTCGAAACGGAAAAAGCGGCAAAGCCTCTCCTTATCTGAAAGAGCTCTTTCCGCTTTTCCCGGACTTGAAAATCATTTATTCCGAAAGGAAAAACTTCCGATTTATAATGGAAAGAGAGCCTTGGAAGAGTTGGTGAAGAACTTCCTAAACAATGCACAGGGAAGAGTCTTTTCTTACAGAAAGAAGAAGATTCTTCATCGCTTTAAAACAGAGAGTTTTCGGCTCTTACAGTATTTATGGAACAGGGAAGAATATCGCGAGGAAGTGGAGCGAATACTGAAGGGGATTTTCTTTGAAAATACGGAAGAGAGTATTACGAAGGAGATGAGTCTGGCACTCTATGGAGAAATCCTGAAGGGCTCTGTAAGTCGGATGGAAGTCTTTTATTCCTGCCCGTATGCCCATTTTCTGCAATACGGCCTGAATCTTAAGGACAGAAAAACAAGTGAAGTGCAGGCTTTTGACAATCAGGAATGTCTATCACAGGATGCTGGAGCTGTTCTTTCAGAAGCTGATGAAAAGGGAAGGATATAGAGGAAGTTTTTCGGAGAAAAGCTGGAAGAACTTTTTAGAGGAGGTTTTAGAGGAGCTTTGGCAAGATCCGAATTCAGCCTCTTCCTTTCCGGCGGAAGAAACGAATATTTACGGATGAAGCTTTAAGAAAAATGGGAGAAGAATCCTTTGGGCGCTTGGAAAAACAGCTTATGGGTGGAGATTTCAGACCGAAAGCCGTGGAAGAAAGAGTTCAAAGATGGAAGAAGGAGGGATGCGACTTCGGGGGAAGAATAGACCGGGTGGATGAATATCTGTCGGAGGATCGGAAAACGCTCTTTTTGAAGGTCATCGATTATAAGAGCGGAAAGAAAGCGTTTTCTTTGAAAAATCTTTTCGCAGGACTGGATTTACAGCTTCCGCTTTATATGGATTATGTTCTGCAAAGGAAAAAAGAGAAATCCGAATCGGGAAGTGCTTCCTTCGGCACTTTTCTATTTTTACCATGGACAATCCCGTCATTCCTTATGAAGAGGATTTTGATCCCGAGAAAGAACGTTTAAAGGCGTTTAAACCATCCGGTCTTGTGAATCTCTCCGAGGAGAGTCTTTCACATCTGGAAAAGAGGGAAGGGGAAAGCCTCTCTTCCCGTGCAGTGTAAAAAAACGGCGAGGTAGAGGAGAAAAGGTGCGGCTGTTTCTTCCGAAAAAGTTGGAAAGGCACTTTTGAATTTGCCAAGCAGGAAATGCTTGAGGGCGCTAAACGCATAAAAGAGGGGAGAAAGGGATTTCTCCGATAAGAAAAGAGGGGATATTACCGCTTGCAGCTACTGTCCCGTATCACAGTATCTGCGGTTTTGATGAGGATCTCCCGAACTTCCGATATCGAAATCCGGATTCCTCGAACAGACGAAGAACTTTGGGAGGAGATTCTGAAGAAGACAAAGGGGAAAACAGAGGAAGATATAGAGAAAAGCGATACGGGGGAAGAAAAAACGCTAATCCGTGCGAAAGATGCGAAGAACATCGAGACGAGAAAGGAGGATGGCGATGAGTAAATGGACAAAGGAACAAAGCGAAGTCATTTCCCACAGAAAAGAAATTTACTGGTTTTCCGCGGCGACCGGTTCCGGAAAAACCGCGGTGCTGGTGGAACATGTCATTGATCGCCTCCTTGATAAAGAGCATCCAATCAGCCTCTCTTCCGTGGTGCTTATGACCTTTACGGAAGCTGCCGCCTCGGAAATGAAGGAAAGGATCAAGGCACGCCTAAAAGAAGCTTTTTCGGAAAACAGAGATCCGCATATCGAACGAGAACTAGCGGAACTTCCGAATGCGAATATCAGTACTATCGATGCCTTTTGTAAGAGGCTGATAGAGGAAAACTACACGAGCCTCAGTATTGAACCGAAGTTCCGTATCGGAGAGAAAAATGAGCTCGCCCTCCTTAAAGAAGATATTGTAGAAGAACTTTTAGAAGAGGAATACGGTAAGAAGGAGGAAAGCTTCCTTTCTTTTGTGGACCGCTATTCCACAGGAAAACAGGATAAGGGATACATGAGATTGTTTGTAAAGCTGTATTACCTTGCATTGCCAGTCCTTTCGGAAAAGTATCTGAAGGCGCTTTCCGAGAACAGCAGCAGCGCCTGGAAAAACTATCTCCTCGAGAGCATCAGGAAGCGAGTGGAGGAAGCAATAGAAATGCTTACGGAGGCAATCCGGATTTGTACGGAAGAGAGGGGACCTTCAGTATCTTGCGACGGTGGAGGAAGATTATCAAAAGTCTTTAAGAGTAAAGGCAGGGGCTATCCTTCGCCGTACAATCGAAGAAATACAGGCGATTTCTTTTTAGCCGCATAAAGAATTCCAAGGCGGAAGAGAAAAAGAGGAGGTTAAAGGGAAGAAGAAACGCGGTAAAGGCGCTCGTACAGAAATGGCAGAAGAACTATATTCTGATTCCTGAGGAGATAGAGAAGAAGGCGGAAACAGAGGGAAAAACTTTATTGCAGGAGGCCATACGTCTTACCCTTCTCTTTTATGCGCGTTATCAAAAAGAAAAAGCTGGAACGAAATATTCTGGATTTTTCGGATCTGGAACATTTTGCGCTAAAACTTCTCTATACGGAAAAAGACGGTGTGCTTCACTTCAGCAGCCTTTGCGGACGAGATTAGCACAGGAGTATACGGAAATCCTCGTAGATGAGTATCAGGATTCCAATATGGTGCAGGAATATCTCGTGTCTGCCTTATCCAAGAACGCTTTTCGGTGGGAAAATGTCTTTCAGGTCGGAGATGTGAGCAGAGTATTTACCGCTTCCGTATGGCAAGACCGGAGCTCTTCCTTCGAAAAATACTACGATGAAAGCTATCCCAAAATCTTTTACAGAAGAATTTTCCGCTCCTAAAGGGCGTTATCGATGCAGTGAATGCCTGTTTTTTTCCGTATCATGAAAAAGGAACTCGGCGGTATCGAGTATGATAGGGACAGCAGTCTTTTTCAGGGAAGAGAGGAAAAGGAAGAGACGGACAGTAAGACGGACTACTCTTTTGGAAAAGGAAGAGAATAAAGGGGAAAACAGAAAGAGGAAGAAAAGGCGAAAGGGAAGAAGGAGGAAAGTCAGGGAGAAAAAGCGCGGAGAGGCCGGCTTTGGAGAAGGAATCCGACCTGCAACTAGAGTGCTGAATGATAGCTTCCCGTGTAGAAGGGAATTGCATAAAAAGAATATACAGTATAAGGACATGGTTATTCTGCTTCGCTCCCCGAAAGAAAAGTGGCAAAGGAGATGGTGGACATCTTCTCGAGGAGGGAATCCCAAGCTTTGCTGTGAGTTCGGACGGTTACTACTCGCAGGTTGAGGTGGAGACAGTTCTTGCCATGCTTTCCGTTATCGATAATCCCGAAGCAGGATATTCCATGCCGCCGTCCTTCATTCGCTATGTTTCACTTTACGGATGAGGAACTTTGCAGTCTGAAACTTGCGTACGGAGCCTAACGGAGGCACTTTGCATGTCCGCTGAAGCTATTTCCGATGGAAATTTCTGTAGTGAAAAATCAATGCAGTGGAAATGTGTGCATTGAAAACATAGGTGGTGAAAATCAATGCAGTGAAAAAGAGAATGCGTTGCAGGTACAATCGCCGCTTGGGAGAGACTTATGGAAGAAATGGATGGATTTTTGCACGAAACTGGGCGCTATAGAAAGCTTTCCCGAAAATCTTCGCGTTCATGAGCTTTTTAACCCTTCTTTATGAGGAAACCTCTTATTACCTTTATGCTTTTCGGCGCTTCCCATGGGAGAGAAGAGAAGGGCGAATCTCGACCAGTTGATTGAGGATGCCCTGCAGTTTGAAAAGGGCAGTTTCAGCGGGCTGTTCAATTTTATTCGCTATATCGAGAAGGCAAAGCAGAAAGAGTATGACGAGGGAGAAGCGAATATTTATTCGGAAAAAGATGATCTTCTTCGTATTATGTCCATTCATCAGTCAAAGGGCTTGCAATTTAAGGTAGTATTCATTTCTTCCTACAAAGAAAATTTCAACAAGCAGGATTTACGAGAGTCCATTCTGCTCGATGAAAGAGCTCGGTATGGCATCTCCTATCTCGATCAGGAAACAAGAATCAAATACCCTTCTTTACAGCTTAGTGCCATAAAGGAAAAAAATGGAGGAAGAAAAATCAGGCGGAGGAGCTTCGACTGCTCTACGTTGCGATGACAAGAGCGGAAGAAAAAGCTGATTATGACAGGAGTGGTAAAAACCTTGCTTCCTATATGGAAAAAGCATCCGGTGAACGAGGACATCAAGATTGAAGATATAAGAGGGCGAAGTCTTATTTGGATTTTATCATGTTGGCCTTTTCAAGAAGCTTTTTACGGAGAGTTTGGAAAATCCGCTTGTGAAGCTTCGTGCTTTTTACAGAGAAGCACTTTCTGAAAAGAAAGAGGAAGAGGAAGGAGAGAAGTTCTCCGTTAGAGACGCACTATATTCTTATTTGCGGAAAACCACGAAAAACCGAGGAAGAAGAGGTGTGGGACAAGGATTTTTTCTTATCGATACGATCACGAGGAAAGCACCCATCTCACCTGAAGTATGCCGTCTCCTCTTAAAAGAAGCAGGCAATTGAGGCAGTGAAGGAAGAAGGGGATAAAGAGGGAGAAACAGGAGGAGAAAGCGAAGGGGCTTGAAGCGGAGTAGAAAAATGGGCAAGTGCATGAAAGAAATACGGAAAAAAGAGAAGGGTCTCGGGCGAAAATCGGAGACAGCTTCACCATGCACTGGCTCTTTTGACTATACTAAGGGCTTGGAACAGCTTCGGCCATCTTAGGGAGAGGAAGAACTTTCTCTTAAACAAAGAACAGTTTCAGACTTTTCTTTCCTCGAGCCTTGGAGAATGTTTTAAAAAGCCTTTCAGGAAAAAACGTTTGTTCAGGAAATGCATTTCATGCGTGCCTCCCTTTCTGCGCCCTCTTTCCGGATAGAAAAGAAGAGGATGAGGTCTTACTGCAAGGAATCGTGAGATGCTTTTTATTGTGGAGGATGACGGATTATCCTTGTCGACTATAAGACGGACCGTGTTAAGAGTGAAGAAGAGACTGAGAGAAAGATACCGGAAGCAGATTATGCTTTACAGCGATGCACTGGAAGCCATTCTCGGGAAAAGGGTAAAGAAGAGTGCTCTATTCCTTTTATCTTGCCAAGGAAGTGGAGATTTAGGGTATTTCTTTTTGCCGCTCTATTTGTTAGAATGAAGAAGGTATTGAGATGGAAGGTCATGCGGATGTTTTTGACATTTCTTTACGTTCTAAAAAGTATTCCGATTTCTAGTAAGCGGAGCGGTCAAAGTCTAAGAGATTTTATTTCCTTCATTTTCATGTGAAAAATCAGCCTACAAACCAAGGAATGGAAAGTTAAAAAGGATTGAGGGCTTTATCCAGGATTCTTTTCGTCGATAGAAATGCAATGATTACTTATATGCGTAGGATTGAGTCGAGTGAAAATGTAAATCGAGTGAAACGTTAATTCGAGTAGAATTTAATTCGAGTAAAAAGTATAAAAAGAGGAGAGGCAGTATATGGAAGAGCTAAATCAGGAAGCAGTGAAAGAAAAGCACCCCTGTAGAGAAAAAGACAAGTGTAGCGAAGAGGAGAAAGAAGGCGGAAATTCCGGAAAAGACCGAGGAGAGGGCGCTGAGCCGAAGCCGGATAAGACGAAAAAGTTGGAGTAAAGAAGACGAAAAGAAGCCGCGGAGGTGGCGGAAAAGGGAAAGAAAGCCGGAGAAAAAGACGGAAGAGACTGCGGAGAAGGCGGAAAAGGAAGGAGAGCCGGAGTGAAAAAAAGCCGAGGCGAAGGCGGAGAAGGGAAAGAAAGCCGAGGGCAAAGGCGGAGACGGAAAAGAAAAGCGGAGAAAAAAGCCGAGGTGAAGACGGAAAAGAGGAAAGAAAGCCGGAGCGAAGAAGACGGAAGAGACGGCGGAAAAGTCCTTGAAACGGAAGCGGCAGTAGCGGAAAAAGAACTACAGTCACTTGAAAAAGAAGTAAAGTCACTCGCAAAAGAAGAAAAATTGCTCACAAAAAGAAGAAAATCGCTCGTAAAGGGAAGTGAAAGTACCGGAGGAGAGTTCTGTTAAAACGCCTGTTTCCCATTCGAGGAGAAGCCGTCCTCTCCTGTAAAAGAGGAGTTTGTTAAAAGAGGGGCCGAGAGATGATAGATGCAGAAAGAAGTACACGGCATTTTTGGAGATTATGCCGGAAGGATACGGCTTTATTCGTTCAGAGAACTTTTCTTCCCGGAGATCAGGATGTCTATGTGCACAATTTAATGATTCGCCGTTTTTCACCTGAAGACAGGGAGATATGATTTACGGATATTCAAATCCAAAAATCCGCAGGAGCGCTACAGTGCTCTGCTTTACATTGAAAAAGTAAACGGGCTTCCGCTTTCCGCACTTTTCGGACGTCCGGATTTTGATAAGCTCACGCCTATTTTCCCTGATGAAAGAATTCCCATGGAAAGAGAGGGAAAGAGAGTTTCTACTTCTCTCAGGGTTCTTGATTTGCTTGCCCCTATCGGAAAAGGACAGAGAGGAATGATTGTTTCTCCTCCAAAAGCCGGAAAGACAACTTTACTCAAACAAATTGCGCAGTCCATTTTAAAAAATGAGCCGGATATGGTGCTTATGATTCTTCTCATTGATGAGCGACCTGAGGAAGTAACGGATATGATGGAAGAGGTTGTGGGAGAGAGGTTCAAGTTATTTATTCCACCTTTGACGAGCTTCCGAACATCATAAGAGGGTTGCGGAAATGAGCATTGAAAAGAGCCAAGCGTCTTGTGGAGCAGGGACAGGATGTTTGCATTCTTTTTAGACAGCATTACCCGACTTGCCAGAGCTTATAATATGACGGTTCCTTCTTCGGGAAGATTCTCTCCGGCGGTATGGATTCCGCTGCTCTTCATATGCCTAAGCGCTTCTTCGGTGCGGCTAGAAATATTCGTGAGGGAGGAAGTCTGACCATTTTAGCGACTGCTCTTGTGGATACAGGATCCCGTATGGATGATGTCATCTATGAGGGAGTTTAAAGGTACCGGTAACATGGAACTTGTACTGAATCGAGAGCTCCAGGAAAGACGCATTTTCCCGGCAATCGATATTCAGAAATCAGGGAACCAGAAGAGATGATTTACTTTTAAGTCCTTTGGAAAAGGATACGGCGGATTTTCTTCATCGGGAACTCTCTTCCGATAAGAAGAATGCAGTGGAAGATACTTGTCTCTTTTGACAGAACTTTAAATAATATTAAGCTGTGCGAGGCCTTGGTGAGAGGAAGAACGCAAATTCCCAGGGAAGAAGTACGCAGGATCGCGGAGAAAAATGTCTTTGTTCATGTGAATAAAGAAAAATTTTTAAAAAAATGTAACCTTTTTCCTATCCTTTGTCTACATTAATGTGAGTGAAAAATTTTACAGGATATCCCTGAACGGGAGAGTGAATGGACACGAGCAAAGAGAAGCGTAAAGGGCTTCAAGAAAGATGGAGGATAAAAATGAAAAACTGCATTGATGGGAAAAAAATCTGTGGAAGAAGGTAAGTGTCTTATCCGTTTCCGCATTACTGGGGGTTTCTCTTATGGCCTGCGGAGCAAAGGGAGATTCCACTTCGCAGACAAAAGGCGGAGACCAGTGCTGAAGCAAAGGAAAGTACTAAAGAAGCTGAGGTAAAGGAGAGCACCAAGGAGGCCGAGGCAAAGGGAAAGTACCAAAGGCAAACTGAGGGCAAAGGACGGCACTAAAGCGGCTGAGGCAAAGGAAGAAGAACTTAAAGGTAAGATTTCCGATATTAAGGACTTTATGTTCACGGTAACTACCGATGACAGTAAAACTATGCCTTGAATTTCGATAAAGCCGGAAGGACTGGACAAACTGAAAGACGGAGATGAAGTTGTTGTGCATTACAGGAGAGCTTTCCGAAGTAGATCCTTTCGAAGGAGAGATACTTTCTGTAGAAAAAGCATAAAAATTCATAATCTGGACAAATTTTCATTTTATCATAGGATTGTTCTGATGAAGTTTCACGGATCTTCTCCGTATATTTTTCAATAAAAGGGGATATACAGGGGAAGATTTTTGCTGATACAATCCGGTGAAAAGAGGAAAGTTTGCGGGGGATTATGGAAGATAAAGAGATTATAGATTTGTTTTTTGCCAGAAATGAAGAGGGAATTCTGCGTTTGCAGGAACGGTATAAAGGCTTACTGCGGAAAAGATTGTTTCCGGGTATTGTCTCAACAAGAAGATATAGAAGAGGTGCTAAATGATTCCTGGCTTAGCATTTGGAATGCTATTCTCCGGAGAGACCCCTCTTTTTAAAAGGCGTATTGTGCTAAAATAGTACGAAATTGTGCGATAAATCGCCTGAAAATGATTCATGCAAAAAAGCGTGCGGGAGCGGAACTTGCGGAGGTATCGAGGAACTTGAGAAGATATTCAGCTTTCCTTTAACAATGTGGAAGAGCATATGAACGAAGAAGTTTTGGTTTCGCGATTAATGCTTTCCTTTCGGAGCAAAAGAAAGAGTCTAGGATATTTTTGTAAGAAGATATTTTTATCACGAAGAAATAAAGGAAATAGCACAGAGGTACGGGCGGGAGAAAAGTAAGGTGAAGGTTACTTTGCACAGGATGAGAGAAGCGCTGAAAAACAGGCTGGAAAAAGAAGGTTTATTATGAAGGACTGGAAATTGATTGAAGCGATGGGAAAGATAGACGAGTGCTATGTTATGGAAGCGGACGAAGAAGCTTCTGCCGAAAAGTCCGAAGAAAAAGAAGGAAAAAGTTCTTTCCATGAAGGATAAGACTAAAAAGAAGAAGGCTTCCGGCTTGAAGACGATCGTTGCGGCTTGCTTTATTTTTGTCCGTTATTCTTCCCAATGTTTCGAGAAAAGAGTGCCTATGCCTTGCAATCCATTCCCGGATTGGGAAGATATTTTCAGCTAATCACGCTGAGAAAGTACTCTTTCTATGACGGCTCTCATTCTGCCGAAGTACAGGCGCCGTATCTCGCTGTGGAAGCGAAGGAGGCCAAGTCCGATTCGTCGGGGGAGGCGGCTAAGTCCGGTTCGGCGGAAAAATCAATGCCGACATTGCTAAAATAACGGATGAACTCATTCAAGAATTTAAAGAAGAGCTTACGAAGAGCGAATATAAGAATTTGGATGTACACTCGGAAGTGATTCTGAATTCCGAAGAGTATTATGTTCTGTCCTAAGCGTGTTACAAGAGGAAGGAGATTCGCATACTTTAAATCATTATTATACGGTGGATAAGCATAGCGGTGAACTTTTAACGCTTAGTGAGCTTTTTCCCTATACTGCAAACTATAAAGAAATCTTGACGGAAGAGGTGAAAAAGCAGATTAAGGAACATAACCGTATTTCTGAAGATAAGTATTTTGTACAGGACGGAGAAGACGAGGGAGGGTTTCGGGAAGTCACCGATGAACAAAGCTTTTTATATTAATGCCGATAAGCACTTGGTTTTGGTTTTTCCCGAGGGAGATAGCACCGATGTCTATGGGAGAAATTCAGCTTATCATGCCTGAGAGTATTTGGCAGGACGGCTAGGATTATGGTAAAATGGTCTCCGGTAAATTTGGCTTTGTATGCTAAGGACGAGGAATGAAGTTCACAAAATACAGTATAGAGAATCGTTTATATGAAAATGAAAAGTAAGCGGGCACGAATCTGGCACAGGTTTACGGGAATTATAAAGACTGTATGCCTTTTCGATTCGTTGCTTCCTTTTAGGTCTTTCTTTTTCCTACGGTTTATGTTAAAGGGAATTTTTGGATTCGGCCCCGGATATTCATAAAGATTCATGTGGGCCCCACTGCTTATGCTACAAAGATTTATGACAAAAAGGAACCTGATGTCTACCCTTGTTGGAAGGCTCGAATAGAGAAAGAGTGAGTTATGAAGAGTCGCCTAAAGATCTCATCAACGCTTTTGTGGCGATTGAAGACGAGCGATTCTGGAGACATAACGGGATTGATTTCAGCTCTATTCTCCGTGCGGTAAAGGGGCGTGTTTCCGATGACAGTTCTGCGGGCGGCGGTTCCACTATTACGCAGCGACTTCTTAAAAACAATGTATTTGGCGGCGGTCTTCATGAAGGAAAGTTTGAAAAATATGTGAGAAAGTTTCAGGAGCAGTATTTAGCGCTTGAACTGGAGGATCAACCGAGGCTGGATAAAAAGAAATCAAAAGAGCATTTTAACAGGTATTTAAATACGATTAACTTAGGGCTCCAATACCCTTGGGGTAAAGGTTGCCGCTCGGCGCTATTTCAATAAAGAGGTTTCAGAATTAAATCTTTCAGAGTCTACAGTTGTGCGGCAATTACGAAGAATCCTTCCGGCTTAAATCCGATTACGCATCCGGAGAAAAATGCACAAAAGAAGAATGCAGGTTCTGAAAAATATGCTGAAAACAGGGCTATATCGATGAAGCTCGTTACAACGAAGCTTTGGCGGATCCCTGTATATGAACGGATTCAGAATGTGAATCTTAAGGCCGGCGGAGAGGGATAAACCTTACTCCTATTACACGGATGAACTGACCGAGCAGGGTGGTGGATGTCTTATGGAAAGGCGGATATTCTAAAGATGAGGGCGACGAAGTCGCTTTATTCGGAGGACTGAAAGAAATCTATGCCAATCAGGACCCCGATCTTCAGGCTATAGTAGATGAGAAGTCAATCGTCCGGGAGAATTATGATACGGAGAAATATTCCTTACTTGGCGTTACACTTTGCAACACGAAGACGGCAGTATCGTGAACTTCAGTGAAAAAGGATTTGGAAAAATATTTAAAAAGAAGGAAAGGGAATCGGCTTTAACGGACTTTTACTGAAGGACCAGGCCAATAAAAGGGTAGAAGAATTTAAAGAGAAGATTAGCACGGATACGGACCGGGTTTTGGGAGAAACCATAGACTATGTCTTGGAACCGCAGGTTTCCTTTGTCCTCATGGATCCTCATGCGGGAGAGGTTTTTGGCACTTACCGGGGGAAGAGGAGAAAAACAAAGTAAAACTTTAAACCGTGCCAGCAATGTCTATCGACAGCCCGGATCCACCTTTAAGGTGGTAAGCTCCTTCGCACCGGCAATAGATTTATACGGGGCGACCTTGGCCTCCACTTATTATGACTCGGAATATACTGTAGGAAATAAGACCTTCAAGAACTGGTATTCCGGCGGATATCTTGGGCTATCAGAGCATTCGTGACGGCATCGTTTATTCCTTGAATATTGTAGCGGTTCGTTGCCTTATGGAAACGGTGAAACCGGAGCGAGGATATGAATATGCCAAGTCTCTGGGAATCAGTTCCTTGGTAGAGGACGATAAGAACCCCGCTTTGGCACTGGGAGGATTGACTAAAGGAGTATCCAATCTCGAGCTGACACAGGCCTATGGCGTAATAGCCAATGGCGGAAAGATGCAAAAAGCCAAATTCTTCTCCAAGATTCTGGACCAAAACGGAAAGGTTATTTTAGATACGACAAAGGATGAAGCACAGCAGGTGATGAAGAGCACCGCTTATCTTTTGACCAGATGCCATGAAAGAGTCTATGGAGCCGAATCGTGCCTTCAGCTCGTCCGTGCGCGTAAGTTCCACCTCAACAAGAGCTCATTTTGACGGAATGAGTCAGGCAGGAAAGTCCGGAACCACCAGTAACAACAGAGATATCTGGTTTATCGGCTACACTCCGTATTATATCGGCGGAGTTTGGGGAGGATGTGATGATAATCAGGTTTTGAAAGATGCCGGAACGGGAGAATACAATGGCGGTACCGGTTTCCATAAGGACATCTGGCGGAAAATCATGAAGAGAATTCATGAGGGAAAAACGGACCGGGGTTTTAGCAGACCGGATAGTATCGTGAGAGAAGGTCTGCGAGAAAGTCGGGCTTACTGCCTTCTGCGGGTTGCTATCAGGATTACCGGGGAAGTGCCGTGATTACGGAGCTTTTTGCCAAGGGAACCGTTCCTACGGAGAAATGTTCCTATCATACTTTCTGGGGAGCTATGCTGGTGCCGGAAAATCTTCGCGATTTGGATACGGATGACCATTATTACCGGTATCAGGAACCGGAGGAAGAGAATGAAGACGAGGATTCGGAGGGAGAGGCACATCGAGATTCGGACAGAGAATCCCGTAGAGATTCCGGCAGAGACTCTAACAGAGATTCGGACAGCGCGGAGAAGCCGTTAAGAATAAGATTACGATATCTGAACAGGGACCGAGCAAAAAGAAAAGTTCCGAGGATTAAGGAATGAAATTTATTAAGGACTGCTTTTACGGAGAGATTGAAGTGAAAAGTCCGGATTTTATGCCGGACTTTTCCTCTGGAAAAAGAAGAGGATGTAGAGCGCTATCTTGAAGAGTGCAAGAAAAATACAGAGAGAGCAAGACATCACTGCTATGCCTATATCTTTCTGGAAGAGAGGGAAGGAATCGTTCAGGAGCATAAAAAGCAGAGCGATGACGGAGAAACCCGCAAAAGACCGCCGTGGTATGCCTATTTTTACAAAGAATGGAAGGGCTTAAGCTGAAAAATGCTCTTCTTAGGTAAGCAAATTTTCAGCGGAACACTGCTGGCACAGGCGGGCTTTCCGGGCCTATTCGGACTCCGGCGAAGGAGGCCTCGAAAAGGCGGCTAGAAGGATAGAGGGGAGGAGTTTGGAACTCAGGATTCCTTATGCCTTCTCGGAAAACTGGAATACAGTTTTTAGCGGACAGGATATTCCGATTTTTGGAGAAAAAGCTTTTACGGACAAATGTGGTTCTCCGTATCAGGTTAAAGAAGAGAAATACGGACTTCTAAAGCAAATGGAGGAGTACGGACCGCAGGCAGTTTTCGCCGCAATCAAAATGCCGGTGGTATACTCGATAAGTTAGCATAAAAATCTGTAAAATTGTTGAAGTTTAAGTTTGTTCGATTCGTTCAGGGAAAGTGAAAATTCATGTTAAAAAGAAGATATTCATAATGTAGCCATTATTGCCCATGATTGACACACGTAAGACCACCTTAATTGGACGAGCTTTTGAAGCGTCGGGGTATTTCGTGACAATCAGGATATCGGCGTTCGTGTCATGGACTCCAACCCTATCGAGAGGAGAGGAATAACGATTTTAGCGAAAAATACGGCGTGAAGCTATAACGGAGTAAGATTAATATTGTGGATACTCCGGGGCACGCGGATTTCGGCGGTGAGGTTGAGCGAATTTTAAAAATGGTGGACGGCGCCATTTTGCTGGTTGGACGCTTTTGAGAGCGGACACGATGCGCAGACCCGCTGTTTTCGAGGCGGACTCCGTCTTCCGTCCTCGCGTAACACAAGATTGATAAGCCGCAGGCTCGTCCCGCTGATGAGTGGACGAAGTTCTGGAACTGATGCTCGACAAAGTGCTTCCGATGAGCAGTTGGATTGCCCCTTCCTCTTTGCCTCGTCTAAAAACGGGTATGCCAAGAAAAAGTTGGAAGACCCCGATGGATATGAAGCCGCTTTTGAAAGTATCATTGATTTTATTCCGGCTCCGAAGGTGACCCCCGATGAGGAAACGCGCCTTCTTGTTTCCACGATTGACTACAATGAATTTGTAGGGAAGAATCGGAATCGGTAAGGTGAGAACGGAAAATCAAGGTGAATCAGGATACTCTGGTGGTGAATCATTACAATCCGGATAAGCGGAAAAAGTGCGTTACCAAGCTCTATTCTTTATGCGGTTTAAAGAGAGATGGAGGAGAGGGCTCTTTTCCGGAGATATCGTGGCGGTATCCGGTGACTGAGGATCTTCATGCTGGGCGATACGATTTGACGGAAAGAATCCGGACTCGCTTCCTTCAGAAGATTTCCGGAACCGACGATTTTCCATGGACTTTATGGTAAACGATTCTCGCTTGCGGGGAACGGAAGGAAAATCATGTGACATCCCGTCATATTCGTGACAGGCTTTTTAGGAATTAAATACGGATGTCCCTCGTGTGGAAGAAACCGATCTCCGCTGACTGCTATGCTCGGAAGAGGGAAAGAGTCGCACCTTCCGTTTTGGTAGAGACCATGCGTAGAGAAGGATTTGAATTGGCAGTTTCAAGGCGGAGTCTTCTAAAACGGATGAAAAGTCCGGAAAACAGCTGGAGCCGATGGAGATAGCGTATATCGATGTACCGGAAGAGGCAACCGGCGCTGTTATCTAGAAGTTGGACCCAGAAAGGGAACTGAACGGCATGAGTCCGCTCGTCTCAGGATATACAAGACTTGAGTTTGAAAATTCCTCCCGAGGTTTAACGGCTATGAGAAGCCTTTAACCGATACGAAGGAAACGGAATCTTAAATACGGAGTTTAGGCTACGGGGAATATAGAGACTTAAACTACCGTCACCAGGGCTCCTTAACATGCCTTTGAGCGGAAGCGGTAACCTACGGTCAGGCACAGAACAGAGAGTACTTTTATCGGACCGGGAGAGAAGGTTTATAGCGGTATGGTTATCGGACAGAGCCCGAAGTCGGAGGACATTGAGCTGAATGTTTGAAAACCAAGCACTTAAGCAAACACGAGAACCCTCCAGTTCCGATGTGAGCTTTTTAAAATTGGTTCCGAAGAAGATAATGTCATTAGAGCAGCGTATTGACATTTATTGACTACGGACGAGCTCTTGGAAAGTGACATCCGGAGAGCCTGCGTATCCGTATGAAGATTCGATCCTACCGGCAAGGAAGCGCCGGTTTTAACAGAAAAGTAAGACGGACTGTTAAGAGTAAGACGACAGGAAAGCTGAAGATAAGACGGCATGAGGACGGATTGAAAAAGAGTAAGACAGGGTGAACAAAAAGTACTAGGACGGGACCATACTAAGCGGGGTGAGTTATGGCTTATTCCAGGGCGCAGGAGTGGCATTGATTACCCCCATGCATGAGGAGACAGGTGTTAACTGAGGCATTGAAAGAGAAGCGTGAAGAGCAGATTGAGAAAGTACACGGATGTTACGTATCTCCGTAGGAACTACCGGAGAAGCGCAGCTTAGCTGTAAGAAGAGCACGTGAGGTGATAGCGTACACGACAAAGGTAGTGAATCACCGCATTCGCTTATTGCCGGAAACCGGGTCTAGCGTACGGGAATCGGCTGTTGAACTGTCGAGGCAGGCGGAAGAAGTCGGAGCTGACGGTCCTAACACTGGTGACTCCTTATTATAGAGGCAACACAGAAGGGACTCTTATCAGCATTTCAAGACTATCGCTGGAATCGGTTTCATTCCTTCCATTCTCTACAATGTTCCGGGAAGAACAGATGAGTATCAGCCAAAACGATGAGCGGCGCTGTATCATGACGTAAAGAATATTATCGGCGTGAAGGATGCCGGAGGGATATGGGGAAGACTTTGGAGCTGATGAGTCTTGTGGATGGGGACTTTTCGTGTTCCGGAGAGGGACGGCTGATTCTCGATCCTTTCCGCAGGCGGTGTAGGCTTATTTCCGTGTTTGTCCAGATGTGGCACGAAGGAAAACGCACAACAGTGCAAAGTGGTTTGCCAGGGACTTGGACGGTGCATGAGAGCAACTTCAGGCATTACCGCTTATTCATGCCCTCTAGTGGAAGATGAATCCCATACCGGTTAAAGCTGATGAATTTACAAGGAAAGAAGGTGGGTCCGTCGTCTGCGTCTCTTTGACGGAGATTGAAAAGAACATTTAGGAGATTTTTGGAGAAATGATCTCGAAACATGGGTTTTACAATCAGAAAACGATATGTACGAAGGAAAGAAAGCCACAGAGAGAGGAGGGATTTTCTCGCGGCTGACTTTTTCTTTGTGGAGTTTTTGTAGGAGTTAAGGAGGAAACGAAACTGCTTTTTACATGGCGCGCGAGGCGTGTAGGGATGAATGTCAGCCAAGTGGCAAGAAAACACGGAGGACCAAGCGAGACGAGTTGCGGAGAGAATGTACTGACGCTGAAGAGCGGATCTCGGCTTTCCGCTTTATGAAGATATTTTCAGGTAAAAAGAAGATTTTGGATCTCATTATTGACTTTTCCCGTAAGAGAAGCTGTGGACAGGCTCTTGGATTTTGGGCAGAGAAAGAATAAGGCTCTTGTTTTATGCACAACGCTTTTCTGAGGAGCAGAAGAAGATAGAGGAGACATCCAAACACACCCTATTTTGCAATCCAGGAACATGTCTCTCGGAGTTAATATCCTTTGGAGACTTGTTCGCTGTAGCGGCGTACCAAGCTCTATCCTTAGCGTGGACGTGGACGAACTTGTGGAAGCTTACATCATCGAAGGAAAAAGGATGTACTGCAAGGCGGAACGGCTTTAATGCTGGAAAAAGCGCTGAAAGAAGACGGGAGAGAGACATGACAACAAGGTCTACGCAAAGACCAGGACGAAGCATCAGGCAGAGAAAAACGGGAAGTCGGTACGCTTTCGGTGCGAGGAGAACGATTCCGGGCATTCATGAGCGTTATACTTGCCGGGGAAGATGAAAATCGTAAAGATTGAGCTTTACACGGCTTACAGTCAGGAAGATTTTCGCTAAAGGGAGCGCGATTACCGCAGCTGATTTTCCCTTCTTCATAAAGCAACCGGAAAACATGATACCTGACAGCCGCTTCACGGTAATGGCGGATTAACTTGAGCAGGTCAAATAGTTGATGACGTTCTAGTGATAGTACACACAGATTTGGGATGAAACTGAAAATCCAGGTCTGGGCAAGATGCCGCGAAAATACAAAGTTGCTTGATGAAGCGGAAATGCAAGTTCAAGATAAAGTGGAAATATAAGCTCAAGACGGCGGCGGCAAACTAAGGAAAATGGAAAAGGTACTTTTAAAGAATAGAAAGTTCAGAAGAGAAAGGGCAAGAGCTGATGGAAAGCGACCATTCAGCCATGAAGAGTCCGTTATCCGGGAGTAAAGCCTCTCCCGGATGCGTAGAAGATCTCCGAGCTTTCGAGTTTAAAACTTGGCGTAAGCTCTGGATTGCCCTTTTGCGGTGGAAAGTGAGAAGGGCTGGGACTTCCCATAACGGAGGAGCAGATTAAAGAGGCTTTCATGAGAATGCAGGAAAATATCAATTACGAGAGCAAAACAAAGGGAGAGGTTCGGCTACGATGATGAGTGAGCCATGCTATGCTACGACTGCCGGTGCGCAGCAGCTAGCGGATTATTCCTCAGGGCGGCTTTCACTGCTATGTGAGGAGACAGGTCACCGATTTGATCATCATGCAGGAGGGCTTACGGCTGATTCGAAAGAAGCTCTTAAACTACGCCAAAAGTACTTTCCGACTTTGACGATGATACACGGGCACTTCCCATGCTCGGTTACACATTTTCAGGCGGCGCAGACTGCAACACCTCGGAAGAGGGCAAGTCTTTTGAAAGCTTCTATGACTTATATCTCGATTTGGGTGAAATAGAAGAGGTAACATCGCCTCTCTAAAGCTTTCTAGGCTGTAAGACTCACCGGAACTGGCTGTTTCTTTCTGGAACTTTTGCGACCACGAAAAGTGTAAAGGAGCTGGATCGTAAGATTGCACAGAAATGGGATTTTCCAAAGTCTATCCGGTATCGGGACAGACCTATTCCGTAAGGTCGACTTCCGTGCCTCCGTCCTTTCCGCGATTGCGCAGTCCGCTCATAAGTTTTCAAACGACCTAAGGCTTTTCAGCATTTAAAGAGGGTGGAAGAGCCTTTTGGAGAAGACAGCGAGGCTCAGTATGGCTATAAAGAGAAACAGATGCGCCTGGAGCGTATGGCGGCACTCGAACTGCATATCATCGGAAACCGCGAATCCGGCGCACTGCTTATCCACCCAATGGTTTTGAAAAGAACGCTGGATAGATTCCGCAAACAAGAACTGTTCTCGTTCGAAACCTTTCTCGCCTGCGACGGTTCCTCGATTACATACTATAATATCGCAGAGAATCTTGTGGCCCATCCGAAGATGATTGAGAAGCATTTGGATCAGAGCGTTGCCCGCTGGTGGCAGCAGAGTAACATCGATCGACACGGCAGCTGACAGGCGGAGCTTCACGAAAGAATCCGTACGCACTCCATGGGGGCCAGGAAAGAGAGTGAAGGAAGAGGGACTGGAAAGCGAGTCTTTGGGAAAGAATCGGTGCAGGATGCGCTTCCGTCACTTTGCGAAAGATATTCAGGACCTGACGCGTGATGGACGCGCTATATCGGACGCGCGAAGGTACAGGTGGACTGGTTTCACTGATATTCAGCCGATTTTCAGAGGGATAAAGAAGAAGGCTCAATTTATCGGTAAGATTGCACTTTAAAAATGATGTTATAATGAAAGAACTCCGAACTACTGACCAAAGAAATCAGAATCCAAGTCACAAAAGAGCTGTTCAGTCGCGCAGCAGAAAGCGCAATAAAGCTAAAGCAGTAGAGCAACAAGAGGAAATAAAGGTGCAGCGCACAAAGTGATAAAGAAAAACAACACAAAGGAAAGGAAATGGAGGAAGGATGAAAAGAATGGCGATAGTGGTATTGGTCTTCATTTTGCTGACTCTGTGCATTTCTTTATCGGCACCTGCTACAGGAGGAAGTATGAGTCGCTCCTTGCTCATCTCTTTTCTCGCTTATGATTGTTCCCGCTGTACAAGCTGCAGCAGTGGCGACCGGCAATCTTACCAGAAGGGACAGAGGATACGGTTTTGCAATAGGAGCAATAGTGGTTTTGTTATAGGCATCCTTTTTGAGGACAAAAGACGTTTTATAATAGTGATGACATAATAGGATAAGAACTTATACCGTTCTTGAAAAGAATATGTTCTGAGTTGGAGGGACTATGGTACAAGCAATTGTCGGAGCAGAAGCTGAGCTGAAGAAGGGATCACGGATTTATCTTGCGGAGAAATACCGGATGTCGTAGTGCGTTTCAAGGAGGTGCCAATGCACACCATCATTTAAACCTAGAATTGATGGCAGATTTTCTCAAGCATCTTCTTCCAAGCGAGAAAGCTTTAATCCGAAGGACGCACTTCAATCTTGAAGAGCAGCGTGGCGCTTGGACATTCCAGAAGTTCTGACGCGAGCTTCATGCTTTAGGAGAGCCGCAGTGTGCCGACACCGAAGATTTATATTTCCGACCAGCTGCAGGTCTTGATGTCTCATCATATTTTACAAGATGGTATGAACGACAGCAAAGACGCGGGACGAGCTGCGGACCAATAGGTCCGGCCATTGCCCGTTTTCTCCGATAAGCATGCGCAAAACTCGCCGCAGATCAACGACAGAAATACACGATATCTTTAGGAGGCGACAGAAGATTTTGAGATTAAATGCTCTTTTTGAGCCTTTACGCCACAGCACACGGTTATGACTACGGTGGCAATTTCAAAGAGCTGAAGACAGAGAGAGCAGACTCGCTATCTTTGTGTGTCTCTTCCTCAGAAAGGCAATCAAGCAGGAAGAAAATCCTCTTGGAAGGACAGCTCGGAACGATGAAGGATACCACCGATCACAGCATTTACCCGATGGTTACTTCCAGCCATGCTTTGCTTCCTTCGGCGCTGTGGGAGCGGAATTCCGCATGCCAACAGCAGTAATGGTCTGTGTAACCAGGACGCGTTATTCTTCCCGCACGTAGTGCAGCGAGGTTGTTTCATCTTTGGAGACGCAGCGGAGCGCTAAAAGCGCGCGAGCTGATATATAGGGCAGGGCAGCGCAGCGGCGGTCTGTCCTAGCAGGGTCGGCTGGTATGATGCGAAGCTTCGTTACGGCTGTGCTTACAGCAACCAGGCGCGTTAACGGCACGGATCACTTTAGGATTCTGCTGAAGAAACCGCGGCGCTGACCGCCCAGAGTTGACGGAAGGAAGTAAAGGACTCTTCCGGTTACTGCTTCGTAAAACCAAAACCGCATACCGTTCTTAAGCGCGGCAATGTGACATCTCGATCCGGACTGCGAGGAGTTACCGAAGGAGCGTAAGGATCAGATCGGCTTCATTGAGAAGGGCCGAGGTCACGGATCACTGCGGTCTCCACGTGGCGAAAGACATGAAACGCGAAGAGACACCGAAGATTTAGAGGACAAAGCAGAGCGCGTGTCCGAAGTGCGGAGAGGCACGATTCTCTCATCGACAGTCAGGACTTGGGCATGCCCTGAACTGTCATACTCGGCTTTTGACCCGGTAGCGGCAATAACAACGCCGGAAAAGCATGGAACAGAAAGCCCGGCAGACGAAAATTTTCACCTGCCTGAACTGCGGTGCGATAAGCACGGACCCAGTCGACCACCGCTGTGCGTGCAGGATCGGCAGCGGTCTTTGCAGAGCCGGCGTACAGAAAAGGAGAAAACCGCAGAAGATCATCACTTTCGGACTGCCAAGAAAAGACGTGAGAGCTATTTAAGCAGATTTCATTCCTTTTGACGATCAGAAGAAGAAGGATTTGGAGCACCCGGCGTACCTGGACTCACTTTGTGACGTATCTCCCTGCTGGCTGGCCACAACAGACTTCAGCGAAGTGACTACTTTTGCTAAAGGGAACGAAAAGTGCAGCAGCGAGGAAACTAAAGTTATCCTGGAGATACGATCTTCAGAGAGCGAAAGCGTATGAAGCGGAAAGTATTCAACACTGATGCTTTCTCTCATCGTTTTGATGACGATATTTCGGGTGGTCGCCCTTTATTTTCCAGAGATCAAGAATTCAACCGAACTATCTCTTGGATTTTACAGTGACAGTGCCGGATGTGAGTCCTCCGGATGACGAAAGAAGCTTTTCCATGCTGCTGAAGGTGAATAGAACCGTTTCGTGCACGACGGCTCTAACAGGCCGGATATTCAGCGTGGTGGAAAACCGGATGTACATCCGACTCTTTAAAAGGAGGCTCCGTCGGAAGGCGGTACTTCCCTATTTACCGGTCTTAGATTATAAAAAGAACGATCGAATTGCCTATCGCCGTGAGTCAATGGAGAAACAGGAAGGTTATACTGTGATAATCGACTGATGAAAAGAAGTTTACAGAGGACGTCTTTCTTTTTGCGATCCTCTATTCTTTATTTTAAACCTGTCTCTTGCAAATTTCAGCGGACTTACTTCCTATTCTTACCCTTAGTTCTTCTCTATTTTCTTAGCCTTTTAGCACAGCCTCAGATGGCAAAGATTCGGGCAAGGGATAAATTTAGCCTTACACAGTCGTAATAAACAGAGAGTGAAAGAGGACAGCAGCAAAGGATGAGCAGAACGGCGGCGTGCATATAGCCCTCCTGCTTTCCGCTATAATTTTACTGCAACATCCGGTGCACGACGAGCCATTACTATATTGCGGCACTCTTCCACGCATTTGCTTCCATACTCTCTTTAAGAGTATGATTCGTAAGTTTAATAGGTTGAGCACCACTGCAGTCCCTGATTTTCGGAAAAGATAGCAGGGTGATGAATAAGACGACTTTGGAAAACCCTTCTTTTGACTATCAGTATTTTCCTCTTGGAGCTATGCGCTGGATCAAGTACTCTTGCTTCTCCGTTTATCAAAACAAGGATGCTGGGATAGCCGTGACTTATATTTGACTAGATGAAGAAGACAGGTTACTAAGCAGCGAGGGAAGAGGAGAATTCAAGAAAACAACCGATTCCTTTGACGAGAATACGGTAATGTGGCTTTCCTTTCCAGTAGAGGAGAATACAGTGCGGAAAGCACGATTCGAAATATCGTGCGGTCCGGAGCGGTTAATTTTTCTTTATTGATATGGAGAATAGAAACTCGCGTAGAAAGCGGCGGAAGCTTTTTATAAGACGATTACTCCCGCAGTGGCAAAATACGATTACCGGCAAATGTCCAATCGCTTTTGGCGACAGCGCAGAGTTCACAAGACGGCTCGCGTTTCTGCAAGTAGAAGCTTGCAAATGGAGGGACGTTCCTTGTCGCTGATAGTGATGGATCAGCACGTCTTTACTGCGCTATTTTGGGACCGCTACGACACTCTACCTTCCCGCTTTTCTCCTGGCAGCGAGAAAGCAAGCTGCTCATGCTGTCCTTACGGCGTCGTCCGAATAATAAACTGGCGACAAGACGGTCATCCCAACGAGCAACATGAGATGCAGTCAGCCGTTTCGGCAGTAGTGGAAGATCCGGGCAGTGGCGGCTTTTCAGTGGCATGCAGTTTTCCAGTCAGGCAGTTCTCTTCCGGTGGAGGCGGACATCGATTTTAAGTAATCGAGGGTATTGCGCATCTTCAGAATAACAGGATTAGCTATAGTTTAAGGCTGCTAGCACTCCAGATCCGAGCCAGGTGTTAATAAAAGACAGGTTCTTTAGGGCTATACTGGATGCCACCTTGGCGCGCTCTACCGGGCCACGGGAGCTGGACCAATGGTAAAAAGAAAAGATAGAATGATAAAGGCTTCATGAGGTGTAAGCTAAAGAACTTATGAGTGAAGCAAAGCTATGGAGTAGCAATTTATGTCAAGAAAGAAAAAGTGTACAGGGAGAAAATCTATGCAAACATCAGTTATAGGCTTTCCCAGATGGGAGGAATGAGGAACCCAAGTTCACAAACGGAGAAGTTTTTCAAGGAGGCTTGCATCCGAGCAGGAATTAGAGACCCTCGCAAAGGATATCTCGAGCGGTGAAGCTGAAGATGCAGGAGAAGCGAAGTGGATTTTCATCCCTTCCAACGATTTCTCCACACGATACGATAACTTTGGACGCGGCCGTTCTTTTGTATTATCGGGCGGTGCAGCATCTTTAGCGGCCCGTCTGTTGAAAGAGTACTGCCGCGCTGGGAGGCTATAAGGGTCCTGCAGGAGATGTGAAGGCTCTTGCTAAGTGAAGAAGTGGTTTAATCACGAACTACTCACCATATGGTTGCGAGATTTCGCCGAGGATGAGATTCGTCTCGCAGACGATAAAGCCTTTTAAGGAGTACGAAGAAGCGAAGGCTTTTGCGTAGAGACTCAGCCGGTAGTTATCGGACCGTTTGCTTGATAAGCTTCTCCGCTATACCGAAAGAAGAAGACGGAGAAGAGTTTCGCTTCTCAGGCTGTAATCCGCGCGGCTGCTGCATATGTGGAAGAGTTTGCTTCTCTCGGTGCAAAGTGAGCTGGCCTCATGAGTTTTGCCCAGCAAGAGACTTTCGATAGGAGAAGACCTCACACACTTTTCACCGCTACTATCAGGAGATTCTTTCCGTAAAGTGGGAGAGACTACATTAAGGCACTCCAGACCTATTTCGAGATGTGCGAGGATGTATGAAAGCATTTAGCACTTCCTTTTGACGGTGTCGGTCTAGACTTCCTCGAAGGAAAAAGAAACAGAATCTGGTGTCTATACTTCCCGAAAGACAAGCTTCTTTTGCGGGACCTGTATCGGAAAGAATATCTGGAGAAACCATTACGAGAAGACCATAGAGCAGATAAAGGATTGAAAAAGGGAATTTTCGGTGGTGCTTGGTACTTCCTGCTTTACTTCATGTTCCCTCATACCTTAGAAGGGGAAAAATAAGCTTTCTGGCGGAAATGGAGCCATTTCAGCTGCAGTGAGAAGCTTTCCGAACTTTTGATTTAAGCGTATTCTGGACGGAAAGGGTGCGGAAGTTTTAGAGGAAAATAAAGCCCTCTTTGCTACGGCAAGACCGAACAGCGAAAGACAAGGCGGTAAAGGATCGTTGTGCATCGATTACCGATGGACTATACCAGACTTCCCGCATTTTCAGAAAGAGAAAAATACAAAAAGAAGAATTTAAGCTTTCCTTTTCCTCACAACGACTATCGGTTCCTTCCGCAGAGTGCGGATGTTCGTCAGAACAGAACCGCTTTTAAGAAGGGCGAGAGGACAAGTGAAGAGTATGTTTCTTTCAACAAAGAGAAGATTGCCGAGTGGGTAAAGATTCGGAGGACTTGGACCTCGATGTCTTGGTGCATGAGTGAGTTCGGAAAGAAACGACATGGTGGAGTACTTTCGAGAGCTCTAAGCGCTTCTATTTACCGAAAAGGCCTGGGTGCAGTCCACGGAACCTGTGCGTAAAGCCGCCCATCATCTGAGAGATGTTCGAGCGGTCCGCTATGACGGTAGAATGGTCCACTTATCAGAGCTTAACGAAGCGCTCCCATGGAAAGGGAATGCTGACCGGACCGGTAACGATTTTAAACTGGTCTTTTCCAAGAGAAGATATCAGTGTTAAGGAAAGTACCAAGCAGATTGCTTTGGCCTATCCAGAGATGAGGTTTTGCGACTTGGAAGAACGGAATCAAAAGTTATTCAGGTCGATGAAGCTGCTTTAAGAGGAAACTGCCCTTCGTAAGTCGGACTGGTACAGCGAGTATCTGGACTCAGGCTATTCTCGCTTTCCGCCTGGCTGCAGCTGGCAAGGCAGGCACGCAGATTCATACTCATATGTGTTTATAGTGAGTTCACGGATATCCCTCGCTATCGATAACATGGACGCAGATGTTATTTCCTTTGAGGCTTCCCGTTCAGATCTTGCAGATTCTGGACTCGCTGAGAAGAACCATTTCCAGCGCAGAGGTTGGCCGGGCCTACGACATTCACCCCGAGAGTACCTTCCGTAGAAGAGATTAAAAGAGGCACTGGGAAAGATGCTGAAGAAGATTGAAAAAGAGAAGTTATGGGTCAATCCGACTGCGGTTTAAAAGACCAGAGGAAGAGAAGAGACCTTGGCAAGCTTTTAAAGAATCTTGTGCAGGCGGCAAAGGAACTAAGAAATGAGTATTGTTGATTTATTCTCTAAAAACGGTGCTTTTCCTTTGAGGTACTTCGCCTCGAAGGAATACATCCATTGATACAATTTACGAAACCTTATATAAACCGCAGGATCTTCGTCCGATTTCATTTTCGGTAACCTATGGGGCAGGGGTGGAAAACAAGCAGCACGGTTTCCATTGCAGAGCATATTGAGGATATATGCCATGTTCCCGGTGTGGTGCATTTTTCCTGCGTCGGTTTTAACAAAAGACGATGTTTTGGGAAAAATAGAGGGAGTTTAAAGAGCCGGTATTCAGAATATATTGGCTTTTACGAGGCGATATTCCGGAGTAGGCGGGAAAAATCATGGGGACTTTCGTTATGCTTCGACTGGTGACCTTTCTGAAAAGACAGTCAATACTTTCGAATTTCTGCACTGCTATCCGAGGGACATATTGAAAAACTCCGACAAAGTTGCGGATACCGCAATTTAAAAACCAAGGTGGACGCCGGTGCGGAGTATTTGATTTCAGCTCTTTTTGATAACGAGTACTTTTTACAGTTTCCTTGAAAATGTGATTTGGCGGGAATTTCGGTACCGATTGAGGCGGGAATCATGCCGTGTGATTAACAAACGTCAGGTTTTAAGAATGGCAGGCCTTTTGGTGGTGTGGAGATTCCGAAGAAGTTTCAGAGGATTTTTGGAAAAATATGAAGATAATTCACCGGCAATGAGATGCCGGTATTGCTTATGCCGTGGATCAGATTGTGGATTTACTGACTCACGGGTAGACGGGTGATGTATACGATGAACAATGCGTATAGCCAGAGAAATTTACAAGGCAACGCACAGTCTTTTCGATTCAGATGAAAAAGGGAGAAAGAGAACAAGCGCTCGGCCTAAAGGTCGAAGCCATATTTTATGTAAAAAGTGGCCATTTCACAATCTTCTCCCGTATAGAAGGAAAGTTGTAATGTCTCTTCCCTTTTTTCCCGATTGTGTTGATTCCAATGTTTCGGATGTTTACACGATTGGAAGCTAAGATGGTGGAGATGATGCGACTGGCCCGATGATCCCCGACATGGACAGAAAAAGCGCAAATTCACTCGTGAATTAAACCCGTGCTGCCATATCCATGGAATTGCGATAGGCTCTGATTCTTGAAAGAGGCCTCGATGGCATGGGATCTTCTATGGAAGACCGGATTTCTCCAATTGTTGCATGTGCTTCATCATTTCAAAAATCGGTTTTTATTACTGAGGCAAATCTGCTGCCACATGATGGGAGAGAGGCAATGCACTGGCTGATATCCCTAAACTCCTCCGGCGCCAGCTTTTTCATACTCGTTCCGGTCCTCTTTCTTTCAAAAGCTTCACGAGACTTGCAGCAATGAGATGAGGAAGATGGCTTACGCAGGCGACGGACCGATCATGTTCTTCCGGCTCATGCGACAAGGGGATACTGCCGATAGAAGATAGAAAAAGTCTTCATTTTCTCGGTATCTTCCGAAGAAAAATTTTTCCCGGAGTTAAGAGATAATAGGCATTTTTCCAAAAGAAGAGAATCGAAGCTCGGTGCCTGGACACTTTCGCCCCGGCCATGATGCTCCGCAGAATCGTGCGGAAAGCCCGAGCGTATCCGCTTCCTCCATAATCGCTCGTTTTGGTGGAACCTACGTCGGTTAAAATGGTATCAGGGGAGAGAAACGTAGCAAGTTCTTTTAAGATGATCTCGATTTTGTTCTACCGGAGTGCATAAGAAGATGAGGTCGTATCGGCTTCTATTTCTTTTAGATAGGACAATTCATGATTTACAATTCCCTCCCCATAGGCGGTTTTTACGGAAGCCTTGTCCTTGTCAAAAACAGAAATATGCACATGAGGGATAGGGCCTTCTTTATGGCTTTAGCCAAAGACCTCCAATTAATCCTAAACCGATAAAGGCGAATTTCTTCCATCCTATGGCTCCTATACACATCAAGATTCCGATTGTGAAATTATACATAAAATGGAGAATTATGAAAAGGACTGTCCGTTAAACCGGGGCACAGTTCGATAAAAATACCGTTACACCGAGTTTTCAAGAAAAGCTTGCGTGCGTTTTCATTTTATATTAGAATTGACAACGAGTTTAGGGTAGAACCGTGCCTCGGCGGTTTCCCATAAGTAGAAGATTTTTAGGAGGATTTATGATTTCGCAGGTGATTTCAGAAATGGTATAACCATTGAGATGGATGGACAAGTAGTTCAGATTATGAGTTCCAGCATGTTAAGCCGCGTGAATGCTTTTCGAACCAGGTTAGTGATTAATGGCGGTGTAACCGACAGACTTTCCGTCCGACCGAGAAGTTCCCGGCAAGAATCGACCGAGTAGATATGCAGTATCTATGATGACGGAGAGATGTACAACTTCATGAACAATGAGACCTTTGAGCAGATTGCCCTCTCTCATGATCAGATTGCTGTCGATTCCATGAAGCTTTGTTAAGGAAAACGAAACAGTTAAAGTAGTTTCTTATCAGGGAAATGTCTTCTGTAGAGCCTTTGAAGGTCACCTTGGAGTAGTGGCATACTTGAGCCCATGCATAGGGGAATACTTCGCACAGGTGACTAAAGCCGCTACTGTAGAGACCGGCGTTGAAGTTCAGGTCTCCCTTGTTTCAGAATATCGGAGATAAGATTATTATTTACCACATTGGTGACCGGAGAGTAGGAATCCAGAGCATAATTTTTACGCAATAGCTGTATTTTGCGTAGTGCACGTTCTGTTGTTCAGATAAGAAATAGACTCTGATTTAGAGTCTTTTTCCGTAGTATAAGGAAGTCAGACCAGAGAAGCGTCTCAGAGTCAGGCTGCGATGATTGTAGCAAAGCATATTAACAATGTACTGGTGAGTGTCGTCTACAGGATGGGCACTCATTTAGTAAAAAGAAAGGATGAACATGGAAAGCGTAAAAGAAGATTTTTACAAGGTGCTGTTGAACTTGCATTTGAGTCTGCCGGATATGAAAAGAACTGGGAAAGGTAACGGTTTCAATCGTCCCTGACCTTGTGACTACCAGAGTAACGGTGCATTAATCGGAGCGAAGAAATATCAGAAGAATCCGATTGAGCTGGCTGAGGATGTGCAGAAGTATTTGAAGGAGATAAGGCTTCGCACCTTTTACTCAAGGTAAGTAGTTGCCGGATGAATATGACCTTTCTCCGGTATTCCTTGCAAAATACTGCGGTCTGTATGGCTGAAGATGAGAAGCTCGGTTTAGACCCGAAAGAAGGGCAGAAGGTTCTGTGGATTACGGCGAGCAAACGTAGCAGCTCCTTCACGTAGGACATCTGTTCCGCATCCATCGGAGAAGCTAGCGTCTGGCTATTCGTATGGGAAACGAAGCTGTGGGCGATGCACCTTGCGACTTTTGGCTTGCAGATGGGACTCATCATCGGGGGAACTGAAGAAAGAGGAGAGCTGGAAAAGGATTTTTACCATCGGAGAACTGGAAGAAATTATCCCTTTTTGCTTCCGCAAAAGCCAAAGAGAAGAATGCTGACGGCAGTTTAAAGAATGAAGAGTATGCGAACCGTGCGAAAAGGATATCACGGTAAGACTGGTATGGGCGAAGAAAGAGTATAAGAAGGTTTGGGAAAAGATTATGAAGGTTTCCATTGCCGACTTAAAGAAGAACTACGATGCGCTGATGCATTTTTGAAATCTGGAAGGAGAGTCCGATGCGAGCCTTATTTTCCCAAGACTCATTGAAATTTTGAAGAGAAGGGCTTCCCTATCGTTCAAAACGGCGCCCTTGTAGTGGATATTGCAGAGCGGAGATAAGAAAGAACTGCCCCTGCATGATTTTAAAGTCCGATGGAGCAAGCCTTTATGCGACTTCCGACCCGAACTATTATGGGATAGAGAAAAGCTCATCCGAGAACTGGTATCTTTGCAGTGGACAGCCGTCAGAGCTCCACTATACTCCTTCTTCCGTAGGAAGAAAAGGCAGAGCTCCTTCCGAACGAAACGCTACCTTCATGGATTCGAACCATGAACGGAAAAGACGAAAGCCTTTTAAGACGAGAGTGGTGTGCTTCGTTTAGAGAAGCTTTATTGATGATCTGGACCTGTACTTTCTCCTGTATGGAGGAAGGCAAGTGATACCGGACTCACGAGTGAAGAGAGAGAAACGGCAAAGGTTATTGCTCTTGCAGCTTTTAAAGTACGGGTGATCTTTCCAATCAGATTGCAAAGGACTACATTTTCGACCTGAGAAGTTCAGTGCTTTTGAAGGAAATACCGGTCCTTATATCCCGTATACCATCGTGCGTATTGCTCCATTTTACGGAAATATGCCGAAGCAAACGGAGAGAGTTCGAAAGATACGGCAAGTTGATTAAGAACTACGAAGAACTATACGATCCATTCCGAAGATGAACCCTCTTTGCTCGCTCGAGAAGCAGATTATTGTATTCCCTGATGAAATGAAGGATGTATGAAGGAATTGGCACCCGGCTAAGATCTCAGGGATACATTTATGCCCCTGGCAAACAGCTTCAATGCCTTCTACCACAATGTAAAAGATTCTGGGAAGAAGATAGAAAAGCAGAAGAACCATTGTTTCAATTTGCACTGACTTTGAGAATCCTGACCGATAGTGATCCATGTACTCGGATTCTCAGCTCCGAGAAGGATGTAAGATGAAGTATTTTGTTATGAGTGATCTTCACGGCTCGGCTTACTATACAAGAAAATCCTTTGGATATTTACGCGAGAGTATGAAAAGCCTCCTTCGATCTCCTTTATCGGTCCGCGAAAATGATTTACCGAAGGACTATGCACCGAAGGAAGTTCTTGCAATGCTGAAACCCTCTTAAGGATGAAACTGTGCAGTATGAGGAAACTGTGATAGGAAGTGGATCAAATGGTACTGACTTTCCCATTATGGCAGATTATGCATCTTTAATTTTGGGAGGAAGAAGCATTTTCTTTAAGTCACGGGCATGTATAATCATGAAAGCTTTCCTAGAAAGAATGGCGATGTCTTTTTGCAGGGACATACCCACCTTCCTGTTGCGGAGAAGAAAGAACGAGACGAGTTCTACTATCACTTAAATCCCGGATCGGGGAAGTCTTCCGAAAGAGACAATCCGAACAGCTACGGACTTACGGAAGAGGGATTCACGACGAGCAATTCTAGACGGGGGAAGTGCTGAAGATGGTATTTTGATAAGGAAAAGTGGTCACATGCCACGTTTATAAATGACGACACTTGAATAAGCGTGGTCACTGTGGTCACCTTACCCTGAAACTGGCTTCTACCGAAATACGGTCTCGTGAAAGCTGAAACAGTACGCTAGGTTTCAAGCCGTTCTTGAAGCTGAACCCCATGTCGTTTTCATCGTGGACCTGATGGGAGTCGAAACCCATGTCCGAAAACGAATTTCTTTCCTTCTACTATCATAGAAACACTTCGAAGATTCCCCCACTCATAAAAAGCTGTGCACCTCCTTTATGCGAGCCGGTATCCTCTACACACGCCCGAGCAGCATGGGAGGAACCATACGCAAATAAGCCACATAAATGAGGTCAGGATCTTCTCCCTGAGTAGAGAGCACACAGCGCGCTTAGGCTTAAGGTAACTATCGTTAGCGTTTAATTTTAGTTTGAAGTTTAACGCGACTTCGATAGCTTCTAAAGCCGCATCATCCCCTGTCGAAACCGTACAAGCCCATATACAGCCTTCTATTTTACGGAAAATGCGGAATTTAAAGAATCCTATTTCTTCGATTATCTTGCAAAATCATATCACAGACTCAAAGAAGATTTTATTATTTTTGAGAAAAATAAACAGGAAAAATTTTTTTTGTAGAAATTTTCCATTTTTATTTTTGGACTTATTAAATGTATTGTCATTATAGCTGAATTTACAATTTCGTCCCCGATTTTCTCGTTATAGGTGCTAAAATAAGATCGTTAATTTAATAACCATAATTTCTGAATATCGTTCCTACTTCACTATATACATTTTCTAAATATCGAATTCGGAGAACCGGAGGAGTGTTGAGGTCAGAAGGAAATCATTTTTTTTTCCAAAGAGATGAATTCAAGAGTTATGGAACAGTTCTGTAAGGGAAAGGAGCAGAGTACGAAAACTTAGAGCCGAGAACCATGAATATGTCTAGGAAGAGATAGTAATTGCTATCTTTCTGTAAGGAAACAGGATATGGGGAAGAAATACTTTTTATCTGCTCCCATAGTGCCTACGTGGAAGCTTGCCATGACAAATTGAAAAGCTTTGAAGGAACGGATAAACTCGTTAACATTATGAGATTTTTGAGGTATTTCAGCGAATCTGAAATTGAGAATGCAAAAATCAGCAGGGAGCAGGGGATAGATACCGTTGTTGGTGTAGGGGGTGCTCACAGATGACCGCGAAAGCAACGGCATTTTTATGAAAAGAGTCGTGATTATTCCTACCTGTAGTAGCTACGATGCTCTGCGCTTTTCCAGACCCACCACGACGACGGGATCCTTCAAAGAATATCTTTTCGCATCCGACGAATCCGGACTGTGGGCGGTAGACAGCACCGTAATTGCCCATGCCCCGTTCGTTTCTAATTGCCGAATGGGAGATGCCCCTCGGAACTATATTTTGAGGAAAGAGCTTCTCGTCGAGCTCCCAGCTTGGAAAATGCCAGCTCCCGGTGCCGGAATGGTACTGGCGAAGTATTGTTATGAGAATCTGTTAGTTCTCGAGAAGCGCTATTGTAGCTCAGAAAATCATGTGGTTACCGTTTCGGAAAATATTGAGGCTTGCGTCTATCTTCCGGCGGGTGCGGATAATACAGCGTATTCCTCTACAACGGTCTTACTTCGAGGGACAATAGTGTTCTGCACGGAAATGTGTTGCTTTTGGCACTCTGGTGCGTACTTCGTTCAGAAGGGTTAAGAAGGAAGAATTTGAAGAAGAAGACTTCTGTGTTGCCGTGGAACTTTATCACGCTGGCAGAGAAATTCTCCGATGCAGATCTTCATACCATTGCATGCTGCGTATTCCCGGAGACGCCATTCGCTTAACCTGGTGGGGATGCATCCAGAAACGGAGCTTTATGATGCATGATTGCCGCAGATGATATGGGAAAGAGAGAAACAGAACAGCCTTCGCGTGAAGAGAGGAAAGGAACAATAAGGAAGTTAAACACAATAAAGTAAAAGCACAATAAAAGTAGAGATTTTGTCCGTTGGTAAAGGAAACAGAAATTGAATGAGAGTTTATTACATGTCATAATGACAGAAAAATTCATTTTGAAGGGAGCAGTACAATGAAAAGATCTGCAGAGAAATTGAGGGAAGCTAATATCTTAAAGAATGTATCGTTCGACGAAGTCAATGCGGTGGATTTGGAATCTGCATCACTGTGGAAAGGGCGAGCTGGTCAGTCTCTCCGGTGTGTGAAGCTTTCACAGGGCATGGAGGGATTATGCTACCCGGTAAAGAGATTCCGGAGCAGGTTTGTTGTCCAGCTTTCCGCGAAAGCTATGCCCTTTATACGAAAACTTTGAAGGGAGGGCGGTTCAGAGCCTCATCTTGGGGAGGGCTTTTCGGAAACGTATTCTTAGAAGAACTCTGATTGGCCGCGGTTAAATGCTTTAAGCACGTGAGTTTGGGAAAAAGACGGAGCATCCGGAGACGAGCTTCTGCATAGCCGATACGGATAAGCTTTTACAGTAAGATTGATCGTATATATAAAACAATCCGGTGGTAGAGCATTCGCACTCCCATGATTCGAAACTTATGCAGGAAAATGCGGATTTTCATATTTTGAAAGCGTGACAGCAGGACTTCATGAAAAGGACGGGAATGCCTTGACGCTGGCTTCCTCCGAGAGGGCGGGCTGAATGTGTGCCTTACGCGGATTTACCAGTCGATTACCGGGTGACCCATCTTGAATGACCACTTTGCAGGAGCACTTTTCGTCTATGGCAAAAAGAATACGGAGAAATGCGTGTAGGCACTGCAAGCATGCTTTCCTGACTTGCCTCTTCCAAAGCGAGTAACGATAACGGCGGTATTCAGGTCACGAAAACAGCGGATGAACTTTTGGACATCCGGCATCAGTGAAGTGGTTCCGGCCATCATTTCTTTGGAAAATACGCGAAAGAAACCGTACTATAAGACGGAAGGAAATGAGCAGCTCAAAAATGTCTGGAAAAATATCTTCGTTAAATATCTTTTGCCGAAACTCGTGCTTTACGGATTGAAGATAAAGCTACTAATGAATTCCGGATTTTTGATTGTAAACGAAAAGTACGATTTACTTCATTGACGGACAGCAGAGAAAACAGCATGAATCAACGGAGAAGACTCTCGTAGTGGATTTTGGTGGACAGGTACAACCAGCTGATTGCTGGTAGTAAGGGACGCAGGGGTCATGCAGAAGGTTTACAGTTCCGACTGTTGGCATAGAGAGAAGATTAAGAGTAAGTCAGGGAATCTCACATCTTTACCGAGACCTCGGTCCGATAGTACAGAAGAGGAAAGCCAGCATATCGGAAAAGAAATTTCTTTCGGAGCTGGAGCATCCCTATTTGGCTTCTGCGATGGAGCACACAGCTGCAGTGCCTATGAGCTGAGGAGAGGTGGCTACCGCCCCGTCAGTGAATATGGTATCGGACACCATGTGGAGAAGTCTTCCGTGCTAAACCTCTCCGACGCTCAGAGCGACCACTGCGTTTTCATGTCCCACCGACTATATTGCCAAGGCGCCGGAGGGCTGACAGATTACCGCTTCGCCCACCGAGCATTGTCCTGTTGCGGGAGATGGAAGACGGGAAAGAGACAGATTTATGCGGTGCAGTTTTCACCCGGAGGTACAGCATAGCGTGGAAGGGCAGAAGATGATTCATCATTTTCTTTTATGACGTCTGCAAAATGTACCGGAGACTGGAAAAATGGCTTCTTTCGTGGAGGAGCAGGTTTTCCCTTTTGAAAAATAAAAATCGGTTCCGGTAAGGTGCTTTTAGCTCTTCCGGCGGTGTGAGACAGCTCGTTGGCAAAGAGGGCTTCTTTCCAGGAGCCATCGGAGAGCGCTGTACTGCGTGTGTTCGTGGATCGACGGCCTTCCGGAAAAATGAAGAGATCAGGTGAGGAAATCTTCGGCGAAAAAGGGAGGTTTTCGAGTTAAAGCTTCGTCCGGGTAAATGCGGAGAAGTATTTTGAAAAATGAGCGGAGTAGAAGATCCGGAGAAGAAGAGAAAGATTATCGGAGAGCAGTTTATCCGTATCTTTGAGCGTGAGGCAAATAAAATCGGAACAGTGGACTTCTGCCCAGGGAACCATTTACGCAGACGTGAGTGGAATCCGGCCTGGAAAAGAGGTGCAGTGATTAAGTCTCTCACCACAATGTGAGGCGGCCTTCCCAAGAACATTTCCTTCTAAAGGAAATCAGGGTCGACGCGTGCCTGTCCTGGGACGAGGTGCGCAAGGTGGGACTGGGCTTGGTCTTCCTGAGCATCTGGTTTACCGTCAGCCTTCCCGGGACCGGGACCTGGGTAGAATCATCGAGAGTGACGCCGAAGGTTCTGGCAGCATGGTGATGCGGACTTCATTTACTCGTGAAGAAATCGAGAAAGCGGGACCTTTCCGTTCCTACAGCCAGTATTTTTGCCGCTCTCACCAATATGCGTTCCGTGGGCGTTAGGGAGACTTCCGTACCTACTGATTATGCGGTGGCTCTCTCGCGCGGTGATTACCGATGACTTTATGACCGCGGAAATGCGCGGATATCCCCTTTAGCGTACTCCAGAGGTGATGAATCGCATCGTGAATGAGGTAAAAGAGAGTGAACAGGGGTGTTCTATGATCTGACTTCTAAGCCACCAGGAACGATTGAGATGGAATAGAGCGGAATTTCCTGTTGAGTAAAATCAATGCATGTTGGCAGTGATATTGTTCCGCTGGCTGCCAAGTGGTACAAACCATCAAAAAGAATAATTGAAATAATGTCCCCAGTGGCGCAATCGAATATAAATAATTGAGACCGTAGCGTGAGTGTTGCGGTCTTTTTCTGCTATGCGGAGTATATGATTTATTTTATCTAGAAATCCAGCTTTCCAAACATAATCACTAAGATATTTCATTTTGTGAAAAATCATATTTTTGATTGTAGTGTTGATGGAATGATTTGACTAATAAATTTTTGGCTCAATATTTCCTTGATATTGTGTCAATTTATCATTAAATCCAGTCCACCCAACATAAATGTCTTCATCAATTAAATTGTGGTCTAAAAACATTCTATAAAACTAGCTTTACCATTGATATTTTTCAAGAGAATCTCCTTGAGGACCTTTTGCATTTGAAAATTATCAAACTCCACATGATTAGGAAGAGTTATGACTTTTAGATTTTTGGTAAAAGTATTTTACCCTCAATATCATTGTAAACGGAGATAAACCAGCTGTATCGTTATCCAAAATAACTACTATGTTATTCAAAAATACTTATTTTAGATAATCCTTTAATAAAATTTTTAAAGTACCACGTGCCGGTAAAAGGATAATTTTGCTCCACATCTATAAATTCATCAGAAATATCATCATATAGAGGTTAATGCATTTTTGAATAATATCTGTATCAGAACTTCCTTCTGTTACGATTAGTATTTTCTCTTTTGTAGTTAATTGAGGAATTATATCTTTTCTAGAGATCCAGCCATTCTCAACAACATCTGAGACTCTCCAAATTAAATCTAGAAATCCAGATTATTTTTGTTTTCAGATAAAATTCTTAATGTAATGTATGGTGAAAAGATTTTCTAGAAAGTGTTGAGATAATGTAAACATCGTCATCAGATATTTTAACAAGTTCTTTAATTTCGCCCATAACACATTTTCTGTACATATTCACCTAAATCATACTCATATTCGTATTCTTCAGAGGTCATGTCACAATATTTATATTAATATTTTTAGAATATTATAATAATCATTGAAATTTATTGGAAGAAGTTTCATATAATTGATTAACATATTCAGCTCTTCGTTAAACATATCTTCAATTTGATTCAAGTTATAGCCTAATAAATTCAACCTTCTCTTGATAGATTTGATATTTTTGAAAATCCTTTTTATATTCGACTTCATTGTTAGTATAGTAATAGGGATTATTTTTAAATCTTCTTTTTGGAATAAACAGGAGTGATTATTAAAAATATTGTTTTTCCCAATCAATTTCCATCTTTCCTATTCCCAATGTAATCATAGAACCCATAGATCTACACCTCACTTTAAAAAATCGTGATTTCTTAGGAAAAGACAATTTCCAATCCTCAAATTCTTCATCATCGTAATTTCACCATTGTAATGTTTTCTTTCTCATCTCATCCCATTCTACAAGAAAATCATTGAAGTTCATATCGTGTGACAGTAAGGCACTGGTATCATCATCTACCAGTGGTCTGAGCTTCATTTCTTTTTCGTAGTCAAAAATAATATGAATAAACTCATGGATGGAGTTTTGGTTCGTGGTCTGTAGGGTAGAAATATCACAGTCTAATGCCTGTGCTATTTTTGCATTTGTTCTTTGTTGGAGATCTATTTCCAAGTTCATAATTTCGTATGGCAAGATCGGTCAATCTCGGCTTTTGATTGCGAGTTCCTTCTGGGTAAGGTCTCTTAGCAATCGAAGCTTTTTAATTTTTGTCCGGATATCATAGAAAAGCTCCTTTCTAAAAATAAGTAAATTTCATTTTCGTGTATTCTATCAAAAATCACACAAAACACAACAAAAAGTGTTCTGTATAGACTTATGAGAGTGTTCTGTATAAGACTTATGAGAACATTGGAGTAAATGAGGTTATAGAAGAATATATTTTAAAAACCACTATTAACAGAACAAATATGAACTATTATAATAAAAATCAAATAGAACAATAATAAACTGTTTGAACGCAAGCTAATGAAATTGACGATCGTCCTAATTCAAAATAGGAATGAGGGAATCTTGCACTATTTTTGAATGAAAGGAAGGGCGAATATGCACAAGGTATTTATGAACTGCAAAAAGAAGTGTAAGAGTTCTTGGAAGCAAGTAGAACTACTGTATATCAACAGATCTATGAGATGAATCAAGAAATTATAAATCTCGGCTATCGAGTACAAAGAGGGAAAGTGAATCGCAGGTATTTTATAGAAAAGTATTGCTAGCAGAGATTCTAAGAAAGAGGTGCAATATGGGGCGTACGAAGATGAAGCAAAGAATGAGACTTGGTTTTGTGAGTTCACCTATACCGATTGGAAGGGGAAAAAGCTCACCAAGAAAAAAGCGAGGATTTGCGACAAAGAAAGACGCTTTGAATTGGGAAAGGGAGTTTTGATTGCTCATTCGATTCCGTAGAAAATGACCTTTCGGGAGTTTTTGAACTGTATCGACGAGATAAAAAGCTCAGAATCCGAGAAAATACTTGGAGAACAAAAAGAAGTGATTGTTGAGAGCAAAAATAATGCCTTATCTTGGGGACTTACTTTTTAACTGAGATAAGAAAGGTTTCTATCATCCAGTGGCAAAAATGAGCTGATGAAGATGAAATATGATAAGTGACAAAGTAATTCCCCGACTTATTTGAGGACGATGGAGTAAACTATACTGTCAGTTAGCGGGCTTCAAAAATACACCTAATCAAGGTCTTCAACTTTTCAATTATCTTATTATCATTTTTATATCATGTCAAAATTTTAACCATTGTATCAAAGGGTTAATGATTACTCTCTTTTATTTCTTTATCAACTGACAAAAATCTTTTACTCTATTATATGTATGGCGTGAATTGAAAACGTCCATTATAATTGACTGTGAGGTGAGAATAGATGGCAAAATACGTTATTGAGGAGACAAAGACAAGTAAATACGAGAAAGACTTTAAGTTTCCGCTGATAAACCTGATCCCCTGTAATTGTCTGGTGTATTCCAGTACATCAGAAATTATTGCCGCTGGTAGGAACGATGGGTGCGTATATAGCAGTAGCGGTATTTCTTGTTTTGTATGTGATTTTATCATTTGTTCCGATAGCGGCAGTAGCTCCGGGCATCGTAAGTGTGATTATGATGACAGCAATGCTTTGGGCACCGGTAGATCATATCGGTAATAATGTAGTAAGAGTTATCGTCAAAGAGATAATTCTTGTTATTATTGTTGATCGAGTTCTGCATACTGATAAATGCGACCTACTGCGTGGTTACAGAGTAAGACAAACAAGCCAGTAATCAGAAAGGTAGAATGAAAAGAGAATTAATTGTTTCGGGAAGGAAGAAGCTTTACATGCTTTACTAGGGCGTTGAGCTTCTTTTATACTTTTATGCGCAACATTATTTGAATAAAAACAAAAATATATACATATTTTTAAAATATTGCACGCATATACTGTGATAATATATTTTTAGGATAAATCACTTATGAAAGGAAAAAAAGCATGGGTGAAAAATAGAATCAAAAAGAGAAAAAATTTGTAGGCTTTTGCAGAAGCAAGAACCACGAAGATCATTGGAATGGTACGATTGTTAGGAAATCTTTCTAATAAACGAACATATGATTATGACAAAGAAGATGTTAAGAAGATATTTAACTCTCTTGAGGATGAGATTCGTGTTGCAAAAGATGAAGTTCGACATTAATGAAACGGACGGAAGCGATAGAAAATTCTCACTAAAAATAGTTTGTATTGATAAAAGGAGAAGTTATGAGTTCAATCATGTGGAGATTCCTTCAAATGATCATAGGGAAAAATAAAAGGTATTAATGATTCTGATGTTGCCACCTTTAGAGGAACACTCGTTAAAAATCTTTGGCACGTGAAATATGCCAAAACTCGCTTGATGACTGCTAAATCTGGCGTGGTTACGGTAGAATTTGATGTTTTTAATATAAAAACAGAGGATGTACCAGGAATAAATGTCTTCGCGATACATTTAAACGATGCTTGGAATACTGGGGGCAACAACGAGCTATTACAACAAAAGAGTTTTTTACTAATGCACTTGAAGTTAGTGAAAAAGAAGAGTGCTCGGTGCTTCGCATTAGCGATTTTAATACTACTGGACTTACTGGTACTAGAGAAGAGATTAACAGTAATTGGACAAACTCTAACAAAGTCATCGGGTGCTTCAGACAAAAAGGAACTGCCGGAGGTTCTTACGGTATTGGTAAATATGCACCATTTGCTTGTTCTGATTTTTCGACTGTTTTTATAGTACATACGATGAAAATGGAGAGGAAGCATATCAGGGAGTATCACGCTTAGTGACGTTTAGGCGAGAGGATGATGAAACAACTCAAGGAATCGGGTATTACGGAAATGATAGAAATACACCGGTTTATGAGCAATTCATGATTGAACCAGAATATCAGCGTGATGTAAATGATTCTGGTACAGATGTTTATATTATTGGATATAGGCATGGTCATCAGATTGGAAAAAGATATTGTTGTCTCAATTTTAGACGGATTTTTGGGGGCAATATGGAATGAGAAGCTGATTGTCTTAGTTGGTGATATTAAAATTTCCCACGGAAAGTTGAACGATTTAGTTGAGATTTATAAGGATGATTTGACGGACTATACAGAAAAAATACTATGAAACCTTAGTTTCAAAAAGATACAACTTGGATAGAAGAAGATTTTTATGGGGTTTGGTCTAGTAAGACTTGGTCTTTTGATAGGAGATCCTGATGTCTCTAGAAGAATTGCAATGATTCGTAAAAACTGGCATGAAAAATAATGGATAAAGATAGACTGCCTGGTCATGTGCCTTTTGTGGGAATTATGTTTATAGAAGGCGATAAGATCAACGAGAAACTTCGTGTAATGGAAAATCCAGAGCATACGCAGTGGCAACCTGATAGAGCAAAGAATGTTGTTGAGGCAAAAGAGCTTTTAAAAGCTTTAAATCGTTTTTGTTAAAGACAAAATCGAGGAATTAGTATCCACTGGGAGTGGGAATGAAATTGATGCTGTTGGTGTAGGCACTTTTTTGCCAGATATTAGTGACGATCCCAAGGATAAATCCAAAGAGGAAGTTGTAAGCGATAAGGTAGTAGAAATCGAAAAGAAAAAACCTGTTAAAAGAACTGTTTCAGGGGAAGTTCCGGGTAGTCATGAAATGGATGATGAACAAGAAATTGAACCGGAGACAGTTGAACTTCCAGACGGAGAAGATGAAGATTTTTCCATCCGGGAGGAAATACTACAATCCAGGACCAAGGGATGCTTTCAACCTGCGCATAGCGAGAAAAGGTAACGAGGAAAAACGCGCAAAAAGATATCTGTGTCATTGAAAAGTTCATACCAATTTGTGTAGACAAAACAAAGGGACAGTATGTATTTATGATTGTGCCAAGCAATAGTGGTGATGACGGGGTATTAGAAGTCTATCTTTCCGCAGAGACTCAGAATTATGAAGCACAGATAACTGAGGCGGCTGTGATAGCGGAGAGTCGGTAACGGTACAAGCTAATAAAAATAGAGGGAATACATTTTGTCGAGAATCAGCCATTAAGAATACGAGTTGGCATAGATTATTATGAAATGTGCGCAATGGAGGTGAAGGCTTATGCAACTTCGAAGTAAATACTATACATATCCGGTTATTACTGAAGATGCTGATTTTTTTATATTGATAGTTCCTTCACTTCCGATGTTGATCAGGATATTGATGGATACAATATTGTGTTGATTCTAAGATATGAATTAAAAGAATCCGGATTAGAAGAATTAATGAAAGCCGGTAAAAGTTAAAGTTGCTCACCATATTGAATGTTTGCAAAACATGCTATAGGAAGCTGATTTTGACGGAAGAGAATGAGCACAGATTTGTGATAAGAGATGGAGAGGTAAACGGAAAAGTTCAAGTCTGTTCTTTTTTGGTTGCAATGGAAGATATCCCTCATTACTCCAATGAACTCTTTTCACAAGATTATAAGGGATTTAACTTTAATATTGAGCATGGATGTGTAATGGCTGTTGGATCCCAAAATTGATTTGAGAATAAATAAAATCAAGGGATGATTTGGCAAATACTTCATCTATTTTTTCAATCATACCCTAATTATGATGAAACGGTTACTAATATCATAGTAGATATATCTGGAAATAAGATTGTAATCAGTGTTCCCGAAAAAGAGCTTTGCCATATATTCTAATATGAGTGCCACTATGGATATACAACCAATAATGCATTCAATGTTGATAATACTGGCACTAACGTATGCATTGACTGAATTAAAGGAATCAAAAGATGAACTATATAACTACGAGGATTACAGATGGTTTAGAAGCTTAAGAAAAAGCCTGTAGAACAGATAAATATCTCATTTGAGGAGAGCATAATTGAAAATATTAAACCTTTTGATTTAGCTCAAAAATTATTAGATAGTCCTATTCCTAAAGCGATGGATTATTTGGGAGGAGACACTTATGAAGATTAAATATATCACTGAGGACGGAATAGAACTCCTCCGTAATAATGCTAATGTTGTTTTTGAAAAAGGTGATAAAAGAAGGAGAGAAAAACATATTAGATATATTGGGTGATACAGGATATGTTAAAGAGACATCCTTTGAAATTGAGCAATTTACTTTGGATTTTGGGAGCGGAACAGAGAAACCTTGACGGATGGAGAAAAATGCACAAAGAGTTTACCGACACATGCAAGGATTATCGGATTCTCAGGCTTCGGATGAACGAATTTGGGTAGCGTATACATTATTGGAACAAGTTGAGTATATGAAGTTAAGGTGGCCGTGTGAAAACGGCTAATGATCTGCTTAATCGTTATTTCTTTAATTATTCGAGCAATCGATCATTGTTTCGTAATGGAATGGCTAGGCTGTGGTGGATAGGTAGAGTTACATATGATCCAAAAAGAACGGATCCTTTTGAACTCACAAAGTATTTATGCAAAGATCAGGATTTCATAGAAACTGTTTGCGGACGTAGTATTTTTAATAATCCGTTAGTTCAGAGAGCGACAATAGGAGCTCTATATGATTCAGAGAGAGATGGATTTACGGTTGGACGTGAAGGTGTACGTGAAGTTGCCAAATACGTAAATCTGTTATCTGGAGTATACATTATTGATATGCTATCCTATGATGAAATATACGAGAAGGTAAAAACAAGATTGAGGAGTTAAAAGCGAAAAATGATTTGTAAATCATGCGGCGGAGAATTTAATGAGGAAAAATTTTGCTGTTTGTCCGTACTGCCTTGAGCCGTTTTTGCAGAGGAAAAATCTACATGTGCGATGGAAAGTGTTATTCCAGAACATAAAAGATGCATCGATCGAGGAACCGGAGCTACCTGATGAAACAGGTGGCGATGTGTATATTTCTTCAAATGGAGGTGTAAAAGATAATATTTCAGTCTCTGAAATCAACATAGCGGAGGAAAATGATTCTCTTTTTGTTGATGAAAAATATAGGGATGGAAAGGGAAGTAGCGTCTACCTCAGAAAAAGGATTATTTGTCTTTTGATGATATTGAAGGCTTAAGCGTTAGAGCCTTGAATGCAATGCATAGAGCAGGGGCTGTTTACAATTAATGAGTTAATTGATTTTCTTTCAGAACATACACTTAGCGAGATTAGAAATGTAGGGGCTAAGACGATATCAGAACTTGAAGATTTAGTCGAGCAATATAATGGCGGGGATATTGAGTTTAAAAAGATTTCTATAGATGATTCTAAAATGGCAGAAAGTAATGCGTGTCCCTTTAGCAATATTTCACCGGATTTAGATGGAATGTCCACGTTGACTTTAAGTGAATTTGGGTTTACTAAGCAGAGAGGCAAGGCGTATGGCTGAATCTGGTTATGTTTCATTGGGCGCGTTGAGAGAAGTATCCTTAGGTCAACTCTTAAGTGTGTTAGGGAAAAAGGGCAAAGATGTTATCATTAGTGCCGGAGAATACCTGGAGAATGACATTATAACGATATTTGAAAAGTTCTTAGAAACGACAATAAATGACAGAAATGGATATGTTTTTCTACAGAGAGCCAAAGGAAAAACTTTTACAGGAGATTGCAGATAATTCAGTTGATATATTTGGGCAGAGCATTACTCGTGAAAGAGTAAGGCGATAGAAGCTAAGTTTCTGACGAGAATAGTACCCTTTTGTTAGTACTATTATGATGATACTTAAAGGCGAGAATCACTATGTAATGGCTCAGGACATCTTAGATATCTATGATAATGATGATTATGATCTGATATTTATACATGCATGCAAGGCACTGAATGAATTTGAATATTGGGATTTTGCAGATATATTTATCGAGTGCATAACGGATTCACCTTCTGCGGCAAAATAGGTCGCTGACTACTTTTGGATGATTATATTGGTGATGAACTTGATCTTGAAGAATCACGAGAGGAAATAGAATCTCTCCTTGAAGAAAAACGGGTTTGATTATTTGGAGATAGGTGCAGTAGTTGGTATTCTTGAGAAGAATGGATACCGAAGATATGGTAACTATATCACAAAAGGAAGCGCGAGCTATGCTACGTTGTGTAGACCGTTAATTAGAAAATATTTCCCGAATGGAATAAAACTATCACAAAATGAAACGGATCAAACGGAGGACTTAATCAAACTTAGAAAAGCTGGTTGAAGAGGAGTGTGGCGGGTATAAGTTACCCTGATAGCGATAGAAACGTAAGTTCAGCATTGACTCGATGTGGTTTGATACTTAGAGATCGCTGGAAAGTATGTATTAAGGGATTTGATACAAGTGGATTATGGAACAATCAAATCTATAAAGGCGAAAATTGATGAGAATGTAAAACGACAAATTATTCTATAGTGAGATTTACGCTGAAAAATGAAGGTATGCTCAATATTACTTGCGGTATTGATAATTACAATTATCTTCACGGTGTTTTACAAGCGTATTTTCCTACAGACTTTGAGTACCATAAAGATTATTTAATTAAAAAAATGGAGCGAATATAGATGATGTTCAAGGCTTAGAGGATAGAATCTACAATTATATTCTTGAGATGGGAGCGCCCTGTATCTAAAAAGAATTGTGGGGAAAAGTTTAACGGATTTAGTGACATTATGCTCATTATGTCCTTTGTAAATGATGATAGATTATTGCAGTGGGATTATAACTATTTTGCTTGTACTGGAATATTACAAATTTCTCAGGATGAGGTGGAAGGAATTGATTCAATAATATCAGAGCTACTTGCTCGGTATCATGGTTATGCAAGTGATAAGATGATATTGAAATGTCTGAAGCAGGAAATGCCATATTTTGTTGAATCAAATCACATAACAGTAGGTCTCAATGCGTTTTACGTTTGCTCTAAATTATTCGGGGAAAAGTATGATTTTAAAAAGACCTCATGTATGCACAAAGGGTAAGTTTGAAAAAGATATCTCACAAAAGATATTGTCATTGAACTTATGGGGATCCAAAAGAATTATCGTATAAACGATATAAAGAAGTTACAGATGAGTTAATGTGGCCTGTTGTTACAGTAGGTTTAGTTTTTTTCCGACATCGAAAACGGATTATGTAAGAATATCGGAAGACTTGTATTTAAAGAAGACAGATTTTAACATATCCGCTGATATCGTTGATTATGTAGAAAAGGATATAAGAACTAATTTGGTAGACGGGATAGTTTCGTTAATGAATTATGATTTTGACGATTATCCAGAATTTGAATATGAGTGGAATGAATTTTTTTGCTACAGTCAATTATTGATGAATTTCTGGATGATTTTATCATAGTTAATCCTGCATTGCTGGATAGAAGGTATCAAAAAAAGCTTTTGCGGTCTTGAAGGATACAAGAATGGTATCATATCCTCAGATTGTGGCATGTCGAATGAAAAATTTAGGAAAAGAAGAAATGTCAGAAGCGGAATTCCTGTCATTTCTTGTTTTGAATAGGCTGACACGTAAAAGTTATCCCTAATGAATTGCTGGATTCAGAGTATTTAAGAAAAGAAGGGGATAGATTTGTATTAGTTGAAAAATGATAAGATAGCAAAAACAGACTTCCGTTGCAGGGAGTCTGTTTTTTTAAAGCAAACAAAGTGTTGCTAAAAATAAGACTTGATAATATAAAAATTATTTTATAATCTATTTAGGAGGATTATGCAATGACAATATCTGAACAGATTAAGGTTTTATGTGTAAGACAAAATTTAAGCCTTGCTGAATTGGCTCGTAGACTTGGAAAAATCTCCAAAGTTTTAATTCGAAGATGAAGCATGAAAGTTTTACCATTGAAGAATTAGAGAAGATTGCTGAGGTTTCAGGGACAGCCTTTTGAAAGAAATTTTATCCTTGAGAATGGAGATAAAGTATGAAAGAAGAAACGACTGTTTTTAGATTGGGTGAATTGTTCTGCGGACCAGGCGGATTAGCTTTGGGGAGCGACGACTGCATCAATTGAAAATAGTGATTATAAAAATTATACATAAGTGGGCAAATGATTATGATGAAAAGTACATGTGAGACATATCGCAGAAACATATGTCCGGATGATAGGGATAGTGTAATCTGCGGAGATGTCAGAACACTAGATATCGATCAATTGGGAGATATTGATGGCTTTGCCTTCGGGTTTCCATGTAATGATTTTTCGGTTGTAGGCGAGCAAAAAGGCTTTGATGGTCAATTTGGACCATTGTACACCTATGGTGTTAAAGTGTTGAAAAATACCATCCACAATGGTTTTTGGCAGAAAAACGTAGGCGGTTTAAAAAGTGCTAATGAAAGAAAAGCTTTTTTGAAAATTCAGGAAGACCTGATTGCTGCAGGATATCGTATATATCCGAATCTTTATAAGTTTGAAGAGTATGGTGTGCCTCAAGCGAGACATAGAATGATTATTGTGGGTATAAGGGATGATCTCCCGTTTGAATTTAAAAATCCCTAGCGCGGAACCATACAAGAATCTTGATGTGACCTGTAAATCTGCAATGAGATTCCGCCAATATCTGAAGATGCGGCAAACAATGAATTAACAAAACAATCAGAAAAAGTTGTTGAACGTTTTGAAGCATATAAAAACCAGGCGAAAAACGCATGGACTGCGGATTTGCCGGATGATTTAAAAACTTAATGTAAGCGGTGCAAAAACTGAGTCAGATATATAAAAAGACTTGATCCTTCAAAAGCCGGCATATACGGTAACAGGTTCGGGCGGTGGTGGAACCCTATATATCATTATTCAGAGCCTAGAGCATTGACTAATAGAGAGCGTGCAAGATTACAGACATTTCCAGATGATTATGTTTTTGAGGGTTCCAAAGAATCCGTAAGAAAAACAGATTGGGATGGCAGTTCCAGCTAGAGGTGCAAAGATAATATTTGAGGCAATATTGAAAACTTTTGCTAATATTCCTTATGAAAGTATGGAGCCGTATATAGGAAGTGACAGTTAGGGGGCGATTTTATGCTTAATTATTGGTGGTGACCAGACCAAAGTGTAAGTTAAACTCAATTCCAGAAGTTCTGGCTACATTTTGCAGATTTATCATTGAATCAAGAATGGAGCGGGCAAAGAGATTCGCATTTGGGTCATATGAAATTTTGCAATAATGTTATTGTCGAAAAACAAAATGCCAACACTATTTTTGATATAGCTAGCTATGAAAAAGTATATGCAAAAATCTGCTGGAGGCTAATAAGGAAATTATTATATCCAGTCCTGGATTAAATCACGCCAAGGTCGATGACTTTCGTAAAAGCTTATAAAAACATAGACAGGAAGATGGGGTTAAGCTTTACGGTAATAACCCTTAATCCGGAAGGATATCCTGAAGAAAAAGATTAAGGATAAAAAAAGACTTGTAGAAATACTTAAAAATTGTGGTATCAGGATTAAGCTTCAAGAGCATATGCATAAACGTTTTTGCTATCATAGATGATGAAATAGTATGGTATGGAAGCATGAATTTGCTTTCGAGGGCAAAGGTTGATGATAATCTGATGCGTGTTAAGAGTAAAGATGTAGCTCAGGAATTATTAGAAATGACCTTTGGATAACAGCAAATGTTTTCATTAAAAAGACACAAAAGACTCCTCGAAATGAAATTGAGAAAGCAAAAAAATATCGGGCAGATTATATGGATAGAAGGGAATCGTACAATGAGTAGAAAGTTTGATGATTTTCTTCAGGAACAACTTCAGGATCCTGAAATTAGAAAAGAATATGAAGCTCTTCAACCTGAACATACAGTTATTCAGGCTATGATTGATGCCAGAAAGAAATCCGGCATGACACAAAAAGAGCTTGCAGAGATAACCGGTATTGCACAAGGAGATATTAGCAAATTGGAACGTGGTAGTGCCAATCCATCTATTAGGACTCTTCAGCGCTTGGCAAAAGGAATGGGAATGATTCTTAAGATTGAATTTACTCCGGAGCAGGTATCGGTAGTGAAATAGTTTTCGGATCATGTGAAAGACAGAAATTTTCTTGTAATAGATAGTTTGAATGTTGCAAGAAATTTCTGTCTTTACTTTTTATTATCAACTGTTATCTATTGTTTGCCAATGAGATCAGCTTCAGTTGAAGATATAAGATATTATTCTATTTGTTGCATATGCAACGAAAAAATCTTCTTTTATAAAGATAATTAGATTATACTAACAAGAAATATAGTATACTCATCAGACTAATATCGTAAAAATGATCTGACTCTCTCCGGCAAGTAAAAAAGCAAGCCTCCCTCATAGACTGTCAGAAGAAATCGGTGAAATTAGAAGGAGAAGAAAATGGATAAGATTTTTGGATTTGGATAAAAGTGTTGCATCCCTTGTAAAGGAGTATCCGGAAGTTGTCGACATCATGGCTGATTTAGGATTCACGGAAATTAAAAAAATCCTGCCATGCTGGCTTCTGTAGGTCGGATTATGAACCTGAAGAAGGCTCTCAGATGAAGAAGATTCCTATGGAGGAGATTGTTCGTGCATTCCGGGGAAAAAGGATTTGAGATAACGGATGGAGGGAAGCCATTTCCTTCCGATGCGACTCAGACAGTTCAGGTAGCTCAGACAGTTCAGACAGCTCAGACAGCCAAAGCCCCGGTAGATCGTGCAGAAGCCCTGCGTTCGCTTTTGGATCGTTTGTCTGAGGGCGAGGATTTGGAATCTGTTCGTGCAGATTTTGTGCAGGGATTTTAAGGACGTGGATCCTGCAGAAATCATGAGGGCGGAGCAGGGGCTAATGGAGTCCGGCATGCCTCTTTCCAAAGTACAGAAGCTTTTGTGATGTGCATTCGGCTCTTTTCCATGGAGATACCGGGAAGAAAAAGATTGCCAATGCGGAAAGAGCCGTACAAGCTTCTTTAAAAGAATCAGGCAGGGAAAGAGGAGAAAAAACTACATCAATAAAAAGCCTGAGAGGCTGATGTCTTTGATTCAGATTCCCGGACATCCTCTTTCTACATTTACCAAGGAAAATCAGGCTCTTGGAAAGTATTTAGAGACACGAAGGCAAGATGGGAAAGCTTGGTAGAGAATCTTTCCGGAAAAAGCCGGTGGAAAAATAAAAGCAGAAAAAAGTAGAAAGAGCACAAGGAGCAGAAGGGTAGAAGACGCACAAGGAGCACCGGATTGGGAAGCTTTGCTTGCTGTATTTTCAGAGGAGCTTGCAAAAACTCCGTTCCTTTATCGTGCACTATGCGAAGAAGGGAGACCTTCTCTATCCGCTTTTAAAAGTGAAATACGACATTTCCGGGCCTTCTCAAGTCATGTGGACAGTGGATGATGAGATTCGGGATACTCTGGGAGAACTGAACAGAGAGCTTAGCGAGAAGAGTAAGGGACGTGAGAGCGCTCAAGAACACCGGAGAAGACTTGGATGATGAGGAAGAAGAGTACATTAGGAGTAAGGCAGAGATTGCGGAATGTATCCTAAACAGCTTTTTCTTAAAGAATTATCTTGCTGTACGAAACCGTATGGAGGAGATGATTTATAAGGAGGAAAATATTCTCTTCCCCATGTGCGCCCTGCAATTTCAAAAAGAGGAGTGGATACAGATTTACTTTTGATTCCAAAGACTATAATGCTTGTTTTTCCGTTGAAAATGCAATTTGGAAGGAAGCGGAAGAAACCGGCAATACTCCGGAAAAATGGAGAGCGGTCGAAGCTGCAGGAGAATCGGAAAGAAAGAACCATGGGAAAAGAAAGCTTCTGAGGTGCATTCCGGAGATTTTTCACAATGATGAACTTCCTCAGGGAGCCGGAAAAAATGTTGGAGGATCTCGCTTCGCAGGGTAGAATCTCTAGAAGGAAAATCCGGGAAATAGAGGGGAGTCCCCTTCTGCAAGCGATGGAGAAATCATCATGCCCGGTGGACATTTAAAGAAAAATGAGCTTATCGCCATGTTAAATACCATTCCTGTGGAGATTACCTTCGTGGATAAGGACAATATCAACCGTTTCTTTAATGAAGGGCCAAAGGTCTTTAAACGCCCGCAAATGGCCATTGACCGGGAAGTATTTTCCTGCCATCCTCCCAAAGTGGAACCTATGGTGCGTATGATTATCGGAAACTTCCGGGAAGGAAAGGAAGACGAAGTTCCTATCTGGATGGAGAAAGGCGGAAAGCCCTTCTTGGTGCGCTATATGGCCGTTCGGGACAAGGAGCAGAACTATGTGGGAACCTTGGAAGCGGTAACGGATATGACAGAGGTTAAAGAACATTTCCGTCAGTATTTTAAGAGCCATCCGGAGGAACTGTAAAAAAGATTTTCCATTATTAAAAATCCGGAGATTGAACATCCTCTGTCTTTACCAGCTTTGCTTTTCCGTCCTTATCTTTTACGATGTAAAGGAGCTCATAGTTTGTTTTTTGCATCTTTTCCTTTTGACTTCTTGGCGGTGAAAATCACGTCTTCTTCGGGCTTTCCTCCTGTGTGTGCTTCCCGATATAGGCTAGCGGAATATAGGATGCATTTTTCGTCATTCGGTACAGCCTCTTTAAAGGCATTTTTGGATTGCCGGAATATTTTCCGGGAGATAGGAGCCGGTATTGTCAATGTAATCTTCCCCATCTTCTCTGGATTCTTCTGTGGGGAAGAGAATGGCGCTTCCCATAACCTGGGACTTTCCGGAAAGGTCCTGATAAATCTGTAAAAAGTACAAAGGAGACATTTTCCTGATAATCTGTCCAAGTACTCTTGCATAGGTAAAGATAGTTTGTGCCGGAAACCACCTGGGTGCCCAGCAGGGCGATGGGCTCATAATGAGTATAGTTATAGCCATTTGGAAATGCCGCTTCAAATGCATTCATGGCATCCGGGTTATCCTTCAGAGAGAAGCTTACGAGATTCGTGTTATAAGCCCCCACGAGTGGAGCATCGGTATTGTTTTGAGCCTTCTCTTTTTCTTCTGCGGTTGCTCCGGATTCTGATGGTTTCAAAAGTACTGCTTTTCTTCTTCAGTGTCTTTGGAATCAGTCTTACTGCTTTCTTTCTCCGCGTCACCGGGATTTGCGGAACTGCTTTTCTTTTACGGCTTCCGTGGGACTTACTGTGTTACTTTCCTTTGCCGTTTTGCCGGTGCAGGCGGTAATGGTTAGAGTGGATAGTGCTGTGATAAGTAGTGTATGCTTTAAAAAGATTCTTATTCATTTTATCTCCCTCTTGTGTTTCTTTATCTTTTTCCTCTGTATTATAAATCGAAAAAAGGAAAAGAGCTTCTTACAAAACATTACAAAACAAAGTCAATCTTAGAATTGGCTCAATCGAAAAAGCAATTATGTTGATGTTTTTCAGCCGCAAATTCAACCGTAAAATTTTTACGATTGAATTTGCGGCTGTTTTGCAAAGGTTGAAGCAGTGCATCGAATGAGGTATTTGAATATTCCGGTGCAGCGGAGCCGCTATTCCGGAAAAAGTGGAAACCGCCTGTCCGGAATAGGAAACCGTCATGTTGCTTAGTTACTGGTGCGAGTTTACTCGCTTAATGCTGGATCAAGACCGTATACTCTCTCATAGACTTATAGTTTGTTGGGTCAGTCGGTATGATATTGATCTTGTAGGCATCATGCTTAATCCTATCGAGGATGGCTTCAGCAAGTGGACTGTCATCACCGCCGAGCTGGTCATACCATCCGGATGGATCATACTGTGAACAGAAAATAGTTGAGGATTTCTTTCTCCTTCTGTGCAGGAGTTCCAGGATATCATCATGCTCAGTCTCCGTAGGCTTAAGGAGGAGCCATTCATCAATGATTAGAAGAACCGGATTAGCATAACGGGCCTGAACCTTTTTGTATGTTCCTTCGTTCCGAGCAACCTCCAGTTCGAGGAGGAGGTCGGGCAGACGGACATATTTGGTCTTGAAGTGTTGTCTGCAAGCTTCCAGGCCGAAGGCGCACGCCATATATGTCTTTCCACTTCCTGTCGCACCGGTAATGAACAGGTTCCTGTGCTCCGTGATGTATTCGCAGGTCGCAAGCCTGTTTATAAGCTCCCGGTTGAGTTTCCTGCCGGATGTGTAGTTGATGTCAATGACGGCGGCGTCTCGTCTGGTCAAAAACCGGCATTCGTAATAAGGCGTTTAATGCCATTGCCTCTTGCGGTTACTGTACTCGATGTCAACAAGCATCCCGGAAACGATCTTCAAAGGAGACATCTTTCATCTTAGGGTCATCTTTCTGACGATAAAGGCATCTGACATGGAAGTCAGGCGCATTTCAATAAGTTTATCGATTGTGCTTTGGTTCGTCATGGTTCCTTACCTCCTGTAGTAGTCAGCGCCTCTCGTAATGGCATGGCTGTTTTGTGTGGTTGTGTCCGAACATCGGCGTCATCTGTTGATACACGCCTGTCCTGCCCGGCGACCAAGATGTTTTTAATACTCTTGTAGCTGGGCGATGCTGCTATAGGTGAGAGCCTTTTCACAGGTCGCTTCGAGCCTGTCGACGGAATATTTATCCGCCAGCTTCGATAATCCCATACAGCTTCGATAGGACTGCTGTTCCGCCTCGTTTGGAGGTAAGGGAGCGCATTTATGACCGTGTTTGTATTATGACCAATCCGTGCGACCCAGTCTGCGGAAACGGTCGCCATTCCACTCAGATACTTCTGGTGGTCTTCCGGCATATGCTCCGTGACGGTACTGTACTGTCCCTTGCGGCCGCGCGAGGCGACGGTGGGAGGCAATGCGGTTTTTGTTGTAAAAATTTCAATAGTTGTTTCGGTTACCCGCACATCCACCTTTGCGTCTTATGTATTCGTAAGGAACGGAATATAGCATTCCATCAACGGATATGTGATAATTGAACTGGACGGTGGCAGTTTTCCACCCGCCAGTTCATAAGGGCGGCATCCGGAAGTTTGGCCAGTAATGGCAGTTCTTCGTCGCGGAAGATTTCATACCGGCTGCCTTCTTTCTTTTGAAAAGGTTTACGGCTGAATTCTTCCAGTTTCTTCTTGATCGCAGCATTTAATTCCGGTAGAGAAAAGAATTGCTCGTTCCTGAGAGCTGCGATTATCCATCGTGGATATGTTGCCCACAGCGCCCTCAGCATTGGGCTTATCCTTGGGTGAGCGAACCTTGCCGGGATGATTGCCGTATTATAATGCTCGGCCATCTCTTGGTACACAGCATTAATCCGCTGATCATTCCAGTTTTTGTTGTGGATGACGGCGGTCTTGCAGTTGTCGGGTACTAGGATTCGCGTGACACCGCCAAAATAATCGTACATATGTATATGCGCGGTTATCCATGAACCCTGTTTTTCGTCAAGAAATGCTTCAACGTAAGGGTACTGGCTGTAGCGTAAGCACGCCGACAAAGATGAATGCAGGTGTGATTTCGCCGGTATCCGGATCAATGATTGCTGTCGAACTCCCAGCCCAGTCGACCTCTGTCTGATCTCCGGGCTTGCGACTTATATGCATGGTAGCACGGCGTTTCTGCTCATCCTGCTGGATGTAATAACAGAACTGAGAGTACATGAGAGGATTTTCACCGGAAAGGCGACATTCCTCCAGATACTCAGTCCAAAGTAGCTTCTTATTTACGCCGTTTTTGAGTAATTCCTTACGGACATACTCATAGTTCGGCATACACCTCTTAAAAGGCATCGTCCTGTTCCCGCTTTCCGGGGAAACAGGAGTCCTTCAAGAAAGCGTCCGTATATGACGCCGGAAGCGGCCATGAAACATTTTTCTCTCTGGCGGCCTTAAGGACTTTGTTAACAGTTTTCTTTGAGACCCCACAGCTAAATGCAATCTTCTGCTGACTCAATTTCAGCTCAGGTTGCGCTAGCCGGATAATCTCACGGTACTTGGTCATGATGGTGACCTCCTTTATAATGAATTTACGCATATAAAGCGCATGGATTCATTATAGGGTAGGGGGCATGAGACGAAATGCCGGTTTCCAGCTCTGGAATCACTGGTTCCGCATTTCCGGAATGGCGGTTTCCATCATACCGGAATCGACGTGTTTCCATGACCGGACAGGCGGTAGTAAACCGTCCGGAATACTCAGTATTATATATTATATTAACTGCGTACGTAGCTAACTATGATAGTAAAGGAGGTTTTCTGTTATGAGTATGAGAGACAAAAGAAGTACTTAATATGCAATTAGTCTTAATACCGATTTTGGCGAAGGCATGGAAGAAAAACCTATTCCGAGCTGTCAGATTTGTTAAAGAAATATGATGTATTGAGTTACATTGATGTTTGCTATGAAGCTTATAATTCTACCGGTAACCAAGGAATTATTGATGATTTGCAAGACTATATTGAGATGCAGGGGAGCTTGCTTTTTAGAACGAAGGAAGCAATAAAGACATGATAAAGTGAAAAGGCAGGGTGATTGAATAATGATTACGAGTGCGGATCAGAAAAAAGCTATGCGAAATATAGCCGTATTTCTTGTGGAATATATTATGAAAGATAAGGGATATTCAAGAGATGAGGCAGTTGAATTTCTGATGAAAAACCACTGTTTATGCGACCTTGATGGATGAAGAAACAGATCTTTATCTGGAATCTAGAGAATCTATCCTGGATATCTTAAAAGAGGAATTGGCCGGAAATCCGTATAGATTGCTGGTGGTATAATGATATTCTTCTATGCGTACTTTTTATCTTGGACAACATAGCTTCTTGGCAAGAGTTTAAATGTACTCTGCTAAGAAGCTATTTTTATCTCTTCAAATAGACCTCACCCTCCATCTATGCTATACTTCCTCTGTAATTAAACTTTGCTTTTTTGAAATTTCTTAACAGTTATGGCTCGTTAAAGGAGGTCTATGGTTAGCTATCGTTGCAAGCAATGCGGCGCACAGCTGGAGCTTGGCAGTGCCGGCGATTTCAGTGTCCTTACTGCGGGGCAAGGGCATTCCTGTCCGATGCGGAATTTAAAAGGGAATCATGAGTTTCGAAAGAAGCTTTTGGCCTATTACAAGGCGAAGGCCAGCGAGAAGGAAAATGACTATAGCGGCGATACTTTATGGGAAGAGCTGGGCACAGCCACATGCCCAATGGCAAAATGGCAAGAACCTAACTCTTTCCTATATGGATAGCTATCATTATCCGGAGATGGTCTGCTACTTGTGCCGGGAGTCGGTGGTCTATGTTTTTGACCGAGAGGATGGGGCAAAATGCTTTTATGCTGGGCTTAAATCGTCTTAGCTTTCCGGAAGCGGATGTAAAGTTATCAAGGTGCTTTCCGATGCTAAAGTCGAAGATTGCGTTAGATGCAGGGAAGCTTTGTCTGATTTTTCACAAGAAAAAACCCTATTTTTTTATCCTGCGGAGGTCTTTTGCCCCTTTTGCTTCGGAGCATTTGGCCTGGGTGATTTCCCGGATGGAAAAATATCTGTTGCGCCCTAGAGTATTCGGAGCTTCAGCATGGGGATATTACGGCGTCCACACTTTTTGTGAATTCCCTGACCCATGAGGGATGCTCTTCGGGGATTGGAGAAATGTGGAAAGGAAGCATAGCAATCAGGATTTATCGGATTTTACGAAAGACCGCAAAAATCTGTGGCGGAAAAATATTCATAGTCCGGCTCTTTTGGAGGATTTCTTATTGGCAGAGCCGGAAGGGATGCCTTTCAGGACTTTGCCACATGGGATAAGGTGATTGAAGAGGGTTTTGGCGGTCATCATTTTGTGAAGATGAAATAGGAGGAAAATATGGGATACGGTAGCTATTCAGCATCAGATTGGCAGAAATTGAAAAGCAGTAGAAAGCTGTCCAATGGGCAGAGAGTAGAAGAAGTATTTACAAGAAGAGAATGTAATCCCAAGATGAATCCGAAATTCATCGGAACCAGAGAATGTTTCGACTCCGAGGAGCATCCCAATACAACCCCTATCGTTGTGGGCTTGGATGTGACCGGCTCCATGGGTTATCTTGCGGTGGAGTTGGCAACGGGCGCCTTAAATGAGCTGATTACCAAGCTTTATTCCACCGGCGCAGTGGCAGATCCGGCCCTAATGTGTGCGGCTTACGGAGATTTTCAGGATGCATCCCTCTACAGGTCACCCAGTTTGAGTCGGATATTCGTATCGCCGAGCAGCTCTTAGACATTTATTTTGAAAAATCATGGCAGTGGTCAGGTGGTACCTACCTGTCTTTGGGAATTCTTATCCCGCCATACCAATATTGATGCAGTGAAGAAGAGACAGCAAAAGGGCTTTCTTTTTACCATCGGAGATATGGCAGAGATTCGCAGTGATTCGGTGGGAGCAACGATTGCCCGGGTTATCGGAGATGATATTGGAACGAGTGTCACCAAAGAGGATTTGCTGAATGAAGTTAAGCAATCCTTCCATGTTTTCCATATCATGATTGGCGGGAAAAGCCAGGAAAATGAGAAGCTGCCGGGGCATTGTATCGTGCTGGCACGACAGGATATTTCCTGTCTTCCGGAAATCATTATCAGTACCATTCAGTTACAAAAGGGTGCTGCTTTAGAGGAAGTTCTTGGGCGTTGGGATGAGATCAATCGTCCTGTGATTAGTGCGGCGTTAGCACAGCTATCTTTACAAAGGGATGAAGACATTTTCCTATGAGAACAATTTCGGTTATCGGCAAGAATTTCGGGGATGAGGGAAAGGGCTTTGTTTGCAGTCGTCTTGCCTCATCCCTTAAGAATGCGTTGATAATTAAACATAATGGCGGCGGACAGGCAGGGGCACACGGTAGAAGATCCGGAAGGAAAATGTCGTTTTATCCATCATCAGATAGGCGCCGGGGCGGAGTACCATGTGCCTACTTTATTTGCCGACAGCTTTATGCCGGACTTGTTTCAGCTGGGGAAGGAAGTTAAAGACTTTACGGAGCTCTTTGGTTTTCAGCCCATTCTTTATTCTGAAAAATGCTCGGATAACAACCATAGATGATGTACTTTTTAAATATGGGAGCAGAACTTGCCAGAGGTGAGAAGCGCCACGGCTCCTGCGGTATGGGCATAGAGGAATGTGCGCAGCGAAATGCCGCCGGATACGGAATTACTGTGGAAGAGCTTGCTACATGGAGTAAGCAGGATTTATTAGACCGTTTAAAGTATATTCGAAAAAGAGTATACGGGAAGAAGGGCGGAAATCTTGGGAATTCAAGCACCGAATCCCTACTATGTTATGCTAAACAATGAGACGGTACTGGAAAAATTTTGTAGAGGAAGTGAAGGAGAATGTGAAGCTTCTGAGCTTGGTGGATGCGGATAGAAAATGGCTGGAGGAGTTTCAACATTTGATTTTCGAGACAGGTCAGGGCTTACTTTTGGATCAGGACTATGAAGCCTATGCTCCCATTTGACTTCTTCCAAAAACCGGAATCCATAATCCGACGATCTTTTTAGAGAAACGAGGATTATCTTTAGAGGAAGCCATCTATGTGACTCGCCCTTATGTTACCCGTCACGGAAATGGCCCTTTACCCTGCGAAGTGGACCGTTCTGAACTTGCCGGAGTGGGAGAGGACTTGACTAACCAGCCTAATGAATGGCAGGGAATTCTGAGATACGCACGTCATAAGAGCTTAAAAGACTTTTTCGAGCCTGTACTAAGGGATAGAGATTCCATAAATGATTTAGACCGTAAAGAACGCATAAAGACAAAAGAATTCCCCAAACTCTCCATCCTTGTTACCCAGTTGTCGGAAACTGGGAATCAACTATACTTTGAAAAGGGGAACATTCCCTTTGAAAGTCTTCAAAAAGCAGGGAGAGGAGCTAGGAATTCAATGTATTTTAGATACTGAATGGAGATAAATATATTATTGGAGGAGATATGAGCATTACGGACGTTTTATTTTCTATTGTTGGAATAGAAGAGAAAGAGACGAAGATAAAAGTATGGAATCTAGATTGCAAGATCAAGTAGGACAGTCTGAAATTAATCCTCCGGCGAACTGCAATGAAAAGATTTTCGGGGGAGTTGATTGATCCAGTCCTGAATCTCTCGTATTTGCTCATCCGTAACGACATCAAAAGAACGCCCCTTCGGCAAGAACCGGCGAATCAATGAGTTCTGCTTTTTCGTTCAGTCCGCGTTCGTAGGCGGAGTACGGATGAGCATAGTATATGAGGATCGTGGGAATTGTGATGGAGCGAAAAACTTGGCTGAATCGTTCTCCGTACAGCTCTCGGAGCGTTTTTAAACCTTGCTCAACCGCCTGTGTGCTTCTACCGGGTATCTTTATAATGTGTCGAAATCTTGTGGTTCGCTCATCCAGTGTCAACAAAACGGATTGCGATTCCCTTCGACCGACCACGGTATCAATCTCCCAATGCCCAAATTCTTCCCGCTGATTAACTACTTGGGGGCGAGCTTCAATATTTGTCAGTATCTGCTTTACCGCAAAAGACACGAATTTCTTGGCTTTCGGCAGCTTTATGGGGCAATGACTATTTCGTCTTCGATGTTCGTAGACACGCTGTCCCGAATCTCCAAAGTAGCGCGTGTATGGCTCCAGATTCCGTCCTAACTGCTGCACAGTACCTCTGGCAAGTTCATTATATAAAGTTGACCTTGCAATCCCGACTTCGCGCGCAATGCGACTTTTTGAGAGCTTTAATTGCAGCAGTACTTCAATCTGTGCGCGCTTTTCGCGTGTCAGGTGGCGATATGTTCTATTTGTGGTATACTCGTTCCGGGCCATGGCGAACCTCTTGGTGTGTTGGTGTGTGGTAGCTTCATCATACCACAGTTCGTCATCGGCTCTTTTTTATTGTCTAGTTCATCTTACAATCATCCTACAGGTATCAGTAAAAAAAATGTTGACAGGCGAATATTAAGGTAGTAGACTATATTACAGGTACCTGTAATAATGATTACTGTTCGGAAAGGAGGTGATTAGCATGGATATATCAAAGAATATACAAATAGAGTTTGCAAATTCAGAAATAAAAGCCGTTGAGGCCATTGCAGATATCAGAAATGCAGTAACGAGCGCCTCATGGAATCTACGTGCAAGATACGGAGTTCAGATACAGCCCCCAAAGGTTTTTGGGGATGATAAGGTGGTAGTAGAAGTCAAAATTCCAGAGGAAATTGCTAGTACATTTTGCAATTGGGCCTCATCTGAAGGGTGTTTCTACATATTTGCTTAAACAATGTAATGGTAGATATGGAGATTATGTTGTAGGAAAACGCTTTATTAAGCTATACAGAAATCGCATGACACCTGCACCTGATAGCGTCTGAAAATACTTTTCGTATGGAAGATAGGCTGGAGGCTGTTTCTAAGTTCGCTAAATTGCTTGAAAGGTCAGATGAGGAAGCGATGGAAGCGATTAGTAAAATTTTGATTATTATAAAGGAGGTTACCAATGATTTTGAAAGTATTCCCTAACATAGGTACCACTCGGAGTATAGCAGATGCTTATACTTCGTTAATTTCGCAATATTCTGGTCAAGTTTATCCAGACAAGAAGGCAAGAGGTTCCCTTGGTGGCGCGGTAAATGGAGGCACTATTATTCTAAACCCCCAAAATGGTAAGTATGTGAGGGTTAGATAAAATATGGATTTAAAAAGGGGTTTAGTAAGTCGGAAAAATGTAACGGATGAATGACATGGTGGCAAGCTATCAGAACTGATTGATAAAGCGGCGAAGACATCAGTGCTATGGTGAGATTTGTGGCTTATGCTACCAGAAAAATCTTTTGTGAGAAGGAGGGATGACGTATCACTTATGCGATGAGCGATATTCATGGAATGTACGATTTTTATAAAAAATGCTCTCCAAGGTAGACTTTTCTGAGGATGATACTTTGTATATTCTTGGAGATACAATAGACCGCGGCACGGAAGGATTAAAAATCCTGCTTGATATGTCCGCTCGCTCGAATGTTTATCATCTTGTTGGCAATCACGAGTATGTGGCTTGTGCCATTCTACCTTGGCTTATGCAGGAGATCACCGAGCAAAAACACTGACGAGAACGTCTTGATGGACAGGCTTTCCATCATGGAAGCCTGGATGAAAGACGGCGGAAATCCTACGATAGAAGAATTCAGCAAGTTATCGCAGGAGCAAAGAGAATATGTCGTTGACTACATAAATGACATGACTGTTTATGAAGAAGTTAATGTAGCGGGAAAGACTTATCTCCTTACTCACGCAGGGTTAGACAATTTCCAAATCGGAAGAGCATTGGATGACTACGCCCTCGGAGATTTTATATATACCAGCCCCAAACTGTCAGACCAGTTTTTTGATGATAAACTGCTTATTGTCGGGCATACACCTACTCCCTACTATTATGCTCAGTTAAATGGAACACATCAGGGAGAACCGAAGATTTTTAGAACGGATAGCTTTATAGACATTGATTGTGGCTGCGCATATGGCGGGAAATTAGCTTGTCTCTGTCTTGATACGATGGAGGAATTTTATGTGTAGCGACATCTTTTTAAAGAACAGGGAGGTATTTGCACCTGAAATCGGAATCGGAAATAAGCCGATTGACGGTGGTTATTACCTTTTTGAAAAAGGAGGAAATGGAAGCATTTCTAAAAATGGAGCCATACCAAGGACTATTTTTCGCCCTTGGTATGGCTCCAGAGAATTTATCAATCAATCTCCCAGATACTGTTTGTGGCTTGGTGATTGTACCCCCCGGCGAATTGCGTAAAATGCTGGAATGCATGAAATGTGTACAAGCTGTGCGCGATAATCGTATGTAAAGTCCGAGTGCAGGTGCAAGGAAGTTGGCAGAGCGTCCGACCTCGTTTCCATGTTGAGAACATGCCAAAGGGGACTTATTTTTAGATGCAAGATTACTATATTCGGAGAGTAACTTGGCAGATTTGTATGATCCGATTGCAATGCCAATGGAGCTAAGAAAGGCGCATATTGCAAATGATAAGGCGGTCATGGCAGTCTACGGATTTAGTACGAAGATGTCTGAAGAAGACTGTGTTGCGGAGCTGATGAAGTTGTATAAAGAATATGTTAAAAAAACAGGCTGGAGCAATAGGAGGAGAGATGAGTAAAAGTTATGCAGAGTTCATGGACGAAATCACTCCCGGATGAGCTGTATGAGGAACTTATGGCATATGGATTTTTCTATAATGAGTATCCTAAACATCTCCCTACCCCTTTATGGCAAAGACCATATCTGCGGCACACTCAGCGGAAACGCTGGTTCCACCCCTGTTTCAGTTATTGTGAAGTCAATTTTGCAGCAAGGGAAGCTCATCTCGTGGTAACTGCCGCTACAGGAGGAGCCGTTTTCTGCGGAGCTGGCGCGCTACTTTTTTGAGAGCATACTGCCGGAGGGATTTAGCAAAATGTGCGTGGTGACAGGGTTGCACACGGAGGCGGAAGACTACCTAAGTATAATGGGTCGCTTTGGAGTTGAAGTGCCCGTGTGCCCTCCGTGTGGACGCTTCTTGATTTATTGATTATTGATAAGCTGGTCGGCAATATGGGCAATCACATCAAAAATCTGGAGCTCTTGTACACAGCTGATTTATCCGAATGCCGACTGTCACCGGCCCTACAATCTTCTCTCTACCTTGGTCTATCGCGAGCATTCTAATCAAATGTCCGTTGCAATTGTCGGGGAGCTTCGCTGGGATAAGATTTCAAAGGCGAGTTTAATTTGCTCGCATACGGAAGTGGGTCTCTCGAAGGCGATGATTGCCGAGGAATACGAGCGCTTGGCGGAAGGTCTTATACAGTCCGTCAATGAAGCGGTCGGAGAACTGGCAACCGAGGGCTTTGTTGATAGCTTCCCCCCTATCGGAGTTTGGCAAAGCGGTGTAGAATGGAATTATGCGAACTTGATTGCTTTTTCGCCGCATCGAAAAACGATTCCTACAGTTTTGCGGAGCGGTAAGCGGGAGAACGGCATTATGGTGTTAAGGAGAGTCAATATGTGGTCAACGGAGAGTGTGTTTTATCAAATCTACCCTTTGGGCTTTTGCGGTGCCCCAAAGGAAAATGACGGGGTACTTGTCCCGAGAATCAGGAAAGTTATAGAGTGGATTCCCCATCTTAAGCGTCTCCATGTAGACGCTGTTTATTTTTCGCCCGTGTTTGAGTCGGACCGGCATGGCTATGATACAAGAGATTATCGAAGGATTGATTGTCGTTTGGGGAGTAATGCGGATTTTTCCGAAGTTTGTCGGGAACTGAAGGAGAGTGGCATTCGCATTGTTTTTAGATGGTGTCTTTAACCATGTGGGACGAGGCTTCTTTGCTTTTTCAGGATGTGCTCGAAAAGCGTTGGGACTCGGAATACAAGGATTGGTTCTACATTCATTTTGATGGAAACTCCTGCTATAATGACGGCTTCTCCTATGAGGGCTGGGAAGGGCATTTTGAGCTTGTAAAGCTGAATCTCGATAATTCAAAGGTGAAAGAGTATCTTTTTTTCCCTGCATAAAGGCTTGGATGGAAGAGTTTCAGATCGACGGCTTGCGGCTCGATGTAGCGTATTGTTTAAATGAAAATTTCATGCGGGAGCTTCGACATTTTTGTGACTCGATAAAGCCGGATTTTCTTCTTCTCGGAGAAATTCTTTTTGGGGACTATAAAAGGATTGTCAATGATGCCATGCTTCATAGCTGCACGAATTATGAGTGCTATAAAGGTTTGTATTCCAGCTTTAACGACTTGAATCTTTTTGAGATTAACTATGCACTGAACCGGCAATTTGGAAAGGATAACCCTATTTACAGGGGGATGCACTTGCTTTCCTTTGCGGATAACCATGATGTGACGAGGGTGGCTAGTATCTTAAAGGAGAAAAGACATTTACCTCTCTTATACGCCATGCTCTTTACTATGCCGGGGATTCCCTGCATCTACTATGGCAGTGAGTGGGGGATTAGCGGGCTAAAGGAAAATGGAAGCGATGATGTCCTTCGGCCGTCACTTGCAGAGCCGCAGTGGAACGAACTCACCGATTTGATTTCCTCTCTTGCCAAGCTTCATAAAGAACATAAGGCTTTGGTTTATGGAGACTACAAAAGTATCGTGCTGACCAATCGTCAGCTCATTTTCCAAAGAGAGTTTGAGGGAGAGCGGATATGGGTGAGCGTTAACGCGGATGAACAGGCGTATCAGGCGCAGTTTCACGGTATGGGTAATTGCGAAGTTACAGACTTACTAAGTGGGGAAAAAAACTCTTCCTTAATAATTCTTTTACGCTTCCGCCATTTGGTTTCTTTATGTGGAAGTTGGCATAAACAGTTGTAATCATTCGCTGTTTCACTTATATTTTCTCTTTAAAAAGAATCCAATGAAAGAGATGAGAGCTTATTTTAGGTAAATTTACGGAGAAGAAGTGAGGGTAAAATGAGAGTGATTTTTTTACGGATATGGACGGCACATTACTGAATGAGCAGCATCGTATTTCGGAGCGGACGGAGCGAGCTTTTTAAAAAAGTGGACAGAGGAAGGCAATCATTTGGTGCTGAGTTCTTCCAGAGGCCTTTCCGGTATTATGCCGGTTATAGAGAGATATCATCTTGATGCGGCAGTCATTGCTCTTGGCGGTGCCGTGATTTTAGATCATTCGAAAAAAAGTTAATTTATGAGAGAGGAATGTCTCGTGAGGAAATGCAGGAAGTCGTTCAATTTGCAGAGGCGAATTTTCCGGATGCGACTTGGAATGTCTATACGGCAAGGCATTGGATTGTGAAAGACTTGGCTGATCCCCGGGTAGTGAAGGAAGCATCGATTGTGGAAGTGGAGCCGACAGGAATGGATCTTTCCGTCCTCCACGAAGCGGAGCAAATTGGAAAAGTGCTTCTGATTTGTGATTCTAATCAAATTGATAGCATAGAAAAATGCCTTAAAAGAACAGTTTCCGAAATTGAATATCTGTAAGTCGGCAAAGACGATGCTCGAAGTCAATGCCTGTGGAACCTCGAAAGGACAGGCGGCTGAGATTTACTGCAAAAGAAAAATCATTTCGAATTGAAAGAGGCCATTACTTTTGGGGATAATTTTAACGACCTGTCTATGCTGAAAGCGGTGGGAATTCCGATTCTCATGGGAAATGCTCCTGAGGAGCTGAAGAAGCAGTTTAGAAGATTGACTTCGGACAACAACCATGACGGACTGGCTGAGGCATTGGAGAAAAATTCTATGAAAAAATTACTTTTAACGGCATTTACTCCTTTTGACGGGGAGAGAATCAATCCTGCCTTAGAGGCGGTGAAGCTTGTTAAGGATAAGATAGGGAATCTGGAGATTGTAAAGCTTGAAGTACCGACAGTATTCGGAAAATCTATTGAAACGGTGAGAGAAGCGATAGAGCGAGAGAAACCGGACTTTGTTCTTTCTATCGGACAGGCTGGCGGAAGAGCCGAGATTACACCGGAAAGAGTTGCAATCAATCTTGATGATGCGAGGATTCCGGATAATGAAGGGAATCAACCGATTGATGAGCCGATTTTTCCCTGATGGGGAAAAATGCGTACTTTTCCACGCTTCCCGTGAAAGCTATGGTGGAGGCAATCAGAAAAGAGGGGCTTCCTCTCTTTATCGAACTCGGCCGGTACTTATGTTTGCAATCACCTGATGTACGGTGTTTTATATTTTATTCATAACGAGTATTGCTTTCGCATAGCATGCAGTATCTCAGAGATAATAATGCACAGTATAAGTCTTCAAGTCTTTTTATTTTCCGAAGAAGAAAAGAAGTTCTGTCGTTAAAAGCCGGTTTTATTCATGTCCCCTATATTCCGGAGCAAGTGAAAGATAAAAAGAGATGCCGGCTCTTCCACTTTCGGATATTGTAAGAGGGCTGGAAGCGGCTATTCGGGCTGTGGAAGAGCATGAGTCCGATTTGAAAAAAAGCCTTTGGAAGCGAGTTTTAAACGTAAAGAGATGTCGAATAAGTATGATTTTCCATCGGAATAAATACAAGCAAAATCTTCCACACTAATGATAAGATACTACAAAAATGATTGAGGGATTGAAAAACGAAATAGCGAGAATGATTTGATTAAGACGGAGAAAAGAAAATGCAGAATCCTGATCTAAGAGATCAAAAAGAAATGCAGAATATCGATGAGCTCGAGACAGTGCTTTTATGCCGGAAATCTTTTACTGAGCAGTGGGGCGGAGATTTATAGAGCTGAGGAGACGATGTCTCGTATTGCGGAATCCATGAGGATCAAAGATTTGGATGCTCATGTGACAAACCGCGGAATCTTTTGCGAGCGGAAATGTGCCTGGAAGGGAATTGAAACCCGGATTATGAGCATCCCGGATAAAGAACTGAACATTGATAAAATTGAAGCGGTAAACGAACTGTCTCGGGAAGTTTGCAGCGGTACTGTGGATTTACAGTATCTTCGGTCTTCTTTACAGAAAAATTGCGAACATGGGAGAACAAAAAGTCTCAGAACGGATTCTATCCTATTTCCTCGGGGCGGGATGTTTTAGCTATGCCATCGGAACTTCCTTCCGGGATTCGCTTTGCGCCGCCATTATCGGAAGTTTGGTCGGTTTCTATATGATTTGGTCAAAATACAGAATTAAATCCAGAGTACTGATTACCATCATTGCCAGTGTATTAACGGCACTTCTCAGCAATTTATTTGTAGCAGTCGGGCTGGGGTCACAGCTTTCTTTTTATTATTATCGGAGCCATGATGGATTTGGTCCCGGGAGGAGCCTTTGTGAACGCCGTAAGCGAGAATTTAGCCAAAACAACTTTGCAACGGGGCAGACTTTACTCACCAGTGCCCTGCTTAGCTGTGTTTCCATGGCTTCCGGTGTTGCTTTAGTGGAGCTGATGGTGTCCGGAACAATTATGACGCCGAGTGTGATTTATGATATTCCGGAAATCTCCTATACGGTTCTTCTTATTCGTAGCCTTGCGGCAGGCCTCGGCACCATTGCCTTTGCTCTGCTGTTTCGCGTAAGAAGGCGGCATTTTGCAGACTGCGGAGTGATGGGAACCATTACTTGGCTTATGTATATGCTTTGTATCAGAACTTGGAACAATGAAGCCGTTGCGGTTTTTGTTAGCGGCTTTTCCGCAGTTTTGGCTTCCAGAGTGCTTGCGGTACTCAGAAGATGTCCGGCTACGGTATTTTTGATGACCAGTTTGATTCCTCTTCTACCCGGAATCAGCTTATACAGATCCATTTATTATCTCTTAATGGGGAGTGCACAGATTTCCATGCATTTTGGCAAACTCTGCTTCTTAACGGCTTTTACCATAGCGGTATCCATTGCCATTGTGCATAGAGATTCCGAGGAATTGAAGTTACCGATAGGGAAATAAAAAGTTTTGCTTATGGAGATTACATGTAAAAGTACAAGTATATATGCATTATTATTTATAAGATTTGGCATTCTGCCAAATCTTATTTTTGAATAATCCAAGAAAATTATACAAAAAAACTCGGATTTCTGCATAGACTTTATTGTTAAAAGAAGAATATATTCAGGACAAAGATAGATAGAAGTGATCGTGCTATTGATTTGATAATTATTTTAACTTTCATGAGGAAAAATATGGATAAGTATTTGCTTGAAATGCAGAACATAGAAAAAGTTTTTGGCGGAGTTAAGGCTTTAAAGTCTGCTTCCTTAAATTTGAAAAAGGGTGAAGTCTTATCTTTAATGGGGGAAAATGGTGCCGGAAAATCAACCCTCATGAATATTTTGAGCGGATCCTTACATGCAGATAGTGGAGCAATCTTAATTGAAGGTAATGAATGTAGTATCAGAAGTCCGATTCAAGCCAGAAATCTTGGAATTGTTAAGATTCATCAAGAACTTTCAAATTGTTCCCGAGTTAAATATTGCAGAAAAATATTTATCTGGGAAGATGGCAGACTGATAAATTAGGGTTGGTAAAAAGAAGAAGATGCATGAATTGGCTAAGGCATGTCTTTTCTATGCTGGAATGGGATGTAGATACCAGAATCAAGGTAAAAAGATCTACGAATAGGTGAGCAACAGCTGGTTGAAATTGCTAAAAGCCATCTCCCTGTGATGCAAGAATTATTATCATGGATGAGCCGACTTCTGCATTAAGTGAGCCGGAATCGAAGAAACTTTTTCATGTTATTGAAAAACTGAAAGCAAATGGATGTTCGATTATTTTACATAACGCATCGCATGGAAGAAGTGTTTTTTGATTTCAGACAGACTAACAGTAATGCGAGATGGGGAATATATCGGAACGAAAAATGCGAAGGAAACTTCGGTTGAAGAAATAATTTCCATGATGGTGGGAAGGTCCGTGGAGGAGCAATATCCGGAAAGAAGTGTACAAAAAGGGAAAAATTCTATTCGAAGTGAACAACCTTTGCTTTTTTAATCCTCCTAAATATAGTTTTTAAAAAGATCCTTAAAAATATCTCGTTTAAAGTGAGAGAAGGGGAAGTTCTCGGTATTGCAGGCTTTAGCGGGGGCAGGAAGATCTGAGATTTTTGAATCTATTTTCGGAAAAAGACGCTAAGCATGTAAGTGGCGAGATAAAGGTCGATTCGCAGGTTGTGCAAATCAATTCACCGGATGATGCTATACGGGCAGGGATTTCATTTGCAACGGAAGATAGGAAGGGAACCGGGCTGATTCTAGGGAGAAGTATAGGAGACAATATATCTCTACCTTTATTTGATAAGTTTGCCAAATTGGGAATTATGCGTGAAAAAGTTCAGCGAAATTCGTGGAAGGAATACATGAGCAAGCTGAAAGTAAAAAGCATCTTCACCCAATGTTCCTGTTAGTTCTTTGTCGGGAGGAAACCAGCAAAAGGTTATTTTTAGCAAGATGGTTATTGACAAAACCGAAGGTTCTTCTTCTTGATGAACCTACTAGAGGAATTGATGTAGGAGCAAAAGAGGAAATATATCTTCTTATCAATGAGCTTGCCGCATCCGGTTTGGCTGTAGTTGTTATTTCTTCAGAGTTGCCTGAACTTATGGGGGATTTCGGATAGAATTATCACCATATGCGAGGGGGTACTTACAGGGGAAATCAGCAAAGAAGAGGCAACACAGGAAAAAAATTGCTTACAGTCAGCAACAAATAGTAATTCAAGGCGAAATTGAGCCGGAGGAGGAGATTGTGTCCGAACAAAAGTGGAAAAACGGAAGCTTTTTAAAAGCAATTCCAAAAGTTATATTGCATTGATTGTGATTATTGTAGTGGCTTCCTAATTAGTGTAAAAGACGGAGAGAATATATTTCTTAGTGTACCGAATATCATGAATGTGCTAAGAGCGGTGTCTGAAACCGGAATTATAGCTATAGGCATGACTATGATACTCATTTTAGGAGATATTGATCTCTCTGTAGGATCTATCGTGGGACCGGTTTCTACCGGATGTGCTTCTCTTATGGTAAGAAATGGACTGGGAATGCTCCCTGCAGTGCTGTTAAGTCTTTTTAATCGGAGCATTATATGGACTTTTAACGGATTATGCATCACTAAGTTGAAATTGCAGGCATTTATTGTAACTTTGGCCAGTATGAATATTGCCAGAGGTCTGGCAAGATTCTGGTCGAATGGAGTAGGGATTCCTCTTGCGTATGGTGAAGGAGAGGGATTTGCGCCGCCGGCTTTCGGGCTTTCTTTTCGGCAAAAGCTTTTAATATAATCCCTGCACCGGTCATTATCTTTATCAGCTTACTGGTAGTCTTTCAATTTGTTTTATCTAAAACATCTTTTTGGAAGAAAGGTCTATGCAATTGGAGGAAACAAGAAAGCTTCCTATTTAGCCGGTATAAAAGTGGATAGAATCAAAATTATTGCTTTTATGCTATGCAGTATGCTTTCAGCAGTAGCTGCAATGGTACATGCGGCGCAGATAAGTCAGGGGGCCCAAATGAAGGTCTAGGATATGAGTTAAATGCGGTTGCTGCCTGTGCAATCGGAGGAACTTCTCTTGCTGGGGGAAAGGGAACCATGATAGGAACTCTGGTTGGAGCAGTCATACTTGGTCTTTTGGACAATATCCTCGGTCTTAAAGGGGTAAATTCAATCTGCGACTTATGGTAAAAGGATTAATAATAATTATAGCTGTATTTATGCAATCGGAAAAACAAACGGATTAAAACCAATGCTTTAAAAAGCTAAAAACATGGAAGGAGAACATGGATATGAAAAAGTATTAAACGATTATTAGGTGTGGGAATGGCTTCTTTTGCCTAATGGCTTTACTTTTCAGCTTGTGGGGGTAAAGCTACGGAGACTAAAGTGGACAAGCAGGAGGGACAGTCTTCCGTTGCGGAGGAAAGCAAGAAAGAAGCTGAGCAGTCAGGGGACAAGAAGCAGTTTGTCATCGGGATGTCACAGTGTAATCTGGGAGAGCCTTGGCGTGTTGCGATGAATGACCAGATTAAAATGGCTGCAGAAAAACATCCGGAGTTTAAAGTGATTTATGCAGATGCTGCACAGGATAATTCAAAACAGATTGCCGATATTCAAAACTTTATTCAACAGAAGGTGGATTTGATTATTACTTCTCCCAATGAAGCAACACCGCTTACTAATGTGGTAAAGGAAGCATATGAAGCAGGAATTCCGGTGATTCTTTTAGATAGAAAGATAGACGGTGATACCTATACGCAGTTTATTGGCGCAGATAATGTAGATATGGGAAAAGTTGCAGGAGAATATGTCGCCAATACCTTGTTAAAAAGACGGTGGAAAAAGTATGTGAAATCAAGGGACTCGAAGGTACATCCGGAGGAATTGACAGAGACAATGGTTTTAGAGAGGGAATTAAGGCCAATCCGAAGGTAGAGATTGTTTCTGTAAATAATGCCGATTGGTTACGTGAGAAGGCAATCACCGTTGCGGAAGAAATGTCGCAGACCAATAAAGAGATTGACTTGTTTATCGCATTAAACGATCCAATGGCTGAGGGAGCATATATTGCCGCAAAAGCAGGCAGGAAGAGAAAAAGATATCCTCTTTGTCGGTTTTTGATGGACTTCCCACACCGGATGGCGGTATTAAGAGCGTAATTGACGGAAGACTCAGTATGACACAGGTGTATCCAACAGGAGGAGCTGAAGCGATTCAAAGTGCTTATGAACTCCTTGTGGAAGGAAAAGAGCTGGAAAAGACAATCACGTTAAAAGTCGGAAATAGTAGTTCCTGAAAAATGCGGAAGAATTATTAAAGAAGTATGGCGGTAAATAGAGTATAGAATATAGACGGGCGATTAGATATTAAGCTCACAAAAAAGGGGCGAGTAGCCTCTTTTTGTGAGCTAATAAGTGGCGCAGATAAAGCTTGAGACATCTTGTTGGATAAACACGGAAAAGAATTAATCTTATTCATATAAAGACTTGAAAAATCTTTAGGGGTAGACATCTTATATGCTATAATTTTAAAATAGGAGTCAAGATTTTAAAATAGGAGTCAAGAAAATTTTGCATTCATTTAAAAGGGCAGCTGTATGAGAAGAAAGCTTTTGTTATTTAATCTTACCATGATTTTGCTGGTGGTTTTTATACTGGCGATATCCGGGGTATATATATACAGGCAGAATCTTATGAAGTCCAGAATGAGTTATATTACGGAGCTCCAACGTCAGCTTGCGGCTTCTTTTTGATTTAAAAAAATAAAATCCGTTGAAAATACACTGGATATACTTGCTGATACGAGTGCAATCAAGGATTGTTTAATGTATGACGAGAGAATCCCGCTTTAAAAAAATAGAGGATGAACAGGCGGTAAGATCGCTTTTTACAGATTACGAAAAAGTAAATTCAGATTATCTAAATATGATTTTGGTATTTGGTAATGGAAAAGAGTACATATCCAATGACACCTATCGCCTTGTAAATGAGAGCTTTTTAAAGAACAATGGTTTAAAGAAGCAGTGAAAAATGACTATTCTTATCAGTTTTATAATGCTTTTTACGTAATCTTTGAAAGCTGGAAAAATATGATGACGGATCTTATATCTCTATTGCAAAAATCAGTACAAGCTAATCATAAAAAGTATTGGGGTTACTATGATAGATGCTCTTTGGAGGAATTCAAAAATTATATAGGGATATAGAGGAAGATACCGGAAGCTTTTTCTTTCTTATGAATGATGCAGGGAAAAATCATTCTGAGCCCGGTGAACAATATAGTATATAGAGTTAATTCGACTTGGTTTTCTGAAAAGGAAGGAATTATAGTATCGAATATCTTAGGGTAAGAATTATAAGTTTGTTTTACAATAAGTTCAGGGATGAAAATCTGCTTATTGTAGGTGCCTATGACATGGAAAAAGAAAAATATAATATTAATACATATTTTGAAATTTCACTTATAATGGCACTTTCAGCATTTTTAATAGCGATGATTTGGTCAGTCTATTTTGTATCTAATTTAACAACTCCCTTATTAAAACTCTCCGGATTGATGAAGCAGGCCTCGGAAGGAAACTTTTGACGTACGGTTTAATGAAGAATGTGATGGAGATATACAAGCTTTTGGGACAATCTTTTAATAAAATGGCTTCCAAGCTGAAAGCTTTTTCTGGAGATGATATATACTGAACAAAAAAGAAAAGAGAGAAGCTGAATTACAAGTGATGCAAAGAGCAAATAAAGCCACATTTTTGTATAATACATTGGACATGATGTCATGGATGGCAAGAAAAACATGAGGCTTTGGATATAGTTAATGTGATTGCTCGTTTGTCTGATTTTTCAGAATCAGCCTAAGTAAGGGAAAGGAGCAAATACCTCTTGGGGAAGAACTGAAAATGGTATCGAGCTATCTCGATATTCAAAGTTTAAGATATCAAGACCTCTTTGTATATGATATTGACTGTCCGAAATATCTGGAATCAAGGTATATACTGAGAATGAGCCTTCAGCCTTTAGTTGAAAAATTGTCTATACCATGGAATAAAGGAGGCGGATAATGAAGAATCTTTGTTACAAATTGTTATTAGAGAAATAGATGGCGGGATATCTATTATGATTAAGGATAATGGTAAGGGAATGGATGATACGGTCATGGAGAAAACTGAACTTTTGCTTTGCGAAATAATAATTGGGATGGATGGAATGGCGGTTTCGGTGTCAAAAATGTAGGTAATAGAATATGGCATAGTTTTAAAAAAGGAAGCGGATTATATTATTCTAAAGATGAAGAGGGATTTACAGTAGCAAATTTACGTATACTATATCCTGATGAATAGAAAAATGGGAGTTTAATATGAGTACAATTAAGCTTTTTAATAGCAGATGATGAACCCATGATTAGAGAGGGACTCAGGGATATGCTGGAGAGCTTTGAATTGAATGTAAACATTGTCGGAGAGGCAAAAATGGTAAAGAAGCTCTTCATTTATCAAAAACACTGGAACCGGATATCATTCTTACAGATATTTGTATGCCGAAACTTTCCGGATTGGACTTTATTCATGAACTGAGACAAGTCATGCATAATCAAGCTCATATTATCATTATTTCGGGATTTAATGAATTTGAGTACGCGAGACAGGCAATTTCTTTAGGGTAAAGGATTACCTTTTGAAACCAATTCAGGAAGAAGAGCTTAAGGCATCTATCAAAAAAATGCAGTCCGGAAATTTTAGAAATAGCTGAGGAAAATAAAGAGGAATTGTTCATCCATTTCATTGATGAATGTTTGGCGTTTTTGAAGAAGAATTATGAAAATAAGGATATAAATTTAAAAGCGGTAGCAATCGAACTTGCTGTAAATCCGGACTATCTTTCCCATAAATTAAAAAAAGAAACCGGATATACTTTTTAAGGAATGGCTGAACAAAATAAGAATAAAAAGGGTCACTGAGTTATTGGAAACAAAGAAATATACTGTAGGAGAAGTGGCTGAAATAGTGGGATATGCTAATCAGCATTATTTTTTTCTACTGTATTTAAACAGTACACGGAAAAATCACCCAAAAATCATTAAGAATACAGGACGAATTATGCAAGGTTTAAAGTTGTCATCAAAAATCATTATTCTCATTGTTTCGGGACTTATTTTTAGTGCTTTATGTTGTTATCACTAAAAACATATTTTAATCAAAAATGCAATGTATAAAAAAGTTCAGGGATATCAATATTTGTTCGGGCTTAGCCTGTCTAATTCAACAAACTCTAGAAATGTCAAATTAATTGAAGATATTGAGAGTTCCAAGGATAAGGATATTAACTTTATTATAAAAGAAGCTCGAAATGATGCGGAACGGCAATGTGAGGATATTACCGAGCTGGAAAGATATGGAGTAGATATTCTTGTTGTTTCTCCTATAAAGGAAGAAATTGTGAAAAATACCTTAAGAGAACTCAGTAAGAAAGTAAAGATAATTATTTTTGGATGACAGTTCTTTTTGGATTGTTCCACTGCTTTTATCGGATATAATAATTATGAAGCAGGCAAGCGACTGGCAAAAATATTGAATGTTAAAGGCAGAGCGGAAGAGGGATTACTTTATTAGTGGAGAAAAATAGACTGCGTAAATCGGGAAAGGGAAGAAGGATTTTTGGACAACTTGGAAAGTGGTCTTTTTGGATGAACTTACCATTTTGGAAGGAAACAGGAATAGAGATGATGCTGAAAAATATTATGAAATATTATTTGGTTTCCGGAAGAGGGCACGAGATGTTGTTGCGTTAGATGATGAAATGGCATATGGGGCGTACTTGGGAGCAAGAAAGCTCAGAGAATCCGGAATAGATTTTTATGGAATAAATGGATTTAATGGAGAGAATAAGGGAAAAGATTTGGAAAAAGAGGGATTATTCAAAAAGACGATTCAGTTTGAAAAATATGTATAAATCAATTATAGACATAGGCCTTAAAAATTCTCGAAAATAAAGAATTTGATGCATATAATCTATTGAAAATACAGGAATAGAAAAACTTAAGTATTTCCCTGTGGAGAATCTTGACACATACCCCACAGGGTATATTATACCCTCGAAAGGACAGTTTATAAGACAGTCTCATAAACTGCTTTATCTTAAGAGTAGGAGGGTTAAATGAAAAATATACGGTAACAGGCATGTCCTGTGCACTTTTGTCAGGCAAGGGGTGGAGAAGGCAGTGGGAAAGCTTCCCGGCGTAACGTCCTGCTCGGTTTCTCTCCCTACGAACAGCTTAATTGTGAAGGGATGCCTCGGAGACGGCGATTCAGGAAGCGGTGGAGAAAGCCAGCTACGGCTTTGTGTCTGAAGACGGTCAAGGAAACACGAATCATTCTCAGAACGGTAATGACGGTAGTACGAGTAAAAATCATCGAGGGCAGGCTTCTTTTTCAGATCAGGAAACGGCGACATTAAAAACGTTTTCTGCACTCGCGCTTCTTCCTCGTTTTACCTCATGTCTTTATCCATGGGACCGATAAGCTCTCCATTTTTCGTTGCCTACGGTTTTACAATATCCGGGGATTTTTGGCACTTACGGAAATGCTTTGCCATTATTGTGATGCTCATTAACAAGAAGTTTTTACTTCCGGCTTTTCTGCCCTGTTTCACCTCTCCCCCAATATGGATAGTCTTGTGGCACTGGGATCCACGGCATCCTTCTTGTATTCACTGGGCGTTTTATACGGAATCAACTATTATTTGGAACTGGGAAATCCGGAAATGGCACGTCATATCGGGCATCATCTCTACTTTGAGACGGCGGCAATGATTCCGACTCTGATTACCTTTGGAAAGATGCTGGAGTCTGTTTCAAGGGAAGAACCACGAGTGCTTTGCAGGGACTTATGAATTTAAGTCCGAAGACAGCAGTAGTTTTAAGAGAAGGAGTGGAAAGCACTGTTCCGATTGAAGAAGTGGAAGTGAACGATACGTTTTCTGGTGAAGCCCGGTGAGCAGATTCCGGTAGACGGCATCGTCCTTTCCGGAAGAACGGCGGTAGACGAGTCGGCACTTACCGGAGAATCCATTCCGGTAGATAAAGAAGAGGGAGCGAAGCTCTCTGCCGGTACCTTAAATCGTTCCGGCTTTATCACGGGAAGAGCACTCAGGGTAGGAAAAGACACAAGTCTTTCCCAAATCATCGAAATGGTTTCCAATGCCGCGGCAACGAAGGGCACCGATTTCCCCGTATTGCGGATAAGATTTCTGCGGTGTTTGTTCCTTTGTTATGGGAGCGGCTCTCTCACCTTCCTTATTGTACTGGGAAGCGGAGCGGAATTTTCTTCCGCACTTTCTCGGGGGGTAGCTGTGCTGGTTATCAGCTGTCCCTGTGCTTTGGGACTGGCAACCCCGGTTGCCATTATGGTCGGAAACGGTGTAGGAGCGAAAAAAACGGGATTCTTTTAAGACGGCATCTTCACTGGAAGAAGCCGGAAAGATAGAAATTCTGCACTCGATAAAACCGGTACACTGACGAACGGTAGCCCCTATAGTGACGGATATTTCTCCTGTGAAGGAAGAAAAGAGAGAGGCACTTTTACAGCTTACGGTCTCTATTGAAAAACTCCGAGCACCCGCTTGCGAAGGCGATAGAGTCTATGGAGAGGAGCATAAGATCAGTCCTTATCCGGTGGAGGATTTTCAGGCCATGACGGGACACGGTGTGTCGGCAAGCTATCAGGGAGAAAGACTTTTTGCTTGCTCTGAAGGCTATGTGCGGGAGCATTTTTCTGTGGAAGAGGAATTTTTGAAAGACTGGATTCTCTTTCCAAAGAGGGAAAGACCAATCTCTTTTTCGTAAAAAGGAGAGGGAAGTCTTGGGTGCCATTTCCGTAGCGGACAGCCTAAAGGAAGATGCAAAGGATGCGATAGCGGAACCGAAAAAGCAGGGTATTTTTTTACCGTGATGCTGACAGGAGACCGGAAGAGTACGGCGGAGGCTATCGCAAAAGAAGCCGGCGTAGACTTGGTGGTTAGTGAAGTGCTTCCTGACGGAAAGGGAAGAAGTGATTAAGAAGTTGCAGGCTTACGGAAAAAGTAGCTATGGTGGGAGACGGAATCAATGATGCTGTAGCCTTAACAAGGGCAGACCTCGGGATTGCTATCGGGCCGGAACGGATGTCGCCATCGATGCCGCGGACATCGTGCTCATGAAGTCGAAGGTTTTGGATATTCCGAGAAGTATTCGTCCCTCTCGTGCCACGATTCGAAATATTCATGAAAAATCTATTTTGGGCCTTTTTCTACAATGTGATTTGTATTCCGCTTGCGGCAGGCTTTTACTCTGCGGTCTTCCACTGGAATTTTGAAATGAATCCGATGGTGGGGGCTCTTGCCATGAGCCTTTCCAGTGTCACGGTTTGTCTCAATGCCCTTCGACTGAATCTGTTTTTCCGTAAAAGAGGCTAAGGAGACAAAAAGAGGAATCGGAGAAGAAAAAGAAAGAAGAACTTTTGGCGGAATTTTCCGCAACAGGAACAGTGCTGATGAATCAAAAAGAAAATATAAATGATCAAAACAAAAAACAGGAGGAAAAAAGAATGGAAAAGAAGATGAACATTACAGGAATGATGTGCGGGCATTGTGAAGCCAGAGTAAAGAAGGCATTGGAGGCCGTGGAAGGAGGATCATGCGGAAGTGAGCCATGAGAGCGGGACGACGACCGTTTTTCTAAAGAAAGAAGTGGATAATGCTACACTAAAAGCGGCAGTAGAGAAAGAGGACTACGGCGTGACCAACATAGAATAAGACAGGTACTTCATGGAAAAATGTCATTGTGCAGAGAGAAAAAAGCTGCAGCCTAGGGACGAGGCGGAGAAAAAGGCTTTGATTTCCCGTTTAAACCGAATGGAGGGGCAGATTAAGGGCATCCGCAATATGCTGCTGGAGGACCGCTACTGCGTGGATATTATTACGCAGGTCAGTTCCGTATCTTCCGCACTAAAGGCCTTCAGTAAGGAACTGTTACAGAGGCACATTGCTTCTTGTGTGGTGGAAGAAATACAGGGCGGAAAAGAAGATGCAGTAGAGGAGCTTTTCGAACTGATTAAGAAGATTATGTAGATGATGTAGATTGATTCTTGAATATTTTCATACTTTTGAACACAAAAGGACTCTATACTGCAGAGGGCATAGAGTCCTCGCTTAGAGGGACAAGATGAAATGATAAGGAGAGAAGTGTATGGATAATTCATTTCCGAATTTTGATGATTTTTCCCGGATATGCAGAATCGTAAGAAACAGGGAAATAACGGAATAGACCCACACCCTTTATATTCTATGTTTTTCGGCATTGATTATTACTTTGCTTTTAAATAGTTTTGTGATTCCCGCCATAAGGCAATCCAGAATTGAGAGCAGTACGTATTCCGATTTCCAAAAGCAGTGAAAACAAAGAAGTGAAGGAGGTTGAACTTGGAGAGAACAGTATTAGCATGAAGTGGAAAAGGATGGAAAAGATATCTCTACAGTACGACAAGGCTTAAGAATGAGTTTACGGAAGCACAGGTTTTTAAGTGAACTTACGGCGCAGGGGGTAAAATATAATGAAAACTCTTTCCTGTAGAAAATAATTTTCTTTTGAATTTTATTTTCTCCGGATTCTTCCGTTAATCCTTTTTATGGCTGTGGGAAGCTAGCTTTCGCGTATGACTTCCGCAATGGGAGGTATGGGAGGCGGAGGCTTCGGTCTCGGCGGTTTCGGAAAAGTCCAACGCAAGAGAATATGAGAAAAAAGATGACAGTATTCGTTTTAAAGATGTAGCCGGAGAGGACGAGGCGAAGGAAACTTCTTACCGGAAAATGGTGGATTACTTAAACAGTCCGGACAAATATTCGAAAAATCGGTGCGAAAGATTCCTAAGGGTGCTCTTCTTGTAGGCCCTCCCGGAACCGTGTAAGATCATGCTTGCGAAAGCGGTGGCCGGAGAGGCGGGGTTCCCTTCTTCTCTATTTCCGGTTCGGAATTCGTGGAAATGTTTGTCGGCATGGGTGCGGCAAAGGTACGAGATCTTTTTGATCAGGCAAAGAAGAAGTCTCCCTGTATTATTTTCTTTATCGATGAGATTGACGCTATCGGGAAGAAGAGAGTGCAGGCGGCCTAGGGCGGAAACGACGAAAGAGAACAGACCTTAAACCAGCTTTTACGGAGATGGACGGTTTTGACAGCTCGAAGGCGATTATCCTTCTCGCGGCAACCAACCAGCCCGACCAGTTGGATCCTGCGCTTCTTCGTCCCGGTCGTTTTGACAGAAGAGTTCCGGTGGAACTTCCGGATTTCCAGGGAAGAGTGGATATTTTTAAAGGTTCATGCCAAGAAGATTAAAATGTCTGACAATGTGAATCTCGAGGCCATTGCCAGGTCGCTCCCCTGGCATCCGGTGCGGAGCTTGCCAATATCATTAACGAGGCCGCTCTTCGTGCCGTTCGTGCGGGAAGAGAAAGAGTGATTCAGTCCGACTTGGAAGAGTCCATTGAAGTGGTTATTGCCGGGTACCAGAAGAAAAACAAAGTTATGACGGATAAGGAAAAGCTGATAGTGGCTTATCATGAGGTGGGGCATGCTCTTGTCGCGGCAAAGCAGAAGGAGTCTGCTCCGGTCCACAAGATTACCATTATTCCGAGAACCTCGGAGCCTTGGGCTATACCATGCAGGTAGAGGAAGAGGGAAACCATTATCTTTATTCCAAGGAAGAACCTGAAAATGAAATAGCAACGTTGACCGGCGGAAGATGTGCGGAAGAACTCATTTTCCACTACCTGCACAACCGCATCAAACGATATCGAGCGTGCTACGAAGTCCGCAAGAGCGATGATTACCCGTTACGGTATGGCGGACAGCATTGGTATGGTGGCGATGGCAGCCGCATAACCAGTATCTTGGCGGTGATTCGACACTGACGGTTTCTCGGAAACACAGACGAAGATTGACGAAATGGTTGTGGCACTCGTGAAGAAGCAACATGATAAAGCATATAAGATTTTGGAGGATAATATCACGAAACTACATGAAATTACGAAGTTCCTCTATGAGAAAGAGACGATTTCCGGAGAGGAAATTTATGGAGATTTTAAACCGCAAGGATGTAGATCCGTCCGTAGTAGCACGGGAGGGAAGAGATAGAAGATCTGCCATCCGGGAAGAAGATGAATAAAGGATTTTGGCAGGAAATTGCCGAATGCCAGAGGATAAAAGTTTGAAAAAATTCGGATGTTTCCGGAATTTTTTCCTGTATAAAAGGAGCTCTTTTCAATGTAAAAAGAGTTTTTCTGTATAAATTTCTATAGTAAAGTCTTACTATGATGTGCTATTTTAAAGGTAGTAAAGAAAAAGGGAAGATGTGCGTGTTCAAAAATGAGTTCGAGAAGATTTATAGAGGATTTCCAGAAGATTTCATGGAAAAATCGGGGAGAAATATGAAAAAGAGACTTGGATTATCTTCGTTTGTTAACAAAATCCTTTCCTACCGCAAATCAGGCGGCGGCAGAGATAATCAACTTGAAAGCAATTTGTGCACTTCCCAAGGAGACGGAATATCCGACCTTCATGGGGAAAGTGAGGCCTTTATTTTTCTTATGCGGTCGGCTTCCGGTGTAATTCGTGATAAGATTTCGAAATATTTTTCTCATTTTCTTCCGGAGGAAGAACAGCTTCGTCTGGCTAATTTGATTTATTATCCGAGAGAAACTTTTTAAATAGGGAAAAATCGTTTTATTGAAGATAAGGAATGGCAGAAGATTACGATTCATCGCTTAACGGCACTTTGTATGAAAATTGCATCTCAAGTATACGAGGTCCAAAGTGAGAAAGAAACTCCCGAAGGATTTTGCCTATGCGATTGATGAACTTCTGCATGATGAGGAAGAGGATACAAAGCTTTATCATAAGGAGATTTTACAGGGAATATTGGACGTCAAATCGGGGAGAGAATTTATCATCGCTCTTTGCGAATTGATTCAGAATCTCAGTATAGACAGCCTGCATATTATCGGAGACATATTCGACAGGGGCCTCATCCGGACCGTATCATGGAAGAACTGATGTGCTTTCACGATGTGGATATTCAGTGGGGAAACCATGATGTGGATTGGATGGGGGCATATGCCGGAAATCCGCCTGCATTGCCAATGTTCTTCGCATTGCGACTTCCTATAACAGTTTTGATGTTTTGGAAGACGGCTATGGAATAAATCTCCGGCCTCTTTCGATGTTTGCGCAGGAAATCTACGGGGACGATCCCTGCAGACTGTTTTTATCCGCATCTTTGGGATAACAATGTGGTCGGATTCCGTGGAACCGGAGTTGGTCACTAAATGTGCAAAAACCATCAGCGTTATGATGTGGAAGGAAGAGGGACAACTGATTCGGCGACATCCGGAATACGGATTGGAACACAGGATGCTCTTAGATAAAAATTGATCCGGAAAAAGGGAGAAGTAGGAGATTGACGGAAAAATACCCGATGAAGAGATTGCCATTTTTCCGACGATTGATTGGAATAATCCTTTATCGTTTATCGGATAAAGAAAAAGAACTCATGGATACGCCTCATTTATAGCTTTACCCATTCCAAGCTTTTTAAAAAGGCATATGGATTTTTCTTTACCCATGGTTCCATGTATAAAATCGTAAATCACAATATTTTATACCATGGTTGTATTCCGATGACGGAGGAGGGGATTATCCATGTCAACTAGAGACGGGAAGTTTTCGGAAAGGGGCTTATGGATTACTGTGAGCAAAAGTGTATAGAAGCTTACTTTATGAATCGCGATTTGACCCGAACGGGAAGCTTTATGCTACGGATTTCTTTTTGGTATCTTTTGGTGCGGGCGAAGTCGCCTTTTCGGAAAAAGATAAGATGACTACATTTGAGCATTGTTTTATTGAAGATCCGGAAAACGCATAAAAGAGCAGTATAACGCCTACTATCGTTGGATAGAAAAAGAAAAAGTATGTGGATAAGATTATCGAGGAATTCCATGAAAAATCCGGAGCTTTCTCATATTATAAACGGGCATGTCCCGATAAAAAGTAAGAAAGGGGAAAAGCCCGATTAAGGCTTCCGGAAAATTATTTATTATTGACGGGGAATATCCAAGGCGTCATTCTAAAAACCGGTATTGCAGGGGTATACTTTGATTTATGATTCTAAACATCTCTCTTGCAGAGCATAAGGACTTTCATAAGGGAGAAGAGAACACCCCCGGACATTCGCATTGTGGAAAGGATGAAGAGCAGAATACGTATTGCAGAGACGGATAAAGGGACGGAGCTTCGGAAGCAGATGGAAGATTTATGGGATTTACTGGAGGCTTTACGGAAACGGAGATTTGAAAAGGAAAAGTCTGAGAGAAGGATAAAAAGATAGAAAAAGAGGTAGTATGGGGAAAAGACAGTGATGTAGATTTGACAAAGGAAAACCGATGAGCCTGATCATCGGTTTTAGCTACCTATGTAGGGACTTTATTTCAGCAGTTTTACAGCATGGTGGATACCATTATCGTAGGGAAACTTCTCGGCTTAAATGCTTTGGCGGGTGTCGGTTCTACAGGTGCGATAAGTTTTTATGATTAACGGTTTTGTCATCGGGCTGATGCTCCGGATTTGGCCATTCGGTGGCGCAGAAGTTCGGGGCGAAGCAGGAGAGCAAACTGAGGAAGTATGTAGGAAATCTGCTTTGGCTGAGTATTTTTTTCCTTGTTATGACGGCTTTGATTGCCCTGGCAACGGACGGGATACTCCACTTTATGAATACGCCGGAAGAAACTTTTTCCTATGCCTTTGACTATATTTTTATTATTTTTCTGGGGATACCGACCACCTTTTTATATAATATGACGAGTTCGACAATCCGTGCTCTCGGAGATCTCGAAGACACTCGCTCTATTTTTCTGATTTTTGCCAGCAGTTTTGAATATCATTTTGATTATTTAAGTATTCGCTTTTGGGGCTTCGGGGTGGACGGTCCGGCCATGTCTACGGTGATATCCCAGCCGCTTTCCGGTCTTTTTGTGCCTTTTCTATATGAGGAAGAAGTTTCCTATTTTGCATTTTCAAAAGGGGGAGCTCCGATTGAAAAAGCATTACTACAAGAGACTATTGTTTATCGGTGTTCCGATGGGCTTACAATCGGTATTACGGCAATCGGCTCCGTGGTTTTTACAGACGGCGGTAAACGGTTTGGGAGCAGACCCCATGGCGCCTATTACGGCAGGGGCAGAGAATCAGCGGTTTCTTTGTCTGTGTTTTTGATGACTTTGGGAGCAACTATGGCAACGTATGCCGGACTAGAACTCAGGTGCAAGAGAATATGAGCGGATTGACAGAGGGCTTTGGGATGCCACGAAGATGAGGCAGTATTTATGCTGTCCTGATTTGCATTGTTCTTATTCTGTTCGGAGGAGAAATTCCCAAAATCTTTATTGACGGAAAGGAAAGAGAAGTGCTGGCTATGACAAAACAATTTCTGATAGCCAATTCTCTCTTTTATATTCCTCTTGTTTTTGTAAACAATTGGCTTTTACCATTCAGGGAATGGGATTTTCCGGCTTTTGCCATGCTTGCCGGAGTGAGCGAAAATGATAGCGCGTCTCTGGTGGCCTTTATTTTCATTCCGATATTCGGCTATATTGCGGCTTGCTATGCGTCTCCGCTGGCTTGGCTTTTTGCGGATTTCTTTTTGGTACCGGCGTTTTACCACTGCCTGAAGAAACTGCGGTCTAGAAACGAGTGTGGTGTAGCATGGCAGATGAGTATTCTAAATGTGGAAAAATGCTTCCAAAAGTTTTCAAAATAAAGTTTTATTTCAGAATGCAAGTTTCTATATGCAGGAAGGAGAAAAAGGTAGTCTCTAATCGGTAAGAACGGAGGCGGAAAGTCTACTCTTCTTCGTGTGATTGCGGGAGAAGAGGAACTTGATAGGGGAACGCTTGTCAAAAACGGAATTTAAAAATTGCTTACCTTCCTCAAGAAACGAAATTTCCGGAGGAGGATTCGGTTTTACAAGCTCTTATCAAGCATTTTTCGATACAGAACACGGTAGAAGAGAAGGAAGCCTTCGGGAAAAAGATCATACAGGAGTTGGGGCTTTTGGACCATGATGCTCCCCTGTAAGACGCTTTCCGGCGGACAGAAAACAACTTGCTCTTCTTGCCGTTCCAAACGGGGAGCCGGACTTACTGCTTGGACGAGGCCGACCAACCACATCGATGAAGAAGTGAGTGAGTGGTTGGAAGGAAAACTTTCAGTTTAAAGGGAAGTATTCTTTTTGGTCAGCCACGACCGCTATTTTTGGATACGGTTTGCAACCGCATTGTGGAGCTGGAGAGAGAAGCTTTTTATTTCCTATGACTGTAAATACGATGCGTACCTTGAGGAAAAGGGCGAATCGTCTTTCCGCAGAAGTCGCAAAGGGCGGGCAAGGCAGAACCTTCTAAGAAAAAGAGCTTCGCCTGGGTCAGAAGAGGGGCTAAGGCGAGAAGTACGAAGCAGAAAGCAAGGTTGGATCGCTACGAGAAGCTTTCTAAGATGCACGGCCCCACGGAGGAGGAAGAGTTAAATTTATCTTCCATCTATACCAGACTCGGGAAATCCACTATTTTTCTAAAGGACATCAGTAAAAGCTATGAGGATAAGTGTCTCGTTTTCTCATTTTTCCTATAACTTTCTTCGGAATGATCGAATCGGGATTATCGGGAAAAACGGAGTGGGAAAGTCTACGCTCATGAAGGTGATACTGGGGGAAATCAGTCCGGATTCCGGTACAGTGGAAATCGGACAGACTGTACGGATTGCTTATTTTCGACAGGAAAATGAAGAGTTGAACAACGAGGAGCGCGTAATCGACAGCATTAAGGATATTGCCGATTATCTCCCGACAACGGAAGGCTTGATTTCCGCGGCACAGATGGCGGAACGTTTCCTTTTTACCCGGAAATGCAGTTTGCCCCTGATTGGAAAGCTCCGGCGGAGAAAAAGGAGAGCTCTACCTTCTTCGTATTCTGATGTCCGCACCGAATGTGCTCTTTTGGACGAGCCGACCAATGACCTTGATATTGCAAGCCTTATGGTTTTAGAGGATTTTTAGATCATTTTTCCGGAATTGTCCTCATAATCAGCCATGACCGCTATTTTCTGGACAGGACGGTAAATCGTCTTTTTGCTTTTCAGGAAGAAGGAAGGATTCGTCAGTTTGAGGGAGGATACACGGACTATCAGGTGGCGCTTCTTTCCGAGAGTCTTCCGAAAGAAGGAAGGGACGGAAAGGAAAGTTCGGAAAGTACGAAAGGGAACAAGAATGGAAAGAACGAGGATAAGAACGGAAAAGAACGGAATGAACGGGGAAGAGGCGGATAAAACAAGCGAGGGCGGAGTCTGCTGGAAGTCTAGGAGGAACGAACGGGCATTGAAGATGAGCTACCGTGAACAGAAGGACTATGAAACGATAGAGGAAGAAATCGGAAAGCTCGAGGAAAAAATAGAGGAGTTGGATAAGCTGAGTATAGAGAATGCAAGAGATTTTTATTCGCTTGCAGGAATTACAGAAAAGAAAAGGAGGAGGCGGAAACCTGCTCAGTGAAAAATGGGAGAGATGGGAATATCTTTCGGATTTAGCGGAAAGAATAGAGAAAGGAGAAAAGGCATAAATGGCCTTTTTCTTTTTGTTAACGGAAAACAAAATCCATTTACAAACATATGTTTTTGGTATATACTCTGAAAAGGAGAGGGGATATGGAGAAGAAAGAGTCTTGCAGGTATTATGGCGATTGATTTGAAGTCTTTTTATGCCTCTGTGAGTGTGTGGAACGGGGCTTGGATTCGATGGATCTTATCTTGTGGTGGCAGACGGAGGAAGGACGGAGAGAACGATTTGCCTTGCAGTCAGCCCGGCTTTTGAAAGCTTTGGGGGTGCCCGGCAGAGCAAGATTATTTCAGGTAATAGAGAGGGTAAAAGAGATCAATTATCAAAGAAGGGAAGAGACTCCGGAAAGGAGATTGGTGAGGTCGCTCCTGTTTGGCTTCGATTTATCGGCTTACTCTTTTCTTGCTCTTTCTTACATTACCGCACCGCCGAAGAATGGCTCTTTACATGGAGTATAGCAGGCGTATTTATGAAATTTACCTGCGCTTTGTCTCCGAGGAGGATATTTATGTCTATTCCGTAGATGAGGTATTTATCGATCTCGGACCTTATATGGAGATATACCAAAAAGACTGCAGAGGATCTGGCGAGAGAAATGGCGGAAAAGGTCTATGAGGAAATGGGAATCGTAGCCACGGTGGGACTGGGAGAGAATCTCTATCTTGCGCAAGGTAGCGATGGATATTTTGGCTACAAAAATTCGTAGCGGCGAGAGGAAAAGTTCCTGTAGTCTCTCTTACGGAAGAGGAAATACAGGAGAAAAGCTTTGGGATCATCGTCCGCTCACGGATTTTTGGAGGATAGGAAAAGGGATGGAAACGAGTCTTCAGCGTTACGGAATCTGCACCATGGGCGATCTTGCCATAGCCTCTCTTGCGGGGGAAAAAGGAAAAGGTTAATCAATTGCTCCCTCTATAAGCTTTTCGGCATACAGGCGGAGTATTTGATTGATCACGCTTGGGGCTATGAGCCCTGTAGAATTTCCGATATCCATGCGATGAATGCGGAGAGAGAAAGTCACTCGGACAGGGTTCTTCCCCTGCCCCTTATGATGCGAAAAAGGGCAGGGTGATAGCCGAAGAAATGGCGTCTTCTCTTTCGAGCTTGCGGAAAAAGCGCTGGATACGGAACTTATCAGCTTATCTCTTTCTTTTGACGGAGAAAATATAGGGGAATCTTATCAGGGAGAGAAAAGAATCAATCATTACGGCAGGTTCGTTCCCAGAGGAGTTCACGGAATACGACATTTAAAAACAAAGGGGAAATGGAGAAAAGGGAAATAATTGAAGCGATATTGTCCATTTACGATGAAATTATGGATTCCCGTCTGTCTTTACGAAAAATAAGCCTGTCTGCGGAAGATGTGCATCCCGTTGAAGAAAGAAAAACAGGGCAGATAGATTTATTCACTTATCTTTCAGAAAAAGACGAAGAAATGAAGAAAACGGAACAATGCAGCATGGAAAAAGAGATAAGGCACGAGATGCTCTCTTCTTGTTATGCATAAAGTATGGGAAGAATGCCATGCTGAAGGCTTACCAGTACATGGAAGGCGCCAGAGGACGGGAGAGAAACAGGCAGATAGGGAGGGCATAGCAGTGGAATATAAGAGTGGAAGAGAAGAGGCGATATGAACGATGGATTTCCCTATCCTTATCCCTTTCCGTTGTGCAGGAAAAGAAGCGACCTTTCTCATAGAGTTGGTGCAGTTTTTCTCCTTTCTGCACTTTAAAGGGATAGTGAAGAGCTTATTGGAGAAACAAGGTCCGCTTCGGAAGACTCCTTTTTATAAAAAGAAATCATAAAAAGAAGTTATATAGAAGAAGTTTACAAAAAGAGCTTATACAAAAGAACTTATACAAAAGAAATTATACAAAAAGAAAAGGTTTATAGAAAAATCAGGAGAAAATTGCGCAAAGAAGGGAGTCCGTAACTTAGCGACGACATAATGCAGCCTTGCAAGGACTAATCCCAGAAAGATGGCAAGGAGGGACTTCTTTCTATTCATTTTCAGTAAAGCGGCTACCATGCTCCGGTCCAGCTCCCCGTGCCGGGAAGGGGATTCCGACAAAGAGAACCAGTCCCCAGAAGTCATATTTTTCCACACTTTTCCGATGGGCATCCACTTTCTTACGGAACCAGTGCGCAAGAGGCTTATGTAAGTGAATTTTTCCAAAAAGGAAACGGCTTTTGGAGAAAAGAAAAGAACAAAGGGGATAGGAAGGATATTTCCGATAATAGATAAAACAAGAGCATGGAGATAGGGGATTTTCAGAAGGGAAGCGGCAAGAAGTCCTCCTCTCAGTTCCAATAAAGGCATCATGGAAAGGAGAAAAATCATCATTTCTTTGGAAAGGACCTTTCCCAAACTTTGCGCAAAAATGTAATAAAACTTTCCATATTTCCCATTCTCCCTTGCTTGAATGACTATATAACTTATGCTAGAATCTATCGATGATACGCCGTTGTTTCATGATTTATGGAGTGTATAGGATAGCGGAACGGGAGTCAAGACAGTTTCACAGATTGTTCATAGACAGTGTAGAGTTGTAAAAAACGCTTTCTGAAAAGGAGTACTATGATAGACTTTGAAGAAGAAATCCAAAGATTTAAACCGAGTTTGGATGTGGATCAGTTGGAAGATGCCATTTTAAAGGTGGATCTGACGGATATGAACGATCTCATGACGCAACTTTTTGAAGACGCCATGAAAAAGGGAATACTCCATGAAATATGATGTCACCTTAGAGAGAATTGCCAATTGCTATTATAACTTGGGATTGGAAAGAGCGAAGCTAAGGGATTTGAGCGGGGCGGCGGAGCTTTTGAAGAAGGCCTTGCACTATGATAAGTATCAGAGAGAGGCCAGAAATCTTTAGGGCTCATTTTCTTTGAAATGGGAGAAGTGGCAGATGCCTTTGGTACAGTGGGTCTATCAGCATGAACCTTTACCGGAGGACAATCTTGCCGATTATTATTTGGATGAGATTCAAAGAAAGCCGGCGATTCTTCGGATTTGCTCCGACAATGTGAAAAGATATAATCAGGCTTTGGATTATGCTCAACATAATAATGAAGATTTTGGCGGTGTTTCAGCTGAATCAGGTGATTTCGGACAGTCCGAACTATGTGAAAGCACATATTCTCCTGGCCCTTCTTTATATGAAGAGGAATGACTGGGTTAAGGCGGGAAAGAGTCTTTATTTGGTTTTGAAGATTGATCGAAATAACCCGAAGCTTTGGTCCTTATGGATATTGTAAAGAAAAATACAGGAAGGGCGGAGATAGAGCAAAAATAAACTTCGAAATATTTTTCCCATAGAAAAATGATGGACGATGACGTTATGATGCCGCAGGAAATCAAGCGACTTTTCTCCTTGGTCCGTTTCTCTGCTTCTTGTTTTAGGCGCGCTTATCGGTTTTGTTTGTTTATTATCTATTGATGCTCCCTGCAGAGATTCGCAGTGCCAATACGAAGAATAACCAGGAACTCATCGCCTATACCGAAAAGTTGGATGCGGCAAACCAGAAACTGGAGCAATATGCAGGGAAGAGAAGGCAAGCTTGCAAAAGGAGTATGACGGAGTAAAAGAGAATCTGGATCGTTATGAGAATCAGAACGCTTCTTTTGTAGCGCAGTATCAGAGTTGGTCACAATTAACAATGCGCTTTCATCAGGGAGATATTTTTAACGGTCGCCGAGGCATACTCCAATTTGGATCAGAGCAGTATTACGGATGCCAGTTTGCAGAATATGTTGAATTCCGTTAAGTCACAGATGGAAGGCAATGTTTACCTTCGTTTGCAGGAACTCGGGACAACTGCATGGAATGCAGGAAGGACGAGCGAAGCTTTACAGTATTATACCTGGGTGTAAAAAAATAAGACGGAGGCGGAAAACTTGTACTTGTTGGCAAGACTGCAACAGAGTATGGGAAATGCAACTGAGGCAAACCAGAATTTTGATTCGGTTGTAGGAGAATTTCCGAGCTCTCCTTATGCAGAGCGTGCCAGAAATGCGAGGGGATATTGATGCTCAATAAAAACAAGATTATAGCCATGACCAATCTGGCTATTTATGAAAAGCATAAGGGAAGAGACGCCTTGGAGGCGGCAAGCTATTACAGGAAGACTATATCTCAAACCGTATCTTAAGAGGGATTATCCGTTATACTGCGGTTTACATTCTCTTTTTCTTTCTGTATCTTCTTATGCAGGGAGAGGAATTAGTTTTTAAAATGAGTTTTCAGATCCTGGTCAGTCTCGGGAGAAGAGCGATTATTCTCTATTTGTTCGGCTTGACCGTAACGGTAGCTTTATTTCTCTTTTTCCTATTTTTCTTATGAAAAAGCAGTAGAGAAAGGGATAAATATGAGAAAGGTTTGGAAGAAATTTTATCTTTGAGTCTGAGTTTAGGAAAAGAAAGGCATAAGAGTAGTAAAGAAGAAAAGAAAACCCGAAAAAGAAAGTCCCTCATCGGATGAAAAACAGAATTGTCCGGAAGAAGAGTATGAGTACGATGACGGAGCAGAGCTCGGAGTGGCTGGATGAGGAAGATTGGTTGGACGAGTAGGAGTGGAGAGTAATGGATGGTTTAAGGCGCTTTAAAGAAGAATTACAGAGAGTTTACGGAAGAAATGACTATTGGCTTGTTCCTGCTTTCCGTTCTGTCTATGCTTCTCTTCTTTGTCGCTTTTTCAGTATAGACGGGAAAATGGCGAATCCCTATGGTGATTCTCCTTTTTCTTTATTGTCCTTTTTGCCTTTTTCCGTTTTTGCCCTGCCTTATAGGGGTTTATCTTTTTATCCTTTTTATTTGCAATCCTCTTTTCTTTTGGGCATTGCTTTAACATTTTTATCTTTGTATTGCAAAAGCAGTGTAAGAGGAAAGTATGCCATTTTACTTGCGGCAATGCCTCTTTGCTTTTTCCTCGAATCCCTATTTTTGCCATTACTTGTAGGGATTGACAATGGGGCTCCCGGCTCTTCTTTCCTTTGGGACTCAGGGGTTATGGTTTATTATTTTCTAAAAATTTATAAAGGAGTATAAAGGAGCAACTTTCACAAAGCGGAGATTTTTAGAGCAGTTGGAAGGTTTTTCAGAGAAGATTCTGCCTTTTGTAAAGAATAAGGAGCTTTTGATTGTTCTTCTCGTTTTTGCCTTGCGGCTCAACTGTGTACATTATACGAAATTTTAGTTTTAATTATGCTTGGGAAACAGCTCTTATTTCAGGGCTCGTCTTTGGAAGCACTCTGTTTTTTATATAGGCTCTTTTCTTTCAAGTTAAATATGGGGAATCCTTGGTTTCTTATCTTCTTTCCGTCGTTTTTGGCAGTGCTTGTTTTGATTTTTCTTTCGGGATGCGGATTATAGAGGAACGGAATTTGTCCAGTTTGAGATGACGGATATTACTATTATGTCAAGGCGATTCCGAAAAAGAGGGCTGAGCGGAATAAGGAAAACCGAGTAAGTTTTTAAGAGGATTTGGAAGGAATGAAGAACGCCGGAAAGGGAATGTAGAAGGGAGAGCAAAGTGAATTTTTGACGAAATTGAAGAGTTGGGTCAGTTTACTGCCTTCTTTCAGCCTCACAGGGGCATTGGAAATTGCGATACTTGCCGCTCTAATTTACACTATTCTTTTATGGATTAAAAATACCAAGGCTTGCACTCTTCAAAAAGGAATTTTGATCATTTTTCCTCTTTTACTGCTTTTTGCGGTCATTTAACTACCATTGTCTGGTTAATTGAGAGACTTTCGACTGCGGCAATTATTGCGCTTGTTATTATCTTTCCAAACCCGAACTTCGAAAAGCGTTGGAACAATTAGGCTCCAAAAATTTAATCAGTCAGTTTCGCGGGACGGACAGGAGAAGAAATTCCAGAATAAATCAAGAATTAATTGCAGCCTGTCTCACTCATGTCGGAGCATAAAACAGGTGCATTAATTGTGCTGGAACAGGAAGAAAGCTTGGCGGAGATAGAAAAAACGGGAATCTATGTAGACGGTATTGTAACCGCGGCCTTACTCATCAATATTTTTTTGAAAAATACTCCGCTACACGACGGTGCGGTATTATTGCGAATGACAGAGTTTCCTCCGCAACCTGCTATTTGCCGCTTTCCGATGCGGAAATCTCTAAAGCGTATGGAACAAGGCACAGAGCGGCTTTTGGCATTTCCGAGAGTTCGGATGCTATCACACTGGTGGTCTCTGAAGAAACAGGGAGAATTTCGGTAGCTCTATAAAGGCGTGCTTCATCATATTCGGAATACGGATGAACTTTTAAAGTACCTGCCAAAGGAGGAAGAGGAAGGAAGAGAAGAAATCCTTTGCGCGCGAATTTTTCCAAGGAGAGAAAGAAGGTACAGGAATGAAATTGATTAAAGAAAATACGGTATTAAAGTTTTTAGCCTGTTCCTTGCTCTTTTGCTTTGGCTCATTGTGTTTAATGTTTCCAATCCGGAGCAAAAGGGGACAAGAACGGTAGAATTGAATATTTTGAACCGAGATGCCTTTTTCTTCGAGAAAACAAGACCTGGGAAGTGGACAGAAATACGATAACGGTAAGCTATACGGTACAGAAGCAATCAGGCGAACTCTGTAAAAGCTTCGGATTTTAACGTCTACATAGATTTAAATGATTACTCTATTACCGGGTCTGTGCCGGTATATGTGGAGTTAAAAACACTGAAAATGGCGGGACAATACAGGACATTGTTGCCAAGCCGTCCTGTGGTTCATGTGACAGTGGAGGATTTACAGACCAAAAATTTACGCTCACGACACATAGGAGAGGAAAAGAGAAAGACAGCTATATCGTTTCCTCCATTCATACGGAACCGGAAATTATCTTTATGTTACTGGGGGCGGAATCCGCTATCGGGCGGATTTCTTCTGTAGGCGTGCTGATTAATGTAGACGGCTTGAGTGAGAGTACCAGCGGTAAGGAAAAGGTTGTTTTTACGATGCTAACGGAAAAACGATTGATGATTTGGAAAATGTCAGTTTATCCCAGCAGGAAGCCGAATATACCGTTGTGGTACATAAAAAGAAGGACTTGCAGATTAGTGCAACAACTGTCGGTACGCCACAGAACGGTTATAGCTTGGAGGAATAAGCAGTTTCTCCGAAGACGGTCTCCGTATCGGGAAATGAAAAATCTACTGGAAGGAATAGGCAGTATCCACTTTGCCCGCTTTGGATATCAGTTCCGTGAACAGTGATGTAGTGAAAAATATTCGCTTGAAGATTTTCTCCCTAAAGGCCTTTCTCTTACAGAACCTAATAATACGGTTACCGTAAAAGCTAAAAATACAAAAATACAGAATCCACGAAGGAGACTAAAGAAACGGAAGAGTCAATAAAGTCTACGGAAGAATCCGCGTCGGAATCCCAGACGGAAAAGTAGTTCCGGAATGGAGAGTGAGCGGAAGAAAAGAAGGAGTCTAAACCCGGGGCTTTTTCTGAAAAGAAAGGAACGGAAGAAGAGAATCATCAGAATACAGCCGGAAGGAAAGTCAGCTGGAACGGAAACAAAGTCGTGAAGGGATGTAAGAAAGTGATGAGAATAGGGAAGATACTCGGTCATATAGTTTAGTTTACTTCTTGGCTTTTTTAGCTAAAATAAAGCATTTTACCGTGCTGTCTTCCCTGCTTTTCTTTTCTTGCCGCTTTTTTATATGTTGTGGAAAAAAAAGAAGAAAAGACTACTCTGCCCTTGAGCGGTATTTTTGCCTTAGGCCTTTTCGGAGGAGAAGGAATTAGTGTATTGCAATTAAGTACGCTTTCTTCCCCTTGGACGAACAGCACTTGGCTTAGTTTTTATTTCTGTTATTTCTTTTTATATCATCTCTTTTCCGTGCGAAAGCCGGCGCCTGAACATAAAAGATTCGGAAATGCTGAAAGGAGGAGATGTTCATTTTCTTAAAACTTGTGTTGTAACTTTTACTCTCAATTTCTTATGTTTTCCTTTTGATAGAGGCCATTGTACTGGGCTATGTGCCTTTGTTTACGGAACACACGCCTCATGCCTATTCCGCATTTCACTTAAAGGGTCTGCATTACTTTACGACTCTCTTTGTTTTGGTGCCTATGCTTTTTAGCGTATTTGGTAAAAATGGAAAAAGGATTACTCTATTTGATTTTATGACTTTTCTTTCTTTCCCTGCTTCTTCCTATTCTTTTTGGTATCTCGTTTTCAACTGATTTTTCCATTGTTTTGTTTCTTTTTGTGCTTCTTCTTACGGGATATAGACTGCATTGGAAAATTGTGTTTACTTTTTCTTTTTTGGCATTAGCTATATTATTTTAACGATAGAAAAGAGCCCATTCCGTTTCTTATCTCTTGGATATCTTTTGCCATGAAAAATAAGAATATGCCTATTGTATTTGTCCAACCTTATATGTACATTGCCAACAATTATGAAAAATTTCAACCTTCTCACAAAGAACTTGGAAGTGCATTCTTACGGTTTCAAAATGGCCTATCCGTTTTTACGTTGACAGGGCTTAAAATTTTTCTGGATATCCCCTTCTTATCCGCTTTATTTAACTAAGGAAGAACTGAGTACGCTGACCATTCTTTATGATGCTTATTATGATTTCGGGCTTTTCGGCGTAGCTCTTTTTCTTCCGTTTTAGGAGGCATTGCCGCATGGCTTAAGAGTCGCAATAAGAGTGAAAACCCGTTTATTATGGCCATATTGGCACAATTTACCTCTATTTGTTTTTCTCCTTCTTTACTACGTGGTTTTCCAATGCTTCCGTCATCTTTTACTTTGGAATCACCCTATTCTTTGCTCTATTTTGGAGGCATAGGAGAAACGGCAAAAATAAAGAACGTTAAGGTAGAGAAAAATAGCGTTTATAGAGAAAAAACGGTCGCTATTAGATGAAAAACAGATCATTTACGAGGAAAAATCGTTTAGCTCGCGAAAAAGTCGGAAAAACTGTCTTGTACCGGACAAAGGAGGAAAAATGAAAAGAATACTTTTGCTACTCTATAGGATTTTTCTTTCCTATTGCGTTGACAGTCCTGTTTTTGCTTTTTCTTCCGAGGCTGATTTTGTTCTTCCTTCCGTTTTCCCTGGGAGCCATTTTTGGCTTTTCTTGCAGAGCCTTTGATTACTCTTTTTAAGAAAGCCTTTCCTTTTTGAAGAAGGAACAGCTTTCCGTATTGGTTATTCTCTTTTTATTTTGCACTTAGCGACTCTTTTTATATCTCCTTGTTCTACTGGTTTTTTTCCGTTTATTACCCATAAGATGGCAGGCTTTCCGAGTATATTCTGTCTCTTAAAAAATACGGCTTTTGAGACAGTGGAGCATTAGAATTCTTTTACCGGAGGCTCTAAGAGGGATTTTTCCGATCTTCCGGAAAAAGATGGAACATTACGGGAAGAATATTCTAAAAAGCTTGGTCTTCTCCTGCCATTAAAATTTCTCTTCATCTTGTAAGCGGTTTACCCGAACTTTTGCTTTACTTTGTTATCATGATTCTCTCCGCTTTTTCCTTTATAAAGGATGGAGGAAAGATTTCTGCTGTGTAAAAAGGAATTATACCGGAGAGTTTTCGCCATTACGGAGAACTGCTTAGAGAAGATGGGAAAAAGATTTTTAAAGGGCTATATTCTTGCGCAGTTTCAAATCATGCTATGCGTATTTTTACTTTTTGGCTGTCGGCTTTAGTGTTTTTAAAAAGTTCCTTACGGCATATTTTTAGCTTTTCTAACCGCCTTTTTGGATGCGCTACCTATATTCGGTGTGGGATTTATCTGTGGCCATGGATGGCTATGATTCTTTTTGAAGGGCAGTTTGTTTTTTTCTTTTTGCCTTGCTTTTTGTATATCTTAAGTCAAATGATACGACAATTTTTACAGCCGAAAAATCATAGGCGATGCGGTCGGTCTTCCCCCATACTGGCTTTACTCTGTTTTTGGGATATAAGTTTTACGGTCTTTCCGGTATGGTTTTGGCTTTACCGGCAGGAATGCTTCTTCTCCGATTTTATCATTATGGCGCTTATGACGGTTTGCTTTCTGCGGCAAAGGGAATTAAAGGGAGCTGTTAATAAGCTATTTATAATGGGAAAACCCGATTTATATCGAGTAACGACGTAGTGAGAGCTTAACATCGGTGTAGCGAGAGCGGATATTTAACATCGGTGTAGCAAGAGTGGATATTTAACATCGGTGTAGCAAGAGCGGAGCGGACAACTTAAAAACGGCGTAGTGAGAACGGAACAGTAGAGTAGCAGGGCGGCCATCGTTTTGCGCAGAAAGAGGGAAAAAGTGAATTTATCGGAAGAATTTATAAAAACGAATGAAGAGGGAACTCTCGGAGAAAGAATGGCAATTATTTTATGAGTCTCTTTCTAAAAAGCCCAAAAAGAGGGATTCGTATCAATCTAAAGAAAGCGAAAGAAGCGGAGAAGAGCGGCTTTTCGCTTTCAAAATGGGCTGAAGAATGGAAATTGGAACCTCTTTTTTCGGAAAAGGATATGAGCGAGTATCGAAAAATGGCAGAGGAACAAGAAGTGTGCGGAGAGGAGAGAGAACAAAATAACGGAGAAAAAAGAGAGAGAGAGAGAGTATATTCTTGATGAAGCGTATTTATCCGAGCATGAGGTAGAAATCGGAAAGGACCCGTATCATGAGGGGACTTTATTATATTCAGGATCCCTCCGCTATGGAGGTGGTTTTTCGAATGGATATTCGTCCCTTCGACCGTTGCCTTGACCTTTGCGCTGCACCCGGAGGAAAGAGTCTGCATATTGCAGATTGTTTAGATATTCATAGAGGAGGCCTTCTTCTTTCCAATGAGTTTGTAGGGGAGAGGGCAAGAATTTTATCGCAAAATGTCGAGAGAATGGGATATGCCAATATTTCCGTGGTGAATGAGAGCCCGGCACATCTTGCGGAAAACTTTCCGCCTTTTTCCAGAATTCTTGTAGATGCTCCTTGCTCCGGAGAAGGGATGTTTAGAAAAAGTGAAGAAGCTGTATCGGAATGGTCCCCGGAACTTGTAGAAAGATGTGCGACAAGGCAGAAGGAAATACTAAAAGAAGCCTTCCTTATGCTTCGAGAGGGGGGAGAGCTTGCTTACTCTACCTGCACCTTTTGAAAGATCGGAAAATGAAGAAACTGAGAGTGGATTTTGGAGGAAAATCCCGATTATCAATTTTTGGGAGAAAAGAGACTGTATTTCCATAACAGTAAGGGAGAGGGACAGTATTACGCTCTCTTTAGAAAAGCGGGAGAAGATTTACCTGAGGAAGAGTGAAAATAAAGTATTCGGTTTTGATAAATCTATTTTTCTCTACTCCTTCGTTTTTTTGGATCTCTTTAAAGGCTTTAAAGATTTTTCGCTTGGGTATTCGCGTTTTTCGAAGAAGGAAGAAAATGGTTGGGAATACAGTCACAGGGTTAAGCCATGCTCTAAACCTGGAAGAACTCCTTCCTCTTGTAGAAAAAGAAAAAGCCGGAGATGAAATATACACTGCTTTATGCCGTGAAACTGAAACGAAAGGATAAACGAGTAAAAGAATATCTTTACGGAAATGAAATTCCCGTGGATAAAAGCAGAGCTTCTCCCGCTTATCTCAAAAAAATAAAAGAGGAAAAAAATCGGGGCTCGGAATTCTTTATTGTGATGGAATAGCTTTTGGGATTCAGTTATTTCAGAAATGGGAGATTACGAATTTTTATCCTAAGGGGCTACGTTTTCGAAACTGAGAAAGGTTTATAGAGACTATAGAAATTAAAAGGAGCTTAAAATCCTTTGAACTGAAGTACTCAATCGTATAAAAATACGAAAGAATATGATTTGATTCATATAGAAATGGAGGAGAATTATGGATTCTAAGGCAAGAAGCCGTATTGAGGCATTGCTGGACGCGCAAAGCTTTTGTAGGGAAATCGGTGCTTTAGTGAAAAGTAGAAGCACGGACTTTATACGGGAAGCGGAGAGAGAAGCATCGGACGGTGTTATCTGCTGGCTATGGCAGTATTTCCGGAAAGCCGGTTTATATTTATTCCCAAAACAGAGATGTGCTGTCCGGTTCAATTGGGGAAATGCATGGGAGAAAGATTGCCCATCTTTTATGATATGGCAATCAAAATGGGAGCGCCGGTGGTGGAACTTTTTGGATTCTGCCGGGGTACGTTTGAAGAGGCAACGGACGGGCTCTATGCACTGTCTAAAATATATAAGAAGAAGGCACAGGCCAGGGTCTGATTCCTTTGTATACCGTAGTATACGGGCAAGCCGGCGGGGGAATGGCAGTTCTTTTCCTCTCTTTCCGATTTTTGTTTTTATGGAGATAAAGGAAGGAAGACTTTTGTGAATGCCCCTGATGCGGTAAAGGGAAATAAGGATGCGGTTTTTGCAGAAGGAAAAAGCGCAAGAAGAAGCCGAATATTGATTTCTGCGGTACGGAAGAAGAGATTGTGAAGAGAGCTGCAAAAAGGCCTTTTCGTTTCTTCCGGCCAACAATGAGGATGCGACCTATAGTGAGGATGTAGAGGACACTTTAAACCGTGCGGTAGACGGTTTCTTTGCCTTAAAGGGAAGAGAAGCATTGACTGTTCTTTCCGATGAGGGAGAAATTTTTGAAGCGAAGAGAGCTTACGGAGAAGAAGCAATTACCGCGTTTATCCGACTGAACGGTCAGACTGTTGGCGGTATAGCTACAAACGGAGGAAACTTACACTGGAAGGATATTGCCAAGATGAATCGCTTTATCCGTTTCTGTAATACTTATTCCTTACCGATTTTGACAATCTGCGATACGTTAGGGTTTGAGAATTGCCTATGTAATGAAAAAGCATTTGGAAAAAGAAATGGCAGACTTTTTATCCGCATATGGAAATGCATCCGTACCCATGGTCACCGTAGTGAAGAAGGCTATAGGTTCTGCAGGGGCTTGCATGGGAAGTAAGGGATCGGAGCGGACTTGGTATTTGCCTATCCGAGTCGGAAATTTCCGTTATGGATCCGAAACTTGCCGCAAATATCTTGTATCCCGAAGATTCTTTGAGGAAAGAGAAGCCAAGACGAAGATGTATTTAGACGAAAAAGCTTCAGCACAGAGTGCCGCTTCTCGAGGCTATATTGATGCTCTTATATTCCCGGAGGAAACAAGACAAAGAGTGATTTCCGCCTTGGATATGCTCTACGGTAAAGCTGACTTTGATTTTCATAAAAAGTTCGGAAGCATTTAAATGGAGGAAGTATGAAGAAAATAAAGCGAATCTTTTATTCTCCTTACTGTTCTTCTTTTTCTCCGTTTTTCTTCTGTCCTGTTCTAAAAAGAAGAGGAAAGCACTTCGCTTTCTGCAGAAGAAAAAGTCCGGTCTGGAAGAAGTGATTAAGAATTATTTCCAACAGATTGAGTCACAGGATGATAAGCAGCTGGAAGACAGCATAAACAATGCCTATAAGGCTAAGGAAGAATTGTTCTATAATGCCTTATCCAACTATAAAAACAGTAAAAAAGATTTAGGGGAATTTAAAGAAATTGAAGAAGTGGATGTAAAAAGAAGGAAATACTTATGTGGTTGATCTTCATGCAAAATATGCAAGAGAGAATTGATTTTTCATGCCGCTTTGCACGATGACTATTCCGGATTTAGTGAACTGAGTTTCAATCCTGTTTACAGTCTTTTCCGAAAAACTTTTTCGCCGCTTTTTACAAAATATGATTGTCGGTATGGGGAACCGTTTTTGCGGTTTTAATCTTTATTGCCTGGATTATCAGCCTCTTCGTTCATGTACACAGATGGGAAGTAAGACAGGCGGAAAAGAAGAAGGAAAAGAGCGGTAAAGAGCAGTCCTGTAAGTTCGGAAAACAAGGGCTCCGATTTGGAGAAGCCGGTGCTTCCGGTTTTGGAAAAAGAAGAGGGAATTTCGGAAGAGATTTTCGTCCGTGATTCTTATGGTCGGCGGTAAAGGCCTATGAAGAGGATCATAGGAAGAAGAATCCTTACAGCGATGCTCGTACCTTTTGGAAAATGGTTTATTTGTGCGTTCAATTAGAAGAAGGAAGTAGAGGTTAAGAATGAAAGAATATACAATTACTGTGAACGGTGTAGCTTGATGATGTAACGGTGGATGAGAAGGGAAATGGCGGCACTTCCGCAGCTCCTGCTGCTCCCGCAGCAAAAGCCGCAGCACCCGCTGCAACTCCGGTTCCGGCACAGAAGGCACCTCAAGCAGGCAATATTTCCGTTACGGCTCCCATGCCGGGAAAGGTTCTTGCTGTGAAAGTTAAAGTGGGAGACAGTGTTACAGAGTGGTGCCCCGGTTCTTGTTTTGGAAGCCATGAAGATGGAAAATGACATTGTGGCACCTAAGGACGGTAAGGTTGTTGCCGTTAATGTTAAGGCGGGAGACAGCGTAGAGTCTGGAGCGGTACTGGTAAGTTTGGAAGGCTAGAACTTAGGAGGATGATTTCATGAATATAGTAGAGACCTTTTTAAATCTACTAGAACAAAACCGCATTCTTCAGTTTGAGCTTACGGAAACTATCTGATGATTTGCATTGCCCTGATATACTTAGGGATTGCAAAAGGCTTCGAGCCGCTTCTCATGGTTCCCATTGCTTTTCGGAATGCTTTTAGTAAATATCTATCCGGACATTATGCTTAGTCCGGAAAAATCAATAAACGGTACAGGAGGACTGCTTTTGGTATTTCTTCCGTTTGGATGAGTGGACGATTTTTCCTTCTCTGATTTTCCTCGGCGTAGGAGCACAGACGGATTTCTCCCCTCTTATTGCAAAACCCGATCAGCTTCCTTCTCGGAGCGGTGCACAATTCGGCATTTATGCGGCATACTTCTTTGCCATTTTTATGGGCTTTAACGGTGCCGGCTGCTGGCAATTTCCATTATCGGAGGCGCGGACGGCCCGACTTCCATTTTCCTCTGCAACAAGCTTGGACAAACGGCACTGCTGGGACCGATTGCGGTTGCGGCGTACAGCTATATGTCTCTTGTGCCGATTATTCAGCCGCCCATTATGCGTGCTCTCACTACTAAGGAGGAGAGAATGTGCAAGATGGAGCAGCTTCGTCCGGTTTCCAAGCTGGAAAGAATTCTCTTCCCCATTGTTGTCACTGTTGTGGTTTGCTCTTACTGCCGACCACGGCACCTCTTGTAGGAATGCTGATGCTCGGAAACCTTTTAAGGAGTCGGGAGTAGTGAGACAGTTAACCGAAACGGCAGCGAATGCGATGATGTATATCGTAGTTATCTTACTGGGAACGTCTGTTGGAGCCACCACTTCTGCGGAAGCTTTCCTGAATTTGGATACCTTGAAAATTGTACTTCTCGGTCTGATTGCCTTTTGCTTTCGGTACAGCCGCCGGTGTTTTACTCGGAAAAAGTGATGTATTACTTGTCCGGCAAGAAGATCAATCCGTTAATCGGTTCTGCCGGAGTTTCCGCAGTACCGATGGCGTGCCAGAGTTTCGCAGAAGGTGGGGGCGGAGTCCGATCCCGACCAATTTCCTGCTTATGCATGCCATGGGACCAAATGTGCGGGGTAATCGGAACCGCAGTTGCGGCAGGCATGTTTATGGCTGTTTTTGGGGTAAAATAAGAAAGGGGAATTTATGGCTAAAAGTTAAAAATCACGGAAACGGTGCTAAGAGATGCGCATCAGTCCTTAATTGCCACCAGAATGCCCAGTGAGCTGATGGAGCCGATACTGGATCAGATGGATGAAGTAGGATATCATGCGGTAGAGTGCTGGGGAGGAGCAACCTTTGATGCTTGTCTTCGTTTCTTAAAGAAGACCCTGGGAGCGACTCAGAATGCTCAAGAGACATTTTAAGAATACAAAGTTGCAGATGCTTTTTAGAGGGCAGAATATCTTAGGCTATAATCATTATGCGGATGATGTGGTCGAGTATTTCGTAGAGAAGTCGATTGCAAACGGCATCGATATTATTCGTATCTTTGACTGCCTAAACGATATTCGTAATTTGGAAACGGCGGTAAAAGCCTGTAATAAAGAGGGGGGACACGCGCAGATTGCCCCTTTGCTATACTTTGGGGATGCCTATACCCTAGAGTATTGGGAAAATCTGGCAAGAGAAGTGGAAAAATCTCGGCGCGGATTCTCTCTGTATTAAAGATATGGCGGGATTACTTCTTCCCAATCAGGCCACAGAGCTTGTTGAGGCTTTAAAGAAGGGAACCAAGCTTCCTATTGAAATGCATACGCACTACACCACCGGAATGGCTTCCATGACCTATTTAAAAGTCTATTGAGGCGGGTGCCGATATCATTGATACGGCATCAACTCCCTTTCTATGGGAACCTCTCAGCCGTCCACGGACGTCATGGTTGCCGCTTTACAGGGAACGGAATATGATACCGGATTGGATCTTGATAAGCTGATTGCGATTTCCAATTATTTTCAGCCGTACCGAGAGGAGTGCATTAAGTCAGGGCTTCTTTCCACAAAGGTTCTCGGCGTAGATGTCAAGGCTCTGAAGTACCAGGTACCGGGCGGAATGCTTTCGAATCTTATTTCTCAGCTTCATCAGGCCGGAAAGGATGATATAGGCTGCAGGAAGTGCTGGAAGAAGTACCAAGAGTGAGAAAGGACTGGAGAGCCTCCTCTTGTTACGCCATCCTCCCAGATTGTGGGAACCCAAGCGGTAATGAATGTCATTGCCGGAGAGCGCTACAAGATGGTGCCGAAGGAGTCTTATAAGCAGTAGCAGGAGAATTCGGAAAAACGGTAAAGCCGATGAATCCGGAAGTGGTAGAGAAGATTCTAAAGGGAGAGAAGCAGATGACGGATCGCCCTGCAGATCATATTGCACCGCAGCTTAAGAAGTTTGAAGAAGAGGCTAAGGAATGGATAAGACAACCGGAAGATGTATTGTCCTATCGCTCTTTCCGCAGGTCGCCAAGGATTTCTTCGAATACAGGATATGCAAAGTACCGGTGTGGCACTGGAGCGACAGCGGATAAGAAAAGTAAGTCTTACCCTGTTTAAATTCGGTGTATGGCTTTAAACTTGGAGTATCATCTTTAGCTCGAAGTATCATCTTTAGCTCGGAGTATAGCTTAAATCCGAGTATAAAAGAAAAATCATAAAAAGATATCAACATGGTATTTTTCGCGGAGAGGAAAGTCGGGAGAGTAATCGGCTCTTCTTTCTCCCCGCGAAGTACGATTCAGGGGACATCGGCATGAGCGGATGAGGACAGTTTTAGCTATCCTTTTCAGAACTCTTTCTTTTTATGACTTTATTGAAATCATTACTTTTATCTGAATTCTTTGGATTTACATTGACGAGAGAAAAATATTAAAACTGAAAAACAAAGGGAGTAGAGAACTATCATTTACGCCCTTTTGTTTATATATATAAAGAAATCAGGTTGATATATATAGTGGAGATCACAGTGTTGCCTATTTTATGATGTTCACTGTGAATTGAAACTTAGCGATATATAGTAGCACTTAAGGTCTGGAGAAAAAATATGAGTAAAAGAGTTTTCGGGGTACTGTTTCTTGGCTTTTCCTGTCTCTTTCTGCAAGGTACCGCCTTTTCCACAGAGAGGACTGCCATTATAAAAAGGCAGTTTAGTCAATGTCCGCGCGGAAGCCAGTAAAGAGCAGAAAGGTCAGTACTCTTTTTCCAACGCCACGGTCACGGTGAGCGATTCTTTTCAGGGAAATGACGGTGATACATGGTACCCGGTAAAATATACAGGGGGACAGGGGTTTGTCCGCTCGGATTTTATAAAGTTCCCGGTGCAGTATCAAAGAGATGAAGCGTTTGAAAATGCACTGAATCAGCAGGGCTTTCCTGAGTCTTATAAAGATGGACTTAGATCTTTGCATGCGGAGTTTCCGAGTTGGCGCTTTGAAGGCTTCAAGACCAATTTGGATTGGAATAGGGTTTTGGACGGAGAAATGGAAGGAACCGGCAGCCTTTGTGGATAAAAATGCCATTTCTTCATGGAAGTCTACGGATGCGGGAAACTATGACTGGAACAGCGGTACTTGGCCCGGTTTTGACGGTCCGACTTGGGTAGGCGCTTCCAGATCCTTGACTGCTTATTATATGGATCCGAGAAATTTCCTGGATGAGTCCTATATATTTCAGTTTCTCTTGCATAGCTATAATCCGGAGGAACAGACGAGGGATGGGCTTTCTATGGTTTTTAAAAGGGAAGCTTTTATGGAAGGAAAAAGGTACGTCGGATAAAGTGGAGGGAGTTCAGTCGTCTTCGGAGAACTGAACAGAATGCCGAGGAGCGGTAGTTGCTGCACTCAGGGGACGGAGGAAGCCGTGGCTCCTCTTCTTCATCAGGAAATGAAAACGGAGTAGTATCGGCTGTGGGACCCGGAGGAATCTTTTCGACGTCGGAAAACGAGGTGAAGTTCCTCCGAGGATAGCGGAAACGGAAACAGAAGCGGAATCGATTATGTAGATATCCTCATGAAGGCTCGCGGAGCAAACGAGGCAGAACTTATGTCCTTGCGGCAATGATTCTGCAGGAACAGGGAAAAAGGAACAAGCGGCTCCGTTTCCGGTGCAAGCGGTTTTTATAATTATTTTAATGTCGGTGCCTATGCGGCAAACGGAATGGGGGCGGTAGAAAGAGGACTTTGGTATGCAGGACAGAGTGGATCCTACGGTAGACCATGGAACTCGGTAGAAAAATCCATTGTCGGCGGTGCTGTATTTTTGCAGAAAAATTATTTGAAAGCTGGGACAAAATACTTTATATTTAAAGAAGTGGAATGTGCAGGGGGCAAATCTTTTTATAAGCACCAGTACATGACCAATGTTCAGGGAGCTGCCGAAGAAGGCGCAAAGCTCTCAAGGCTTATACTGCGGAAATGAAAAATAAGGGCATTGGTATTCAGTATTCCGATTTATGAAAATATGCCTCAGGATAAATCGCCGATTCCCACCGGTACAGGTAGCCCGAATAACTATCTAGCTAGCCTCAGCATAAATGGCTTCAATTTAGACCAGGCTTTTCTTGGGAGCAAAGCAAAACTATAGTGTAACTCTTCCTTCCGGTACTCAGTCTCTTGAGATTCGTGCACAGGCAGTGGATTCCAAGGCGGAGATTAGCGGAACGGAATACAGAATTTGGATGGAAAAGACAGTTTAACTGTTTCCGTAAAAGCGGAAAACAAGCAGGAAAGAGTCTATACCGTAAATATTTCCTATGGAGAGGTAAAGGGAAGCAGTACTGGAACAAAGCGCTTCCGGTAGAGAAAGCGTGTGGAAATCATAGAAGTAGGGAAGTCTCCTTTAAGCTAAAAAGGAAGTGAGAAAGTATGATGAGAATAAAGACGATTTTAATATGTCTCGTGTTGGGATTGTCCTTCAGCAGTTTTTGCGGCAGACGGACAGCTTAGTTTTTCCGATCCTTCAGGAAATGTGGGGGATCAGATTTCTTTGCTTATGAAAAATTCGCAGCGATACAGCTCTTTTCAAGAGCGGATATCAGCCTTCGCTATGACGGAAAATGTTTTGCAGTTTGTTTCTCGGAACGGATACGGACGGAGGAGCAGGAACGCTAAGGTTCATGGGAGCGGAGAACAAGGAGAAAACAATACCTTGGCCTTTACTTTTGCAGTTTAAAGTGCTTTCTCAAGGCTCTTCTACAGTGAGTGTGGAGAAACAGGAGTGTATAGCGCTGACGAATCTTGTACTGAATCTTACCCATGTCGGTACTGTGACGGTGACAGCATCTTCCGGTGAAAGTACATCCCAAACAGAGCGGAAAAGTACTGGAAAGTGCAACTGCGAAGAAAAACAGAAACGGTAAATGAAGGGTAAAGCTTGAGTGCGAAGGATGAAAAGCTATCACCATTATGAACCCGGTTCGATGTGCAGATTCCGAGGGCTTTTGAAAGCACTATTGATATTGACGGTCATCAGGTGAAAGGCTGGGTATGGAAAGCCGAGAAAGAACATCAATACATCATTGTATATGGAATGAACGATGCAGGTGACCTGAATTTTTACCGTTATGATTTAAAGGAAAAGACGATACAGCGTTATTTCCAAGATCCCTTGAGGAGGAGCAGAAGAAAAATGCGGAAAACCTATCCCGAACTATTGAAGAAATATGATTCTTTGGTCGGAAGGTATAATCTTCAGTTTATTTTTGTCCGTATTTTTGGCTTTTGTCAGTTTACTTTTACTCGTGTTGTCAAGTTTTTATGGCAAAGTGGGAAGCGCTTGAAGAGAATTATTGCCTTCCAGAAGGAAAATATGGGAGTCACAAAGAAGGAACTCAGGCCGGATGTGGAAGGGATTTCCTTAAGGGAAGACTTGCCTTTTTCGGGAGAGGAAGAAAGAGAAATTGAGCAGACAAAGCTGTATCTTCTTTAGAAAAAGCCTTCTATAAAAAGATGATTTGGAAGAGAGGATTTGGGAGCTACCAAAGCTATCCTTAAAGCATGAGAATAAGAAGGAAAAAGAAGCTTAGAAGCAATGGAAGAGGAAGAGGCAAAGGGAGAGAAAGAAGCGAAAGGAAGAAAAGAGACAAAGAAGAATCGGAGTTGGAAATAGAGGATTTATAAGTTTTGTTGTATAGAGATAAAAGGAAAAGGGTAATCATATGAATCAGTTTACTATACAGGCTCAAAGAGCATTGCAGCCTGGCCATAGAGGTAGCTGAGGAATGTCACCACCAGTATATCGGAACGGAGCACATCTTCTGGGCTTGGTTCGCGAGGAACTGCCGTAGCAGGGAAAGGTTTTTAGCTAATAATGTTACGGAAGAGAAAATATGAAATGATCGCCAAGTTTATCAGTAACGACGGTAAACTTTCTATTGCGGATCCCAGCGGGTATACGCCTTCCGCAAAGCGTGCATTGGAACAGGCAATGCAGGAGGCAAGGGAGGGAGGTCTCGCTTAGTGGGAACGGAACATCTCCTTCATGCTATTTTAAAAGATCGGAAATTGTGTGGCTTCCAGAATTATTTCTCACCTTAGGAGCTTCTGCACAAAAAGATTTATTCACAGCTGAATTCTGCGATGGGAAAGGATCAGTTTGTGGATAATAAGGACAGAAAGAGAATATGGGGAGAAATTCTCAGACACCGACATTGGATCAGCACTCCAGAGACTTAACGGCACTTGCAAGAGAGGAAAGCTTGATCCGGTAGTGGGAAGAGAAAAGGAAATCATGAGGATGATTCAGATTCTTTCCAGAAGAACTAAGAATAATCCTTGTCTTGTAGGAGAACCCGGAGTAGGTAAAACAGCGGTAGTGAAGGCCCTTTGCCAATCGTATCGCAGCAAAAGACATTCCGGAAATCATGGAAAGAAAACGGCCGTTACTTTCTGGATTTATCCGCCATGGTGGCAGGCTCCAAGTATAGAGGAGAGTTTGAAGAAAGAATCAAGAGAGTAATTTCCGAAGCGAGCGATGACGGAGAAGTCTTTACTATTTACGATGAAATTCATACTTTATCGGCTGCCGGCGGAGCGGAAGGCGTATTAGATGAGTCGCCAACATTTTAAACCTGCACACGGCAAGGGGAGTTGCAGATTATCGGAGCAACAACGCTTGAGGAATACAGGAAACACATCGAGAAGGATGCGGCTTTTGGAAAGAAGATTTCAACCCGTTACGATAGAAGAGCCGACAGAGGAGGAGAGCTTAGAAATACTTCAGGGGCATTAAAAGAAAAAGTATGAGGAACATCACAAGGTAAAGATTGAGCGACGAAGCAATTAGTTGCCGCGGTAAAAGTTAAGCGCACGGTATATTAATGACCGATATCTTCCTGACAAGGCAATTGATTTAATCGATGAAGTCGCATCAAAGATTCGTGATTATGCATAGCGGAGAACCTAAGGGGAGTAAAGCGCTTAAGAGAACAGCTTATAGCACTGGAGACAGAAAAGAAGACTGTATTAGAAGAGAGGACTTCGAGGCGACCTCAGATTAAGAAAAACAGGAGCAAAGAAAAAGTTGGATAAGGAACTGGAACTTTGGAAGAAAAGAGAAGGAAGAAAAATACTTTTTGTTGACGGAGACAGATATTGCCAATGTGGTTTCCGAATGGACTAAGATTCCGACAAAGAAACTCGGCGAGTCGGAGAGTGAAAAGCTGGAAGAAGCTGGAAGCACTAAGCTTCATACCAGAGTAGTAGGACAGAGTGAAGCGGTTCATGCTGTTTCGCAGGCAATTAAAAGGGGCAGAGTGGGGACTTAAAGATCCCCAAGTGTCCCTATAGGCTCTTTATGTTTTTGGGGCCTACCGGAGTGGGAAAAAACGGAGTTGTCCAAGGCTCTGGCAGAGATGGTTTTTCGGCTCGGAACAGAACTTAATTCGAGTAGATATGTCCGAATATATGGAAAAATACAGTGTTTCCAAGATGATCGGATCGCCTCCCGGCTATGTGGGATATGATGAGGGAGGACAGCTTTCGAAAAAGTAAGGCGGAATCTATTCCGTCATCCTTTTGATGAGATTGAAAAGGCGCATCCCGATGTTTTAAACATTTTGTTGCAAGTTCTGGACGACGGACATATTACCGATTCGCAGGGAAGAAAGGTCTCCTTTAAAAATACGATTATTATCATGACATCCAATGTGGGAGCTGAGCAAATTAGAGCCCCAAGAAACTGGGATTTGATTCTCAGGAAAGTCAGGATGATAAAGATTATGATTTCATGAAAAATAAAGTATTAGAAGAACTTAAACGTCTCTTTAAGCCGGAATTCCTGAATCGTATTGATGAAATTATTGTTTTCCGACCAATCAGTAAAGAGGATATGTCCAAAAATTCTGGATATTTTGTTGAAAAATCTTTATAAGAGAGCAAGGGGAGAAATGAATCTTCGAGTCAATCTGGATAAGAAAGCAAAATCCTTTTCTGATTGAAAAAGGGCTATGATCCGAAATTTGGAGCCAGACCTTTTAAAAAGAACCATACAGACCGAGGTGGAGGACCTTCTATCTGAAGCCATATTGGACGGGAATCTTCATTCGGGAGAACTTGTCAATCTCGTGTCGATAAAAACGGGAAGAGCTTGCTACCAGTGTGAGAAAAAGAAAGACTTCAAACAGCCAAAAGTCTAGCTGGATAGGGGCTTTCACTCGGGGAGAGTCAAAGTATTCTTCCGCTTAGCTTCGCTGAAACAGCAGATTTTGGAAAGACGGGTGAGAATGCATGCGAAGAATTTTGATCTGTGCAAGGAATGTGGTTATGAAACTATTAAGTGGTTAGGACAGTGCCCTTCCTGCAAAAGTTGGAATACCATGGTAGAAGCGCCAAGGAGAGCAAGGAAACGAGCCGTGCTTTTTCCAGAACTTCCGGGGAGCTCGCTGAGATAAAGAAATTAAAAGAAATCAGTTTGGGAAAAGAAGATAGAATGGAAAGCGGCTTTCCGGAATTAGACAGGGTTTTAGGGGGCGGCATCGTGACGGCTCCCTATCCTTTTGGGCGGAGACCCCGGAATAGAAAAGTCCACTATATTTCTTTGCTGTTCTCTTTATCTTGGGAAAAAGGGAAGACGTGTATTATATGTATCCGGAGAAGAATCTCTAAAGCAAATCAAGCTTCGTGCGGAGCGGATGAAAGAAGGGGAAAGGGAGGTTTTTCTTTCAGGAAACCAATTTACAAAATATAGCGGAAAGCTGTCGAGGAGATTGAACCTGATTTCTTAGTCATTGATTCGATTCAAACCATGTATCTGGAAGAGGTATCCGCATCTCCTGGCTCCGGTATCACAGGTCCGTGATTGTACGGCATCTCTTCTTCGAATTGCAAAGGAAAGAGGAATGCATCGGTATTAGGGGCATGTGACGAAGGACGGAAATGTGGCAGGTCCTAAGATTTTTGGAGCATATGGTCGATGTAGTGCTGTATTTTGAAGGAGAAAAAAATACACAACTTCGCATTCTTTATGGACAGAAAAATCGTTTTGGTTCCACCAATGAAATTGCTGTTTTTACCATGGAATCAAATGGCCTGGAGGAAGTAAAAAACCTTCAGAATTTCTGCTTGCGGGAGGGCAACAGGAGCACCCGCTCTGTCGTGTCTTCCGGAATTGAAGGAAGTCAGCCGCTTCTATGGAAGTTCAGGGCTTACTGGTACCGACAAGTTTCGGAATCCCGCGAAGAACGGCAAACGGGATGGATTATAATCGATTAAATATGCTTCTTGCGATTATGGAGCGTCGCTTGGGCATAGAATGCTCTAAATATGATGCCTATATCAATATTACGGGAGGATTAAGGATCTCTGAGCCCTCTGTAGACCTGGCGGTTATTCTTGCTTTGATTTCAGGATATCGTAATATTCCGATTCCGGAGAATATTATGGTTTTTCGGAGGTGGGACTTTCCGGTGAAATTAGAGCTGTAAGTCAAAGCAGACAGAGAGATAGAAGAGGCACAAAGACTGGGGATTTCATCGAGTGCTTTTGCCCGGCTATCATTTTCAAAAAGGAGCAGTATACAAAGAAGGATATTGAGCTCGTACCGGTTAAAAACATAAGAGAAGCATTGACAATCTTTAAGAACTAGAGTAGAATCCCGTCTTTGACAGTTGCGAAAGAGTCAAGAGCCCATAAACGGCGTAATTACGCCATTTATGAGCTCTTATTATCTTTTTGAATTCTAGCAATATTTCTACTTTCTCGTTGTGGTTAAAATCTTTTTACTTTCTCTTTGAGATACAATCTCGTAATCCGTTCTAAAACCAAAATGTGTCGTGGAGTTTGTCTGTAAGGTCAGTTCGTGTATACTCAGATATATCTTCACCGGGAGCTATCAGCATGTTCATTTCCTTCAGTGTTCTTATGATGTTTTCAGTGGTATAGCTCTCTCCTAACTTCTTTTCAGAATACGATAAAGAATCAGGGCGGTGAAGCAGGTAATGAAATGTACCGTGATTCGATCTTTTCTACTGAGATATACCGGTCTGGCTTGAAATTCACTCTTTGCATAATCCAGAAACATTCTTCAATCTGCCATCTCTTTTGATTGATACTTATAATCGTCGCTACATCATCCTCCAGGTTTGTGCATACGGCATCAGAAACCGTCATAACGTTCCTCCTCTATGGCAACATCTTCTATCTATCGAAGGAATCATTTTTATCCGCAATCTCACCGTCGGAGGTGCAGTGATCTCTGACGTATAAAACGCTTGGGATCGTTCGGACGCTTTTTATTCGAGAGAAGAAGGATTTTTCGACGAGCTTTTCAGCACGTTCAAGCTGACGGTTCCGCTATCTTTCTCCATATAGTCCCGATATTGGAAGGAGAAGGTTACAACGAGATGTTGCTCCAGATCGTCTTCATTAATCCACCGGTCTTTATAGAATGTCTTCTCGTAATTCTCGACTTCATCTATTCACTGAGTTTGTACTCTTTTTATCTCCGATAAGGTGCCATCCGTCTTCATCAAGACAGTAATCCTTGAGATATCCTTTCAGCTTTTTGATTGCTTTGCGTGGTAACAAATTTCCGGTTCGGAGTGTTGTTGAAGACACGGTTCGAAGTTGATGATAGTCCTGCATCTGTACAAACAATAAACTTCGTCATTCCAAAGTCAGAAAGAATCTTTTCTCCAATGGTTTCATCGAAAGGTTGTTCATTCTCGTTTCCGTTAAAGAGGAGAAGGTGAGTGGAGATCCATCAGCATCCATAAACTAGCCCCATCTGTACAATCAGGTTCGGACGGTTTTCTTTGGAATGGCCATATTTTCTGAAATCATCCGCTTCCTCAATCTCGAAGTAATAGTTAGATGCAGTCATAATAAAAGAACTCTTTTGTGTCGATTCAGTACCATTTCGGAATTCTTGTAAAGTTGAGACTGGAAAAATCATTCTCTTTTGCAAAGGATTTCCAGTGCGCAGTAAACGTGATGGAGCTTGCAGTCAGGCTTTTCAAGAAATTTTTTTGAAAGTTCAAGAGAAGACCTCTTGGATCCGGGATAAATAATCCTGGAGAAAAGTAGCATAGACAGGATTTGATTCAGATCAAACTCAAACTTGTACTTTTCGGCAATCTGTGCACAGATGTCATGGATTTTTAAATCATGGTAGATGTCCTTCAGAAAGAGGTAGCCTACGTTTACGCTACGGCAAGCTTCTTTCTTAATCAAGGTCGAGAGGAATACTTAAGCATAATGTCTTTTGAAGCTTTTTCTTCTGCGGAGCGTTTGGCGCGTACTGCTTTTGCCCACTCCAGCGGAGTAAGCTCTCCGCAAACCTTCAGAAGTTCATCTTCCGAACCAATCTTCTCTATCGTCTTAGTAGTGGATTTACCATCTACCCAAACTGATTTACTCAGGTAATAGATGGTCTGATTCTTAGATTTTGATACAGATACTTTCATGACGCAGTCCCTCCATGCGCCCATTATACCACATATAGCCGAATATAGCTAGTACTATTTTCGAAAAATTTGACATACAGGCTTTTTCAAGGCCTGCGGAGATTTTGGAACTAATTAACTGTCAAACTCCCGAGCTCGTACCGGTTAAAAACATAAAGAAGCATGGACAATCTTTAAGAACTAGAGTAGAATAACACCGTTGTTTTTTCAACGGAGGGGATTAGTTCAAGGGTAGAGCAACGGTCTCCAAAACCGCCGATGGGGGTTCGAATCCCTCATCCCCTGTTATCAGAGAACCTTAGGAAGATAGCTCTGGAACGGCTTGAAACCTAAGGTTTTTGCATACTTTTTCAGTAATTTCAATTTACCGAAAAAGGAAGCTTTTAACTCGTTTTTACATTCAAAACTGACCACGAAACAGTCCACAAATTTTATACATTCTTGACAAGTATCGCTTGCAGGACATGCGATTTCGTTTGCATATGAGGGTTTAAATATGAAAATTGCCGTAGTTACCGGAGCAAGTTCCGGAATAGGGAGAGAAATTTGTTTTGCTTTACAAGACAGAATTCCTGCTGTAGAGGAGTTTTGGCTTTTTTCCAGGAGTAAAGAAGGACTGGAGAAGACGGCGAGTCAATTGTTCAAGAAGACTCGTATTTTTCCAGTAGACTTAAAAGAAAAAGAAGAAGGATTGGAGAAAGGTATCGCAGTGCCCTTGCTAAGGAGAAACCGCAAATTCTTTTTTTGGTTAATGCTGCAGGATTCGGTAAGCTTGGGGAGGCAAATCAGCTGTTGGAAGCGGATCAGCTCGATATGATTGATGTAAACTGTAAGGCGTTGACAGCGTTTACCTTACACTCTATTCCGTTTATGAGGAGAAACTCTCGAATTATTCAAAATGGCTTTCAGCAGCGGCATTTTTTTACCGCAAAGGGAGTTTTCTGTTTATGCTTTGCGACAAAGTCTTATGTGTATTCTTTTTCAATATCCTTAAGAGAAGAACTTAGAGAACGAGGAATAGGAGTTACTGCAGTTTGCCCCGGACCGGTAGCAACCGAATTTTTAAAGTTGCCGGAAATGAAGGAAAGCTTCACGCTGTGAAATCCTTGTTTATGGCGAAGCCGAAGAAGGTGGCTCTTAAAGCGTTAATGGACAGTGTTTTGAATCGTCCTCTTTCGATTTACGGCTTTCCGATGAAGTTTTTACTGTTTCAGTCAAATTCTTCCGGATTCGCTACTCATACGTATTCTGCGTGGCTTCTACAAATGAGAATGTATGGTAAGGCGTTGGTGGAGGAATGGTATTTTTATGACAGGGCGATGTCGAAGGGGAAAGTCGTTTTTATGCGTGAACTGCTTGTGGCGGAAAATGAAAAAGAGCAGAGGCTCTTAAAGCTCTTACAAAAATATTTTAAAGGTCAAAAGTGACTCCTTTCTTTATAAAATGTTGAGGAAAGAAAAACATTTTACTGAATGGGAAAAAGCAAACGGAAAAGAAATTTTATCCATAGGAGACAAGATACAGCTTTACTTTAGTGAGGAAAGTCTCGAGAAATTAAGTTCTGCGTGGAAAGACAGTGGATGCAGTTTGGCGCTAAGCTATCAAAAGCATATTTTTATGAGGATAAAATCTGATTCTGTTTGCCAAACCTGCCGGCCTTTTTATCGGAAAATGATGAAACAAGCTCTGTGTCCGTTAATTCACTCTTTATCCTCCTACTTATTGGAAAAAGGGGAGATGAGTGATAGTCAAAGGGAAACCTTTCGTCCGGGTATTGCCAATCGTTTGGATAGAAATACTTCCGGACTTATTATTTTTGGTAAAAACTTAGCGGCCTTGCAAAGTCTCGGAAAGATGATGCAAAATCATTCTATAAAGAAAAATCTTACTATGCTTTAGTCTTGGGGGACTTCATGGAGGAGGGACTGCAGGAAAGTTTTATTCGAAAAGAAAAACGAGAAAATAAAGTATATAGGACGAATCAGGAGGAAGGGAAAAAATTTCCGCTGTTTTTCCCGTTAGAAGAAATTCAGGTAGAGAAGGACAGCTTTTCCTTACTTTCCGTTCAGCTTTTAACGGGAAAAACGCATCAAATCAGAAGTCAGCTGTCCTTCCTAAATCATCCGATTTTGGGGGACGAAAAAAATACGGGAACAGGGAAAAGGGAATAAGCGGTATCGGACTGAGGTCAAAAGACAGCTTCTTCTATGCTTTTTCGCGACTTTTCCGACAATAGAAAGCTCGAATGTCCTTTCTTCCTTATCGGGAAAAAGAATTTATCCTTCCTCTTTCGAAAGACTTTTCAGTCATTTCTTCATATTCTTGAGGAGAAAAGATACCGAGGAAAAACGCTTACTCGGAAATGAAATAAAATTTTTATTATAGATATATACAAAAATATTTATTTGACTTTACTTTAAAAAACTGTCTCAGGATACAGGAAAGAGTTTTTATATTCCGTCATCCATTTTTGTTTCCCGATTTTCTTTTTCTTCAGCGCTTTCGCTTGTTTTTCACTTTTGCTTTTTGTTTAGTTCACTTCGATTTTGCTATTTTCACTTCTGTCTATTATTTGTGTCTGTATCCTACTTTTATTTTTCTATCTTCTATGCAGTTCTCTTCTCTTTCTTTCTTTTGTTTTTCTTTTCTTTTCTTTTTGTTCTTAATTTCTAACGATTATTGTACTTTGGTTAAACATGTCTTTATTATTCTATAGGAGGGCGCTATGCTGGCAAATGTATACTCGTCCGGCCTTGTAGGTCTGAATGCCTATCTTTTTCGGTGCAAGTGGATGCTTTGCAACGGATTACCGCATACCACTATGGTGGGCAATGTTTCTCCTTCGGTGCGGGAAGCGGTAGAGCGCGCCGGTATTGCACTTAAAATAACGGAATCGAGCTTTTTACCGAAGAAAGTCACGATTAATATTCAGCCTGCCGATATACGTAAAAACGGGACTTCTTTGATTTCGCCATTCTGGTGGGCGTGCTTTGTGCGGTAGAAGATTTAACTGACTTTCCTTATGGAAACTATGCCTTTCTGGGGAGCTTGGTTTAGATGGGAAATAAAGCATATTCCCGGTGTTCTTCCTATGGTTTTAGCCATGGAAGAAGCCGGAATAGAGGGCGTTTTTGTCGGCAAGGAAGATGAAAAAGAGGCGAAAATTTGTGAGAAAATTAAGGTGACAGCTGTTTCTTCCGTAGAGGATTTTCTGCATATTCTTTCGGAGAACTCTCTGCAATATAGGGAGCGAAGGGAAAAAGAGAAGGAACGGAAAGAAGGAAGATTTAAGGATAAAGATGCCTCATTCCGGACAGCAAATGGGTTCTAAGAAGATAGTAATAGGCATGCAGAATCTCTTTTGTAAACGGAAAAATGAAGACTGACGGATTTTCTGGACATTCTTGGTCAGGAGGCAGGGATTCGAGCGTCTTTAATCGCCGCTTCCGGCATGCATGCCTTACTTCTTTCCGGTCCTGCAGGCACAGGAAAAAGTATGCTTGCCAAAAGAATACCGGGAATCTTACCAAAAACTCAGTAAAGAGGAAAAACTGGAAGTCAGTAAAAATTTACTCGATTGCCGGTATGCTTTCTTCGGATGAAGGAATGATAGAGGAACGACCTTTTTAGAGCGCCGCACTCCGCAATCAGTCAAAATATACCTTGCTCGAGGAATGATACGTGAAATTTGGTTCAGGAGAATTGGCTCTTGCTACAAAAAGGAGTATTGTTTTTGGATGAATTTCCGCTTTTTAAAAAGAAACCATAGAAGCATTACGAGGCTCCTATGGAGGAGAGAGAGTGGTTTTACATCGTCTTCAGCAATCTTTTTCTTATAAAAGTGATTGTATTTTGATTGTGTGCATGAACCCCTGTCCCTGCGGTTTTATCCTGACAGAAATCGATGTCATTGTACGCCGGGACAGATAAGAGTCTATCAAAGAGGACTTTCGAAACCGATTTTAGAGAGAATGAGACCTGTCTGTTGAACTTCCGCCGGTTTCTCTGGAGAAAGCAATGGGAAAAAACCGGCAGAATAAAGTCCTCTGAACTGCAAAAAGAAGGTGGAAGAAGCAAGATTGATACAGAGATTTTTCCATGAAGAGCATATTTTCTTTTTAACAGATCAAATGGGTCCTACAGAAATTACGAGTATTTTGTGGGACAGAAAGAGGAAGAGTTTATGATTTTCTTTTAAAAATCTGTCCACGAGGAACTTACCATAAGATTCTCAAGGTAGCATGGACTATTGCCGATTTTGGAAGGGAGAAGGATATAGAATTATGCACTTATCGGAAGCGGTCACTATCGTGGTAGAGGAAAAGCTATTGAGCGGGAGAAAAATATGACTTGTGATGTTAAAAGCGATGATAAAGAAAACTCTAAAAAGGAATGAGATTCGTACTGTGGATGAATCCTCATCATGATTTTGAGACATATGAAATTCTGGCTTTTGAATGTACTTCTTGGAGAGGCTGGAGAGATTCCCGATTCTCTTCTGTATTTATTATAAAGGAGGCTTCCGGAAAAGAGGAACATACCGTGGAATCATCGGTACCCAGGGATGGAAACGGACTATGGAAAAGCGGTACCATGAAATTTAGCGAGAGAGCTTACGAAGCATGGGATTAGTATTAGCGGTATGGCATACGAATCGACAGTGTCTGCACATATCGGTGCTTTGATGCAAAAGGGAAAAACTTATGCGGTCTTAGGTTGCGGAGTGAACATTTGTTACCCTTCGGTAAATCAGGGGACTCTACTACAGTATTCTGGAGAGGGGAGGAATCATCAGTGAATATGCGCGTCTCCCCTCACCCCACCATTTTGTGGCAAGAAACCGTTTGATTGCCGGTCTTTCGGATATTCTTCTTGTTGTGGGAGGCAGGAAAAGTCCGGCACCTTTATTACAGTGGACAGGGCTTTGGAGCAGGGAAAACAGGTCTTTGTCATCCCCGGAAGAATCATTTGAGACTCGTTATCCAAAGGCTGTAATAATACAAGAGGGTGCAGCTGTTTGCCTTGGTAAAGAAGATATTCTGGAATGCTTTTCCATTGACACAGGGAGAAGGGGAGTGCGCAGCGACCCATGCTTGGAGGGAGAGGAAAGAAAAGTATACGAAGCCTTGAGTGAGGAAAGAAAGCATGTGGATTACCTGTCAAAAAGAATTAAACATGCCCTTTAGAAAACTTTATATATGCATACTGCTTCAACTGGAATTAGCGGGATATTGTACATCGGAAAGTAATCTTATTATAAAATAAGTTTTTGACGAATTGGTATCTAAGTCTTGCATCTTCATCGTTTATATTGTCCACTGTTTTATCAAAGAAGCGGTGTAATGCTATTCAGGAGGATTGCTGTTTAATGGCAACAACTTAATTATCGTAGAGTCTCCTGCGAAAGTAAAACCATCAGTAAGTTTTGTGAAAACTACACGATTGATGCAACTATGGGCATTTAATTGATATGCCCTAAAAGTTCTCCTCAGGTGTAGGTGGAAAATGACTATGAACCGAAGTACATTACTATTCGAGGAAAAGGAGATCTCTAAGTAAGTTAAAGAAAGAAGCCAAAAAGGCGGATAAAATCTATTTAGACGACCCGATCGGAGAGGAGAGGCATCGATAGCTGGCATTTACAAAACGAGCTTTTAAAGGATGCGAAAACGATTTCCCCGTATCAGGTTTTTAATGAAATCACGAAAAAGCAGTACAAAAATGCCTTAAAGAATCCTGAGAGAGCTTGATTTTAAATCTCGTGAATGCACAACAAGCCAGAAGGGTGATGGATCGTTTAGTAGGGTACACTATTAGTCCCTTACTTTGTCATAAAAAGGATAAGAAAAGTCTTTCTGCCGGACGTGTTCAGTCCGTAGCATTAAAAATGATTTGGACAGGAGGGAGATTGCCGCTTTTGTTCCTGAGGAATACTGAGCTTAAATGCTTTGCTTACCATAGAAAGAAACGCTGGAGGCTTCCTCTTTACGTAAAGAGAAAATGGTGCTTGATAAGGAAGAAACCGTTTTGTCTACTACTTCAGAAAGAAATCAGAGGCAAAGCTCACTGTGGAGGAAGGCGAGAGAAGGAAGAAGGCTCCGCTTCCCTTTTACGACTTTACATTACAGCAGGAAAGCGGCAAAAGCCCGCTTTCTTTTTCACGCAGAAAACCATGCGTATAGCGCAAGTTTGTATGAGGGTGTGCAAATCAAAAGGTAGGGTGAGTAGGGGCTGATTACCTACTTGGAGAACGGATTCAACCCGAATTTTCGAAGAAGCTCATCAGGCGGTTCTTCAGAAAATTGAGGCGGAATACGGAGAAAAGTATTGTCAGAAAAAGCCGTCTGAGGAGAAGAAGGATGGAAGATAGGATGCTCACGAAGCAGCTGTCCAAGCTACCTGGATATTACGCCGCAGCGAAGCAAAAGACAGTCTTTCAAAGACGAATATAAAGCTCTATCAATTGATTTATATATGCTTTCTTGCTTCTCGATGGAGGCTGCCGTGTATGAGACGGAAAGTATTAAGTTATCTGCGGGAAAAGTATATTTTCAGCTTGAGCGGAAGCAGACTGAAGTTTGACGGTATTTTTTGGCAGTTTATATGTCGGAAGAGGATAAGAATGATATTTCTCTTCCTCCTATGGAGATAGGGGGATAGTTTTCCGGTGAAGGAGTGGCTGAAGGAGCAGATTACACAGCCTCAGCTCATTTTACTGAAGCTTGCACTGGTCAAGAGCACTGAAGAAGGGGGATTGGGGAGACCGTCACCTATGCACCGGACGATAGCAACTCTTCTTTTTAAGAAGATATGTGAGTAAGGAAAGAGATATTTTTGTTACAGAGCTTGGTCATGCCGTCAATGAAATGATGTCTCAAAACTTTCCGACTACTTGTAGATAAGGATTTTTACCGCCAATTTGAATCTCTATTGATTCGGTCAGTGTCGGAAATACCGCTTGGAAAACCATTGTGAAAATTTCTACCCTGACCTTTCCTCGGCAGTCGAAAAAGCGAAGGAAGAGGTGGAAAAGTCAGTCAGTACAAGGACGAAGAGACGGATGTAGTTTGTGATAAGTGCGGAAGGAAGATGGTGTTAAAGTACGGCCCTCATGGTAAGTTCCTCGCTTGCCCGGGGATTTCCGGGAATGCAGAAAATACAAAGCCCTATGTGGAATATGCCGGTTTTCTATGTCCAAATTGCAGCTGTAGAGTGCGTGAAAAAAGAGAAGTGAAAGGGAGAATCTTTTATTCCTGTTCCCGCTATCCGGAATGTGATTATATGACTTGGCAAGCCGAAGGATGCGCAGTGATCGGGAGGGCGGAAAGAAGGAAATCATGGCCTAGATTCATCCAAAGGAAAAGGGACAGTTCTCTATTCTACTTAAGGGATGGCAGTTCTCTTTTCCTAAAGATGCTTGTCACTAAGAATGGAATTTGTTATAGTAAACATTACCTCTTTTTACGTCAATCTTTGACTAGATTTAGAGGCTGAGGTAGATGGCATGGCAGTTTGCTTGTCATAATCAATCACCTATATGAAAACCGACGGTGTCTTTTTTTAGGATGATTTCCTGGTCAGCACACAGCATATAAGGGAAGGTAAACCAAGGAGGTATAAATGAGTGCAATTGGAATGAAACAGTTAGTTGGAAGCCGCAGCGTTTCGACAACACCAGACCAGAAGATGCTTTGAACTCGCGATGGCTCCCTCACATCTACACAGAGAGAAACGGAATCCACATCATCGATTTACAGAAGGACTAGCAAAGCTTTGCTGATGATTCCTGACAATGCTCTTTCTTTCTCAGATCGTAGCAAACGGAGGAACCGTTCTTTTCGTGTAGGAACCAAGAAGCAGGCGCAGGATGCTGTGCAAAGGCAGAGGCTACTGCTGCCAGGTGAGTTTCATGTAAATGAGCGTTGGTTTGGCGGTATGCTTTACGAACTTTAAGACCATACTCGTTCCAGAATCCAGAGACCGAAGGATATCGAGTAGTTATGCGAGGACGGAACACTTTGATGTCTCTCCGAAGAAGGAAGTTACTCTTTGAAAGAAGGAGAGGGCTAAGCTCGAGGCTAACTGAAAAGTGCATTAAGGATATGAAGAAGACGCCGGATAGCTATCTTGTTATCGATCCGAAGAAGGAGAGAAGATCTGCGTTCAGGGAGGCACATTCTTTAGGGAATTACTCTTTTCGGTATTGCTGATACCAACGCCGATCCGGAAGAAGTTGGACCACATCATTCCGGTAATGATGATGCTATTCTGTGCTATCAGCTGATTGTTGCCAAGATGGCAGACGCCGTTATCGAGGCAAAGCAGGGCGGACATGACAGAGGAAGAGGCCGCTTTAGCAAGCAGGATGAAGACTTCTCACAGCAGGAAGTTAATAAGATACTGAAACCTCCTTTGTGCTTTGTTTCTTAATCTCATCAGTGGCGGCCGCGGCCTTGGAGACCTCTTTGTTTAGGCTATGGACAGAAGGGATTATGTTTTTATGAAGAATATTGTGGCGAAATGGCGTGCAATATCTCGCATAAAGGAAATAGAGGAGGAAAGTAAAATGGCAGAGATTACAGCCGCACTTTGGTAAAAGAATTACGAGAAAGTAACCGGAGCCGGCATGATGGCTTTGTAAAAGGCAAGTAAGCCGCGTGGAAGGAGATATGGAGAAGGCAAATCGAGCACTTTGAGAGAGCAGGGACTTGCCGGAGCGGAGAAAAGCAGGAAGAATCGTCGCTGAGGGCGTTTTACTTCAAGCCCGATGGAAAGCGCGGTGTTGTTGCAGAAGTTAATGCAGAAACGGACTTTCGTTGCAAAGAATGAGAGAAATTCCGTACTGTCTGTAGATGAAGCGCCGTCGCAGTAGCGGCACCGGACAGCACCCAAAGGATATTACCGCTTTTCTTGCAGGAAAGTGGGAGCTTGATCCGTCTGAAGACTGTTTCCGGAGCAAACGTTTCAGCAACGATTTCCGTAATCGGGAGAGAAGCTGGCGATACATCCGGTCGTTTTGAGAAAGCTGGAAGAGCCGAACGGTCTTGAGTACAGACTATGTTCACTCCGGCGGCAGAATCGGTGTGCTTCTTCAGGTGAAAGTCCTCCGTAGTAAACGTCCATGCTGTTAAGGAAATGGCATAAGAACGTAGCTATAGATTGCCGCATTGAAATCCGAAGTACATCACTCGTGCCGAGGTAGAGATCAGGAGCATCGTCGAAGAACGAGAGAGAGGATCCTTTCCTGCCGCCGCAAGAAGAATGAGGAAAGCGAACGCTCCTGGAGAAGAGTTTTTACCGTATGGTTGGAGGGAAGACTGAACAAGGAATTAAAGGAAGCTCGCCTTTGTGGATCAGGTTCATGTTCGTGCAGAGGATCGAGCAGACCGTAGGTCAGTATGTAGAGAGCGAAGCTAAGCAGGCTGGCGCTGAGCTTTTCCTTAGTCCGTTTCCTGTTCGCTTTTTGAGACCGGAGAGGACTGGAGAAGAATCGAGGATTTTCGCTGCAGAGGTTGCCGCACAGACGAAGCAGATTTATTCGGGAAAAGGCTGAGCAAGTTTATACTTATCTTTATCTCTTTGTTTGGCTAAAGTTATGGGAACATGTAATGCTCGCTATTCAGCGTTTACGGTAAAGAAATGAGGGAAGATAATGGAAGCATTTACTTTATTAAAGGACTCTGGTTTCTATTGACAGCACGAATCCTCGGGAAGGGAGAGAGAGAAGTGGCAGACTATTTAATTCGCGTTTTGAGAGAGCCCCTCGAAAAGGATTGGCGGCTTTTAAGGGAGCGAATAGACCAGACGGAAACCGCATTCTTCGCTTTGTTCTTCCCGCGGAGAAGACAGAAAAGTGCTAGCTTATATGCCACACGGATACAGTGCCAATTGGCTTTAAACTGGAGCACTCCTACGGAGAGTTGGAAGGGAACCGTTTTTACGGGAGAGGTTCTTCCGATATTGGCGAAGGCCGGCTTGGCTTCGGCATCCGCCGCCTTCTTTATCATCGTTCTCTTTTGGGAGACTTCTGCTGGCTTCCAACTGGAGTGAGTGCAAGAAAAAGACTTTAGTTCTTGGACTCCCGGCAGATTATTTTTACACACGATGAAGAAGGGGATATGAAGGGAGTAGAAGAAGCGATACGGAAGTGGATTACGAAGGACACCTCTACTTGCGGATAAGGCCGGGAGCTCACTGACGGGGCAGTATTCAAAACCGCCTCATAAGTGAGGTTTTGGTATCGATGTTTTGTTTCCATGGGAAGGCGGCTCTATGCCTCAGAACCGGAGATGGGAACAGATGCCATTTTACGTATGGGAATGACCTGACAGGCATGCAAAAGAGGCAGTCGAGAAGCTGAAGTTGATTCTTTCTTAGGAGACTCAGCAAAATCTGCTTCGGCCAGTGTAAGGGCGGGATTCATCCCTTATCAGGTCTCCTGCTGAAGCGGGAGTGCTCGGCAGATGTGCGTCATAGCGCCACCATACGGTGGAAGATGGACGGATTTGGCCGTGAGCGGGAGAGAAGGTAGCTGACATCCGGTTTAAGACTCGATGGAAATCAAGCGCACGTCTCGGCTATTCCGCATTACTTGGACAATGCTTACTACCTTTACTAAAGAATGCAATCGAACAGTCCGGATATACAGGCGCGGAGGTCCCGCCCTTTCCGGGAGATACCGATACTCGCAGTAGCCGCAGGTGTTTTGGGAAATACACTCTTTTCCCTACGGTCCCGGAAGCTTAAAGGTAGCGCACCAACGATGCCAGAATTTCTGGAGATTGGAAGATTTGGAGCGTCGTACAAAAATCTATCGGAAAGCGTTGGATTCTCCTTTCAGATATCTTTTGATGATTTTTAAATCTATAGTTTGCCCTGATGATTTAATCTCACGTGTATGCTTCTTGGAGTTTTAGGCTGTTTTAGGGCTGTGTTTCGGATGAGGGATTATTACCCTCGTAGAAAGTTTTCAATGATGTAATCTGCAGAATTTTATTGATAATCGTTGTTGTATGCCACTAATACTAAAATCAAAATATGACAAATGATTACTAGTGAAATTGATTTAATAATAAATTGAATTATATCTTTATGAAATATCGTGCTATACCAGCTGGAGTGTCTAAGCATAGACAATGAGGAGTGAATTAAGCAAAAGAGACTGGCAATGAGCATATGGCGAACACTCCTTTTCTTTAGCTCTTCCTGCGTCCTCAGCGGCGAAGAGAAGGCATGCAGAGCGGCAACGGCAAAGGCTGAGGAAACAACTGCAGCAGCAGAGACGGCGAAGGAAACCGAGGTGGAATCCGAGAAAGCAAGTGTTGGCGGAAAGCTTTCCATCGTGGCTGACTTCTCGAGGATTACAAGAAGCTCTTTGATGAGTTTCACCGCGATACCGGAATTGAGACAGAGTTGGCGTCCGTCCCCTCCGGTGAGGTAATCAGTAAGCTTTACAGGCGGAAGGCGGTACCTCCGACCGCAGACCTCTGGTTTGGCGGTGGCGGAAATCGATGCGTTTTGGCGAGCGCGAAGCGACAACGGTTTACCGGAGAAAGGTTAGACCTGGATAAGCCGCAGATGATTTTGGCAACAGGCTACATTGATCCGGACCATTACTGGTATACCAAGGAGTTACCGTTGTAGGTTTTATCGTAAATGACGGCATTTTAGGAAAAAGAACATCGAGGTCTGAAGATGGGATGATCTAATCGAACGCCGCATATAGCAAGGACGAAGTCTCTGATGTCCAATCCTGCCGTATCCGGCACCAACTACGGTGTGTGTGGTACGCTCTTTCTGCAGAAGAAGGGTGAAGAGAGAAGGATGGGAAAGTATTTCACCGCTTTTAAATGAGAATGTGAAGTATTACTTCCAAGAGAGGCGGCGATCCCAGAGAGAAAGACTTCTTGTGAGAAGAAGCTATCGGCATTACCCCGATGGATAAGAAGACGGAAAGCTTGCTTCCGGAGCAGAACTGTACTGGTTTATCCGTAGCGACGGTATCCCTCACGTACCGGAGGGCGTTGCCGTGTATTAAGCGTGCTGCCAATGTAGAGCAGGTAAGCAAAGGAATTCTGAAACTGGTTTCATAACAGTGAGGATCACTTAAAGGAATTGGCTGAAATTGACGGTGCAAGAATACCACATATGTCGTTCTTCCGAAAGCTTTTCTGAATTGAGCTTTCCTCTGATACAGGAAAGCTTATGAAAGAAGATTTATCCCTTTCGCACAGAGAGACAGTACTTTCTGAAAAGTGTGGGAGACTTCTTGCCGGAAGCAAGACCAGGCTTAATTCATGATTTCTCCAAAGGAAAAGGACTTCTTTCATCATTTGGCTTTAGGATTCACGAGAAAAGAAGAAAGGTGTGCATCGTCCAATCTCTTTTTCTTGTGTATCTCTGCTGATCTCCGCTCTCTCTTTATTCTTTATCCGATTGCCCTCTCTTATCTTTCGGGCATTTCAGTGAGGAGGCCTTCTGCCGGCATTTTAGACAAACACCGTTATGCTTTACGAACAGTATGGAAAGCTCCTTTTTCGTCCGCTTTATATTTCGACGATAATGGCTTTTGAGCCTGGGCCTATGGGATAGCACAGCTACAAAGGGTGGAAAGCTGTATTCGCACGATGATTTACTCGATGAGCCTTGTTTCCGCCCTTATTTCCTCCTCTCGTATCAGCTTGTACGGAAGAAAGGGCGATCATTAGCCACAGGTTTAGGACTCAAGCTCCTCGATCCCTGCCAACAAGTAATACGGTGTCATCGGAATGCAGAGTCTGCATACTGCTGCCAAACATTCTCTGCATGCCCTTCAAGGTTCCATGGACGGAGTTCTATAGCGGACGAGACCTTTGGAGCAAATCCTTTATCCATTATGAAGGATATTGGTGCTCTTTACTGCGTCCTGCTTTTTGGCCAGCTGAGTTTCCTTAGGGCTCTTTTCCGACTTTGGAACCCGATTATTAATCGAAGATAGCAGTACGCTTGCAAGTGAAATCTATCTACAGATTATCGGCTATTCCGATTTTTCAAAAGACGGCAGCCATGAATATACTGCTGCTCCGGCGTTTCTTTCTTTCCTTCTTACCGTTTTGCGTTATCGAAGAAAGTGAGAAGCGTAATAAGCAGAAAGGAAAGATTTCGCTCAGTTTTCCGAAAATGCCGGTATCAGAGCAGTGCTGAGCTTGTGTCGCTTTCTCTCTTTTCCCTCAAATCCCCTGCAATATCTTTGTATCTCTTATGGCTTCCTCCGACGGTGAAAAGGGACAAATGCGCTTTACTAGAGAATATGGGGAGCTCTTTTCCTACAACCTTTCTACTCTGTTTTTAACTCTTTTCTTATCGCTGTGACAGGATTTGTCGGCAGCTTTTGCTCTTTGCAAAGCCTCATATTGTGGAAAGAAAGCTGCCTTATCGAGCAGAGAGATTCCGGATTTTATTCTCTCCCTGCCTTATCTTTTTACCCGAACCTGCTCGCTTCTGTTTCGTATTTTTGGCCTTTAATAAGCCGCCTAAGACCCACCGCACGGTTTGGATTATTCTTTTGTATGATCGCGTCAGATTCCGCTAGCGTGCCGCATGGCAAGCACAGCGCTGAGTAATTCTACCGAAAGGACCTGAGATGATGGCGGGAGAGACTCGGCGGAAACTTTCTAAAGTTTTTACGGAAATTACTTTCCTTGCTCCTCAGCGTCTAGTCTTCCGAGCCTTTCCTCTGTTTATAACCAGTTTACACAGAGCTTAACCACGACAGGCGGTAATCTTTTGATTAGCGCAAAGTATAAGGTGCTGGTTTATACTTTATTTGATGCTGCTGTACCGTGGAGACTGCTGAAGGAAGTATCCTTGATTTCCATGGAATTATGATTCTTTCTCCTTGGCATTTTATCTGGAGGGAAGTAGATACCATATCGGACTGTACGGAGGAGTTGGTGAAATGGAAGAGAAATGGATTGCCAAGCTGGAAAATATTTCCCGCCATGACAGAGCCTAATATTTTGGAGGATTTCACTGGGAATTCATGGAGCCGGAAATCTTTATGTCGCTTTGGGAGAATCGCGCCGGAAAAACACCTGCTTTGCAGGTATTCGGCGGTACGTCCGGACAGCGAAGAGCGCTGATTCAAGCGAGCGGAATACACCGATCTGCCTCCGGAAACGACGACCTGTGGCAACGGTGTCAGTCTATGCCCCTTTTCTCCGCATGTCTGTTCTGCCACTGCTCGCGGACTTCCAGCAAAAGGGAGTAAGACGGCAGAGTAGAAGAACGGTCGGAAAGTATCTGGATATGGTCGGCTTTCTTCCGCCTTCGGAAAAGAGCGCGGTAACGGAACTATGCAAGCGGGCGCATACAGCGCAGTAGCGCTGCCAGGTCGCCGCGATTGAACCAAAAGTCTCCTACTTCGATGAGCCTCTCAGCAATCTGGATGCGGTCATGCGACTTCGCATCCGGGATGAATTGAAAAGACCGCAAAAGTTCTGGGACTTTCCATGCTCTTTTGCTTACCCATGATCAGGAGGAGGTACGCGGGCTTCCAATCGCATCGACTATGGAAAAGGGGAAAATACTGCAAACTCGGAAGCGGGAGGAGCTTTTATCGAAGACCGGTAAACGACTATGTCCGCGACTTTTTCGGAGAAAGGGCAAGGATTATCGTGGACTTTGGAAGAGCTATGCCTTACGTCGGAAGAGTGGGGAATGGAAAATGAAAAGGGAAGAGTGGAGTCACTATCCGGAGGCATACGAGGGAAAGAGGAAGCACGAATTGTTCTCAAGGGAGAAGTGGTTTCCGCCCACTCTCTCTGCTAGTACGAGGCAGTATATCGTGAAATGAGGGACAGAAATTACAGGTGAAGCTTTCCGCTGGCACCATTCTCCGAGGGAGAGAAGATGACTGCTCTTCAACTCGAATGGAGAGCTAATTTGTCTATTGAACGGAGAGCTAATTTAGTCTATTGTCGAGAGTAGATCATCTAGTTGGTACCGAAGAGCCAATTTGTTTATCATCAAATGGAACTCTATCTCACTTTTACAAAACGAGCGCTCATGCTTTCATTGCCGGAAAACGGAGGCGGTGATGATTTATCTGCTCCGACACGCCGCAACGAGTCGAGCGCAGCCGCAGGCAGTCTATGATGCGGTGCTCTATGCTGGCGTGGGAAATATGCGAAATGCTCTGTCGCTCTTCTTACGAAGCGCATCGCATAGCTCCTCAAAGCACCGTATTTCTGAGACAAGAACTCTGCTTACTGCGTTTGTCATGGAAATAAGGCTTCGAATTGCATTTTCATCTGGCCAAAACTCTACGGAGAGCTAAACATGGCGATTCAGGAGCTTTAGCGGCGGGCGACCACGTTATCACGACGGTCACGGAGCAGCACCGTCCTTCGCCCTATGCCATGGAAAAGAGGGCGTGAGCTTTCTCACCTTTCTACAGCGAAGAAAAGAGGCTTGCATTGCGAAGAGCTGGATACTTTGCATACAAAAAGAAATACCAAGGCCTTGATTTGTACACATGCGTCCACAGTCCGGGGATATGGGTGGATGTAAAGAGAATGGGAGCGTTTGCAAAGAAGCATGGACTTCTATTGTAGATGCCTCTCGGGACTGCAGGAGTGCAAAAGGAAATAGGACTGCGAAAGCGAATTTCCGCACTCTGCTTTTGCACGGGGCATAAGTCTTTACTCGGACCGCGGTGTGAACGAATGACTACGTGACGGAAGCGTCGATCCGCTTTCCCATGGCGGGAACCGTGGAAACGCGTATAATCACGATATGCCCAGCGAAAATCCGAACCACCTCTGGAAGCGGGAACCCAATGCATGCACTGACAGGGACTTCACGCCGGAGTGGAATACATTAAAGAATACGGTAGCGAGAAGATCTCGTGAAACAGGAGCTTTTTCTCATGCGGAAAATGTATGAGCCGTGACGGCCTCTAGGAATCCGTATTTACGGTGACTTTTCTCCGTGAAGAGCGTTGTCCTGTTTTAAGCTTAAATCTTTGACGACGTTATGATTCGGGAGCGGTCAGTGATGAGCTTACTCGCTTTAACACTACAAGACCGGAGGGCATTGCGCGCCTTATGCATGCCAAGGCATTAAACAATGTGGAGCAGGTTCCGAGCGCTTCAGCTCTTTCATATTTAATACGGAAGAGGAAGTGGATAAAGCAACAGAAGCTATCCGGATTCTTTCAGAAGAAGGCTGACCATTTTGATTTAGATCAAGGCGGGATAACTGTGGAAAGCCAAGAGAGTTAAGGCAGGCAAGCTTGAAAAAGAGAAATACATAAACACAGCTAGATAACAAAATAAATAAGCAACAATAAGCAAATAAATAAGAAAATGTATTCATAGAAGATAGAAATAAAAAGGATTATTTTATTTAATTTTTACATTAGACAAGGATTACAAAATGGCTATAGTTTTATAGGATTTACTTGAATTTTTAGTTTTTATCTTTTTGAGAGGAGTAAAAGCAAATGAATAAGAAACTGGATTGTAAGTGAATGGCTTGTCCGCTTCCTGTTGTAGAAGCAAAGAAGGCAATTGAGGAAATGCTGGAAGACGGTATTTTGGAGATTGAGGTGGACAATCAGACTTGTGGAAAATCTTCGCCGCCTGGCAGGCGGAAAATATGCAGTATCGGTGCCAGTGAAAAGTTCTTCCGATACCCATTTTCTTGTAAAAATGGAAGTCAAGAAAGAGCATGCATTAAAAGGAAAGAAGGAAGGAACTTGTACTGTGGTATTTTCTTCCGATAAGATGGGCGAAGGAGAGGAAGACATCTGGGAAAGACCTTGATTAAGTCCTTTGTTTTAGCTTTGCTAATGATCCTCTTCCGACCGCGATGGTTTTCGACACAGAGAGGTGCATTCCCTTACTTCCGAGGATTCGCGTTCTTTCCGACCAAAAGAACTTAGAGAAGGCGTAGAAAGATTATGACCTGGCGGACTTTGTGCAGATTACTACAAGAGGAAAGGAGAAGCTGGGAGTCGGTATCATTTCCACATGTACGAAATTGTAGATACACAGATGCAGTCCCAGAAGATTATTGCCGTAATGAGAGAGAAGAAATTACAATGTATACTCAGCTTTAAAATACTGTAGATGCTTTGAGATGGAGCAGATAGGGAAAAGAAGAGAACTGGGACGACTCCACCTCTTCCTTCAGGACGCTAAGGCTGGGTGGCTGGCAGAGATGGACGGAACCGGAGAATAAGGACTTAACATCATCCGTTTTAAAAAGAAGAGGGTTCGCCGGCGTCCGTTCATGAGATTGTTTTAGCGATTCATGCAGATAGTTTTACCGTTATCGTTCTCATGCTTCTCTATTCATGCTGAGTATTTGTACATTGATAAGGGTACGATATGCTGAGTATTGTACATAAAGACGTGGATAGCTTATTTTGAAATCCGATGAAGTTTGACAGTTCTTTACCGTGTTACCATCATACCCGCCGCTTTGGAGGTGGATAGGCAATTGGTGAGCCTCCTTAACTTTCAAACAGTGTTGGGCGCGTAGGAGCGTCCTAGGTGAGTTCGATTCACACGCCTTCGCCAAAAGTTCCGGTATATTACTGTTATGAAAGCTGTCCTTGGGTGCTTTTTTTTTTCTTAACGAGTATCACTGATAGCTTACAATATCTCGTTGGAATTTGGTTGAACCGACGGATAAGTAGGAAAGTATTTTTTAACTGCTATGCAGGAATTTTAATTATTGAATTGAGGTGGATGAAAAAATCTTAAGCATCTTGAGGTAAAAGCGAGCAGCACTGCTCGGGGATTTCATCTCACGGAAGTACTGAAAAGCCTGGAAAATGGGAAGAAACAGGCCGTGGTCTACATAACAAAAGAAGATAAGGTTCGGAATTTTCGGGAGGAAGGCTATCCGTATATTACGATCCGCGGATCTGCCCTTCCGGGTTCTCGGAATGAGGATGAAATGCCTTATCGACAATTAGATACAAAGATTTAATTAAAGAAATGTTGGAAGCTTCTTCCGATTCGCTTTTTAAAGAGAACCGGAAGGTACAGGAATTTCAACCCGATCTCGTGCCTGCCATCACCTTATCTTCTCACGGCCTTGGTTCGAGAAGCCTCGGTCTTACTATATATGGTTTTTTGTCATAATAATACGGACTTTCGACAGATGGAAAGCATGGTCTGAGTGCAGAATTTATTCGGGAGTATTCGTAAGCTTGAGAATTTTCACGCCCAAAGAGGCGCAGCAGAAAAAGAGGTACCTGTGTTTACGGAGTAGAACCCGATAAAATAAGAAACATTGCCATAGGGTTATAATGCCGAACGCTTTAAACTTCCGCTAAGGAAGATATTAATTATAGAGAATTCCGAAGAGAACGGTCCGTCTTCAACGGGGAAGTACTGGAAAAGGAGAGGCTCGGATCTTCTTTACGAAAGCTGAGAGAAGAAAGGCGTATTTTCCCTACTTCTGTGCCAGAATCCCTTTTCATGAGGAAAAGAAAAGAGCCTTTACGCCTTTTTTGGCAGGAGATAACGGAAACTATTGGAAAAAGAAGTCGTGTATCGTTTACTGAAAGCTGTTCGTATCCAATCTATTTTCTTGGAAGACTGGAAACAGGAAGAACTTGTGAAATTTATCAGTTTTTGACATTTTTACTCCTTGCCGAGTTTTTGATGGCACTCACAGTTTTGGAAAGGCTTGCCTGCGGAATAAGGTGGTGCTCACCGCTTTGGAAGGCTTGAGGACTTCTTTGAAGAGAATACTCCGCCTCTCCGTATTTTTGTACAGCTTCCTAAAATGCAGAACCAGGATGAAATGAAAAAAAAGAAGATATGGCTGCTTTTAGAAACAAAATTAAGGAAAGCATAAGGAAGGTGACGAATATATTTATAAAACATGGCATCCATTTCCTTCTTTGTCTTGGGATGCAAATTTGTAAAATATTTTAATTGTAAAGATTGAGTGAAATTATTTTACTCAAAAACAGTTTTCCTTTTCTGTTTCAGAATAAATTCTTGTTCTTTTACAAATAAGTCGTACAATAAGACATGATGTTGACTTTTTGCCAGAAAGTACAATAGTTATTTGAAAAAGAAATAAGTGAAAAGGATTATTTTCTTAACTTTTCTTCATCTATAATGACTTTATGTATCATGCCGCAATATCGAAAAGAGAACGAATTTTAGGCATATCTTCCACGCAGTACAATAAAAAAAGAACTGTAGAGCTATTTTTTTCAATAATCAGTAAGGAGAAATAATGAGCGAGATCAAGTTAACATCCATGACGAAGCTCATCCGGTTGAGCGGCCAAAATAGGTCCAAAGACCCCTTGCTCAGGTAGCAGTGAGGCTACCCAAATTTGATGCGGACCCGAAGGTCCTTGGTCGGGCCTTGAAACGCGGATGATGCAGCTGCACTTATGCAGTTTGGACGGATGATCTGGCGATGATTCAAACGGTGGATACCCGCATAGTGGACGACCCTCATATGTTTGGACAGGTTGCTGCGGCAAATGCACTCATCCGACGTGTCTATGCAATGGGCGAATCCTCAAAGCTGGCATTTTAAAACATTGTCGGTTTTCCACTGCTCTGTCCCGGACGTCCTGTCCGAGATTATGAAAGGCGGAGCAGATAAGGTAAAGGAACCAGGAGCACCTGATTGAGGACATTCCATTCAAAACGATGAACCTTTCTACGTGTCAGGTCTGGCTGCACAACCCGCAAGGTACAGAAAAATTTGAGCAAAACCGAGATGTTCTACTTCTAACAAAAGCAAATCTTACGAATCATCAATACCGCAGCAAAGGCTTCTATGGATGATAAAGCGATTAAAGAAGCAACGACCGGTCATGACCAGTCTAAACAGAAAAACCGAAAGAAGTAATGATCATTTTACGTCCATGCTCACGGATATTACCGCTTCGGACTCATTGGACACAGCCTGGAGATGGCAGAAGCAAGTAAGGTAACCTATCTGCACAAAAAACATCCCCTATACAAGGAGAGTAAAGAATACGCCGATGGGACTGTACCGCAGTGGCATGAAAACAGAAAGTTCCAAGAAGAAAAGATTAATTCACGATAGATACCGCATTCAGGATATTCTTTGATCCACAATCTCTTCAGGGAGGACTTTTTATAGCAAGTTCAAGGAGGAAAGGATGCGGTTCTGAAGCAATGGATAGGCAGGATTGCCAACACGATTCGCGCATTGGAGAAGTGCTTTATGTTTTCCGAAAAATATCATTGTAGATTAGGGGCTTTGCAGTAACTAAAGACGATGTAGATTCTCCAATATCTTGAGACAGACTATGAATCTAAGTGTTTAGAAGGAACAAGCAAAAGGAGAGACAGGATGAATATTAAAACAATTAGAGGCATTTGTCTGAATTGTAAAGAATAAAAGTTGATAAACGGTAAAAGAACTGTATCTGACATGACGGTCAGTTCTTATCAGTAGTTCGAGGAGGATCCGGAGTACAGCTTCACAAGAACAACAAAGGAAGTGCATACCACGAGTGAGGGGGGAACAGTGATTCATTTTTAAGTAAAGATATAGTCAATCTTTCCAATAAGAACTGAAATGTTTTTAAAGAAGAGCCTAGAAGGATGACATTAATGAACTTAGATTTTTCATCCAGTATTCGGGACAATACTTAAGCTTCCCTGCTGGAATGTGTTTGCAAACTCAGTGTTGCCTAATACGGAATTTCGCATTCACGAAACGGATAAGTGACGTTACCGATGTAGCTGGAGCATGAGCGGATATCGGATTGCGGAACGATTATTCCGAAGACGGCTTGTACATTTTTGCCTTTATGAAGATGAGCTGATTCTTGTCACGCCCAAACACACACTCTATTATCAGAAAATGAAAGAAAGCAATGATTTGGCCTTTCTTTCTAAAGCTGATTTTGTGATGCGTGAACAGATCCGGAACAAAGCAGGAAGCTTTTAGAAAATCTTGCATAGCAAAAACGGTCTGAAAGATAGAAGATATGAAGGTAGGTAGCACGATTTGAAACACTGTGCTGTGACAGCTTCCGCAAAGGAAGGTGTTGGAGGTTGCCGTTGTATCGAAGCTTGCTGCAAAGGGCGGAAATATGGGGATGTGTTGGCTTCTTTCCTCTACAGGAAGGCGGATATTTCAGAAAGATATAGTGGTCAGCAATTCCAACTATCCCCTTGACTAAGAGGGCAAAAGCTATCTGGGAAATGATTCAAAATCATGTGGATAAGAGAAAATCATATAATAGCAGATCAAAGGATGTCGTAGGAGAGCAAGATTTTGTTTTTGAAATGATTAGGCAGTGCTGGGAGGAATATGAAACAAAATTATAAGCTTTTACTAAGCTAAGACGGTTCTCGGTACTATGGCTTTGAAAAGGCAAAAGGAGCAGGAATTGATCATACAGGAAAGCTCGAATCGGTGCTGACGGTACGCCAAGAAGTGATAGAGAGCTCTGTTGAAAGCTTTTCCGCAGGACGCACCGATGCAGGCGCACATGCTACGGAATGAGTTGCAAACGGTGTTTTTGACACGGATTTGACAGAAGAGGAAATTCAAGACTATGCAATCAATACCTTCCGGAAGATATCGGAGGAGTCTTTGTTAAAAAGCCGGCGAACGTTTTCATGCGACACCTTGCTACAGGAAAGATTTATCGTTATTCCTGCCATATTGGGATAAGGAGGTATTCGAAAGAAACATCTTTATCATTTGGAAGAAGAACCGATATAGAGGCAATGGAAAGCTGCAAGCTATCTTATCGGGGAAAAAGGATTTAAATCCTTCTGCGGAAAACCGAAGATGAAAAAGTCGACAGTGAGAAAACTTTTAATATTGAACTGAAAGACGGGAAGCAATTTTCGTTTCTACTTCATGGAAGCGGTTTTTACAGTATCAGATTCGATTATGGCAGGGAACACTTTGGAGGTGGGTTCCATAAAAAGAGTAGAAGAGGTAGAGAAATTCTGCTACAAAGACAGAAACAAAGGGTGGATATACTGCTCCGCAAAGGACTTTGCCTAATGAAGGTAAATACGATTAGTAGAAGGAGTACGTTTTGAAGAAAACAGGATTTTAATATCACTTGGAGTATCGGTGCCGACGATTATATCATTGCTTTTGTTGTTTTTTAACCTTTATGGCGACGATTTTCCCGAACAATGGTAAATCAAGTTGATCTTCCTGGCGAAAGAGAAGAGGCGGCGGAGTATTTTCAACCAAGCAGGAGGAGTTTGGATTAAGCTTCAGTGGATAAAGAAGGAAATTTGTTTTAGCGGTGCAAAGAGATTCATACGATATGCCCCTGATTTTTCCGCCATACCGAAACCGATTCCTTTTATGCTTTTTCCTTGGGAAAGAGAAGGACTATCCTCAGTACAGTCTGCCTATGATGAGAGTTTATTGCGTTCTTTGTGGAAAAAGTATGCCGCTCCATAGCACGGACAAAGTCCCGTATATATTTAAGCGTTTATGTACCGAGCTGGGATATCTAATCGGGGAAGAAAAACAGGGAGGAAAGATTTCGCAGAAGTCTTGAAAATGCAATTAAAAATGCAATTCAGGAAGGAAAATCTGTTCGTTTGGAAGACGCCGGAGTTTATGAGGAAGCGGAAAAGGGAAATCTGGAAAGCCTTATGATGAGAAAAACAGAGTCTTCCCCGAACCGTTCGTTATAATTTTTCCGAGAGATTGTGGAGCGAACAGTGATACAACATTATCTTGGTTTACTGAGGATGGCTCGAAACCGGATAATCAGCGGGTTAAAGAGTATGCAAAAATCTGGAAAACCTATACAGATACAAGCGGAAAGGCAGTTTCCTGACAGAAGATGAAGAGTCTTCGTCTCTTGGCGGAAAGTACGGTTTTCCGGCTTCGGAAAAAAAAGAGGTGTGCTAAACCTAGTGGGAAATCACTAGCAAAGGAGAATATCGTTCGTGATGCGATTATGAGACTGTTGGTGGTATCCTCGAGGCGTTATCGATATCGGAAATACCTATGTTGAGGTGGATATCGGACGCCAAAAGATTTTCTATTTTGAAAATGGAGTGCAGCTACTCAGCTCCGATTGTGTAAATGGGAAATATAGCAAGAAGGCATGGTGACCGGACGGTATCTATTCTTAACCCATAGCGCGTAATGCAACGCTAAGGACCGGATTACGAGGCGAAGGTAAACTATTGGATGCCCTTTAATCGGGGAATCGGTTTTCATGATGCTCTTTGGGAGAAACCGTTTTGCGGAAAGTATTTATCGGAATGTCAGGTTCGCATGGGTGCATTAATCTGCCTTTTTAACAGCGCTCAAAATTTATATCAGAAGAGTACATATCAGGGAATTCCGCAGTTTTGTCACTATTAGAATTGTATTTGAAGAGGTAAGGGATGCAGGAGATGCAGGAAATACATACGAGGAAGGAGAAGAAGTCTTATGGTGAAAAGGAAAAGGATCCCGCTCGGTGTTTTTCCTGACTCCTTCCTCTGATCTTAGGTGCGCTTGCTGCGCTCTTTGTTTACTCGCTATGTGGAAGACAGGTGATAGAGGGAAGAGACAGAGCATAACAAGGCTCCTGATTCATGAGGCTGCGGCTTCTTCCTCAGTAGAGGAGAGAGAAGAGAAGTGCTGCAAATTAGGAGAAGAATTGTGCATTCTTCTATTTCTTGGAGATGAAAGTCTTCGAGCAGACTCTGCTTGGTCAGAAAATTAAAGGAACTGCTGGAGGGCGAGATACAGCGGGAGAATGGTTTATGAAGAGACGAAGCTCCCCGGCGGTGCTGCGTTAAGCGCTTTCCGCCATATCTTTATCTTCAGGGAAGCGGATAGACATTGCGAGGAAATGCAGAAAGCAGTGATTTAATCTTCTCTTTTGGAGAAAAATGATGAAAGCTTTACTTTTCCTTATTACTACCGAACTATTTCTTCGTACTCTTATAGAAAGAGTATCCGGATACTCCTCTCGCTTCCCTTTCATTTCTTATAAGGCTCTTCTTCCGGAGGGGCAAAGCAGGTAATAATGCTACAGCATGGAGATAATATTGCTAAGCACTACTCTTTTGGATACTGAATCTTGCGGCGGTTCTTGCCACAAAAGTGAGGAGCATCCGGAAAGCGCTTTTGGAAAGGCAAGGAGCGAGTTTCAAGCCTTTCAGGAGAAATGCTTCGTTTCTTCTATTCTTTCTGCACGGAAACGATAAAGGCAGGAGACGACACGCAATTAATCCCATTTTAGAGGAACAGAGAATGCATTGTAATTCCTAAAGAGTGTGGTCTGACTATGGGAATGACAGCATTAAGTCTATCGGAAGAGGACTTTGGAAAAACTTTCCTTGAAGGAAGACATGAGCATTTGCACTTTCCTCAGCATTAAGGCATGAAGGAGAAAATAAGGGAGAATTTTTATGTGGACCGGGATTTTAGAGGGAACTATTCTCTGACAGGAGATTCCTATCTTGGGATTTTATGCGGAGATAGTCAATATTCGAAGACAGTTAATCTTGAATTTTGAGACGGAAGAAGAGAAGGATAATTTCTAAAGTGCTTGTATTATCTTTTCGCCAATTCCACATGAAAAGGGCTTTAAAGAACGGTGCTGCTTTGGCTCCTTCCGAAGTAGAAAACTTAGCCCTTCCGAGACAGAAGAGCTTGCTGCTCAGAGCAGTGAAAGTCCTGCTGTCGCAATGCTGAGAACTGCCGTAGAGACAAAGTCCGGAGACCGGTGAACCCGGAACCGCTTCCGGACAGTGGATCTTCTTCAGACGGTAAAAACGGAGAAAGAGTGAGAAGGACTGGTAGAAAGTTCGGAAGAAGTCATTGAATTTACGATAACGTTCCGAACTAGAGAAGTCGGAGGAAGAGAAATGTACGATGAAGACATCTCGAGAGGAGCTGTTTTCTTCCTGGAAGAACGTTTCAGCAATGCCGCAGTGGGATGAAGAAAAGAAAGTAATAGGAAAAGCACGTGCGGATTGTATTCTCATCACGGAATACGCACTATCAGGTGTAGAAAGTCAGAGTACGATCACGACAGCGCTTATCAAAGACTTTCCTCCCAAGTAAAAATTATAATGATGATTACAATATTCTGGTTATGAGACCAAACATGCTCCATAGCGCAAAAGACCATGTGCCTCCTTTTGGGGGAATTATGACGGTGGAAGAGATAGAAGGAAAACCTGATTTTTATGGAGAAGAGAAGAGCGGAATCCTTCACTGAGATTATGCAAAGAAAAGGAGCCTGCTATGGAAGGACGAGCTTGTTTCCATTCTTGGATTTTCCTGTCCGCTATATAAAACAAAAGTCTAAAAAGTTTCAATTTTCAAGCATTTGAGAGAGAGATTTCCTGAAGAGGTGTGGATCGGGAAATGTCCAAACAGCTCTTGGAAAGAGAATACCCGAAGAAGATAGAGTAGGAAAGTCAGAAAAACGGAGGAGAGTGAGACGGAACGAGATCTTTTAGTAAGCCATGTTCTAAGAAGAAAGAAATGAGTATCTTTTTACAAAATCATGGATTCTACTTCCGTGTTTTATCATAATGCGTGACTTTCAGTAAAAAGAGGAATTAGAAAAAGAAAGCCGAAGAAGGATTGCACTCTGTCTTCTTTTTGTATAGTTAAGAAGAGAACTTTTCAAAAACGGAGAAGGAGAGCGTGATGGAAAGGAGTTTGGAAATTAAAGAAAAATTAAGGAGAAATTTCGGGAGCTGGAGAATGCGAGAAATGCCCGTTTCTGGTCCGGGGGAGGTGAATTTAATAGGAGGAGCATACCGACTATAATGGAGGACATGCATTCGTGCCCTTTCCATGGGAACTTATGTTGCAGTGGATGAAAAGACAGGACGGACTCTTCCGTGTTTACTCTTTGAATGTAGAAAGTGCCGGAGTCATTACAGCGATGAAGATAGCCAACCTTTAGAGGACGCAACAGTGGACAGAAAGCTATTTAAAGGGGGTAATTTGGGCAGTTTAAACAAAGAGGAGCCAGTTTTCCGACAGGATTGGACTTGGTTTTATACGGGAATATTCCAAACGGTTCAGGACTGTCTTCTTCCGCTTCCTTGGAAGTTCTTATGGGCAGTATTTTTAGAGAGAGATGTACGGTTTAAACGCGGTTTCCCGGAGATTGCCTTAATCGGTCAGTACAGTGAAAAAGCAATTATAATGGGATGAATCAGCGCATTATGGACCAGTTTGCTTTCTGCGATGGGGAAGAAAGACCGCGTCATATTCCTCGACCACGGCGACTCTGGAATTCAGTTATGCAATCGCTTGTTTTAGCCGATTATGCCTTCTTGATTATTGCCAATACAAACAAGAAGCATAAAGCTCATCTGAGTTCCGCTTACAATGATAGAAGAAGAGATCCGGGGATGCTTTTAAAGATTTTAAAAAGCCTATGCAGAGATTAGCTTTTGGGTGACTTATCGGACGAAGAATTGCTGCAATTGGAGAAAACTGAAGATCCGATTATCCGTAAGAGAGAACTAAGCATGCCGCACTGGAAAATAACCGTACTATTGCAGCCAAGCTAAAGGCCTTTAGAGGAAGGGGATTATCCACGAGTTCGGAAGGCTTATGAATCTCTCATGTCTCTCTTCGAGATGGTGTATGAAGTGTCTTGCGAGGAATCGATCTGCTGGGTGTGATACCAGCTTTGGAGTGCTTCCTGGCGTTTTGGGTTCCCATGCATGACCGAGAGCGGATTTGGAGGCTGTGCCGCATCCTTGAGCAGAGCGTGATAGAAATAAAGGACTTTGAAGAAGAACTGCAGAAGGTATACGAGGCTGAAAATAGGTTATCCCTGCAGCTTCTATGAGGCGGAGATTGCGGATGGTCCGGAGAGAACTATAGGCTTTTTCAGAGATATAGGGATTTTGAAAGCTGGCAAGCTGACACAGGTCAAGGAATTTGCTCAAGGCTTTGCCCAATCAAAAGTAAAAGACGAGAATGCAAAGAGTCCGAAAAGGAGAAGAAGATGAAAGATTTTAGTATCCGAGGAGCCGGTTATATCGGGGTCCCACACACCGATTGAACTTTGGAGAAGTGGCTGTGATGTAGTAGCCTTTGACAATTTCTATAATTCCAGCCGAAGGCTATTGAGAGGGTTAAAGGAGTACAGAGGAAAGATTTTGCTTTTACGAGGCGGATATGCTGGATAAGGATGCCATGAGAAAGATTTTAAGGACACCGGATATTTCCGCAACGATTCATTTCTGCGGATTGAAGGCAGTGGGAGAATCTGTGGCAAAAGCCGATTTTCTATTACGTGACAATATTCTCGGAACCTAAATCTTGTGGAAGTGATGGACGAGGCGGGTTGTAAGAGTATCATTTTCTTCCTCCGCAGCCGTTTACGGGAGTACCCGGCAGAGATTCCCAGTACGGAAAGTTGTCCGAAGGGTACCTGTACCAATCCTTGCGGCGGACGAAGCGATGACCGGGAGCAGATTTTAAGCGATTTGCTGGTGAAGGCAAAGCCGGGTACGAATGTGTACGCTACTGTTGTTTTAACGATTGGAGCCCGCTGACTTTCGGGAAAATCGAGGAGGATCCCAAAGGGATCTCCAGGGCAATCTCCTTCCCTTATGTGGCAAAGATTTGCTTCCGGTGCACTGGAAGCGCGCGCGTGTTTACAGGAAATGACTATGACACAAATGACATGCACCGGGAGTTCGCGATTATATCCATGTAGGGACTCCTTGCAAACGCCAGTGTGAAGGCCATAGAGAGACGGCAAAAGAATGACGGTGTCTTTCGTTTGTAACCTTGGAACACGACTCGATGCTCTGTTTTAGAAAGTCATTCATGCTTTTGAGGCATGCGGAAGAGAGATTCCCTATGTCGCGACGGAAGAAGGGCAGGAGATATCGCACCCATGTCATTTCCAGCCCGAGAGAAAGCGGAGGAAGGAACTGAACTGGCGTGCGGAAAGAGGCAAGTACGGAAGGTATGTGTCAGGATGCGTATGGCGCTGGCAGTCCGGGAATCCGAACGTAGCTATAATTCTTAATTTAGTGGATGACAAAAAGAACGACGGCCTCATCACGGAAAGCTTTAGCGAAGGTCGCGTCTTTTGTAGAAGAACACGATTGGGTGAGAGGAAAAGAAAGATAATAGACGCATAGAGGCATCGCTGCACTGAGCGGCATTACGCATGCATAACGAATATCGCGCTTAAGGCGATGTTGATAATCTCGATTATAAGCAGTATCGTGCATAAGCGCGCTACACGTTACCGCAAGGAGAAGAAATGGAAGAAGTTTTAGAACAGCTTTTTAGCGTATGGACTATAGAGCGTTTAATAGAGAAGGAAGGCTACGATTTGTACTGCTACAACAGTCTGGCAGGCCTCCTTTTCTTCTCCGGACGAAGGCATGTACGAAGCGAGAATTGAAAAGAAATAAGCAAAAGATATCAAGAAGGAAGAGTTGGAATCGGAGAATATCTGGAGAGAAGAGTTCAAAAGAGATTCTGGACTATGCCTTGGTAAAGGGCATCATGGAGGGACGACAGTACAATTACCGAGGATCTTTTGATACACGGGTTATGGGCGTTCTTACGGACCAGACCGTCCAATATCCGAAACAGATTTTTGAGAAATACGAAACTGGTTCTCCGAAGGCTACCGAAGATTTTTATCAGTTCAGTCAGGATAATCGAGCATATCACGCCGTTATCTGTATCAAAAAGGACATCCGCCGCAAGGGTAGAGAGTCCTTACGAGTTGGATATATCACAGGTAGCACTAGCAAGCTGTGGAAAAGTGATCCGCGAAAGATCGCTCTTCTTGGAAAGACGGTTTTCTCATTCTTACCCGACCTGTATGCTTTTGCACACCGGGAAGAGTGAGGGGTATTTTGGGCGTCTTGATTTCCGGCAAGAGAAAATCACCAAGAATTATCCCGTCAAAAGCTCAGAGAAAATTTTTATTTCATCAGCTCCCTCATGTGTGCTATAACGAGCATTGCGTTGTTTTTCCACGAAGAGGCATAGACCAGTGAAGATCGATTCTGCGGTAGGAGACTCTCTCCTTTGTGGAGCAATTCCCGCGACTATTTTCTGGGATCCAATGCGAACCTTTCCGATTGTGGGCGGTTCCATTCTTTCCCGGCATGAGCATTTTCAAGGGGAAAGCTATTCAGTTCCCAATGGAGAAGGCGACCACGCGAGAGTTTAGCTTGGACAAATTCCCGGAGCTTCACTTCGGCATTGTCAACTGGTGCGATGTCCGTTATCTTCCGGTTTAAACGGAAAAGATAAGGAACGCTGTGCTGAGGCAGCAAGCTTTGTACTAGATCGATTCCGAAAGCTATAGCGAGTGAAACCTTTCCATTTCTTTTCCCATACGGGGAACACGCCGCACAGCACGATTACCCCGATAGCGCGAAAGCGCGTGAGGCGCATTTGAGCTGGATTTGGTGCTGCAGCAACAGAACTACAGGAAGAGCATCCTTGCTTTTGCATCCCTATGAGGAGTGGCGTCATATCAAGAAGGAAAATATCGGCTTA